>Ga0163144_10000051_pt1 | contig 246365 bp, 229 predicted proteins | sample OliLak19BULKMAT1_FD_123175 | JGI IMG/M metagenome (GOLD analysis project Ga0163144, IMG submission 123175) | Freshwater microbial mat bacterial communities from Lake Vanda, McMurdo Dry Valleys, Antarctica - Oligotrophic Lake LV.19.BULKMAT1 | ecosystem: Environmental > Aquatic > Freshwater >... | reverse complement strand
GAGTTCCGTCCGGGCTTCGAGGCTCTGCCGGGCATGACGCTCTTCCTCGACGGCCAGATCGGCGAGAACAATCACGAGGGCCTGCTGGCCGGCGTGCGGTTCTACTTCGGCGAGAGCACGACCTTGATCGACCGTCACCGCCGCGACGACTGGTTCCAGCTCATCCCCTGGCTCCAGGTCGACGACAACAAGAAATATTACGATCGGGGCGAAGAGCCCGAGATCGACATCAAGTAACCGTCCCGGATCGCCACGCAGCGATCCTTCTTTGAGAGCTTCCATCGAGGCCGCCGTTCGAGACAGTATCGGACGGCGGCCTTTTCATTTTCATCCCGGATCGAATGGCGCGAATCCTCTTCGCATGGGAATTAGGCGGCGGCTTCGGCCATGCCGGACCGTTGCGGACGCTGGCCGACCGGCTCGCCTCCTCCGGCCATGAGCCGGTGTTCGCGCTGCGCGACGTCGTCGTGCCGGCGCCGCTGTTTCGCGAGCGGCCCTATCCGATTCTTCAGGCGCCGTTCTGGCCCAAGCCGTTCGACCTGCCGGGACGCAAACACGCGATCGCCAGCCATTCCGACATGATGGCCCTGGCCGGCTATGGCCGGGCAGAGGGTCTCGCGGGGATGGTCGCGGCATGGGATTCGCTGATCGATCTGGTGCGACCCGATCTGATCGTCGCGGACAATGCGCCAACCCTGGCGCTGGCTACCTACAAGCGCGTGCCGACCATGTTCATCGGATACGGGTTCACGCTGCCGCCGGTGCATGAAGACCGGTTTCCGCTGCTGCGAACCGATACGCCGCTGCTGATGGCGGAGAACCAGTTGCTTAGCAACATCGAGAAAGTGCAACGACATCGACGGGCGCCGGTGCCGCCGACGCTGACGGCGCTCTTCCGGGGTGCTGCGCGCGCGCTGGTTGCCGCCCGCGAGCTCGATCCCTATCTGGTGCGCGAGGATCCGGAACTTGGCCCGCTCGAACGCATGCCAAAGCCGAGGCCGCCGGCCCGGCCCTCGCTGTTCGCCTATCTCGGCGGCGAGTTGCGCCGTATCGAACCGCTGATCCAGGCCTTCGCGCTGATGCGATCGCCGGTCCAGGTGTTCCTGCGCGACGATGCCGCGGTGCATGCAACATTTCTGGCGGCGCGCGGCATCACGGTTCATCGCACAACGCCGGCGCTTGCCGACGTCATTCCGACCGTTTCCTGCGTCCTCTCGCTCGGCGGCCATACGACATCGCATGCGGCCCTGATGGGCGGGCGTGCCCAACTCGTCATTCCGATCCATATCGAAACCGAATTGACCGCGCTCCGATTGAGCGAAATGGGGGTCGGCCGTACCTTTATCTCGCGCGAAGAGCCGCCGGCGCTCGCCGAGGAGCTCGATGCGCTGGTCCGCGCGCCCGAACCGCTGGCGGCGGCGATGGCGGTGGCGCAGCGAATCGCGGGGCGCGATCTCAACCATGCGCTCGATCGGACGGCCGAAGCCTGCGCCGCCCTGTTGCGATGAAGGCCGACATCCCGGGTAACGTGAAACTCAGCGTCATCGTGCCGACCTTCCGGCGCGCCGACCGTCTGGAACGGCTGCTGAAGTCGCTCGAACCGCAACTCAATGGTCGCAGCGATCGCGAACTGATCGTCGTCGACGATGCCAGTGCCGATCCGGCCTACGCATTGCTGGCGCTCCGGTTTGGCAATACGATGCAGCTTCTGACCCAACCGAAGAATGCCGGGCCGTCGGCCGCGCGCAATGCCGGATTTCGCGCCTCGCGCGGCGAGTTCCTGGTGTTCACCGACGACGATTGCGTCGCGACGCCTTTCTGGCTCGACTGGCTCGACACGATCCTCGCGCAGAACCCCGACGTCGATCTGATCGGCGGCGAGGCGCGGCCGTTACCGCATGAACGCGCCGGGACCGTGACGCGCTGGGCGCCGGATGGATATCTGCGGCTGAAAACCTGGTCCTATCTCGACGTCGTCACGCTCTGCAGCAGTTGCATCGTCGCGGTTCGACGAAGCTGGTTCGAGCGCATCGGCGGTTTTCGCGAAGCGATGCGCTGGGCCGAGGACCGCAACCTTACCTATCGGCTGCGCCAGGCCGGCGCGATCCTCTACATCGATCATGCATGGCATATGTATCACGAGTCCGAAGCGACCCTGCGGCAGCATCTGCGCCGGCGCATCGGTTACGGCGAAGGCGCTTTCGACCAGATGGTGCGCGAACAGCCGGCCATCGATGGTCCGGAATGGCCCAACAAGGGTTCGTTCATCGGCGCCCTGAGCCGGCGCGTCGCGACGGAGTTCCGCCGCATACCGTTCTATCGTCGCGAAGCCCGCAACGAAAGGAAATGGGGCCCGGGCTATGTCGCGATGGCGGCACTGACGACGCTTGCCATGGACTGGGGCTATCTGCGCGCGCGACAACGCCATCGGCGTCGGCCGAGCGGATTCGGACCGCGCGGCGCGGTCTGCCTCATCGCCGAGGCTAACAGCGGCAGCGATGTTCTGGGCGACCTGATCGCGCAGAATCCCGGTATCGGCTGGGCGCGCGACCTGTTTGAGGAAGCCCGGCTTCGCGGCACGGAACCGGTTGTCTATGAACTTCTGTCTCGGCAGATCGCGCGTTGCGACGAGCAGGCTTATGGCTTTGCGGTCGAACCCGCGCATATTGCGGCGCTCGGCATGAGCCTCGATATGTTCATCGAGCGCGCCGCCGCGGACGGCGTTGCGAATTTCATTCTGCTGACCCGCCGCGACGGCCCGCGCCGCCCGATCACGGCCGAGACCGAAGTGCTGTGGCAGAAGCTGAAACCCTGCCGCTCGATCGAGCTCACGTTTGAGGACGATATTGAACCGGACCCGATGATCGGCCTGCGCAAGGTCGCGGCGTTCCTCGACCTGCCCGACTACGATCCGGTGATCCGCGATCCGCGCGCACGGACCTAGCGGCGGCGGTCGCGCAGCACCCGCTTCGCCGCGTTATGTCCGGGCGCACCCGAGACGCCGCCGCCGGGATGGCTGCCTGAACCGCAGAGATAGAGCCCGGCCAGCGGCGTCCGATACTGCGCCGCTTTCGGATGAGGCCGCAGGCTGAAGATCTGATCGAGATCGTGCCGGCCGTGAAAGATGTCGCCTTCGGTCAGGCCGAAAATGCGCTCGAGATCGAGCGGGCTCAGCACCTGACGGCCGACCGTGATCGACGCGAGATTCGGGATATGTTTTTGGACGGCCGCGAGGATCGTATCGGCGACCTGGTCGCGGATCGCATCCCAGTGCCGGTCGCCGGACAGCCGATAGGGATAATATTTGCAGAGCAGGCTCATCACGTGATGGCCCGGCGGCGACAGACTGTCATCGAGCGACGATGGCAGCAGCAGCGCGACATAGGGCGTCGCCGGAAGTTCGCCGGCCTGCGCCCGCCGGTAATTCTCTTCGGCCTCGCGCCGCGTCGGCAGGATCGTGACCGACGAGCCTCGCGCGATCGCCTGTTCCGCGTCCGGAATGAATGCAAAATGCGGGGCGCCGTTGAGCGCAAGGTTCATCCGCAGCGAGGCATGACCCATGCGCAGATGGCCGATGCCCTCGGCGAAATCGGGATCGAGATGTTCGCTGCCGACGAGCTTCAGAAAGGTGCGCTTGGGATCGGTATTGGCCAGCACAAACCGTGCGCGGATCTCCTCGCCGCCCTCGAGCCGCACACCGACGGCCCCGCCGCCTTCGACGACGATGCGCTCGACCGGCGCATCGGTTCGAATGACGACGCCATGCTCGCGCGCATCGGCGGCGAGCGCCTGCGTCACCGCACCCATGCCGCCGCGCGCGAGGCCCCATTTGCCGTGCCGCCCTTCGAACTCACCGAGCACATTGATGAAGAACGGAATTGCCGAGCCGGGTGCATCCAGCGAGGAAAAATTGCTCGAGACACAATGCACGGCATAGATCTGCCGGACCGCTTCGCTCTCGAACCAGCGTTCCATCAGATCGTTGGCGGAAAGGGTGAACATCTGGACGAGGAAATGCCGGTCCTCGGGCGTCAGCTTTCGCATTCCGCCGCCGATCTTCAGCATCGACAGGATCGAATCGAGCCCGCCGGAAAGAGACGGCGGCTCGCGCAACAGCTGGTCGCGCACCACGTCGCCAACCCGCTGCAATTGGGCCGAGAGCCGGCCCATCGCGTCATAGTCGCGATTCGAGAAACGGGCAATCTGGGCCCGATCATGGACTTCCTCGCCGATGAAAAGCGCCGTTCGGCCTTCGCCGAGGACATCGAGCGAACCCCGATAGGCAATCGTTTCGAGCCCGTGGCGTTTCAGCTCGAGGTCGCGGGCGATCTCCGGGCGCAACAGGCTCAACGTGTAGGAGGCGATCGAATTGCGGTAGCCCGGGTAAAATTCCTCGGTGACGGCAGCACCGCCGACGACCGACCGCCGCTCAAGCACGAGTGTTTTCATGCCGGCGCGGCCGAGATAGGCGGCCGCCGTCAGGCCGTTATGCCCGCCGCCGATGACGATTGCCTCATAGTCGCTCATGCCCCGCCCCGCTATATTCCGCGCCCGCCGGTTGCCCGGCCTGTTTGATAGCCGGTTCGGACCGGGGGCGTCGAGCGAACCGCGCATCGTCCCGGTGGGCTGCTGCGACGGGAAACGAGCGCCCGCCGCCGCTCGATATGTTCCCTGCATTGTGCCTGCTAGAATGATCGATCCGAGAAACCACCCCAAGGGACCGCACGTATGACCCAGGTGAGCCTATCCACAAAACTGCCGGCATCGGCGGCCCGGGTGTGGGAGCTGGTGGGTGGCTTCAACGCACTGCCCGATTGGCACCCCGCCATCGAAAAGAGCGAGCTCTCTGAAAGCGGCCGGGTGCGGACGCTGACACTCGCCGATGGCGCCAAGCTCGTCGAACGGCTGCAGAAGCATGATGATCGGGGCCGCAGCTACAGCTACGCGATCGCCGCCAGCCCGCTGCCGATCGCCGAGTACAGCGCCACGATCAGCATCCGCGATGCCGGCGCCGAAGGATGCGTCATGGAATGGTCGAGCCGGTTCGAGCCGGATGGCGTCCCCGAAGCCGAGGCCGAGAAAGCCGTCACGGCGATCTACGAGAGCGGCTTCGAGAGCCTGCGGCGGATGTTCGGCGGCTGATCGCCGACTGACCCGTCGCCGTCAGGACGGGTTGGACTTCCGCGCCCTGATGCGCCGGCTGCCCGGCGGCCGACGTTCCAACCAGGTTTCCTTGTCGAGCCATGTTGCCCGCATGCCGCGGACGAAGAGGCGGTTGCGGCGCCGGATCCAGTTGCGCAGATGCTTCATCATCGAACGCAACAGCTTGGCGCGGACCTGTGCAAAATCCGCCTGTCTGGAATCCGCCGACTGCAGCTTCGCCAGATCCTCGAGCATCGCCATGAGCACGGTCACGGCATGCGCCGCTGCGCCCTCGATCTCGACAAGCTGATCGCTGCCGCGATCGAGAAGCTGTTCGCTCAGATTGCGGTCGTGACGTCGCCATTCGAGCAACGGTTCCGCCAGATAATATGCGCCGTCGAGCAACGTCGCCCGAAACACCATGGGCAGATCGTAGCCGGCCGGTAAATTGAGGCGATCGACGCCACCGAATACGGTGAGCACCTCGCGCCGCCAGGCCATGGTCGCGCCCAGCATGTTGCGCTGCCAGCCATCGGCCAGCAGTCTTTCCATCTGGAAGCAGCCGGAGCGGAGATTGCCCACCATCAGACCGCTGCGCTCCCGCGCGGCATCGGTGACATAGGCATCCGACGTCACCAGCGACACTTTCTCGCGCTGCAGGGTTTCAACCAGACGCGACGCCCGGTTCGGCAACGCGACATCGTCGCCATGCGCGATCACGATGATGTCGTGGTCGACCAGCTCGAGAATCCGGTTGTAATGGTTCATCCCCATATTCTGCGGATTTCGGTTGAGCCGCAGGCGATGCGGCCCCGAATAGCCGGCGACGGCGTTCTCGATCGCGACCCATGTGCCGTCGGGCGAGGCATCGTCGGAGATCAGGATATCGAGCGGCGGGCCTTCCTGGGCGAGTGCGCTGCGCACCGCATCGGTCACGAAGTTCTCGTGCTGATAGGTGACCAGGACATAGGCAACCGTGCGTTCGCTCATTCGCAGGATGTTCCTCGCATCAGCCGGCAATCTGCGCCCGCGTCGCGGCGTCGAGCAGCGCGATCCGCGCCGCCTCCAGCGCAACCGTATCGCGTGATGCCCAGTCGTTCATCCGCGCTCGGAAATCCGCAACCGATCGCACCAGGTCGATCCGGTCGGGATCGGGCAGCAGGAAGTACCGCGAGACGAATGCCCGGTCCGCCATGAGCCGCGGATACTGCGCATAGACCAGTTCGGGATCGACCGGAAGGTTGCGATCGTCGGGCCGCCCGATCCGGCCGAAGCCGAACGGCATCCCGGCACCGCGCACGGCCGCGGAGACTTTCCCGAGAAGGGGCGACGCCATGACCTCGAACCCGCTGATGCCGAGACTGAGGCGCAGATCGTTGAGCCCGACATGGATCTCGTCAACCCCGTCGATTGCGACGATATCGTCGATGATCATCGCCGAGCGCGCGGTTTCGACCAGAAGCACCGTTCGGGCCCGACCACCGACCCGGTCGACGAAGGCACGCACATCGTCCGTCGTATCGAAGAACGGCAGCATGATCGCCTTCGCACCCAACGCGATCACGCGGTCGATCTCGGCGCCGAGACCGGGATGGGGCGAATTGATGCGCACGAAAAGCTCGGATTTCACCAGCGCCTGCCCGACACGGGCCAGGTCCGCTTCTTCATGCGTCGATTGCCAGGTATCGAGATTCTGTTGCCGGGCCGCCTTGCCGATCCGCTCGAGATCGGGCCCGATACGGGCGATACCTGCCGCCTCGGCGCGACGCGCAATCGCCGGATCGTTGGTAAACAGCGTCAGCACGAAACGGTCGCCGAGGCCTGCTGCGCTGACGGCGGCCACCGGAAAATCTCAGGCGAAGCGATAGGGAATCTGCGGATGATCGGGCGGCACCCGCCAGTCGTCCGGATCGCCATGTTCGAAAATCATGTCCGTGGCATTGACGAAGCTCGAGACCTCGCCCGACGGGTTCTGTACGCCATGCCAGAGCTTGGGCGGAATGACGACGGCGCGCGGCCGCAACGGCCCGATCGTCAGGGCATTCACCTTGCCGCGCGTCGGCGACCCTTCGCGATCGTCGAACAAGGCGATTCGCAGCACGCCGTTGGTGACGACGAGAACATCGGTCTGCTTTGCGTGGAAGTGCCAGGCGCTTACCACACCAGGCTGCATGACCACATGGACCATCTGGCGGATCGCAACCGGCGGGTCGAACCAGTCGTAGCAATAGAATTCCGTGGTCGTACCGCCGACCCGGGTGAACTGATTGCGAAGCTCGCGAACCTGGACGCCGGCGATCGGGTCGAACAGCAGGTCGCCGCCGGACGAGACCGTCGCGACGTCCTTGACCGCGCCCTCGAGCATTCGCCCCTCCCGCATTCCCCTGCATGCCGCCAACCGGCACAATGCATGGCCACGATACAAGGCGTCGGCCGGGTTTGAAAGGCCGGCCGGCCCCGGGAAACTTATGCAATCCGGCGCGCGCAGTGCCGATGAGGAGCTACGACGATGACCGCCACGACCTGCATCCGCAATGCCGACTGGGCCCTTCTTTACGATGCGAGCACGGGCACGCATCGTTACGAGCGCGGCGGCGATGTCGCCTTTACCGGCGACCGCATCGTCCATGCCGGCGGGCGCTATGGCGGGACGGTCGAGCGCGAGATCGACGGGCGCCGGCTGTTCGTCATGCCGGGTCTCGTCAACATCCACACGCATAGTTCGACCATGCCGCTGTTCAAGGGCATCCGCGAAGACATGGCGAATCCGCGCCTCTATATGAGCGCGCTCTATGACGGCTGGAACCTGTTTGCGACAGAGCCGGAAGACAAGGTCTGGAACTCGCGGTTCGCCTATGCGGAGCTGCTTCGCTCGGGCGTCACCACCGTCGTCGACATGTGCTACCCCTATCCCGGCTGGATTGATGCGCTGGCCGAAAGCGGGCTGCGCGGCTATCTGGCACCGCTTTACGAATCGGCGCGCTGGGGCACCGAGAACGGGCACAGCCTCCATTATCGCTGGAGCGAGGATGGCGGGCGCGGTGCGATGAAAGAGGCGTTCGATCTGATGGCCGAGGCCGAGCGGCATGACAGCCGGCGGCTTGCCGCGCTGGTGGCGCCCATGGCGGTCGATACCTGCACGCCCGAGTTGTTGCGCGAGAGCCATCGCGCCGCCCTCGATGCCGGACGCCGGATCCAGATTCATGCCGGCGAATCGATGATGGAGTTTCTGGAGATCACACGGCGCACCGGCCGCACCCAACTCGAATGGCTCGAGGAACTCGGCGTGCTCGGCCCGGAAACCATCATCGGGCATGGCATCTTTCTCGATCATCATTCATGGCTGCACTGGCATCGACAGGAGGATCGCGACAGGCTCGCGCGCAACGGCACGTCGCTCGCACATTGCCCGGTCGTGTTTGCCCGCTACGGCATTGCGCTGGAAAGTTTCGGCCGCTATAGCGCGGCCGGCGTTTCGATCGGAATCGGAACCGACGCGCATCCGCACAACATGCTCGAGGAGATGCGGCTTGCCTGCATCATGGCGCGGACCGCCGCGGGCAACACCCACGACACGACGACCACGGCAGTCGTGGAGGCCGCAACCTTGGGCGGCGCCCGCGCGCTGGGCCGCGACGATATTGGCCGCATCGCGGTCGGCGCCAAGGCCGATCTGGTGCTCGTCGATCTCGACGACCCGTCGATGATGCCGGCGCACGATCCGCTGAAATGCCTCGTCTTCACTGCGGCCGACCGGGCGGTGCGGGATGTTTTCGTCGACGGACAGCAACGCGTCGTCGACCGGCGGGTGACAACGATCGATCAGGTGTCGGTCGGCCGCGAGGTCGCCGCGAGCCAGGCGCGGGTCCTGCCCAAGGTGGCCGGCCGAGACTATGCCGGTCGGACCGCCAGCGATGTGGCCCCGCCTACCTTCCCGGTGGGCCGCCACGTATGACGCCATTGCATGGCTGACTTCCGGGTCTGCCGTGCCGAAATTACAGCGGATGGTGTAGAATAGATCGTGTCGGAGCCCCATCTTTTCAGTAAGTGGCTTTTCCGGAAGGGATGAACGCTTGACGGGTATCGATGCGAATCTGCTGACCCGGCGAACGCTCCGGCGCCTTGCGACGGAAGCGGACCCCTATGCAACGGGGCGTCGGCATATGTCTCCGACCCAGGCCTTTATCGGCCGGTGGCTGGTGAGCAATCTGATGGGCCTCACGGTCGGCGACTGGGCGATGCTCGCGGTCGAGAACCGGTTCGCCTTCGGCCCGAGCTATTGGTCGCGCGCCGCCGTCGTCACTCTGCTCAGCTTGTTGAATTCGAGTTTTGCGCTCGTGGAACGAGCCACTTATGGCCGTGCGATTGCCGAGACCGAGCCGAAACCTCCTGTGTTCATTCTGGGGCACTGGCGCAGCGGTACGACCCACCTGCACAACCTGATGGCGCTCGATCCGCAATTCGCAGCACCCAATCTGTTCGAGACGATGCTGCCGCACGGGTTCCTGGTGACCGAAGACTGGCAGTCGCCGCTCTGGGCGCGTTTCGTTCCCGAGACCCGGCTGATCGACAACATGCCGCTCGGCACCGACCTTCCGCAGGAAGACGAATTTGCGCTCGCCATACTGACGCGCCTGTCGCCTTACATGGGGCATTCGTTTCCGCAACGCTGGTCGCACTACATGCGCTATCTCGACTTCGCCGATGTCGATGCGGGCGAGCGCAAACGCTGGCAGCGCGAGCTGATGCGCTATGTGCGGCGGCTGAGCCTGCGCCGCGCGGGACGGCAGATCGTGCTGAAATCGCCACCGCACACCGCGCGCATCCCCCTGCTGCTGGACGTCTTTCCCGAAGCGCGGTTCGTGCATATCCATCGCGATCCCTACCGCGTGTTTCAATCGAACCTCCATATGCTGACCGAGGGATTGCCGCTGGCAAAAATGCAGAGCGGCGATCTGCCGGCGCCCGAAGATTTTGTCATCGAGCGTTACAACCGGCTGCACGATGCCTATTTCGCCGCGTGCGACAGCGTACCGAAAGACCGGCTGATCGAGATCGCGTTCAGCGATCTCGAACGCGATCCCGTCGGGACAATGGCCGGCCTCTACCATCGTCTGGGTTTCGAGGGATTCGAGTCATTGCAACCGACGCTCGAATCGCATTGCCACGACCTTCGGAGCTACACGCAGAACCGCTATGCCCCGCTCGAGGCACCGCTGCGCCGGCGGATCGCAGAGGCGTGGCACCGGTCGTTCGAGCATTGGGGTTACGACCCGGCCTGATCGCCGATCACGCCTGGAATAAAATGTTATGTATCATCGAGTTAGCGATCCCGGCCGGGGTTGGCCTCAAAAAATGGCTGATTTCCTTGCAAGACGCGGCGACATTCCTTCTAATTCCTGGCATTCGCGATGGCCGCAGCGGGGGAGAAGGCGACCATGTTGAATGTGGCTCCGGCAATGGGCGCCCTCTATGACGACCGATCCGGCGCATCGCTGATCGAGTATTCGATCCTCATCGGGCTCATCACGGTCACCATTATCGGCCTGGTTTCCGGCATCGGAAGCTGGATGGTGAGCGAATGGCAGGTGCTTACGACGGCGATCGCCCAATAGCCGACGGTCGACCCGACCCTCCGGCGTGACCGTCTGCCCGACACCGCCTTTCCACCTCTTTTCGTCTCCGCTCACTGGACCTGCGTGCCGCGCGGTCGATAGGATCGCCGACCGACGCCGCGGAGCCCGAGATGGCCGACATGTTCCCGCACCTGTTCAAGCCGATCGCGCTCCGACACAAGACGCTGAAGAACCGGATCGTGTTCGGCGCGCACACCGTCAATATGAGTCTCGACGGTACGCCGTCCGATCGTCACTTCGGCTATTACCGCGAGCGCGCCCGCGGCGGTGCTGCGATGATCGTCGTCGAACCGGTTCCCGCCCACCGCACCGGCGTTCTGATTCGCGCGAATTTTCGCACACAGGACGAGAGCACGATCCCCTATTTCCGGCGGATCACCGACGAGTGCCACAGCCACGGCACGGTGATGATTCACCAGATCTATCACGTCGGTCAGCATGGCGATCAGGATCATAGCTGGGAGCCGTACTGGTCGCCCTCGGGTCTGCCGTCGTTTCACGATCAGCATGGCAGCCATGCCATGACCGAAGCCGAGATCGAGGAAATGATCGATTCCTTCGTGACGCAGGCGCTGCTCGAGCAGCGCGCCGGCTTCGACGGTGTCGATCTCTTTTCCGGTTACAACTGCCTGATCGACCAGTTCTGGTCGCCGATCACCAACCGGCGCGACGATCGCTGGGGCGGCAACCTGGAAAATCGCGTGCGGTTCGCCGCCGAAATCTGCTCGCGCATCCGCAAGGTCGCCGGCGAGGATTTCATCATCGGCATGACGGTGTCGGGCGGCGAGCCGGCGGAAGGCGGGCTCGGCATCGAGGGTAAACAGGAAGTCGCTGCCTGGCTCGATACACGCGGGCTGGTCGATTACTTCTCGGTCGGTACCGGCTCGTATCTCAACGACTTCAACAAGATCGTGCCGCCCTTCATGTACGACATGATGCTCGGCCCGCCCGATGCGGCGAAGTACAAGGAAGCGGTCAAGCATGCGCGGGTGACGGCGGAAGCACGCGTCAAGACACCAGCGAATGCCGAGAAGGTCATCGCCTCGGGCATGGCCGACATGGTGAGCCTGGTGCGCGCCCAGATCGCCGATGCGCATCTCGCCAACAAAGCGAAGGATGGACGGCCCGAAGACGTGCGCCCCTGCATCTCCTGCAACCAGCTCTGCATCGGGCGGCGTTTGCGCGAGACCTGGGTCTCGTGCCTCGCCAACCCATCGGCCGGCCGCGAGTTCGAATGGAACGGCGATGTCGTGCCCCCAACCGAGAAGCCGCGCCATATCCTCGTCGTCGGCGGCGGCCCCGCGGGCATGGAGGTCGCCCGCGTTGCGGCCGAACGCGGCCATCGCGTCACGCTGGTCGAACGGGATGCCGAACTGGGCGGGCAATTTCGCCTTGCCGCCGGACAGCCGTTCCGCGGCGAGATCAGCCAGCTCATCGGCGACTGGTATCCGCATCAGCTCGAGAAACTTCAGGTGCGCATCCAGCTTCGCACCGACCTCAGGGCCGACGATATTCGGCGCTTTGGCGCCGATGCCGTGGTGCTGTGCACCGGATCGGAACCGGCCGGCGACGGCTATCAGCGCGCGCTGCCAGGCACCGCGAGGCTGCCGGGGGTCGACCAGGAGAATGTCTGTTCGGCGCACGATGTGCTCGCGGGACGGGTGGTGCCCGGCACGAACGTGCTGCTGCTCGACGATCTGAACGGCTGGTGGCCGGCCAGCGGCACGGCGCTCCATCTCGCGAAACAGCGACACCGGGTGACGCTGGTCACTGCCGCGGAATTGCCGGCGATGGCGCTCGATCACAGCAAGACGGATTACGAGACGCGACGATTGTTCGTCGAGTGGGGCGTCGAAACGGTCTGCACGACCGCGCTGCTGTCATGGCAGGGCAACAGTGCGCGGCTCCGTAATCTCATGTCGAACGAGGAAGAAACCCGCGAGTTCGATACGCTGGTGCTGGCGACCACGAACCGGCCAAACGACGGACTGAGCAAGGCGCTGGCGAAAGACGGGATTGAGGTTCACGCCGTCGGCGACAATGTTGCTGCGCGGACCGCTGCGATGGCGTTCTTCGAGGCGCGCCGGCTCGCGATGACGCTCTAGCGGCGCGGCGCGTAGTGAGCGACCTGGCGCTCCAGCAGGCTCACGGCCAGAACCAGCAGATAGGCAAAGCAGAGAATACAGATCATCAACGCCCAGAACCGGTCCATCAGGAAGTTCTGGGAATAGATCATCAGCCGCCGGCCGATACCGAATACGGCAACCAGGATCTGGCCGACCACCACGCCTTTGACACCCGCGATGACCGCGAGGCGCAACCCGACCAGCATCTCGGGCAGCGCCGCTGGAATCAGGATATGCAACACGATGTCGCGCCGCCTGGCACCGAACGCGCGCGCCATGTCGATCAGACTCGGGCGCGCCTGCAGGATGCCGGCGCGCGTATCGAGAATGATGACCCAGATCGAGAACAGCACGACCGTCGCTATGACGGTGCCCATGCCGAAGCCGAACAGGACCATCAGCGCCGGCACCAAGGCTGTGAGCGGCGTTGCAAGAAAGATATCGACCCAGAGCCCCGCCGCCTTGTCGAACGGCCGCGACCGCGCCATCAGGATGCCCGCGGGGATGCCGGCGGCGAGCGCGAGAGCAAGACCGAGCGCGAGCGCGATCACGCTCTGCCGGACATCGCTCGCGAAACCCGGATCGGCAAGCAACACGGGAACCGACGCCACCACATCGGAGAAGGGCGGCAACAACCGAAGCTGACCGGACCGGCCGACGAGTTCCCACAACCCGATCCAGCACAGGAGGCCGACCGCGGATCCGGCATGGCGCAGGAGGCGTCTCATGTGAGGTAGTTCCTGAGGATGTGCCAGATCCGGTCGACCGTATCGATATAGGCACTGTCGCGCCGGATCCGGTCGGGATCCATCGCGCGGTCATGCACCGTATCGATGACATCGGTGACCCGGCCGGGGCGCGGCGACAGCAGCACGATCCGGTCCGACAGATAAACCGCTTCCTCGATGCTGTGCGTGACGAATAGTACCGTGCGCCGTTCGCCGCTCAACAGATCGCGCAGGTCCTCCTGGAACTTGCGACGGGTCTGTTCGTCGACCTGGCTGAACGGCTCGTCCATCAGAAGGATCGGCGCTTCGACGGCGAGCGCACGGGCAAGCCCGACCCGCTGCTTCATGCCCCCGGAAAGCTCGTGCGGATAGCGATATTCGAAACCGGCAAGACCGACACGTTCGATCAGGCGATGCGCGATTGCCTCGCGCTCGCCGCGCACAACGCCGCGCAGCTCGAGCCCGTATCCGACATTGCGCAGCACGGTCGCCCAGGGCAGTAATGCAAAATCCTGGAAGACCAGAGCGCGATCGCGGCCGGGCCCGGCGACCGGCCGACCATCGACCAGAATCTCGCCGGCGCCGGGTTCAAGAAGGCCAGCGATCAGTTTGAGAAGTGTGGTCTTGCCGCAACCGGAGGGACCGATCAGCGAGGTGAGCGCGCCATCGGGCGCATCGAAACTGACGCCCGCCAGCGCCTCGGTAACACCGCCGTAGGATTTATGAACGTCGCGAACGACAATGCCAGCGGTCATAGCGGCCTGCTCATGCGACGGCGGCCCCCGCCCAGCGTTCGGCCGGCAGCATACGGCGCTCGATCATCCGCAGCAGCGCCAGCGTGCCGGCGGCGAGGATGACGAACGCGACGATCGCCGCATACATCTCGGCATATTTTCCGATCGCGCGATTGAAGACGATCAGTTCGCCGATGCCGCTGGTGCTGATCAGGAGTTCCGCAAGGATCGCGCCGACGAAGGCACCGGCAACGCCAAGCCGGATGCCGGCCGCCAGCATTCCGCTGGCGGCGGGCAACATGATCGTGACGATGCCGCGCCAGCGGCTGCCGACGAACGAACGATGCATGTCGAGCAGGATCGGGTTCACGGCGTGGATGCCGCGATAGGCGTTGAGGGCAACGATCGGCACGGCAAGCAGCATGACGGCGGCGAGCTTTGCGGCGAAACCGACGCCATAGATGCTGGCGATCAACGGCACCAGCGCTGCCATCGGTGCGGTATCGAGACAGATCAGGATGCCGACGAACGCCGCTTCCGTGACGCGGCTGAGCCCCATCGCGAGGCCGAGCGTCACGCCGACAATCAGGCTGAGCATGGTCCCGACGATGACCGGCCGCAGCGTCTCGCCAATCGCCGCGACGAGGCTGCCATCGTCGGCAAGCCGCAAGAGAGCGGCCACAACCTCGCTGAATGGCGGCAGAGAGAGCGACATGCCAAAACGACCCGCCGCCTCCCAGGCCGCGAGAACCGCAACGAGCGACAAAGCTCGCCAGGGCAGGCCGAACGTCGTCATGCCGCCGCTCCGGTCAGGGAGCGGTGAATGTCACGTCCGTGCTGCCGAGCCGGGCAAGGGCCGCCTCGAGTGGCTCAAGGAACCAGAAATCCTCAACCTTGAGACTCGATGCATCGCCTGTGATCTGGCCGCCGGTCGAAAAGAAAACGAGATCCTGTTCGGCTGCCTTCCGACCGCCAAGATCCGGCGGGAAGATGCCGTCGGCCGCGCCCTGGATCATGTATTTGGCGACCGCCGCATCGACCTCGGGCGGGAGATCGGTCATCAGCCCAAGCCGGACCCGTTCCTCGATGGCGTAATACGGATCGGCCGCGACACGGCGATTCACATGCAGGAATGCTTCGATCAGGATGTCGATCTTGTCGCGGTTGGCTTCGATCCAGTCGATCCGGGCGAACATCGCCTCGTCGCTGGCGCTGATGTCGCCAGCCGGCAGAACGTGAAATTCGCCCGGCTTCGTCTCCAGCACCCGATCCTTGTTGGTGGCGTCGACATAGGTGAGGTTGATCGTTCCTTCGAGCAGCGCGTTCGCGCGCACTTCCGATCCGGGCAGGAACACCATCTCGCTGTACTCGATGCCGTTCGCCTGCGCCGCAAGCTGGGCCATGACGGTCGTCGCACCCGCCTGCGAATGCAGCGCGATAGGCATGCCATCGGCCGAGGCCCAGTCCGGATGCACCGACTTGTTGGCGACCGCATAGAACTGGGTTTTGTAGTTCTGGAAGAGGAAACGCATCTGGTCGGGCACGTTCTGGATGATCGTATAGGGCGTGCCCGAGCCGAGATCGGCCTGACCGTTCAGCACCGCCTGGTTGACCGTGTCTTCCTGGTTCAGCCAGAGCAGTTCGTAATCGACGCCCGCCGCCTTCGCATGTTCGAGCGCGATCAGCATGATCAGCCAGTCGGCCCCCGGCACGTCGCCGATAGCGACGCGCACCGGCTCGTCGGCCTGAGCCTTACTGCCGGGCAGGCCGATCGTCATACCGACGACCAGCAACGCCACCGCGATGCGGCCGAAAATCTGCTTCCATCCCCAACGTGTCATCGACCCCTCCTGTGCATGCGTTAACCGCATGATTCTAAAAGACTGACGTTTCTAACGCGACCGGCGCCGCCTTTTCACCAACTGATCCAGGGCAGCAAATCCCGTGATCAGCCGCGGTATAAATTTCTGAAAGGTCTGGCGCCGCTCGCGCACCTTGGATCGCGGACCGATGATAACCGGATTGGTATTAATCTCGAAGATCTGCGGTTTTCCATCGACCAGCGTGTAATCCATCCGGCCATAGCCGATCCCCGCCATGTCGAAGACGTCCCGCAACAACGGCGCATGCGGGTTCTTCGCGCTCACATAGGCGAGTTCCTCCTCGATCATTTGAGGCTCGAGTAATGCCGGCAGCTTGATCACCCATTTGTCCGATATCTCGACCTGCGCCGGGATGAGCTTCGAGCCGATCCGGAACGTACCATATTTCCGAAATCGGCCGTCGGGGCTGCGATAATCGAGATACTCGACGATCAGGATATCGTCGCGCGGCACATTCGCCGCCAGCATGCGCTCGATCTCCTTCTCCAGCGTCACGCGATCGTGCAGCAGATCGGAGGCGGCGCCACCATGCTCGCTGTTGCGGCGCAAGAAAACGGGAAACCGTTCGGGCTCGCGCGCTTCCGACAAGCGGTACACATTGAAGCTGTTAATTCCGCGCTCGTAGAGCCTCCGCAGCAGCTCGTAACGACCCATAACGCGCGCCGGATCGTTGATCACCGCGCCGGGAGGAAGACGCTTGGAGAAGTTTCGGAAATTCTGGCTCATCCGCTCGGCGGCCGGAATGATCAACCGATCGACATCGCCGAAGATGATAGCGCGACGCTGGAGAGCCCGCCCGTTTGTCAGCTCCTCGTAGGGAAGCGGCTCCAGAACCTCGCGACCACGCGAGACGCGCTCCCGAAACAGCCGGATTGTGTAGAAGTGCTTCTTCGTCGCCAGAAAATAGGGCAAAAAATTCTCCGCTGACCCGCCGCCGCAACAAGCTCGAATCGGAGATCATGTCGACACCGACGGGCGCACAAATATTCGTCAGATTAGTCGGTTAGGTTGATTCGGAGCAAGCCGCACGGGCTGGTTTGAAGCCGGCCCATCGATATTCGGTCACCTGCAGTTTCTGCAAAAGCCCGCTCCTCAGGCTGTCGCGAACGTGCCGACAACCTCATCGACGCTTTGGACGCGACAATAGCCGGCGAACGCGCGGAGAGCCCCCATATGCCGTTCCTGGGTGTGTGCGCCGCAGGCATCGGCAGCGCAGATCATGTAATAGCCGCGATCCGCCCCGTCCCGTATGGCCATGTCGACGCACTGGTCGGTCAGCAGTCCGACGACGATTACATTCTCGATGCCCATGTTGCGCAGGACATAATCGACGATCGTCGAATTGAACACGCCCGACGAGCTCTTCGGCAATACGATGTCATCTTTGGCCGGTGCCACTTCCGGCATGATTTCGGCCAGCGGCGAGCCCTTCGGAATGATCATGTCCGAGAGTTTGTAGTCGAGACAGGCGTCGCGCCCATCGCCGGTGAGGCATTCGATCCGCGTGTAGACGATCTCACCGCCGCGGGCGCGCGTCTCGTCGATCATCCGGCGCATCGCCGGCAACACGCGCGCACGAATGGCCTGCACATATTCGGGCCGCTTGCGCGCCTGCTCGTCGGTGATCTCGCTCATCTGCGTATCGATCACCAGCACGGCGGTCTTTTTCGGATCGAGCCGGCGGTTGCGCGTCGGCTGCGAGGGCGGCATCAGGTCGGTCGCCATCTTGTTCATCGGATCCCTCCCCCGGATCGTCGGATCGGGCGGATTATAGAACAGGCCCGCGCCGGCCGGGAGCCGACCGATGGAGGGACCCCGGCGCCCCCCTCTGCCGGGCCGGTCGTTCAGATGGCGCGGGTTGCCGCCCAGCCGCGCTCGATCAGGCGCCGGTCGAACGCTTCGAGCGAAGCCTGCACCCGGCCGTAGAGCGTATCCTTGGGGTACGCGCCATCGGCATCGGGTGTGCCGGCCTTGAGCCCGGTCAGGAGTTCGAGCGCATCCTCGACCTTCGCCGCACTCCAGATATGGAAGCGGCCCTCAGCGACCGCCTGGGCGATTTCGTCGCGCAGCACCAAATTTCGTTCGTTGGTCGCCGGCACCAGGACGCCCTGGTTTCCGGTCAGCGGGCCCCGCTCGGCGCAGACGCGATAAAAGCCCTCGACCTTGAACAGCACGCCCCCGACCGCCTGCACCTCGCCGCGCTGGTTGACCGAGCCGGTCACCGCGAGATCCTGGCGCAACGGCACCTGGCCCAGATCGGACAGAACCGCCATCAGTTCGGCGAGCGAGGCGCTGTCGCCTTCGATGCCGCCATAGCTCTGCTCGAAGGTGATCGAGGCATCGAACGAGAGCGGCATGCGCCGCGCAAAATGCCCGGCGAGAAAGCCCTGCAGCACCATGACGCCCTTCTGCTGGATCGGCCCGCCCAGCGCGACGTCGCGCTCGATGTTGATGAGGCCGGTGCGACCGACCGAAGCACGCGCGGTGACACGCGCGGGCAGCCCGAAAGCGTGGTCGCCATAATCCTGCACCGCGAGCCCGTTCACCTGTCCGATCGCGCTGCCATCGACATCGATCATCAGAACACCGCGCGCGATTTCAGCCTGCAGACGATCCTCGACACGGGCGTTGCGCCGGCGGCGGCGTTCGAACGCCTCGATGACTGCCTTGCGATCGATGACCGGCTGTTCGCAGCCGAGGCAGTCGCAGGCTTCGCCGACCAGGTCGGCGATCTCCTCGAACCGCGCCGATAGTTTGTCGCGTTCGCCAGCCAGTCGCGCCGCGAGGCCGAGGATGGCGGTCAAACCGTCCGGCTTGAACTCGGCCTTGCGCGCAACCGCCATCTGCGTCGCGACGCCGGCATAGCAAGCGACGTTTGCCGCATCGGCCGGCATATCAGGGTCGATGTCCGCCTTGATCTTGAAGTTGCCCTGGAATTGCGCATCGGTCGCAAAGAACGAGTAGTACCAGCCGGGTGATCCGACCAGCACGACCTTGCCGTCGAAGGGAATCGGTTTCGGCTTGGGCGAGCCCGCCACCGGTACCGGCGGGCTCGGCCGGTGCTCTTCGATATTGATTTCACCGTCGCGCAACACCGCCTTGAGCGCCTGCCACAATGCCGGGTCGGCGGCGAATGCTTCGGCGCGCAGGACGAGCACCCCGCCATTGGCGCGGTGCAACGCGCCGGCGCGGATCAGTGAGAAATCCGTCGAGAGCACCCCTTCGATCTGGCGGAACTCGATCTTGCCGAACAGCGAATCGAAATCCGGATTGGGTTCCAACACCACTTCGGGCGTGCGCGCATCGCCGCGATCGACGAACAGATTGACGCCGTACCGCAGATCGAGCGTCGCGATGCCTTCGAGGCCGGCCGCGGCCGCTTCCCTTAGTCGATCGAGATGCTGCATCAGGTCGTTCTCAAGTTCGACGAGCCAGCGCGAAATCGTGGCATGATCGGCGTAAGCCGACTTCAGTTCGGCGAGCAGCGGTGCGAATGCATTGCCCGCAATACGCCGCGAGAAGGCCGCGATCTCGCCGGCGAGCGCCGTCTGCTGGCGCGCCGCATCGCGGGTGAGTTCGCCCAGCGACTGGCCGATCTTCTGCGCAGCGGCCTGCTGTTCTGCCGATGCGTTGGTCGGCAGAACCTGTTTACCCTCGGCATCGACCAGCGCGAGCGCAAAACCCTCGGCTGTCTGCAACAGCTCGAACCCGGCTTCCTTGGCCTCCTTGCGCAGTGCGGCGAGCCGACCGTCGAGATCGGTCCGAACCTTGACCGCGAGTGCCTCGATCGCGGTCCGGAAGCTTTCGTCGTCGAAGATCTGCATCGTCAGTTGCGCGACGCGACGCACGAAGACGTCCATCTGGTCGCGCAATATGCGTCCGCCACCGGCAGGCAACCTGGCGGGCCGCGGCCGGTGCGAATGAGTGAAATTGTTCAGATAGACCCAGTCGTCGGGCACCGCGCGCCCGTGCATCGCTTCCTGCAGGAATGCCAGCGTCGCCGTCATGCGACCGCTGCGCTCACCCCCGACAACGAACACGTTGTAGCCGGGCGCCGATGTGCGGAGCGCAAACTCGAGCGCCTCTTTTGCACGCATATGGCTGGAAAAATCGAAAATGTCGGCATCGGGCCGCGGCGAGAACTCGAAAACCGGAAGGCCGACACGATCGGCGGCGAGCTTCGTGAGGGTCATTTCGTTCCTTCAATGGCACTGAGCGGGTCCGGGCGATTCGCCATCCAACATGGCGTTCCCGCGTGGCCGCCGGCGCATCGGGCCAGTGGTGCCCCCGGGGAGACTCGAACTCCCACGCCCTTGCGAGCAACAGATTTTGAGTCTGCCGCGTCTACCAATTCCGCCACAGGGGCCCGTCCGAAGCGGCCGGCATGATACAGGAGCGATCCCGGCCCGCAACCGGATCGGCCGGCCCCGCTCGGGCGCGTCAAATGGCGGGCTTCCGGCGCGGATTGACAGGTAGCGGCCGATCCCGGTCCAATCTGTCCGCGGGGCAGATGCGACGACGCACACCCCATCGCAGGGGTTAACATCAGGGGGTCGACATGGTTCATCAGGCAGCCACCGGCAGTGCTGGCGGGTTCAATTGGGTTAAATTCCTCACGTCGTTCGATGGCCGGATTCCGCGGTCATATTATTGGCTGCGTTTTGCGCTTCCCTACGTCGTGCTGCTCTTCGTGAGCGGCGGGCTCGATATGATGTTGGGCACATACAACGCCGAGAGCGGTTACGGCGTCATCAGCGGAATCTTCTTTCTGGTGGCACTCTGGCCGTGGATCGCCGTGACGGTGAAGCGGCTGCACGACCGCAATCGGTCGGGCTGGTTCATCCTGATCGCCCTCATTCCGATCATCGGCAGCCTCTACATCCTGATCGAATGCGGCATCCTCAAGGGCACCACCGGTGCCAACCGGTTCGGCCCGGATCCGCTCGGAGCCTGATCTCGATTCGCGACTGCAATCCGCCGCCGGCCCGCAACGCGCGCGACCGGCGGCGGTTGCGGCATTCCTGCCTGTTGCCGGCCGCAGGATGTCGCTGACCAGCGGACGACCCACCCGCCGCGCCGGAATTCACGACACATATGCTGCGCCGCCTCTATGACTGGACCATGCGGCTTGCGGCGCGCCACGACGCGATGTGGGTGCTCGCCTTTGTCGCCTTCATCGAGAGTTCGGTCTTCCCGATTCCGCCCGATCTGCTGATCGTCCCGATGATACTCGCGGCCCGCGAGCGTGCGTTCCATATCGCCGGCATCGCCGCCATCGCCAGCGTCGCCGGCGGACTCGCCGGTTACGGCATCGGCGCGCTGCTTTACGAAACGCTCGGCCTGCCGATCATCGATTTCTATGGTGTCAGACCCGAGTTCGCCGCCTTCCAGGAGGCTTATGCGGAATGGGGCTGGTGGATCGTCGCCGGGGCTGGTTTCACGCCCTTCCCCTACAAGGTCGTCACGATCGCGAGCGGCGTTGCCGAGCTCGATCTCTGGACCTTCATCGGCGCCTCGATCGTCTCGCGCGGCGCGCGATTCTTCCTCGTGGCCTGGCTCCTGTGGCGTTATGGCGCACCGATCCGGGGGTTCGTCGAACAGAACCTGCCGTGGCTCGCCGGCCTTTTCTTCGCACTTCTTGTCGGCAGCTTCGTCGTCATCAAGTATATGATCTGACGTGCGCCCTAACCGACAACCTTACCCGCCGCAGAAATCAGAATGATCGAAGCCGTCCGTCGTCAGCTCCCGCTATTTGCGCTTCTCGCCGCGCTCGCGCCGCTTGCCGTCGCACTCGGCGCGCAATATCTCGGCGGACTGCAGCCCTGCCCGCTCTGTGTGTGGCAGCGTTATCCCTATGTCGTCGCCGCCCTGCTGGCCGCGATCGCCTGGTGGGCCGGCACACGATCGAAAAACGCGCGCGCGGAGCGGGCGCTGCTGCTTCTGACGGCGCTCGCCTTTCTGGTCAGTGCCGGGATTGCGGTCTTCCATGTTGGCGTCGAGCATAAATGGTGGGAAGGCACGGCCGGCTGCGTCGGCAGCATCGATTTCAGCGGCATGACCGTCGAGGAGATGGCAGCGGCACTCGAAGCGACCCCGCCGGCGCGTTGCGACGAGGTCGCCTGGTCGTTCCTCGGTCTTTCGATGGCCGGTTTCAACGCGATCTATGGCGGGGCGGCCGCCATCCTTCTGGCGCTGCTGACAACCGGCCGGCGGTCCGCGCCATGACCGAGAACCGGACCCGTCGCGAGCGGCTGCCCGGCGATCTGACGCCGGAAGAACGCATCGATCGCATCCTGCGCGTCGATCTCGCGGGCGAATACGGCGCGCGGCGAATCTACGAGGGTCAGCTCGCGGTGTTCGGCGATCGCGCCGACGCCGCGCCGATTCGCGAGATGTACGCCCAGGAGAAGAAACATCTCGAAACCTTCGAGAAGCTTCTGGTCGAGCGCCGCGCCCGGCCCTCGGCGCTGCAGCCGCTGTGGCATGTCGCCGGTTTTGCGCTCGGTGCCGCGACCGCGCTGATGGGCCGCGAAGCCGCGATGGCCTGCACCGTCGCGGTCGAAGAGGTGATCGACGAGCATTACGCGAAACAGGCCGAGGCGCTCGGCGACAGCGAGCCCGCACTCAAGGCCACGATCGAGGAATTTCGCGCCGACGAGATCGCGCATCGCGATACCGGGCTTGCCGAAGGCGCTGCGCAGGCGCCCGGCTATCCGCTGCTGACCGGCGCGATCAAGGCCGGTTCGCGGCTTGCGATCTGGCTGGCGGAACGGGTGTAGCGATTGCGCGCAGCGGCGCTCTCCGACAACCGCACTCAGCCCTGATCGAGTTCGGTATCCCAGTAGAGAAAGTCGCGCCAGCTCTCGTGCAAATAATTGGGCGGAAAAGCCCGCCCGTTATCCTGCAATTCCCATGTGCTCGGCTGCGAGGGCCGTCGCCTCGGGAACATGCCGACATGATGCGGCAGGCAATTGCCCTTGCGCAGATTGCAGGTCTGGCAGGCGGTCACGACATTTTCCCAGATGGTACGCCCGCCGCGCGAACGCGGCACAACGTGATCGAAGGTGAGATCCGGCGTCGGGTAATGATCGCCGCAATACTGGCATTCGAACCGGTCGCGCAGGAACACATTGAACCGGGTGAAGGCCGGCCGGCGCGACAGCGGCACGAACTCCTTGAGCGAGATGACGCTCGGAAGCTTCATCTCGAAGCTCGGGCTGTGCACGACGCGTTCATATTCGGAGACAATGCTGACGCGGTCCATGAAGACCGCCTTCACGGCGTCCTGCCAGGACCAGAGCGACAAGGGAAAGTAGCTCAACGGCCTGAAATCGGCGTTCAGCACCAGGGCTGGGCAAGATTCCGGCGATGGACTCACGTGGTTCGGCTCCCCCCCTTAGAAGGACGCCGAGACTATAGCGGCAGCGCTTTTACCCGGCTACCGGGATTTGGCCCATATCTAGTGGTCCCGAATGCGATTTAACCGATCCGTCACGCGGGTTCGACGCCCGGCAGTGCGAACGCATCGACGAGGAAGCGCCCGGCCATCGCCAGTCCGACCTGGTCGATCGCATGTGGCAGGTTGGGCCGCGCTTCGGTTGCCACGCGGAAGCCCGCGGCGCGCAGCGCGTCCGCCGCCTGCGGCATCGCTTCGAACGGGACCACGGGATCGGCTTCGCCATGCACCAGCAGAATCGGCGGCCGGGAGATCGTCTCCGTCGCCAGACGTTCCGGCGCCATCAGCCGACCGGAAAAGCCGACCACACCGGCGAGCGTCTCGCGCCGGCGCGGTGCCACATGCAGCGCCATCATCGCACCTTGAGAGAAGCCGGTCAGCGCGATCCGGGATGCCGGCACGTTCGTCTCCGCGACCAGCGCATCGAGATACCCGTCGATCAGCGACGAAGCGGCGCGGGTGCCGGCCAGGATCATTTCCGGCGTCATGCCTTCGAATCCGTACCATTGCTTCCCCATCGGATTGATCTCGCAGGGGAACGGCGCGTGCGGCGAAACGAACAATGTGTGCGGCAGCAGACGCGCCCAGAGCGGTGCCAGCGAAATCAGATCGTGGCCATCCGCACCGTAGCCATGCAGGAGCACGACGATCGATTGCGGTTTGCCGGAATCCGGTTCGTGGCGCGGCCCGTCGAGCGACAGCAAAGATTTCATCGGCAAGGGTCCTTTTGGAAACATCGGCGCTCAGGAATTAGCCGAAGCGCGCGGCTTCGGCTAGATCGGCACGATCTTGTAGTAATGCCAGAGCACGCGCGCCGCGACGCTGCGCCACGGGTGCCAGGCTTCGGCCATGGCGCGCAGCTCGCGTGCTTTCGGTCGCGCATCGAGCCCCTTGATGCGCTGGGCCGCGACCTGGAGCGCCAGATCGTCGGCCGGCATGACATCGGGTCTGCCGAGCGAGAACAGGAGATAAATCTCGGCGGTCCAGCGGCCGATACCCTTGACCGCGGTCAGAGCGGCAATGACCGCCTCGTCGTCCATCGCCGGTAACGCATCGAGATCGAGATGGCGCGCCTCGAGCGCCTTCGCCAGTTCGCGCGCATAGAGCGCCTTCTGCCGCGAGAGCCCGATGGTGCGCAGACGGCGCGGATGAATCTTCAGCAAAGCCGACGGTGTCATCGGATCGGCCGCCGCTTCGAGCCGGCCCCAGATCGCACCGGCCGATGCGGTCGATAGCTGCTGCGCCATGATGATGTTGAGCAATGTCGGAAAGCCCGGATCGCGCGACCGGGCTGGCAAACGCCCCGCCGCTTCGATCGCGCGCGCCATATCCGGATCGCACCCGGCGAGCGCCGTCAGACCACGGGTAAGCCGGCGCCCTTCGAGTGGCGCGTTCGGGCGCGCAGCCGACAATCAGCGCGCGCGGCCGGGTGTGCCGCCCTGACGGCCGACCGGATCGGTGCAGAAGACGATATCGGCCTGGCTTATGACACCATCGGCTTCCATCAGCGCACGCGTCGACGGATCGGTGATGACTGTCTTGAAACGCGCGAGATCTTCGAAACGAAAATTGAGAATGACATCGTTCGGATCGTCCAGCGTCTGACGGATGTTGATGCCGATGACGCCGAGCTGGCGCATCTGCGGTTCGCGCGCGATGAAATTGCTGAACCAGCTTTTATAGTCGCGCACCTTGTAGCGGATGACGGCGGTCGGCATGTCGGTCGGTTCTCCGTGTTCGGTCCCTGGATTGGATGCGGCGCAGCATAGCGCGGGCATCGCCGGCAGGCGAGCGCGGACGATTCCGCGGGCAGGCTGCTGTTTGACAAGCGCCGCTTCTGCCGCCATCGCTTGTCGCCGATGATCGTCACGCGTTTTGCCCCGAGCCCGACCGGCTATCTGCATCTTGGCCATGCCGCCTCGGCTTTGGTCGGATATGACGCGGCGCGTGCGGCCGGCCCCACAGGCCGGTTCCTGCTGCGGATCGAGGATATCGATCAGACACGCTGCCGCCCCGAATTCGAGGCGGCGATCGCCGAGGATCTCGGCTGGCTCGGCCTCGACTGGGAGCGCCCCGTCCGGCGCCAGTCCGAGCATATGGCGGATTACCGCGCGGCGCTCGACCGGCTCGATGCGAGAGGGCTGATTTATCCCTGCTTCTGCACCCGGCGGGACATCGCCGAGGCGGTATCGGCACCGCATCTGCAACGGCAAGGTCCGGACGGACCGATTTATCCCGGAACCTGCCGGCATCTCGACCAGAGCAATCGAAATGCACGGGTCGCCGCCAGCGAGCCTTATGCGCTGCGGCTCGATTCAGGCCGCGCCGCGATGGAGGTGGGTCCACTGGTCTGGCATGAGCGCGACGAGGGCTCCATCGCGGTCGATCCGCAGATTTTTGGCGACGTGGTCCTTGCGCGCAAGGACGTGCGGACTAGCTATCATCTTGCTGTCGTCGTCGATGACGCATTGCAGGGGATTACGCTGATAACCCGGGGTCGGGATCTCTATGCGGCAACGCATGTGCACCGCCTCCTGCAGGCGCTTCTCGGCCTGCCCGCACCGCAATATTATCACCATGCATTGATCACCGATGCGGCGGGCCAGCGCCTGGCCAAGCGACACGATGCAATGGCAATCCGCGCGTTCCGCGCCGCCGGCGAGGCGCCGGAAACGATACGAGCGATGATCGGCGGCGGTCTGGCGCTAAGCCGAAAAAGTCTCTAAACCTTTCCGCTCCCTGCAAGAACCGACGCACCCAGCATGTTCTCTGTCGCCGAACTCAGCGCCCTCCTCCAAGTCATCATGGTTGACCTCGTGCTGGCTGGCGACAACGCCATCGTCGTCGGCATGGTGGCTGCGAGCGTTCCGCGCTATCAGCGCACCAAGGTCCTGATCTTCGGCATTCTCGGCGCCACCATATTGCGTGTCGCCTTCGCACTGATCACGACACAGCTTCTCGCCGTCATCGGATTGATGCTGGCCGGCGGTATCCTGCTGCTCTGGGTCTCGTGGAAACTCTGGCGCGACATCGAAGAACAACGCCGCGAACGCAACGCGATCCGGACTGCCGAAGCAGCCGCCGCGGCCGCGGCAAAAGATGGCGTCGTCGATCACGCGGCAGCGCCCGATCCGGTTGAGCCCAAATCGCTGAAGAAAGCGATCGTCCAGATCATCATCGCCGACGTCTCGATGTCGCTCGACAATGTGCTGGCAGTCGCCGGCATCGCACGCGATCATGAGTGGGTTCTGATCTTCGGTCTCGCCCTTTCGATCGCGTTCATGGCGGTTGCCGCAACGTTGATCGCGCGGCTTCTCAAGAAGCATCACTGGCTCGCCTATGTCGGCCTTGCGGTGATCTTCTATGTCGCCTGCGCCATGATCTGGGACGGATCGATCGACGTCATCGACAAGACCACGATCGAAGAGTTCCTGACGCAATAGCGATCGATCGTCAGCGATCTAACGTCGCAGGCCCCGCACGATCTCGACATAGTCCGCATCCTCCGGCGTCAGAAAGCCGTGGCGGACCAGAAAGTCGATATTCACCAGCACGACGTTGAACTTGAAATCCTCGGTTTCCGCCATCCGTTCGATCACATCCGCGATCGGCCAGAGCTGATATTCGTCGATCTCTCCGTCGGTGTTCCTCGGTTCGAAATCCGCCGGCAGTTCGAGATCGAAATTGAACAGAAGGTCGTTGCGAATGCCGCCGTCATGCTCGATCAGGTAGGAACAGAACCCGGCCGGCCGCGCCCGCCGTACCAGCCGTTCCGCCATATCGGCTTCTTCGCGGCTCTCCTTGATCAGCGTATCGAACAAGCCGAGCCCGGACGGCTGGCCGCCCGCCACCAGATTGTCGAACTTGCCGGGCGCGACCGACTTGTCCTTCGCGCGCCGCCCGACCCAGAGTTTCATCGCATCGCCACGCCCGACATGGCCGTTCAGATGGACGCCGCAGGCGCGCGTGCCGAAATGCGGGACGGCACCGCGATCGAGCGCCAACAGCGGCGGCGATCCAGCCGACATCGAGACCGGAAATGTCTCGCCACGAATTTTGCGAATGATTCCGGCCGCATGCAGCGTCGCAACGACCGCGGCAACGGCATCGCTCCGCATCGCCGGCGTCGTGAGACGGGGATCGAGCGCGACCTGGTGATCCTCGACCAGAAAGGCATCGGGAAATTCCCGCAGCATTTCGGCGAACGGGTGCCGCATCCAGCCGAGCGTCGCGCCGTCGATGCGGAACGGCCGCAGCCGGGCGAAATCCGGCGGACGAAACGAACGAATGCGATCGACGAGCGCCATCAGCGACGCAGCCCGTGCCCGATCTCGACATAATCGGGATCGTCGGGCGCAAGAAATCCGTGCCGCATCAGAAAATCGATCGTGACGAGCGCGGAGTCAAACACGAAGTCGTCGCTGCCGGCGAGCCGCTCGATCACCCGGGCGACCGGCCATAACTCGAACCATTCGACCTCGCGATCGGCGGCGACCGGAACGAAATCCGCCGGCAGCGTGAGGTCGTAGGAAAAGATCATGCCGTTATCGATACCCTCGATGGTCTCGGTCAGAAACGTGACATAGCCGGCAGGTCGCGCCTGCTGCGCGAGGGCCGGCGGAATGCCCGCCTCTTCGCCGCATTCCTTGATCAGATTCTCGGTGAGGCCGAGCCCGATCGGCTGGCCGCCGGCTGCAATATGATCGAGCTTGCCGGGCCAGGTCGCCTTGTCGGCGGCCCGGCGCGAGACCCAGATCCGCATATCGTCGCCGGTGCCGACATGGCCGTTGCAGTGAACGCCGTAGGTGCGGATGCCGAACTGCGCCGCGGCGCCGCGATCGATCGAAAGCAGCGGCGCGTCGTGGAACTGTCGCCCGACGGCGTAGGATTCGCCCCGATAGCGCGCGACGGCACCCTCCGCAACGAGCGCTCGCACGACGGCGTCCACCGCGCTGCTCCGTTCGGCAAAATCACCGAGCCCGGCCACCAGCCGAACCTCGCTATCGTCGACTTCGAACACCGTGGGATGCGGGGCAAGACGCGCGGCGAATTGGTGCGGGATCCATCCAACGATCACGGTGTCGACGCGCCAGGGCCGCACGCGCGAAAAATCCAGCGGTCGGACGTCCCGGATGCGATCGACGAGCGCCATCGGTCGCGTTAACGAGCAGGGCGCAGCGCAGCAGCGGGACCACGCTTGGACGCCGCGTTACGCCGGGCCGCAGCGAGGGCGAGACCGGTCCAGCGCAGGAACGCCGTTCCGTCCACGTCCTCTGCTTCGGGGAACGACCAGTACGACATTTCGACGGCGCGATTCTTGCCCGCATAGACGAAGGCGCAACTGCTGGCCGCCGTAAATAATGGCTTCGTCTCGCCGTCGACCTTGAGCCAGATCCGATCGTCGGCACCGATCGCGAACATGAGACCGTCCAGATAGATTCCGTAACCGCCGAACATCGGCCGCGCCACGACCGGCCCGAGCGGCGTCGCCTGGCGGACGAAACGCTCGACGCTGGCCGGCAGCGGTTTCGCACCGGCGCGGCGGACGACAGGTCGGGAAGCGGTCATTTCCGCATTGCTCCGGGGTTACGATGGACGATCCTAGCGCGGCGCGGCTGAGCCGTCTGCGGCCGGACCGTGCCGGCTCTGGTATAATCGAGGGTGGCCGATTCGTCCGGGAGGAATTCGATGCGCAGCCGGCGTTTTTTGATCCTGCTTGCCGGGGCGATCGCCGCCGGGGCGGTGATCGCCTGGCTGGTCGGCCGCTATCCGCAGACCCTCGACGACCGCGGCAATGTCGTGCAGATCGTGGTGCTGCTCGGCTGGCTGTTGCTGGTCGGCGGTGCACTCTGGGGCTTTGTCCGCGCACAGCCGGGCACGGCATTGCGCAACATGTTCATCTGGATCGCGATCGGCCTCGTGCTGGTCATGGGCTATACGCTCAAGGACCAGATCACGGGCGCTGTCATGCCATCGGCCGGCACCAGCGGCGCCGACGGGTCGATCGAGTTCCAGCGCGCCAATGACGGACATTTTCGTGTCGACACCGAAGTCGAAGGCGTACTGATCCGCTTCCTGGTCGATACCGGGGCCTCCGAGGTCGTGCTGAGCCAGGCGGATGCCGAGCGGCTCGGATTCGATATCGAGGCGCTCGAATACACGCAGCGCTATAACACCGCGAACGGCATCGTCTGGGGCGCCCCGGTTCGGCTCCGCGAAATACGGCTCGGCGACATCGTGGTCGAGGACGTGCGTGCGTCGGTCAATTCCGGCGAGATGGACGGCTCGTTACTCGGCATGAGTTTTCTCTCCAAGCTTTCCGGATTCTCGGTCGAGGGCGACCGTTTGATCCTCAATCCCTGAAGGCGACGTGTATGACCGACCATCCGTTCGAAACCGTCGACGTGTTCACCGATCGCCTGTTCGGCGGCAATCCGCTGGCCGTCGTGCTCGATGCGCGCGGGCTGAGCGACGGCCAGATGCAGGCAATCGCCCGCGAGTTCAATTTTTCCGAGACGACCTTCCTCCTGCCGCCGACAGACCCGGCGAACACCGCGAAGGTGCGGATCTTCACGCCCGGCGTCGAGGTGCCGTTTGCCGGTCATCCGAATGTCGGCACCGCGTTCGTTCTGCACCGGCTCGGGACGATCTTCGGCAAGAAGATTGCAACGCCGCTGCGTTTCGAGGAGCAGGCCGGCCTCGTACTGGTCGATGTCGAGCCGAACGGCCGGGCGATCGTGACGGCGCCGCAGCGTCTTTCGATCGGCACGACCGTGCCGGCCGCCGTCGCCGCGCCCTGTCTGTCGCTCGAGGCGAGCGATATCGCGACGCGCGCGCATAATCCGACGGTGGTTTCGGTCGGCCTGCCTTTCCTGATGGTCGAGGTCAAGAGCCGCGAAGCGCTGGTAAGAGCGCGGATCGACGGGCGGGCCTTTGCCGAACATCTGCCGCTCGATATCGCCGCCGGCATCCATTTTTATTTCCGCGCCGCAGCGAGTGACGAGGTCGATCTGCGTGCGCGCATGTTCTCGCCGATCGACGGCGTCGGCGAAGACCCGGCGACCGGCAGCGCCAATGCGGCGCTTGCCGGTTTCCTCGCGGCGTTGACACCGCAGGACGACCTGACGCTTTCGCTGCGTATCGCGCAAGGTGTCGAGATGGGCCGCGCGAGCCTGATCGATGCCGAGGTCATCAAGACCGGCGGCCGTATCGAGCGCGTGCGGATCGGCGGTCAGTCGGTGGCGGTCATGGCCGGGACATTCCATGTCTCGTGAGGCGTCGGGGATGCGGCGCGCGCTGGCAATTCTCGTACTGCTGATGGCAGCCGCCTGCAGTAGCGACGGGGCCAGCATCGAGAGCGGTACGCCGCCGCAGCTATCGGCCCTGCCCGCACCGGCCCCGCCACCCTCGCCCAATTCTCGGATGCAATGCGTGCCTTATGCGCGCGCCGCGACCGGCATCTTCATTCGCGGCGATGCCTGGACCTGGTGGCATTCGGCCGGCGGGCTTTACAGCCGCGGCAACGTTCCCGAGCCCTATGCGCTGCTGGTGCTCGCCAAGACCGACCGGCTCAAGAGCGGGCATCTTGCGGTGGTCACCGGTATCGAGGGCCCGCGCGAGATTCTGGTCAGCCATGCCAACTGGCTGAACGACGAGCGCATTCTCGAGCATGTGCGTGTGCTGGATGTGTCGGAAGCCAATGACTGGTCGGCTTTACGTTTCTGGAATCCGCAGACCGGCGATTTCGGCAAGGTCTATGAGGCTTACGGGTTCGTCTATCGCAATCCCGAACCCGCCGGTGCTTGAACGTCCGCATCAGAGCGCCCGCGTTAGAGCGCCCGCGTCGAAGCGCCGGGCTCGCTGGACAGAGCTTGGCAGCGGGCGCTAGTTTCCTATCCGGCCCGACATATGACTGGACTTGCTTCTGGGGAGACGCACCATGGCGACGGCAAACGTGATCTATCCCGCGTTCGACAAGCCGCTTTCCGACGATGCGGAGCGATCATGGACGTTGCCGGCACGCTATTACATCGACCCGGCCATCTATGGCGCCGAGCGCGAGAAGATCTTCTTCAAGAGCTGGCAGTATGTCGGCCACAAGAGCCAGGTTGCGAACCAAGGCGATTTCATCACCGGTTACATCGTCGACCAGCCGGTCTTCGTGGTGCGCGACCGCAAGGGCGAGCTCAAGGCCTATTACAATGTCTGCCTGCACCGTGCGCACGAACTGCTGAAGGGGACAGGCACGCTGCGATCGGCGGCGATCACCTGCCCCTATCACGCCTGGGCGTACGATTTCGAGGGCACGTTGCGGGCGGCGCCCAACTGCAAGCACGTCAAGGATTTCAACGTCGAGGATTTTCGGCTGACGCCGATCCAGGTCGAGCTGTTCGCCGGCTTCGTGTTCGTCAATCTCGATCCGGAAGCGACGCCGCTGAAGGAACAGGTCGGCTGGCTCGAGGACGATCTGCGCCAGCATGTGCCGGGTTTCGACGATCTGAAAATCATCGAGACGACGAATTTCGGCAACATGGACACCAAGGCGAACTGGAAGGTCGTGGTCGACAATTACGTCGAATGCTACCACTGCTCGAAGGCGCATCCGGCCTTTGCCGACATGATCGAGATGACCGAGTACCGCAACGAGATCATCGGTCCGGTGTCGCGCCAGCTCGGCCTCAATACCAAGCCGAAGAACGATGCCTACGAGTTCTCGCCCGATGCCCCGGTGACGCATGCGGCGTTCTGGTTCCTGTGGCCGAACATCACCTTCAACATGCTGCCGGGCGAGACGCAGCTGTCGGTCGCGATCGTTCAGCCGAAGGGCGTCGAACAGTGCGAGTTCTGGGCCCATATCTATGGCCACAAGGATGAGCGCGATCCGGCGCGCGTCGCCTACGGGCGCGACGTGCTGGGGCCGGAAGACACGAACCTGTGCGAATCCGTGCAGCGCGGCCTGCACTGCCGCGTCTACAAGCAAGGCCGGATCATCGTGGATCCCGAGCGCAGCGGCATCGCCGAGCAGGGCATCCATCATTTCCACCGCATGGTGAAGCGCGCGCTCGACAGTTAGAGGCGCGTTGCCGCCGCTTAGTCGGCGCGGGCTTTCTCCGCGGTGAGCACCGAAACGACGCCGGGAATCTGGCGCAGGCAGCGCGCGAGATAGTCGGTCTCGGCCGCATCGAGCCCGGCCACCTGCAGGTCGATCGCGAGCTCGTCGCCATCGTTCAGGCTGGCGCCGGACACATACCTCTCCCCGACGCTGGCCTCCCGCACGCTGCGATGCCCGGTCAGGCGATCGGGCACGAGGCTGCGTTTGGCAAAGAGGCCGAGGACGCGCGGCAGGATGCCGGGATCGGCATCGGCCTGGACGGCAAAACAGGCAATACGGACGAGGCCCGCCGGCGCTTCCGCGCGCTGTACGGACAAGGGCGCATCGGCGGGGGTCGCAAGCCGCCGCGCGACCGGCAGGTCGCCCGCGGGGCTCGGCGCCGGGCACGATGCCGGCTCGGCGGACAAGGATAAAGCGGACATGAAAAAGCTCCCGAACGAGAGGATTCCTGACGAAAAAGCGGGATAACCCCCGGACGCTCTAGACGAGCGCCGGGCCGCTAATTCGAAGAATCCGCACCGGGAGCCGATACATGGCGGGAATCCTACGCCGACGCGCCGCAGGGTCAAGCGGATGGCGGGGCTCATCGGCCCGATCCGCATCAATAGCAGGATCGTTTACGTCCCGGCCGGTCTTGCCGTAACAATCCTGCGGAACGGTCACCCGTTCGGTCATATCCGGTAACCGTCATCGCGGCGCACAGGCGCGCGACGCGACGAGGCGAAAGGCGCAGCAGCGGATCCCCATGATTTTCGCCAATCTCACCGGCAAGACCTTCGTTCTCGGCGTCGGCGCGCAGAAGGCCGGCACGACCTGGCTCTATGAGTATTTGCGCCGGCACGGCGCGTTCGCGATGTCGCCGATCAAGGAGCTGCATTACTTCGATCAGAAACTGAGGCCCGATCTCTGTGCCGCGTTCGGCGGCGCGTTCGAAGCGATGCTGCGGAACGCACAGGCGGGACTGCAGGGTGCGAGCGCGAACGACCCGGCGAAGCGCGAGGAGCTCGCGCATCTCGTCGATCGCGTGCGCATGAACCACGACGAGAGTGCCTATTTCGATTATTTCGACCGGCTGGCGGCGAGCGGGCGCAGCCATCTCGGCGAAATCACCCCCTCCTACAGCCTGATCCGCGCGGACGGCTTCCGGCGCATCCGCGAATTGTTCGACGAGCAGGGTCTCACGCTGAAGATCGTGTTCCTGATGCGCGATCCGATCGACCGTCTGCTCTCGCAGCTCGCGATGGAACAGCGCGAGAATGGCCGGCCGGCGGATGCACGCGCCTATCGCGCCGCGCTCTTCAGCGCGCATTTCACCGACCGATCGCGCTACGACCGGACGATCGAGAGCCTGCACGCTGCGTTCGAGCCGGGCGATATCCATGTCGGTTTTTACGAAACCTTGTTCGACGAGCGCGCGATCGATGCAATCTGCCATTTTCTCGGTGTCGAAACACGGCCGGCAGATTGCGACCGGCGCGTCAATGCGGGTGATGCCGCACCCACGATCGGACGCGACGAGCATGCGATGGGGCTCGACTGTTTCCGCGAGGTCTATGAGTACTGCCGGGACCGCTTCGGCACGCAGGTTCCCGCGAGCTGGGGAAAATTCGCGGAGACCGAGCGCTAGGCGCGTTCGGTTGCGATGGAACCGGGGCGCGCAGGAGCCCGGCCCTCAGAAGCCCGGATGATCCTCGTCGTGGCTGATCAGCGGATGCGCGATCCGCGCCCAGGGCAGACGCTGCGAGGTCCAGCCTTCATCCGTCGGCGTGAACTGCGCCGGCTGGTCGAGACCGCCGATGGTGACGCCAATCAGATCGGGCGACACGCCGCCGGCCATCGCGAGCGGCGAACCGCAGCGATCGCAGAAACAGCGCCAGGTATCGGGCGACGATTCAAACCGCGCGGGCTTGCCCTTGATCCACGCGAACCCCGCCGCCGGCACGCCGATCCAGGCGATCAAGGGCGCGCCCGACGCCTTGCGGCATTGCCAGCAATGACAGAGGTCGACGACGGTCGGCGCGCTCGAAATGCGATAGCGCAGCGCGCCGCAGAGACAGCCCCCTTCGATGGGTTGGAACGCGGCGTCGCTCACGCGGCCTCGCGATTGGCGCGATCAACGATGTCGAGAATGTCGCCCATGATCGCAGTCAGGTCGTAATCTTTCGGCGTGTAAACGGCGGCGACGCCAGCGGCCTTAAGCGATGCCGCGTCCTCCGGCGGGATGATGCCGCCGACGACGACCGGCACATGGCCGATCCCGAGTTTTGCAAGCAGCGCGACCACCTCGGTCACCAGCGAGAGATGGCCGCCCGACAGGACCGACAGGCCGACGACATGCACGCCTTCTTCGAGCGCGGCGTTCGCGATCTCAGCCGGCGTCAGGCGGATGCCCTCATAGACGACTTCGAACCCGGCATCGCGCGCACGCACCGCGATCTGTTCGGCACCGTTCGAATGACCGTCGAGCCCGGGCTTGCCGACCAGCATCTTCACGCGGCGGCCGAGGCGATCCGAAACCGCGGCCACACGCTCGCGTAAGCCGCCGAGCCCACCGGCGTTGCCGGATGCCATCGCGCGACCGACGCCGGTGGGCGCACGATACTCGCCGAACACACGGCGCAAAGCGGCGCCCCATTCGCCGGTGGTAACGCCTGCCTTCGCACATTCGACCGAAGCCGGCATGACATTGCGGCCTTCCTTCGCCGCCGCCTCGAGACCGGCGAGCGCAGACGCCACCGCCTTCCCATCGCGGTTGCGGCGCCATTCGTTCAGCCGTTCGATCTGCTCGGCCTCGGCCTTCGCATCGATCGCGAGAAACCCGCCATCGTCGGATTCCGTCAGCGGCGACGGTTCGGTCTCGGTGAATTTATTGACGCCGATGACGATCTGCTCGCCCGCCTCGATCGCGGCAAGCCGTCGCGCGTTCGATTCGACGAGCGCCTGTTTCATGTAGCCGCTTTCGACCGCGGCGACGGCACCGCCCATCGCGTCGATGCGCGCGAGTTCGGCCTTCGCCGCTTCCTTGAGCGAGGCAACCTTTGCCTCGATCACAGGCGACCCATCGAAGATGTCGCCGAATTCGAGAATGTCGGTTTCGAACGCGACGATCTGCTGCAGCCGGATCGACCATTGCTGGTCCCAGGGGCGCGGCAGACCGAGCGCCTCGTTCCAGGCCGGAAGCTGCACCGCGCGCGCCCGCGCCCTCTTCGAAAGCACGACCGCAAGCATCTCAAGCAGGATGCGATAGACGTTGTTCTCGGGCTGCTGTTCGGTGAGACCGAGCGAGTTCACCTGCACGCCATAGCGGAACCGGCGCAGTTTCTCGTCCGTCACGCCATAGCGCTCGCGCCCTATCTCGTCCCACAGATCGACGAAGGCGCGCATCTTGCAGATCTCGGTGATGAGCCGTATCCCCGCATTGACGAAGAACGACATGCGACCGAACACGGTCGGAAACTCGTCGTCGGGAACCTGGCCGCCCGCCTTGACGGCATCGAGCACGGCGATCGCCGTCGCGAGCGCGAAGGCGAGTTCCTGCTGCGGCGTCGCACCGGCTTCCTGCAGATGGTAGGAGCAGACGTTGGTCGGATTCCATTGCGGCACTTCGCGACAGGCAAATGCGATCGTATCGGCAACCAGCCGCATCGACGGCGCCGGCGGAAATATATACGTGCCGCGCGAGAGATATTCCTTGACGATGTCGTTCTGCACCGTGCCCTGCAGCGCATGGCGATCGGTGCCGCGCTGTTCGGCGAGCGCGACGTAGAGCGCGAGCAGCCACGGCGCCGTCGCGTTGATCGTCATCGAGGTGTTCATCCGGTCGAGCGGCAGCCCGTCGAACAGGGTCGCCATGTCGCCGAGATGACAGACCGGCACGCCGACCTTGCCGACCTCGCCGCGCGCCAGCACATGATCGCTGTCGTAGCCGGTCTGGGTCGGCAGATCGAAGGCGACGGAGAGACCCGTCTGGCCCTTGGCGAGATTGGTGCGATAGAGCGCGTTCGAGGCGGCGGCCGAGCTGTGCCCGGAATAGGTGCGGATCAGCCACGGCCGCTCGGCGCCGCTGCCGGCCTTGGCGCCGCCGGCCTTCGCGGCCCCGCTGCCCGCCTTGCTCCCCTGCGGACCCTTGCCTTCGCCCGGCTTCTGGCTCATTCACCCGCTCCGGTCACGCCGATTTCCAGCGGCCAGCCTCGCATCCTCGCGCGGCCGGCAGCTTAGGGTGATCAATGCTGCACTGCAATAGAGCCGCCGGTTCAGCGCCCGAAAGGAGCCGATCGCCGATGCCCCGCGAAGCTTTTCTGCCGATCCTGATGCTGCTCGCCTCGAATATTTTCATGACCTTCGCCTGGTACGGTCATCTCAAGTTCAAGGCGACGCCGCTCTATCTCGTCGTGATGGCGAGCTGGGGCATCGCGTTCTTCGAATACTGGCTGGCGGTGCCGGCGAACCGGATCGGGCACGGTTATTATTCGGCGGCCGAACTCAAAACGATTCAGGAGATCGTGACGCTCCTGGTGTTCGCCGCCTTCTCGGTCATGTATCTCGGCGAACCGATCCGCTGGAACCACGCCGCCGGGTTTCTCTGCCTGGCCGGCGCCGCGTTCTTCATCTTCGGCCGCTGGCAGAACTGACCGTAAGATCACCAGTAGCGAAAGAGTTTCGCGAAATCGGCGCAGCGACGTTCGATCTCGCCGATCTCGGCTGCATCGAGCCGCTCGCGATAACGGCCAACCGGTGCCTCCGTGACGGCACCGACCCAGTCGGGCGACCAGAACGCACCGGCATAGTCGCTGCCGCGCTGTCGGCTCCAGTTCGATCCCTCCTGCCAGAACGACGCATCGGCAAGCCGCGCCGCATCGATACGCAGATCAGCAAAGCGTGCGAGTTCGCCGATCACGTCGTTGCGATTCGCGACCAGATCCTCGTAGCGCAGGATCAGCATGCGGCCTTCGAACAATCCCATGTCGCGGAACGTGTCGGCATAATAGCCCCGAAACACATCGCAGAATTTTCCCATGTCGCGACCGAACGCGGCGAGCGAGCCACGCTCGCCCTTGGCGGCAAGCCGTTCGGCAACCGCGGCCATCGAGGCGATCGTGTCGCGCGGGTCGCGCACGGTGACAACGAAGCGCGCCTGGGGAAACCAGCCGGCGAGCAGGCGAAAGCGCCGCGTCGTCTCGGGATGTTTCAGCACGATTTTTTTCGCCTGCGGATAGCGCGCGCGCACGACACCCAGGAATCGCGCCGCGACGTCGCGCGAGAACGCGTCGAACGACGCAGGATCGGCGAAGTAATCGGCGAGAAACAGATCGAACTGCGATTGCCATTGCGGTGCGAGGTCGAGCAGCGCGCCGAGATACTGGCTTTCGGCCAGCAGCGGATTGGTCTCGCCCGACGAAGTGAGCAATCGCGCCGCCAGCGTCGTGCCGCTGCGCATCGCGCCGCCGACGAACAACAGCCCTTCGCCGGTTTCCCGATCTGCTTCTGACACCGCCCCCATGAGGCCGATGTTATACCGTGGCCAGCGCCTGGGCGAGATCGGCTTCGAGGTCGATGACGTCCTCCAGCCCCACAGAGAGTCGCACCAGCCCGTCGGGAATGCCCTGCTGCGCGCGCAGTTCGGGGCCGAGACGTTGATGGGTCGTGGTAGCCGGATGGGTCGCCAGCGATTTCGAATCGCCGAGATTGTTCGAGATCAGCACCAGCCTGAGCGCGTTGAGGAAACGGAACGCGCCCTGCTTGCCGCCGGCAATCTCGAACGACAGCACCGTGCCGCCGGCCGACATCTGGCGGCGCGCGAGCTCGAACTGCGGATGCGAGGCGAGCCCGGGGTAGAGCACTTCCTCGACCTTCTGATGCGTCGTGAGAAAACCGGCGATATGCGAGGCGGTACCGCTGGCATGCGCGACGCGCAGCGGCATCGTCTCGAGACCCTTCAGGAAGATCCAGGCATTGTACGGCGACAGCGCCGGTCCGGTATGGCGGTAGAAAGGCTGCAGCTCGTCGACAACGAATTTCTGCGTGCCCAGGATCGCGCCGCCGAGCGCACGGCCCTGCCCGTCGATATGCTTGGTCGCCGAATATACGACCACGTCGGCACCGAGTTCGAGCGGCTTCTGCAGCAGCGGCGATGCAAACACGTTGTCGACCACGACGCGCGCGCCCGCTTCGTGCGCGAGCTTCGAAACCGCAGCGAGATCGACCAGACGCAGACTGGGGTTGGACGGACTCTCGACGAACACGACCTTGGCCGGTTTCGCGAGCGCCTTCTTCCACGCACCGAGATCGCGCCCGTCGACCATCACGCATTCGATGCCATAGCGCGGCAGGATTTCGGCCACGATGAAATGGCATGATCCGAACAACGCGTCCGACGAAACCAACCGATCGCCGGTGCGAAGCTGACACATCAAGGCGGCGAACACCGCGGCCATGCCCGACGACGTCGCGCGACATGCTTCGGCGCCTTCAAGCAGCGACATGCGGTCTTCGAACATCTGCACGGTCGGGTTGGCGTAACGCGAGTAGACGAAGCGCGGCTTCGAATTGTCGAACGCGGCTTCGGCTTCCTCGGCCGAGGAATAAACATAGCCCGAGTTCATAAAGATCGCTTCCGCGGTCTCCATGAATTCGGAGCGCAGTACGCCGCCATGCACGAGGCGGGTCGCGGGTCGCCATGCCTTGGCGTCGGTCTTGTTCCGGGTCATCGGTTGCCTCCTGCCCGCACGCGGCGGACATTAAAAAACCCCGGCCGTCGGAGGCCGAGGTTCGGGCGGGAATGCGATCCCGCGGGCAACCAGGGCCTTTTAGCTGCTTGTTTTACGTGGCCGCAAGCCGGCTCAAATCGCCACGAAGTCGCAGCGGGAATAGACCCGCGGCGCATTTCCTGTCAACCCCGCCTGCCTCGCAAGCAAGTGAGCGGGCCCCGCTTGCGCTCAAGATGGCGGGCACCTAGCGTCTGGCGCAGGGTTTCGGGGGGCGACATCCATGACCGACAGCACGGCAGGCGGCGGATCGGTTCCCGCTGGCATGGCAACGCGAACCATGCCGCCGGTCGCAGCGGGACCGCTGCTCGACTATGACGGGCGGCTCGGCCGGCTCTACTGGCTCTTCATCAAGAACCTGCTGCTGAGCATGGTCACGTTCGGCGTCTACCGGTTCTGGGGTCGCACCAACATTCGTCGTTATGTCTGGTCGCATACGCGCTTCATGGGCGATGCGTTCGAGTATACCGGCAAGGGATCGGAACTGTTTGCCGGGTTCCTGATCGTGTTCGGATTCTTCTTCGTCATTTCGACACTGGCGCAGATATTTATCGTCGCCGTCGGGTTCGATTCGCCGCTGGTACCGTACTTCGACATCGTTTTCGCGCTGTTGAGCGGCGCCACCCTGACGCTCGCCTGGCCCTGGGCGCGTACGCGCCTGATCGAGCGGCGGCTCGGCAGTTCCTATTTCGGCGACGAGAAAGTGTCGGTCGCGTTCTCGTCGCGACCGCTTTATCCGAGCTACATCGTCGGTCTCGTCGTCTTCTCGATCGGCCTCGGCATCGCTGGTTGGCTCGGTTTTGTCGCGCTGCGAGAGGCCGATTTCTTCAACCGCGTGATGGACCTCTTCAGCTTCAGCACCGATCCGGAAGCACCGGGCGACACCGACGCGATCGTCGCAATCGTCGCACTGATCATCGCCGTTTACATTCTGGCGATGCTGATCGTAGCGCTCCTCTATACACTCTCCTTCGCCTGGTTCCAGGCAGCGACCGCACAAACTGTCGCCGCCCATTCGCGCTTTCAGGATCTGCGATTTTCCAGCAGCGTGACCGGCGGCAACATGGCGATGCTCGCGATCGGCAATTTCCTGCTGATTTTGCTGACCGCCGGCCTTGCCATTCCGATCGTGATCCAGCGCAGCATCCGCTACGTCGTCCGCCACCTTCATGTCAGCGGCGTACTCGACGTGGAGCGGCTGCAGCAGGCGGCACTCGCGAAACCCAAGACCGGCGAAGGGCTGCTCGAAACCTTCGATCCGGGCATGTTCTAGGCGACATCTCATGTCCGATCCGCGCGACCGTTTTAACGACGGGGTTTCGGCCGCAAGCCGGCCGGCGACCGCGACGCTCACCGTATCGCGGCTCGAGATCCGCGACGATGGCGGCCGGCTGCTCGCCCATTGGGCGCTCGACGAGGTCTGCGTCATCGACGAGAACGAGGCGAACGGATCGATGGTGTTCGCGCTTGGCGATGTCGAAGGGCCGCGGCTCGTTCTCTATCCGTCGCCCGGGCGCGAAGCGATACTCGCGGCGCGGCCGGAGCTGCGCCGCTGGCGCCGTCGCCGTGGCCTGCTCGAAACGCGCACGGTTCTGATCTGGTCGGTCGCCATGCTCGCGATCGTCGTCGCCGGCTATTTCGGCTGGCGGCCGCTGGCCGGTTCGCTCGCGACGTTGATCCCGCCGTTGTGGGAACAACGGCTCGGCGATGCGATGCGCGACGGCATGACCGAACAGATGCGCATTTGCGAGAACACCGCCGGTCTCGAGGCGCTGCGGACGCTTGCCGAACGGATCGCGCCGCCTTCGCTCGACGATCCGCCGTTCACGGTCGATGTCGTCCGCATCGGCGCGCCGAATGCGATCGCACTGCCGGGCAATCACATCCTGGTCTTCGAAGGCCTGATCGACGAGGTCGAAGGACCGGAGATGCTGGCGGGTGTGCTGGCGCATGAGATCGCGCATCTCGATCTCGATCACCCGACCCGGCGCATCGTCGAGCAACTCGGGCTGGGCGCGCTCGTCACGATCGCTTTCGGCGGCAGCAACGTGGGCGATGCCGGGCTCGTGCTGGCGACACTCGCTTACTCGCGCGAGGCGGAAGCCGAGGCCGATGCCCGCGCCATCGAGTTGCTCGAGGAAGCTGGGATGCGCAGCGACGGACTCGGCCGGTTCTTCCGCAAGATCGAGGAAGACATGCCGGAGGGCGAGCTGCCCGACTGGCTCTCGACCCACCCCGACCTCGCCGACCGGGCAACGACCCACCCGGGCACCGCCGAGGGCGAGGCAGGACTCGCAAAGGCGGAGTGGGCAGCTCTCCGCGCCGTTTGCGGGAAAAAAGCCGGCCGAGAGTAATAATATTTCTCACGCGGCAGAGTGCCCGCAACAAGCAGCCTGTTTTGCGTTGCAATATAATATTGCGACCGCTAAGAGGAATGCGCCTGCCGGGTCATCCTGGCGGGTCCGCCCGAGAGGACGGTTGCGCGAGCGAAGCTGCGAGGGGACATGAGCGCGATGATCGCGAAGGCCGAAACGACCAGCCACGAGGCCGCCAACCAGATCGCCGGCCCCGCCGGCAAGGATTTGTACGAGGTGGGCGAGATCCCGCCGCTCGGGTTCGTGCCGCCGACCATGTACGCTTGGGCGATCCGGCGCGACCGGCACGGCCCGCCCGAAGAATCGATGCAGGTCGAAGTCGTGCCGACGCCGAAGCTCGACAGCCATGACGTGCTGATTCTCGTGATGGCCGCCGGCGTCAACTACAACGGTGTCTGGGCCGGACTCGGCAAACCGATTTCACCCTTCGACGTGCACAAGGCCGAATATCACATCGCGGGTTCGGATGCGTCCGGTGTCGTCTGGGCGATCGGCTCCAAGGTGACGCGCTGGAAGGTGGGCGACGAAGTTGTCGTCCATTGCAACCAGGACGACGGCGACGACGAGGAATGCAACGGCGGCGACCCGATGTTCTCGCCCTCGCAGCGGATCTGGGGCTACGAGACGCCGGATGGTTCCTTCGCGCAGTTCGCGCGCGTGCAGGACCGCCAGCTCATGCATCGCGCCAAGCATCTCACATGGGAAGAAAGCGCCTGCTACACCCTGACGCTCGCGACAGCCTATCGCATGTTGTTCGGTCATCGCCCGCATATCCTCCGGCCGGGTCATAACGTGCTGGTCTGGGGCGCCTCGGGCGGTCTCGGATCGATGGCGATCCAGCTCATCTCGACGGCGGGCGCCAATGCGATCGGCGTCATCTCCGACGAATCGAAGCGCGAGTTCGTGCTGTCGCTTGGCGCCAAGGGTGTCATCAACCGCACGCAGTTCGATTGCTGGGGCCAGTTGCCCGACGTCGACGATGCGGTCGCCTATGGCGAATACATGAAAAAATGCCGCGAGTTCGGCAAGGCGATCTGGGCGATCACCGGCAAGGGTAATGACGTCGATTTCGTGTTCGAGCATCCGGGCGAATCGACCTTTCCGGTTTCCTGCTTCGTGGTGAAGCGCGGCGGCATGGTCGTGTTCTGCGCCGGCACCACCGGCTACAACATCACCTTCGATGCGCGCTTCGTGTGGATGCGGCAGAAGCGCATCCAGGGCAGCCATTTCGCGAATCTGTTGCAGGCGGCGCAGGCGAACCAGCTCGTGATCGAGCGGCGCATCGATCCCTGCATGTCGGAAGTGTTTTCCTGGGCCGACATCCCCCGCGCGCACACCAAAATGTGGAAGAACCAGCACAAGCCGGGCAACATGGCGGTGCTGGTGCAGGCGAAGCGCCCGGGGTTGCGTACGCTCGAGGATGCGGCCGAGGAATAGGGCGCGCCCAGCTCAGCACGAGCCTAACTGACCGATGCAATTCGTCATGCCCGGGCTTGACCCGGGCATCCATTTCAGCGCCGCTACGATCGTGCCGTCGATAAATGGATCGCCGGGCCAAGCCCGGCGATGACAGAAGATGGGGGTGTAGTTTTAACGCCTCTCCCATCCTCTGTGTCTCTGTGGTGAACTGAACCGATGAACCGCGCCACCGAACGCAACGCCGATGGGACCCGCCTCCCCGACCTGCTGCCGCTCTGCGCGGCGGCGTCGGGCGAAGCGGATGCGCTCGTCGCGCGGCTGAAGGCGGCGGTTGCCGAAAGCGTGACGCGCGCCGGCAAGATCGATGCCGCTTTGCTCGATCGCGAGCAATTCGCCGCACACGGTCTCTCCTGGTTTGCGACCTATGCGATGGCGCTGCGCGAGTTGCATCATTGGGCCGAACGGCTCGAAGCGGCCGGACGGCTCGGCGAACGCGAAGCACTCATTCTGCAGGTCGGCTTCGGCGAGTATCTCGCCCAAATGGCTGGCGGCCTGCCGATGAGCCAAGGTGAAATCGCGCGCGCGTCGGATGCCGGCATCGATGTGCAGGGTTTCGCCACGGCCCGCCCGGTCGCAGCCTTGATCTCGGCAAGCGGCAATGCGGCGCGGATGCAGCTTGCGGCGTTGATCGCCGACGGCGATTTCGGCGACCCGGCACTCGGCGACGAGACGCTCGCCATGGTGCGCGACCAGTTCCGCCGCATCGCCGACGATCACGCCGCCGAGGCGCATGACTGGCATCGCAAGGACGAGCTGATCCCGATGTCGGTGATCGAAGAGCTCGCCGGACTCGGCATCTTCGGGCTCACCGTGCCGGAGGAATTCGGCGGGCTCGGCATGGGCAAGATCGCCATGTGCGTCGTCACCGAAGAACTGGCGCGCGGCTATATCGGGCTTGGCTCGCTGGGCACGCGTTCGGAGATCGCAGCCGAACTGATCCGGCTCGGCGGAACCGAAGCACAGAAGACCGAATGGCTGCCGAAACTCGCCTCGGGCGAGATATTGCCGACTGCCGTCTTCACAGAACCCTCGACCGGCTCGGACCTCGGCGCGCTGAAGACCCGCGCGGTTCGCGACGGCGACGTTTATCGGATTACCGGCAACAAGACCTGGATCACGCATGCGGCGCGTTCGGACATGATGACGCTTCTTGCACGAACGGATTCGAGTTCCACGGATTGGCGGGGGCTGTCAATGTTCCTCGCCCCCAAGCCGCGCGGGACGGACGCCGATCCGTTCCCGGCGAAGGGCATGACCGGCGGCGAGATTCGCGTGCTCGGCTATCGCGGCATGAAGGAATACGAGCTCGCCTTCGATAATTTCGCAGTGCCGGCAGCGAACCTGCTCGGCGGCCAGGAAGGCAATGGCTTCAAGCAACTGATGGCGACCTTCGAAAGCGCGCGCGTACAGACGGCGGCGCGCGCAGTCGGCGTCGCGCAGAACGCGCTGGAGCTTGCGCTATCCTATGCGCAGGAGCGCATCGCCTTCGGCAAGAAGATCGCCGAGTTTCCGCGCGTGGCCGTCAAGCTTGCGATGATGGCGACCGAAACGATGATCGCGCGCCAGCTCACCTACTTTGCCGCGCGCGAGAAGGACGGCGACCGACGCTGCGATATCGAGGCCGGCATGGCGAAGCTGCTGGCGGCGCGTGTCGCCTGGGCCGCCGCCGACAACGCGCTGCAGGTGCATGGCGGCAACGGCTATGCCGAGGAATATGCGGTGAGCCGCCTGTTGTGCGATGCGCGCATCCTCAACATCTTCGAGGGGGCCGCTGAAATCCAGGCCCATGTCATCGCGCGCGGCCTGCTCAGCGGGCGGAATTAGGGTCGCCTTTTACCCCCTCGCTTGCCGCATTCCGCCCGGCTAAGCTTGGGCCATGACCGGTACCATCGTACTCCTCATCCTGATCGCCATTCCGCTGGCGGTCGGCATCTATGTCTGGATGACATACAACCGCCTGGTCTCGCTCCGAAACCGGATCGACGAGGCGTGGAGCGACATCCAGGTGCAGATGAAGCGGCGCTACGATCTCGTGCCGAACCTGGTCGAAACCGTGAAGGGCTACGCGACGCAGGAACGCGATGTGTTCGAGGCGGTCGTCAAGGCGCGATCGGCCGCGATTGCGAATCAGGGCAGCGCCACCGAGCAGGCCAAAAGCGAAAACATGCTCAGCAGTGCGCTCAAGAGCCTGTTCGCTGTGGCCGAGGCCTATCCCGAGCTCAAATCGAACGAGAATTTCCTGCAGATGCAGCGCGATCTCGCTGAGATCGAAGATCATATCCAACGTTCGCGCCGCTTCTATAACGGCTCGGCACGCGAGATGAACGATGCGATCCAGCAGTTCCCCAGCAACCTGGTTGCGAACGCTTCCAAATTCACGGTTGCCACCTATTTCGAGCTCGACGCCGACGAGGCCGCAGCAGCGCGCAAGCCGGTAGCGGTCGACTTTAAGCGATGAGTTTCTTGCGCGCGGCCGGGTTTCTGGCAGCCGCGCTGCTCGCCTTCGTATTTTTTTCGACAGCCCCGGCACTCGCCCAAGAGCGCATTCTCGATTTCGACGTCAAGATCGTGATCGAAACCGATGGCGCGGTATCGGTCTCCGAAGCGATTACCGTGAAGGTCGAAGGCGACCAGATCAAACGCGGTATCTTCCGCGATATCCCCGTCGGCAGCAGCGGCCGCGGCGGTTTCGAGGTGATCGAAGTCACCCGGAACGGCAAGCCGGAACCCTGGGACACCGAATCGATTTCGGACGGCGTCCGCATCCGCATCGGCGATCCCGATGTGTTGCTGCCCGAGCGCGCGCAAACCTATGTGATTCGTTATCGGATGGAAGATCAGGTCGGTTACGCGGACGACCATGACGAGATTTACTGGAATGCGACCGGCAACCATTGGGCATTCCCGATCGACCGGGCGCGCGCGCTGGTTATCCTGCCGGGAAGCGCTGACGTGCTCGAGGCGCATGGCTATACGGGTTACAAGGGCGAGAATCGTCAGGACTATGTGCAGCGCGCGATGGGCGACAAGAGCGTGCTGTTCGAGACGACCGCCGTGTTGCGGCCCGGCGAAGGGCTGACCGTCGCGGTCGGTTTCCCCAAAGGCGTCGTCACGCCGCCGTCAACGGCCGATCGGTTGATTCGCCATGGCGCCGGCATGGCAGCGATGGTCGGGTTCGGCGGGCTGCTGCTGGTCCTGCTCTATTACCTCATTGCCTGGAACCGGGTTGGCCGCGATCCCAAAGGCGGCCCGGTCATCGCGCAATGGGAGAGCAAACTGCCGCCCGCGGCAATGCGATATCTCGATCGCATGGGCTTCGATTCGATGGCTTTCGTGACGGCGATCGTCAGCATGGCGGCCAAAGGCTGGCTGCGCATCGAGGAGGCCGACAAGAAGAAATATTCGATCCTGCTGCGCGACGACGTCGGCCAAGCCGCGAAGAAGCCGCTTTCGCCCGGCGAACAGAAGCTGCTCGACAAACTGTTCACCGGCGGCGAGCGATCGTTCAAGGTCGAGCAGGCCAACCGGACGACGCTGCAGAAGGTGCAGGCCGCGCTGAAATCGCATCTGCAAAGCGAGTATGGCCGCGAGTTCTTTTCGCGGAACCGCATCTGGTTCATCCCCGGCATCGTTCTCACGCTATTGGTCTGGGTCGCGGTTGCCGCATTCGGCAACGATCCGGAGGTCGCGATCTTCATGTCGCTCTGGCTCGGCGCCTGGACCTTCGGCTGCGCCATGCTGCTGTGGAAGACCATTGGGCTGTGGCGGGATTTCTTCGCGGGACGCGGCTGGAAGAACCTGCCGGGCGCCATCATCTTCTCGCTGTTCACCGTGCCGTTTCTCGGTGCGTGGATTTTCGGCGCATCGGAACAGATCGCCGCGATCGGGGCGGTCGGGTTGATCGTTCTCGTCCTCGCATGCCTGATCAACATTGTTTTCTTCAAGCTCCTGGAAGCGCGTACGCCGCTCGGCCGCGCACAGGTCGACGAGATCGAGGGTATGCGGCTCTATCTCAGCGTCGCGGAGAAAGACCGCCTCGCCTTCCATCATCCGCCCGAGCGCACGCCGGAACATTTTGAGGCGCTGCTGCCTTATGCCGTTGCGCTCGGTGTCGAGGATCAATGGGCGCAGCAGTTCGAGGATGTGTTCCAGCGCATCATGGCCGAGACCAATCAGGCCTATCGACCGCATTGGTATGGCGGCACGCGGTTCAGCGGCAGCGAGATCGGCAATTTCGGCCGCGCCTTCTCGGGCAGCGTGGCGGCCGCATCCACAAACCCGAGCTCGGGCGGCCGGGTCGGCGGTTCGGGCGGCGGCGGCTCGTCGGGTGGCGGCGGCGGTGGCGGTGGGGGTGGCGGCTGGTAGATAGATGCGGCGGATCGGGCCGTTTTCGCGCCTGCCTCTCGCCTTCGCGGACACAGCGCGTATAGGATAGGCCATGACGAATTTTCTGCTCGTGCTGGTCGGGATCGGCCTCGTGGCGACACTTGCGACGTTGTTCGTCGGCGTATTTTCGATGGGGCGCGGCGGCGAGTTCAACAAGCGCAATTCGAACAAACTGATGCGCCTGCGCGTCATCCTGCAGGGCTGCACCATCGCCGCATTCGTTCTTTATTTGCTGGCGCGACAGGGCTGAGGCGCGCGCTTTCCGTTCATGGTCAAGCTCACCCGCATCTACACCAAAGGCGGCGATAAAGGCCGCACCTCGCTTGGCACCGGCAAGCGCGTTGCGAAGCACGATCTGCGCGTCGAAGCGTACGGGACGGTCGACGAGACCAACGCTGTGATCGGCCTCGCCCGCCAACACACCAGGACCAAAGCCGATGCGATGCTGAGCCGCATCCAGAACGATCTGTTCGACCTTGGCGCGGATCTCTGCACACCCGAAACCAGGAACCCGAAATATCCGCCGCTGCGAATCGTCGCCGCGCAGACGCTGCGGCTCGAAAGCGAGATCGATGCGATGAACGCCGAGCTGGCGCCGCTAAAAAGTTTCGTGCTGCGCGGCGGCGGACCGGCCTCGGCCTGGCTGCATCTCGCCTGCACGGTGGCCCGCCGGGCCGAGCGAGGCATGACCGCGCTGGCCGAGGCGGAGCCCATCAACGCCGAGGCGATCCGCTACATCAACCGCCTCTCCGACCATCTCTTCGTCATGGCCCGCTGGCTGAACCGCAAGGGCAAGGCCGACGTGCTCTGGGTGCCGGGCGCGAATCGCTGAAGGCTGGCCGAATAAACCGTTGATTTCTGCCGCTTTCCAGCCATTTTGCACCGCAGGCGGCCGTTGACAGGCGCGCCGGGCAATTTCTATTGTGCAGCGCGATATAAACACCCCGGCGGGGCCGCACCCGGCGCCCGCCGCGCCGGTTCGGGATTCCGGGTCAATTAGGGGCAGGGAATGAAGGTACTGGTCGCGGTCAAGCGCGTGATCGATGCCAATGTGAAGGTGCGGGTCAAGGCCGACGGCACCGGCGTCGAGACGCAGAACGTCAAAATGGCGATGAACCCGTTCTGCGAAATCGCGATCGAGGAAGCCGTGCGCCTCAAGGAAGCCGGCACCGCGACCGAGATCGTGGCGGTCGCCTGCGGCACCACCCAGAGCCAGGAGACGATCCGCACCGCGCTCGCGATGGGCGCCGATCGCGGCATCCTAGTCGAGCATGACGGCGTTCTCGAGCCGCTCGCTGTCGCAAAACTTTTGAAGGCCGTGGTCGATCGCGAACAGCCGCGCCTGGTCATCGCCGGCAAGCAGGCGATCGACGACGATTCGAACCAGACCGGCCAGATGCTGGCGGGCCTGCTAGGCTGGGCGCAGGGCACGTTCGCCTCGAAGATCGCGTTCGACGGCGAGTGGCTGCATGTGACGCGCGAGGTCAATGAAGGGCTCGAGAAGATCGACATCAAGCTACCGGCGGTCATCACCACCGACCTGCGCCTGAACGAGCCGCGCTATGCCTCGCTGCCGAACATCATGAAGGCCAAGAAGAAGCCGATCGAGACGCTGAAGCCGGCCGATCTCGGCGTCGACGTGACGCCGCGCCTCAAGGTGTTGAAGGTCAACGAACCGCCGAAGCGCCAGGCCGGCGTGAAGGTCGGTTCGATCGCCGAGCTGATCGACAAGCTCAAGAACGAAGCCAAGGTCATCTGAGGAGGACGCCCCATGACCACTCTCGTCCTCGCCGAACACGACAACGCGAATTTCAACGCAGCGACCCTGCATGCCATCACCGCCGCCAAGGCGATGGGTAGCGATATCCATATCCTGGTGGCGGGTGCCGGCTGCAAGCCGGTCGCCGACCAGGCCGCCAAGGTCGCCGGCGTTTCCAAAGTGCTGCTGGCTGACGATGCCGTGTTCGAACACCGGCTCGCCGAGAATGTAGCACCCCTGATCGCCAAGCTTGCTGCGAACTACAGCCACGTGCTGGCGGTCGCAACGACCACCGGCAAGAACGTGATGCCGCGCGCCGCAGCGTTGCTCGACATGCAGCAGATTTCCGAGATCGTCGCCGTCGAAAGCGCCGACACGTTCCTGCGTCCGACCTACGCCGGCAATGCGATGACCCTGGTGCAGTCGGGCGACAAGGTGAAGATGATCACCGTGCGCGCGACCGGCTTCGAGCCGGCGGCAGCCGAAGGCGGTAGCGCTGCCGTCGAGACCGTCGCGGGTGTGAGCGATTCCGGTCTCTCGAAGTTCGTCGGCCGCGACGTTCACAAGTCGGAACGTCCGGAACTGACCTCAGCCAGGATCGTCGTGTCCGGCGGGCGCGGCATGCAGTCGGGCGACAATTTCAAGCTGCTCGAAGCCGTCGCCGACAAGCTGGGTGCCGCCGTCGGCGCTTCGCGCGCCGCCGTCGATGCCGGTTTCGTGCCGAACGATTATCAGGTCGGCCAGACCGGCAAGATCGTTGCACCGGAGCTTTACATCGCCGTCGGCATTTCCGGCGCGATCCAGCATCTGGCCGGCATGAAGGACAGCAAGGTGATCGTCGCCATCAACAAGGACGAGGATGCGCCGATCTTCCAGGTTGCGGATTACGGGTTGGTCGCCGATCTGTTCCAGGCGATGCCGGAATTCGCCGCCGCGCTTCAGAAACAGGCGGCGGCCTGAACCGGGCCGCGCCACGAAAGGCGGAATCGGGATGGATATCAAGACCGTCGGCATAATCGGTGCCGGCCAGATGGGCAACGGCATCGCCCATGTGGCGGCGCTGGCCGGCTGCGACGTGCGGCTCGTCGACATCGATCCGGCGCAGATCGCGAAGGCAAAGGATACGATCGCCGAAAATCTCGGCCGTCAGCTCCGGCGCGAGAAGATCAGCCAGAAGGACCGCGACGCGGCGCTGGCGCGGATCACGACCGGCACGGATATGTCGCTGCTCGGCGATTGCGATTTCGTCATCGAAGCGGCAACCGAGAACGAAGCGGTCAAGCGCGAGATCCTGAAGACGATCTGCCCGTTGTTGCGCGCCGATACGATCATCGCATCGAACACCTCGTCGATCTCGATCACGCGGCTCGCCGCGTCAACCGATCGTCCGGCGAAGTTCATCGGCATGCATTTCATGAATCCGGTGCCGCTGATGGAGCTGGTCGAGCTGATTCGCGGGCTCGCGACCGACGACGAGACCTATCAGTCGGTGCAGAAGCTCGCGACACGGCTCGGCAAGGTGACGGCGCGCGCCGAGGATTTCCCCGCTTTCATCGTCAATCGCATCCTGCTGCCGATGATCAACGAGGCGATCTACACGCTCTATGAAGGTGTCGGCGGCGTCGAATCTATCGACACGGCGATGAAACTCGGCGCGCATCATCCGATGGGCCCGCTCGAGCTCGCCGATTTCATCGGGCTCGATACCTGTCTCGCCGTTATGCAGGTGCTGTATGAGGGCCTTGCCGACAGCAAGTATCGGCCCTGCCCGCTGCTGGTGAAATATGTCGAGGCCGGCTGGCTCGGCAAGAAGGTCGGGCGCGGCTTCTACGACTACTCGAGCGAGCCCCCGACCCCGACACGGTAAGCGCGTCGCGAGGGCTGCTGACGCCAGCGAACAAACCAGTGCTTCGTAGCACCGTAACTCAATAAACATCGTCATGCCCGGGCTTGACCCGGGCAGCCAGTTTGATCGGCGGTAGAGCCTTGTTTGGGGACCTACTCCGCCCGGTCGATGTAGTGGCGGATCAACGCTTCGGCTTCGGGTGAATCCCATTCCGCGGGACCGAGCAGATAGCCGACGCCGTGCCCCGTCCGGTCGACGATGATCGTCGTCGGCAAAGCCTGAATGCCGAGCCCGTCGCCAATCGCGCCCGTCGGGTCGAGCGCGATGGGCAGATGCTCGAGCCCGTATTCCTCGTAGAAGGGCACCACCGCCGCCGCCCCGTTAAGGTCGAACGAGATCGGCAGCACGGCAAAGTCCGCGCCGCCCAGGGCCGCTTCGAGCCGGTCCAGCGCCTTCATCTCGACCCGGCAGGGCGCGCACCAGGTGGCCCAGAAATTGACCAGCAGCACCTTGCCTTCGAAGTCGGCGAACGCCATCGCGGCGCCATTTTCATCGGCGAAAGGTTCTGCCGGCATTGGCCGGGGCGCTTCCATGAGGGTAAAGTCCGCGACCGTGCCGGAGACCGGCGGCCCGGCGGTTTCCGTCTCGCCCGCCGACCACCAGCCGCCCAGCGCGGCGACAGCCACGCCGAGCAGAATCGCAGCGGCTATCAGAATTTTTCGCATCGCATTCATGGCCAGACGTTCATGACCTCAGAGCGCCCGAAAGACAAGAAGAGCCATGCGGCGAGTGCCGGTCTGCCCGATGACGGCGCCGGCCCGGCCAGTGCGATCTGGGGCGGGCGATTCGCGGCCGGTCCAGCCGAGATCATGGAGCGAATCAACGCCTCGATCGACTTCGACAAGCGGCTCTATGCCCAGGACATTGCGGCCTCGAAGGCGCATGCCGCGATGCTGGTGCGACAGGGAATCGTCGGCGAGGCCGATGGCGCCGCGATCCTGCACGGACTCGATCGCGTGCTCGAGGAGATCGAGAGCGGCCGTTTCGAATTCAGGACCGCGCTCGAGGACATCCACATGAATGTCGAGGCGCGGCTCGCCGAGCTGATCGGCGATGCCGCCGGGCGGCTGCATACCGCGCGCTCGCGCAACGACCAGGTCGCGACCGACTTCCGCCTCTGGGTGCGCGACGCGATCGACGGGCTCGATGCGAAACTGCTCGAACTGATCAACGAGCTCCTCGATCGTGCCGAGGACAATGCCGGTGTGGCGATGCCCGGCTATACCCACCTGCAGCCGGCGCAGCCCATCACGTTCGGCCATCATCTGATGGCCTATGTCGAAATGTTCGCCCGCGATCGCAGCCGCTTCGCCGATGCGCGCAAGCGTCTCAACGAATCGCCGCTCGGTGCTGCGGCGCTCGCCGGCACGTCGTTTCCGATCGACCGGCAGATGACCGCGAAGGCGCTCGGTTTCGACCGGCCGATGGCGAACTCGATGGACGCCGTGTCCGATCGAGATTTTGCCGTCGAGTTCCTTGCCGCCTGCTCGCTGACAGCGATCCATCTCTCGCGCCTGGCGGAAGAGATCGTGCTCTGGACATCCGACGGATTCCGCTTCGTCAAACTCTCGGATGCGTTCACAACCGGCTCGTCGATCATGCCGCAGAAGCGCAACCCGGATGCGGCCGAGCTGGTGCGCGGCAAGGCCGGACGCATCATCGGTGCCCTGGTCTCGCTGTCCGTCATGCTCAAGGGCCTGCCGCTCACCTACGGCAAGGACATGCAGGAGGACAAGGAGCCGGTATTCGAGGCGGCCGACGCATTGTCCCTGATGATCTCGGCGATGGCCGGCATGATCTACGACATGAAGCCGGATATCGACGCGATGCGGCGCGCTGCGGAATCCGGCTTCATCACGGCGACCGATCTGGCCGACTGGCTGGTGCGAGAAGCGGGGCTGCCGTTCCGAGAAGCGCATCATGTGACCGGCGCGCTGGTCGCGCTCGCCGAGCAGAAGGGATGCGGACTGGCCGACCTGTCGCTCGAAGACATGCAGAAAATCGAAACCCGGATCGGCTCCGGTGTATTCTCGGTGCTGGCCGTGGAAGAATCGCTCCATAGCCGCGCCAGCGAAGGCGGAACGGCGCCGGTCAATGTCCGTCGCGCTATCGCGGCGGTCCGGAGGAATCTGAAATGACATCGGTATTTCGTTTGGTCACAGAGCCCATGACGCGCCGTCGCTTCGCCGGGATGCTCGTGTTCACATTGCTGTTCGGCAGCAGCGTCCTCACGCTCGCGGCCTGCGGCAAGCGGGGCGACCTCGAGCCGCCGCCGGGCGAGCCGGACGATTTCGGCCACCAATATCCGGACCCGACCCAAGAATGAGCCGCTTCGCCTACCGCAAGGGCCGCCTCCATGCCGAGGATGCCGATATCGGCACGATCGCGGCTGAAATCGACACGCCATTCTTCCTGTATGCGAGTGGCGCCATCGAGGACGCCTATCGGGAATTCGCATCCGCCGTCGCCGGACTCGATTCCGAAATCTGCTATGCGGTGAAGGCGAACGGCAATGTCGCGGTGATCGCGACGCTTGCCCGGATGGGCGCGGGCGCCGACATCGTCTCGGAAGGCGAGTTGCATCGCGCGATCGCCGCTGGCGTGCCGGCCGATCGCATCGTCTTTGCCGGCGTCGGGAAGACCGGCGCCGAAATGAAGGTCGCGCTCGAGATCGGTATCCGCCAGTTCAATGTCGAATCCGATCAGGAGCTCGCGCTGCTCGACCGCGTCGCACAGGATATGGGCCGGCGCGCGACCGTCGCGCTGCGCATCAATCCCGACGTCGATGCGCGCACCCACGCCAAGATTTCGACCGGCAAGGCCGAGAACAAGTTCGGCATCGAGCCGGAGCGCGCATGCGAACTCTATGCGGCGATGCGCAACATGCGCGGCATCGCGATCGGCGGTATCGCCGTTCATATCGGCTCGCAGCTCATGGACATCGCGCCCTATCGCGCGGCATTCGCCCGCGTCGCCGACCTCACCGGCGATCTGATCGCGGCCGGTATCCCGATCCAGAGCGTCGATCTCGGCGGCGGTCTGGGGATCAATTACGGCAAGGATCCGGCGCCGTCATTGACCGACTATGCCGACGCCGTGCGCGACACGGTCGCACCGCTCGGCCTGCCGATCGTGTTCGAACCCGGCCGTCGCCTGGTTGGCGAAGCCGGGATTCTGGTCACGCGCGTGATCTATGTAAAACAGGGCCGCGAGCGGACCTTTCTGATCGTCGATGCGGCGATGAACGATCTGATCCGCCCGGCTTTGTACGACGCCTATCATCCGATCGTGCCTGTGCTCGAACCCGCGGCCGGTGCACCGGTCGCGCCGGTCGACGTGGTCGGCCCCATTTGCGAAAGCGGCGACGTGCTCGCCGTGCAGCGGTCGCTGCCGGCAGTCGAGCCGGGCGCGCTGCTGGCGATCGGTTCCTGCGGCGCGTACGGCGCGGTGATGGCATCGGGCTACAACGCGCGGCTGACGGCGCCCGAAATTATGGTGCGCGGCGGCTCTCACGCGATTGTCAAACCGCGTCCGGGACACGAGTTTATAATCGGACAGGATCGGCTGCCGGACTGGATCGACCGGCCGGCTGTCGCCCGCAACCGCGTGGTCGCATGAATGAGCGCGCAGATCTGACAAGACCCGGCCGGCGCGGACGAGCCGCAGATCGTCTCGGCGCCCGGCTGGCCCTCGCCCGCGCGGCGCTGTTATGGGAACGGCTCTGGCCGTCCCTCTGGCCCGCCATCGGCATCATCGGGCTCTTCGCCCTCTTCGCCGTTTTCGATATCGGCCCGACCTTGCCCGGCTGGCTTCATGCCGTGGTGCTGGCCGCGTTCGCGATCGGCCTCGGGCTCGTCGTCTGGCGCGGGCTTGCCACCCTGCGTTTGCCGGATGACCGCGCCGCCGGACGCCGCCTCGAACAAACGAGCGCGCTTGCGCATCGGCCGGTCACGACCCGCGACGACTGGATGGAAGTCGGCCGCACCGACGAGGGCGCCGTCGCGTTGTGGGAAGCGCATCGACGCCAGCGCGCCGCGGCGCTCGCAAAGCTGCGCGTCGGTCTGCCGAAGGCCGGGCTCGCGGCCCGCGATCCCTGGGGTCTCCGCGTTGCGCTCGTGCTCTTGCTGGTGATCGGCGTTGTCGCCGCGCGCGGCGATATCGACGTTCGCTTCGGTCGCGCTTTGTTGCCGGATTTCGCTGCCAACGCCGCCAGCGTGCCGATCGCATACGACATCTGGATTACCCCACCGGTCTATACGCGCGTGGCACCGCTGCTGCTGTCGACCAACAGCGATCCGACGACACAGCCCCAGGAACTGGGCGTTCCCGAGACGAGCATCCTGATCGCGCAGCTTTCCGGTGGCAGCGGCGAACCGGGATTGGCCATCGGCGATATCGAGACAGCGTTCGACCCGGTCGATGGCGGCGTCTGGCGGCTCGAAACGCAAGTTCTGACCGGCGAGCGGCTGGTGCTGACCCAAGACGGCGAAGAGATCGCGGCCTGGCCTCTGACCATCCTGCCCGATCTGCCACCCGAAATCGGCTTTGCCCAGCCGCCCAATCGCAGCGAGCGCCACGCGCTGCGCCTCGATTACGAGGCGACCGACGATTACGGCATCGCATCGGTTTCGGTGCGGATCGTTCGCGCCGACGGCCTGACCGGGCCCGGCGACATCGCCGAGATCGCCTACGAGTTGCCGATGCCGGCGATCGGCGAAATGGACGTCGGCGGTTTCGGTTTCAACGATCTGACGGCACATCCCTGGGCGGGCCTGCCGGTCGAGCTCACGCTCGAAGCGACCGATGCGGCCGGTCAGCGCGGCAACAGCGAAACCGTCACGATGGATCTGCCGGAACGACCGTTCCGCCACCCGGTCGCACGCGCCATCGTCGAACAGCGCCGCCGGCTGATCGCCGAAGGCGACATGGTCGTTCCCGAGGTTGCCGACAAATTGCGGCGGCTCAGCGCCCGTCCGGAACTCTACGATTTCGATGTCGTGGTCACGCTGGCACTGACCACCGCATCCGCCCGGCTGATCCTGAGCGACAGCGATCCCCGGACCGTTCCTGAAGTCGTGACGCTGCTCTGGGATACGGCCTTGCGCGTCGAGGAAGGCGAAGTCGCCCTGGTCGAGCAGCGATTGCGTGAGTTGCAACGCGAATTGCAGGAGGCGCTGGCCAACAATGCGCCGGAAGAGGAAATTCAGCGGCTGATGGACGAACTGCGCAGCACGCTCGACGAATTCCTCGAGGCCCTCGCCGATCGCATCCAGCGCGATTTCGAAGAGGGTTTCGAACAATCGCCGCTCGACGAAGAGGCGATGGAAATGACCCGCGAGGATCTGCAGGAGCTGATCGACCAGGCCGAGGAGCTATCCGAATCGGGCGCCCGAGAAGCGGCGCGGAACCTGCTGGCCGAACTTCAGGAGATACTCGAGAACCTGCGCGCCGATCCGATGCTGGCGCAGCCGCAGGACGGCTCCAACGAAGCGATGCAACTGCTCGAGGACATGGAAGCCCTGATCCGCGATCAGCAGGCGCTGCTCGATCGCACCTTCCGGGAAAGCCAGGAGCCCTCGCCCGATGGCGAGCCATCCGATCTCCTTGCCGAGGCCGGCGAACAGGAAGGGCTGCGCATGGATCTCGGCGAGATCATGCGGAAGCTTGCCGAGATGATCGGCGACATTCCCGAGAATCTTGGCAATGCCGAACAGGAGATGCGGGGATCGCATGGCGCGCTGATGGAAGGCGATGCGACATCGTCGGCCGACGCGCAGGTTCGCGCGCTCGATGAGCTGCAGCAGGGCGCCCGGCAGATGCGCAGCCAGTTGCGCGACCAGCTCGCCCGGCGACCGGGTGGCGGACCTACGGACATGATGCGGGGCGAGAACGAGGATCCGTTCGGCCGCGACGAAGGCGCCAACGGCATGATCGATACCAGCGACATCGCGATTCCCGAGGAAGCCGATCTGCAGCGCTCGCGCGAAATTCTCGACGAACTGCGCCGGCGAAGCTCCGACCGGACGCGGCCCGAAATGGAACTGGATTACATCGAACGGCTGCTGCGGCGCTTCTGATCGAAGTGCGGATCCGCCCTCACGCGCCCGCCATCACCCCGATGCGATCACCCCGAGGCGATCATTCCGTGGGCGGCGCTTCCGTGAAGGTGATGGCCGCGCGCATGGCTTCGGACGGCGGCTCTTCGATCGCAATCTTGTAGCGCAGCGTCTCGCCTGCCTGCAGCGCCGGCCGCGGGGCGGCATAGACGCGCTCCATGACCGTCTGATCGGCATCGTTCCGCAGCATCACCAGAAGATTGGGAATCGCCATGTCGGCTTCGGTCGCGTTGCGAATCTCGCCTTCGATTTCGATCACATCGACGCCATCGACCGCACGCCGTACATGGGTCGGCTCGCCGAGCTGGAGCCCCTCGCCGACCGCCGCCACGTCGATGCCGATCCGCTCGTACAGCGGGGCGACTTCCGGCCAGCGTTCGACGATCCGCTCGCGCGCCACATAAGCGATCGATGCCGCAAATCCGACGATCAGCAGAAGGAGCACCAGGCCAAGCCAGCCGCCGCTGCCGCTGCGGCCACGCCGCTCGCGCGAGGGCATGGCCGGCGGCACGACGACCGTTTCCGGTCTGACGTCGCGATCGGTGAGATTAGGCAGCAGGTCGACCCGCTTCGGCATATCGGCCGGCGGCAGTTGCAACCAGACATGGCCGCAACGCGTGCAACGCACCTTCCGACCGTCGGGCGCGATTGACGATGGTTCGACCGAATAACGGGTCGCGCAGGCGGGACAGGTTACGATCATGACTGAAAGATTTCCGCGGCTCCCCTTGAAGCCTTATAGGTTGAAGCGGCGAGGCAGGCAAGGCAAGCCCCGCTGGACGGATGCGGGGCCCGCATGCGATTCTCACGTTCTCCATTTCGATCCAAATTAAGGCAAGAGGCGCCGGGACCTTGGTTCTGTTCGAGAACGTCGGGCTGCGCTACGGCGACGGTCCGGAAATCCTGCAAGACGTATCCTTCGAGCTGGCACCCGGGTCCCTGCATTTCCTGATCGGGCCCAGCGGCTCGGGCAAATCGTCGATCCTGCGGCTGATCCACCGGGTGCTGCGGCCGAGTGCGGGGCGCATCTCGCTGTTCGGGCGAGATCTCGCCGCGATCGCCCATGACGAGCTGCCCGACATGCGTCGGCGCGTCGGGGTCGTGTTCCAGGATTTCCGCCTGATCGACCATCTCTCGACCTTCGACAATGTCGCCTTGCCGCTGCGTGTGCGTGGCGTCGCATCGAAGGAAGTGCGCCAGCATGTGACCGAACTGCTGCAATGGGTCGGTCTCAACGACCAGATCGAGGCGCTGCCGCCGACCTTGTCGGGCGGCCAGCAGCAGCGTGCGGCGATTGCACGCGCGGTGATCGGACGGCCCGATCTGCTGATCGCCGACGAACCGACCGGCAATGTCGACGACGCGATGGCGGTCCGGTTGATGTATCTGTTCGAAGAGCTGAACCGGCTCGGCACGACGGTGCTGATCGCAACGCATAACGAGGCGCTGGTCGAACGCTTCGGTCACAGCCAGATCCGGATCGATCAATCCCGGGTTCGGGTGTTGCCCGGGCGCGGCGGACGGGCCCACTGATGCGGCTCCTGCGCAGCGATCTGCCGCTCGACCGTGAGAGCGCCTGGCGATATCTGCCGTGGATCCTGGCGATGATGGTCTATCTCGCGGCGCTCGCGCTGGCGGGCGCGACGACGGTCGGCGATGCGATCGATGGCTGGAAGCGCGGGCTGGTCGGCCAGTTCACGATCCAGATTCTGCCGGTCCAAACCGCCGATGCGGACCCCGATGCCGAACGCGCCGAGCGCGCGGCCCGGGTGCAGACGGTCATCGACCATCTGAAGACGATAGAGGCTGTCGAAAGCGTGCGCGTGCTCGAAGCAGAGGCGACGCGCGCGCTGGTCGAACCTTGGCTGGGACCCACCGACGACGCACTCGATCTTCCCTTGCCCGATGTGGTCGCCGTTTCGGCGCGCGAGGACGGCGCGCTGAGCGCTACCGCGATCGAGGAGCGGCTGGCGACGGCGGGTGTCGCGATCGTAGTCGACGATCATGGCCGCTGGGCGGCAGAGCTGGTGCGCTTCGGCCGCAGCCTCCAGCTTCTCGCGCTGCTGGTCGTCCTGATCGTCGCGGCGGCGGGCGCTCTGGTCGTCTATTTCGTGACCCGCACCGGGCTTGCCGTCCATGCCCGCGTGATCGAGATCGCACATCAGGTCGGCGCGCGCGATGTCTACATCGCACGCCAGATTCAGCGTCATGCGCTGGGCCTCGGTTTGTTCGGCGGCATTATCGGCGTCGCGCTGGCGGCCCTGACCTGGTGGGGCCTCGGTTTGCTGGTTTCTTTCGCGGAAGTCCCGTTCCTGCCCGCCATGGCACCGGACTGGACGATGTGGCTGTGGTATGCGCTGCTGATCCCGGCGGCAGGATTGCTGGCGATGCTGAGTGCCCGACGCACCGTGCTCGCCACGCTGCGCCGGATGATGTGAGGAGCGCGATGCGGCGTATCAGCCGATTGTTCTGGTTTCTGCTGGTGCTGGTGCTGCTCTGGTTCGGCGGCTTCCTCGCGTTCATCGCCGCTCTGCCGGAGACGGCCGATTCGCCGGACCAGAAGACCGATGCGATCGTGGCGCTGACCGGCGGCCCACAGCGCGTCGCCGAAGCGATGCGGCTCCTGGCCGAAGGCAGCGGGCGGCGTTTGCTGGTGACGGGCGTCCATGACGATGTGCTGCTGCCCGAACTGGTGGCACAACTGCCCGACGGCGGCAGCGATCCGGCGACCGCAGCGGCCATCGAATGCTGTGTCGATCTCGGTTATGTCGCACGCGATACTCTGGGCAATGCACAGGAAACCGCGGCATGGATGCGCGAGCATGGCTTCACGTCGCTGCGGCTCGTCACGGCCGACTATCACATGCCGCGCAGCCTGCTGTTGATGCGCTGCGCCATGCCAGAGGTGGAAATTCTTGCCCATCCCGTCTTCCCGCAGAACGCGACCGGGCGCGGCTGGTTCGAGAATGCCAACGCATTCGCGATCGCGGCCGCGGAATATGTGAAATACTGGGCGACGCGGCTCTTCGGCTGCGACGCATTCGGTTGAGCCGCGACGCAATCGATTCGCTATGCGCTGGCTTCGCTCATTGATCTTCAATCTCTGTTTCTACGGCTGGACCGCCTCGATGGTGGTCGCCGGAATTTTCCTGCTGCCGTTTCCCTGGCGGACGATGCATGGAATCGGCCGGCTATGGGCGCGCGGCACGATGGCGCTGCTCCGGGTCATCGTCGGGCTCGACTGGCGCATCGAGGGCGCGGCGAACATCGCGGCCGGGCCGGCGATCTATGCGAGCAAGCATCAGTCGACCTGGGACACGCTGATCTTCGCGCTGCTGCTGCAAGACCCCGCCTATGTGCTGAAGCGCGAACTTTTGTGGATCCCGTTTTTCGGCCAGCTTCTCGCCCGCTCGCGGCCGATCGGCGTCAATCGCAGTGCCGGCGCCGCAGCACTGCGCGCGATGCTCTCCGATGCCGACCGGGCCGTCGCTGCCGGGCGACCGATTGTGATCTTTCCCGAGGGCACAAGAACGGCGCCCGGCGAGCGGCGGCCTTTTCATCCCGGCATCGCGGCCCTCTACCGGCGGCTCGATCTGCCGGTCGTACCGGTCGCGCTCGATTCGGGACTTTATTGGGGCCGTCGGCGGTTCGTGAAGGAGCCCGGCACCATCACAATCGCATTCCTGCCGGCGATCGCGCCCGGGCTCGAGCGCCGGGCCTTCATGGCCGAACTGGAGCGCCGGATCGAGGCAAAGAGCGACGTCCCGGCCGAGGGCTGACGCCGGAAATCAACCGCGTGTCCCGATAGCACCAGTGTCGGTCTCAAATGAGGTCGAGCTATCGGTTAGAATCGGGCACCACCCATATAAGATATTGAAATATATTTGTTATTCACGATTTTATATCGGCATAGGATTGGGGATTAATTGTCAATCGGGTTTATCCCTTTGCCGTATGTTCCCGAATCGGGGTATCCTCTGGGGTAGGAGGGTACGGGGATGGGGTTCCTTCGATCTGCTGCACTGTTTCTCTGGGGCATTACCAAGAGGTTTTATTTCTGGCTCCCGGCTTTGCTGCTGGACCCATTCGACCTCTACAACAAGTACATCCGTGCCAAATTGCCCTCACGGCTTCAGGTAGAGGGTGAGTTGCCTTCGGAATATTTCCCTTGGGTCTTAGGCGTTGGCCTCGGTTGGGCGGGGATCATCACATACTACGAACTCGCAAAAAAAGTTGGCCGCGATCCCAAAGTGGTTCAACGGCTCCAAGATTTCTACGTTGAAGGAGAAGAATTGGCGCTTCGCCCGATTAAATCAGACGAAGAAATGCGAAAGCTCAAAATTGATGTAAGCGTTTGGTATAAAAAAATCACCAAATGGCTAGATGCCAATATGGCGATGGCTGCCAAAAAAAGATTCTCTGATACGGGCGTTGTGCTGCCAATGTCACGCGGGACCGATTTCAACCCGGAACACATGTCGTATGTAAATACGATTCAGAAATATCGGAGCAACATACAGGGGCTCGTCGAATCAGACGCTTGGGACAGAAGGAAATAGAAGATGGCAACGGGTAAATATCTATCTCTCGAAGAAGCCCGCCAACAAGGGCTTCTCAAACGCTTCGCTAAGGAACACCCGAGCGAAGGCGACGAAAAGCTGTTCGACCGCTTGCTCGGCGCCATGACTAAAACCCCGCCATCAGGTCCGAAAACATCGAAAGCGGAGCGCGACGACGATTGAACCGGAACTCGAACTCGCCAAGGTATTTCGGTAGATGCTTTGCAGAGACATGGATATGCGTACCGCGAATGCTGTTCTTCAACCGGCTCCAGAAGTTTTCGATGGTGTTTGTGTGCACGTCGCCGCGTACCCATTCGTCGGCGCTGTGATTGACCGACTGATGGCGATAGCCCCAGAAATCGAGATACCGATAGCCGGTGTACTGATCGGTGCTGATCCGGCTGCCGCGATGGACGTTGGCGAGGATTTCGCGTTCGAGGGTGATGCCCTTGGCATTCGGAATGACGCGGGTGATTACATCGCCGTTGCGCTCTACCATGCCGAGGATCGCGGTCTTGCCCGTACCCCGGCCGCGCTTCCCGCCCTTGGTCTTGCCGCCGATATAGGCTTCATCGACTTCGACATGTCCGCCGAGCCCGTAGTCGCCATCGACCTTGCCCATGTACTTGCGGATTTCGTGGCCGATGCGCCACGCGGTTTTGTAGGTCACGCCGAGCTGGCGCTGGAGTTCCTTGGCGGGGACGCCGTGCCGGGACGTGGTGAACAGGTACATGGCGTAGAACCACTTCTGGAGCGGGGTATGGGTCCGCTCGAAGGGGGTGCCCTTCATGGGGTGCAGGTGGTGCCCGCAATTACAGGTCCATGCCGGGAGCTTCGCCAGCCGGCCGAACTTGCCGATCTCGCCGCATTTGGGGCAAGCCGGCTCCGAGCCGTACCGGACCGCGAAAAGATGCTCAAGGCAGGCATCGTCGGTCGGAAACCGCTTGAAAAAGTCCTGTACCGTGAAGCTCTTAGCCATATCGGCCTCCCTATATGACCAATATAAGGAGCCGGCCCACATACGTCAAGGGGATAAACCCGTTGTCAATTATGTGGAAACGAAAGGCGAACGCTATTATATTTTCTACCCCGCTCCGGCCTGCCGCCCGGCCCGGTTGAAAGGTCATCGATGGCTCAGATTTCCGCGATCGCCCAGCAGATCTGGGACATGAAATACCGCCTCAAACAGGCGGACGGCGTTGCCATCGACAAGACGGTCGAGGATAGCTGGCGCCGGGTTGCACGCGCGCTCGCCGAGCCGGAGCGCGAACCCGAGCTGTGGGAAGAGCGCTTCTACGAAGCGCTCGAAGGTTTCCGGTTCCTGCCGGCCGGCCGCATCCTCGCCGGGGCCGGCGCCGCGCGGAATGTGACCCTGTTCAACTGCTTCGTCATGGGCACCATCCCGGACGATATGGGCGGCATCTTCGAGCATCTGCGCGAAGCGGCCCTCACCATGCAGCAGGGCGGCGGCATCGGTTACGATTTCTCCTCGCTCCGCCCGCATGGCGCGCCGGTCAAAGGCGTCGGCGCCGATGCGTCGGGCCCGCTCTCGTTCATGGATGTGTGGGATGCGATGTGCCGCACCATCATGAGCGCCGGCTATCGACGCGGCGCGATGATGGCGACGATGCGGTGCGACCATCCCGACATCGAGGCGTTCGTCGCCGCCAAGCACGAGGCCGGCCGGCTGCGCATGTTCAATCTCTCGGTGCTGGTCAGCGATCCCTTCATGGAAGCGATCAAGAAGGACGCACCCTGGGAGCTGAAATTCGGCGGCACGACCTTTCGCGTCGTGCAGGCGCGCGATCTCTGGGACAAGATCATGCGGGCGACCTTCGCTTATGCGGAGCCCGGCGTGATCTTCATTGATCGCATCAACAAGCGAAACAATCTGCATTACTGCGAGACGATCAGCGCGACCAACCCGTGCGGCGAGCAGCCGCTGCCGCCTTATGGCGCGTGCCTGCTCGGTTCGATCAATCTCGCAACGCTGGTCAAAGATCCGTTCGAGCCGTATGCCGCCCTCGACATGGAACGGCTCGAAAAGCTGGTCCCGCTCGCGGTGCGGATGATGGACAATGTCATCGACATCTCGAAATTTCCGTTGCCGCAGCAGACGCTGGAGGCGCGTGCGAAGCGCCGCATCGGGCTCGGCATCACGGGGCTCGGCGACGCGCTGATCATGTGCGGTGTGCGCTACGGTTCGAAGGCGGCGGTCGAGATGACCGAAAGCTGGATGTATGCGCTGCGCAACGCCGCCTATCGCGCCTCGGTCGACCTCGCGGCCGAAAAGGGCGCGTTCCCGCTGTTCGATGCAGAGCCCTATCTCGCCGGCGAGACGATCCGGGAATTGCCGGTCGATCTGCGCGAGGCGATCGCCAAACACGGCATCCGCAATTCGCTGGTCACCTCGGTCGCGCCCACCGGCACGATCTCGCTCTTCGCCGGCAATGTCTCGTCTGGGCTCGAGCCGGTGTTCAGCTTCAAATATACGCGCAACGTGCTGATGCCCGATGGCAGCCGCCGCCAGGAAGAGGTGACGGACTATGCCTTTCGCCGCTTCCACGACCTGAAGGGCGAACACGCGCCGCTGCCCGATGCCTTCGTCGATGCGCAGTCGCTGACGCCGAGCGATCATCTCGTCATGCAGGCGGTCGTGCAGAAATATATCGACAGCTCGATCTCGAAAACGATCAACTGCCCGGCCGATCTGGCCTTCGACACGTTCAAGGACATCTATACTCAGGCCTACGAACTCGGCTGCAAGGGCTGCACCACCTATCGTCCGAACGACGTAACCGGTGCCGTACTCGAACTCACAAAACCGGCGACGATCGACGCCGAACCGGAACTGCCGCTGGAGAAGCCGCAGCCGCGCCCGGCCGATATCTACGAGGCCGGCGGCGTCGTCTACATGACGCGCCCGCTCGACCGGCCGGAAGCGCTGCCCGGTCGTACCTACAAGGTTCGGTGGCCGGAGAGCGACCATGCGCTCTACATCACGATCAACGACATCGTGAAGGACGGCAGGCGACGGCCGTTCGAAGTGTTCATCAACTCGAAGAACATGGATCACTACGCCTGGACGCTCGGGCTCACGCGGATGATCTCGGCCGTGTTCCGGCGCGGCGGCGACGTCTCCTTCGTGGTCGAGGAATTAAAGGCGGTGTTCGACCCGCGCGGCGGCAGCTGGATGGACGGGCGCTATGTGCCCTCGCTGCTGGCGGCGATCGGCGAGGTGATCGAGCGGCACATGATCGATATCGGCTTCATGCCGGATGCCAAGCGCGAACGCGAGGAGTTGCTGCAGGCGGCGGTCGCAGCCGGCAAGGAACTGCCCAGTCGCGGCCCGGGTGGCGACGGCCATCCGATCCATGCCAGCGGCGGTCGCAGCCTGCCGCTCTGCCCGAAATGCGCACAGCCGGCGTTGATCCGTCAGGAAGGCTGCGACCTCTGTACGAGCTGCGGCTATTCGCGGTGCGGGTGAACTGAAAGATGTCAATTGAATCGTTGGCATTTGGAGATTGGATTCAAATTTTTGTCGTTGTTGTAACCGCGTTGATTGCCGGCTTCACATTTTTGACCGCCCGAAGTGTAAATCAGACTTCGCGTGCAGCTCTCTTCGAAAACTTGATAAAAGAATATCGATCTTCGGAAATGTCCTTTGCTCTGCAAACTTTGGGTAATTGGCGACAGTCTGAAGACCTCAGTGAATTGTCTCCGAACGACGTGCTTGATATTTCTGCCGGCGATGAGACCTATATACGTTCAATGGATGCCGCACGGCGGCAGGTGTATTGGTTTTTTCGATCTGCGTTTCTGCTTTGGAAGAGAGGCAACATCGATCGGTCAACCATGAAATTCCTGTCGAGCACAAATGGTTATCAACTATTCCTTGATGTAGCTGTTCCTTTATCCAAGTTAAAACACTCGACACTGAAGGGCGTAGAGCCAGTGGATCTTCGATTCTCTTGGGCCGACGAGTTTCAGCGGGAATTCCCGCCCATCAGCTGAAAAAAATTAGCCGACTAGATTTTGATTCTTAATCTAAATTACGCGTCGATTGATTTTGTTACTTTGGTTTTTGCAGAAGTCGTATTATGTGCTTGTCAACAACCAGCCTATCGAACAGTGTCCAATTTCCGCTGCTTTCGATCAACTCATCAATTTCTCCAGATAAATAGTTTCGATAGAACGTAAAGGTTTTTCCGTGATTCATTAGCCATCCATCTCTATATCGATTCTCTTCGCTGCAACGTTTGGCATAATATGTTTCACTCTGGGGAACATCGAGAAGAAGATAGCCTCCGGGGACAAGTTTCTTAAATGCGATTTCTAGCAATTTCTTTCTGTCAGCCCTCTTGGGAATAATATGAAGAACGGCGACTAAAAAGGCAGCGTCCCAAAGCTCCCTTGAGCGCTCAAACTTACTGACTTCAAAGAGGAAACATCTATCTGTTTTTGGCACTAGAGGTCGAACCCGGACACACTGACGAGGGGTATCAACAAGAAGTACTCTGTCAAAATTCTTCATTAGAATTTTTAAGTTTCTAAGCCGACCGCAACCGATGTCTACTACAGTCTTTACACCCAAGTTTCGAAGAAGAGGCGCAGCCCAGCGTACAGACTGAGAAGATCGCTTTTGCGAGGGTGCTGAGTTCTCAACAACAATCTGCTTAAGAATCGATTTTGCCATGCTTTTATCACTGAAACTCGTTGTCCACACGCGCACGTAAACTCGCACTATGGTCGGCCACAATTTTGGAAACCTGCTGCTCTGGAAGTTGCCTTATTGATTGACTCGTTAGGCTGTCGACCGAAATGTTGATAGCCCAGAACAAGACAAATTCGGCTGTAAGAACTAGTAAGAGTTTCCAATCAATAGTGTCTTTCCACGTTGCAACAATGGTAGTGGTAAGAAACCAAGTTATTATGATTGCCCAACAGCTTATCAGTGAGTAAAAGCGACCCCACAAGCTAAACGCATGCTTTCGCGTTTCAGGCATTTCATTTACGAGATCGTAAAAAAGGTGTCGGACTCTCCGGGGATGGGCCGCCATATTTTGATATCTTGCTGCCCCTGTTTGTCTTGCGGCATCAAGCATTTGATTAAAAATAAAATCGCCTATTTCCTTTTCTACCCCAAATACTTGTGTGTCTAAAATTTTGTAACCTTGAAACCAAGAGAAAAATACAAACTGAACTGCGAAGACTAACCCTAAGGCCCATAAAGCAGGATCTGGGAGGTACATTGTTAATGAAGTTATGTCATCGATAGTTTGAATAACTGCTTCTGGCCCAAATACTACCGTTGCGGCTGCAATCAACCCACAGGTGTTAACAAAAAATGCTTTCCAATGAATTGATGCGTTCATTTGGGAGTCGAGGTCGGGCATGTATTCGCGCATACTCGAATACCCAGAGGACTGTGTTTTGATTTGTTAAGTTACTACTATTTCGGGAGAATGTCACGCATGGCAACGACCTGCCCGCACTGCAACGCCAAGGTCAGCCGCATCGCCGATCATTGCGGCGCCTGTAACGGCAAGCTCGTGCCGGACAAGCCCTGGTATATCTACCTGATCGGTGCCTGTTTCGGGTTGCTGCTGTTTCTCTGGGCGGTCGATTTCGGAGCGGTCTATCGCATCCTCGATCGCTGGATCAGCGGCGGCACGACCGCGCCTTAAGCACTAACCCGTTGCGGCGATCTCGCGGCGGATGCGGCGCAGGATCCGGTGCAATCCGCTTTCGCTGATGCCGAGCTCGTCAAGGTGCCGCACAGTCGATTCCAGATAGTCGATATTGCTGCCGCTCGTTCCGGTACCCCCCGCGATAATTTGTGCGAGCTCTTCCTCGCCGAGCCCACCGCAAAACTGTTCGTGCCGGGGATCGGCGACATAGGTAACCGCGCGCGCGCGTTGCCCTTCGTCGCGCGCACCGATCCGAATATTGAGCCAGCGCGGCATGTAAACGCCGGTGATCATCTCGCGATCGTGCAGATAATCAGCGACCTCACGGCCATGTTCCGCCGCGACGCACAAGGCGCGGCCCATGCAGGAGCCACCGCGCGCAAGTCCGAGCACAACGCCGGGCCGCGCCGGCGTACCGCGATAATGCAGCGACTGGATACAGAAGGCGCGGTGGTAACCGTGCAATAATGCCGGCTCGATCGCCTTGTGCGGAAAATCCGGCCGCCACATCAGTGAGCCATAGGCAAAGATCCAGAAATCCTCGCCTTCCGGCGGGTGCAGACGGCGTTCTTCGATTAGTCTCGCTTCGCTCATTTCCTGACGACCAGAGCAACGCCGGCGACCGCCACGACCATGCCGGCCAACGCGACCGGGCCCATCGTCTCGCCGAAGAAAGGCCAGGCCGCGAACGCCGTAACCGGTGGCACCAGATAAAGATAGGACGTCACCCGGGTCGCCGCATCGCGGCGGATCAGCCAGAGATAAAGCGTATAGGTGCCGACCGACAAAGGCAGCAGGAGCCAGGCCAAAGCCAGCAGAAACGGCAGGCTCCAGTCGACCGTGCCGAGGCCCAAGGCGAACGCGATCGGCGCCGTCGCAATGCCGGCCGCGCAATACTGCACCGCCTGTGCGGTCCGCAGATCGCTGCTGGGCACGAAATGCTTCTGATAGAGCGTCGCGACGGTGATGCCGACGAGGCCGCCGATGCAGAAGCCGAGACCCGCCCAGCCGCCGTTCGCCAGTTCGACCTTGTTCGCGACAACCAGAGCGACGCCGGCAAATCCGAGCACCAGACCGAGCCACTGTCTTGTCCTGACGCGCTCGCCGAACAACGGGCCGACCACGGCCGCCGTGATGATCGGCTGCAACGCCATCACCAGCGCACTCACGCCGGCCGAGATGCCGAGTTCCAGTGCCGCGTAGATACCGCCGAGATAGACCGTCTGCAGCAGCACGCCGACCACGATGTGATGGCCGAATTCGGACCAGCGTCGCGGCCAGCGCGCCCCGGTCGCGAGCGCGATCACGGTGAAAATCGCCGAAACCATGAAAAACCGCATCACCAGGATGGTGAACGGTTCCGCGTAGCCAAGCGTGAACTTGGCGACGATATAGCCGCTCGACCACAGGAACACGAATACGAACGGCACCGATGCGGTCGCGAGATAGACCGCACCGCCCGCGCGTCGGCCGGCGGGCGCACTCGTCTTGTCGCCGCCAGGTTCGGTCATTGCGGGTTCCGGTGCCGGTTTCGAGCACAATGGATTGCAGCGTCAGGGGCGCATCATAAGCGGCCGTCGCGCAACGGCAAGCCATCCGTGGCAACGGCTCGACGGCGACGGCGCAAGCCCATAGAGTGCGCGGCGCCGATGTCCCCGACCCGCAGAATCTTCCGCCTTGTCATGGCCGCGACCGCGCTGGCCGCGATCGGCGTCGGCTGGTTCTTCTATTGGCAACTCGCAACGGATCGCTTCCAGATCGCGCTCGACGACTGGGCCGCGCGGGAACGCGCGCTGGGCCGGACGGTCGAATACGCGCCGCCGGTCTTTTCCGGCTTTCCCTTCGCAATCCGCGCCGAGATTGCCGATCCGGTCTATGCGATGCCGGCCGCCGGCTGGCGCTGGCAGGGCCCGACAATCCAGGCATCGGCCTCGCCCTTCGATCCGTTGACGATCGAACTCGATGCACCGGGGGCCCATGCCATTGCAGGGCCCAATGGCGACAGCTGGACCGTCGACGCCGATTCGTTGACCGGCACACTCGATTTCAGCCTGCGCGGTCTCGATGCGGTCGCACTGGAAGGTGACAATGTCCGCGCGGTCGATGCGGCCGGCGCTGCGACCGCCTTCGATTCCTTCGCCGTGCGTGCCACGCCCGCCGATGAACCGCCGGCGACCTATCGCGATCCGCTGCTCGGCATCGACATTCGGTTCGATGGGCTCGTATTGCCGCTGACCGGCCTGCCGCTCGGCGATCGCATCGAACATTTTGCATTCGAGGGGCGCGTCATGGGGCCGGTGCCACCCGGCAACACCATCGACGCGCTGGAGACCTGGCGGGATGCCGGCGGCACGATCGAAATCGACGCGATCGACGGCGAATGGGGAACGCTCGGTTTTTCAGGCGACGGCACCTTCGCGCTCGATCCCGCTTTGCAGCCGGAAGGCGCGATGTCGATGACGTTGAGCGGGCACGCGGCCACGATCGATACGCTGGTTGCCCAGGGACTGATCGATCCGCAGCAGGCGGCCCTGGCCAAGACCGTACTCTCGGCGCTCGAACGTACGCCGGCGGATGGCGACGCGCCGGAGGTGACACTGCCTGTCACGCTGCAGGACAGAACCTTGTCGGTCGGCCCGATCAAGTTTGCGCGGCTCGATCCGATCGACTGGCCGTCGGTGATTGCGCCGTTCGGCAACTGAACGGACGGCTGCGCACAGAAACCGCCGCGCCGATCAGGCCTGCTTGGCGTCGATGATGCCGCGGCGAATGGCGCGTGTGCGAGTAAAGACATCCTGCAGCTTGTCGCCATCGCCCCATCGGATGGCGCGTTGCAACGCCGTCAGATCTTCCGAGAAGCGGCCGAGCATCTCGAGCACCGCCTCGCGATTGTTAAGAAACACGTCGCGCCACATAATCGGATCCGAGGCCGCGATACGAGTGAAGTCGCGGAAGCCGCCGGCCGAGAACTTGATGACTTCGCGCTGCGTCGTCTCTTCGAGACCGGTCGCCGTACCGACGATGCAGTAGGCAATCAGATGCGGCAGATGCGAGGTGATGGCGAGAACGAGGTCGTGATGACCCGGCTCCATGATCTCGATCTGGCTGCCGCAGCCGCGCCACAGCGCAACGATCTTGTCGATCGCAGCCTGATCGGTACCCGATGGCGGCGTGACGATGGTCCAGCGCCCGTCGAACAACTCGGCAAAACCGGATTCGGGGCCGGAATGCTCCGTTCCGGCGACAGGATGCGCCGGCACCAGATGCACGCCCGCTGGGATATGAGGGCCGACATCGCGGACCACCACTTCTTTCACCGATCCGACATCGGAGACGATCGCACCCGGCTTCAGATGCTTGCCGATCTCCGCCGCGACCGCGGCGTAGCTGCCGACCGGCGTGCAGATGACCACGAGATCGGCACCCCCGACGCAGGCGGCGGCGCTCTCGTGCACGCTGTCCACGAGACCGAGTTCGACCACCTTGGCGCGGGTCACGGCGGTGCGCGCATGGCCGGCGATATGACCGGCGAGACCGGCACGCCGCATCGCACGGCTCAGCGACGAGCCAATCAGCCCGAGCCCGATCAGCGCGACGCGCGGGAATAGCGGCTTGTCGCTCATCGCCGGCCGCTCTTGAGGCCCGCCAGCGCTTCGACGACGGCTTCCATGTCCTCGCCGGTGCCGATGGTGATGCGCAGGCAATCCGGCAGGCCATAGGCCGCCATGCGCCGCGGAATGACGCCGCGTGCATTCAGATGACGGACCGCTTCGTCGACATCGGGAAAGCGGACCAGCAGGAAATTGCCGCCGCTCGGCCAGGCCTCGAAGCCGAGCGCAGTGAGCTTCTCGAGAAACCACTGCCGCCATTTCGCATTGTGCGACCGCGAATGCTCGACATGCGCGGTATCGGCAAGCGCCGCTTCGGCCGCAGCAAGCGCTGGCGCCGACACGTTGAAGGGTCCGCGCACGCGATTCAGGATGTCGGCGATCGCCGGCGCACAATAGGCCCAGCCGATGCGCAGCGATGCCAGCCCGTGGATCTTCGAGAAGGTGCGCGTCATCACGACATTCTCGTGACTCTCGACCAGCTTGATGCCGGAATCGTAATCGGGTTCGACCATGTACTCGGCATAAGCCGCGTCGATCGCCAGCAGCACGTTCTCCGGCAGATGACGGCGCAGGCGCTCGACCTCGCCGGCCGGCAACCAGGTACCGGTCGGATTGTTCGGATTGGCGAGAAACACGATCTTCGTGCGCGGCGTCACATGGGCGAGCAGCGCATCGATATCCGCATGCAAGTCGCGCTCGGGCGCTGCAACCGGCACGGCACCGACCGTACGCGCCGATATCGCGTACATGAGAAAACCGTGGCGGCTGTAAAGCACTTCGTCGCCGACGCCGGCAAAAGCCCGCACCAGAAGGCCGATCAGTTCGTCCGAGCCGGCGCCGCAGACGATGCGCGCCGGATCGATCTTGTAGGCAGCGCCGAGGGCACGGCGCAGTGCCGCAGCACCCCCATCGGGATAGCGATGCAGTTCCGACGCCATGTCGCGATAGGCCGCCATCGCCTTCTCGCTCGGCCCGAGCGGATTCTCGTTCGAGGCGAGACGGATCACGCGATTGACGCCGGGCAGCGAATGCTCGCCGCCGACATAGGCCGCTACATCGAGAATGCCGGGCCGCGGAACGGGTTTCATTGCGCGGCCTCCTGGTCGGCACCGGCCGCATCGAGATCGTCCAGCGTCAGCGGTACCGCATAGCCGCCGATCGGCACGACATGCAGTGCGCGGCTGCCAAGGCCCTTGCGCAACGCCGCGAGGCGTTTGTCGTCCGGTTCGATGAAGCCGTCGACATCGATCAGATGCAGCCAGCGCCCATCGCCCGGAACATAGCCCAGATGCAGGAACGTCGCGTCGAATCCGGCCGCTTCGCATTGCCGCCGCAGCGCCGCGCGACTGACTTCTTCACCGAGTTCGAACACGACCAGGCTGCGATCGGAACCGCTCTTCTCGAGCGGCACACGGCCGACCACGAGCGCTTCCTGCTCCGACCCGGTCAGCGCACCCGGCACGAAAGGCAACCGCGCGATGACGCGCGGCAGATCGGCATCGCTTGCGAGCAGCATCGGCCACCAGGGCTGCGTATCGTCCTGTTGCGGCAGCGGCAGTACACCGATTGCCGCCCGGCCTTCGCCGACTTCGCGCAGTACCTGCATCGATGTCTCGTGCGAACGGATCGCCGTCAGGCTGCCGAAATGATCGCGCGCGACTTCACGACAGGCGCCATCGTCGGCACCGGCCTGCACCGCGACGGCGAAGCCGCCCTGCAATCGCAGGAACGCCGTCATCAGTTCGCGCCAGATGCGGACCAGAGCGGCCTTGGGCAAGGGCCCGCGATGGCGCGCCAACAGACGGCGCAGCACCTGGGCCTCGCGGCCCGGACGCCACGCGGCGCCGCCATTGCGCGCCGAGCCCTTGACCGCGCCGATACGCCGGCCGATCTCGGCCCGCTCGATCAGCAGGTCATGCAGCGCATCGTCGATCGTGTCGATCCGACGGCGCAGATCGTCCAGACTTTCCGACTTCTTGGCCATGCAAAGGGGCTCGAAAATGGGCTCGGATCGGGGCCCATGTGATAGTCGCTCGGACCTGCAAAGGCAAAGAAAACATTGACACTCCAAGCGCCCCGCCCCTAGCTATCGCGCACCCAATAAGGCCAGACGGGACATAGCAAAAACGTGGCAGACAGCCCGCTCTTGAAGCCGGTCGCACGGACGCGGCCGGAGGATTTGCAGCCGCGAATTGTCCTCGGCCAGGACAATCCGCTGCCGCTCGACTGCGGCCTGACGCTGGCCTCCTTTGCCATCGCCTACCAGACCTATGGCAGCCTGAACGCCGAGCGCAGCAATGCGATCCTCGCCTGCCATGCCCTGACGGGCGACCAGTATGTCGTCGGCAACCATCCGGTCACGGGCAAATCCGGCTGGTGGGACATGATGGTCGGCCCGGGCAAGCCGCTCGACACCGACCGGTTCTTCATCATCTGCGCGAACGTGCTGGGCGGCTGCATGGGCTCGACCGGGCCGCGCGATATCGATCCCGCGACCGGCGAACCCTGGGGTCTTTCATTTCCGGTCATCACCATTGCCGACATGGTGCGGGCGCAGGCGCGCCTGCTCGATCATCTCGGCATCGACAAACTGTTCTGCGTCATCGGCGGCTCGATGGGCGGCATGCAGGTTCTGCAATGGGCGGCGGCCTATCCCGAGCGCGTGTTCTCGGCCGTGCCGATCGCCTGTGCGGCGCGTCATTCGGCGCAGAACATCGCGTTCCACGAAGTCGGTCGCCAGGCGATCATGGCCGATCCGGACTGGTGCGGCGGCAACTACCTGAAAGAAGGTCGCGTGCCGGCGCGCGGACTGTCGGTCGCGCGCATGGCGGCACACATCACCTATCTTTCGGAATCGGCGCTGCATCGCAAGTTCGGCCGCAATCTGCAGGACCGCAGCGCGATCACATTCGGCTTCGACGCCGATTTCCAGGTCGAGAGCTATCTGCGCCATCAGGGTTCGACGTTCGTCGACCGGTTCGACGCGAACGCCTATCTCTACATCACACGCGCAATGGACTATTTCGACCTCGCCGCGGAACATGGCGGCGTTCTGGCGAATGCGTTTCGGCAGACACCGGTGCGCTTCTGCGTGGTTTCCTTCACCAGCGACTGGCTGTTTCCGACCAGCGAGAATCGCGCGATCGTCCATGCGCTTAACGCGGTTGCGGCGAATGTGAGTTTCGTCGAGGTCGAGAGCGACAAGGGTCACGATGCGTTCTTACTCGACGAGCCGGAATTCTTCGCGACGCTGAGCGGTTTTATCGCCGGCTGCGCCGAGCATCGCGGGCTCAACTGATATGGATGCGACCCGCAACGGCGCTCGCAACAATCACGCGATCCGCGTCGACCTTCAGCTCATCGCCGACATGATCCAGCCGAAGTCGCGCGTGCTCGATGTCGGCTGCGGTGACGGCGCACTGCTCGAATATCTCGCCCACTTCAAACAGGTCGACGGACGCGGCGTCGAAATCAGCCAGGCCGGCGTGAATGCCTGCGTCGCGCGCGGGCTCTCGGTCGTCCAGGGCGACGCCGATACCGACATCAAGGACTATCCCGACGACGCGTTCGATTATGTGGTTCTGGGCCAGACCCTGCAGGCGACGCGCCACCCCCGTTCGGTCACCGAGCATCTGGTGCGGATCGGGCGACGCGCGATCGTGTCGTTCCCCAATTTCGGCCACTGGCGCGTGCGCTGGCATCTCGCCGCCAACGGCCGGATGCCGGAAACCGATCTCCTGCCGGCGAAATGGTACAATACCGAGAACATCCATTTCTGCACGATCGCCGACTTCCGTGCGATGTGCGACGAGATCGACGTCGAGGTGGAACGTGCCATCGCGATCACCGCGAACGGGGCGCCGCAGCGGATTCTTTCGTTGCGGCTCGCGAACCTGTTCGGCGAGCAGGCGCTGTTCCTACTCAAGCGGCCCTAGCGTCGGCTAACGGCCAAGGCGATCCTCGTTTGCATCGCGCAGCACTTGCGCGGCATGCGCGTTGCGCGCGGGCTGCGGCATCGGCACGACGACCGGGCGACGGCGGCGCACCGGAACGGCATTGGCGCCGTAAAGCTGTTTTGCCGCCTCGATTACCATCACGCCGCCGAGACGCGGAAACAACCGCGATCCCGCCCGCTCCCACGCACCCGCGATACGCAGCATGGGTCTGAACCGCATCGGCGGCATATAGAGTGCGCGCAATGTGCCGAGCGGCGTGAACATGCAGCCGCGCAGCAACCGGTGAATCTGCGCCTGGCTGTAGGGATGGCCCTGACCGAAGGGCGTGCGCTCGATCTGCGCCCAGAGACTGGAGCGGTTCGGCACGACGAAGGCGATACGGCCCGACGACGCCATCACCCGCCACAGCTCGCGCAGCATGTCGCGGAGCTGCTCGGCGCATTCGACGCCATGGACGATCAAAGCGCGGTCGACGGATTCGTCGGCCAGCGGCAGCGCCGTCTCGTCGACCAGCATGGCGCGGTTTGCGCCCTCGATCGGCCAGGGGATGATCCCCTGTTGCGCCGGCATCGCGGCGATCACCCGGCCGGCTTCGCCGCTGAACTGCCGCAGATAGGGCGTCGCGTAGCCGAGGCCGAGCAATGTCATGTCGGCAAGATCGGGCCACATCGCCCGCAGCCGCAGCCGGATCATCTGGCGCGCGCGCTCACCGAGCGGCGTCTGGTAGAAATCGTTGAGATCGACGACGTCGTTCCACATGGCATCACTATAGCATCTGGAGCATCTGGAGCATCTGGAGCATCTGGAGCATCTGGAGCATCTGGAGCATCTGGAGCATCTGGAGCATCTGGAGCATCTGGAGCATCTGGAGCATCTGGATCATCTGGAGCATCTGGAGCATCTGGATCGCATCCAGGGCCGGGAAAGGGGTCTGTGGCGACGTTGGCCGCGGAAGGCCGCGGATGCTAAGCTCCGCCCCGTCATGACAAAGCTCGACATCCGGCAAATTCCGCTCCTCACCGACAATTATTCCTATCTGGTGCACGAGCCGGAATCCAACAAAGTTGCGGTGGTCGATCCGGCCGAGGCCGAGCCCGTGCTCGCGGCGCTCGACCGGCTCGGCTGGCGGCTCACCCATATCCTGAACACGCATCATCACGGCGATCATGTCGGCGGCAATCGCCGGATCAAGGACGAGACCGGCTGCATCGTCGTCGGTCCGACCTACGACCGCGAGCGCATTCCCGGCATCGATATCGAAGTCTCGGAGGAGACCGGCTACGAATTCGGCAACGCTCATGCCGACGTGTTCTTCGTACCGGGTCATACGCGCGGCCATATTGCCTACTGGTTTGCCGAGAGCCGCGCCCTCTTCTGCGGCGATACGCTCTTCTCGCTCGGTTGCGGCCGGCTGTTTGAGGGCAATCCACGACAGATGTGGCATTCGCTCGGCAAGATCCGCGGCCTCCCCGACGACGCGCGCGTCTATTGCGCGCACGAATATACCGAGTCCAATGCGCGCTTTGCGCTCACGGTCGATCCGGGCAACCGGGCTTTGCAGGCGCGCATGACAGAAATCCGCAGACTGCGCGCCGCCGGCAACCCGACGGTGCCGTCGATGCTCGGCGAGGAAAAGGCCGCGAACCCGTTTTTGCGCGCCGACGATCCGGTGCTGGCAGCGAATGTCGGCCTCGCCGGTGCCGAACCGGCCGACGTGTTCGGCGAGGTGCGACGCCGCAAGGACAATTTCTGAACCTCTCGATCAACGAACAACCGACCAACGAGGATACTGCCGCCATGATGAAGTTGCGTTTTTCGCCGACCAGCCCCTATGTCCGCAAATGCACGGTCGTCGCGCACGAAGCCGGATTGCACGACAAGATCGAGCGCATCGGCAATCCAGCCTGGGATCCGAAGACGGATCGCGCCGGCCAGAATCCGCTCACCAAGGTACCGACGTTGGTTCTGGACGACGGCACGGCGCTCTACGATTCGCCGGTCATCTGCGAGTATCTCGACAGCCTGCATAACGGGCGCAAGCTGATCCCCGTGAGCGGTGCCGCGCGCTGGACCGCCTTGCGGCGCCAGGCGCTGGCCGATGGCATCCTCGATTCCGGCATTTCGCGCCTGCTTGAGACGCGGCGCGGCGCCGGCGAACAGTCGAAGGCCTGGATCGATCGGCAGAATGACGTCATGGCGCGCGGATTCGATGCGATCGAAGACGAGGCCGGGTCGTTCGGCGATACCGTCGATATCGGAACGATCGCGATCGGCTGCATGCTCGGCTGGGCGATGTTTCGTTTCGGTGTCGACGATCCGCTCGGCTCGCGGCCGAAGTTCAAAGCCTGGTGGGGACGCTTCTCGCAGCGCCCCTCGATGCTCGCGACCGAGCCGCAGGACGCGAAGTAAATCGCCGATCATGCTCATGCGGGAGTGCGCCATGCCGCGAGGGACGTGACCGATCTGGTTTCCGATACCGCGGCCGGGCTGATCCGGCTGCTCGACCTCGAACCGCATCCCGAGGGCGGGCATTATCGCGAAACCTATCGTCATGTGCGCGATGGCGGCGGGCGCGGCTATATGACCGCGATCCACTATCTGCTGCAGGCTGGCGAAGTGTCGCGATGGCACCGTTTGCATTCGGCGGACGAGATCTGGATCTTCAATACCGGCGGTGCGCTCGAGCTCATCCTCTCGCCCGACGGGCAGCGCCAGGACATCCATAAACTCGGTCTCGACGTGGCGCGCGGCGAGCAACCGCAAATCCTCGTCCCGCGCGGCTGCTGGCAGTCGGCACGCAGTCTTGGCACCTATACGCTGGTGACCTGCACGGTCACGCCGGCCTTCGAGTTCGACGATTTCGAACTGGCGCCACCGGGCTGGTCCCCGCGCAGCCGCCTTCCAGCGCTCAAGGTGGCAGCGCGCGGCCCCTGGGCGGGCCGACGTATTCCGCCGCGCGGACGATAACCGCGACACGAACGATCAACCCCGGAGCGACGACACAAAATGACCCTCGATTTGACCCGCTACGAAGCACTCACGTTCGATTGCTATGGCACGCTGATCGACTGGGAACAGGGTATTGCAACGGCACTCGACCAATGGGCGCGCCGACGCAACGCAACCCTTGCCGAAGATCAGGCGCTCGCCTTGTTCGGCCGCTACGAAACCATTCGCGAGCGCAGCATGGGCGATATGCTGTATCGCGAATTGCTGGGTCATGTACTTGGCGACATCGGACAGGAACTCGGCATCGAGGCGGATGCAGGCGACCGTGCGGCATTCGGCGCCTCGGTCGGCCACTGGCCGGCCTTCGACGATTCGACAGAGGCGCTGCGCCGGCTGCAGCGCCATTTCATGATCGGCATTCTCTCGAATGTCGACCGCGCCTCGTTCGCGCATAGCAACCAGCGACTCTCGGTCGAATTCGATCTGGTGATCACCGCCGAAGATGTCGGTAGCTACAAACCGCACCACGCGCATTTCCATCGTGGCTTCGAGACTCTGGCCGAAATGGGCGTCGCGCGCGGCGCGATCCTGCATGTCGCGCAGAGCCTGCATCACGATCATGTGCCGGCAAAGCAGCTCGCCTTGCCGAGCGTTTGGATCAACCGGCGCGCGGTACGCGGCGGCGGCTGGGGCGCCACCGTGCCTCCGCCGGAGGATGTCGCACCCGATCTCGAGTTCGCCAGCCTTGCCGCCTTTGCCGACGCCGTCGAGGCAGCGTTCGGCTCGCGCGGTCGCTAACGGTCGCGTTAACGGCTACCGGACAGGCTGGTTTTCCGACCGCTGAAGAGGCCGGCGGCGAGTGCCGCCCCGCCGACGATCAGGAGACAGGCAGCGGCCAAAGCGGGTGTCGCGCGCGCAACGCCGGAGACGACCAGCGCCGGCGTCGAGAGCAACGGTGCGGCGTAGGCGGCAACGCCCAGCAGTTTGATATCGCCGTGTTTGACGCCGCGATCCCACAGAAAGAACGCGAGCCCGACCGGCCCGATGCCGAGGGCGAGAATCGCGAGCCATCCGGTCGCCGACGGCATCTGCGTGGTTTCAAGCGCGAGATGCGCGATGAGGCCGAGCATCGCGGTCGCCCCGCAGAACCCGCCCACCGCAACGGTCGGCACATCGCCGAAGCGCCGCGACAAAACCGAATAGCTGGCCCAGGTGACCGCACAGGCACCAGCCGCGATGTAACCGATCCAGTAACGGGCGTCGAAGGCGAGCGACCAACCCGAGCGATCGAGCAGGATCAGCGCAGCGAAGGGTGCGATGCCGTGACGCGCGCGTTGCCACAAAGCGTGGATGAGTGCGGCCAGAAACGCGAATGTGTGCGGCCAGAAACGCGAATGTGTGCGGCCAGAAGCGCGATTCCAAAAGTCATGGCGACGAGCTGAAACGCCGGCAACGGTCGCCCCGCCCGGTCGACAGCCCTATGATGAACAAGGCAAGCAGCGCCCAGAGCAGAATTGCACCGAACCCGACCGCTGTCGCGCGACGGCGATAGGCGATTCGCTCCGGCGATAACGGGAGGCGAGTCGTATCGGTCACGGCAGGATCGATCAGACGCCTTTCGCGGCGGCGATCAGTTTTTCGTCGACCGGCACGCGCAGCGCATTCACCAGCCGGTTGGTCTCGTTCGCCATGCCGACGACGGCGATGAGCTCATGCCACATCGCATCGGTCATGCCCTTCGCACGAGCGCCGGCCGTGTGGCTCACGATGCAATAGTCGCAGTTGTTGGTGGCGGAGACCGCGACATAGATCAGTTCCTTGACCAGCGGGTCGAGCGCGCCCGGCGCCATCACCTGCTTCACGCTCTCCCAGGTGCGCTTCAACGCCGCCGGATCGTTGGCCAGCGCCTTCCAGAAATTATTGATCCAGTCGGTTTTCCGCGTTGCCATGATGTCGTCGTAGACGGCACGCACCGCGGGCGAGGCATCGTCATAGTCTATGAGATTGGCGAGCGACATGTTGTTCATCCCCTATGGACCTTCCAACAAACGTCATGCCCGGGCTTGACCCGGGCATCCACTGCGCCACCGGCATTGTGCGTGGCCCGCGAAGCAACAGCCTTGTCCGTCCATGGATCGCCGGGTCAAGCCCGGCGATGACGAGTATCGAGTGAAGCGACGTGCAGCGACCGCCTAGTACATATGCTGGCCACCGTTGATCGACAGCGTCGCGCCGGTGATGAAACCGCTCTCGTCGCCGACCAGGAACAGCACGCCGCGCGCGATCTCGTCGGCCTGGCCGAGCCGGCCGACGGGCACCTTGGCAACGATCTTCTCCAAGACCGCCGGCGGCACCGAACGCACCATGTCGGTATCGATATAGCCTGGTGCGAGCGCGTTGACGGTGATGCCCTTGCCCGCCCCTTCCTGCGCCAGCGCCTTGGTGAACCCGTGGATGCCAGATTTGGCGGCCGCATAGTTCACCTGGCCGTACTGACCGGCCTGACCGTTGATCGAGCCGATATTCACGATGCGGCCGAAACCGCGATCGCGCATCGATTCGATCACCAGACGGCACATATTGAAGCAGGAAGTGAGATTGGTGCGGATCACGTCGTCCCATTGCTGATGCGACATCTTGTGCAGCGTCGCATCGCGCGTGATGCCGGCATTGTTCACGAGAATTTCGATCGGCCCGCGCTCCGCGGCGATTTTGCTGACCGCCTTCTCGCAGGCGACAAAATCGCCGACATCGAATTTATAGACGGGAAGGCCGGTTTCCTTGCGGAAGGTTTCGGCAGCGCCGTCATTGCCCGCATAGTTCGCGACGACGTTGTAGCCGGCTTTCTTGAGCGCAACCGAGATCGCCGCACCGATGCCGCGGGTACCGCCGGTGACGAGTGCCAGACGTGCCATGTTAGAATCCCCTGTCGTGTTCGATTTTTTTGATCGTTGATCTTTTGTCGATGAAGCGGCGCCGGATCTTAGCGCTCGACGCACATGGCGATGCCCATGCCGCCGCCGATGCAGAGGGTCGCCAGACCCTTCTTCGCATTGCGCTTCTGCATTTCGTGCAGGAGCGTCACCAGCACGCGCGCGCCCGACGCGCCGACCGGATGACCGATGGCAATCGCACCGCCGTTGACGTTGACCTTCGAAATATCCCAGCCGAGTTCCTTGTTGACCGCGCAGGCCTGCGCCGCAAACGCTTCGTTCGCCTCGATGAGATCGAGATCGCCCGGCTTCCAGCCGGCCTTCGCGAGTGCGGCCCGGCTCGCCGGGATCGGGCCCGAACCCATGATCGCCGGATCGACACCCGCCGTCGCCCAGGAGACGATGCGCGCGATCGGCGTGAGGCCGCGCTTCGTCGCCTCGTCCATCGACATGACGACGATCGCCGCTGCGCCGTCATTGATGCCGGACGCATTGCCTGCCGTCACCGTGCCGCCCTCGCGCAGAAAGGCCGGGCGCAGCTTGGCAAGCGAATCGAGCGTCGTGCCGTGGCGCGGATACTCGTCGTCCTCGACGACGACATCCCCCTTTCGGCCCTTCACCGTCACCGGCACGATCTCGTCCTTGAAACGGCCCGCCTTCTGCGCGGCCTCGGCCTTCTGTTGCGATGACGCAGCAAACGCATCCTGCTCCTCGCGCGTGATCTGCCATTTCTGCGCAACGTTCTCGGCCGTGTTGCCCATGTGATAACCGTTGAAGGCATCCCACAGCCCGTCCTTGATCATCGTGTCGACCAGTTCGGCATTGCCCATCTTCACGCCGGCGCGCAGATGCACGCAGTGCGGCGCCTGGGTCATGCTCTCCTGGCCGCCGGCAACGACAATGCGGCTATCGCCGGTCTTGATCGCCTGATAGGCGAGCGCGACCGCGCGCAATCCCGAGCCGCAGAGCTGATTGATCTGGATCGCCGTCTTCTCGACCGGAATGCCGGCCGCGATCGCGGCCTGGCGGGCGGGATTCTGTCCGGCGCCTGCTGTCAAAATCTGGCCGAGGATGGCCTCGTCGATATCGCCAGTTGCCAGTTTGGCGCGTTCGACGGCCGCCTTGATGGCGATCGCCCCCAGTTCATGGGCGGCCAGCGCGGAAAAGGCCCCGTTAAAGGCGCCGACGGGCGTACGGACGGCGCTGACGATGGCGATATCGGTCATTCTGTCTCTCTCCCTTGGGGGGTCCGGGCGGCGCGGGCAGGCTCAACAGGCCCGCTGCAGGTCGTTATAGCCAAACCTAGTGACCGGCCTGTTGCGGTGCAAGAACGGCGGCGATCAGGAGACGTCGCGCAACCATGCGGCGATCGGCAGCCAGACCTCGCGCTCGGCGCGGCCGCCGACCATCATCCCGATATGCCCGGCCGCCGGGGTCATCGGCTGCGCCCGGGGCAGCGTTGCCGCCAGCGCCCGGGCGGAGCCGGGCGGCACAATCCGGTCGGTATCGGGAATCACCACCAGGGCGGGCAGTTCGCAGGACGCCGGCGAGACCGCCGTCCCGCCGATCCGCCATTGGCCGGTGGCGGGGCTGTTCGCGCCGTACCAGCCGGCCAGAGTCTCGATCGCGACCGGGGTCGCCAGCGGAATCCCGTCATTGAGCCAGTCCTCGAGCGCGACGAACCGCCGCGCGCGGTCGCTGTCGGGATCGAGTTCGGCGAAGGCGAGAAACTTGCGGATCACCTGCATCGGATCGAGCGCTGCGAACAGCGACTGGATCGCATCGACCGGCAGGGCGCCCGCCGCCGCCATCGTCGGCATCAGCCACGCCGCCATCGCACCAAGACCGCGCGCCTGTTCGGGCCGTTCGGCGTGAAAGTCCCACGGCGTCGCGAGCAGTGCGAGGCCCGCAAGATCGCGCTCGCGGCGATGTGCCAGCGCAAGTGCGAGATTGCCGCCCATGCAATAGCCGAGAACGATCGGCTTCGCCTTGTTCGTCGCGGCACGAACCGCATCGAGCGCGGGCTCCAGCCGCTCTGTCGTGTATGACGTCAGATCGAAGCCGCGCTCGTCGATGCCGGGCGCATCCCAGTCGATCGCGAAAACCGGAAAGCCCTGATTGGCGAGCCAGCGCAGAAAGCTGGTTTCCGGCATCAGATCGAGCACGTAATAGCGATTGACCAGCGAGGGCACGACCAGAACCGGCGGCAGCGTCTTGTCGGTTGCATCGCTGCGATAGTCGAGCAGCCGCGTCGTACCGGCCTGCCAGAGCAACGGCACCGCCGGCATGTCGCGGCGATAACGATGTGTTCGATAGGCCGCGACGCCGCTTTCGAACCGCGCGCGACGCGCGGCGATTTCGCCGACGACGGCGGCGGCAAACTCCTGCAGCTCGACGTTACCGAGATTTTCGAGAAGGGTTGCGCGGTCGCTTTGGAGCTGCGGGCTCCAGGGTAGCGATCCGTTCTTCAAGAGCGGCAAGGCGGCGAGCGAGCTCGTCCAGGCGCCCGTCGCGGTCGCCAGATGCTGCATGTACGGGCGCGGCCCCAGACGTGCCGGCGACGCTTCCGGGCTCTGCGGCGGATGGCTTGTTGTCTCCATGGGTCGCGCTCCAGGCGGCAGCGGCGGCGAGCCCGGCCGAGCCCATGGCCGCGATGAAGCGGCTCATCTGCTCCGCCAGCGCCGGATCCCCGGCCAGCGCCGAAAGCTGCGCTTCCCAGAGATCGAGATAGCGCCGCGCCAGGCTCTCCAGATCGGGCGTTTCGCTCATGATTCCCGACTATAGGCGAGGCCCGCCCGGGAGGCCACATACCGCGCCGCAGCACCCCGTTGCGGCGCAGCTAATGCATTGCACAACGCCGCCGAAATCCTGTTATGCTTGGCCCCTTCGCGTGTGCAGCGCAGGCAGTCGAGGACAGCGCGGACCCATGGCCGATACCGCAGCGGGTCAGACCGGCCCGATTACCATCAAGAAGTACGCCAACCGGCGGCTCTACAATACGGCAACCTCGAGTTACGTGACGCTCGACCACCTCTGCCAGATGGTGAAAGACGGCGTCGAGTTCACGGTATTCGATGCCAAGACCGGCGAGGACATTACCCGCCAGGTGCTGACCCAGATCATCGTCGAAGAGGAATCGAAGGGCGGCCAGAATCTGCTGCCGCTCAATTTCCTGCGGCAGCTCATCAAGTTCTATGGCGACAATCTCCAGTTCCTGGTGCCGCGCTATCTCGAGCACTCGATGGAATCCTTTGCGCGCAATCAGGAGCAGATGCGCAAGGCGATGCAGGACAGTTTCGGCGGCATGTTCCCGTTCGGCCGCTTCGAGGAAATGGGCAAGCAGAACCTCGCTCTGTTCGAACAGGCGATGCAGATGTTCAACCCGTTCCGTGCGGCCGGTATGCCGGACGCGACCGGCGCACCCGAACGCGAGGCGACACCCGACATTGCCGGTCAGGCAAAAAAGGCGGCTGATTCGGTCGAGGCACTGCGCCAGCAACTCGAACACCTGCAGGAAAAGATCGACGCTCTCGGTCAGGACCGGACCGGGAAATCGCAACAGGGCTGATCCGCCGTCTCGCCATGCCTGCGGCTGATTGCTAGGGTCGCAGCCCCCGTCTAACCGACCCTGTCCATCAGCCCGCGTTGAACTTCAAGACGATGACCGACACGCCAACTACCATCGCCGATCTGATTGCGGCACGCCCGCGCCATGACGCGGCGCTGCTCGCGCCCGATCGCGACACGCTCAGCTATGGAGCGCTCACGGCGCAGATCGACCGGACGGCGGCCGCGCTCGCCGCGCACGGCATCGGTGCCGGCGACAGCGTCGCCATCGTGCTGCCGAACGGGCCGGATGCGGCTACCGCCTTTCTCGGCGTTGCCGCACAGGCCGCCGCCGCCCCGCTCAATCCCGGCTATCGCACCGACGAGTTCGATTTCTATCTCGACGATCTCGCGGCGAAGGCACTGATCGTCGCAGCGGGCGCAGACACGCCGGCGATCGCGGTGGCGCGACAGCGCGGCATCCCCATCCTTGCGATCACGCCGCAGGCCGCCGCGGGTGCGTTCACGCTCGATGCCCCGTCGGGCGCAAAGCCGAATGCGAAGCGGCCCGGCGGCGAAGACACGGCGCTGCTGCTGCACACCTCGGGCACGACGTCGCGCCCCAAACTCGTGCCGCTCAGCCATCGCAACCTGATCGCCTCGGCCGGCAATATTGCGACCACGCTCAAGCTTGACGCCACCGATCGGTGCCTCAACATCATGCCATTGTTCCATATTCACGGGCTGGTCGGTGTACTCGCCGCCTCGATCCGCGCGGGCGGGTCGGTCTTCTGTTCGCCCGGCTACAACGCGCTGCGCTTTTATGCCTGGCTGACGGATTCGCAGGCGAGCTGGTACTCGGCGGTACCGACGATGCATCAAGCGAATCTCGCGCGCGCCTCGCATAATCGCGCCGTGCTCGACACCCAGAAGCTGCGTTTCATCCGCTCGTCCTCGTCGTCTTTGCCGGCGCGCGTCATGGCCGAACTCGAAGAGACGTTCGGCTGCCCCGTCATCGAATCCTATGGCATGACCGAGGCGACGCATCAGATGACCAGCAACATGTTGCCGCCCGGTGGACGCAAGGCCGGTTCGGTCGGAATCGCGGCCGGACCCGAAGTCCGGCTGATGTCGGAAGACGGCAAATTGCTGGCGGGCGACGCGATCGGTGAGGTCGTGATCCGCGGCCGCAATGTGACGGCGGGGTATCTCAACAATGCGGCGGCCAACGCGACCGCCTTCCACGATGGCTGGTTCCGTACCGGCGATCTCGGCCGCTTCGACGAAGAGGGGTTCCTCACGATTGAGGGGCGGCTCAAGGAAATCATCAATCGCGGCGGCGAGAAGATCAGCCCGCGCGAGATTGACGAGGCGCTGATGGCGCATCCCGCCGTCGCCCAGGCGGTCGCCTTTGCGATGCCGCATGCGAAGCTCGGCGAGGAAGTCGCAGCCGCCGTGGTGCTGCGCGATTCGATGACCACCGACGAGCGGGCCTTGCGCGATTTTCTCTCGGAACGGCTCGCCGATTTCAAGGTGCCGCGGAAGATTGTCATTCTCGACGAGATCCCGAAGGGCGCCACGGGCAAGCTGCAGCGCATCGGGCTCGCCACCAAGCTCGGGCTCGCCTCGTGAAGATCTGCATCTACGGTGCCGGATCTATCGGCGGGCTGCTCGGCGCGCGGCTCGCGCATAAGGGCGATCACGACGTGACGCTGATCGCGCGCGGCGCGCATCTCGAGGCGATCCACCGCAGCGGACTGAAGCTCATTACCGACGAGGAAACGATCGTCGCGCGGCCGGCGGCGACCGACGATCCGAAACAGGCGGGACCGCAGGACGTGGTGATCGTCGCCGTGAAAGCGCCCGCGGTTGCCGGTATCGCAGAGGCCATGCAGCCACTGCTCGGCCCCGATACGGCGGTCCTGACCGCCATGAACGGCGTGCCCTGGTGGTATTTTCACGGGCTCGACGGTCCGTGGCGCGGCCGCCGCATTCGCAGCCTCGATCCCGACGGACGGCTCGAAAGACTGATCGAAACGCGCCGCGTCATCGGTTGCGTTGTCTATCCCGCCGCCGAGATCGTGGAGCCGGGCGTCATCCGGCATGGCTACGGCAACCGCTTCATGCTCGGCGAACCGGATGGCAGCCGCAGCGAGCGGATCAAAGCGCTCTCCGCCGCACTCAACGATGCCGATTTCAAGGCGCCAATACGGCCGAAGATACGCGACGATATCTGGGTCAAGTTGTGGGGCAATCTGTCGTTCAATCCGGTCAGCATTCTGACGCACGGCACATTGGTTCAGATCGCGCGCGATCCTGGCACGAACGCGGTCATCCGCCGCATGATGGAAGAAAGCCAACAGGTTGCCGAGGCGATTGGCGTTTCCTTCGGCGTCGATATCGAAACCCGGATCGGGTGGGCGGCCGATGTCGGCGAACATAAGAGCTCGATGCTGCAGGATTTGGAAAACGGCAAGGCAATGGAGATCGATGCGCTGCTGAGTGCCGTTGTCGAGATGGGCGACATGGTCGGCATCGAAACACCCTTGCTCGATGCGATCCTCGCGCTCGCGATCCAGCGCGCCCGCGTCGCCGGCTGCTATCCCGCATAGCCGTGCCCGCTGACGATGCAGCGGTTGCCGCCACGAATCGCTGGCGCGCGCTTGCGCTGATCGCCTTCTGCCAGGTTACGGCCCTGGCGCTCTGGTTCTCCGCAACCGCGATCCTGCCCTCGCTTGCACGCGACTATGATCTCTCCGCGACACAGCAATCGCTGTTTACCAGCGGCGTGCAGGCGGGATTCGTCGTCGGCACACTCATCTCGGCTTTCTTTGGACTCGCCGACCGGCTCGATCCGAGACGGTTCTTCGCCGCCTCGGCGCTGGTCGCCGCACTCGCCAACGCTGCCCTGCTTCTGGTCGAACCGACATCCTGGGGCGTGATCGCGCTGCGATTCGCGACCGGCATGTGCATGGCCGGAATCTACCCGGTCGGAATGAAGCTCGCCTCGACCTGGGCGAAGAACGACATGGGCCTCGTCGTCGGGCTACTGGTGGGCGCACTCACGCTCGGGTCGGCGGCGCCACATCTGTTCAATGCGCTCGGCGGGCTCGACTGGCGGGTGACGCTGATGACCGCCTCGATCTCGGCGCTCACCGCCGCCGTCGCGATCCTGTTCGTCCGGCTGGGACCGCGTATGGCAGCAACGCCGCGCTTCGATCCGCGCATGGTGCTTGCCGCCTGGCGCGTGCGATCATTACGTCTCGCGAATTTCGGTTACTTCGGCCATATGTGGGAGCTCTACGCCATGTGGGCGTGGATCGGCGTTTTCCTGCAGGCGAGTTTCCTCGAGACGATGGCGCCGCCGGACGCGGCCCTGCTGGCGCGTTATGCAACCTTCGCAGTGGTCGGGATCGGCGCGCTCGGCTGCGTCGCGGCAGGACTACTCGCCGATCGTCTCGGCCGCACCACGATCACCATCGCGGCGATGGCGGTGAGCGGTGCGTGCGCGCTGACGGTCGGATTTCTGTTCGGCGGCGATCCGCGCTGGCTGATCGCGCTCTGCCTCGTCTGGGGTATCGCGGTCGTTGCCGACTCGGCCCAGTTCTCGGCCTCGATCGCCGAACTCTCCGAGCGCCATCTGGTCGGCACCATGCTGACCTTGCAGACCTCGATCGGCTTCACACTGACCTTGCTGACGATTCACCTGATGCCCTGTGGATCGACACGCTTGGCTGGGACTACGCCTTTGCACCGCTGGCGATCGGCCCGTTTCTCGGTGTCATCGCGATGGCGCGGCTGCGCGCCGATCCGGATTCGCGAAAGCTCGCGGGCGGGCGGCGTTAGAGCGCGCTTGCGCTACTCCCAGCCACTGCCGAGTTTCGCGCGCGCGTCGGGCGGCAGGGTTGCCGCCGCATCGGCGATAGCATCGAGCAGCGCCGCCTGAAACGCATCGTTGCGCCGGCGCAATTCGTCCTGTGCCGCATCAATGGCGGCGCGATCGACCGGCTCGGCCCGCAGCAGGTCGAGCGCAACACGGCGCTGCACCATCAGCGCGCCCCCGGCTTCGACCAGCGCCTCGCGATCGGCACCCACCGCTTCGAGGAAGCTGTCGCGCTCGGCCCGATCGAGACCTTCGGTCAGGCGGAACAACAGCCAGCGAACGGGGCGGACCTGTTCGTCCTGCATCCAGGATGCGGCGGTCTGATCGCTTCCGCCAAACCAGTGATGCAGATGGCGGCCACCCGTCATCCCGAGCAGGAAGAGATTGAGAACGACCGACAGCGCCAGCGCGATCACGACCCAGCGCGCATGGGTCCAAACAGCGGTTACCATGATTGGTCGGCCTCCGAGCTTGAAACGGGGAACAAGGCGGCGAGGGCTTCGTCGGCGATCGCCGTTTCGGGATCGCCCCAGCCAATGATAAAGCCGGCGAGGGCCGCCGCCAGCGCGAGGCCGGCCGCGGCCGGGCCATCGACGCCGATCGCATGCACCAGCCAGCCGATCGGCTGGCGCAGCGGATCGCGCTGCGGCATGGCAACGACGCGCGCCGTCAGGATCGTCGTATCGAGCGGACGCAATTTCGGCAGCGTCATGGCATCGAGCATGGCATCGAGCCGCGCCGCGGCGTCATGCTGAGCATGCGCCTCGGGCATCGCTGCGAGCAGCCCTTCGGCCGCCGGCCGTTCGGATTCGGGCCAGCGCGCGGGATCGGCGCCATAGGCATCGAGGATCGCCTGCAATCGTTCGAACGTCATCGGTTTCTCGGTCATCCTTCGTCACCCCATGCTTCGTGCCCGTGCAGCAGATCGCGTCGTTCCGGTTCGAGCATCGCGCGCAGCTTGCGCCGGGCACGCACCAGCAACGCTTCGAGGGCGCCCACATTGATACCCAGCATCGATGCGGCTTCTTCGTTGCTGCGCGACTCGAAATGACAGAGCAGCAAGGCTTCGCGCTGTCGCGGCGGCAGCCGGTCGACCGCGGCTGTCACGCGAACCGCCGTTTCGCGTTCCGCGATGCGCCGGTCAGCACCGGGCGTTTCGTCGCGCGGATCGCCCGCCACTTCGAGCGGCAGCGGCGTGACCCGCCGCTTGCGATCGATGCAGAGATTTACCAGCACGCGAATGAGCCATGTACTGAAACGCGCGGTCGTAGCGCTTTCGTCGTTCGCATGCCAGGTCGGAGCCTTGCGCCAGGCGCGCAGGAATGCCTCCTGGAGCAATTCGTCGGCATCGGCCGCATTGCCGGTGACGCGAAGCGCAATCGCGCGCGCGCGGCCGGCATGACGCTCGACCAACAGCCCGAACGCGATGCCATCGCCGGTGCCGGCCCGGCGCATGAGCAGATCGTCCCCCTCGCCGTCCAGAGCGCCGATCCCGTCACCCATCGCAATCCGGTTCTTCGACCCATCGGTCTGTTCCGCCCTGGCTGACTGCAGCCGGGTGGGCGGCGATCTTGCCGGGTACCCCGCCCCTTTGCCGGGCTGCCAATGTCCTTACACGCGAGCCGACGGCGAATCCTGCGCCCCGTGGCCGGCGACACGGGCCCGAAGACACGGGAATCGCGCTCAGGGCGTCTGTTCTGCCTGCCATTCCTGCATCTGCTGCTGCGTCCGGGCGAGATGGCCGGGCGAGCGCGCGCCACAGCCGCAATCGTCCTTTGCCTCGGCATCGGACGGGCCGGCCGTGCTCGCCTCCGTGACAACGGAAGGGGATGGTTCGGGGGCCGCCGTCACCCCATTGTCGGCACCCCCGGCGAATGCCGCGGCCAGCGGCGCCAGGCCCATCAGCACAGCCATCGCGAAGGGTCGAAACGGGACCATGACACCAGCATAAGAGCCGCTTCCGCCGCGAGATAGGGCTTGCGGCAGCCGGGGTAGCCCTTGCCTTGCGGGCCGCCCAAGGGCCAGAATTGTACAAATAAGAAGCGAAATTGGCAGGGTGGAAGAGGTAAATCCGGCTGGTCGTGCCAACCGCCCTGCCTTCAATTCCCCGGAAATCTCCTCGGTACGGCCGTTGCTGCCGTACGCCTGAGCAAAGCGAGGAATCGGGGATCGGGAAACAGTGTGGAGGCGACAATGGAAACCAAACGGGACATCGAACGGTTCATCGACGAGATCAAGTACGGCAGGCTCGGCCGCCGCGACATCATGCGCATCATGGCATCGGTCGGGCTCGCCTCGTTCATCCTGCCGACCGGCCGCACGGCCGCGCTCGCGCAGGAAGAGCAGCCGATGCTCTACACCTGGGCGGGATACGAAGTCCCCGAGATGCACAAAGAATATTTCGACAAGTATGGCGCCTCGCCGGATGCGACCGTTTGGGGCGACGAGGAAGAGGCCGAAATCAAGATGCGTTCGGGCTTCGAGCCCGACATGGTCATGCCCTGCTCGTACAAGGTCATGAAATGGAACGAGCTCGGCTTCCTGCGGCCGATCGATACCGCGCGGCTCGAACATTGGGATGAGATCATCCCGACGCTCTACGACGTGCCCGACACGGTGCTGGAAGGCCAGCGCATGTGGGTCCCGGCCTGGTGGGGTTTGACCTCGGTCACGTTCCGGACCGATCTCGCGCCGGAGTATGTGCCGACCGAAGCCCATACCTGGGGCATTCTGTGGGACGAGAAATACGAAGGCCGCCTCTCTATGATCGACAGCCTCATCGACGGCGTCATGGTCGCGGCTATCTATAGCGGTGCCGAAGATCCCTTCAACATGACCCCGGAAGAAACGGCGCGCTGCAAGGAGTACATGGAGCGGCAGAAACCGCTGCTGCGCTTCTATTCCAGCGACAATACCGGCTGGCAGCAGGCGCTGGCGAGCGGCGAACTGGTTGCGGCGGCGTCGTGGAACGACACGATCCTCAACCTCTCGAACCAGGGCATTCCGTCGATGTTCATGCAGCCGAAGGAAGGCGCCATGACATGGACCTGCGGTCTTGCCATGACCAACTGGGTCACGCCCGAAAAAGAAGCGATCGTCTACGATCTGATGAATGCCTATCTGAGCGTCGATACCGGGATCTATTGGGTCGACAGTTTCGGTATGGGTCATTCGAACAAACTTGTGTACGACCAGATCTCCGACGAAGACCTGATCGCGCGCGGCCTGACGCCGGGCGATATCGAAGCCTACATCGCCGCCGGCCATTTCCAGGCGACGATCAAGAACGAGCCGGAACTGCAGCAGATGTACGAGGCGGTTAAGGCCGGCATCTGAACGCGCCGTTTTGCGATGGCGCCAAAGAAAACGGGGGCGCTCCTTTCGGGGCGCCCCCTTTTCACATGAACCCGGTCAACGCAACCGGGCCGTTCCGGACCGCTATTTCTGCAGATTGGTCCAGATCTTGTCATAGAGCGCCGCCACGTCCGCACCGCAGGGTGGCACAAACTCCGGCGCCGGTGCGCCTTCCGGCAACTTGATCTCCGGCGCTGCCGCGAACTCGGCATCGAGGAACGTTTCGCTGCCCGCGATTCCGTTCGCATATTTCGCGAAATCGGAGATCAGGGCCGCGTTTTCCGGATCCATGATGAAGTTCTGGAACAGCTTGGCGTTCTCGACATTCGCCGCACCCTTCAGCACGACGACATTGTCCATCCAGCCGGTGAACCCTTCCTTCGGATAGGCATAGCTTGCCGTCGGCACGTCCGAGAGACGAACGCGCATCGCCGCACCGTTCCACTGCTGGGTGACGTCGACATCGCCCGCCGTCATCAGCGCGATCGTGTCATACGACATGGTGCGCCAGCATTCCTTTGCCTTCACCAGCATGTCGTTCAGCTCGCGCAGCTGATCGGGGTTGTTGTTGCAACGCGGATGGCCGAGATAGCGCAGGCCCGCGTTCAGAACATCGTTCACGTCGAGCAGCATGTTGATCCGGCCGCAAAGCTCTTCCGGCGGATCGAACAGGATCGCGAGCGTATTGATGTCGCCGCTGTACTTGGCGGTGTTGACAGCAAACGAGGTCGTTCCCCACTGCCACGGCACGCTGTAGCGGCGACCCGGATCCCAATAGACGTCTTTCCAGCTCGCCTCGACGTTCTGGAAATTCGACATCTGGTCGGGGCGGGTTTCTTCGAGCATGCCCTCTTCGATCATGATCGCGACCATATAGTCGCCGGGTACGACGATGTCGTAGCCGTGACCGCCCGCCTTCACCTTGGCAAGCATGGTCTCGTTCGAATCGTAAGCGTCGAGCGTCACCTTGACATTATGGGCCGCCTCGAACTTCGCGATCAGTTCGGGATTGGTGTAGTTGCCCCAGTTATAGATGTGCAGCTCGCCACCCGCCGGAATAGCCGCCTCTTCTTCAGCGGCAACTTCTTCGGCAGCGGGCTCCTCAGTCGCCGCTTCGGCGGTCTCTTCGGTGGTGGTCTCTTCTGTCTGGCTCTGCTCTTCCTGCTTCTCTTCGCAGGCCGACACTGTCAGAGCTGCAACGGCAACAAATACGATCATGTATTTGCGCCAGAATTCCAGCTTCATGTTCCCCTCACGGTGAGTTTCGGTAGTCTTTCCCCGGCATCTCGCCGCAGGGTTGCGGAGGCCCGATCTGGCCTCGTCGTCAGTCGATCATACTTCCCGAAAGCCGGTCAATCGAGACGATTCGGCAGGCATTTCGGGGCGCATTCCGGTCCTTTGCGATGGCCGAACGATCAATAGAGCCTGCCCGCAAGCGGATAACCGGTTGTCTATCCGGTCTCCCGCCCGCTCAACGGCTGCGGCGGCTGATGAAATAGAACAGCGTCACGAACAGGACCGAAACCGCCAGCACGATCGTCGAAATCGCGTTGATTTCGGGCGTCACTCCGCGTCGGATCGCGCCGAAAATGAAGATCGGCAATGTCGTCTCGCCAGGACCGGCAACGAATGCGGTGATGATCACGTCGTCGAACGACACGATGAAGGCCAACATCGCGCCCGCGACGATGCCCGGTATCAGCAGCGGCAGGGTTACCCGTTTGAAGGTCTGCCAGGGTGTCGCGTAGAGATCGGCGGCCGCCTGTTCGAGGGTCAGGTCCATATCCTCGAGCCGCGCGCGGATCGGCATATAGGCAAACGGGATACAGAAGACCGTGTGCGCGATGATCAGATTGCCGAAGCCGAAATAGATGCCCAGCTCGGTTCGCAGCAGCGCGAAGAACGAAAGCGTCGCGACCGCCGTGACGATCTCAGGCACGACCAAAGGCTGGTTGATCACGAGATAGACCGCTGTCATGCCGCGATAGGCGCGGGTCCGGGTCGTCGCGAGCGCCGCCGCCGTTGCGATCACGGTCGAAACCACCGTGGCAACGCCCGCCAGCTTCAGCGATACCCAGGTCGCGTCGCGGATACCTTCGTTTTGGAACGCCGCACGATACCAGTCGAAGCTGAACTCGGTCCACACCGCGACCGAGCGGTTTTCGTTGAACGAGAAAATGATCAGCACGACGATCGGCGCATAGAGCATCACGAGACAGAGAATCGCCAGCGTGCCAAAACCCGGCTGATACCGAAGATTCAGATAGCGCGGCATGCGCCGGCGGCGGATTGCCACGTCAGCCATGAGCGCGAACCTTCCCGCCGCCGCTCGTCCGTACATAGAACATCAGCGCGATCATCACGAACGCCATCAGGATGAGCGCCGCCGCCGAACCGAACGGCCAGTTGCGCGAGCTGCCGAACTGCAACGAAATCAGATTGCCGATCATCAGGTTCTTGCCGCCGCCGAGCATGATCGGCGTGATGAACGCGCCGAGCGCGGGAATGAAGACCAGGATGCAGCCGGCAATGATGCCCGGCTTCGCGAGCGGAATGATGATGCGCCGCAGCACGCGATAGCGGCTGGCATAAAGATCGAAGCCCGCCTCGACCAGGCGGAAATCCAGTTTTTCAAGACTGGCGTAGATCGGCAACACCATGAAAGGCAGATAGCTGTAGATCAGCCCAAGCCCGACCGCGAAGTCCGTGTAGAGCATGACCAGCGGCTGGTCGATGATCCCGAGCTTCTGCAGTCCGATATTTATCAAACCCTCGTCCCGGATGATGATCAGCATCGAATAGGTGCGGATCAGCAGATTGGTCCAGAACGGCAACGTGAAGAGAAAAACCCAGAGATTGCGGGTTTCCGGCGGGCGCGTCGCCATGAAATAGGCGGCAGGAAAACCGAACAGCAATGCCGCGAAGGTCGAATAGATCGCCAGCAGGAACGAGCGGCCGTAAATCTCAAGATAGGCGGTGTTAAAGACGCGGACCGATTCCTCGAAAATGTCGCGTTCGAACAGAAACTGGACGTAGGCGTCGGTCGAGAACTCCCATTTCACGCCGGCATAATCGTCGGGCGACAGGAACGAATACATCACGATGATGAAGAGCGGGCAGATCCCGAAAATGATGATGGCCAGCAATGCCGAGCTCAGCAGCATCCAACGCCGGCGGCGCTGCTGGGCCTCGTGCTCGTCGAGATTGATGCCGGCGCGCTGCATCGCGATCGCGCGATCGGCTCCGGTCGGAAGGATGTCGGAAGCCGGGGCCATTACCGCGTCAGTCCATCAGCATGCGGGCGGCACCGGCCGGCACTTCGATCGACACATGGTCACCGACCTGAAACCGCGCGTGACCATCGAGCGCATTCTGGACCCGAACCTCGAGCCGCGACGTATCGGCCAGTTCCACGACATAGTTGGTGTCGGTTCCGACATAGGTTGCCTGAACGACTTTCGCGCGCGACGGCGTATCGGTCTTCGCCAGCCGGATCTTTTCGGGCCGCAATGCGAACGTCACCTCGCGGCCGGGCGCCACATCCGCGATCGCGACCACGTCGAACTCGAGCCCGCTATCGCTACGGCAACGCGCCCTGCCATTTTCGACCGCGGTCACGCGCGCGAGTACGAAATTGGTATCGCCGATGAAATCGGCCACGAACCGATTCACCGGCTGTTCGTAGATTTCATGCGGGCCACCGAGCTGCTGGATCCGGCCCTGGCTCATGACGGCGAGCCGATCCGACATGGTAAGCGCTTCTTCCTGATCGTGCGTTACGAAGATGAAGGTGATCCCGGTCTGCTGCTGGATATTCTTGAGCTCGACACGCATACCCTGGCGAAGCTTGAGGTCGAGAGCTGAAAGCGGCTCGTCCAGCAGCAAAACCTTCGGCCGGTTCGCGAGCGCGCGGGCGAGCGCCACCCGCTGTTGCTGGCCGCCGGAAAGCTGCGAAGGGCGGCGGTTGCCATAGCCTGCGAGTTGCACCAGACCCAGCATCTCGTCGACCGTCGGATTGATCGTCGCACGATCGATGCCGCGCATTTCGAGACCGAAGGCGATGTTCTGCCGGACCGTCATATGCGGAAACAGCGCATAAGACTGGAAGACCGTGTTGACCAGACGCTTGTTCGGCGGGAGATGGCCGACCGGCTCGCCTTCGAGCAGGATTTCACCGGCGGTCGGCAGTTCGAATCCCGCAATCAGCCGCAGCAATGTCGTCTTGCCGCAACCCGAGGGGCCGAGCAGCGTAAAAAATTCGTTCTCCCGGATCTGGATCGACACGTCGTCGAGGGCCCGCACCGCATCGGGGCCGTGACCGAAAATTTTTGTGACGCCACGCGCCTCGACGGCGGACCGTTCTGTCGCCACGCCCCTTATCCCCCCTGCCGGTTCGCGCGACTGTATGGGAACGTCCCGGGCGGGCTCAAGCCCCGCGCCAGGAGGCGTCCGCAACGCCCCGTTGCATCAGGCCAGCCGGTCGACCGTTACGAAGCGGTTGGGCAGAAAACCGTTGAATCCGGTACGAAGGGCCACGGCATAGGCGCCGAGCCGGTCGATCTGGACATAGTCCCCGGCCCGGACGTCCACCGGCAGCTCGAACTCGTAGGGCAAGGTATCGAGATTGTCGCAGGTCGGGCCAAAGACGCGAAAACCCCTGGTGTCGTTCGCCGCCGGTCCGTCCGGGCGGATCAGGGTAATCGGCCAGCGAATGCCGATCGTCGCCCCGATCAGGCTGCCATAGATCCCGTCATTGAGATGCACCGCCTCGTCGGTCGCGAGTTCGACGCGGGCAACCACCGACATCGCCGGCGCGACCAATGCGCGGCCGGGTTCGCACATCAGGACGCAATCGGCGGGCAGGGCGAGTTTTGCCACGCCCCTGGCGATCGCATCGATGAAGGCCTCGAGCGGCGGCGGCGTTTCGCCGACATAGGACGTGGGAAATCCGCCACCGACATCGAGGCAACGGATCGCGACACCCGATTGACGCAAGACCGAATCGACCAGATCGAGCGCCAGTGTCCAGGCTTCGGGATCGAGACATTGCGACCCGACATGAAAACAGAGGCCCGGCTGGAATCCGGCATCGACCAGCGCGCGTAAGAGCTGAACCGTTTTGTCCGGGGCTGCCCCGAACTTGGCCGAGAGATTGAACTTCGCGCTCTTGCTCGGTGTTGCAAGACGAACCAGCACCGTTGCCTCGCGCCGATCGTTACCCAGCACCGCGATCATCTTCTCGATCTCGGCAGCGTGATCGATCACGTAATGCCGGACGCCGAACTCATCGAAGGCGCGCCGGATCGCCTGCGGCGACTTGACCGGGTGCATGAAATGGCCGTGCGCATCGGGAAAGCGTCGACCTACCAGCTCGATCTCGGCAATCGACGCGGTATCGAAATGCCGAATTCCGCCTTCGTACAGCGCATCGAGCACGAAAGGCAGCGGATTGCATTTGACTGCGTAGAGCACATGCCCGGGAAACAGCGACACGAAGCGCTGCGCCGCCCCGACCAGCGACGGGCGGTCGATGCAGTAGACCGGCTCGTCGGGCCGCCAAGTGGCGACCATCTCGGCCGGCGAGCGGAAATGCGGGAAATCGTCACTCACCCCGGCTACTTGCCGCAATCAAACGGCGAAGTAAAGTCCCGGCATTATCGCGGTGGACCGCCCGCTATTTGCAGAGATAGTTCTCGAGGCAGACGAGCGAGCTTTCCCAGCCCTGTGCATGTTCGTCGCGTGACTCCAGCGTTTCAAACACCGACTGCGTAAGTTTGATCTCGGTGCCTTTGGCATGGTCACGAAACTCGATCGTCACCGTGGTTTCGGTGCCGCGCCGGCCGTCCGTCTCCCAGCCCCAGGTGAAGACGAGCCGTTCGTTCGGGGCGATCTCCTGATACTCGCCGCTCACGACATGCTCCTCGCCTTCGTTCGAACGCAGGAACAGGCGGTAGCGGCCGCTGGGCCGCAAATCAAGCTCACACCTTTCGACTTTGAAATTCTCCGGGCCCATCCACGCCGCGTAGCAATCGCGATTAGTGAAGGCGCGCCAAGCCGCGTCGCGCGGCGCCGCGACCCTGCGGATGATCTTTAACGTGCGATCGACGGACTCGGTCGCATCGGCGATGGCAATCATCGGGTTCCTCCCCTGGCGATCCTGCCTCGGCCTCCATATGGGGAGCGGTAGGGCGAAAGTCGCCCCTGCCCGACCGATGCCCTCAGCGCCCTGCAGCAAAAAGGGCCGGATCGCCGGGCGTCACATAAATGACATTGCCCTGCGCGCGCCACCGATGGGCCGGAAACTTTCCGGAGAAACATCCCGGGTCGGCGTTCAAAACCGGGTGCCGAACCCGCTGGCCCCGCCCCCTCCAGTGCCGTCCGGATCGGGGAAGGTCAGGGCGATGCCACAGGATTCCATATCGGAACGTACCGCGCGCAAGCGTGCGGCCGCCGGCGCATCCGGATTGCGATACCAGCCGGCGATCGCCCGTGCGCGCTCTGCCATCAGCGAATGAAATCGGGGCGGCTCACCTTCTGGCCTGAACTGAAGAAACCGTTCGGTGAGCGCGTCGACCGCCGCCCAGTTCTTTTCCTCCAATCGAATCTCGATCGCGATCCGATAGAACCAGGCAATATTGTGCGCCAGCGCCTCGCCCAGCCGGGCCTCGCCTTCCTCCAGCAATCGGTTGCGCTCCGCTTCGTCGTCGGTCGCCAATGCCGAATGGGCGCAACTGGACGGACCGATGAATCCAAAACCGGTTTCTTTGACGAGCGTGTTTGCTTGCGCACAAAGTTCGCGTGACAGCGCGCGGTTACCCTCGAAATACTCGCATTGCGCACGAAGGAGAAGCAGCTGGGCCTCATATCGTTTTGCACCGACTTTCTTCGCGATAGACATCCCCTGCTCGAGGGACGGTTCTGTCGTCGTGCAGTTGCCACTCAGGAGGAGGCCCACACCGAGCGACGAATAGGCGAACACTTCTGCATAGGAATCGTGCAAAGGCAGGGTCTTTTCGATCGCCTGTCGAAACAGTGCGATCGATTCCGAAAATCTGGCCGAATAGATGAGACAATGCCCCAGCATCTGCCGATTCGGTTCGGCGATCCGGATCCGGTTGACGCGTTCTGCGAGTTCGACGCAGCGACGGAATGAATCAGCGGCGGCGACCCATCGTCCGACCGCGTAGTCGGCATCGCCGAGCCCGCTCCAGGCCATGGCTTCGAGCACCGGATCGGCGCGATGGCGGGCGATCTCCAGCGCGGCCTCGTGCGCCCGGCGGCAAAGATCGGCCTGACCCAATGCGAAATGCAGATTGCCGCGCAGATGGTGCATACGTCCGCGCACCGCGTCGTCGCCGGCATGGGCCAGCGGTTCGGCGCGATCGAGGATGGCCAGCGCGGCCGCACTTTCACCGAGCAGGCGCCGGGCGGCCGCCTGGCCGATCAGAGCCCGCAAACGCACCGAGTCATCGAGCGAAAGTTCGTAGGCAGCTTCACAGCATTCCAGGGCCGCGCTGCCCTGGCCGAGATCGTGCAACAGCACACCCTCTTTAAGCTTGAGTGTTGCCTGCATGGCCGGATCGCTTGCAATCAGACCGCCGCGGCGCGCGAGGAGGACGGCTTCCTCCGGCTTGAACGCGGACTCACATAACTCCGCGGCGCGAAGATAGGCCTGCGCTGCCGCTGGATCTTCGGCGCGCTCGAGATGCTCCGCGTGGAGTGCCGGATCGCGCTCCGCATACCAGGTTGCGATTCGCCCGTGGATCTCATGCCGGCGCGCTCGCAACAATGAGGCGTTGATACCGTCGCGAATGAGGGCGTGAGCAAACATGTAACCCTCGCCTTCACGCCGCAGGAACAACTCGTCGACAAGCACAGCGCATTGCCGGTCGGCATCGTCGTGCAATGCACGGAGAAGCTCGAAGGGAAAGCGCTGGCCGATGGCAGCGGCGGTTTGCACTACGGAACGCGCCGGCGGATCGAGCCGGTCCATCCGTGCCTGCACCAGGCTTTGCACCGTGCCCGGCAGATTGCCGGCGACCGTTCCCGCACTTTTGAGGAGTTGCACCAGGAAAAGCGGATTACCCTCGGCGCGGGTAATGCAGTTTTCAATGATTCCATCCGGCGCGGAGGCAATCGCTCCAGCGAGCGCCGCCGCTTCGCCCTGTCGCAGCGGCGGCAGGTCCACAATCAGAATCGCGGCGTCGCGCGCGGCGCTACGCCAGGCACGATCGAACGGATCGCCCTCGATTCGCGTCGTCATGATCAGCATGCCCGGGCACTCGGACACGCCCCGGGCAAGCCGTGCCAGCGCCGCCAATGTCGTAGCATTCGCCCAGTGCACATCCTCGACCACGACGAGCAACGGTTGTCTTCGCCGTGCAAATCGACGGGACATGCGGACGACGGTGCGGCTTCGACCGTCCTCCCGCGCGCGCGGCGCCATGGCATCGTAGACAGCCTGCAACGCCGGCGGCTGGGGGAGATTGAACAGGTCGTTGAGAAAGCCTGCCTCTTCTACGCCGGCCAATCGGTCGGCAATTGCCCGCGCGACAGCGGTTTCTCGATCGATGGCAGGTGCATCGGAATCGACCGCCAGCAGCGCGTGCGCGATCTGTCGAATCGGATCTGCCCCGGACGCGGCGCCGAAATCGAGCGCATGGACGACGATCCCGTGAAATCCGGTATCGGCCCCCTTGCGAAGAAGTTCTTCGATCAGGCGAGTCTTGCCCATCCCCGCTTCGCCGCGAACCACCAGAGCCTGGCCATAGCCGCTGGCGCGGCAGGCCTCGAGCGCCCCGGTCGCCTGTGCGAGTTGAGCTATACGTCCGACAAATGGCGCCGCATCGCCGGACCCGCGCTCGTCGGTCAACCCGATCAGGCGCCAGACCGGAAGGTCGTCGACAAATCCCTTTAACGATTGCGGCCCGATCGGCTCAACGATCGCATTGGCCGCGAGCGTGTTTTCGATCATCTGATCGATCAGGATTTCCCCGGGTGCCGCGAGCGACTGCAGACGCGAGGCCAGGTTCACCGCCTCGCCGGTCACCGTGTATTCGCGATGATGGACACTCCCCGTCGAGTCGGCGATGACCGCCCCGGCTGCGAGCCCGATGCGAATGCGGATCGGCTCGACCCCGGCCTCTGGCGGCGCGGCAAACGCACTCTGGATCTGCAAGGCCGCAGCCGCCGCGCGGCGCGTATCGTTGCCGTGAGCAATAGGCGCGCCGAAGACCGCCATGACGGCGTCGCCGATATGTTTGTCGACATGGCCGCCATGATCCGCAATAAGCTGGTCGACCACATGGAAGAAGCGCATCAGCAGCGCGTGGACGTCTTCGGCATCCAGCCGCTGCGTGAGGTCGGTGTATCCGGCGATATCGGCGAAGAGGATGATCGCATGGCGCCGCTCGCCGGCCTGTGGCTCGGGCTTACCGGGCGTGTTGTCGGTGGCGACGGCCGGGGCGCCGCACGCACCGCAGAACCGCGCGCCGGCATCCATCGCCGCGCCGCACGCCGTGCAGAACCGCGCCATCCTGCGTCACCCGCCCCGATTGTTCCTGCCGGCATTCGTCAACCGATGGCCGGTAAGAGCGTCGTGCATGAAAAGACCTCCGTTCGCTGGCGCAGACAATGTTGTGCCCCTGCGGATTGGTGCTAACTGTCGTCGATCAGACATCCGCCTGGTAGGGCGGCGCCGGATCATACTGGATCATCTTCTGCACGCGTCGGGCAAAGTTCGGATCCCAGATCTGGCCGACCAGCCACAGCGCCATGTCGATTCCGGCCGACACGCCGGCCGCCGTCACCAGATTGCCGTCGCGGACATAGCGCGGCCCGTCCAGCACCTCGGCGCGGCCGAGCGCCCGCAACGCCGGCACGAAATCCCAGTGGGTGGTGACGCGCTTGCCGTCGCACAACCCGGCAGCAGCCAGCAGCAGCGAGCCGGTACAGACGCTGGTCACCCATTGGCAATTCCGGGCGACACCGGCGATCCAGTCGAGCAGCGCACGATTGGTCGCCTCGCGCCGCGTTCCCTCGCCGCCGGGCACCAGAATGACATCGAGCCGCGGTGCATCGCCGATCGTCGCATCCGGCAACACGCGCATGCCGTTGGCACAGGTGACCGGCCCGTCGCGCTCGGCGATCAGCAGGACGCGCGTGCCCTCGCGCTCATAGGCCGCGGCGCAGAGAACTTCCCAGGGACCGACGAAATCGAGTTCCTCGACGCCGTCGAAGATCAGGATGCCGATGGTCGGGGTCATGCTCGGTTCTCCCTCTAGTGCGTCGCCCGGTGCAGGCCGCCATCGACCAGGATAGTCTGGCCGGTGATGTAGGAGGATTTGCTCGAAGCGAAGTACAACACCGCATCGCCGATCTCGTCCATCCGGGCGGCGCGCTGCATCGGGATTTCGCGCAGCGCCGCATCGGTCAGGTCGATGTTCTCGGCGAAGCCAGGCAGCAGATTGTTCATGCGCACATGGTCGCGCGCATAGCGGTCGGCAAAAAGCTTGGTGAATCCGTGCAGCGCCGCCCGCAATGTCGAGAGCGGGAAATTGCTCTGCGGTTCGATCGCCGCGATCGACGAGATGTTGACGAACGCACCGCCACCCTGCCCGATCATGATCGGCGCGGCGGCGCGTGCCGCGCGGATAACGGAGAGTACATAGGAATCGAATCCGGCCTGCCAGGTGGAATCCTCGATATCGAGCAGGCTCACCGGACTGTCGGGATCGAACCCGATCGTTTTGAGCGGCCAGTCCGGGCCGCGCGGCACCTTGCCATGACCCATCGAGGTGACGACGGCATCGATGCGGCCCCACTCCGACATGGCCTGCTTGACCAGCGCATCGAGGTCGGCTGATTCGCGATTGGAACCCTCGCGGCCGATGCCACCGAGTTCCTTCGCAAGATCCATGCTGCGTGTCGACGGCGACATCAGCGCGACCTTGAACCCGCCTGCCGCCAGTGCGCGGGCCGCCGCTGCACCGAGACCGGAGCCGGCCCCCGTTACGATTGCCACCCTGGTCTCGGCCATCGAACGTCCCCTCTGGTTATCACGCTGCGGCTTTACGCCGGCAAACCTTATACTAGCCACTGATTCGATCCGGCGGACCAGCGCGCAAAACGATGGCAGACGAAATCAGAAGTAAAGCGCGGCGGGCCGCGCGTTCCCCGATCGGGACGATGCCGGCCTTCTTCCCCGCCAGGCTGGCGCCGCGGCAACTCTTGCTGAGCCAGACGCTCGCCTATGGCGTCGGTCTCGCTCTACCGGCCCTTGTGGGGATCATCTTCGCGGCCGTCTATGGCAAGTATTGGGCGCTGGCCTTGCCGATTCCGTTCGGGATCGTGCTGGGGATCGCCGCATCGTTCCGCCCGCGCGGCTTCCTGGTCGATGCTCAACGTATTGCCGTCGTGCGCACGGTCGGCCCGATCACTTGGCCGTTGTCCCAGGTCAAGATCCTCCGCGCGCCGCCCGCCTGGGCTCCGACCAAACCCATCGCGCTGATGGCAACGAGGGGATTGTTCGGAACCTATGGCTGGTTCTGGAACCGCGTTTGGGGTGCACACCGGATCTACATGACCGACTCCGACGAAGCCGTCGAGATCGAGCTGACCAGCGGCCGGCATATCGTGGTGACGCCCGCCGCGCATCGCGATTTTATCGCGGCCGTGCGCGATGCAGCGAAGCGCGCGGGGATCGAAATCCAGATCGAGCGTTGAACCGCGCCACTTGCCTGGCGCGGACCGGAGCACCGAATTCTAGCGCAGGGCGGCGCGCGCCACCTTGCCGGTCGCGGTCAACGGCAGCGAGGGCCGGAACTCGATCGAATCCGGCACCATCCAGGTCGGCATGCGATCGGCCAGCCACCCGCGCAGCGCATCGCAATCGGTCGAGGCCCCGGGATTGAGTACGATATAGGCCTTGGCGCGCTCGCCGAGCACGCCGTCGGGGACGCCGACGACGGCGGCCAGCGAGACATGCGGATGCGCGCAGAGCGCATTTTCGACCGCGGTCGGATCGATGCGGTGATAGCCGCTCATGATCTTGTCGTCGAGCCGGCCGAACACCACGAGATGCCCGTCGGTATCGATCAGCCCGCCGTCGCCGGTGCGATACCAGCCGTTCTGCAGTACCCGGGCGGTTTCCTTGGGCATGTTGTAATAGCCCTTCATCACGCCGGGCGACGCGACAGCGATTTCGCCCTCGACGCCCATCGGGCGGATCGAACCGTCTTCGGCGAGGATGCGCACTTTAACGCCCGGGATCGGACGGCCGACCTTGCCGCGTACATATCCGTCGCGCTCGAGGCACCAGGAAACCGCCGTTGTGGTTTCGGTTGCGCCATAGCCGGGCAGAATCGGTACGCCGAACTGAGCAACAAACTCTTCGTACCAGCTCAGCGGGAAGGCAGCACCGCCGGTGACGCAGAGTTTCAGATTGCGGCGGATTGCGGCGATGTCTGCCTTGTCCGCGTGCGCGATCAGATCGTGATAGAAGATCGGCATCTCGAGCAAATAGGTGATGCCTTCGTCGGCGACGATCTTCAGCACCTCTTCGGGATCACGCGTGTCGCACAGCACGATCGTATTGGCCATGAAGACCGGCAGCAGCAGCAGAAAAAGCTGCGCCATGATGCCTTCATAATCGCCCGGAGCGAGCCGTCGTTCGCAGGCTTCCGGTGCCGCGAGCGGCATTGTCAGCAGCGTCATGGCCGCGATATTCCCGTGTGTGATCTGCGCGCCCTTGCGTACGCCCATCGTGCCCGAGGTGAACGCGATCGTCGCGACCTCGTCGGGCATCACAGGCGCTGCGGGAACATCGCCATGCCGCGTCTCGAACCAGCGGCTGATCAGCGCGTACTCCGATTTCATTTCGTCGGAAATCGGATCCATCGGCAGAGTCCAGACGGGAATCTGCCGGCCGGTATCCTGCACGGCGCCGAGCAGGGTTTCAGCCAGTTCGTCGCTGCCGCGTTCGGACGAACAGATGATCGCGTCGATGTCGCATTCCTTGATCACCTCGGCAAATTCGCCGCGGGTCCAGAGATGATCGAACCCGACCAGCGTGGCACCGGTCTTGATGACGCCGAAATAGGCGGCAACGAAACCCGGCCGCAATGTCGTGCAGAGTGCGACGCGGCTGCCGCGCCCGAGACCGCGACGCAGCAGTTCGACCGTCAGCCCGTTTGCCATCGACTGGATTTGGCTATAGGTGAACGACCGGTTGCGATGGCGCACCGCGATCACATCGGGGCAACGCCGCGCGCTCGAATCGAGATATGTCGCGATGTTGAGCATGGCCCTAGGTGCCTCGCAACGCGGCGCGGGCGACCTTGCCGGTGGCGGTCAGCGGCAAGGTGGGCCGGAATTCGATCAGATCGGGAATCATCCAGGCCGGCATCTGGTCGGCGAGCCAGTCGCGCAACGCATCCGGATCGGCGGGAACGCCCGGATTGAGAACGATGAAGGCCTTGGCCCGCTCGCCGAGAACTTCGTCGGGGATGCCGATGACCGCGGCCAGCGACACGCCCGGATGCGCACAAAGAGCATTTTCAACGGCGGTCGGATCAATGCGGTGATAACCGCTGGTGATCTTGTCGTCGAGCCGGCCGATTACCACCAGATGTCCGTCGCCACCGATCAGCCCGCGGTCGCCGGTCATGTACCAGCCATTCTGCAACACGCGCGCTGTATCCTTCGGCATGCCGTAATAGCCCTTCATCACGCCCGGCGACGAGACCGCAATCTCGCCTTCGGATTCCGCGGGCCGGACCGATCCGTCTTCGGCGAGGATGCGCAGCTTCACGCCCGGAATCGGGCGGCCGACCTTGCCACGTACATATCCGTCGCGCTCGAGACACCAGGTCACTGCCGTGGTGGTTTCGGTCGCGCCATAGCCGGGCAGGATTGGTGTGCCGTAAAGCCTGACGAATTCTTCGTACCAGGCCGGCGGAAAGGCGGCCCCGCCGGTCACGCAGATCTTCAGATTGCGCCGGATCGTGTCGGTATCGGCCTTGGCGGCATTCGCGATCAGATCGTGATAGAAGATTGGCATCTCGAGCAGATACGTGATGCCTTCGGTCGCGATCATCCGAAGCACTTCATCCGGATCGCGGGTGTCGCACAACACGATCGTGTCGCCCATGAAGATCGGCGCCAGCAGCAGGAAGAACTGCGCCATGATGCCTTCATACTTGCCCGGTGCCAGGCGTCGCGCGCAGGCCTCGCGCGCCGCGAGCGGCATGGTCAGAAGCGTCATCGCATAGAGATTGCCATGCGTGATCTGCGCACCCTTGCGCACACCGGTCGTGCCCGACGTGAAGGCGATGGTCGCAACCTCGTCGGGCGCCACCGACGCTGCGACGACATCGCTGTTCGGCATCGCATGCCATTCCGATACCGAAGCAAAACCGGTGCCCGGCGTGTTCGCGCCGGGTGTGACCGGCAAGGTCCAGATCGGAACCGGCCGGCCGGTCGCAACTACCGCCGCCGCCAATGTCTCGGCGAGTACGCTGTCACCGCGATCGGCCGAGCAGATAATCGCATCGACCTCGCAATCCTCGATCAGACGTTCGAAATCATGGCGGTTCCACGCATCGTCGAAGCCGACCAGCGTCGCGCCGGTCTTGAGAATGCCAAAGAACGCCGCCACGAATCCCGGGCGCACCGTCGAACAGAGCGCGACCCGGCTGCCGCGGCCGATGCCATTGGTCATCAAACCGATCGCCATGCTGTCGGCCATCGCCTGGATCTGGCGGTAGGTATAGGAACGGCCGCGATGGCGCACCGCGACGGCATCGGGCAGCCGCCGTGTGGTCGAGTCGAGATAGGTGGCGACGTTAAGCATTGCCGCGCGCCTCGCTGGATACCGGTGTCGACGGGTCCGACCGCGTCAATGGCAGCAGAATAACCAAGCCCGTTGCAATGATAGCGGCCGCGACGCCGACCAGGAACGGGGCCGACGGCGAAAACACCTGGAACACGAAACCGCCGAGCAGCGGTCCGATGATCCAGGCCGCGTTCGTGCCGGTATGGCAGAGCCCCATCGCGGCGCCCTGCTCGTTGGTGGGCGCCGCTTTGGAAAACAGGCTGGCGTAACAGGAATTGGCAGTGGCGGCCCCTGCGCCGGCCAGCGTCATTGCGACGAGCAGCGCCCAAGGCTCAATCCAGAAGACCGGGAGTAACAGGCTCCCGGCCACGACCAATGTCGATGCAATCGACAACGGCACCAGGCCGAACCAGCGCGCCGCCCGTTCGGTGAACCAGAACTGGGTCATGAACCCGGCGACGCCGGCGGCCAGATAGGCAAGCGACAATTCGGTTGCACCCCAATTGAGTCGCACACTGGTCCAGAGCCCGACCGTCCCATCGAGCTGTGCCCAAACCAAAGCAAGCACGGTCATCGCGGCGATGGGCAGTGCGAAGGCGCGCGTGAGCATCGAGGGCGAGATACCGTGACCGAGCCACCGCAGCATGCCAAGCCTATCTTTGCCGCCTTCCGGCGCCGCCACCAACGTCTCGGGCGGTTGCGCCTCGACCCTCGGAACGACACGGCGCAGCAACAAAGCTGCGAGAATGAGTGTGACAATCGCAATCCCGGTGACCGACCAGCCGATCATCATATGCGAATCATCCGACATACGGCTCAGCAGATAGGCAATCAGCGGGCCGACCACGAAGGCCAATGCCCAGGCGCCGTTGAAATGCGCCATCCCGCGCGTACGCGTCTCTTCATCCGTCGCATCGGCGATATAGGCCTGCAGTACCGGAATCGCAACCGCCCCGAGACCGGCAAGGCCGCGCGCAACCAGAAGCCAGAAATAGCTGTCGCCCATCGCGAGGATCGCATTGGAAAGCGGCATCACGGCAAGCGTCAGCAGGATGACGGGTTTGCGACCGACCCGGTCGCTGAAGCGTCCCCACAGGAACGCGGTCAGCACCAGCATCACGGTATCGAACGCCATGATGAAGGCGACCATGAATGGCGACGCCCCGAGCTCCATCGCGCGATAGGGCATCACGGGTGTCACAATCGCCAGGCTGAGCATGGCGAGGAAGACCAGGAGCACGGGCCTGCGCATGGTCAATATGTTTCGATATCAGTTTCGGGTGCGGATGCGTGCCATGATCGGTCCACTCGGCCGAAGCGTGATCATTGGCTCCGGCACGACATTCTGCCCGGGTTCGATTTCAACGTCGAAGCGGCGCAGCAGCATCCCCATAATGACTCGCGCTTCCCATAGCGCGAACTGCTCGCCCAGGCAGCGCCGCGGGCCGCCGCCGAAAGGAAAATAGGAATAGCGATCGGCGCCACGTTCGTCGCGGCCGGCAAAACGTTCCGGCCGGAACGTGTCGGGATCGGGCCACAGCTCGGGATTCCGCTGCACGGCATAGGGACACAGAATTATGTTCGTGCCGGCCGCAATCGGCATGCCCTCGAACTGGTCGTCCTCGATTGCCGCGCGTGACATCGTCCAGACCGGCGGATAGAGGCGCATGGTCTCATGGAAGACCTGGCCGACATAATCGAGCCGACGCAACACATCGATCGTCGCGTCGCCCGTCGGCATCACATTGTCGATTTCCTCGCGCATGCCGCGCATGACGTCGCGATGCTGGTCGCCGATCCACCAGACCCAGCTCAGCGCATTGGCAGTCGTCTCATGGCCGGCGAGAATGAAACTGCGGACCTCGTCGATCAGCAGATTGGGCGCCGGCCCATCGGCCGGGCGATCGCTATAGGCGGCGATGAAGATGTCGAGCAGGTCGCCGCGCGGCGTTCCCTCTTTCTGGCGCTGCGCAACAATGGATTCGACGAACTCGTCGATCACGCGCTGCGCCGCGGCAACGCGGCGATTGCGCGGCGTCGGAACGCCAAAGGGAATATTGACCACGGCCCAGACCCGGCGCTCGGCATCGCGCAGCAGGAAGGTGAGCGCGCTATACACCGATTCATAGCGATCATCGAGCGTGACGCTGAACAAAGCGCGCATGATGATGTCGAGAGTGACCCGCATCATCTCCTCGGCCAGATCGACCGGCCGGCCGCGCCGCGCTTCCTCTTCCCAGCGCCGAACCATGTCCGATGCCGCATCGTTCATTCCGGCAACCAGACGCGGATATTCGAAACCCTGAAAGCCTTTTGCCGATGTTCGACGTTGGGCGAGCCAGGCATCGCCCTCGGCAAGGAAGATGCCGTCGCCGAGCATCGGCTTCAGCAGCGCCACATAGTCGCTCTTCCGATAGTTCCGTGCGTTGTCCTGCATCACATGCTTGATCAAAGCGGGCGATGTCGGAAAGAGAGCGCGCCGGAATCCGAGCCGCATTTCCACCGCCCGGCCCGGGATGCGACCCAGTTGGGCGAAGAATGCGAGCGGATCCCGGCGCAGTTGCGGGAGGACACCGACGATCGGCCAGCCCGGCACGCGGGCAATCCGGGAGGAGGCAGGGCATTGAACCGTACCCGGAGCAGCCGTCGAGATTGCCATCAATGGCGTCCTCCCGATCCCTCAGGCGTCATGCGGACGGCCACTGGCCCGACGCTGGCTGAAAGACGGGTGAGCGTTGTCGCGCGCCGCCATCTGAGCCGACACGATCTTCACCGAATGGGTGATCGATTCTCGGATGCTCTGGCCGGCAACGCCGATCAAATGCGATTCGAAGACGAGATTGATACGCAGAGCGACCTCCTGCAGATACTGCAGGCTTTCGATGATCGCATGCGCTTCGCGCATCTGTTCGGTCGAACGCAGGGCCGTCGGCTCGAGCGTTTCGCTCTTGGTCATGGTCATTCCAATGCTCCTTTGGGCATGGGAGAAGTCGGTAAGATCAGGCAGCCCGTTCGAGCTGCGCCGGCAGGCTATGGGTGAGCACGGGCTCACGGATGCCTGTCGCCTGTTCGATGTTGGCGAGAACGTCCCGATTGATCGGGAACCATCCAGCCAATGCTTTGGTGATGCCGATCCGGCGGACTGCGGTGGTTTGCCGCGGCCGGCAACCGACCCGCGGCAGAATGCGGGCAACGCGAAGGTCATAAACGGTGACCATCTCGTTGATGCCGTTTTCCATGCAGAACTCGACCATGCCATGGAACAGCTCACCGGTGATGCTGTTGATGGCGGCGAGCCCGTCGCGACAGCCCTGCGGCATATCGACGGAGAAACGACTGCATTCCCAGATTCGCGGATGCTGCGGCGCCGGCTGGCCGTCCAGCAGCTCCGGAAACGTGTCTTTCAGCATGTACGGGCCCGTCGTGGGCAAAAGACGCCACGAACCGACCACTTCTTCCTGATCGTCGAGAGCCAGCAGATAGACCGGATCGAGCTTGTCGAACTCGTCGCGCTCTTCGCCGTCCTCGACCTCAACATCCCAGCCAAGCCGGTCGCGGAACACCCGACAGCGAAGCCGATGCATCTGGCGCAGCAGATCCGGATAAAACCGTGCGTTCTGCCGTGTAACAGTGAGGATCATAGCTGCCTCCCGAAAGAAAACCTCAGGGGCCAAACAACCATGATGCTCCGACTCCCACACCCCGCCAGAACTGGTGGGATTTCAGAAATCGACATTCGATCCCCCGATCTCCCGAAGCAGGACCATCGAATCCGTCCTCGCGACGAGCCGTCCAGAATCGGTCGTCGGAATCAAAAAGCCCGGGGCGCCCCTAGGAACGTCCCGTTTCGAGTTTGTCGGATAGCCTCTGGAGGCTGGTTAAGGGACGATAAGGTTGAGCGTGATGGCCTTGACCACCGCGTGGTGCTTGGAGTGTACGCCCATCTTGTCCATCACCGCGCGCAGGTAGAAACGCACCGTGTCTTCTGAGAGCTTCAGGATCGCCGCACATTCCCACGTAGTCTTGCCGCGCGCGGTCCAAAGCAGGCAATCGCGTTCGCGATCGGTCACATGGACGGCATCGCGGTCATCGGCAGTCCGCCACAGCATCAGGGCGCCGTCATGCGCACCGAGAACGACGAGTTGGAGCGCCGAGCGGATCTCCGGCCAGTCCCGGGCCAGATCCTTCTCGCCGCGATCGAAGCTGGCGCCGAACACGGTATAGCCATTGCCCGGCCCGTGGATCGGCATCGTGACGCCGCTGCGCAGGCCGAAGTCGCGTGCTTCCTGGAACATCTTGCGCCCGCGGCGCGTCATCGAGGGATCGGTTTCGAGCTCGTCCCAGCGGACCGGCCGCAAACCGCCCGACACCGCATGGATCGTCGGATCGGTCGCGACATAATCCTTGTCGATGTAGTGGGCGGTCCATTCTTCGGGATAGGTCGTCATATAGCGGGGCGCAAAGCAGCCCTCGCAGTTCCGGATGACCGTATAGGTCCAGGCGCCGACGCCGATTTCGTCAAGCGATCGCGACAACCGCGGCTTCAGTTCGGCCGGGTCGGTGAGATCCGCGAATTTCTCAATTGAATCAATGTACTGTTGGACACTCATATCCCATCCCCGTGCGGCCCTGCGGAGCCCACGACGGTTCGATTTTGACCCGACATAACTCGAAAATCAATGGCCTATCTCACCCGGTTAAACCGGACACCGAGGCGCCGGGTTGCCCCGGGGACGCCTCGTTTATGCCGGATCGCCCGCCGGTCAGCCCTTTTCGCCGAGCGCGGTCAGCACTTTCATCTGGAAATCGTGGACCGCGTGCTCTGAAATATCGCTGCGGTCGGCATCGACGACGAAACGGCCCTGCCGATAACCGAGTGAATGCAGGCCTTTCTGCACGCTCTCGCAGATCGGAATGTCCTCGCGCCGGACCTCATGCACGAAATCGATGACCTCCCGGTCGGCAGCACTGGGGGTCTCATAGGGGAAATACCACTCGCAGCGCTGGACGGATTCCTCCGGACCGAGCGGGACGTGGTGAAAGACGGTCAGATTGCCGCCCGGATAGCTCTCGATCGACCAATTCGGCCATAACAGCCAGCTTGCGAACTCGCCGGGACGGTTCGAACCCTCGGTCCGGGTCGAATAACCGGTGCTGGCGCCCTTGTCGCGACTGGAATGGCTGTGGTGATGCTCAAATGTCACGACCCGATATGAATCGATGTCGAGGGCGCCGTTGACCAGGGTCTGATGCTGATTCGGGCAGTGGTAGCACTCCGAATAATTCTCGACCGAGTTCTTCCAGTTGGCCTTCAGCGGATACTCGTCGCGATGCGCGCATTTGAGCGACGCCGCATGCGGCGAGAAGGAGGCGATTTCAGCCGCCAGCGGTCCGGAAACCGTTTCGAAGGGCGCCGCCGCTCCATCGAGATTGACGAACAGAAAGCCGAGGAAGGATTCGAGCCGGAGCGGCTTCAACCCGAATGCAGCTGGGTCGAATCCGGCAACCCGGTCGGTTGCCCGCGCTTTGCGCAGATTCCCGCCGAGATCGTAGGTCCAGGTGTGATAGGGACAGGTGATCGAGGCCGCCGGCAATTGCCCTTCGCCCTCGAGCAGCCGATGCGCCCGATGCTGGCAGACATTGAAATAGGATCTCAGCGCGCCCTCGCGGTCGCGCAGCACGATCACACTCTGATCGACGATCTCGCGCACGATGTAGCGGCCCGGCGTCGCGAGCATCGAGACATGCCCGACATACTGCCAGGTGCGATAGAAGATCGCGCGCTTCTCGCGCTCGAAGATGTCGGGGTCGTAGTAGTAAAAGCCGGGCAGCGTATAGGAGCGCGCGGGATCCCGGTCGATCCGCTGCAGCGCGTCGTGGGCGAGGTTCAGATGGCTCATCGTGGTCGGCTCCCGCATGGTCGCAATGCGGTCCGGGGGTGAAGCGATTGTAGCGCCTTCCTCGCCGGCGGCAAGCCGCGAGGCCCGGATCGGCTGAGCTTTGCCCGAATCGCGGGCCCGGCGCTATGGTCGCGGTCCATCGGCGCCGTGTGGGGACCGACATGATCGAAACAACCGGGCTTTCGAAGCGGTATACGGTCTATCGCAAAGAGGCTGGTTTCGCCGGCAGTCTGCGTGCGTTCTTCCACCGCCAGCATTACGATGTCGACGCGGTGAGCGATCTCACGATCCGCATCGGCGCCGGCGAGATCGTGGGCTTCCTCGGCCCGAACGGTGCGGGCAAGACAACCACGCTCAAGATGCTGTCGGGGCTGCTGCACCCCTCTTCCGGCAGCGTGAGCGTCGCGGGCCACACGCCGAAGGAACGCAATCGGGAATTTCTGCGCTCGATCGCGCTCGTCATGGGCCAGAAGATGCAGCTGCACTGGGATATCCCGGCGACGGATTCCTTCCTCGTGCTCAAGACGATCTACGATATTCCTGACTCCGATTATCGCGCCCGACTCGACGAGCTGGTGACCATGCTCGATCTCGGCGATCTGGTGAACCGGCCGATACGGCGGCTCTCGCTCGGCGAGCGCATGAAATGCGAACTTGCAGCCGCACTCCTGCACCGGCCACGCATCCTCTTCCTCGACGAGCCGACGATCGGGCTCGACGTCACCGCGCAGGCGGCGATCCGGAATTTTATCATCGACTATAACCGCCGCTACGGCGCGACCGTGCTAATCACCTCGCATTACATGGCCGATGTGACGGCGCTGGCGCGGCGCGTCCTGGTCATCGATCTCGGCCGGCTGGTGTTCGACGGCGATCTGCAGGCACTGATCGAACGACACAGTCCCGACAAGATTCTGCGCGTGCAGTTCGCCGAAGAGGTCGCGCCGGAACGGCTCGCGCGGTTCGGCACGCTGCGGCAGATCGACGGGCTCGTTGCGGAAATCGCCGTACCGCGCGCGATCGTGGCCCGCCAGGCCGCCGACATTCTGGCATCGCTGCCGGTTGCCGATATCGCGATCGAAGAACCCGCCGTGGAGGACGTGATCCGAACCGTCTTCCGCAAGACCGGTGCCGTCGGGAAGCCGACATGACCCGGCGCCGCTTCGATCCCCTCCGGCCGCTTCGCCTCGCCCGCGCGCTGGTCGCGCACAGCTTCAGCGAGTATGCCGCCTATCGGATGGAGATGGTGTTCTGGGTCGTGGGCGGGACGCTGCCCTTGTTCATGATGTTTCTCTGGATCGAGTTGGCCGAACAGCGCGCGACCGGCTCGTTTTCCGCCGCCGATTTCGCCGCATATTTTCTGCTCGTGTTCCTCGTCCGCCATATGACGCCCTTCGTCCCGGTGCCCGAGCTCGAGCGCGCGATCCGGCATGGCGAGCTTTCGGCGCAGTTGTTGCGTCCGCTCGATCCCTATTGGCCGATGAGCGCCTCCCAACTGATGGACATCGCGCATCGGCTGCCGATCACCGTGCCGGTGGTCATCGTCGGCATGATCTGGTCCGGTGCCTGGCAGGTTATCGCCTTCGAAGACTGGCCGCTCTTAGTCCTCGCAGTCTTCGGGGCGATCCTGTTGCACTACAACCTGCTCTATTGCGCCGGGCTCGCCGCCTTCTGGATGGAGCGGGTGCGCGGTTTCGAAGGGCTGATGTGGAATGGCTACTTCGTGCTCGGCGGCGGGCTAGCACCGATCGCGCTGTTTCCCGACCTCGTGCAGCAGATCATCGTCTGGTCGCCGTTTCGCTATATGATAAGTTTCCCGATCGAAATCGCGATCGGCCGTGTTGCGCCCGCCGATATGTGGTTCGGATTCGCGCTTCTCACTTTCTGGGTGGCGTTCAGTATCGGACTCATGCGCCTGCTCTGGCATCGAGGATTGCGCCGCTATGCGGCGTACGGATCGTGATGCGCGTCCTGCGTCTGTTGCGGTCGTTCTGGACCAACGCGCTTCAGGTCGAGCTTGAGTTTCGGGCCGACCTTCTCGTCAATCTGATCAATGCACCACTGATGTTCGGGGCCGGCCTTGCGGTCCTTGCCGCCGTTTTTTCGGAGACGTCGAGCGTCGGCGGCTGGTCCTTCGACGAAGCGGTCGCCGTGCTCGGCGTCTTCCTGATCGTGGACGGATTTGTCGGCACGATCCTCAGCCCCAATCTCGGCCGCCTGCCGGAATATATCCGGCTCGGCAATCTCGACTACATGCTGCTCATGCCCGTCGGCAGCCATTTCCAGGTGTCGCTGCGCAATCTCAACCTCTGGGAAGTGCCCAACCTGCTGCTGGGCACCGCGTTGATCGGCTATTCGATGCTGGCGCTCGGCCGTGTCGATCCAGCGACGATCGCGCTTTTCCTGCTGATGCTCGCCGCCGGTCTCACCACAGCGTTCGCGCTCTGGTCGATCATCTATACGAGCGCCTTCTGGTTCGTGCGCGTATCCAATCTCGAAGTGATGTTCCGCACGCTGGTCGATGTCGGACGCTTTCCTGTTTCAGCCTTGCCGCCCTGGCTGCGTCTTCTGCTGACTGCGGTATTGCCGGTCGCGTTCATCACCAATGTGCCGGCGGAAGCGGTCGCCGGCCGGCTGGATTGGACGACAGGGTGGCTTGCTCTGCTGATCGCCGCCATTGCGCTCGCCGTGAGCCATCTGTTCTGGCGCCGCGCGATCGCGTCCTACACCAGCGCGAGCAGCTAGCCGGCGCTTACGACGATGGTGCGTCGGGCTTGCGGCGCAGGCCCTGCCATCTCGCCAGCGCATAGACCGCGCCGCCGGCGATCAAACCCCAGAATGCACCGCTGATACCGAAAAAAGTCAGCCCCGACGCCGTGACAACGAAGGTGACGATGGCAGCCTCGCGATCTTTCGCCTCGGCGACCGCCCCCATCAGGGCCGATGCGAATGCACCGAGCAAAGCGAGACCCGCCACCGCCTTGATCAGGATTGGCGGCGATGCGGTAAGAAAGGCCGTCGCAGCACCCGCCATCAGCCCGAACAGGATATAGACGAAGCCCGCGGTCGCGGCGGCCCACCAGCGCCGCGCCGGATCGGGATGCGCTTCAGGCCCCGCGCAGAGCGCCGCGGTGATCGCGGCAAGATTGATCGCATGACCGCCGAAGGGTGCCGCCAGCAGCGAAAGGATGCCGGTATCGCGGAACAGCGGCCCGGCATCGGGCCGATAACCGTTGGCGCTCAAGACAGCGATGCCGGTCACGTTCTGCGAGACCATCGTGACGATGAACAGCGGCAAAGCGATGCCGATCAGCGCCTGTAGGGTAAAATCCGGCACGATCAAAATCGGCTGCGGCCAGAGCGAACCGAATGAAGCCATCGAGATGTCGGTCGTGAATGCGATCATCAGGACCGTGACGACAACCGCCGCCGGCACCGCATAGAGCCGGCGAAAGCGCACGACCAGCGCCCATACGATGATGATCGGCAAAGCCTGGAGCGGTACTTCGGCAACCGCCTGCACAGGGGCGAGGCAAAACCCCAGCAGCACGCCGGCCAGCATCGCGTTGGCGAGTGCCGAGGGAATGGCCGTCACCCAGCGGCCGAGCGGTTTCCAGAACCCCGCGATCACGATCAAGAGGCCGACGACGAGGAAGGCGCCGACGGCAGCAGCGAACCCGCCCTCGACCGCACCGGCGGTTGCCAGCAAGGCGGCACCCGGCGTCGACCAGGCAACGCTGATCGGCATGCGCGTGCGCCAGCTCAACCAGATTCCGCCGACGCCCATCCCGATCGACAGCGCGATCAGGCCCGATGCTGCCTCGGCGGGCGTAGCACCAACGCCGGCAAGCCCCGGCAATACGACGACGGCGCTCGAGAATCCGACCAGGGCCGCGAGCAGCCCGGCGACGACGGCCTGAACGGACAGGCCGCGGTTCATAGGGGATGCTGATCGATACGATCAGGCCCGGCGCACATGGAGGACGCAGCAGCCATCGTGGCCCGGCTTCCAGGTGTCGATATCGATCGCGAAGCCGGCGCGTTCGAGCGTGCCGTAATCCGCCTCGGCGGCGATCGAGCAGAACAGCTCGATATCGTCATCCGGCAGGCCCGCCTCGTCCCACGCCAGCTTCAGCGGGCAGCGGCGCATGTGCATGCGCAGCGCATCGGGCCCCTCCATGCTCGAACTCGGCTGGAACATCTTTCCGCTGTCCGGCACGCCCGCGAAATCGGAAACGATCCCGTCGAAATTGGCCGGCGCGTGGCATTTCAGCCCGTCGCCCTGGTCGGCGCCCCAGTTGTAAATCGCCTCGCGCAGGATCGCGATCGCGTTCTCGCGCCCGACTTTTTTCTCGGCGGCGCGGAAGATGGCGACATAGAGTTTTGCCCGCTGCTTGTTCGACTCTTCCAGCGCGCGGTGCATCGTCTCGCCGTCCATGACTAGAGCGCTCCCAGCGCGCGGTCGAGAGCTTCGACCAGAATGTCGGCATGTTCCTTACGGAAGGCCAGCGGCGGCCGGATCTTGAGCACATTGCCGAGCGGACCTTCACGCCCGACCAGCACGCCATTGTTGCGCATATGATTGATGACGCGCTTGGTTTCCTCTGGTGCTGGCTCCAGCGTCCTGCGGTCACGCACCAGCTCGACGCCCGTCAGCAGGCCCGAGCCGCGCACGTCGCCGAGATGCCGGTGCTTGTTCATCAGTTCGCGCATCTTGCTGCGCTTGTATTCGCCGGTTTCCTGCGCGCGCGCCATCAGCCCTTCGCGCTCGATCACATCGAGCACCGCCGATCCCGCAGCGCAGGCAACGGGGTTGCCGCCGAAGGTCGAGAAGAATCCCGTCACTTCGCCGAACGCCTGACGAATCTCCGGCCGGGTGACCGCGACACCGAGCGCGATGCCATTGCCGATCGGCTTGCCGGTTGTGATGAAATCGGGAACGACGCCATGCGCCACGATACCCCACATATCCGTGCCCATGCGTCCGAACCCGCACTGCACCTCATCGGCGATGATCATGCCGCCGGCCGCGCGCACCTTCTCGCAGACCAATTTCATGTAACCCGCCGGCACGTTCGGAATGCCGTTCGACGTAAAGCCGGAATCGATCATGAAGGCGGCAACGCCGTAGCCGGTTTCCTGAAGTTCCCGGATCGCGCGATCCGCATCGGCGGCGTACTTGGCCGCCAGATCCCCGTCGCCGTCCTTATAAGGACCGCGATATGGATCCGGCCCGATCAGCGTCCGAACATGCGGCTGCAGCGGCCGCTTCTTGAGATCGTAAGGCGACAGCGCATCGATCGATTCCGAGATGCCGTGATAGGCCGCTTCCATGACGATAGCGCCCCGATTGCCCGTCATCTGCTTGGCCATGCGGAAGGCGGCGTCGTTTGCCTCGCTGCCCGAATTGACGAACAGGCAGGCTTCGAGCCCCCTGGGCATGGTCGCAGTCAGCCGCTCGGCGTAATCGAGAATGTTGCGATAGAGGTACCGCGTGTTCGTGTTGAGGGCCGCCGCCTGACGTGCGATCGCGCGGGCGACATGCGGATGGGCATGCCCGACATGCGGCACGTTGTTGTACGAATCGAGCAATCGCGTCCCGTCGGCGGTAAAGAGCCAGGGGCCCTCGCCGCGTACGACATGCACGGGGTTCTCATAGGAGAGCTCGAGTGTCTTGCCGAGATAGCGTTCACGCTTCTTCAGCAGATCCCCGGTGTCGTCCGCGATGCCGGTTTCACCGGGTTTCGGGCAGTAAGCGGGGAAACGACAGGCATCGCGCAGCGCCCGCCGCACCTTGTCGCGACCCAATGTCATGAAAACATCGAGCGCGTGATGCGAGGGTGCTTCGTATGATTCGAGGTAACCGGGGCCGCTCGGCTGGCTGTTACGCCAGGCGATGATGACCAGGGTCAGGACATAGCGCGCGAGGATGAGATCGTACATGACATTGATCTCGTCCTCCTCCAGCGGGTTGACCGCATCGTAACCGGCGACGATGGCGCAGACCGAGTCGATCAGGTTGCGCTCTATCTTGGAAAGATCGGACGCGGTCACGGCCGGATCGGCGGCAAGCACGGTATGGATCATGTCGCCGAAATCGATGATGCCGGCGATCTGCTCCGGATTCGCCGGATCGACCACCATGTTATTGCCGTTGGCATCGTTATGGATGATCTGGCCGCGCAGCCGCGACAGGTTCGGCAGAACATCGGCGATGAAGGCATCGAGCGCGCGCTCGACACGGGCGCGGCCTTCTTTGTCCACGATGTGGTGAGCATGCTGGCGCAGCCCAACGACCTGCGTAACATCCCAGAGCAGCGGGTGGCGGGCCGCGGGATGATGATAGCCACGAAGCGCCTTCGCCAGGCGCGCGACTGCGCCGCCGGCATTGCGCAGCAATGTCGGCGTGAGCGGCATATCGCCCAGTTCGGTTCCTTCGATCCAGCTCACGGCACGCACGATGTGGCGCGCACCGGCGCCCATGTCCGCCCAGCCGAACGGCTCGCCCTGCTTCGTCCGCACGACCCGCGGCACCGGAAAGCCTGGGTCGGTCTGCTCGACATGAAGCAGGCCGCGCAACTGCAGATCCACGACGCCCGGATCTTCGTCGACGTTGGCGATCTTGAATACGAACCGTTCGCCGCGGGCGGTGGTAACCCGGAAATTCTGGTCGCGTTCGGAAACCAGCGGCTTGAAGTCGCCCTCGAGGCCGAAGCTCGCGGCCGCGACACGACGTACGAGATCCTCGGGAAAGGCCGGCGGATTGCGATCAAGAAACTTCACGTCGCCTTCCGGCTTAACCTCATTCATGCATCTCTCTCCCGTTGGCCCATGCCGAGCCTTATCCCGCAAGTTCGCCCCGGTCGACCGGTTCGAGGCGGCAGGCTAGCGGGGCAACGGGAGGGGATCAATCGGATCGGCAAAAATTTCTTGGGAAAACGATGGCCCCACCCTCGCCGCGGACGGGCCATGATGGGTCGACGCCGCCGTCGTACCATCGCGTTGTCGCCGCTTCGCCGCTAATTTTGGAATGGCGGGGCCTGCAGCGTCCAATCGCAGGGCACGCAGACATGCCGGAGAACGGGATGAGTATGGACTTCGGAGGAGACATCGTGACGTGCCCCGACTAATGGCCAATGCGTTCACCAGAGGCGTGTTGACACCGTGATGCGCCTCTTCCGCAGTCTTGCGGCCTATTTCGCCATCCTCCATTCCGGTTCGTTCGATCGCCGGTTCTATCGCGTCTGCTATCCCGATTCGGGCACCGGTCGCGTCAATTCGCTTTGGCATTTCCTGACGGTGGGGTGGCGCGAGGGACGATGGCCCAACTCTTCCTTCGACATGACGAGGTTCCTCACCGAGAGGCCCGCACTGAGGGCGCAATCCGGGTTTCCACTGGCTCTCTTTCTTGCGGAACATGCGCAACTGAACGACGAGCGCGCGAAACGACAACCCGCGATCGATCCGCTGGCGGCCGGTACTCACGATCTCAATGACCTGCCGATCCGATTGAAGATGCTGTCCGATGCGGAACGACGTGCGCTGCTGCGTCATCTGCTGGCCTACGAACTTCTGTCATCCGACCCGCAAGCAGGATCGACGTCCTTAACGGACATCGCAAGCGACCAGGCGATCGACCGCATCGCCCAGCGATCGCGCCCGCAAACCCGGAATCGACCGGATGTGTCGATCGTCATTCCGATCTACGGCCAGGAACGGCTGGCGTTGAGCTGTATCGAATCGATCCTGCTTTGGGACTACCAGCACTGCTTCGAGATCGTTGTCGCCGACGATGCAAGCCCGACCGGCTTCCCGATGAAACTTTATGGTCTGCCGGGAGTGACGCTGTTTCGGAACGAAACAAATCAAGGGTATCTGCATACCTGCAACCGTGCCGCGGCCGTTGCCCGAGGCCGTTACCTCATATTTCTGAACAGCGACACGATCGTATTGCCAAACTGGCTCGATGCCCTGATCGATACACTCGAAGCCGTCCCGGGTGTGGGCATGGCTGGCTCGCGCCTGCTGTTTGCCGATGGAAGATTGCAGGAGGCGGGTGCCACGGTCAGGGAGGACGGCACCATCCTGAATTACGGCCGATCGGGGAATGCCGAGGATCCGGCTTTCACCGTCCAAAGGGAGGTGGATTACTGCTCGGGCGCGGCGATCGCACTGCGAAAAGCGCTCTGGGACTCTCTCGGTGGGTTCGATACCCGCTATGCGCCGGCTTATTACGAAGACACCGATCTTGCATTCCGCATTCGCGAACGCGGCGAACGGGTACTGTATCAGCCGCTATCGACGGTCATCCATTTCGAGGGTCAGTCGTCGCAATCGCACCCGGACGGCAGCGTGAAGCCGCGGTATCTCGAGACCAATCGCCAGCGCTTCCTCGCACGCTGGAGGAACGCCATCGAGAATCACGAACACGAAAGTGCGGGAAGCGGGCCTTCAGACCTTCGGGATCGCCGCGTTCGACCGAGTTCCGACCGCGAATCTCAGTAGAAGGTGCGTACGAAACGAAGATCGCGATTCAACGGATCTTCCAGCATACCGAATCGCAAAAATCGCGGATCGCTCTGATCGTCACGATCGCGATTGCGGTTCAGGTTGCGATTCCAATCCCCTTCGTCCTCGCGGAGGAGATTGTCCCACTGCTCGTGCTTGCGGTCGTTGTCGCGATCGCGCTCTTTGTCGCGATCGTCATTCCACTCCCAGCGATCGTTGTCGTCATCGTTGTCAGCGAACGCCAGCGGCGTCGACGTCAGAAAAAGAGCCGCCGCGGCCACCAAGAACACCGGAACGGACAAGCGAGTCATGATTAACTACTCCTTGATAATGTTGCGATGCTGTCGGCGGCCGAGGATGGCAGTTACGGTCTGTGACCGCGCTTAGCCTTCTTCGTTTTCCTTGCGGTCGTCCGGGCTCAGCACACCGTCGCCATTCCGGTCGAACCGCGTGAACATCCGCTCGGCAGCTGCTTCGAATTCGGCCCGCGTGGCGCTGCCATCTTCGTCGCTGTCGATCTTGCTGAAATCCGGACCGCGCCGTTCGCTGCCCGTTTCGGTACGAAACTGAGCGATGGCTTCGTCGAACTCGGTCTCGGTAACCACACCGTCGTTGTTGGCATCGAGCTTGGCGAACCAGTCGTCCCGACCGGTCATGAACTCGTCCCGGTCGATCGCGCCGTCGGCGTTCGAATCGTAGCGCTCCAGCATCTTCGATCCGCTGCCGGCGGTGGCCGAAAGACTGACACCTGCGGTAGCGGCCGCGAATACTGCGGCCATCAGGATTGCTCGGTTCAAAAGGTTTCTCCTTTTAGGTTGGTCGATGCGCGTTAACGCATGTCCCTTTCACGAACCCGAAGGCAAAACCCTGCACTTGTTTCTTACGTAGGTAACGGGACGATTAAAAAGAAGTGCGGGCGCGCCGGCCGCCCAGGACCGGCCGGCGCTCGCCTCGCGACTTAAAGAACGAACAGATAAAGCAGGATGATGATGGGGATCGGAATACCGACGAGCCACAACAGAATACCGCGCATGACGGATGCCCTCTCTTCAGGTTACGCATGGCGGACGGAACCGATATTGCCCCGCCCCGCGCCGGCGGATGCTTGTCCGGGTGTTTGCCGCTATCCCCATCCGCCTGCCTGCCAGAGATGGGGCTGCGTCGCCGCCCATCCAACGCCGGCCACGCTTTTGCCACGCGGGGCGAAGGTGAATGCGTAGAGGGACTTTATGGGTAACGGGAACTTGTCTTAGATCAAAGGTTCGCGGTTGCGCCGCTCGCGCACCCGGATGAGCCCGCCGAGCAACGCTTCGAGATTGCCCCAGAATCCGTTCTTCAGAACCATCCGCCAGCGTCGAAACCGGGTAAACCGCGGCGCCGGCTCGGCCGACATGCGCAGCGCCAGGACCCGGGCCGGCCCCTCGATCTTTCGGGGACGATGATCGTCATGCATCGCCAAGAATTCATCGAGCCCGATTGGCGCAAGCTCGATCGCGCCCGCGGCCGCCGCCTCCGCCACCAGCCGTTCGCCTTTGGCGGTGCGCGCGACGAACACGTTCTGTCCCGGCGCTTCCTTGTGCACCGGCTTGCCGTTTTCCATGACCCAGCCGTCCGGGCAGGCCACATCGGCAAGTTCGCCGATCGCATCCGGGCAGATCTTGCAGCGATACTGAATGTCGTAGCTCCAGGGAACGCCCGGATCGAACCAGACCTTGTCGTAAGTGAGTTCGTGAACGGCGCCGCTCTTCGTCCGGACATGGGTCGGGCCCGGCCAGCCTTCGCCGCGCCAGCGGAAAATTTCAACCTCGTCGGGCGCAACGCCGGAATAGGCGGCGATCTTGCGCGCCGTATGCAGGGTCGGGACGCCGCCGCAGAAATTCGTGATGAGATAAGGAATCTGCGCCTCGACGCGTGGATCGATCCTGGCGAGGTTGCGGATCGCCCCAACGTCGCAGGGTTTGGCGGCAACCGCGAAGCGAACGCCTTCATCGAGCAGGCGATGCACATGAACGAGCGGCGCCGCGGGACCGTAGCGCGATTGCGCGCCGGATATGACCTCCGCGCGGCTGCGACTGACCTGCGCGTCGGTCAGCATCGGTGATTCTGTCGACGCGCAAACATGCAGGATTGCGTCGACGGCATTCGTTTCGAGCAGATGGATGGAGAGCGCAGTCATTCCGCCGCCCGCCGCCGCACGATGACGAATGGCCGGATCGCCGGACCAGCCGCGATGCAGGGTCCGGATTGGCCCGAAGACCGGATCCATGTCTCCGGCCTCGCCTATGTTGGCGGGATCCGGCCCTTCGATACGAATGCCGGGACAGACCTCGCGGATACTCGCCATCGTCGCCTCGTCGACCGGCGCTTTGACGACGGGCCGAATCTGTCCATAGGACGTGATCGTCATTTCGACGCGCGTTTTTCCGGCCAGGCTCTCGCACAGTCCGCAGCCCGCGCACAGTCCATGCGCGACGATGGTCGGCAGATCGATCCCGGATCTCCTGGGAGAGGGCGACGACGCCGTCATTTAGTCTTGTCCTGCTAGTCGGTCAGCGGGAAATGGCAGCGGATGATGCGGCCATCTTCCAGCGGCCGGTCAAGCGGCTCTTCGACCCGGCAACGCTCCTGCGCATAGGGGCAGCGCGGATGGAACTCGCAGCCGGAAGGTCGGCGCGCGAGGCTCGGTACTTCGCCTTCGATCGAAACAAGACTGCGCCTCTTCTCGGGATCAGGCCGCGGAATGCCCTTCACCAGCGCTTCGGTGTAAGGATGAGCGGGCCGGGCAAAGATGCGGTCGCAATTGCCGTACTCGACGATGCGGCCGAGATACATGATCGCCAGCCGGTCGGCAATATGGCGCACCACCGGCAGATTATGCGTGATGATCATGTAACTGAGCCCGTGTGTGCGCTGCAGCTCGCCCATCAGATTGAGAATTTCGCCCTGCACCGATACGTCGAGCCCGGCCGTCGGCTCGTCAGCGAGAATGAGTTGCGGCTGCAAGGCAAGCGCGCGGGCGACACCGACGCGCCGCGCCTGTCCGCCCGACAATTCATGCGGATAGCGCGAGAGAAAGCTGCGCGGGAAGCGCACCATGTCGCAGAGCCGTTCGGCCTCGCGATATCGATCCTCGACTGGCACGCGATGGATATCGAACGGCTCGGTCATCAAAGAGAGTACCGTCTGGCGCGGGCTGAGCGAGCCAACGGGATCCTGAAACATCATTGCCATGTCACGGCGGAGCGGCTTAAAGGCGGCGGCCGACAATCCGGTCAATTCACGGCCGCGATAGGCGACGCTACCGGAATGTGTCTTCACCAGACCGAGAATCGCCCGCGCCGCCGTCGTCTTGCCGGAGCCGCTTTCGCCGACCACACCCAGCGTTTCGCCGCGATCAAGCTCGAAACTGATATTGCGCACCGCATCGACGAAGGGATCGGCGACCCCGGCCAGGCGCGCCCGCAAGGCACCCATCGAGCGGAAGCGGACGCGCAGATTGTCCACCTTGAGCATGGGCCCGTCGCCACTCGCCGCCGTGCCCGACTTGAGCGGGACCGGCGTACTCGCGAATTCCGCCGCTTCCCGGCTCGGCGGCTCGGGTTCGTACAAATTTATCTCGCCGATCGGCGGCGGCCAGCTTGGATCGCCCTTTTCAGGATGCAGCAGATGGCAGCGCGCATCGTGCCCCTCGCCAGCGTCGTATAGCGGCGGCTTCACGGTGAGGCACATATCGAAAACCTTGGGGCAGCGCGGCGCGAAGACGCAGCCCGCCGGCAGATTGCGCAGATCGGGCAGATCGCCGGCGATGGTCGGCAACAGGCGCGAGCGCTCGAGAACGCGCGCAGGATCGCACTCGATCAGTGCCCGCGTATAAGGATGTTGCGCGTTATAGAAAATCTGCCGTACGTCGCCGCGCTCGACGACCTCGCCGGCATACATGACCACCACCTCGTCGCAGAGCTGGGCGATCAATCCGAGATTATGCGAGACCACGACCAGCGTCGCCTGCAGCTCGGCCTGCAGCGAACGCATCAGATGCATGATCTGCGCTTCCATCGTCACGTCGAGCGCGGTCGTCGGCTCGTCGGCAATCAGCAGGAACGGATCCATCATCAGCGCCATCGCGATCGAAATGCGCTGGCGCATGCCGCCACTGAACTGGTGCGGATAGCTGCGGATGCGCATTTCCGGATCGGCGATACCGACTCGACGCATCATCGCGATCGCCAGCTTGCGCTTTTCGGCAACCGACAGGTTGCGGCGGCGATAGAGAATATCCAGCATCTGCTGACCGTAGGTCAGCACCGGAATCTGCGACGTCATCGGATCCTGAAAAATGACCGATACTTCCTCGCCGCGATAGGCGCGCAACGCCGCTTCGTCGAAGCCGAGCACGTCCTTGCCGCCGAAATCGACCTCGCCGCCGGTCACCACCGCATTCCCGGCGAGAAGGCGCAAAACGGTCCAGATCACGGTGCTCTTGCCGGATCCGCTTTCGCCGACGATGCCGAGGATTTTCCCCTTCGGCACATCGAGATCGACATGCCGCAGCGCGTGGACGCGACCGGCCGGCGTACGAAAATCGACGCTGAGATCGCGGATTGCGAGCTGGGTTTCCATCCGCTCAGCGCCCCTTGCGCAAACGCGGGTCGAACACGTCGCGCAGCGCTTCGCCAAGGAAAGTGAAACCAAGCGTCGTCAGCACCAGCGGTATGCCGCCGGCGATCACCAGCCACGGCGTTTCCCGGATGGCGAGATAACCCTCGTTGAGAATCGTGCCCCAGCTTGCCTGCGGCGGCAGCACGCCGAGACCGAGGAAGCTGAGCCCCGCTTCGACCGTCACGACCACCGGCACGTCCATGGCACCGAGAATCAGCAGCGGTCCGACCACGTTCGGCATGATGTGCTTCGCCATGATGCGACTGGAGCTGGCGCCCAGCGATCGTTCGGCCGTGATGAACTCGGTGTTCTTGAGGGCGAGCGTGCTGGTGCGGACCAGTCGCGCATAACCCGGCACCGACGTGACGATGATGATGATCAGCACCAGCTCAAGGCTGGGTCCGGTGACGGCCACGACCGCAAGTGCCAGCACGATGACCGGGAAGGCGCGCACCGTATCGAACAGCAGCAACAGCAGGCTATCGAGCCAGCGCGGGCCATAACCCGCGATGATACCAAGCGCGATGCCCAAGGCCAGCGAGGCCGATACGCCGATCGCGGCGATCTTGAGCGCGACCCGCCCGCCGAACAGCACGCGCGAGAACGTGTCGCGGCCGAGCTGATCGGTGCCGGCAAGATGCGCCCAGCTCGGGCCCTGCATGCGGGCCGGAATATCGAGGGCGTTGGGATCATAGGGTGCGATCCAGGGCGCGAAGATCGCGCTCGCAAAAAACAGCACGACCAGGATGAGCCCGAACATGCCCGGGCCGTTCTGCAGGAACGACAGCAGTTTCTCGCGTCGCTCGCTGAAGCGCCGTTCGACCTTCGCCGGCGGGGCTACCGCGATGTCAGAGGGATTCGCGGACACGGGGATCCAGCTTTGCGACCACGAGGTCGGCGATGAGGGTGACGATGATGTAGATGGCAGTGATGACCAGAACGGCGCCCTGCACGACAGGAAAATTGCGACCGGTGATCGAATCGAAGATCAATCTGCCCACTCCCGGCCGCCCGAAAATAATCTCGGCGAACACGGCGCCGGAAAGCAGGCCGCCAAAGCCGATGCCGATCAGCGTAATGGTCGGCAGGATCGCGACCCGCAACGCATAGCGATAGATGATGGTCTGGCGCGGCAGGCCAAAGGCCTGCGCCGCACGGATATAGTTTTCACCCATCACCTCCAGCATGGACGCACGGACCATGCGCGCGAGATAGCCGACCCAGCCGAGACCGACCGCGAAGGCCGGGAGGATGAGATGCAGTGCCTGGTCTAGCGAATCGCCCGGCTCGCCGGCGCCGATCGCCGGCAGCACGCCGAGCTCGATCGAGAAGAACAGCAGCGCCCAAATAGACACCACGAAAGACGGCACCGCGATCGTGCCGATCGAGATGATGCCGGTGATACGATCGAGCAGCGTGTTGGGGCGCACCGCCGCGAAACAGCCGAGCGGAATGCCGAACAGCATGGCCCAGCCGAGCCCCGCCACGGACAGCAGCAGCGTGAAGGGCAATACCTCGAACACCATGGTGGCGACGCTTCGCTCGGAAAAGACCGCAGTCCCGAGATCGCCCGTCAGCGCGTTCCTGGCATAGACCAGGAACTGAACCAGGGTCGAATCGTCGAGATGCATCTTTTCGGAATACCGCGCGATCGCTTCGGGCGTCGCACGCGGGCCGAGCGCGATCGTGATCGGATCGCCCGGGAGGAAGCGCAGGAGCGCAAACAATACGAACAACGCGGAGAAAACAATGACAATCGACAAGCCGACGCGCTTGAGCGTGTAGATCCACATCGGCCGGACCTAGGGCGACAATCGGGGCGGGAACGAAAAGGCCGGGATCCGAAGATCCCGGCCATTCGCTTTGATCATCAGGCCGGCCGGAAGTCTCGAAGATCCATTTCGCCGGACGGATAGACGTCGATCGCCACGTCGTTCCTGTAGATGAACGTCTCGGGTTCGTGGTTGATCCAGAGATAGGCGCCGGTATCTTCCATGATCTCCTGCATGCGCAGATAGATCTCATTGCGGCGGTCTGAATTGGTTTCGGACAGGCCTTCCAGATACAGCGCCTCGAACTCGTCGTCCGACCAGCGTTCCCAGTTCCACACGCCGACCTGGTCCCGACGGAACCACTGCGTACATTCGTACGGATCGGGTGCGGTGCCGAAGCGCATGATCCAGAGCTCCAGATCCTTCCACTGCTCGCCGGCCGCCTCCGAACCCATTTCCCAGAACGGACCGGAATCGACCGGTGTGACGGTCGCATTGATCCCGATCGCACCGAGATTCGCCTGGATGATCTGGGCCGCGAGAATGCGTTCCTGAACATTGAGAGTCTTGATATCGAGTTCGAGGCCGCTAACGCCGGCCTCTTCGAGCAGCGCCGCCGCCTTCTCGGGATCGTACGAATACTTCGTCGCGGTACGATGGCCGACCAGGCCCGGACAGACGATGCCGTTCGACTTCTCCGTGGTGCCCGAATAAGCGCCCTGGATCACCGAATCCACATCGACAGCATGCTGGATTGCCTGACGCACGCGAATATCCGACAGCTTCGGATGTTCGGTGTTCATGCCCATCCACATGTATTGCAAGGCGCCCGCAACCTTGATCGACGAACCATCGGGCGGGGTGTCGCCATAACGCGCGACGGTCGCAGGCGTGATTTCGGTGCAGGCAACCTCGCCCGCCTCGAAGGCGAGTTCGGCTGCCCGATCCTCCTCGATGATGAGCGCGCGGATTTCGCTGAACGCCGGTGCCGGGCCGGTCCATTCCGGATTCGGCAGGAACGTGATGCGCTGTTGCGGCGCCCATTGCAGAACGTAGGGGCCGCAGGTCGCAGGAAACTCGGTCGTAAACTGACCGCCCACTGCATCCATCGCCTTCCGCGAGAGAACGGTGGCAGGACCCGCCGCCAGTGTGACCATCGGGAACGGCGCGAAGGGCGTGTTCAAGACGATCGTGCCGGTATAGGGCCCGGACACATCGACCCGCTCCATCGGATCGAAATTGCCGCTCCAGTCGGTCGTCTTCATCCGCTCGAACGAATATTTCACGTCGTCAGCAGTCAGCTCGCCATAGCCATTGGTCCACATGAAGCCCGGCTTGAGTTCGAAATCGATATGCAGGTCGTCCCGCTGCGTCACCGAATTGCAGTACACGGTCGCCTGCCAGCCGAGGGCACCGTCCGGCAATGTCGCGTATTCGACCAGCGACGGCATGACCGCCTTCTGCGTTTCGATGTCGACGCCACCGACCATGTAACCGGGGTCGATGACGGCGAGATCGCTGTCGAACCTGACATAGAGAACATTGTCCTGCGCTTTCCCGAAAGACGGGACCACACCGAAAGCACCGGCCGCGCCCGCTGCAAGCGAACTGGCCAGAACCTGTCGGCGTGTGAGTTTGATTGTCGGCATTGTGGTGATCCTCCCTGTTGAACCCCTGTCGAGCCGTTGTTGCGTTATTTTGAACCGGATTGTCTCTCAAGAGGCAAATATTTTGCAATGGCGGATAGTCTTATTTCGCCATGATCCGCCTGTCTGCGTCATCGCCATCCGCGACGCCGGCGTCATATCGGGGCAATCCACCAGCGCCGGGCGGCGCAAATACGGAATTCGGCCGGCCACGCAGAGGCTGGCGCGCTATTGCGGCGCAGCCATCCGGGCGTGACGAGATAGAAGCGCGATCCGGGCGGCGACAGCCCTTCTTGAAGTCCGTCGCCGTGGATCCGTCGCCGTCAGTGCGCGCGGCGGCGCGCGACGAACGCTTCGCTCGGATTTGTGCGGTGCGCGCTATGGACCGCGGCGAGCAGCCGCTGGCCCCAGCGCTGGGCGTCGTTCCCCTGTACCTTGCGCATCATCGAGAGCCAACGCCCCTGCCGCTCCGCCTGTGGCATTTCGGTCGCGCGACGAAGCCCCTCGGCGATCGACCGATCGTCGAGCGGATCGACCAGAACCGCATCGGTCAATTCGCTGGCAGCGCCCGCGAACTGGGAAAGAACAAGCACGCCCGGATCCTCGGGATCCTGTGCTGCGATGTATTCCTTGGCCGCGAGACCCATGCCGGCCCGCGGCCGCGCCATCAGGCCGATCCGGGATGCGCGCAAAAGCGCGAATTTCTCGGCGCGAGAAAATGCGCGGTTCGCGAGATGGACCGGCTTCCACTCGTCGCTGCCGAAACAGCCGTTGATGCAATCCGACATCGCCTTGAGCTCGCCAGCGGCGGCCCGCAGATCGGGACGCGGCGTTGCGCCCATCACCTGCAGGAGGCAGATTCTCTCGGCCAGCTCCGGCGTCTGTTCGAACAGTGTTTCGAGCGCGCTGAACGAACGGAGAATGCCGCTCATTTCGTCAAGCCGTTCGAGACCGACGATCGCGGTCTGACCATGTAGCACCGCACGGATCCGGCGTACCAGCGCATCGACCGCCGACGAATTAGCGATGGTCTGCGCACGCCTCGCGTCGATGCCGGTCGGAAAGGCACCGACCGCGACGCTGCTGCCGTCGATCGAAAGCCGGTCGCCGGCGGCGTTCCCACCGCAATGCTGCTCGACGAAGGACTGAAAATTCGCCTGACACTCGCCGGTCTGAAACCCGACCAAATCGTAACAGGAGAGATCCTCGGCCAGATCGCACGCCCAGGGCAGAGCCCCGAAAATCTCGGGATCGGGAAACGGCTCGCGAAGAAAGAAACCGATCGGCAAAGTGTAGCCCTGACGACGCAGTTCGCGCGCCAACGGAATTTGGTGATGGTCGTAAACGAGAACGCTGTCACTGATCGCGGCGTAACGAGCGACCGTGTCGGCAAAACGCACGTTGACGCGCCGATAGGCGAGATAGCTCGCCTCGTCGAATTGCGCCAGATCGAGGCGGCCATACAGCACCGGCGCGAGGGCGTGTTCGGCAAGAAACGCATGCCCGGCGATCTGCTCCGCTGTCAGCCCGACGCAAACGCGTCCGTAAGTGGCTTCCTGGTCCGGCGTGTCGGCTGTGATTGGCCGATCGGGATCTTCGGCGCCGGCGATCCAGAGACCGGCGGAATCTTCGAGCGCCGAGATCAGCGTTGCTGCCACGCCGCTGTCCTGTACTTCCGCTTTGTTGCCCGGAAGCCGGTTCGAAACGACAATGAGACGTTGCATGGCCTGTCCTCCCTTTTTGAACCGATGCGATCCGGCGGTTTGGCGGCGAGTGATGTGTCGAGCGCCGGGCCGGTGATCATCGGCAGAGCTGTGCGGGAACTCCCCTGGAACCAACCTCCCCTTTCGAATGTCGCTTGAGCCGTAGCAGAGCCCGGAAATGCGAACACTTATTCAGCGCAAGGATTGCGCAGAATCGACGCAGCGACCTATGATAAATTTGTGAGATTGCGTTAGCGCAAGCGCCACCCATATGTGGGAACGACTGGTAAACACTGGAGATATATGACCAGATAAAAGGATCGGCTCTGTAATCCTTTTGTATATGAACTAGTTGACGCCGTGCGTCGCGAAGCCTGCGTCAGTCCATCCCTGCATCGAGATAAGGGCTCCCACGGTCATAGCCGGCATACTGGAAATCTTAACCGGGAAAAGCGAAAAGCCCCCGACAGAAACCCCACTCAGTCGCCGGGTGAGCTCGATCATCCGGCTGACGGCGGACGATCGGGAGGCACTTGCCGGATTGGAGGCAAACTCGCTGAAGCTGCCGAAGGGCACAGAGCTGATCGAACCCGGTGAGGACGGAACGAAGCCGTTTGTGCTGCGCGAGGGATTTGTCATCGTTTCGCGCTCCAGCAGCGCGGGCGAGCGCCTGATCATCGATCTGATGATCCCGGGCGATCTGGGAAACCTGCGGTCGATCGTCCTCGAGCGCACTGACATGTTCTTCGATTCGATCAGCGACGTGCAGATTTCGCGTTTCGATCCGAAGACCTATTACGAACTGCTGACCAAACAGCCGCGCCTCGGCACCGCGCTCGTGTTCGCCAATGCCGTCGACCGGTCGCTTCTGGCGGAACGGCTGTACAGCATCGGACGTCGCAGCGGCTATCAGCGGCTGGGCCATTTCCTGCTCGAGTTGCTGATGCGGATGCGTCGCGCCGGACTCGCGGACGACAATTCATTCCAGGTACCGCTGACATTGTCTGTGCTCGGCGATCTCCTAGGCATGACGCTCGAGCATGTGAGCCGCCTCATGCAGCGTCTGCGCCGCGACGGGCATATCAAGACGGCCCGCGATCGGTTCGAGTTTCCGGATGTCGAGCGTATGGCGAAGGCCTGCGACTTCGATCCGTTCTACCTGCATCTTTCCGACAATCCGGAAGACAAGACTGCGAAGCTCAGTTAGGCGTCGCTCGAATCGGCCGCGCCATGCGGGGTTTGGCCGCGTCCCGAACGCCTGGCTGGGCGCGCCGGACCCCCGATACCGCTTGATTCAGCGCAAAGACCCCCGGCACAATCCGATATAGTTTCTCGACTAACGCGACAATAGGGCGGTCGGGGCGCAAGACCTCGCATGAGCGTTCCTATTAAAAGAGCGAAAATCGCACCGGGCTGCGCAACGATCGCGTCGGCGAGCGTCTGCCCGTGACCACCCCACTTCTCCGGCGATTAAATCGGATCAGCCCCCTTTCGGACGCCGAACGGAAGGCCATCGGCGCACTCGAAACGTGCGGCATGGCGATGGCCAAGGGTGGCGAGTTAATCCGGCCCGGCGATCGCAACACCCAGCCGTTTATCGTGCAAAGCGGCTACGTCATCGTCTCGCGACACAACTCGACCGGCCATCGCGTGATCATCGATCTGGTGATCCCCGGCGATATCGGCAATGCGCGCGCGATCGTGCTTCCAAAGGCGGACATGCTCTACAGCGCCCTCTGCGATGTGGTCGTCTCGCCGATCGCGGTGTCCGCATATTTCGATCTGATGCTGGCCTATCCGCAACCGTCAACGGCGCTGCTATGGACGGGAGCGATCAGCCGATCACTGCTGGCCGAGCGCCTTTACAGCCTCGGAAAACGAAACGGCTATCAGCGGGACGGACATTTTCTGCTCGAGCTGCTGACGCGACTGGAACAGGTCGGGCTGGCCGACGGCGCATCGTTCCGGGCGCCGCTGACGCTGGCAGTGCTCGGCGATCTTCTCGGCCTGACGCCCGAACATGTCAGCCGCATCATGCAGCGACTGCGGCGAGACGGATTCATCAACACGACCCGCGATCGTTTCGAATTCCCCGATCGGGGCGGCATGTCTAAGGCTTGCGACTTCGATCCGTTTTATTTGCATCTGGTGACGGCCGCCGAAATGGCGCCCGCCGAGCGGGCCATAACATAAAATTTACCGCATTTCTTATAATGCTTCGCGCGCGCTTTTCCCAGAAATTTTGGAAAATCGTTTGATCTATCGGAAAGACTTTAGCGATAAAATACTGTATTTTTATGCAACAGGAATAATCGGATTGTTCAGCTATTTCATGGTGGCCCGGCAAGGACCTCCGCCTGAATGACCTCGACAACGCTCAGTCAGGCGGTAGTCGGTGGATACTCGGGAGAAGTTACGGGTCGCCGGCAGCCCTTTTTTGCGGCGAATGGATCGCGGAAGCCGGCTTTCGGAATCGGAGCAGAAAGCCTTTTCGGCGCTCGAGACGCGGGCCGAATCCTTCGCGAAGGGGCGCGATCTGGTGCGGCCGGGCGGGCGATCACAATACGCGGGCTTTCATCGTCCAGAGCGGCTATGTCGTCACCTCCCGACATAATTCGACCGGACAGCGCATGATCATCGACCTGATGATCCCGGGCGATATCGGCAATGCGCGCGCGATCGTACTGCCGCAATCCGATATGCTCTACAGCGCGCTCAACGATGTCGTCGTCTCGCAGATTCCGGTCGAGATGCATCGCGATCTGATGCTTGCCTATCCGCAGCCTTCGACAGCACTCTTATGGACCAGCGCCATCAGCCGCTCCCTGCTCGCGGAGCGGCTATACAGCCTCGGGCGACGAAATGGTTACCAGCGGACCGGGCATTTTCTGCTTGAGCTGCTGACACGGCTGGAGGAAGTCGGGTTGAACGATGGCGGCTCCTTCCATGCGCCACTGACGTTGGCGGTTCTCGGCGATCTTCTCGGCCTGACACCGGAGCATGTCAGCCGCGTCGTACAACGCTTGCGCCGCGACGGGTTCCTCGCCACCAGGCGCGACCACTGGCAGTTCATCGATCGCCTCGGCATGGCGAAGGCGTGCGATTTCGACCCCGGCTATCTCCATACCGCCGATCGTGAAATCGCCAACACGAATTGATACCGCCGGGAACCATCGGCCGCCTGGCACTTCCACCTGATCAGGAAGACATCGCGTCGCGGAATCGGCCGTGCGAAGCTGATCTCGTGTCTGTTGGGATTGGCAATGTGAAAGCATCGCCCGGCCCAGACGGCGGCGCGAAGGCCGGCACGAGGCCGCAAGTCGGCGCCAAGCGGTAAAATTCATCGACAATGTCGACATGGAAGATCGCCCGACCCTCATTCCGGGAGGCGAGGCTCTCCAATGCTGTTCCTGTGGACCCGCAGGGGCTAGATTGCGTGGCGGCGGATCGAATCGTCTTGCCGCCGACGGCGACGCCGTGAAAGTGCGGGCGAGTCGTTTTTTACAAAGGGTGCATGTATATAGTATTGTCTGGCGACAATTGGGGGACGCCAGCAGCGAGCATCAGGTAGATATGAGGATTAACGGCGACCTACCGTGTTTTGGGTAGACATCGCACCCTATCCGCATAACATACTAACGGCGATTGGCTTTGGGGTTTTGCCGATCTGGTGCTCGATGATCCAAGCAGTCCCCATGAGGATGGATTTCGATGCCCGACGAATCGCAAGACGATAGTCTCCGCGTGCTCTTTGCGGACGATCACCGCCTCGTCCGGGAGGCGCTCGCGCCGTTCATCACGCGGATCGCCGCATCGGTGCAGCTCGACGAAGCCTCTTCGGTGGACGAAGCGCTCGTCCTGCTGCGCGACAACGGCGTTTACGATCTGATTCTGCTCGATCTCAATATGCCGGGCATGGACGGGTTCAACGGGTTCAACAAAATTCGCGAGTTGGCACCCGACAAGCCGATCGCCATTCTCTCCGGTTCGCTCGATCCGGACGATGTCAGCCAGGCGCTCGAACATGGTGCCGCCGGCTACATCCCCAAGACAACCACGGGCGGCACGCTCGTCAACGCATTGCAGATCATCCTCGCCGGCGAAGTCTATGTGCCGCCTGCGCTTATGGCGTCGACGGCATCGCGCACCGGACGAGACCAGCGCGATGTTCGCGAGGTTGCGCTCGCCGATCGGCAGATGGAAGTTCTGAAGGCACTAGCCGAGGGGCTACCGAACAAGGAGATCGCGCGGCGTCTGGGCATCGCCGAGATCACCGTGAAGGTGCATTTGCAGTCGATCTATCGGAAGCTCGGTGTCTCCAACCGGACCGAAGCGCTCGCGGCGGCACTCAATCGCGGGCTGGTGTCGCTGAAGCGATAGGATCCGCATTCGCGCGGCCCGACACAAATCTCTAGCTATCGAGTATGGTGCGGATCGCGTTGGCCAGTTCCTTCTTGCGGAACGGCTTGCTCAGGATCGGCACGTCGGAAAGATCGAGCCCGCTGACGGTCAGGGCGTTGGTCGGATAACCGGACATATAGAGGACGCGCACCTCCGGCACGAGCTCGCCGGCTTTCCTGCCGACGTCGATCCCGGTCATGCCGCCCGGCATGACCATGTCGGTGAGCACCAGATCGATCCGGCCCGCGTTCTGCAGCATGACAATGGCCGCCGGTCCATCGCTGGCTTCGATGACCCGGTATTTCAGGCTGCGCAACTGTTCAACCGTCACCTCGCGCACCCGCTCGTCGTCTTCGACAACGAGGATAACTTCTTCGTCTCCGATCATGGGGATGTCATCGGGAATCACGCGCACGACCGGCGCAGAGTCTGCAATCGGCAGATAGAGTCGCACGGTCGTCCCGCGCCCCGCTTCGCTATAGATCTTGACGTGCCCACCGGATTGCTTGGCGAAACCGTAGACCATGCTAAGGCCGAGGCCGCTGCCCTTGCCGATATCCTTGGTCGTAAAGAACGGATCGAAGGCGCGCTCGAGAATCTCGCGTGACATGCCGGTTCCAGTGTCCGTCACATCGATCATCACATAATTGCCCGGAGCAACGCCAGGGTTACGCGTCCTGTACTCCTCGTCGAGCACAATGTTCTGCGCCTCGATGGTGAGCGTGCCGCCATGGGGCATCGCATCGCGGGCATTCACAGCCAGATTGATCAACGCATTCTCAAGCTGCTCCGGATCGGCATTGATCGCCCAGATCCCGGCCGCGATCTCGGTATGAATCTTGACGCTGGCATCGAGCGTGCGGGTGATGAGCGGCAGGAAGTTGGCGATCGCCCCGGTCAGTTCGATCGATTGCGGGCGCAGCACCTGGCGCCGGGCGAACGCGGAAAGGCGATGCGTAAGCGCCGATCCGCTTTCGGCGGCGCGCGCGATCAGTTCCGCCATACGGCGATGTTCCGGATTATCCTTGAGCGCATCGCCGAGCAGTTCGCTGTTGCCGAGAATGATGCCGAGGAGATTGTTGAAATCGTGGGCGACACCGCCGGTGAGTTGGCCAATTGCTTCCATCTTCAACGCCTGACGGAGCTGTGCCTCGACTTCATGTTGCGCAGACATGTCCTTGACGAAGCCACTGAATACGACCTCATCGCCCATGCGGATCGGCGAGACCACGACTTCGGCAGGAAACTCTACGCCGTCGCGACGCCGCACGACCATCTCGTTGCGTCGACCGACGAACTCCGACTGGCCCGATTTAAGATACGCAGCAACACCGGCGAGGTACTCCTCGCGCATGTTCTCCGGGATGATCATATCGGCCAGAATCGATCCGCTGGCCTCACCGCGAGGCCAGCCGAACATCGCTTCCGCCTGGGGATTCCATTCCATGATCGCGCCAGCAGCATCGATCATGATGAAGGCATCGAGAGCAGTGTCGATCACCGATCGATAAAGCTGTTCGCGCCGCTGCAGAGCAACTTCAGCCTCGCGTCGCTCTGAAATGTCCTGAACGGTGCCATGGGTGACGATCGAATCGCCATCGGGCGTGATCTCGTTCTCGGCCGTCTCGTAGATCGTCTTGACCGTTCCATCGGCCGCGACGATCCGATATTCGAGTGCATACCCGAAACCCTTGTCGCCGAAGACGTTCTGCACTTTGTCGCGGTCGGCGGGATAGACAAAGTGTTTCAAATACTCGCCGTTCGATACCGAGAGCTCCGGTGCCGGAACGCCGAAGATGGCCGCGGCAGAATCCGAATATTCGGCCGTGCCGCCAAGCTGATGGATATCGCTGCCGCTTGCTCGCCAGATCCAGTGGCCGATTTTCGCCATGCGCTGCGCACGGCGCATACGCCCTTCGCTTTCGGCAAGCGCCTCCTGGATCCGCTGCCGATCCGTGATATCGACATGCGTTGCGAGGAGCCGAATGGGCGTGTCGGATTCGTCGCGGACGATGCGGCCCTTGGCGAGCATCCAGCGATAGCTGCCGTCGCGATGCTTTAGACGAAACTCGGATTCGTATCGCGTTGTCGTACCATCGAGAGCCGCGTTCAGAAGATTGGTCACGCGCGATCGATCGGCCGGATGCAACAACGATTCCCAGGCACCGATGCTGCTTTCAAGATCGCGGTCGGCATAGCCGAGTTGCTGCTTCCAGGCGAGCGAGACATGCAACTTCCCGCTCGATACGTCCCAGTCCCAGATCGGCGTATTCAGAAGTTCGACCCCGCGCAGCAACCGCGACGCGGGACGATGCGACGTTCCATCTTCGTTTTCGTCGCCATTGCCGATTTGGCCCGGCGGAGGCCAATCCTGTACGCCCTGCATCCGGTCTCCTCAGCTTCGCATGGCGGTGATCGGTGACGACTGAAGCACTTCGCGAATCTTATGCGCAAGTTCGCGTTTGCGATATGGCTTGGAGAGAATCGGCGGTCGGCCATTCGCATCCCCGACCTCCCCGATATCCTTATCCAGATACCCACTGGTCAGCAGAACGCGCGTCCGGGGCCAGCGTTCGCGTACGGTTTGCGCCAACTCCCAGCCACCGATCTGGCCGGGCATGACGATGTCGGTGAGAACGAGATCGATTTTGCCGTTGCGCTCGAGACGCTGCAGGGCATCGGCGCAATCGGTTGCCTCATGGGTATTGTAACCGAGGCTTGCCACCATCCCGGCGACGATCCGGCGAACGGCCGGATCGTCCTCGACGATTAGGACGGTCTCATCGCCCTTGGGCATGCCGGGATCGTCCTTGTCGACGACCGCCGAAGGGCTCACCGTGAGCCGCGGCAAGTAGAGACGAACCGTCGTGCCACGCCCCGGTTCGCTGTCGATGCCGACATGACCGCCCGACTGCCGAACAAACCCGTAGATCGTACTCAGTCCGAGCCCGCTGCCCTTGCCGACATCCTTGGTCGTGAAGAAGGGCTCGAAAGCCCGTGCCTTGATGTCAGGATCCATGCCGACACCCGAATCGGTCACCGAAAGCGCGACATACGCTCCGGGCTGCATCGATGCGGTCCAACTTGGATCGCCCGGCAGCATTTCGACATTCCGGGTTTCGATCACCAGACGACCGCCATTCGGCATCGCATCGCGCGCATTGATCGCGAGATTGACCAGGGCACTCTCGACCTGATTGGGATCGATCAGCGTATTCGCGAGGTTGGGCGCCAGCCGGGTCTCAATGACGACCCGCTCGCCCAGCGTGCTTTCCAGCAGCGGCTTGATGTCGAGAACCAGCGTATTGAGATTGGTCTCGCTGGGGCGCAAGGCCTGGCGGCGGGAAAAGGCAAGGAGCCGTTGCGTCAACGCAGCCCCGCGTTCCGCGGCGTTGGCAATCTGCTCGACCGTTTTGCGCAACGCCGGATCGTCGCGGGAGCGCTCGGCCATCAGCTCGCTGGTGCCGAGAATGACCGCGAGGAGGTTGTTGAAATCATGGGCGACCCCGCCCGTGAGTTGCCCGACCGCTTGGAGTTTCTGCGCTTCGTTGAGTTGGCGCTCTTTCTCTTTGCTCTCGGTGATATCGATCGCCATGCCGTAGAGGATCTTGTGGCCTTTTTCGTCGATTTCGACATGCACGATGTCGCGGATCCAGACCAGGCGATTATCGGCCGCGATCATCCGGTATTCGAGCACATAGTCTTCGCCGCGCCGGGTCATCACCTGTTCGAGCGCGTCCATGGTGATCTTATCGTCGGGATGCATATGCCGCTGCCACGAGCCGACGGTGCCCCATTCCTGCTGTGAGATTCCAAGCAGACGCATCGATTGCGGACCAACATAGGTGTATTGCTGGGCGTCGACATCGAAACAGTATGGCACTGCGTTCATACTTTCGAAGAAATGCCGGGCCCGCCGTTCGCTTTCGGCAAGCGCGTGTTCGCTGTTGCCGCGCAGCAAGGCTGCAGACAGGATGTTGGCGATCGCCTGCAGGAAGCTGATGTCCTGTGCCGAGAACCGCTGGCTGCGGCTGGTGTGTGCGCTGAGAACACCGAAGGGCCGATTCGGCCCGCGGATAACGACACTCATGCCGCTGATCAGGTTTCGCACGCGCATCGCCAGCGGCGGCTGAAACCGGGCTTCGTCGGCAAGATTCGTGACCACAACCGGCTCGCGCGAGATCAATGCGTAACCCGCCTGCGACCGGAGATCGCGTTGCGCCACGACAGTGCCGATAGAATCGCTCGGCCAACCGACGCACGCGCGCAACACCAAACTGGAGTTGTCTGGCATCAGTTCGAGCAGCGCGCTGATTTCGACCGCAAGCCCTTCGGCCATGACCGAGGTCGCCCGGGCAAACAGCGCATCGCGATCGGTTACGGTGACCGCCATCAGGCCGAGCTCGGCGATCGCCGCCTGCTGGCGCGAGCGTCGATCGAGCAAGGCAGCCGCACGATCGATTTCCTGGCCGATCTCTTCGATCTCGTCGATCACGACAGGCGGACGTGGCGTCGGATAGCGCCCGTCGGCGAGAACACGCGCGAGACGCGCAAGACCACGGATCGAATGGGACGTGCGGCGGCCGACAGCCATCGACAAACCGACGCCGAGCGCGAGGAAAGCAATGCCGCCGCCCACGATAGCTGCGGTCGAGTTCGACACGGCAGCCGTGAAGGTTGTCCTGGGGACCGCCATCACGACGGTCCAGCCGGTCAATGGCGAACGTCGAAACACGCCAAATGTCGAAACGCCCGCATCGTCAATGGATTCGAATGTTCCGGTGTCGCGGTCGCCAAGCTGCTCGATCAGATCCGCGGGCGCCCTGTTGCCCAGGATTGTGCCGGCGCCGGTGCCACCGATGATCCTGTGATTGCGATCGAGAACCCACTCCGACCAACCCTCGGGAAGGGCCGACGATGAAAATCTGCGACCCAGTTCACCGGGGTTCAGCACGATCGCCAGCACGTATCGGATTTCCCCGGCGACACGGACGGGCATCGCGACAGCGAGTTGCGGTTTCCCGGAGATCCTGCCGATGAACAGGCCCGTTCCTGCGGAGACCGCGCCGCTCTCAGTTGCTTCGCTAAAGTACGCCATGTCGGCAATACTGGGCGGGGACCTGCCATAAGGCATTAACGTGTGAGCAAGCGGCCGACCGCTCTCGTCCGCCAGGACGATGTAGTCCCAGGCCTCCTGCGATTCGACGACGCGCGTGGCTTCGCTATGGAAGGCCGCGAGGTCGAGCGCCTCGAAATCGTTGGCCGCAACAAGAACCGAGATCGACTGGATAATACCCGTCATATGGGTATCCACAGCATCGACAATGGCGCGCGCGATGTTGTCGAGCCCATTTCGCAGGGTCGCCTGTTCCTCGCGCGCGAGGATAAACACCGTCGTCGCCATATAGAGCAACGCCGGCAACAAGACCGCCAGCGTCAGCATCAATAGCGAGGTGCGTAGCTTCACCGCTTCACCCTCGGCGCGTTCGATCGCCGCACCATGCCGATGATGCCGGCGATCTCCCTGTCCTCGTCCGGCCGCCCCGCCAAAGGCGCGACGGCATATAGACCCAGCCACGCGCCGCCGTATTCCCGCAGCGGCTCGTGCGAGTTCCTCTCCTCAAACGGGCTGTTTCGGGTTGCCCTGCCGAACATCCGGGTCGTCGAAACGCCGACGATCCGATAATGGCCCATAGCCGAGTAATGGCCGTTCCGGGCCTTCAATCAAGCGTTATTTAGCCACTCAGGGAAATCATCCACATGGACCGACGGGTGTTTCATAATCCTATACGAAGGGATTAATCATTTTGTATAGAGAGGTAGCCGATCAAGAACACAGACGGCGGGGTGATCCGCCAAGACCCGGTGGATAGAATCGTCCACAGGTTCGGTCAGTCCGCGGGGAAACGCCTCTGAAGATCGGCCACCTGGTCGTCGCTCAGCCAGCGGGCGCGTTCGCCCCGCAACAGCAGAAACAAGCGCGCGGTTTCTTCCAGCTCTTCGGTCGCATCGATCGCGGCTTCGAGAGATCGGCCCGCGACGATCGGGCCGTGATTGGCCATCAGGATTGCTGCGTGTTTCGATGCGCGCAGGCGCACCGCATCGACCAGGGTCGCATCGCCAGGCGGGTGATAAGGGACCAACGGCAGCCGGCCGACCCGCATCACGTAGTACGCGGTGATCGGCGGCAGCACGTTGTCGGGATCGACATCGGCGAGACAGGAAACGGCGACCGAATGCGTCGAATGCAGATGCACCACGGCGCTCGCGGCCGGCCGTTCCCGATACATCGCCAGATGTAGAGCAAGTTCCTTGGTCGGCGGATTGCCGGAGAGAACGCGACCGGTCGCGTCGATTGTCGTCAGCGCCGCCGGATCGAGCCGACCCAGCGAGCTTCCCGTCGGCGTCACGAGCCAGCCGTCCGCGGTTCGCACGCTGATATTGCCGGTGCTGCCAAAGGTGAGACGGCGCTCGAACAGCGACCGACCGAAACGGGCAATGGCCTCGCGGACGTTCGCGTCGCTCATGGCAGCATCTCCAGCGCCTCGATAAAGAACATCGGCCCGCCAAAATTACCCGATTTCAGCGCCAAGGCTATCGCGGGTTCACCCTGGCTCGATGTCCAGGGAACGCCCGGCGCAATAGCGGGGCCGATCTGCAACGCTTCAATGCCGAGGCCCGCAACGACCGCACCGGATGTTTCGCCGCCGGCCACGATCAGGCGGCGGAGGCCGGCCGCCACCAGACGGTCGGCAATCTGCGCGAAAGCCTGTTCGACCAGAGCGCCGGCCCGATCGCGCCCGATCTGGTTGCGGATCTCGCTCAACCGCTCGGGCGCGGCGCTGGCATAAACAAGTACGGGCGAGGACGCCATATGTCGGATCGCCCATGCACTGGCCTCATCGACATGCGCGCGGCCATCAGCAAGCGCCAGCGGATCCAGCTGCCAGGACGGCCATCGCACGCGCGCCGCGGCGACCTGGGCCAACGTGGCGGCCGAACTCGACCCCGCCATGATCGCTGCCGGACCGACCGGCCAGACGGGCATTCCGCCATCGACATCGTCGGTCAGCAAACCGCGATGCCTGAAGCTCTCGACCAGCCCGGTGGCGATGGCGGCGCCGCCGGTCACCAGCCGGAGGTCGCGACAGGCGACGGCGATGTCGCCCAGATTCCGATCGTCGATTGCATCGACCACCGCATAGGCGATGCCCTCGCCGCGCAGCGAATCGAGCCGCGCCGCAATTGACGCGGGCCCCCGAACGATGTCGTCATAGGCGATAAGACCGACCCGTCGCGGCGTCTGGCGCGACAGAACGCGAACCAGATTCGCGTCGGTCATCGGCGTCAGGGGATGGTCGCGCATCGGCGATTCCGACAAGAGCTGTGTGCCAACGAACAGATTGCCCTGATAAACGGTGCGCCGGTTGGCGGGATAAGACGGGCACACAATGGTGCAGCGTTCGCCGGTCGCATCGAGCAGCGCATCGCCGACCGGACCGATATTGCCGGCATCGGTCGAATCGAAGGTCGAGCAGTACTTGAACAGAAACTGATGTGCGCCGGCGGCCTGGAGCCAAGCCTGCGCGGCCAGCGATTGATCGACGGCGTCGGGCGCCGGCAGCATGCGCGATTTAAGCGCGACCACGACAGCGCCGGCCTTCGCGGTTTCCTCCAGCGGCACGGACGGTACGCCGATCGTCAGCAATGTCGGCATGCCAGCGCGGACCAGGGCGGAGCCAAGATCGGTGGCGCCGGTCATGTCGTCGGCAATGCAGCCGAGCAGCAATGGCATCGCGTGTCCTGCCCTTCCGCTATGGCGTTACCGATTCCAAGCCAACGCCAAGTATGCTGCCGTTGCACGTCGTACGATATGATATATTATATATCGATATCGTCGCCGGGCAACGCCCGGACAGCAAGGAGACGGGCTATGGCGCCGACGGCAGGACCGCGAAACATCTCGCTCGAACAGATCGACCGCGACCATTTCTTTCATTCGTACACGGTGCTCCGCGCGCATGCGGAGAACGGACCGATCGTGGTCGAAAGCGGTCAGGGCATCTTCATCCGGGACTCGCGGGGCAACGAATATATCGACGGGCTGGCCGGGCTGTGGTGCGTCAATGTCGGGTACGGGCGCGAGGAGATCGCGGAAGCAATCTACCGCCAGGTTCAGAAGCTGCCCTATTACCATACCTTTGCATCGATGAGTAACGAGCCTGCGATCCTTCTCGCGGAGCGCATCGCGAGCAAAACGCCGGATGGTTTGCGCCGCGTCTTGTTCGGCACGTCCGGATCGGATGCGAACGACACTGCGATCAAGCTGGTCTGGTATTTCAATAATATGCGCGGGCGGCCCAAGAAAAAGAAAATCATCGCGCGCGATCGCGCCTATCACGGCGTCACGATCGCAGCCGGCAGCCTCACCGGGCTCGACACGGTGCACCAGGCCTTCGACCTGCCGATCGATCGCGTGTTGCGCACGTCCGCGCCGTACCCCTATCGCGATGCCCAGCGCGGCGAGAGCGGCGAGGCCTTTGCGAAGCGGCTGGCGGCGGACCTTGAGCGGCTGATCGAACAAGAAGGGCCGGATACCGTCGGCGCCTTCATCGCCGAACCGATCATGGGCGCAGGCGGCGTGATCGTGCCGCCGGCCACCTACTTCCCGCAAATTCAGGCGGTCCTCGATCGCCACGACGTGCTGATGATCGCCGACGAAGTCATCTGCGGGTTCGGCCGGCTCGGCACCTGGTTCGGCTCGCAGCTGCTCGAGATCCGACCCGACATCATGACCTTCGCCAAGGGCGTGACCAGCGGATATCAGCCTCTGTCCGGCACGATCGTTTCGGACCGGGTCTGGAACGAGCTGCTCGCCAATATGGGCGAAACGCAGGTGTTCGGCCACGGCTTCACCTATTCGGCTCATCCCGTCGCCGCGGCCGCGGGTCTTGCCAACATCGCGATCATGGAACGCGAAGATCTGATCGGGAATGCGGCAAACAGCGGCGCCTATCTGCAGAAGAAGCTGGCAAGCGAAATCGCCCCGCATCCGCTGGTCGGTGAGGTTCGCGGCGTTGGGCTGATCGCCGGCGTCGAACTATCGGCGAGCAAGACGGCGCGCGTCCCCTTCCCCGCCGAAATCGGGATCGCAAAGCGCGTCAACAACCACGCGTTGAAGAACGGCCTCCTCACCCGGCCGCTGCTCAACAGCGATATCCTCGCTTTCTCGCCGCCGCTGACGATCACCCCGTCCGAGATCGACGAAATGGTCCGCCGCCTGCGGGTCTCGCTCGATGCCGCCCTGGCAGACCTGCCGGCGTCGGCGCGACCGGCATGAACCCGGCCTTATCGAACGCTCTCTATCGGGATCAGGCCCCAACGCATACGCGAGGGAACGCACCGGTTTTCTCGCAGGCATGGCTTCGCCTATAGTCGCAAGGGGGCCCCACGATCGGCGGGCGAGCGCACAACGATCGGTCGACGAGATGACACAGATCAGACATGAAACGCTGAACGAAAAAGCCTATCTGGAAATCAAGAACAGCATCATGTCGGGGCAGGTCGCTCCGGGCGAGGTTCTGCGGATCCGCAATCTGGCCATCGAATACGGGGTGTCGCCGACGCCGGTCCGTGAGGCGCTGAAACAGCTCGTGGCCGAACATGCGCTTGAGGTCCTGCCCAACCGGTCGATCGTCGTGCCGCAACTGACACGCACGAAATTCCAGGAGCTCACAAAGATCCGGCTCGCGCTCGAAGGGCTCGCGGGCGAGCTGGCGGCCAGCAAGGCGGACGCCAAGCTGCCGCTGGAGCTCGAGCGCCTCGATAAACGGATGCACGATGCGACAAAGGCGGAGAACGCGCGGCTCTATCTGCGGCTGAATGAGGAGTTCCACTTCACCCTCTACCAGGCCGGCGATTCACCGAGCCTCCTGAACTTCATCGAAGTGCTGTGGCTCCAGGTCGGGCCATTCCTCAATAATCTCTTCAAGATCGGGCGTTTTCAGTACGACGCGAACGAGTGCCATGGCGAGATCATTGCGGCCCTGCGCCGCGGCAATGCCGAAGCGGTGGGACAGTCGGTCCAGCACGACATCGCGGTTTCGAGCGAACATCTCATCAAGTTTCTCTAGCGCCGCCCGCCTTTATTCGAGCCGGCTCACGAAAGGAATCTCGCGTGGCAACCTCCAAACCCGCTAAGCGGATCGGCATGATCCATACCGTGCTTGGCCTCGCCGGGTTGATGGATGGCCTCATCAAACAGCGCCATCCTGGCGTCGAGGTGTTTCATTTCGTCGACGAAAAGCTGCTCGCCGATCTGCTCGCCAATGGCGGTCTCGATGCATCGATCACGCAGCGCATGACCCGCTATGGCGAGATGGCGCAACAGGCCGGCGCGGATCTGGTCTTGTCGACCTGCTCGTCGACCTCACCCGCGGTCGATTCCGCCCGGAAAAGCGTGACCGTGCCATTTCTAAAAATCGACGACGCCATGGCTGAACGGGCCGTCAGCGAGGGCACGAAAATCGGACTGCTATGCACGGCATCGAGCACGGTTTCCGCGAGCCAGGGCTTGCTCGAAAGCCATGCGGCGGCGAAGGGTCGGTCGGTCAAGATCTCGGCCGTGCTCGAGGAAGAAGCCTATCGCGCTAAATTTGCGGGCGACCAGGCGCGGCACGACACGATCGTCAGCGAGGCCGCCGCCAGGCTCGCACGGGACAACGACCTGATCGTTCTGGCGCAGGCTTCGATGGCGCATCTCGCCGACGAGATCGGCAAGAAGATCGGCAAACCGGTTTTGGCGAGCCCGCGTCTCTGCGTCGAATCGCTGTCGGCTTGGCTTTAAGGCGCGGGCAAACGCGGAAGGTCGACGGCCCCCGTAAGTCTACTGTGCGAGATAGCCGCCATCGACCGGCAGATCGAGCCCGGAGATAGCAGCCGCGCCATCCGAGACAAGGAACAAAACGGCGGCGGCGATGTCGGCCGGTCGGCCGAGCCGCCCGATCGGATGCTCGAGGCGCCATTCCTCCCAGAGCGCGGCGGCATTGCCGCCGGGCAGCTTGGCGAGCGTTTCGCGATGCTCACGTTCGACCAGCGGCGTCATGATGCAGCCCGGATGAACGGCGTTGACGCGCACCGGCAATCGTCGCTCGCGGCAATAGCGCGCCGCGGCCTGGGTCACCGCTTGGGCGGCGCCCTTGCTGGCGCAATAGGGCGCGTTGAACTCTTCGCCGACGAGTCCGTAGGTCGAAATGACGTTCACGATGGCGCCTGCCGGTCGGCCCGCTCGCTGGGCCATGGCCGCGATGCCGCGCACGGTCCCGAGATGCACGCCGCCCAGATTGACCCGCATATGGGCGCGCAGATCGTCGAGATCGGCTTCCTCGATCGATTTTGCCTGCTGGATCCCGGCATTGTTGACGAGGATGTCGAGCGCGGTGCTGCCCTCCCGCACATGGCGGAGTGCACGCTGCCAGCTCGTGCCGTCGGCCACGTCATGCTCCACAAAATCGACATCGTGTCCGTCGCCGGCCAGGCGTTGGCAGAAGGCAAGGCCCGGTGCTGCGTGACGATCGCTCACGACGACCCTGGCGCCGGCTTGTGCCAGCCGTTCGGCGATCGCGGCGCCAAGACCGGATGCGGCACCCGTTACCAGCGCCGTGCGTCCGGAAAGATCAGCGGCCATGATGCGCCGCCCGATCCAGATCGATTTCAACGCCCGTGACAAAGCTGGCGTCTTCGTTGCCGAGCCACACGATCGCATCGGTCGCCGAGGCGATCGCCGCCGCGTCGCTGCGCCCGGCCCGAACGAAGTTGACCCGGATGCGGTAGCCCGACTTGCCGACATGAAGCGCTGCGGATCGGGTGAGGTTCGCGACGGCCCCGCCGACGGCCTCGAACAGAAGATCGTTGCCGGGCCGGCCGGCAGCACCGATGAGCAATGTCACGATCGCGCCGCCTGTCTCGCGCATGCATACGATCGCCTGGCGAAGTCCGCTAAACACCGGCTCGACCAACGTCGAGACCTCGTCGGCGAACCCGTCGCGATCGCTCGCCGGCAGATCGGCGCCCGCCACCACATGCGCCAGCGCGATGACGACATGCGGTTTCCCGGCCGGCAGGGCCATCGGCTCATGAACCGCAATGCCGCGTTGCAGCAGCGCCGCGGTCAGATCTGCCGTGAGAGGCGATGAAGCGGGCGATGCTACGAGAACGGCATCGGTAACGGGCATACCGAATTCGGCGCGACGATCGTCTGCATCCACCGCGATCACCCTGACTGACCGGTTCCGGCCGCTAACCGCGATAGCGCGTGAGCCGCATGGCGATGATGCTGATCGCAATCGTCAACGACATCAGCATCATCGCCACGATGTTGAGCTGTGGCGAGATGCCCTTGCGCAGCATACCCCAAAGGAACGTCGGCAGGGTATTGCCGCCACCGATGGTGAAAAAGGTAATGATGAAATCGTCGAGCGAGATTGCCATCGCCACCAATGCGGCACCGATGATCGACGAGCGCACGATCGGCAGCGTGACGGTCCGGAACGCATAGAAGGGGCTGGCACCGAGATCGCGCGCCGAGGCGACCGCCGCATAGTCGAATCCAACCATGCTGGCATGGACGATCAGGATGACGAAGGGCTGGGTAAAGAGAATATGGGCAAGGATGACGGTATCGAGGCCAAGCGGGATACCGGCGCGCGAGAAGAACGACAACAGCGCGACGCCAAGCACCAGCGGCGGCAGCATGACCGGCAGAGTGAGCAGCGCAATCCAGATACCTGCGCGGGCGGTTGCCATCCGGGCGAGCGCGAACGCAGCCAGCGTGCCTATAATGGTGCTGACCGTACCTGTCACGGCGACGACGACCAGGCTGTTTCGCGCCGATGGCCAGAATGTCGGGTTGGCGAACAGCTCGCCCCACCATTTAAACCCGAACTCTTTGATCGGAAAGGCGATCGCGCGATCCTCGCTGAAGCAGAAAACGGCCAGAATAATCAGCGGCGACAGCAGGAAAATGCAGCAGAAAGCGATGAACAGCGTCCAGACCAGCTTCGAGATCATGCCGGCACCTTGAGGATGCGGCGCAACAGCAGGTCGAAACTACCGATCACCAGGATGCAGATTCCGATCGCGGTAAAAGCCATCGCCGCGCCCATCGGTGCGTTGAAGCGCATACCGAACTGAAGCTGGATGATGACGCCGAGCATCGATGTATAGGGACCGCCGACCAGCAACGGGGTGACGTAATCGCCCGCCGCAAATAGAAACGAAAGAGCGAACGAGAAGACGATGCCGATACGGCATTGCGGCAGGATGATATCGAAGAAGACCCGCCAGCGGCTCGCGCCAAGATCGCGGGCGCCGCGCAAGGGTGTGTCGGCGATGTTCCGCAGCGATCCGTAGATTGGCAGGATCGCGAGCGGCATCAGATAGTGCCCGAGCGTCACGATGACCGCGAAGGGATTATAGAGAAACAGGCCAATCGGCTCGTCGACCACGCCGAGCGCCATCAGGGCCGTGTTGAGAATGCCGGTCTGGCCGAGAATGGTTTTCCACACATAGATTTTAGTCAGATAGCCGCCGAACAACGTAACCAGCGCGACAAAGATCAACAGAATGCCGAAGCGGCCCGCCTTGAAGCGGACATAGAAGGCAAACCCGAACGCAAGCGCCGTAACAGACAATGCGACCGCCAGCGCAATTGCGAACGTAAAACTGATCGACTGGAAATAGTCCCGCCAAACACCGATGTAATTCTCGCCGGTGATCGTCGTATCGATCTGGTAGCTGACGATCCGATAAAAGCTCAGCAGCAGAAAATACGAAAGCGGTGCGACAAAGCACAGAAGAAAGATCGCGGTCGACGGCGCGAGAAGGGCGTATCGGCCGCGTTGCGCAATCACGACTATTCTTCCGGCAGAACCAGATGGTCCGCCACCGCCCACCAGACGGCGACCTGATCACCGATTTCGACATTCGGTGCCGCACGCCCGCTACCGGCATGGACGATCAGCTCGGCCCCCTCGACCTGCACCGCAAACCGAACATAGGTGCCGACATAGATGATGTCCTGCACCACCCCGGAGAGAAGCACCCGGTCAACGGCGGCGCCGGTCGCCGCGGAGGGTCCGATCTGCACTTGCTCGGGGCGAACCACAGAGACAACCGGTCCGTCGACACCTGCATGCGGAAAGCTTGGCCCCGCGGCCAATGTGACGCGTCCGTCCCGCGCATGGCCGTGCAACAGATTGGCATCGCCAATAAAAGTCGAAACAAACCGCGTGCTGGGCGCATCGTAGATCTCGCGCGGCGTTCCCTGCTGGACGATCCGGCCGCCCTGCATGACAGCGATTCGATTGGCGAGCGCCATCGCCTCGCCTTGATCGTGAGTCACGAACACGAACGTGCCGCCAATCGAACGATGGATGCGCCGCAGTTCGATCTGCATTGCCTTGCGCAACTGAAGGTCCAAAGCCGCGAGCGGCTCGTCGAGCAGAAGAACCTTGGGCCGCATGATCAGGGCACGGGCAAGCGCCACGCGCTGCTGCTGCCCGCCGGAGAGGCCGGCCACGTTGCGCCGCTCGAGCCCGTCGAGATGCACCAGCGCCACCATTTCGGCCACGCGCCGCTTGCATTCGTCGGCCGGCGCGCCGGCCACGCGCAGCCCATAGGCGATGTTCTGCTCGACGGTCATATGCGGGAAGAGACCGTAGCTCTGGAACACCATGTTGGTCTCGCGCCGCTCAGGCGGCACGCGCGTTACATCGAGACCGTCGATCTCGATCGAACCGGCGTCCGGAAACAGAAACCCGGAGATGATATTGAGGAGGGTCGTCTTGCCGCAGCCCGACGGACCCAGGATCGCCAAGAAATCGCCACGGTTGATGGTGAGGTCGAGCGGATGAACCGCCGCGACCCCACCAAATTTCTTGCAGACACCCCGAAGTCGAACGAGGGGTTGCTGATCTGTGCTTCCCAACATGCCTCTGCGACGATTAGGGCTAGGCGCTCAGGAAGCGTTCCCAGGCCCGGGTGACGTCATCGAACGTCACGTTATCGCCATCGGGCTGCGTCGGCCAGAGCTGCGTAATGCCGCCTGCCGCTTCGAACCATCCAGCGATGTCGTCGTAGGGATAGAGCGCCTTCGTCGCCTCGTCGATCATCGGCACCGCGTCCCGCACTACCGAGCCCGTAGAGTTGAGGTTTGCCGTATGGGCCTGGGCCTCGGGCGTGAGCGACTGGTTGAGCACCTCGTAGGCACGATCCATTTCTGGCGCACCCGGCACGATCGAGAGATTGTCGACGAACACCAACCCGCCCTCCTTGGGCATGATCCATTTGAGGTTCACGGCATCGGCCCCGCCCCACACACTGGCAGGCTCCCACGCCGGCGCCATCACGACTTCGCCACTGGCGAACAGCGATCCGAGCTCGCCATAGCCCGGCGTGATCGTGAGGGCATGTTCTTTTTTGATCTTGATCAGGAGCTCGGTCGCTTCGTCGAGCGTTTCCTGGGTCGCCAGCCACGGCGTGCGTGTCTCGCCCGCAACCGCCATAAACGGCGGCATGACACCGATGAGGTCGGCCACGAACGCAACCTTGTTCTGCCAACGCGGATCCATCATGTCGAGCCACGAAGTCGGCGTTTCGGTGACGACATCTGCGTTGTACATCAGCGGCACGGAGCCCCAGATGAATGGCGTACCGTAATGCGTGCCATCGATCTCGAGCGTCGGCATGCCCTGGAATTCCGGAAACAGGTTGGCATAGTTCGGAATGCGGTCGAGATCGAGCGGCTCGACCAGTCCGACTTCGACATAGAACGGAACATATAGAGCGGCGGGCGACACGAAATCGACATTGCCTTTGCCGCCCGACTGCAGCAGCGCGATGATCTCTTCGTTGCCAGCCGTGACGTAGGTCGGCTGCAGCGTGATCTCCTGACTGGCGAACCAGCCATCGGCGTTGATTCCGTCGTCGTAACCCTGCCATCCAACATATTTGACGGTGGTGTCTGCCTTTGCGTGCCCGGGCATCATGCCGGCCATCGCCGCAGCGGCTCCCCCGGCCGCCAGGCTCCGGCCGAACTGCCGACGCGACATGTTGAGATAGGTCCGGGTCCGCAGGATCCCGGTGTTTGGATCGAAGGCGATTTTTTTTGTGTCACTGTTCTTATTCATGACGTTCCTCCCAGCTCGTTCCATAAGCACTCCGGCGAAGGTCGGAGTGGTCACCACCAGATCATCGGCAACGGCGTGATCTTTTCAATGCCATCCTTGGTCACGATCCAGTTGGTCTCGTAAGAGGCGGTACCGATTCCGGTGCGCGTCAGGAACGCCTCGGAACTGGCGACCATCCCCTCCTGGAACACCCAATCTTCCGGCACCTTGTCCGGATCGGTGAGCAGGAACGGCTTCTCCCATAGACAGCCATTACTGTGACCAAAATACGGCCAACTCGTATCGTAGAAGCATTCTTCGGTTTTCACCTGGTCATGGACATTGCGCGCATGACGCGACACGTCGCGGTGCTTCGCGCCCGGGCGAACCTTCTCCTCGATCGCGTCCATCACCTTGACGCAATCCTCGATCAGCTTCTTCCCTTCCGCGCTCGGTTTGCGGCCGCAGACGAAAGTGCGCCCTGGATCGAGCCAGTAGCCCTGCCAGATCGCCCCGTAGATAAAGGCGTGGCAGATATCGCCGGTCTTCGGTGCAGTCTGCGAGTAGCCGGAGAGCGGATCGCTTTCGGGATAGGCCGATTTGTCGCCATGCGAGATCGCGATGCGATGCCAGCCGCCGCCGCGACGCAGCAATTCGGCGCCACCGACAGCCGCAGCTTCGGCCTCCGACTTGCCCATGATCATCGCCTCGATCAGTTTGGTCAGAGCCACTGTCACCATCGCGCCGGCCTCGCGGAACATGTCGAGTTCGCGCGGGCTTTTGATCAACCGAATGTCGCGGACGAGATCGTCCTCGTAGACATATTCGATGCCGGGGGTCGCTTTTTTGAGCTGTTCCGCATATTTGACCGGCAGAATATCGCTGCCGACAAAGGCAACCTTTCCCTTGATCTTGCGCTTTTTCAGCGCGTCGGCGACGCCCTGAATCGGATCGAGATGCGAGTGGTAATTGTCGACTGGCAGTCGATCCATCTGCGGATCGGCCTCGTCGGTGTGCAGTTCCGGCGATTTGCCTGGCTCCATGATCGCGGCGCAGAACGAACGCGCGTTCCAGACATGCGAATCAGGTTCCTGGCCGGAATGGGTCGAGAAAAAATTCGTGAGGTAAGCCGTCTCCATCGAGCGCTCGTACGTGCCGGCGGTCTTCCCCCATACCAGCGCGATCTCGTAGCCTTTCGCGCGCATCGCGTCGTGGAGCTTTTTCCACCGCGCCTCGTACTCCTCCTGGGGGAAATACATATTCGTCTTGGCCATTGCGCCCGGTCTCCCTCGCTTGCTCAAATGTTCGGCGCCGACGTGCCACGATCGGCGCCACCAAATCTTGTATATGATATATCAGATACCGGCAACGGGGCAAGAATGCGGGCGCATATCGAGCCTATGGAGCGTTGCGGCTCCCAAAAAGGATCGCTGAACCAGATCGGGAAGCGATGACGAGTCTGCGGATCCGGCGGCAGATGATCGCGCGCGACGTTGGCGCCGTCGGCAGAGAAGGCGCGCGCGGAGACGGGTGGATGAACGGTCCGGTCCGCGCGCGCCGATCTGCGATTAGATCGAGTCCTTGAGATCTTTCGCCGGGCGGAACGCGACCTTCTTGCTCGCCTTGATCTTGATCGCTTCGCCGGTGGCCGGGTTGCGGCCCATTCGGGCGGGGCGCTTGCGAACCTGGAGGATCCCGAGACCGGTCAGGCGCAGCTTCTCGCCCTTCTTCAGGTGCTTTCCGATGCGGGCGATGAAGTCGTCCAGAATCGCCTGGGCGTCCTTCTTCGACAGCTCATGCGCCTCGGCAATCTCTGCTGCGATTTGCTTCAGGGAAACGGTGGGGACCTTCGCCGGTTTGGCAGCCGGTTTTTCGGCCATGTTGGATTCTCCATGGAATGTTGCAGTTACGACAGAATCACAGCGCTCCCCGGAACACAAGAAAACAACAGACCGAGAATCGCGTTTTCTGTTGGCACCGACCGTCTCGACGACCCCGGGCCGTCGAATGACGGGCCATTGGGCGGACGATACCAACGAGAACTTTCCGGCGGTGGAAGGCGCTGCGGAATCGAGCCGCTCCCGGCTCCGACCGGGCGGCGAATCACTTAGCGCGCCGATCGATCGCCCCCATCCGACCTTCGGCAGCGATACTAGGCCTTGGCCCGCGGATCAAGCTTTTGCAGCGGATTTAGCTGGAAATGATGCGCTGTTCACACCCGCAGCGGCGCCCGGGTCACAGTCGCACCCGGCCGGTGCGGCGCCAGAGGATCAAGAGCCCGGCCGCAATACCGGCAAGCGGTAGAACGAGATCGGCTGGAATTCCGAGAAACCACGCGAGCGCCAAAGCACCGATCGCCCACAAGATCGGGATGACCAACAAATAAATAGCCACGCGCTCCGCCAGCAGCAGCAGCCCCAGGGTAAAAACCAACGTCGGGGCCGGTGCGAGCCCGACGACTCGGACGGCCAGCCAATCCTGGCCTCCAAGCATCGCGATCAGTGGCTCGTACATCAGCGCCGCAAATGCCAGCGCGAGACCCGCCCAGCGGGACGAATCGCTGCGAAATGCGAACGACAACCGGCCGCGAATTGCCCCGTCCCAAGCCAGCAGAAGTCCCTGGGCGATCAGCAGAAGCCCAAAGAGCGGCGCGACGAAGTCGATTTCCGAAAGATGGAGCAGGTAATAGAGAATGCCGCTCGACAACCACGCCGCCGACAGGATTCCACCCACCAGACGACCGCTGCCGGCGCGCGGGTGGGGCGCGAGGGCGAGCGCACCCAACGCCAGCAGCAGCGCAAGGATCTGCGCCGGCCAGAGGGCCCGATTATATTGCTCAAGAAAAGCGAACAGGGCATCGGCGTCGTATGGCGACATCGCGACGACCGCCGGCCGCTAGAGGGTCTCAACGTAGCGGATCATCTGCTCGCGCATCCCCGCATCGGGCAGGCGCCCTTCGAGCGCGCCCATGTTTTCATACATATGATCGACCCGCGTTGTCGCCGGAATCGCACAGGTGATAGTGGGATGCGAGATCACGAACTTGAGCAGGAACTGCGCCCAATTCGCGCAGTCGAATTCGCCGGCCCATGACGGCAAGGGATGCTCGGCAAACTGTTCGATCAGCGCCTTTTGCCGGAATGGCCGGTTAGCGATCACAGCGAGGCCGCGTTCGGCGGCCAGCGGCAGCAATCGGTCTTCGGCTTCACGATCGAGGATGTTGTAGGTGAACTGGACGAAATCGAGGTCCGGTTGGAGCATGACCTCTTCGAACTCGTCGTGACGGCGACCATGCGACGTGGTGATACCGATGTACCGGATTCGGCCGGCGGCCTTGTCGGCGCGCAATGTCTCGATATGCCCGTCCCAGTTCAGCAGATTGTGGATCTGCATCAGATCGAAGCGTTCAATTCCCCAGAGCGCGCGCGATTCTTCCATCTGGCCAGGGCCGGACGATTGCAGCAGGGTCCATACCTTGCTCGCCGCGAACAGCGACTGTGTGTCCGGAACGGTCTTTAGACAGTATCCGATAACGGCTTCCGACGAACCGTACATCGGGGAAGAATCGACCATGCCCCCGCCCCGATCGAAGAATGCCTGTAGCACCCCGGCGCGTTCGGCACGCAACGCAGCATCCTCACCGACATTGAACGTGATCCACGAACCCATCCCGATTGCGGGGATGCGTTCGCCGGTCGATGGGATTTCTTTGGTTAAACGCGGCGTATCGACAGCGCCGGCATTCCCGAAGCCGAACGCGGCAGTGGCGGCGAATGCGGCCGCCGAGCCCAGCAGGGTGCGGCGGCCGAGTGTCGGCGCGCTGTGGCCTGTGGCGGTGCACCCCGGCAGGGACAGTATCTCTCGATCCATGCGTTTCATTTGGGCGTAAATGGCAGCGAAGCAAGCTCACAGGCAATGCTGACCAAAGGATCGACGTAGCGCAATGCGCCGTCAGAAAACTGTGCCAGGATCTTTTTGACGACGAAGGCGACGAGGTTGACTGGTCCGCCCCCCCGGTCGATGCGATGATGCGCCCCTCCCGCTCGCCGCCCGGCCCAAGGGCGACGCTGGGATTCTCGCGCATGCAAGGGTTGGGGTAATTCGAGACATGAACTATAAGTTGCAGTCCACCGGAACAGGGGCGTAATCCGACATGCGGTTCGAGAAAGTTCTGGTGACCGGTGGCAGCGGCATGCTCGGTCGTTTCGTGGTCGACGAGTTGGCTCGTTATGCGCAGGTATCTGTGCTCGATCTGGCGCCGCCACAGCGTCCGGTTCCCTACATTGCGGGCAGCATTCTCGACCGTGAAGCCGTCGCGCGCGCCGTCTCCGGTCAGGATGCCGTCATTCATCTCGCCGCACTCGATGAGGCCGTCGCCGCACCCGAGCATCGCTTTTTCGAGACGAATGTTCAGGGGCTGTGGAATGTGCTCGATCTCGCGGAAGCCGCGGGCGTTAAACGCGCGGTGGTCTGCTCCAGCATCTCCGCCGTCGCACTGGGCCGGCACAATCCGCCGCGCTATCTGCCGGTCGATACCGACCATCCCGGCGCACCGACCCATGCCTACGGACTGAGCAAGCAGGTCGGCGAACTCATTGCCAAGGCATTCGCCGCGCGCGGTCGGATGACGGTCTGCGCGTTGCGCCCTACCTGGGTGATGCAGGCCGATTTTGCTTACGATGCCGCGCTCAAGACCATTGCGCTCGATGGCGGAACGCCGCCGCCGAAGGCGATGCACCCCACATGGCGATCGACCGAGGAAGAAATTCTCGGCTCGCGGGCATTTGTGAGTCCGGCCGATGCCGCGCGCTGCTTTCGCGCTGCGCTCGAGACCGATACCGGTCCCTATGACGTCTTCTATGTGTCGGCCGCCGACAGCTTTACGGCACTGCCGACGCGCGAATTGGTACGGCGCGAGTTCGGCGTCGATCCCGAGATCCGAAATCCGGCGCTATACGACACCGATCCGCGCGCCTCGGTCTACGATATCGGCCGCACGCGCAAGGTGCTCGGCTGGGAGCCGCAGGATCGCTGGTGCGATCTGCTGGTTCGTGTCCTCGCGATGGCCGATCCGCGGACGGCCTGACGCAAAAAGAAGGGCCGGGATCTCGATGATCCCGGCCCGTTTTGATTAACCGACTGAAATGCCGCACGGCCGATTCACACTGAGTCAGACGCCGGCGATCAATCGGCTTTAGGGATGAATGCGATCAGCCCTTCCAGTGCGGCGGCAGCGTCTTCTCGAAATACGGAAGCGCCTCGATGCGCTTCATCCAGGCCCGCAATTTCGCAGGAATGCGGTTGTCGGCAATACCGTTCCCGGGATGACGCTCCTCGATGCGCCGAAAAATCCGAAGATGCGGATAGAGCGTAAAATCGGCGAGCGACAGGTCACCGAGCAAATACGGTTCGCCAACCTGAGCCTCGAGCAGCATGAGCTCTTCGAGGATCTCCTTCTGCACGGGTTCAATCTCGCTCCGGCTGCCCGGCTCGGCACGATAGATAGTCAGATCGCTGAGCTTGCCCATGAATCGGGCGACATAGGAATCGGCCTCCGCCACAAGCCGCCGCGCATTCGCGCGCTGCTTGGCATCGCCCGGCAGTAACGATTTCTGCGGATAGCGTTCTTCCAGATACTCGGCGATGGCCGAGGATTCCCAGATCGCGAACCCGTTATCGACGATCGTGGGTACCTTGCCGCGCGGGTTGAGCTTCAGAAATTCGGGGCTTCTCGTTTCGTTGCGATCGAAAGAGAGCAGCTTGAACTCATAGGGAATTTCCTTGTGCTCGAGCGTCAGCCAGACCTTCCAGGCATAAGACGAGCCTGAGCCATAATAGAACGTTAGTGCCATCGATGACCTCCGGGAGTTTTTGCGCGGAACCCGCGCCGTCCAGATACTAGCGCAAGATCAGCGGGCGGTCTGCTGGCCATCTTATGGATGCAACAACTGGGTCTCGGCACGTCGGAAGGTAAGGCGACCGCGTTTCAATGCGCAGATCGGCCGGACGAGCTCCATCACCGCCTGGGCGCGATCTTTCGCATCGAGCACCACCAGATCGGCCGGGGCGCCGACCTCAACGCCGTAGCGCTCGATCCGCATCGCGCGGGCGGGCTGTTCCGTCATCAGGTCAAAGACATCCGCCATCTCCTCGCGCCGCCAGATCTGGACGATATTGGCATAGAGATTCATGATCCGCGTCGGCGAACCGTCGCCGAAGGGCGTCATCGGGTTGAGCACATTGTTGGTGGCAATCGACCCCGTCATCCCTTCCTTCACCATGAGATGGACCGGCGTCACGCCACGCACGGCGTTACACTCGGCGGTGCGGCCCATCAGATAGAGATCGGTGCTCGGCAGCACGGTCGCTGCGACGCCGGCCGTGGCCATCCGCCGACAGACTTCGCGAAAGCGCTCGCGCGGCACCGTCGACAGCATCGTCAGATGCGCCGCCGTGACCCTGCCGCCATAGTTAAACTGTTCGGTCTTGTCGCAGACATACTCGATCAGCATCTTCTCGGCCGATTCCCCGAAATCGAGATGCATGTCGATATCGACATCGAAGTCGCGCGCAATCTCGAAGATCCGGTCGATCTGGGCACGCGGATTGCTGTCGGCTTCCGGTGCCGCGCCGATCACACGGCAGCCACGCTTCAGAGATTGGGTGAGCATGTCCTCGACGCCGGGAATGTCGATCATGCCTTCTTCGGGGAACACGCAGATTTCGATGTCGATCGCCCATCGATACTCGTCGATCAGCGGCAGAATGGCATCGAGCCCGCGCAATCCGACCGCCGGATCGACCTCGAGATGGGTGCGCATATGCGTAACGCCATGCAGGATCGAACGTTCGAGCGTCTGAATCGCCCGCTGCCGCACATCCTCGACCGTAAAATCTTCCTTGAGGCGCAGCACTTCCTTGAACGCCTCCGGCACCTTGCCCGTCACGAGGCGCGCACGATCGAAGATGCGCGATTTGTCGAGATGGATATGACATTCGATGAAACCGGGTGCGACCAGCCGGTTGCCAATCTCGATCACCGGGCCTTTGGTCGGCAAATCCGGCTCGATGGCGAGAATGCGCCCACCGCCGATGCCGATATCCATCGCCGGCCTGTCCTCGCGACCGGCAATCCGAGCCCCCTTCAGAATCAGGTCCACATCGTCCTCCGCCGGCGACGTCGAGCCGGCCTGTCCCCCGTTGCGTGCCGGCGAAGCATCCATGCGGCGCGGACCGGCCGTCAAGATGCGGGGATCCGGTCAGTGTCTCGCGCGCTGGCCGACGATCGCTCGGTCGGCCGGATGATGTGGATCAAAGCCGCAGCAACCCGGCCGCATTCTTGCTGGCATCGCCACGCGGTCCGTGCGCAAACTAAGAGGGGTCAATCAATCAAGGAAACACGCCTATGGGCATCGAAGTCAGTGGCATTCTGGGGCTTCTGCTCCTGGTCGCCGTCATCTATGCGATCGTCAAGACCGTGCAAAGCTCGGCCTCGTCCGGCACGAAAGTGCTGTGGGTCGTGATCCTCCTGCTGTTGCCGCTTCTCGGCTTCATCATCTGGCTGTTCATCGGCCCCAAAGGCTGACGGACAAGACGAACCCGGGCGCAGCCCGTCGGGCCCCCGATCGCGGGGCGCGACGGCGGCGTCTGGTTGGTCTTACAGGGGTCGGCTGCTCACCTTGAGCGTCACGATGTCGATGCCGTGGAATTGCTGATGGCGAATATCGTCGACAATCGAGCTAAGGATCCGGAATGACAGCATGTCTTCCGGCGGAGCGGCGCTGCGCATGACCAGCGGCAGTTCGTCTTCGAGATTTGCCCCGCGGGGCGCCGTAATGAGGTCGAGCTCGATCATTCCTTCGTCCTGACGGACCTCGACTCGAAGCAGGCGTTTGTCGTCCGCCGTTCCTTTCGCCTTCTCGAGCATCACCACCAGCGCTTCCTCGGCCGCAAGCTGCAGGCGATTGATCGCCGGTTTATCCCATCCCGCGCGGCGCGCAATCGATTCGATGAATTCATGCACTTGCGGTACCGACGCGACTGAGAAATGAGTCGCCAGGCGCTTCGGCCGGCCGCGCTTCGCACGGAACAGTAATGTGAGCAGGATGGCAACGATCGTACCGGCGGTCATGCCGTTGCTGAGCAACGATTGCGCGAAGGCCGGCATCAGGTCGTAGAACAAGGCCTTCTGCTGAAATCCGACGCCAAGCCAGAAGCCGAGTCCGACGATCAAGATATTCTCGTAGGTGATGCCTTCTTCGGTCGCGAGTTTCACGCCATGCATGAACAGCAGCACGAGCAGGACAATGATGTAGGCGCCGACCACGGCGTTCGGCACCGTCAGCAGCACGGCAGCGATCTTCGGCGAAAACGCGAGCAGAGCGAGCAGGATACCGCCGTAAAGCCCGATACGCCTTGCCGCGACGCCCGTCATGTCGACGACGGAGACTGACGTGGAATAGGTGGTGTTCGGCAGCGTTCCGCCTAGACCGGATAAGAGATTGCCGAGGCCATCGGCATAGACCGCACCCTGCACGGACCTGAAATCGACTGCCCGCGGTTTCCGCCAAGATACGCGTTGAATCGCGATACCGTCGCCAAAGGTCTCGATGGCACCGACGAGAGTAACAATTGCAAAAGCCGGCAGCAGTTCCCAGAAGGCAGGGCCGAACGAGAGATCGAACCCCGGCCAGGCGAAGGCCGGCAAACCAATCCACGCGGCGGAATTGATACTGCCGAGGTCGATCAACCCATAGGCGCCGGCGACGCCGGATCCGCAGATCAGCCCGACCAGCGGCGCCCAGAGACGCCCGCGCTTGCCGCCGAAAATAGAGACGCCAACGATCGTTGCGAGAGTCGCGATCGCACTGGCGGCGGCCCCGACGGCGACCGGTTCGCCGGTTGCGGCCGGATTAGACATCAAACCGAACGCGATCGGCATGACGGTGACGGCGATCAGCATGATCGCCGTGCCGCCGACGGTTGGTGTAATGATGCGTCGAAGCAGACCAAGATTGGCGGCCAACGGAAACTGGATCAGGGACGATGCGACAATGAGGGTCATCAGCAACGCCATGCCGCCTTCGAGGATTGCGGTCACGCCGACCGAAATGAAGGCGCCGGACGTGCCCATGAACAGGATATAACCCGCCCCGAAACGCCAGACCGGCCGCGCCTGCAACATGGTGCAGAGGCCGCTGACCAACAGAGCGACGAAGATTGCCCAAGCCGCAAACTGCTCGACCACGCCTCCGGCGCGCAGCACGATGACCGGCGTAAGAACGATCCCGGCGAGGATCACCATCACGGTCTGTGCGGCGAGTGCGGCGGATAACGCATGAGGCGGCTTGTCGCTGACCTCGTAACGCACGTCGCCGGGCTGCTCCTGGTTGCCTGCCATCCCAGTCCCTCCCCGATAGGCCCCCGATTCGCCGGCGAGCGCCGCTATTTGGGCCGGCTGGCGGCCAATCGGCAAGCCCATTGCCGCTCCGCCGGGCATCGCCGAAGATCGCGCCGACGATTCAGCCAGCCGCCGGGCCGACGGGTTCGCGAGGCCGCAATCGGCGTGGGAGTCTTCGACGCTAAGTTGGGAGCAATGGGAAAATGGCAGAGACAACGCTGGTCCGTGCCCGCTGGATTGTGACCGGTGCAGGAGACGACGATCCGATTCTGCGCGATGCGGCACTGCAGATCGACAATGGCAAGATCGTCGAGAGCGGACCCTTCGACGATCTGCAGGCGCGCCATCCCGACGCGCGCACCCTCGGCGGCCCTGATGTCGCCATCATACCGGGCCTGATCAATTCCCATCATCATGCCAACGGCGCGGGCGTGCAGCAGCTCGGTCTGCTCGACGATTTTCTCGAACCTTGGATTCTCGCACATGCCGTGTTGCGGCGGCGCGATGTCGGGCTCAACACACTTCTTGCCTCGGCGCATCTGCTGCGCACCGGCGTGACCGCGGTGGTCGACGTTCATAGCGGCGCCGGAACCGCCGATGTCTATACCGCGCGGGTCCGATCGGCGCTGGACGCTTATAGCCGCAGCGGCATTCGCGTTGCCTTTGCAGCCGGCACATCACGGCAGAGCCATCTGGTTCACGGCGGGGCGGGCGGCGACGATGCATTTCTCAAGACCCTGCCCGCAGCACTCGCCGCCCGAACGCGCGAAACGTTCATGCCCGGTCCCGACAATCTCGACGAGGACGATTACATCGGGATTATCGAGGACGCGTGGCAGCGATACCGGGATAACGCTCGGGTCGATGTCTGGTTTGCGCCCCCCGGCCCGCAATGGGTGAGCGACACGTTCATGCAGCGCATTGTCGAACGGGCAACAGCGCTCGATACCGGTGTCCAGACGCATCTCCTGGAATCCTATTACGAGAACCTGATGGGCGGCCATGTCTACGGACAAAGCGCGCTTCGGCATCTGCACGGACTGGGCATGCTGTCGCCGCGTTTTTCGATGGCACATGGCGTTTGGCTCGACGATGCGGATATCGAGATTCTGGCGGCGAGCGGATCGCCGGTCGTGCATTGCCCGGGATCGAACCTGCGGCTGCGTGCCGGCATCGCGCCGCTCAATGCGTTGCTGAAAGCCGGCGCGACAGCGTGTCTCGGCATGGACGGCACGACGCTCGATGACGACGACGACATGTTCGCCGAAATGCGCCTGGCGCTCAGGTTGCAGCGCGGCCCGGCCTTTAGCGATCCGGCACCGCGCCCGCGCGATGTGTTCGCGATGGCGACGATCAATGGCGCAAAGCTGCTCGGCAAGGAAGGCCGGCTCGGCCGGCTGAAACCGGGCTATGAGGCCGATCTGGTGATCCTGGATCTCAAGCGGATGCTGGCGCCCTGGGCGGCGCCGGAATGCGACCCGCTCGACCTCATCGTGCTCAGGGCGCGTGCCGACGATGTGCGCAGCGTCATGATCGCCGGCGAGATGGTCTACGACGACAAACGGGTGCTCGGCTTCGACGAAGAGGCGGCGCAACGCGAACTCGCATCACGCCTCGCCGCCGAGCCTTATCCGGCCGACGCCGCGCGGCTGGTCGCAGAGCTCGCACCGCATATCGTCGCTTACTACCGCGCCTGGAAACATCCCGAACGCCGGCCTCATATCGCCTATAACGCGCGGGGCTAGGCGTTCGGTCAGAACCAGATCATCGGTGTACGGGTCAAAAGCTCCGGTCCGTTCTTCGTGACGATGTAATTCTGTTCGAAGCCGGCGGCACCGACACCGTCCCAGGTAAGAAACGCCTCCGCGCTGGCGACCGAGTTTTCCGGTAGATACTCGTCGGGGTTGGCGGTTTTCTCGCCGAACATACCGCCGGTAAAGAACATGTCGTTGCTATGCCCGTAGAGCGGCCATTGCGCCGCCGCCTGGTCCTTCACCGAACCGCCATTCGCCTCCTTGTAGAGACGATCGCCGATGCGGCCGAGTTCGTGCAGTTTGACGCCCGGCATTGCCGCCGCCATGACACCTTCGATAATGCCCGCGCAGCCTAGGATGAGGTCTTTCTGCTCTTTCGTCGGCTTGCCGTAGACAGCGGTGCGGCCCGGATCGAGATAATAGCCGTGTTTCATCGGCCCCATGATCCAGCAGCGCACCATATCGCCCGGCTCGGGCGTATCGGGACTGAAGCCGGTCAGATTGCTGCGCGCGAAATCCAGCATGCGCCGGCCTTTGCCGTGACACATGCGGATCAGATAGGGAATGCCGCCACCGCGCAGCACGATAGCGCCGCCAACTGCCGCCGCTTCGGCTTCAGACTTGCCGGCGACCAACGCCTCCATCGCCGCGTTCATCGCCAAGGTGGAGACTTCGCCGGCCTCGCGGAACGCATCGAGTTCGCGCGGCGACTTCACCAGACTGACCGATCCGACCAGATCGTCGGCGACAACCCACTCGATGTCCGGTGTGAGGGCGCGCAACTCGTCCATATACTTGAAGGGAAAGAAATCCGAGCCGACCAGAGCGACCTTGCCGGTCACCTTGCGGCGCTTGAGATCCTCGGCCACGCCGGCGATCGGATTGAGATGCCATTCGACGCGGTCGGTCGCAATCCAGTCCTTGTATTCGAGCGGCTCGTCATTGTGCAGCACCGGGGTCTCGCCGCGCTGCAACACCACGGCGGCGAAAGACCGCGCGCGCCAGAAATTATTGTCGGGCTCCTGCCCGGAATGGGCGGAGTAATAATTGGTGAGCCAGAGCACATTGCCGTAGCGCTCATAAGCGCCGGAGCCCTTTGCCCAGACGACCGCGACATCGAAGCCGCGCCGCGCCATCTCGTCATGGGTCTTGCGCCAGCGCTCTTCATACTCGCTCTTCGGAAAATAGTTTGCGCCCACTGTTTCGTCCTCCCGTTTTCAGTCAGCCAGACCGCGTGCCTGCGATCGTCGACGAGCCTTGCAGATGCCGGCGCGTTTGTGAAGGGAAAGCGAGAGGGCTCAGCCGCGCCCGATGAACGGCATCTTGGTCGCCATCACGGTCATGAACTGCACGTTCGAATCGAGGGGCAGGCCGGCCATAAAGACAACTGCACGCGCGATGTCCTGGACATCCATGCGCGGCTCAATGGCGCGAGAACCGTCGGCCTGCGGCACGCCGCGGGCCATCGCGTCGGTCATTTCGGTCGCCGCGTTGCCAATATCGATCTGGCCGCAGGCGATGTCGTACTTGCGACCATCGAGCGAGGTCGATTTGGTGAGGCCGGTGATCGCATGCTTGGTCGCCGTGTACGGCGCAGAGTTGGGCCGCGGCGCATGGGCCGAGATCGAGCCGTTGTTGATGATCCGGCCGCCGCGCGGCGATTGCCGCTTCATGATCCGGAACGCATGCTGCGTGCAAAGGAAGACGGCGGTGAGATTGACGTCGACCACGGTCTTCCAGGCCGCGATATCGAGATCCTCCAGCAGCACGCCGGGTCCACTCTGCCCGGCATTGTTGAACAGCAGATCGAGCCGGCCAAAATTCTGCTCGGTCGCGGCGAAGAGCGCGGCGAGCGCCGCCGGATCGGTAATGTCGGCAGGCAAAGAGAGCCCCCGCTTCCCATCCGGCCCGGCCATGGTGAGCGTTTCCTCGAGTGCCGCCGCCCGACGCCCTGTGATGGCGACCGAATAGCCGTCCTTGAGCAGTGCGATCGCGCAAGCGCGGCCGATGCCACTGCCCGCGCCGGTAACTAGGGCGACTTTTCCCTTCGACGTCATGGATGACCCCTCCCGATAGCATTCCGGACGACAATGCAATCTAGCATGCGGCCGGCCCAATCGAACGGCGCTGTTGCTTCATTCCCGACCCATGCTCCCAGCCTATGCCCCGTTCGCGATAGCAGGTGATTCGGCCGCGCCGGCGATTTACCATGGCGCCGAGATCGATGGCCGCCGGGGCGGTCACCGATCGACGCAGGGGGAGATGCAATGACCGACGGCAATCCAGGCAGCGCGGCGCCCGCCGCGCGCGCGACCATGACCCGCGGGATCGCGCATGCCGTGAGTGTCGTGCTCGCCTTGTTCGTCGGCGGCTTTGCGCTGCTGTTCATTCTGTCGCGAGCGCAGGAGGACGGCGAGTGGGCGGCGCATCCGCTGGACTTCCTGCTGAACCTCTACGGCGCAGTCGGCGGCGTCGGCGCCTTCGCGCTTCTGTCGCTGGTATGGCTCGCGTTCTTCATGGTCCTGACCGAGCTGCTGGCCTGCACGCTTGTCGCACGTGCCCGCGGGCTAAGCGTCGCCATCGCAATCGAAGTGATCGCCTTTGCTCTCTTCCTTGCCGTCTGGTACCTGCCGCAACGGATTGGCTGAGCGGATTTTGCGAACTGTCAGCTCGTTCGATGGCCCGCTTCGCCGCGCTTGATGAAGCCGCCCATGCCCTCGCGCCCCTTCCAATGGGGGCCGTCCACGATCAGTTGGCCGCGCAGAAAGACCTTTTTCACGCGACCCGTCAATGAGCGGCCTTCGAACAGGCTGTAATCGATGCGACTGTGATGTTCGCTCGCGCGGATCGTCCATGTTTCGTTCGGATCGAACAAAACGATGTCGGCATCCGAGCCGACGGCGATGGTTCCCTTGCGCGGAAACAGCCCGAACAGCTTCGCCGGCGTCGTCGATGTCACCTGCACGAAGCGGTTGAGCGACAACCGGCCGTTCCGGACACCGCCGTCATAGACAAGCGGCAGCCGCGTTTCGACGCCCGGCGCACCGTTGGGGATCTTGTTGAAGTTTTCGTGGCCCTGTTGCTTCGAATATTTCATGCCGAGCGGCTGCTCGTTGAAACAGAACGGGCAATGATCGGTCGAGATTACCTGCAGATCGTCGGTGCCGAGGCCGCGCCACAGCATCGACTGGTGATGATGATCGCGCAGCGGCGGCGTCATCACGAATTTCGCGCTGTCGAAATCCGGTCGCGCATACTCTTCCTTCGTGAGAAACAGGTAGTGCGGACAGGTTTCGGCATGGACCCGGATACCGCGGTCGCGCGCCGCTGTCACCGCTGCGAGCGCTTCGGCGGCCGACAGATGCACGATGTAAACCGGCGCTTCGGCCAATTCTGCAAGGGTAATTGCGCGCTGCGTCGCCTCGCCCTCCATCAGGCTTGGCCTTGTGCTTTCGTGATAGCGCGGCGCGGTATGGCCGGCGGCCAGCGCCTCCTCGATCAGCACCTGGATGACCGGCCCGTTCTCGGCATGCATGCAGATCATGCCGCCATTGTCGCGGGCGACGCGCATCGCCTTGAAGATCGTCGCATCGTCGACCATCAGAACGCCGGGATAGGCCATGAACAGTTTGAACGTCGACACGCCCTCCTGGTGGATCAGCGATTTCATGTCGATCAGCACCTGCTCGCTGACCTTGGTCAGGATGAGATGCGCCGAGACGTCGACGCAGGCGGTCGCCGCGCGCTTGTGCCAGTCCTCCAGCGCATCGTGTGGCGTGCGCCCGTCCTGGTTGCAGAAATCGACCAGCGTGGTGGTGCCGCCGAAGGCCGCCGCTTTCGTTCCGCTGCCGAATGTATCGGCCGTCCGCGCGACGCCGAAGTCCCAGTCGAGATGCGTATGCACGTCGACGCCGCCGGGCAGAACGAGAAGCCCCTTTGCGTCATGTACCTCGGCGTGATCGCCGACGGGTATGTCGAGACCGATAGTACGAATGCGACCGCCATCGACCACGATGTCGGCGACGTAATCATCGCTGGCCGTAATGATGCGGCCGTTTCGAATCAGCAAGGTCATCGCATTCCCCTGTCTCCGGCTCGACGGCCGGCTGCGTTCAGTTGCGCGCCGCCATCTTCAGACTGAGCGGCGACACCTGGTCGGCGGTCCGCTTGGCCCAATCCATCGTCGGTACCCGGGCCAACGCGCGACGCTGTCCCGCTTCGAGCCGGTCCAGAACCTCGTCCTGATCCATGGTGAGTACCTTGCGATCGGCCACGACCTGCTCGCCGTTCACGAACACGTCGCGCACCGCGGCGGCGACGCCGGAATAAACCAGCGAGCGCAGCGGATCGCGCACCGGCCGCATCGAGGGATGCATGAGATCGACCAGTACGATATCGGCCTTGGCACCGACGGAGATGCGGCCGAGATCGTCGCGTCCCAGCGCCTTCGCCGCACCCAGGGTTGCAATCTCGAATACATCTTCGGTCCGCAACAGATCGACATGGCCGCTCGCGACCTTCGACATCAGACCGGCGATGCGCATTTCCTCGATCATGTCATGCGGATAGCAATCGGTGCCGAGCGCCATATTGACGCCCGCCTTCCGATAGCCGCCGAGCGATCGCATCATGTCCCCCCATTGTGCAAAGGCACGCGGGCAATGCACGACCGTCGTGCCGGTTTCGGCCAGCCGTTCGAGATCGCGATGCTCATAGTGATTGATCCAGGGGTGCTGATCGATATTGATCGCATGGCCGAGCAGCGTCTTCGGCCCCAACACACCAATCTCGGCGAGCCATTCGATCGGCGTCTTGGCATGGCGGCGCATCATCTCGCGATGCTCCATGACCGATTGCGAGGCATGGGTCTGCAGCGGAATGTCGCGATCCTCGGCCGCCTGCTTGCAGCGCGCGAACAGATCCGCCGTGCAGGTATCGGCCTGCGCCGCGCCGACCATGCCATGCAGACGGCCCGAGGAATGTTCCATCGCCGCGTCGATCATCTCGAGCGCGCGCGACAGATTCTGGACGCCCTTCTCCTCGTACCATGTATAGAGGTGGTCCTTGCCGTTCGGCGTGTACCAATGACCGGACTGCACCATCGGGCAGACATAGGTGCGGATGCCGGTGCGGCCGAGCATGTCGACCCAGCCGTCATAGGGCAGGCCGGAACAGTAGAGTTCGGCCATCGTCGTGCAGCCGCTGCGCAGAAGGTCGGAGACGGACGCCTGCGTTGCAGCAATCGCCGATTCCTGATCTTCCTGCAGCAGCCATGTGTATTCGAAGAGCTGCGTCATCCCCATATGTTTGGTTGCAAGATCTTCGAAGAAGCCCTTGCCGTGCATCTCCATATACGCGTGCAGATGGAGGTCGAGCAGGCCTGGCATGACCATGACGCCCTCGCCGGCAATCGTCCGGTCGGCATTGTCGGGAAACTCCGGCCCGACATGAACGATGCTGTCACCCGTAAACGCAACGTCGACATTGCGCAGGAACTGGTGGTGCCCCGTCGATTTGTCGTAAGCGATTACCCAGTCGGCGTTCTTGATTACGGTCGTCGACATCGCGCTGACCTCCCGGCCCGGTTGGCGGAACAGGCGAGCATCCCTTTCGATGCCCGCCTGCGCCGATTTTGTAACAATCGTCAGCAGCCCTTATGGTTCGGTCCATGTCCCTGCCAATCCTTTGGCAGCTCCGGAACCCGCCCCTCATAGTAAGGCAGCTCATCGACGCGCGGCTTGTAGCTGCCGTCGTCGATGCATTTCTTGACATGCAATGCGATCTCTTCGAGCGTCGCGAACCAGACGCCACCCTTCTTCTGCATATCCTCGATCATCTTCGAGACCCGCCGGCAACGCGCGAGGCGACCGGACACGAAAGGATGCCACACGGCAATCCACAAGCCTCGTTCCTCCCACATCGCCTCGAATTCCGACATGTAGACGTTCATCGTCTCGTCCGGCGACTTGATCGGCATCATGTAATTCATGTCCGGGCTATGCGTGTAATGCGGCCAGTCGTCCATCGCCCAGTGCGATGGCAGTTCGATCAGGCTACCGTTGCTGCATTTCAGGACATAGGGGATATCGTCGCCCATCAGCGTGGAGTCGTAAAGAAATCCATGCTTGCAAAGAATCTCTGCGGAGTTCTTCGAGAAATTGTAGAGCGGCGCCCGATAACCGCGCGGCGCCTGCCCGGTCATCTTCTTGATCGTGTCGAGCGCGCGGCTGGTCCAGTATTCCTCGTCCTCGCGGCTCTGCTCGTTCGGGTGCTCATGGAGATAGCCGTGATGCGCGATCTCGTGGCCGCCCTCCAGAATCGGGTCGACGAGTTGCGGATAGCGCTCCATGCACCAGGCGGGAAAGAAGAAAGTCTGCTTCAGCCCGTGATCCTTGAACATTTCGAGAATGCGCGGCACTGCGATCGCGTCGTATTTCAGCCAGGACATGGTCGACAGCATCGTCTCGGCACGATTGGGGTGCGCGAGATGAAGGATACTGTCGCTGTCGATGTCGAAGGTGATGGCCACGGCGACACGCGCATTGTTCGGCCAGGGAACAGGATTCTTGATCATTGGGATATCCCTTTCGTTTTCGGTTCAATCGATCATGATTTGATGGCGGCAATGCCTTCGATTTCGATCAGCAGATCCTCGAAGGCAAAACCTGCGACGCGCACCGCGGTCGCCGCCGGGCCCGGATCGGCGATATGTTCCATGCGCACCTTGGTCATCGCTTCCCAGAACTCGGTGACGGCGCGCCCTTCGCCGGAGAATTGGTAGTAGGTGTTGAGTTTCACGAGGTCGGCCATGGTGGCGCCGCCTTCTTCGAGGACGCGTTCCATGAACTGGAAGACGTTGCGGGTCTGGGTGGCGATATCGCCTTTTCCGACAGTTCGGCCGCGTGAGTCGGAAGAGATCTGACCGCCGAGAAAGATCAGATCGCCGACCTTCCAGCCCTGCGAAAGGGGCACGGGTATGCTCCAGTCCCAGTGATCCTTTGGCATCAGTCGCGTCTTCGGTCCGACCGCGGCGATCGCCTCGATCTCGATCAGCAGATCCTCATAGGCAAAGCCCTCGACGCGGACCGCCGTGCCGACCGGGCCGGGATCGGCGAGATACTCGAGGCGCACGCGTGTCATCTCTTCCCAGAAGCGCGTGACCTCCGCGCCTTCGCCGCGATGGCAGTAATAGGTATTGAGCTTGACGATGTCGGACAGATCCGCGCCCGCTTCCTGCAGCACGCGACGGATCGATTCGAACACATTCCGCGTCTGGGTCGCGATGTCGCCCTTGCCGATCGTGCGGCCCTGCGAATCGGCCGAGATCTGGCCGCCGACAAAGACCAGGTTCCCGACCTTCCAGCCCTGCGAGAACGGGACGGGCATGCTCCAGTCCCAATGATTCTTCGGCATCAGTCGCGTCTTGGGGCCGATCGCCGCGACCGCCTCGATCTCGATCAGCAGATCCTCGAAGGCGAAACCCGATACACGAACCGCCGTGCCGACCGGCCCCGGGTCCGCGAGATACTCCAGGCGAATCCGGGTCATCTCCTCCCAGAACTCAGTGACCGCGGGTCCATCGGCGTCCTGATAGTAGTAGGTGTTGAGCCGCACGATGTCGGAGAGTTCGGCACCGGCGGCGTGCAGCACCGTTTTGATATGTTCGAGCACATTGCGCGTCTGGGTCGCGATATCGCCCTTGCCGATGGTCTGGCCGCGCGCATCGGACGAAATCTGCCCGCCGACGAAGATCAGGTTCCCGACCTGCCAGCCTTGGGAAAATTTGACTGGCATGCTCCAGTCCCAATGGCCCTCCGGCATGATCCGCGTCTTCGTCATCGGTGCGCCCCTATCCCTCTTTATGACGCGATTTAGGAAGCCGGTTCCGGATCTTCGTCCGGGTCCGCCTGCTTGCCGCGCGCCAGTTTCACACGAACCAGGCGCGTGCGCGGATCGAGCGCATCGCGCAGCGCATCGCCGACCAGATTGAATCCAATGACCAACAGGAAAATCGCGATACCCGGCAATGTGGAGGCGTGCGGCGCGATATGTAGCACCGTCCGCCCTTCGCTGGTCATGATGCCCCATTCCGCTGTGGGCGGCTGCACGCCGAGGCCGAGGAAACTGAGGCCCGCCGCCGTCACGATGATCGTGCCGACGATCGTCATCGAATAAACGACGGAGGCCGCCACGACATGCGGCAGCATCTCGCCAAACATGATGCGGAGATCGGAGGATGCAGCCGCACGCGCCGCCTCGACATAGCCCAGCTCGCGTTCGGCCAGTGCCTGCACATAGACGACCCGCGTGTTGTACGGCACCAGCACAACGACGAGAGCAATGACGAGGTTTTCGAGGCCGGGCCCGAGAAAGAAGGCGAGCATGATGGCGAGCAGCACCATGGGAAAGGCGAACAGGACGTCCATCACCCGCATGATGAGATGACCGAAGCGCTCGTAGTAAGCGGCGATCAGGCCAAGCGGCACGGCAATAATGCCGCCCAGCAGCACCGGCGCGAGGCCGGCGATCAGCGAGAGGCGCGTGCCGTAGATCAGACGGCTGAGAACATCCCGCCCGTGATTGTCCAGCCCGAATATATGACCTTCGGTGCCGATGCCTTGCAGTCGCAACGCCGGATCGGCATCGTCCGGCCCGTAAGGCGCAATCCAAGGCGCAAAGATCGCGGTCAGAACGAAGATACTGACGATCACCGTGCCCAACAGTGCAAAGCGATCGGAGATCAGCGCGCGCCAGACAAAATAGAATGTCGAGCGTGCGCGCGCCGGCTTCACGGCCGGAGAAGCGGGCGCCACAATAGGGCCGGGAATGGCGGCGGGCTTCATCGCCCGTTCCTCAGCGCCGCCGGACATCGAGACCATAGACGATGATGTCGGCCAGCAGGTTCGCGAGCACGAACACGACTGCGATCGCGAGGATGCAACCCTGCACCATCGGCACGTCGCGCTGCAGAATGGCATTGTACAAAAGCAATCCAATGCCCGGCCAGTTGAAGATGATCTCGGTGAAGATCGCGCCACCGAACAGATAGCCGATCTGCAGGCCGCACATGTTGGCAAAGGTCGGCATGACGTTGCGTACGCCGTGACGATAGGTCACGCGGAAGTCGCTGAGCCCGCGGGCGCGCGCCGAGAGGATGTATGGCTGGCCGAGCGTGTCGATCAGCGCGCCGCGCGTGACGCGCGTGACGATCGCGACCGAGGTTGCGGCCGTAGTCACTGCGGGCAGCACGAGATGATGAATGAGGTCGGGAAAGCCGCCGGGATTGGCCATGTTGTACATGCCCGACATCGGGAACCATTTGATGTTCACGCCGAGCAAATAGAGCAGGACGATGCCGAGCCAGAAGACCGGCAGGCTGGCAAGCAGCATCGCGAAAAACACGATCGACCGGTCGGTCGCGGTGCGGAAGCGGCGCGCCGCGGTCGTGCCCAGGATGAAGCTGACCGGAATGACGATCAGCAGGCTGGCGCCAGTCAGGATGAGCGAGTTCCCGATCTTGTCGAGCAGGACTTCGGCGACCGGCTGGCGCAGCATCAGCGACTGCCCGAGATCGCCATGCAACAAATTCCACACCCAGATCGCATATTGGACCAGCATCGGCTTGTCGAGGCCGAGCTGGGCGCGGAGCGCCTCGCCGCGCTCCTCCGTATAGAACATCGACAACAGCGTGTTCGCGATATCGCCCGGCACGAGCTGGAGCGATCCGAACACGACGAACGTCACGCCGATGAGCACCGGAATGGCGTGCAGGGTACGAATACCGGCGAATCTCCACATGGCGCTCTACCGAAAAACGGGGGCGCCGGCCGATAACGACCGGCGCCCCTGATATTTACTGAGTCTTGTCGATCAGCGTCAGGTCGGTCCAATGCTGCGGTGGCAGCACGAAACCGGTGATGCTGGGATTCATCGCATAAACGCCCAGCGGGCTGTGTGTCGGGATGAACGCGGTATCTTCCTCGATCACAACCGTCTGGAGTTCATGAAGCTTCGCCAGCATTTCCTCTTCCGAGGTTGCTGCACGCGCCGCCGCCAGCAATTCCCCGACCTTGGGATTGTCGTAGAAGCCGGCGTTGAACCCGTTGGGCGGCAAAGCTGCGGGCGAGATCGACGCGTCGAGCCAATGGAACGCGTTTTCACCCCATGACAGCTGCATGAATCCGGTGCCTTCGCGCATGCCCTTGTTCATCTGCTGCATGTAGGTGCTGATCTCGAAGATCTCGATCTTCAGATCGACGCCGATCCGTGCCCAGTCGCGCTTGATCCATTCCGCATCCGCCACGGTAGCGACGTCGCCGGCACCGCCCGGCGTCCAGTCGACCCGCACCTCGAACCCGTCGGGATAGCCGGCTTCGACCAGCAGTTCCTTCGCGCGTTCGGGGTCATAGGGCATCGGCTGGTAAGCCGGATCGTGACCCGGGCCGCCGAAGTTCAGGATGCTATAGGCCGGCAGACATTGCCCGCGCCGCAGATAGGTGCAGAGGCCTTCGCGATCGATCGCCATGTAAAGCGCCTGCCGCACGCGCACGTCGTCGAGCGGCTTCTGCTTGAAATTGATCCACATGAGATAGATCGTCGGCACCGGGGCCATGATGACGTTCATGCCCTGACCCTGGATGTACTCGACCGAATCCGGCGTCGGAGTCGCGATGATGTCGACTTCGCCGGTCAGCAGAGCAAGCTCGCGCGTGGCCGCATCCGGAATACCGCGGATGATCAGCCGGTCGATCCGCGGAACGCGCTGCGGATCCCAGTAGTCGGCGTTGCGCTCCATCACGATCTTTTCGTTGACGACGCGCTCGACGAATTTGAAGGGCCCGGTTCCCACAGGATGCAGACTCACATCCTCATTGCCCCACTGCTTGACCGATTCCGGGCTCAGCATGCCGGCCGAACCGAAACCGCCCATCGAGATGCGGCGCAGAAACTCCGAGTTCGGCTGCTTCAGGTTGATGCGGAACGTGTATTCGTCGACCGCCTCGTAGCTCTCGATATCCTGATGCCACCAGGTATTGAAGTTGTAAGCGAGCTCGTAGAAGTACTCGAAGTCCCTGTTGAGCACGCGATCGAAATTGAACTTGGCAGCTTCGGCGTTCCACGGCGTCCCGTCATGGAAAGTGACACCCTGGCGGAGATGGAAAATATAGACCGTGCCGTCTTCCGAGACTTCCCAGCTTTCGGCGAGCGCCGGCTTGATCGGCGGGATTTCGACATCCGACACCGAGAGATCCTGCTGCGTGAAGCTTTCGAACATCAGATAGACTTCACGATAGGTCAGCCACAGCGCGTGGGTATGCGGGTCCAATTGGCCCGGCTCGCCCTCGATCGCCATTACGACGGTCTTTTCCTGGGCATTGGCCGGAAAGCTGAAACCGGTGACGGTCATTGCCGTACCGATCGCCGCGCCGAATGCGGCAAGCGCGGTGCGACGGCTGAAACAGCGCCATCGTCCCGGTTCGTGGGTATTCGTCTTCATGGTTGCGTTCCTCCTGTTTAGCCAGAATGGCTTGCATATTCGTTCTTGATCGTGGCCGCGCCTTCCCTCCTTTCGCGACGTCACGGACGCAATGAGTTCGCTACGGAAGCCCGTTGCGGTGCCCCCGCACCGGCAACGGCGGGATCGTGAAGATGGCAGGCAACGCTGTGGCCGCTACGAATCGACCGCAGCGGCGGCACGATGCCGCGGCAGGGTTCAAAGCGATCGGGGCAGATGCCGGCATAGATGCAACCGCCGTGGACATTGCCGGCGAAATCGACTGCGCCAGTTTCAGCGTCCTGCGTCCGGGTAACAACCTGCTGCCAGCGATCGCTCGCCTCGATGCGCAAAATCGAATCGAGCAAGGCGCGGCTATAGGGATGCAACGGCGATTCGTAGAGATCGCGCGTATCGCCGGTTTCGACGATACGGCCGTGATAAAGCACAACGATCCGGTCGGCGAGATGGCGCACGATTTTGAGATCGTGCGTCACGAACAGATAGGTCAGATCGAGCTTCTCGCGAATATCCATCAAGAGGTTCAGGATCTGTGCCTGCACCGACACGTCAAGCGCCGAGACCGGCTCGTCGAGAAAGAGAAACCGCGGATTGAGCGCGAGCGCCCGGGCGATCCCGATGCGCTGGCACTGGCCGCCGCTGAATTCGTGCGGATAGCGGTTCGCGTGCGCGGCATTGAGCCCGACCAGATCGAGAAGCTCTTCGGTCCGCTCCGTAATGGCACGCCGCGATTCGCCGAAATTCACCATCGGCAAGGCGATGTTCTCGGCGACCGTGCGACGCGGGTTGAGCGCATGAAGCGGGTCCTGGAACACCATCTGCATATGGCGCCGATAGGGCTTCATGCGCGCCGAGGGCAGATCGTCGACGCGTTCGCCGTTCAGATGGACCTCGCCTGAATCGGCCTGCAACAGATTGAGGATGAGGCGGCCCAAAGTCGACTTCCCCGAACCCGTTTCGCCGACGCAACCGACCACCTCGCCCGGATAGATATCGAGATCGACGTCGTCGACCGCGACCACTTCGCCGACTTTCCGCCGATTGAGGATGCCCGAGAGAATCGGAAATGCTTTGCGCAGCTTGCGCACGCGGATCAGCGGCTCGGATACGGCCGGGTTCATGCCGCCACCGGTACGGCGGGATAGAGATGACAGCGCACGCCGCTGCCATCGGTCGCGATGGCAAGCGGCGGCTCGGTGCGACGACAGATATCCATAGCCAGGTCGCAGCGATCGGCAAACTTGCAGCCGTGAGGCAGCCGCAGCAGATCGGGCGGCTGGCCGCGCACCTGGAAGAAGCGCCTGGTCGCACGCTCCGGATCCGGCACCGAGGCGATCAGCGCCTTGGTATAGGGATGCATCGGTCGCTCGAGGACCTGGTCGACATCGCCGACCTCTTGAATCCGGCCCGCATACATGACGATGACGCGATTCGCGAGCGCGCGAACCATGCCGAAATCATGGGTGATGACGATGATCGGCAATTGCCTCTCTTCGTGCGCGCGCTTGAGCAGATGGAGGATGCGCGCCTGCACGACCACGTCGAGCGCCGTCGTCGGCTCGTCGGCGATCAGGATCTCCGGATTGCAGGCGAAGGCGAGCGCGATGCCGATGCGCTGGCACATGCCGCCGCTGAGCTGATGGGGATAGCTCGCAGCGACCCGCAGCGGATCGGCAAATCCGACGCTGCGCATCGTCGCCACGATCTGCTGCTCCGCGTCGGCGGCGGTGAGCGACCTATTGTGCCGCCGCAGCGTCTCGACGATCTGGCTCCGGATCGTGAAGGATGGATTGAGGGCCGCGCGCGGATTCTGAAAGATCATCGCCAGTTTGCGGCCACGCATCGCGACAAGCTCGCGCGGGCCGAGCGCCATAAGATCGGTCCCTTCCATCATGGCGCTGCCGCTGACATAGCGGCCGGGCGGACTCGGGACCAGTTTCATGATCGAGAGGGCTGTGACGCTCTTGCCCGACCCGGATTCGCCGACGATTGCGAGTACGTCGCGTCGCCCCAGATCGAAGCTCACATCGTCGACCGCCCGAACGGTGCCGGCCGGCGTTTCGAAGTAAGTCCGCAGATTGCGCACCGAAAGGGCCGGGCTGACATCCGGCAACGTCGATGCAACGGGCGTTTCGATCGACAGCGATGCCATGATCGTTGCGCCTCCAGCCGGTCTTAGGGGCGGGCGAGCGACAGTCTGGGCCGCAACATCGCAGGTGCGACGCGCACAGCATCATCGGAGCCACAATGTCGGGCTTGGTCCATGCGCGTCTCCCCGTGCGGACGACACTTGCGACCTTGCGTCGTCCTTATGGCGGGATGCTCGGCAGACAGCCCCGCCTTGCCCACGAGCTAACGGCAGGTCCGACTCTTTGTCAAGTTACTTGCTTAAATGAACAGGACCTTACACAGCGCAGACAGACCGCCTGGCGCTAGAATGTCGGCGGCGTATTGATCCATAGAATGCGCGTCGTCACCTTGCCAAGGTTGCGATAGCCGTGCGGCCGATCCGAGTCGAATGAGAACGCATCGCCGACACGAATCTCATAGGTCTCGTCCGCGACTATGAGCTGAAGCTCACCCTCGAGAACAAGACCGAACTCCTGTCCATTGTGCCGGATCAAATCTTCACTCGCGCCGCCCGGTTCGACGACATGGACGTTGGCCTGCAGAAGGCTTTCCGGCAATGAGGGGATAAGTTTCTCGAGGCTGACGCCTTCGCCCCGGCGCTTTCCGGCAAATTGCAGGACCGGACGTTCGGCAAGTCGGATAACCGTTACCGTGCGATCGAACGGACCGCTTTCCGAAACCAGTGCGCCGATATTGGTCTGCAACGCGTTCGCCAGCCGATGCAGCGTCGCGAGCGAAGGTCGGACTTTGTCGTTTTCGAGCTTGGAAACATAGCCTTCCGACACCTCGACCATCGCTGCGACTTCGCGCAGGCTCAGCCCCTGGACCAGCCTGGCGTGACGCAGGCGACCGCCGAGATAGAGGTTGGCATTGTGCAATGAAGAAGTTGCCGGCTTCTTAGCGCCGGGCTTTGCACGGGTCTTTGCCGAGGCTTGCGCCTTTTGCGCGTTGCCGCCGATTCGCCGCCGCGTTTTCGATTGAACCGGCTTCTTCATCCCCGCTTCCCCATTCCACCCGACAATTCGTAAACACGATCCGCAAAACCATTGCAGCATGACGGGCCGCGGCCCATTTTCTTCGCCCAGCGACAGCCGTCGCGATCGACCACGCAACAGGGCAAATCTCGCAACCGGATGCAGCAGTATCGTGTACGCTGGTGGCGGCAATATCCCACCGGCGGCAGGCGTCGCGTCAACCGATTTTTGCCCCGTCCGCATCCAGCGCAGGATCCGGGCCATGCCCGCTCCCCCTGTCGATCGAATTTATGCCCGGTCGGCGCAAGGTGTCTTATTTGTCAAGATACTTGACCACCCCGGGCGCGCGGCCCTAGGGTCGCGCGAAAGTGGAAGCGCTCATCTGCACGGACCGCATCGAAGCGGGCCGTTAAGAGCGCTGCCGTCGGGGACAGGGAACCATGAACGCACAGAAACGGATCGCACACCTCTGCGGCTTCGTCGACGAAGACCGGCTGTGGCGCCGGCATATGGAACTGGCGCAGATCGGTGCGCTCCCTTCCGGCGGCGTCAACCGGCAGGCCCTCAGCGCCGAGGATATCGATGCCCGGCATCTGCTGATCGGCTGGGCGCGCATGCGCGGTTATCGGATCGAAACCGATGCGATCGCGAACCTCTATATCCGGCGTGCCGGCCGCTACGACGATCGTCCGACCGTCGCCACCGGCAGCCATATCGACACGCAGCCGCTGGGCGGCCGTTTCGACGGCGCCTATGGCGTACTCGCCGGTATCGAGGTTCTGGAAAGTCTCGACGATGCGGGCATCGAAACCGACCATCCGATTACCGTGGTCGCCTGGACCAACGAAGAGGGCAGCCGGTTTGCACCGGGCGCGATGGGTTCGCTCATTTTCTCGGGATTGCGCCGGGTGGACGAATTCAGCGCCAACGCCGATGCCGAAGGCACCACGCTGAGCGCGGCACTCAAGTCGACGCTGGACGCCATGGATACCGACCGGCAGCTAGATACCCGGCCGACTTTCAAAGCCTATATCGAGGCGCATATCGAGCAGGGTCCGGTCCTCGAGGCCCGGCGCATCGATATCGGCGCGGTCACCGGTATTCAGGGCACGCGCTGGTTCGAAGTCGAAGTAAATGGGCGCAGCGCGCATGCCGGCACCACGCCCATGTCGAAGCGTGCCGATGCGATCACGGCTGCGATCGATATCATGACCGACCTGCGCAGGATCGCCGAGGATCCCGAAGATCGCCTGCGCTTCACGATGGGGCGCGTCGATGTCGTACCGAACTCGCCGAACACCATTCCCGAGCAAGTGCGCTTCACGATCGACATGCGCCATCCCGAGCAGCAGGTGCTCGAGGATCGGACCCGCGCGATCGTCGCGCGCTGCACCGGCCCGAGCGGCGGCTGTCGCGTTTCGATCCGCGAGGTGCTGACGCAACCGCCTTGCGACTTCCCCGAAGCGATCGTCGCCCGGGTCGAGAATGCCGCAAACGCCTTGCCGGCTAGCTGCATGCGCCTCCCCTCCGGCGCGTTTCACGATGCGTTGTTTGTGGCTCGAATCTGCCCGACCGGAATGATTTTTGTGCCCTGCCGCGACGGCATCAGTCACAATCCAACGGAGTATGCCGAACCGGCGCATCTGGCCGCGGGCGCGCGCGTGCTGGCGGCGACCCTGGTTGGCCTTGCCGAGAAAGACGCCTGAAGAAGTTGGTGCGGTCCATCCGGAAAATCCGGATATCCTGAGGCCGCAGATCCGAACCGGGAGAACGCAGCATGCCTTATCCGAGCTGGGAAGAAATCCGCTCCACCACCATCGAGAACACGTTCTCTCACATGAACCCCTGGTATGTGCCGATGATCGAGGCGGATATGCCGACCTTCATGGCGCGACCGCACGTGACCGATCCAGCCGGCCTCAAGGGCGCGGACGTGGTGATCATCGGCGCGCCCTATGTTGCGGGCTGGAGCAGTTATGCCGGCGTCGGGAAGGACGAGTGGCTCGCCGCACCCAAACGCATCCGCCAGCAGTCGATCCGCTATGGCTCCGGATACATCCAGGATTTCGATCTCGACATTTTTGAACATCTCAAGGTCGTCGATTACGGCGATGCCGAGATTCCGCCGGAAGCGTTGGTGCGGCCGACCGCCACGAACGTGTTGCGCGCACAGGCTGCCGTGGAAAAGAAGGTCAACGACGTGCTGGCTGTCGGCGCAATTCCGATTGTCATCAGCCAGAATTCGCCCTGCGGTTCTTTCGCGATAGCCAAGGCGGTTTCGGAATCGACCAAGGGCAAGGTCGGCACGATAAGCCTCGACACCCATTGGGACATCGCACCGCTCGACAAACTGACGATGGATCCGCGCATCGCCGGCAGCGACAGCTGGCTCTACAAGACATACGAGTTCCTCGACAATTTCGATCATCGCAACCTGATCGAAATCGGTCCGCGCGGCATGCTCGAGAACAAGGATATCGTGCGCGGATTCCTCAACAAGGGCACGCATTTCTATCCGATGTGGAAGGTGCGCACCGATCTCGGCATCGACAAGCTATGCGAAGAACTGCGCCATGCCTATGAAGGCACCGACAAGGTTTACGTCCATTTCGACATGGACATTATCGGCGGCGCCGGCCCGGCGTCGGGCGATATCCTGGGCGATCTCGCCGAACCGATCGGCATGACCGATTACGAGGTGCTGCGCATCGCGCATGAAGTCGGCAAGCGCGGTCTCGCGGCGCTCTCCTTCATCTGCATCCCGCCCGGCTCGGCGGTCGTCTACCGGCTGATCGTCTACGTGATCGCCTATCTGATGGCTGGCCTGATCGCGGCGCGCAACCAGCCGCGATAGGCAGGGCGCGGAACAATGTCCGAAGCGCATTTTCGCGACCTGCCCGGTCGGCCGGACGCGGCCGGCTACAGCGATATCGTGGTCGCCGACGGTTTCGCGTTTCTGGCCGGCAAGGTGGCGGCCGATTCACCCAAACCGATCGCGCTCGGCAACATCGAGGACGAGACGCGGGCTTGCATGGAGCTGCTCGGCGCAGCCCTCAGGCTGGCGGGTCTCGGCTTCGACGATGTCGTGCGCGCGAATGTCTACATGACGAAGCTCGACGAGTTCGAACGCATGGATGCGGTCTATCGCAGCTATTTCGGCAAGGGGCGGATGCCGGCGCGCACCACCATCGGTGCCGCCGAGCTTGTCTTTAGTTGCCGGGTCGAAATTGACTTCGTCGCCCGCATCAAGACCTGACCAGGCAGCGGCCAGGCGTCGCTAGCGGGCGAGCGCTTCCATCAGCTTCCTGGTGCCGAAATCGGCCGGACGATGCCGGACGCGCTCATCGAGCAGGGCTTGTGCCTGGTCCTTGCGCCCGGCGCGGATCACGGCGTCGATCAGGATCAGGCTGAAAATATCCTGCTGCGCATGACTGCCGCCGATCGGCGCCATCGCGCCGACCAGCGCCGCGAATTTGTCGCCCGCCTGTCCGTATTGGCCTTCACCATAGGCGAGCAATGCCTCGCCAATCGGTACTGTCAAAGTCGCCGCCAACGTGGCCGCATCGTTCGCGCCCGTGGCGGCAAACGCCCGCAACGAATCGAGATAACGCCCGGCGGCCTCGATCCGTCCGGCGCCCGCGAGCGCCATCATGTAATGCGCATCGGTGAAGGCCATCACATGATCGCCGGTCCGTGTCTGGGCGAGATCGGCCAGCGGCTGCCAGCGATCGCCGACATCGATACCGGCCAGCGTCAGCCGCATCAGAAGCGAGGCGGCGTTCTGCACATCGAGATAGAACCCGCTTTCATCGACGCGGATGTCGCGATCGTAGAGTTCGAGCACGTGCGCCGGATCGCCCCGTTCGAGCGCGAATAAAGCCGCGTGCCACCAGACATGGGCCTTGAACGGATTGCGATCGGCCCAGCTTCCCGCCGGATAATCGAGCCACCCCAAACCCTCATCGGCGCGCCCCTGCATCTCAAGCACGTGCGCGACCGCGTGAATGGCCCAGAGATCGTCGCGATTGCGCGCGACGGCCTCTCGCCCCTGTTGTTCCGCCTGTCGATAATGGCCGCATTCTTCGAGACCGAAGGCGTGCATTCCAAGCACGAAACCGTAACCGGGCATTTCCGGGTCGATCGCCTTCAGCGCGGTAGCCGGCACTTCGCGCAGATCGACGCGTCGTCCCTGCCAGAAGCTCATGAAATGGTGGAGCCGGAGTGCGAGCAGATCGCGCGGGAATGCAGCCACGATGTCCTCCCACTGCCGGCAGGCGGCACCGATTTGTCCAACGCGCCATTGTTGCAATGCCTCGAGATGCATTCGTTCGCGCGGGGTCGCATCGCCTGCAACCCCTTGCGCTGCCGCGATCGCCTGATCGACCTTGCCGGCAACGGCGTTGGTTGCAAGCTGCATCAGCATGTAGCCGCGCAGACAGAGGCCCATCGGGAAGCTTGGATCCGCCGCCAGCGCGGCCTTCACATATTCGCCGGCCGCCAGTCGGTATTCAAGAAAGGCCGCGAGCGCGTCGTCATAACCATCGACCGCCGCTCTCGTACTCGCCGTGACCGGATTTCCCCAGCGATCCTCGTGCATCCGACACTCCGCATGAAAGCTGACAGCTTACACCGCGGCGATTACCCCGGCTTCCGCCTGAATAACACATCGACAGGGGGCCGTTTCACCGCGCAGCACATGGCCCCAGCGGGCCCTCGCGGCCTCGCTCTCGATCCAATGCATCGTCATGATCGGGATTCCCAAGGCTCGGCCTCGGCACGACCGGCTGGGGTGGCCAATCGCGCGGCAGGAAGCTACGCAGGATCCAGGACAAACTGTCACCGGCGAGTTTGGTATAGTTTTGCGGCAGTTTCGAGGGGGGCTCGCCCTGGCTATGAGGGCCGAAAGTCGGCCCCACCTGCGGGCGGACCCGGTGGAGGGAAGAAGATGCAGTTTGAACTGGACCCCGATCAGGCAGATCTGGCCGCCCGTGCCGCCAAACTGGCACACGATACGATCGGGCCGCGGGCCGCCGAGGTCGACCGCAGCGAGGCCTATCCCTGGGACAATGTGCAGGCTTTAACCGACGCCGGCTTCATGGGCATGACGATTCCTGTGGAATTCGGTGGCGCCGGCCGTTCGTTTCTCGACGCCGTATTGGTCATCGATCAGATGGCGCAGGTCTGCGGCGTCACCGCGCGCATCGTGGTCGAAGCCAATATGGGTGCGATCTCGGCGGTGATGCGTTACGGCACCGATCTGCAGAAGCAACTGGCGGCGCGCCTGGTGCTGGCCGGCGACAAGCCGGCGATCTGCATCACCGAACCGGACGCCGGCAGTGCCGCGAACGAAATGACGACGCGGGCCGACCGCCGCGGCGATCGCTATGTCATCAACGGACGCAAACACTGGATCACCGGCGGCGGGATTTCGAAACTGCACATGGTCTTTGCCCGCGTGTTCGACGAACGCGGCAACGAAGAAGGGATCGGCGGATTTCTGGCCATCCGCGACGAAACCAAGGGCCTCGTCGTTGGCAGGCGCGAACCGGCCATGGGATTGCGTGGCATTCCCGAAACCGAGCTGATTTTCGAGAACATGGAAATCCCGGCCGAGCATGCCCTGCTCCCGCCCGGCGGTTTTCGCCGCGGCTTTGCCGGATTGATGGATGCCTATAATTCGCAGCGCGTCGGCGCGGCGACGGTCGCGCTCGGCCTTGCCGACGGGGCGTACAAACTGGCACTCGACTACGCGCGCGAGCGAGAGCAGTTCGGCCGGCCGATCGCCGAGTTTCAGGGTCTGCAATGGATGCTGGCCGATATGAGCACGCAGATCGATGCGGCACGCCTGCTGATCCATCGCGCCGCCGCAAGCGCCGATCCGTTCCCCGATCCGACCATGGCGGCGAAGGCCAAGATCTTTTCGTCGGAGATGGCGATGAAGGTATCGAACGACGCGCTGCAGATTTTCGGCGCACGCGGCTATTCGCGAAACTATCCGCTCGAGCGGATCGCGCGCGATGCCCGCATGTTCACGATCGGCGGCGGCACCGCGCAAATCCTGCGCACGGTGGTCGCCTCACGTATCCTCGATCGGAAACTGCCACAGACCCGCGACGGTTATCTCAAGCTCGACGCGCGCAAGCGTAACGACACGGCCGAATAGCGCGCTCAGGCGGTTCGGAAAAGCAGATCGCTCTCGCTTGCCGCAGCGGCGTCAGGCGCGTGGTGAGAGCAATGCGTTGCCGTCGCCACCAACAAGATATGGTTTCAATGCACTCAGCACATCGCCCAGCCGGCCGACAATGTTGTCGATCGCCTGCTTGATGCCATCCACATAAATTTGATCCGGCGCCGTCAGCATTCGGCCTTTGGCGCCAATCAGCCCGATGCTGAACCGCACGGCACCGCCATCGAGTCCGACGGGAACCGCAAGGCTGTACGTGCCGCCTGCACATGATAAGCGGGTACGATCCGTTGCCACCGGATACGGCGTTGGCTGCGGAATCTGACCGTTAGTCGGCGTCAGATCGGCGCCACATTCCCGAAATCCGGCCAGTCCATCCGCGCGAACCCGATCACCTGCTCGCCCAGCAGATCGAGATTCCGCGCGACCTCGCGGCTCCGGCAGTCGCCGGCGTCGTCGAACCCCGTCTCGGCAGTATTGATCGCTATGCCGAGCGGCGTCGGCCAGCCGCGCAACGCATGCACGATCGAGCGCATCGCGACCAGCGTCGTGCCCGTCGCCTGCCAGCCATAGGCGCAGACGATACAGCCGACCGCGCGCGCATGCAGATACGGGCGATCGTCGCCGCGCATGTCCTCGATATAGTCGAGGGCGTTCTTCAGAAGGCCCGAGACCGAGCCATGATAGCCGGGCGACGAAAGGATAACCCCGTCGGCCTCGCGCAGCAGCGTCACGAGGCGCGTGGCTTTCGGGTCGCGGGCCGTCGTGTCGGGCACATACATTGGCAAATCGAGCGCAGCGCCCGCGAGCACTTCCGTGCGCGCGCCCCGCCGTTCCGCTGCCCGCATCGCGAGCCGGAGCGCCTTTTCGGACGATGAGCTTTCGCGGTTCGTACCGCCGAGGCCGACGATCAGCGGTCGATCGGGCATCTACATCGAGCCCCTAATCATTGGCGGCAGGATCGCCCGGCGAGCGCCCGATGAAGGCGTGAACGCGATCGCGCGTCGAAAGAATATGCCGGCGCATCGCATCTTCGGCTGCCTCGCCATCCTTGGAGCGGATCGCCCGGATGATTTCCTCGTGAAAATCGTTCGCATTGTCCTCAAGGCGTTCGAACACCGCGCCAATCGGCAGGAACATATGGGCCCGTGCCGTTTCAACGGCGGCCTGCAGATAAGTGTTCCGCGACGCCCGCGCGATCAGCAGATGGAATGCGTTATCATCGGCGACGAAGGGTGCGATGTTGGGCACGTGGCTGCGCGACTCCTGCGTGGCCGTCAGGATCTGCATCCGATCGAAGATCGCGAGCAGCTCGTCGAGTTCTTGCGGGCTGCGCCGCTCGGCGGCCAGCCGCGTCGCTGCACACTCGGTCGGAAGCCGGAACTCGAAGATCGCGGCAAGCTGCTCATAGTGAGCGTCAATCAGTCGATGCAGCTCGTTGCCATGCTTGAACCAGGAACGCACGAAAATGCCGCCCGTCGCGCCGCGCCGTGTCTCGACCAGTCCTTCCGCCTCGACTGCCCGCACCGCTTCGCGCACCGTCGTACGCGAAACGCCAAGCTGGGCCGCAAGATGTCGCTCCGGCGGCAGTTTTTGCCCTGGGAGAAACCGGCTCAGGATGATCGACGTACGCAGCTGGTCGGCGACGAGTTCGTAGGTCGCGATCGCCCGAATCGGGCTGATCAACGGCTCGGTAATCTTCTTGGCTGCTGCCGATCTCGCCATGCGTTAAGCTATTTCCTCGCCGCAGACATTCGTCGATCAATGCACCCTACATATTGAGCGCGGTCGAAACGGCACAAGGGTGGTCGCACGACAACGCAGCCCGAATATCGGCCGCACCCCTCAAGCCGCGGTTACGACGTCTTGCCGCCCTTGGGTGCATCGCCCGCACCCTCGGTTGGCCCCGAATTGAGATCCGGGAAGGATTTATGCAGCCCGGTCAGATCGCCGCCGGCGACGCCGATCTCCTTGAGCAGCGAATCGACCAGCGGGCCCTGACCGCGATAACGAAGCGCCGCGTTCACGAGTTGATCGGCAAGATTGCCGTCCCCGCCCGATCCGCCACCCCCGCCGCCCTGGCCGCCGGGCAGCGCACCGGCACCCCGTATATCGAGGATCTTGAGGCCCTCGATCTGCTCCAGCGGTTTGACGCTTTCGCGGATGATTGCTTCGAGCTTCTCGATGAGCTCGAGCTTGACGCGCATCGCCTGCACATTCGGCTCCAGCAGATTGTCGGCCTCGTTCCGAGCACGGATGCCGGCCGCCTCGACCTGCAGCCGGAGTTCCATCCCCGCGGACCGCAATTGTTCGACATTTGCTTCGGCCTCGGCGACGACCTTCATCATCTCCGCCTGCTGACGCGAGGAAATGCTCTGCACGGAATATCCGGCCTCGGCCCGCGCGATTTCTCGCGCCCCGATGACCGCCTCTTCGGCGCGCGCCAGCTCTTCCTTGACCCGTTCCGTCGCGACTCGAACCTCGGTAACGACCCGCGACCGCTCGGCCAGCTCCGCCTGCAACGTCTGCTCAGCCAGTTCGACCTGCTTGCGGCGCTCGACATCGCTGACTTCGAGCATCTGCGCGGTTTCTATCTCGATCTGTCGCAGGCGCTTCTCGGCCGACGCTCGCTCGGTCTGCACCGAGAGATCGGTTTCGATGCGAACCTTGTCGCGAAGCTCCTGGGCATGGGCTCGGCGCTCCTCGATTTCGTTCTCGATCGCGATCCGCGCTTCTTCGACGTTGCGCTGCGCTTCGAGCTGGGTCTTTTCGGTTTCCAGATTGATTTCGGCATGAAGACGGGCGGCCGACGATTCTTCACGGCTGCGCTGCACGGAAAGTTCGCGCTCCTGCTCCATCTGGGCGAACTCCTGATCGCGCTTCAGCGTCAGCCGCTGGCGGGCCGACGCAAGCGCCTTCCCCTCGATCGCGATCTGGGCGTCCTGCTCGACTTCGTGGCGACGGCGGCGCAGATCTTCGATCCGCTCGGTCAGATAGGTGAGGCCGGCGGCGTCGAAAGCATTTTCCGGATTGAAGTACTCGCGTTCTGTCTGGTCGAGCTTGGTGATCGAAAGGCTCTGCAGTTCCATGCCGGCGCGGGTCAGGCCGGGGCCTACAATCTCCGCCGCGCGGCTGCCGATGTCGCTGCGCCGCAGATGCAACTCTTCCATCGTCATCTCCGATGCGACCGTCCGCAGCGCGTCGATGAAGCTGTTTTCCAGAAGATGCCGGAGCACATCGGGCTGCAGCGTCTTCTTGCCGAAAGTCTGGGCCGCCGCCGACACGTCGTCGGCATTGCGTCCGACCCGGACGTTGAAACTCGCGACGACATCGACGCGCAGCCGGTCTTTCGTGATCAGAGCCGATCGGCCGGTCCGGTCGATATCGAGGCGCACCGAGTTCATGTTGACGCCGGTAACCTCGTGCAGGACCGGAAACACGAACGCGCCGCCCGATATCACCACCTTGCGACCGAGGAACCCGGTTCTGACGAAGGCCACGTCGCTGCGCGAGCGCTGATAGAGTCGCGACAGCAGCCACCAGGCCACGGCAATCGCAAAGATGCCGATAATGATCCAGAGAAAAATGGTGCCAGCGTTCATGTCCGTCGACCTTCTCGATTGACCGGCGCCCTGTTGCGACGCCCAGTTGCTAACAGGTTGTTCGCCATCGCCGCATCGTACTGCCTAGCACGCCATGCGACGACGTTCCCGATTGGTTGTCTCGTTTCGCTCAATATCCCGTCATCCCGCCATCGACCAGGAGGTTGGTGCCGGTAATGTACGATGCCTTGTCCGACAGCAGAAAAGCCACGACTTCCGCCACTTCTTCGGCCGTTCCCAGACGTTTCAAGGCGAGCCGCCGCGTCGGCGATTGCGGATCCTCGTAGAGCCGCCGCATATCGTCCGACATATCGACATCGATGAAGCCGGGCGCGATCGAGTTCACGCGCACGCCGCGTACGCCGAGATCCTTCGCCGTGTTGCGCGTATAGCTTTCGATCGCCGCCTTGCTGGCGCCGTAGAGCGACATATAGCCGATCTCGGGAATCCGGCAGCTCACGGACGAGATGTTCACGATCGCAGCCCCATCGTCGAGATGCGGCGCTGCGGCACTCGTCACCCGTGCCGTGCCGAACAAATTGATGTCGACCATCAGTTTGGTTTCGGTTTCTCGGATATTGTCGATCGGCGACGCGCGCAGAATACCGGCGCAGTTTACGACGGCGCGCAGCGCACCAAGATTGACGGCGAAATCGATCGCCCTGGCGACGCTGTCGGCCGCCGTCACGTCCATGCGCTTCATATAGACCTCGCCGGGCTGGCTCTTGTCGAGCTGCCCGTCCTGCGCGGCATCCACGACGACATCGGCAGAGACGACGACGAAACCGTCCGCGACCAGGCATTTATTGATCGCACGCCCGATGCCGCCCTGACCGCCGGTCACGAAGGCGATTCTCGGCTTTCCCGATTTCGCGTTCATCGTGTGAACCCCTGCAACAAACTCATTATTTGATCCCCTGCGTTTCGAAATAGCCCATCCACCCCGCCATGATGCCGCGCGCGAAGGCGGCGGCACGCGGCATGACCTCGTCGAGTTCCCGCCGGACCCGGGCAATGCGCTCGGCCCCGTTATCGCCCAGCCAGGGCAGCAACTCACGCTCCATCATCAATGTCCATTTCAGGACCAGCTCGCGCGTTACCTCGAAATGACATTGAAAGCCGTAGCCCATCGGCCCGTCGCGGAATGCCTGGTTGGGTTCGTCGGTTCCGATCATCATCGGCACGGCGCCGTCCGGAATCTCAAATCGGTCGCGATGCGCTTCGAAAATGCGATGCTCGCCGGTAACGGCGGCAAACACTGGATCCTTCGCGGCTTCCGGCGTGGTACGCATCGGCTCGAATCCGAACTCGGTGTGATCCATCCGCTCGACCCGGCCGCCGAGCGCGCGAACCATGATCTGCCCGCCGAGGCACAGCCCGAGCACCGGCTTGCCCGCCGCGCGAAACGAGAGGTAGACGTCGCAGAGCCGGTCGACCAGGTCAGCATGCTTGGGATCGAACACGCTGAGCTCACCGCCGGGCAGAACCAGCCCGTCATGGCCGGACGCACCGGACGGCAACGCGCCGCCTTTCTGCGCATCGACCCAGTCGATATGACCGCCGCCCGCCTCGATCGCTTCCGCAACGAAGCCGGTCGCCGCAGGACCGGTCATCCGTCCTTCGCAATTGGCGAACAGGATGCGCGGGCCCTTCATCGGCCGTTTCTCGTCTTGCATGTCGAGCCTGTCTGCATTGTCAGACCAGTTTTGCCATCAGTCCGCCATCCACCATCAGGTCGGTGCCCGTGATGAAAGCGGCGCGGTCGGACAACAGAAAAAGGCAGGCATCGGCGATATGCTGCGGCGTTCCGACCATCGGCAGCGGGGTGCGCTGTTCCATCGCAGTTACGCGCGCGGGATCCGCGTAAATCGCCGCCGTCATCGGCGTCCAGACGGCACCGGGGCAAACCGTGTTCGACCGGATACCCTTCTTTCCATAGGTCAGCGCGAGGCCACGCGAAAGCGAGATCAGCGCTGCTTTGGAGATCTGATAGGCATCGAGCGGACCATGCTCAAGTACGTTATCCATCGAGCGCGCACCGGCCACGCTGGCGATATGAACGAAGGCGCCGCCCTTGCCGCGCAGCATATGCGGCACGGCACGGCGCGCGATGTGAACGGCGGCCAAGAGATTGACCTGCATGGTTCGTTCCCAGGCATCGAGTTCGATATCGACGATCGATCCGTCCTGTTTCAGCAACGCGACGCCGGCAGCGTTCACGACGAAGTCGAGTCCATCTTCTGCCGCACGATCGACCGCGCGGTCGATCGCCTCGCGCTCGCAGAGGTCCCCCTGGATATAGGAGAGGCGCCCCGCTCCGCCGGGGAAGCCGCCGGGATCGGGCTTGAGATCGAACGCGGTCACGGCACAGCCGGCCGCGATCAGATCGTGCGCGATCTGGAAGCCCATGCCGCCGCCGGCACCGGTCACGAACGCCCTCTTCCCCGAAAACTCCATCCCCATATCCTGCGATGTCCTATCAGGCGGACTCAAAATACCGGTCATACTCCCAGGTCGAGACGCGCGGATCGGTCTGCTTGTTCCAGCCCGCGAGCTCCGCCCGGCTCTTGAGCACCATCAACCGCGCGAAATCCTCGCCCAGCCATTCGCGCGCGAACCGCGATTGCTCGAAATCCCTGATCGAACCTTCGAGCGTGGTCGAAAGCTTTTGCCAGCGGCTGTCGCCGACGGGATTCCCGACGGCCGGTTGAGGCGGCTGCAGCCGCTGCTGAATGCCGTGTAGCCCGCCCGCCAGCATTGCCGCGATCGATAGATACGGATTGACGTCCGACCCCGGGCAGCGGTTTTCGAAACGATACGCCGATGGCTCGAACCCCTGGATGAACCGAAGCGCCGCGGTGCGATTATCGTAGCCCCAGGCATTGTTCTCCGGATTCCACGACTTCACGTCGACGCGACGGTAGGTGTTCGCGGTCGCGCGCATCAGCAGATGCACATCCGGCAAAGTCTGCGACATGCCGGCCACGAAATGCCGACCGACTTCGGACAGATCGTTGTTCGCCGGATCGTGCAGGGCAGGCTTGCCGCCGCGCCACAAACTGAGATGGTGATGGCCGCCGCAGGCGACTTCTTCCTCATGCCATTTTGTCATGAAGGTCGCGATCAGTCCGTGCTCCGCCGCAAGCTGCTTGAGATAGAGCTTGGTGCGCATCGCCGCATCGGCAGCCTGCAGGGCCGGCAGCGGCGCCAGCGCATATTCGAGTGCACCGGCACCGAGCTCGGTATGCACACCCTCGACATGGATCCCGATCTGCTCCATCCGCTCCATGAACGTTTCGGCCAGATGGTCGAAGTTCGGAAAGCGATGCAGTGCATAGGCATGTGGGATCCGGCCGAACGGCTTCAGATCGCGATAACGCTTCTCGCGAATGGCGTCATCGTCGGCGTAGAAAAGATGAAATTCGTATTCGAGCGAGAAGCGGCCCTCATAGCCCATCGCATCGGCGCGCCGCACGACCGAGCGCAGGATCTGCCGCGGGTCCAGCATGCAGACATCGCCGTTCGACAAATACATGTCGGTCAGCACCGACGACATGTCCTTGCGCCAGGGCCACTGGATGAACGTGTCGAGGTCCGGCACCGCATACGCGTTCGGGAACCCGTCGCCGTAGTTGCCGAAAGGCGCTTCAAAGAATTCCTCGCCGTAGGTCAGAGCATAAATGGCCGCGGCAAAGGAAATGCCTGTCTCTTTGACCTTGCCGACGGGCGAGTATTTGCCACGCAACATGGAGTTGAGGTCGACAACCTCGAACTGGACGTTCTTGACGCCCCTCTCCTGCATCCGTTTGACGGCTTCCTTGTAGGTGCGCTCGCGTTCGCTGCGCCGGCGCGGATCGAAGGGACTGCTCGCGCCGCCGACCGAAGACCGGTCGATCGATGACGGCGAAGCCGGCCACCTGTTCCCTATTGATTGCTGCGTTGCCACCCGGACTCTCCGTTGATCAATTCTTCGAGGTCTTGCCGTCGCGCGCACCGGCACGCGGCGGTCCTTCACTGTCGAGCACCATGCTGCGCGGCCGCAACCAGCGCCCGAGCTTCCCGTACTGGCCCAGTACTTCGTCCAGCTCGAGATTCGCCATCAGTCCGTTCGGTCGCCAGATCATGCAGCCGACGATGATGACGCCGAGCGCCAGGCCGGAAAGACCGAGCATTTCGGGAAACTGGATCCCGACGATCAGCGGTCCGCCCTCGACATAGCGGATCATTTCCATGCCGACCGAGAGCACGATTACGCCGAGTACGGCCCCCGTCACCGTGCGCATCCCGCCAAGAATGAGCATGGCGAGTGTCAGGAAAACCTGGTGAAAATGGAAGGACCGCGCGTTGATCGTGCCCATGTAGTACGAAAACAGAATCCCGCCGACGCCGCAGATCGTGCCGCCGAGCACCCATGCGACAAGCCGCATCCGCCAGACATTGACGCCCATCGCACGGGCCGCAAGCTCGTTGTCGGCACAGGCGCGAAGTTGGACGCCGGCACGGGAATCCTTGAATAGTCGCGCAACTATGATCGCCAGGGCGCCAGCCACGATGCCCCATTCCAGATTGGCTTCCTTTGGAATTCCGAAGAAGGCCTGGTTCCCGCGAAACAACTCGGACCAGTGCTCGAAAACCGAATGAATGATAATCAGCAGGGCCAGTGTCACAATCGTTGCAGCGATCCCGTTCAGGCGCGCAACGATCATGCCGGTGATAAGGGCGACGACTGCAACGACGACGAGTGAAATAAAGACCGTGGGCACCACGCTGTACTCGGTCGTCGCAAGGCCGAACGGCGCGTCGGGAATCTGCATCGCCTTCATTGCCAGCGGTGTCGAAAGAACCGCCGTCATATAGGCGCCAATACCCATGAAACCGGCATGGCTGAGATTGGCGACGTTTGAATTTCCCATGAAAATCTGCAGGCCAACGACAACGACGATGTTGACGTACGCGGCAAAAGCAAGGCGTTGCTGGTATGGCTCGCCGAATGACAACATGATCAGGCCGATGACGATCGTCACCAGCGCGAGAACCATCGCGCCGCGCAATGACCGCGTGCTGCTGACCTTGCGCCCTTCGGTGGTGCGCAGCCAGTCTTCGGCGGATTGCTGTGCGAAGAGACGGTCGCTCACGCTTCCTTGTCTCCCAGCTCGACGGTTTTCCCGAGAAGCCCCTGAGGTCGCCAGACCAGAAGCGCGCCGACCAGACCGAACACCGCGGCATCGCGCAATCCGCCCCAGTGCTGCGGCATGATCACGAGAATCAACACCTCGATCGCCCCCAATGCAAACCCGCCGACAACAGCTCCGGGTAACGAGCCGAAACCACCCAGCACACAGGCCACGAACGCCTTCAGAACCGGGTTGAACCCGAGCAACGGATCGACCGCACCACGGCGTGCAATGATGAAGATTGCGGCAATGCCGGCGAGAAATCCGGAGACCGCAAACGCTGCCGCGATCACGCGGTTCGCACGCACACCCATCAAACGGACGGTGGCAAAGTCGAACGCAGCCGCGCGCATCGCAACCCCGATCGGCGTACGCTTGAAGAAGAGGAGCAGCAGAGCGATCGCCACGCCGGTGGCGAGCATCTCCATCACCTGCAGCGACGAAATCGTAAAGGGACCAACCGACCAGGTCTGATTGAGCGGTCCGAGAACCGGTACCGCCCTGGGCCGCGCCGATACCGTCAGCAGGAAGATGTTTTGCAGGATCAGCCCGACACCGAAAGCCGTCAGCAATCCGGTTGTTGCCGGAGCGCGGCGGACGGGACGGAACGCTACCCGCTCGAGAAGCACGGCCGCGATCACTGTAAACAGGACCGCCAACGGCAATATCCACCATAGGCTTTGAATCGCGATGGCGGCCATCGCGTACATCATGTATCCGCCGATCGCCACCAGCTCGCCATGCGCAAAGTTCACGAGACCCATGATGCTGAAGACGATCGCCAGGCCCAACGCGAGGAGGGAATATTCGGCACCGAAGCTCAGTGCGTTAAGAATTTGCTGGACGACATATTCCATCTACCGGTCCCTTAAACCACGTCCACGGCGAGATAGGCCTGCATGAGATCCTTGGACTCGCGAAGTTCCTGTGCGGGCCCGGAGAACTCGATGCGCCCCGTGCTGATGATATAGGCCCGATCGGCAAATTTGAGCGCTTCATGCGCGTTCTGCTCGACCAGGAGGATGGTCAGGCCGAATCCGCGCAAGTTGGTGATCAGCTGAAAGATCTGGTCAACGATGCGGGGCGCCAGACCAAGCGAGGGCTCGTCGAGCATCAGCAGCTTGGGCCGGCACATAAGCGATCGTGCAATGGCGAGCATCTGCTGCTCGCCGCCGCTCAGCGTGCCGCCGAGCTGCCGATAGCGTTCCCGCAGAACCGGAAACATATCCAGCATCTTCTCGCGATCCTCGTTTGTCTCGCCGGCTTTCTTGCGCGTCGCCGCTCCCAGCATCAGATTCTCGGCAACCGTGAGATTGCTGAAGATATGGCGTCCTTCCGGTGTCAGCGTCATGCCCGCACGAACCCGATCTTCGACGTCGAGACGGGCTACATCCTTCCCTTCGAACCTGACCGTGCCGGTGGCGGGCGGTACGAGGCCCATGATGGCGGAAATCAGTGATGTCTTGCCGGCCCCGTTCGGGCCGAGCAATGCCACGATCTCGCCCTTCTGGACCGCCAGCGAAATGCCGCGCACCGCCTCGATGCGGCCATAGCGGACAAACAGATCGCTAACTTCGAGCATGACCGATTTTCGCCGTCAGATGAATGGAAACCGAATGTTACGGGCCGACGCCCATGCCGTCGGCCCGTAACGCAATCCGGTAGAAAACCCGAATGTACTAGAAGTATGGCACCCAGGTCGGAACTTCGAACCACTCGAGGATCCGCTCACCGTCCTTGAAGCCGATAACGGCGACCTTCTTCACCGGGAATCCGGGGCCGCCCTTGTACACAAAGGATTCTGACGTAAGGCCTTCGAGCGAGTCGGCGGCGTAGAGCGCTTCGCGCACCGCTGTCGGATCGGTCGATTCGGCGAGTTCGATACCCTGCTTCAGAAGCAGCATGACATCACCACCGAGCCCGAAGAAAACGCTCGCGACCTCATAACCACGTTCGGTGCAGTCCTTGTAGAACTGATCGAGCTTGCTGCCTTCGACCGGAAAGCCATGCGTGGCAAAGAAGACCGTGCCATCGACATTGGCGGCACCGCCAGCGACGTCGGCCAGCGTGATGTCGTCGAAGCCGTCCGAACCGAACACCATCGAGTTGATGCCGGCAGCGCGCAGCTGGCGTATCAGGATACCGACGTCCGGATTGACCGACGAAATGTGAATTACGTCCGGCAAGGGATCCATCGCCTTGATCTCGGTGATCTGCGGCGACCAGTCGGTCGTTCCGACCGAATGATTGAGACGACCGATGACCGTGCCGCCAAGACGCTCGAACGCTTCTCCGAACCATTCCGGCAGCATTTCTGTCCAGGTTGCGTAGTCCTTCGAAACCAGCAGCAGTGCAGTACGACCGCCCTTCGCATAGGCCACTTCGGCGGCAGCCGCCGCGTTGTACGGATCGGGCACCGAGGCGGTCATGAAGGTCGATTCATCGCCGATCTGGAACATTTCGACCTGCGTGTTGACCGCCGAGAACACCGTCACGCCATAACCCATGGCAAGCTGCGTCAGCGGAATCAGAGAGTCCGACGCCGGTGTCCCTGTCAGGGCGATAACGCCCTCGTCCAGATACTCCTGTCCGAGCGTGACCGCGAGCTGCGGATCGCTGCGAGAATCTCGAATGATCACTTCGAGCGGTTGGCCGAGAATGCCGCCCCCCTCGTTGATGATTTCGGCCATGCACTGCATGCCGCCGCCGGGCGTCACGGGCGCCCAGTCGCCCGTAAGACTAAGGCCAGCGCCATAGCGAATGGCTTCCTGCGCCGCGGCTCCTCCAACAGACGCCAGCAACGCGACTGCTGCGATGGATACGATCCTGATACGTTTCGACATGATTCCCTGTTCCTCCTTGATTGAAACAATCCGGGACGTTCGGCCACGACCGGTCCGGTCAGTTGGCCACGCCCTCTCTTCTGTCACCGATATAGACTTCGATCACCGCCGGATTGGACTGAATCTCTTCCGGCGTTCCTTCTGCAATGACTTCTCCGAGATGAAGGACTGAAATCCGCTCACAGACCTTCATGATGAAACGCATATCGTGATCGATGATGATCACGCCGCAGCCATACTTGTCGCGTATGCCGCGCACCGACAGGATGAGCGCGTCGGATTCCTTATGGTTCATACCGGCTGCCGGCTCGTCGAGCAGCAGGATGTCCGGCGCCAGCGCCAGTGCGCGCGCGATCTCGAGGCGGCGCTGATATCCATATGCCAGTTCGTTGGCGAATCGGTCGGCCAGATCGGCGAGACCGAGCTCTTCCATGATGTTTTCGATGCTGATCATTTCGATCCGCGCCGCGCGATGCGTTGCGCAGGTCGTATGCGCCACTTCGATGTTCTGGCGGACGGTCAATTGGCCGAACAGGCGAATGTTCTGGAAGGTGCGGCCGACGCCGGCGATCGCGCAGCGCGCCGCCGTTGCGCCGGTCAGGGATTGTCCAAAAAGAGTGATGGTTCCGCTGCTGGGCACGACGACGCCGCTGATTACATTCATCAACGTCGTTTTGCCGGCGCCGTTCGGGCCGATCAGCCCGACGATCTCGCCCGGGCGGCATTGCAGCGTCACATTCCGGAGCGCGTAAACGCCGCCGAAATGTTTGCTGACGGAATTGACGGCCAGAATGCCGGACGGCTCGTCCGCATCGTCACGGGCAGCCGACGGAAGCGATAAACTACCGAACATCTGCCAGCCCTCCCCCCTATTTTTATGACCGAATTGGCAGGCAGCGTATTGTCATGCTTGCCCGGGCAACGCACAATGGGCTTATCATTAGACCATGATCCTAATCGGCTACGATAAGGTGTCAAGATAATGATTCCAGATTCGCCACCGGCAACGGCCGGCACCATGTCTTCCTCCGGCGGAAGCATTGCTTCGCCGGGGCGCGCGGCGGGAAACGGAACGACCCTCATGCGCGCCGTTACCGCGGAAGAGCGCGAAACCTTTCGGCGCGATGGCGCAACAGTGTTGCGCAGCATCGTATCGCCGGAATGGATTGCGCATTTGCGGAAGGGGTTCGACAAACTCGAAAGCAATTTCGGCCCCGATGCGCTGATCGAACGGCCGGCCGGCGGCAACGGTCGCTATGTCAACGAGCAGGATCGCTGGCGGGCGATCCCTGAGTTCTACGATTTCGCGATGAGTTCACCAATTAGTGAAATCGCTGCGACGATTCTCGAATCCGAGACCGTCAACTTCTTTCTGGACCAGTATTTCATCAAGGATGAAGGCGTCGTATTGCCGACACCGTGGCACCAGGATCTGCCGTATCTCAGCGTATCCGGTCATCAGATCGTGCGTATCTGGGTCCCGACCGATCCGATGCCGCGCGAGATGTCGCTGGAGATCGCGCTCGGCTCGCATCTCGGCGACGTGCTCTATCGCCCGGTTCAGGCGACACCGTCGGCCAATTACCAGTACGACGAACGATTGCCGCTGCTGCCGGGGGAAAGTGAAATCCGCAAGCGCTGGCAGATCGGGTCGTGGGATGTAATGCCGGGCGATTGCCTGGTGTTTCATGCAGCGCTTCTGCATGGCTCGCCAGGCGGGACCGTGACCGGCGGCGGCCGTCGTCGTGTGGCGGCTTACATGTGGGCAGGGGACGATGCGCGTTACACGATCCGGCCGGGACGCAACATGCCGCCGCTGCCTGTAGCGGGCGTGACCGATGGCGGGCGCCTCGATTCGGCGGTGTTCCCGCGGGTGTGGCCGCGTCCGGTGCCGCCCGAACTCGCGTCCATGCGGCCGCCTCGTCCGACGCTCGTCAGCCACTAGTCCAGTCGAACCGATCGCCTGCATGACCGACCAAGGCTGGTACCAGCGCGCACCCGATGCGATCGTTCCGGTCGGCGTCGCCGGACATCGCGTGATGACGTACAGCTACGGCACGTCGCCGCATGTATTGCTGCTGCTGAACGGTGGACCCGGCATTTCCTGCGATTATCTGCGCGAACCGATGATCCGCATGGTCGATGCGGGTTACCGCGTCGTCACGTTCGACCAGCTCGGCACCGGCAAATCCGACCGACCCGACGATACCTCTCTGTGGACGATCGAACGCTATGCCGAAGAGGTCGAGATCATCCGGCAGACGCTCGGCCTCGGCCGCATCAACCTGCTCGGAAACTCGTGGGGCGGCATGCTCGCGGTCGAGTATGCGCTGGGTCATCAGGACATGCTGAACACCCTCATCCTCGACAATAGTTTTGCCGACACGCAGTTCCAGGTTTCGGAATCGCGCCGGTTGCGCGCCGCGCTTGGCGCCGAAACAGTCGCGATGATGCAGAGCCATGAGGCCGAAGGCACCTTCGATCATCCGGAGTATCAGGCCGCCTTGACCCTGCTCGAGTACCGCCATAGCTGCCGGCTGCAGCAATGGCCGGAGCCGCTGCTGCGATCCTTCGGCGACTGGAATCGTCAGGTAAAACTGACCTTGCTGGGGCCGCGGACATTCGTGTTCGACGGCAATCTGCAATATTGGAGCCGGCTGCAGGATCTGCACCGGCTGAAAATTCCGGCACTGGTCAATGCGGGCTTCCATGACGAGGTGACGCCGGCGAGTGCCATGCGCACGGCGCGCGCACTGCCGAATGCCGAGTGCCACGTCTACCGCAACGCCTCGCACATGCCCTATTACGAATGCCCCGACGAATATTTCTCGGTGCTGACGAACTTTCTGGACCGGCACCGGCGCTGAACGATCGTCTGGCGGATCAGGCCTTCGCGAGCGCGGCATAGGCCGGCAGCGCAAGCATACCGCCGTCCGCGACGATCTCCGTGCCGGTGATGTAGGACGACAGGTCCGAGAACAAGAACAGGCACAGATTGGCGATGTCCTGAGCGTCGCCGATCCGCCGCAGCGGCACCAGGTCCTCGACCCGATGGCGCATCTCGGCATTGTTGTCGAGCCGCGCCTGCATCGGCGTCACGACCACGCCCGGCAGGATCGCGTTCGATCGGATGCCCTTCTCCGCAAACTGAATGGCGATCGACCGCGACAAGGCGAGCACGCCGGCCTTGGAAACCTGATAGGCGTCCTGCGGCATCGGATCGCCGCGCACGCATTGGATGCTCGATACCTGCACCGCCGACCCGCCGCCGCTGCGGATCATCAGCGGGATCGCGTGGCGCAGCGTATGGCGCATGGCCGTCACGTTCACGTCGATGGTCCGATCCCAGGCCTCGCGGTGGCCGTCGACGACTGATCCGTCGAGGTCCCACATATTGAGCCCGGCGATGTTGCCGAGATAGTCGAGCCGCCCGGTCCTCGCGAAGAATCCGTTGATCGCCGATGCGACAGCGGCCTCGTCTGTGATATCGGCCGGCACATAAATCGCTTTGCCGGGTCCGTCATCGATCCCCTCGGGCCGCGCCTTCACGTCGAGCATCAGCACGTCGGCGCCGAGGCGCAGCAGATCGCGCGAAATCTGCAAGCCCATACCGCCGCCGGCGCCGGTGATGACCGCGGCGCGTTTGGTGAAATCGACGCCTTTGACGAAGCTCGCGCCCATCGTGCCGATGCGATCGGCTTAAGCGGCGAGACCGCGCGCGACCGCACGGCCGCAGGCGGCGAGCGCCTCGTCGGCTTCGGGTAGCAGCGCGCGCAGCAGAAGGAATCCGTGAATCATGTCGTCGTAGCAGACCTGCTCGACCGCGACGCCGGCCTCCTTGAGGCGCGCCGCATAGGCCTGGCCTTCGTCGCGCAACGGATCGAACCCGCAGGTCAGCACATAGGCTGGCGGCACAACCGACAGATTTTTGGCGCGCAGCGGCGAACAGAGCGGATGTTCGATGTCTTTCGGTCCTTTCGTGTAGGACGCGATATAGAACGGCATCGAATTGAGAAAGTAGCCCTTGGAAAACAGCCGGATCGATTCGGTCTGCGCCCCGAGATCGACATTCGGATAGATCAGAAGCTGAAACTTGAGCGCCGGCCCGCCGCGTTCGGCGGTGAGCAACGTCACTCCCGCCGCGAAATTGCCGCCAGCGCTGTCGCCACCCACGGCAATGCGTTTGAGATCGATTCCGAATTCGCGCGCCCGCGATGCGATATCGACGGTCGCCGCATAGCAATCTTCCAGCGGTGCTGGGAACTTCGCTTCGGGCGAGAGCCGGTAATCGATCGAAAACACAACCGCCTGCGAATTGTTGGCAATGATCCGGCAGGACGAATCATGCGTGCCGAGCGAGCCGCGGATGTATCCGCCGCCATGAAAATAGATAAGCGCCGGCCGCGACGAGCCCGCCGCCGGTTCGTAGATCCGCACCGCCAGATCGCCGGCCGCACCGCGTACACGCCCGTCCGAGATCCGGAAAACATCCGGTTTGGGTCCGTCGACGCCCTTCAGGTCCTTGTCGAAGCTGGTCCGCGCATCCGCCGGCGCCATGATTTCGACCGGAATCTCGTTCGGATCGGGCGGCAGCGCGAGCACTTCTTGGAGCTTCGGGTGCAGCGTCATGTTGCGGTTCGGCGCGTCATCGACGTTTCCTGTCGATTCGATTTCAGGAGGCGAGCCGGATGCCGACCTCGAGGTCGCCGGCGAAGCGCGGCATGACCTCTTCCGAGAACCGCCTCATCCAGCGGCGCCGCGGTTCCTTGGGAACACCCGGCGTCGCAGTATGAATGAGGAATGTATCGAAACCCGCATCGATGAACAGCTGCAGCTTTTTTGCAACGGTATCGGGATCGCCGACGAGTTGCCACTGACACCAGGGCGGAATCGATTCGGGATTGCAGCGATCTTTCATGCCGGCAAAGATTCCGCTCCAGGCCTTGTAGGTCTGGAGATTCTTCCAGTTATCCTTGTCGGCTTCGTAATGATCGACCTGTGCCTTCATGAAGCGCGGAATGTAGATCTTGGCCTCTTCGACCGCCGCCTCCGTGGTATCGCCGATGATGCAGTTGATCATGATCGGGAAGCGGAAATCGGTTCCGAGACCGTTCGCAACGGCCCGCGCGCGCCAGAGCCGCAGCGTTTCGCATTGCGCCTCGTAATTGCCGATCGACGTGCACATGGGCGGCAGGCCCATATCGGCCATCCGCTCGGCCGTGCCGGGGCTGCCGATGGCGCCATAGAAATGGATCGATTTCCGGCGCGCGGCCGAGATGACCGGGCGGATAACAACCTCTTTCGGAACCTTGATGTGCTGGCCGTGATAATCGAACTTGGCACCGGAAAGGCCGAGCTGGATGACATCCCAGATTTCCTTGAACCGCTGCTGCGCTTCGTCCATCTCGATCGAAAGGGCATCGTATTCAGCCTTCGCGACGCCACGGCCCATGCCGAGATGCAGGGGGGCATCGGTGAGCGACGCAAGCTGCGCGATATCTTCGGTCAGCCTTAGCGCGTCGTACCAGGGCGTCACCAGGACGCAGCTGCCGAGCGCGAGTTCGGGGAAATGCGCGGTGATGTTCGACATCAGCGCAAGCGGGTTCGGCGTCGGAAAGTAGTCCGAGAAATGATGCTCGATCAGCCACGCGGTGGTCAGACCGAGACCCAGATTATGCTCGCAATCGCCCAAGAGGCCCTTGTACATCTCGGCATCGCTTGTGCCGGGCTCGTCCACTGCGGTTGCGACGAAGCCGAAATTGATGGATTTCCTGTGCATCATCCCACTCCCTGTCACGCCGTCCTGCCGTCGACGGTCGACGAAGCGATCGGAGATCGCGGGAAGGATGCCGCCATCTCGTTTCGCCACTCTGGCTGGCAATGCCGTGCAAATTTTTGCGTCGGTAACCAGCGGCTTTGTGTTTTGGACCAATGGTCGATATTGTAGACCAATGATACACGCCGGCTTTGGCCAGTCAACCGGCGAGATGATTGTGAGTGATGTATCTGGCCGATGTATCTGTCGTACCGGATGCGATGACCAGCATCCGCGTTTATGGTGTCGGCCCGGCTCAGCGCCGGGCTGCCGCGTTCATGCCACTGTCTTGTGAGGTCTGATGATGTCCGTTGATCGTACGCGCGCCAATAAGGAAGCCTTCGACCGTCTGTGTGCTGCCGAACCCGTCGTCGTCGATGTGCGTCCCGCCATCGATGTCGCACCGGGCCTCACGCCCGACACGGTGCTCACCTCCGGCCCGCCGATGCCGTGGCCGGATTATATCGGTGGACAGCGCGACGCGATTATCGGCGGCGCCTTGTTCGAAGGCCTCGCCTCCGATCGCGAGGACGCGATCCGCAAGCTCGATGCCGGCAAAATCAAGGTCGGTGGCTGCCACGATTTCGGCTGCGTGGGCTCGCTGGCCGGCATCTACACCGCCTCGATGCCGGTATTCGTCGTGGAGAACCGGGCCTTCGGCAATACCGGTTACTGCAATTTCTACGAGGGTACGAACCCGCGACGCCTGAACTACGGCGTCTACGACCAGGGCGTCCACGACCGGCTGCTGTTCATCCAGAACGAGGTAGCGCCGGTGATCGCCGAAGCGATTCGCGCGGCCGGCGGGGTGTCGTTGAAGCCGTTGATGGCGCGGGCGCTGCATATGGGCGATGAGTTGCACAGCCGGAACACGGCATCCGCTATGCTGTTCGCCAAAGAGCTCTTGCCGCATTTCATCGACATGGCGGCGACGAACCGCGATTCGGTCAAGCGTGCCGTGCAGGCGATGACCGAGGATCATTACTTCTTTCTCCGCTTATCGATGGCGGCCGCAAAGGCGACTGCCGATGCCGCGCACAAGATCGACGGCGCCAGCATGGTGACCGCGATGGTGATCAGCTGCCGCGGTTTCGCCATTCGGGTGAGCGGGCTCGGCGATGAGTGGATCACCGGGCCTTTCCCGCAGATTCAGGCGAAATTGTTCGACGGCCATACCGAAGACGAGATCACCTGGATGGGTGGCGAGAGCATCATCTGCGAGACGATCGGGCTCGGTGGCTTCGCTCAGGCCTGCGCGCCGGCCTTGCAGAAATATCAGGGCGGCTCGGCCAAGGCGATGATCGATCGCAACGAAGAGCTCTACCGGATCACGATCGGCGAAAACCCGCATTACCATATTCCGGTGATGAATTATCGCGGCACACCGACCGGCATCGACATTTTCCGCGTGGTCGAAACGGGCGTGCTGCCGGCGATGGATATCGGCGTCGCGGGCCGCGACGGTGGGCAGATCGGCGCCGGCATCGTGCGCGCACCGATCGAATGTTTCACTGGCGCCATCAAGAAGTACGAGGCGCGCTATGGCGGCGGCGGGGCGCGATGACATCCGTTCTAGCGCTGGTGCCAGATTGCTGGGATCCGCCCGATCTCGTCGGCGAAAGTCTCGCCGCGCGCGGCATCGACATCCATATCGTCTATCCGCATGAAGGCGGACGCCCCACCGCGCGCGAACTCGATGCCGACGGGCTGGTTATCATGGGCGGGCCGCAGAGCGTGACCGATCCGGCGCATTCGGCGCTGTTCGCCGACATGACTGATCTGGTCCATCAATTCCACGACACTGGCCGGCCGGTTCTCGGCGTGTGTCTCGGCGGACAGGTCGTCGCGCATGCTTTCGGCGCCGAGGTTCGGCGGGTCGGCGAATTGCAGTTCGGATTTGTCGACGTCCGGACGCGCCCGGATGCCGCGTCCGATTCACTGTTCGGCCCGCAACCCGGCGCGAGCAAGATTTTCTGCTGGCACGAAGACTGCTTTGCGTTGCCCGACGACGCGGTCTGGCTTGCGGAGGCGGATCGGGTACCCCATTACGCGTTCCGGATGGGCCCCCGGACATACGGGTTTCAATGCCATTTCGAGTTCACGCGGCCGACGCTCGACAAACTGATGGAGCGCGGCTCGTATCTCGTGCCGAAGAATCTTGGCGCGCGCGGCCAGGCGCTGATCGACAATCTGCCGGCCGAGCTCGACCGTCATCTGGCGGCGGCAAACCGGTTCGGCAGCGGTGTTTCGGATCGCTGGGCAGAGCTGGTTCTGGAGGCGAGTGCCGGGCGGCAGCATATGAAGACCGTGGCGGGCGTCCGCTAACGGCCTCACGCCGTCTCTTCAGGAAAATCGCCCGATTTCGGGGCCTTGGCAGGGTCGCGGTGAATGGGCTAATTTATGGACCTCTCGACGGAGGCAACATGCCGGACCAGCAGCACCAGCCAGATTTCCCAGATTCCAGGGCAACAATAACGTTCGACGCGGTCATCGTCGGCGCGGGCTTTGCCGGTCTCTATATGCTCCATCGGCTCCGCAACCTGGGGCTCTCCGTGCGCGTTTTCGAAACCGCTAGCGACATCGGCGGCACTTGGTTCTGGAACGCCTATCCGGGCGCGCGCTGCGACGTCGAGAGCATGGAGTATTCGTACCAGTTCTCCGACGAGCTGCAGCGCGAATGGGAATGGACCGAACGCTATGCGGCCCAGCCGGAGATCCTTCGCTACATCCATCACGTCGCCGACCGGTTCGACCTGCGCCGCGATGTCCAGCTCAACACCCGCGTCACCGCAGCGACCTATGACGAGACAACCGGACGCTGGCTGATCGAAACCGACGATGGCGGCCGGGTGAGTGCGCAATACTGCGTGATGGCGACCGGCTGCCTCTCGGCGCGCAATGTCCCGAACATTCCCGGCCTCGAGCGTTTTGCGCGCGATCAGTATCACACGGGCGCATGGCCGCATCGCGAGATCGATTTCACCGGCCGGCGCGTCGGCGTCATCGGCACCGGATCCTCAGCGATCCAGAGCATTCCGATGATCGCGAAGCAGGCAGAGCATCTCTACGTTTTCCAGCGCACTCCCGCTTACAGCGTTCCCGCGCACAATCATCTACTCGATCCGAAGATTCAGGCCAGAATCAAGGCTAATTACAAGGCTTTTCGTGACCGTGCCCGGAAAGGCCGCGCAGCCATTCTTTTTACCGTCGGCGTCAAATCTGTATTCGAGGTGACCGACGAAGAGCGCGAGCGCGAATTCCAAACGCGCTGGGCAAACGGCGGCATACAGTTCCTGGCCGCCTATGCCGATCTGTTCGACACGGTCGAAGCCAACGACGTGGCCGCCGAGTTCATCCGCCGGAAGATCCGCGAGACCGTCAAGGATCCGAACGTGGCGGCGCTGCTCTGTCCGAATACGATCGCCGGCTGCAAGCGGCTCTGCGTCGATACGGACTACTTCGCGACCTATAACCGCTCGAATGTCACGCTGGTCGACGTCAACTCGTCACCGATCGACGAGATCGTACCGAACGGCCTGAAGACGGGCGGGCGCCTCTACGAGCTCGACGCGCTCGTTCTGGCGACTGGCTTCGACGCCATGACCGGTGCGCTTCGGCGGATCGACATGCGCGGTAAGGGCGGCTATCCGCTGGCCGAGAAATGGGCGGACGGTCCGCGCAGCTATCTCGGTGTCGCGCTCGCCGGCTTTCCCAATTTGTTCACGATCACAGGCCCGGGCAGTCCGTCGGTTCTTGCCAACATGGTTCCGGCGATCGAACAACATGTCGAATGGATTTCCGATTGCATCAAGTACATGCGCGATCATGGGCATGAACGGATCGAAGCGACGCGCGAGGCCGAGGATGACTGGGTCAGCCATGTGCAGGACATCGCCAATGCGTCGGTCTATCCGTCCTGCGATAGTTGGTATCTCGGCGCCAACATCCCGGGAAAGCCGCGGGTGTTCGCGCCCTATATCGGCTTTCCGGACTATGTCGAGAAGGTCGACGCAATCGCACACGACGGCTATCGGGGCTTTGAGCTCTCGCGTCACCGCGAGACGCAACTCGCCGGATAACCCGGATCGACAGGTCCGGCGTCGGACCGGCCGCCTGCCATTACACTTCGCCCGCCGCTACACCTCGCTTGCCGCTACAAGGCGAGAACGTCGGCGTCGGCCTTGCCGGTTCTGATCTGCACGGTCTTGGCCAGCTCAAGCACGTAGATCCGCCCGTCGCCGGTGCTGCCCGTGGTCGCCGCATCGCGCAAGGACTTCACCGCGCGATCGGCGAGCTCGTCGGAAACGGCGAACTCGATCTTGGTCTTGGGCAGGAAACCGACGCTGTATTCGGCCGCACGATAGAACTCGGTATGCTCCTCGCTGCCGCCAAAGCGCCGCACCTCGATCGCCGTAAACGTGGTGATGTCGAGGGCGACCAGCGCGTCCTTGACGTCTTCCAGCATGTGCGACTGGATGATCGCGATAACGTATTTCATGTTCCGTCCTCTGCTCACATCTCGTACGCACGTTCGCCATGCAGCGAAATGTCGAGGCCGATCGTCTCGGCTTTCTCATCGACACGCAGGCCGATCGTCTTGCCGATCAGAAACAGCATTCCCCAGGTGACGACGGCGCAGTAGGCCATCGTAATGGCCACACCCCAGATTTGCTGCCAGACCTGCCCGACATTTCCTTCAATCAGGCCCGGAACGCCGCCGATCGCTTCGCTTGCAAAGACGCCGGTCAGCACAGCGCCGACGATGCCGCCAATGCCGTGAATGCCGAACGCGTCGAGCGAGTCGTCGTATTTCATCCGACGCTTCAGCGCATTGGCACCCCAATAGCAGGCAGCGCCGGCGATCACGCCGATCGCGAGCCCGCCGACGGGGCTGACGAAACCGGCCGCCGGTGTGATCGCGACCAGCCCCCCGACCGCGCCCGAAATGAGGCCAAGACCGCTCGGTTTGCCGCGCAGGGCCCACTCCACGACCATCCATGACAGCGCGGCGCCAGCGGCTGCGATCTGTGTGACCGCCATCGCCATACCCGCGCGCCCGTCGGCGGCCAGCGCCGAGCCTGCATTGAAGCCGAACCAGCCGACCCAGAGCAGCGCCGCGCCGACGATCGAAAGCGCGAGGCTGTGCGGCGGAAAATGCTCGCTGCCGTAGCGCAACCGCTTGCCGATGACGAGTGCTGCGACGAGGCCGGCAACGCCGGCATTGATATGGACGACAGTGCCGCCCGCGTAGTCGAGCACGCCATCGCCGGCAAGGAAGCCTCCGCCCCACACCCAGTGACAGACCGGGGCGTATACCAGCAGCACCCAGAGCGCGTTGAAGACGAGCATGGCGGAGAATTTCATACGGTCGGCATAAGCGCCGGTGATCAATGCCGGCGCGATCACGGCGAAAGCCATCTGGAAGGTCATGAAGACCGATTCCGGAATCGTGCCTACCATCGAATCGACTTCCATGCCGTTAAGGAACAGCGCCCCGAAGCCGCCGATGAAGGCGTTGCCTTCGCTGAAGGCAAGGCTGTAACCGGCAACCATCCAGATCACGGAAGTCAGCGCGCAGGTTGCAAAACATTGCACGAACGTGGCGAGCACGTTCTTCTTGCGCACCAGGCCGCCGTAGAAAAGTATGAGGCCCGGAACCGTCATCAGGATAACGAGCGCCGTCGATGTCAGCATCCAGGCCGTGTTGCCGGTATCGATCGCACTATCCTGCGCGCCGGCCGGCGGCACAAAAAGAACGATTGCACACAATGCCAGAGAAACAGTTCCGATGCTCCTTCTGCATACCGCACCCATCCCCGCGAACCAGGCCATCACCATTCCCTCTTGCGAAAATTGATCGTTCCCACCCGGACGAACAGCCGTCGCCCCACATCGCGACGCATAAAATAATATAGCGCGCCAGCCGTCGTCTCCGCGAGATGGAATCACTAGGCTTTGCCTCAGAAGCAGCTTTTAAGATGACGACGAACGGTCATGCGGCGGCGACCGGGCGCACGCAAGCGACGGTGCACCGTCGGACGAGCTGATCGCTCCATCGAAATCGTGTTAATCGTACGATGAAATTCGGCGCGAACGGCGGTCAACCGCGGGACATGGCTCTGGGTCGGTCGACAAAGCAGACGGCCGTCGCCCCCGCTTCTGCTTGCGGCGCAGGAGGTCGATATCCATGACCCAGCCGTTTCGCGCGCCTCGGTACGGGCCTGCGCAATCCGTTCCGACCAGGCAGCCGGCGAGCAGGATTTCCTGTTCGAGATCGAGATACGCGCCCCGACATATGTCGAAATCATCGAGCGGTGGCAGCGTGCGGAATGACATCTCGCCGTCCAGCATGACGACGATCGTGTCGATGTCATCCGGCACGTCTTTGCTGACACGCGGGATCGTAAAAGCGCGCGCTCGCGTCATCGCGAGAAGCAGCTCGTTCAATAGCCGATCAGGATCGACTGATCAGGATCGAACGGCGGCGGCGATAAGAATCCGGCTCGTGCACCGCAGGAACGCCGGTGACGGCGCTGCATTTCGTCCCCGGCCGCGCCTTATCCAAAATCGGCGGTCGATCGATTTGGCACACGAGATCGCCACGGAGACCGCAAACCAAATTCACTGAAAGGGGCAGAATTTTTCAATTGTCTGTCAATCGATTTTGAATGACCGTGATCTGCCGCTGCATTGATTGCCGCGAGCAGGAGGTCACGTGGCTGTTTCCGTTTCGAACGACGCCCCCGTCAGAACGCCCCGCATTCTCGCCATCGATGCCGGCGGCACCATGACCGACACAATCATTATCGATCGCAATGGCGACTTCGTGATTGGCAAAGCGCAAACAACGCCGGACGACGAATCGATTGCGATTGCGAACTCCGCCGAGGACGCGTTCGACTACTGGAACCTCTCCTTGCAAAAGGGCATGAAGTCGCTGGTTGCTGGCGTCTATTCCGGGACAGCGATGCTCAATCGCCTGCTCGAACGGCGCGGCCAGAAAGTCGGCGTGATCGTGACCCGCGGGATGGAAGACTATTTCCGGCTAGAGCGCGGCGTACAGACGCATCTCGGCCTCAGTTACGCGGATCGGCTCCATGTCGTCACGCACCGGCACAATGTGCCGCTGGTGCCGCGCGAGCGCATCCACGGCGTGGGCGGCCGGGTCGACATGTTTGGTACCGAGTGCATCCCGCTTTACGAAGACGACGCGCGTCGCGCCGTCGAGGCGCTGCTGGATGAAGGCGTCGATGCGATCTGCGTCAATTTCATCTTCTCCTACCGAAATCCCGGACATGAACGCGCCGTGAAACGCATTGCCGACGAAGTCATGGCGGCCCGAGGCCACCAGGTTCCGGTGCTGCTCTCCGTCGACATTTGCCCAACGCGACTCGATTTTCCCCGGCTCAACACCGTGGTGATCGAGGCCTACGCGGCGGAACCCAGTCGTCGGCAGCTCTATCGGGTGCGCGAAAAATTTCACAGCCTTGGCGCCTCATTCGAGCCACGAATCATGGCCGGCCATGGCGGAACGATCTCGATGGAGGCCGGGCAGCTTTCCAAGACACTGGTATCCGGCCCGATCGGCGGCGTCGTTGGGGCCAAATACCTCGCGAATCGGATCGGCATAGATAATGTCGTTTGCTCCGACATTGGCGGCACCAGTTTCGATCTCGCATTGATTACCGGCGGCGAATACAGCCTGAAGGGCGATCCCAGCATCGATCATTTCAAGCTGAACCTGTCGCTGCTCGAGATCGATTCGGTGGGCGCGGGCACGGGAAGTTTCGTGCGCGTCAATCCGCTCTCGCGCCGTATCGAAATCGGACCGGACAGCGCAGGCTCGCGGATCGGCGTCTGCTATCCCGACAATGGTACCGAGACCGTGTCGATCACCGACTGCAACATCGTGCTCGGTACGCTCAATCCGGACTATTTCCTCGGCGGCGAACTGAAAATTGAACGTGCGCTGGCCGTCGATGCGGTCCGCACCCAGGTCGCCGAGCCGCTCGGTCTTTCCGTGGAGAAAGCCGCCAGCGGCGTCATCGAACTGTTCGAGGAATCCCTGCGGCAGGCGGTTCTGACCAAGGTTCTGGGTCGTGGCTTCGAGCCGGTTAATTACTCGCTGTTCAGCTATGGCGGCGGCGGGCCGGTTCATGTTGGCGGCTACACCAGTGGCCTCTCTTTCCGCGATGTCATGGTGCCGGCCTGGGCCGCAGGCTTCTCGGCCTTCGGCTGCGCCTGCGCCGACTACGAGTACCGATTTGAACGACAAATGGATCTGGGTATTCCACCCGAATCCTCGCCCACGGAACGGGAAGTGCTCGGCCGGTCGATCAACGAAGCCTGGGACCGGTTACGCTCGGAGGTCTTCGGTGAATTCGCAAAAAACGGCATCGCCGAAACAGATGTCCGCATCAAACCCTATGTACGCCTGCAATATATGGGTCAGCTCAACGACATCGAGGTCTTGAGCCCGGTCGCGCGCATCGGCAGCGCCGGCGACTTCGATCGGATAATCGATGCGTTCGAGGAAACCTATGATCGCGTCTACGCCCGCTCCGCGCGTTCGCCCGAGCTCGGCTATTTCGTGACGCGCGTCGTCATGACCGGCAGTGTCGATTGCGAGAAGCCGGCTTTGCCGAACCACGACCTCGAGGGCGCAACGCCTGCCGCGTCCGCCGAGAAGGGCACGCGGCCGGTTTACTGGCGCGATCGCTGGATCGAAGCACGGATCTATCAAATGGAAGAACTGCGTTCCGGCAATGTCGTCGAAGGACTCGCCGTTATCGAGTCACCGGCAACGACGTTCGTCGTACCGCCCCGACGCGCCGCGCGGCTCGACGAGTATCGCATCTTCCATCTTTCCGCTTCCGGGAGCGCCAAAGCATGAACTACACACCGACCGCACACAGGACGACTTCGGGACCGCGCGGCTGGGATGGAAAGTCGCTCCGCGAGATGCTGCTGGATGCCGAGCGGCTCGTGAAGGAAACCGGTCATTGCTTCGGTCTCGAACGGATCGCGATGAAGGAAGAAGAGCCGATCCGTTTCGAGAAAATCTTCTCGCGTTTGCGCGGTTCGCTCGTCAACGCGCGCGAAACGGCGCTCAACATTTCCGCCAGCCCAATCGTGAAGGAGCTCGGCGAACTCTGCTTCGCGCTTTACGGCCCCGAAGGCGATTCGATCACGCTCTCGACCGGCATCCTTGTGCATGTGCACACGATGAGCGAAGCCATCAAGCACATGATCCGGACCAATTACGAAGAAAACCCCGGGATTAACGACGGCGACATCTTCATCAACAACGACCCGCATATCGGCAATGTCCATACCGCGGACGTTCAGACTTTCGTTCCGATCTTCTGGGAAGGCGAACTAATTGGCTGGGCCGGCTGCGTGACTCACGTGATGGATATCGGATCCAGCACGCCGGGCAGCAATGCCGTCGGACCGACGACGCGCTACGAGGACGGCCTTACTTTACCCTGCGTCAAATGCGGTGCCGACGACCGGCTGTTCCGCGACCATGTGTATCGCTGCGAACGGGCGGTACGGACACCGATGTACTGGTCGCTCGACGAGAAAACGCGGTTGGCCGGCTGCCACATGATTCGGGAATCGGTCCGATCGCTGATCCGCGAAGAGGGTATCGGCACCTACAAGCAATTCATTCGCGACGTACTCGAGGATAGTCGCCGCTCGTTCATCGAACGACTCCGGCAGTTGCTGATCCCTGGTGTCTACGAGGCACCGGCGTTCATGGATTCGCAGTTTGCCGCCGAAACGCGCCTTCCCGACGAATCGCGGAAGGATACGATGATGCATGCGCCGATGCGCCTGACGATCGATCCGAAAGGTCGGCTGGGTGTCGATTTCGAGGGTGCCGGGAAATGGGGCCTGCATTCGTTCAACTGCACGCCGAGTGCCATGGCGGGCGCGCTCTGGGTGCTGCTGACGCAGACCGTCATGCCGAACGACAAGGTGAACGACGGCGCGCACTATGCGACCGACATCCATTGCCCGCGCGGATCATGGGTGAATCCGGATGTTTCCACCACGGCGCATGGCAACGCCTGGTACTACCTCGTTCCATCTTTCGGCGGCGTGATCCGATCGCTTTCGCGGGCATTCTATGCGCGCGGCTATGTCGAAGAAGTCCTCTCCGGATACGGCCATGATGGCAACATCCTGCAGGGCGGCGGTATCGACCATCACGGCAACGAATCCGCGGTTTCCAATTTCGAGATGTCCTGCGTCGGCGGCGGTGCCGGCATCGTCAAGGACGGGCTCGATCATGCGGCAGTCGTCTGGAATCCCGAAGGCGACATGGGCGATATCGAAGCCTGGGAGATGGTCGAACCGCTGCTCTATATCGGCCGCGGCGTGAAAATGGACAGCGGCGGCGTCGGGCGTCGGCGCGGTGGCGCCGGATACGAATGCATGCGAATGCTCTGGAACACCGAGACCTATGAGCTGCAGTTCGTGGGCGATGGCGCCGTCTTCTCGCAGCCGGGCATTTTCGGCGGCTATCCGCCGGGGTCGGGTTATCGCCTCGCGGTCAAGAACAACGATCTGCTCGACGTGTTCGAGCAGCGTAAACCCTACCCGACCGGCGACAAATATTCCGACGGGAAGGGCGTGACAGATCTCGTCAAAGGCAATGTCATTCTCGACAAGCGCGCTGTCGACCTGCCGCAGTCCTATCGCGAACATGATCTCTATCTCTCGGTCATGCGCGGCGGACCAGGGCTCGGCGATCCGCTACGGCGAACGGTGGATTCGATCGAGACCGATCTGCTTAGCGGCGTCATGTCGCCTGCCATCGCCGAACGCGCCTATGGCGTGGTGTTCGCGACTGCCCAAGACAAGCAGGAGATCGACCGGGAAAAAACCGAGGCACGCCGTCGCGAGATGCGCGAGGCCCGTGCCGCCAAGGCCGTGCCGGCGCGCGCGTGGGTTGCCAAAGAGCGGGAGTCGCGTGTCGTGCCGAAGCGGTTCGCCGAACCGGTCACCGACATGTACCGGTCGTCAATGACGGTGTCGCCGCAATGGGCGCGGCATTTTCGAACCTTCTGGAAGCTCGATGACAGTTTCCACTTCTGAGTTTTGCCGAATGGCCCTTTACGATTTGCTATCGCTCGAAAGGATCGCACGATGATTCCCTCCTATGATCGCTCGACCCTCGAGGAGCTGCTCGACGGCAATCTGCCCTGGGCCCAGACACACAGCATCATGTCCTCGTTCAAGGATCCCGACCGGTTCGACAAGATGGTCGCGATCCATCAGTCGCGCGTCGCGTGGAAGGAGCCGATCCTGCTGCCTTATGGCGAGAATCTGTACATCGTCCAGAAAAACGACGGCGCGCGCGTCGTCAAATGCGCCTGCGGCAAGGAATTCGGCGACTACCGGCAGAACTGGAAGCTGGAAGCGCTCGTCCGCGTGCGCGAGACCCAGGACGAGATCGAGGAACTGTATCCAAAAATGATGGCAGCGAACGCTGCGTGGATGCAGCTCCGCGAGTTCATCTGCCCCGGCTGCAAGACGCTGCTCGAGGTCGAGGCCGTCCCGCCGGGTTATCCGATTCTGTTCGATTTCCAGCCCGATCTGGAAGCGTTCTACACGCAATGGCTTGGACGCGAATTGCCGAAGGCGGGCGCAACATGAGCGAGATTTTGGATCCGGCGGAAAATACGGCGTTTCAAAAGTACCTACCGCGGAAGAGGACGGCCCTGTAGAACTTGTAACGAACCTCAAATTCAGGTGTCGTCGTAACATCGGTATCGGTCGCCCTGCGCGGACGACCGGTGCCGTTCATCATTGGGAGGAAACCATGACGAACAAGAAAGTACACCCGACGGCGGCCGCACCCGCTCATCGGGACAGCGGTCTCGTCCAGTTCCGGATCGCCGCGCCAGTAACCCGCCGGCAGTTCAATGCCGGCCTGCTCGGCGCCAGTGCCGTGGCGGCGGCGCTGAGTTTCCGTCCGGGTGCCGCCCGGGCTGCGACCGACGTCCGCTACAACGGGTGGCAGGGGCTCGATACCGGTATCGACGCCGGCGGCTGGCTTGAAAAGAACGACATCGCCTTCCAGTCGACCTATATCAGCTCGAACGAAGAGATCATCGCGGCGGCGATGGCTGGTGGCATCGGTCAGATGGATATCGTGACGCCTGACGGTTATTTTCTGCCGGCATATCACGCGGGCAATCTGCTGCAGCCGCTCGACCTGAGCCGGATCCCCAACTTCGAGCACATCTTCGGGCAGTTCAAGAATTCACCCGGCATCAGCCAGGACGGCACCTACTACGCGCTGCCAAACTATTGGGGATCCTGCCCGCTGATGTGGAATGCGGATCTGGTCGCCGAGACGCCGACCTCGTGGAACGATCTGTTCAAACCGGAATATCAGGGCAAGACCGCCATTGTCGAAGACACCATCGCGGCGGTGATGTCGTTCGCGATGGCCGTCACCGGTCGCTCGGACACCTACAACCTCACCCAGGAAGAGCTCGATGCCACCATCGATCTGCTCATCAAGTACAAGACCGAGCAGGCGTTGACCATCGCACCGAGCTGGGGCGATCTTGCCGGTATGTTCGCCAACGAAGAGATTGTCATCGCGATTGGCTGGGAACCGGCGAGCGTCTGGAGCGGCGCGTCGGCGAAGAACATCCAGTGGGCGGTTCCGGAAGAGGGTGCAATCAATTTCGTCGGTTGCTTCGCCATGGTTCGCGATGCGCCAAACGAGGATCTCGACTATGCGATCCTCAACCAGTCGCTCTCGCCGGAAACGCAGGCGGCCAATGCGGTCGAGGCGTTCGGCGTCGTGACCGCGAATGCCGTTCCGGGTTTGACCCCGGAGCAGCAGGCGCTGTACCCGTATGAGAACATCGAAAGCTATTTCGAGGAATGCGGCGGTGCGACACTCCTCTTCCCGATCGAGTCGGATGGAACCTACGTGACGTATGATCAGGTTCTGGATGGCTGGGAGCGTTTCCAGCGCGCTTGAGGTGTGAAAGCGTCAATGTATCGCGATCGATGAACGGCCTGCGATCCGGCAGGCGCAATGACAATACCGCCCGCGTTTTGTTTTGCGCGGGCGGGCGTTGTGTTTCGGGGCGCCCGATGAACTGGCGCGGACAGCCCCGATGATCCTGCGCCGGCACGGGCCCTGGGCGCTTGCCGCCCCGTCGGCGCTGTTCTTCCTGGTCTTCTTCGTGGCTCCGGCGACCCATCTGTTTTTGACCGGGTTCTGGCGGATGCGCTCCTATGCGCTGAGCCATGAATTCAATCTGGAAAACTACGCCGAGGTGTTCGAGGGCTACTGGGACTCGCTTCTCTTCACATTCGCAATGGCTTTTCTCATCGCCTGCTGCACGACCCTCGTTGCCTTTGTTTTTGCCTATGGCACGCGCTTCGTGTTTCCGCGCTGGAGCGCGGCGCTGCTCGGATTGATATTGCTGACCTTGTTCGGCGGTTATCTCACCAAGGTCTATGCCTGGAAGACGATTCTCGGATCGACCGGCGTGATCAATTCGGCGCTTGCCATGCTCGGCCTGACCGACCAGCCAATCGATATGTTTCTGTATAATCCGGTTGCGGTTGTGATTGCCCTCACGCATTACCTCCTGCCGCTGGCGATCCTGCCGCTTTACGGATCGCTGCGCGCCATCGACGACGAGACGCTGGAGGCTGCTTCCGATCTCGGCGCCGGGCGCTGGCGCGGTTTTCGCGATGTCGTGCTGCCGCAATGTCGAACCGGCCTGATTGTCAGTTTTACGCTCACATTCCTGTTTACAGCCGGCGACTATGTGACGGCGCGGCTGGTCGGCGGCCCCGTCACATCGATGATGGGTGTTTTCATCCAGAACCAGTTCGGCTCGCGCTTTAATCCGCCGCTGGGCGCCGCCATGTCGTTCACCGTCATTATCTTCTCCGCTTTGGTCATCATCGTTGTTGCATTTACCCTCAATCGAACGCTGAGGGTGCGATGAAGCGGGTCGAGAAGGCGATCTTCGGTATTCTGATCGGCGCGATCCTGATCTTTGTCATCTCGCCGTTTGCGATCCTGCTCTTGTTCTCGTTCAGTGCCGGCGAGAATCTGTCCTTTCCGATACCCGGCTGGACCCTCGACTGGTTCCGCAAACTCTATGCCCAGCGCGAGTTCTGGTCGGCGTTTCAGAACAGTCTGATCGTCACCGCCTGCGTGGGCGTAATCTCGACCATTCTCGGCACCATGGCAGCGGTCGGCCTCGTCCGGATCAGACGGCGGGCCGGCGTGATTTTCCGCAGCACGCTGACCTTGCCTTTGATGCTGCCGCCGCTGGTTCTCGGCATCAGTTTCCTCACTTATTTCGTGACGCTGGGCGTGCCGCTCGACCTCTCGACGGTGGTCGTGTCGCACGTGGTGTTTACCCAGCCGATCGTCATTCTGATCGTCTATGCCGGGCTCGAGAATTTTGACGAGTCCGTCGTGCATAGTGCCCGGGACCTTGGCGCATCTTCGCTTCAGGCATTCTTTCACATCACCTTGCCGATCATCGGACCGACAGTGGTCGGTGCCGCGCTCATATCCATGGCGCTGTCGGTCGACGACTTCATCATCACCTTTTTCACGATTGGCGGCGGCAACACGCTGCCGACCTTTATGTGGGGCATGTTGCGCAAGGGGATGAATCCGTCGATCAATGTTGTTGCGCTGACGCTAATGGCGATTACGATCGGCGTCAGCATCGCCAGCATGCGGCTCATCCGTTATCGCGGTTGACCCCCGCCTCAGTTTCTCCCGCACAAGGAACCGCCATGACACCCGCCTTGCCGTTTCTCACCGATACCGTCCTCATCTGCCTGGTCTGCACCGATATCGATAAGACCGTGCGTCGATGCCAGGACGTGCTCGGCATCGGCCCGTGGGAGATCTACGACTTTGTTCCACCGCTGCAGCACGATACGAAGCTTCGCGGCAAGGACGAGCCCTATACGATGCGGGTCGCCTTTGGTGCCGTCGGCGATGTCGGCTGGTCGTTCCTCGAACCGAAAGCGGGCGCCTCGATTTATCGCGAGTTCCTGACCGGCCGCGGCGCCGGCATGCATCACGCTGCCTTCCTGCATTCGGGCCTCTCTTATCCCGAGGCCATCGCGGAATTCGACAAACGCGGATTCCCGTTGGTGCAGCAGGGAAGTTATTGCGGGCGATACTGCTATTTCGACACCCGCGACCGGGCCCATATGATCTTCGAACTCGTCGAGGATCCGGATGCGATCATGCAGGGGCTGGTCTATCGATATCCGGACCGGGTCGACGCAAATGCGCCGGCGCCCATTTTCGACGCAACCCGCGCCATCGGCCTTGTCACCCCTGACCTGGATGAGACGCTGTCTACCTATGCCGCGCTGGGGATCGGCCCCTGGGCGATCGACAAGGGGGCAGACGGCTTGCGGCGCGCGCATACGCAAGTCGACCGCTCGGTTTCTGCATGCGTCACAATGTGAACATCATGCGGCGCCGGCACACGCTGATTGAACAACGAAACCAGGGAGCCGTCCTCGAGCCCGAACTTCGCTGTCAGCTGATCGCCCATCGCGATGCCATGCCCCGAGCGCGCATATTCGAGCGCAATATGTGTATCCCGTAGCATCAACTTGCGCGCAGGCTTGACCGGATCGAGTCCGACCCGCTCGAACCACCATTCCCAATCCTGGTTCGACTCGCCGTAGAGCAGATCGTAGTTGAGCAGATCTGCCGGCCGGCGAGGACGCGATAGTGCAATCAGCTTCGGGCTGCAGACCGGAAAGAACTCGACCTTGCTCAACAGCACCGTGCGCCGGCCTGGGCAATAGGTCTCACCGTAGTTGATGGTGATGTCGGCCTCAGGAATGCCTTCCATTGGCACAGCCGTATCGGGAATGCCGGTCGGCACCAGGTGGATGTCGATCTCGGGGTGGCGATTGAGAAAGCGATGCAGATGCGGTGCCAGCCAGCAGGCACAGAGCGTCGTCGTCGACGCGACCGTGATCTGCCCCGTCATCGAAGTCGGATCCATGAAATTGAGCGCTTTTTCCATGCGGTCGAAACCGCCGGTCAGGATTGGCAGAAGCCGGCTCCCCTCAGGAGTCAATTGCAGCCCGCCCTTGCGGGTGAACAAAGCGACGCCGGTGATCTCCTCGAGGACGCGAAGCTGGTGGCTGACCGCGGCATGGGTGACGCCGAGTTCCTCGGCGGCGCGCTGCATATGCCCGTGGCGGCCCAGCACTTCAAAGGCACGCAGCGCGTTCAGCGGTAGGTTCTGCCGGCGGATGGGCATGCTGTTCCCGACCGAATGGTGAAAGCAGGCCGGAGCCCGCAAAGCTTTTTTACAAGATCTGGCAGTATTTTTCAATTGTCATGCAAGTAAATTTGACTGACCGTCACCAGGGTCGGCAAGCCAAGTTTGTGGGCTGACGCCATTTCGGCCGTCTTTTGGCGGCACCCGCGTGGCTCGTCGTATAGAGGGTCGGTACATCGACTTCCGCGGCAAAAGAGTTCTGGTGACTGGCGCCGCCCGCGGGATCGGGTATGCAACCGCGCGCCTTTTTCTCGAGCACGGCGCACGGGTGGCTATCAACGATCTTTCTCCTGAAGCGGTCGATGCGGCAGTCACTTCCCTCGGAAAAGCCAATCTGGTAGCAGCCCCGGGCTCGGTCGCGCTTGCCACCGATTGCGAATGCATCGTGGAGCGCGCAATCTGGGATCTCGAAGGTCTCGATGTGCTGATCAACAACGCCGGCATCTATGTCGAGGCGTCCGTCGAACAGACCGACGAAGTGCTGTGGAACGAGACCCTCGACACCAATCTCAAGGGCACTTTCTTTATGAGCCGCGCCGCAACGCCTCATCTGCGCGAAAGCCGAGGCGCGATCGTCAACCTGGCGTCCGAAGCAGGAGTTGTCGGCAGCCCGAACATCTCCGCCTACGCCGCCTCGAAGGCGGGCATCATCGGGCTGACGCGCGCGATGGCGATGGAACTCGTTCCCGACGTTCGCGTGACTTGCGTCTGTCCCTCGCCGACCGACACGCAGATCTTCGAGCGCACCGCAGAGACCTTGGACGACCCCGATTCCTATCGCGCGTCCCTCGTCCGATACTCGCCGATGCGACGTATGGCCCGGGCCGACGAGGTCGCCAAGGCCATTCTGTTTCTGGCATCGTCGGATGCCTCTTTCATTACCGGCACGGCCCTGATGGTCGATGGCGGTGTAACAGCAGGTTCTGCGGCATTATAGTCGGGCATGGCATTGCCGCGACATTCGATCGCGCAAGGCCGAAACAGTTCGACGTCACATCCTGTGTGTCGTCAGCGAAGAAAAAGAAGCGCGGCCACGGACCGTGCCATTGCGAAACGCGGTCGCTCCGCAAGGGAGCGTCTTTGTAAAGGGAGGATGACGATGAAACGACTTCTTGCTTCCTGCGCCGCCATTGGCGCGTTCATGTTGACGCTGGGTCAGGCCACACCGGCGGCGGCTCTCGAAACCGACAAACTGGTTTGCGCCTTCACCTTCTGGCCTGGACAGGGCATCTACATTCTCGCGCAGGAACTCGGCTATCTCGAGGAAGAGGGCGTCGAGATGGAGTTCGTTCGCGAGGACGACATCCAGATCCAGACCGAGGCAATGGAATCCGGTCACATCAACTGCAACGCACGGACGATCGGCGAGTACCAGAGCAGCCCGCGGACGCACGACACGGAAGGCGTCGTCGTGGCATTGATGGACTTCTCGCGCGGTGGCGACGGCGTGATCGCGAGCGGCGACATCAAGAGCGTCTGCGACATGAAGGGCAAGACCTTCGCGATGGAGCCGACGCTCCCGGCAAACCTTCTGCTACAGATCAAGCTCAAGGAAGAATGCGACCTCACGCTCAATGACCTCAACATTCTGCATATCGCGACGGCTGATGGCATGGCCGTGTTCGCCGATCCCTCGATCGACGCCATCGAATCATACGAGCCGCTCCTAAGCCAGATCCTGGCGGCGGAGGCCCGCCCGGGTGCCTACATGCTGGTCGATTCGAACGACTATCCCGAGTTGATCGTGGACGTCATCTTCCTGCACAGTGAATTGCTGGAACAGAATCCGGAAATGGTTCGCGGTTTCCTGCGGGCCATCTATCGGGCGGCCGATTACTATTTCGAGAACCCCGACAAATCGCACGAGCTGATGGCGCCGTCGTTCGAACTGACGACGGAAGAAATGGCTGAGGCATTCGGGGGCCTGAAATTCGCCACGTACGAAGAAGCCGTCGATCTGTTCGGCACCAACGACAGCCCGGGGCGGTTTAAGGAAATTTTCGATACCGTCATGCAGCTCAACATCGAGCAGGGTGTCGCAACCGACACGCTGGTCTACGAGAACCAGGTCGACGCAGCATTTCTGGTCGATCTCTACGAAGGCCACGAGCGCTAACTGCGAAACGGGATTTTCGGGGTGCCGATTGGCGTCGGCGCCCCGATCCCGGTCGCATTAAACCTCTACCCCGAGACCCGAGGACCATGGCCAGATTAGGATCGCCAGCACCGAGCACATGGGCGCGGCTTTTCGTGTTGCGTGGCCGACTGAGCCGCTCGACGACGCTCGCACTCGGCGCCCTTGCCTTTACACTCCTTCTTGGCGCGTGGAGCCTCGCTGCGGCGCTTCAGATTCTGCCGCCGCAGTATCTCCCCTCACCCAGGGCAATCGTCGAAGCGCTGGTTCGCCTGTTTGTCGACTTCGATTTCGCCAACGACATCTATATAAGTGTCGTTCGCGTCGCGATTGCGTTCGCCCTGGCCGCGTTCATGGCGATCCCGATCGGCATCCTGATGAGCTCGTACAACGTGATCGGCGCGATGAGCGAGCCGGTCGTCGATCTCATCCGTTATCTGCCCGTGCCGGCTTTGGTGCCGCTGACCGTGATCTGGCTCGGAGTCGGCGAAGAATCCAAAATCGCCCTGCTCTGGATGGGAACATTCTTTCAGCTTGTTCTGCTGGTCGCGGACGACACGAAGCGGGTGCCGCAGGAGTATGTCGAAACGGCCTACACCGTCGGCGCCAAGCAGCGCCATGTTCTCAGCCACATAATCTTCCCGGGAATCCTTCCCAGCCTGGTCGACAATCTGCGCATCACGCTGGGATGGTGCTGGAGCTACGTGATTCTGGCCGAGATCGTCGCCGCGAACGAGGGGATCGGTCACATCATCTGGGCGTCACGGCGCTTCGGAAAAACGCCCGAGGTCATGGCTGGCGTGCTGACGATCGGATTGATCGGATTGCTGAGCGATCAGCTCATCCGTCTGTTGCACCGCCGGGCCTTCCGTTACCTGACGAAGTAGCGGTCGTCAGGCGGCGGTGTTACCGCCGTCGAGCGGTAGTGCGACACCGTTGATGTAGCTCGACGCGTCCGACGCCAGGAAGTAGATCGCCTCGGCGACTTCCTCGGGTTGCGCAACGCGGCCGATCGGCGTCGCGGTCGCGCTGTCGGCAAAACCCTCCTCGGGCGTCATGCCTTTCGCGGCATATTCACCTATCAGCATGGGTGTGTTGGTTTCGCCCGGACAGACCGCGTTGACACGAATGCCCTGCCCGACGTGATCGAGCGCCATGCACCGCGTCATCTGCACGACCGCGCCTTTGCTGGCGCAGTAGGCAAGCGCCCGCGTGCCGCCGACGAGACCCCAATCCGACGCGACATTCACAATGGTGCCGCCGCCGCCTTTGATCATCAGCGGGACGACGATGCGGCTCATATGGAACACGCCGTCGACATTGGTCGACATGGTATCGCGCCATTCCTGGTCCGTCGCTTGGGTCACCGTCCCGTAAAAGAAGACCCCGGCACCGTTCACGAGCACATCGATCTTGCCGAGGCGCGCGACGACCGCGTCGATCGCTGCCTTGCAGGAGGCCTGATCGGTCACGTCGCACCGAAAGAAAGCAGCCTTGCCTGCGCCCAGTTCCGCTTCAAGCGCCTTGCCGCGCGCTTCGCCGCGCCCGAGCAGCGCCACCTGCGCGCCGGCTGCTGCCAGGCGGCGTGCCGTCGCCGCACCAATGCCGGATGTCGCGCCCGTGATCACCGCCACCTTGCCCTTAAGCATCTCGCTCTCCCTCGTTGACTTGGCTCGCGCCCGACGCGATGGCTCAGAGATACAGAACGCCAAACCCTCATGTCCATATGCCCGATATCGGGTTCGGTGTAATAATATTCGTCGTGGCGTTGAATTATATTTGGTTCATTTCACGGCATCGGGTTGTTCTACTTGTCCTGCGGCGGACAGCGATGCCCTGGCCGCGCGAACCACGGGGGAGACATTCGATGCAGCTCAACCGCGACGTGCTGACCGAGTCCTACCGAAAGATGCGCACGATCCGCGCCTTCGAAGAGAAAGTTCATGATCTCTTCGAGACCGGGGCGCTTCCGGGATTCGTCCATCTCTATGCCGGCGAGGAAGCATCGGCTGTCGGTGTTTGCGCGCATCTCGACGACGAAGATCGCATTGTCTCAACGCATCGCGGCCACGGGCACTGCATTGCCAAGGGCTGCGATGTCGAGGGCATGATGCTCGAACTGTTCGGCCGCCGCTCCGGCGTTTGCGGTGGCAAAGGCGGCTCGATGCATATCGCGGATCTGTCAAAAGGCATGATGGGTGCTAACGCGATCGTGGGCGGTGGTCCGCCGCTCGCCTGCGGCGCGGCTCTCGCCGCCAAAACGCTCAAGACCGGTAAAGTGGCCGTCACCTTCACCGGCGACGGCGGTTCGAACCAGGGGACGACGCTCGAGAGCCTCAATCTCGCGTCAGTCTGGAAGCTACCGATGCTGTTCGTATTTGAGAACAACGGCTATGCCGAATCGACCGGTTCGGGATGGTCGGTGGCCGGCGGCGATATTCTGCGCCGCGCCCACGCCTTTGATATGCCCGGCTTTCAGGTCGACGGGTTCGATTTCTTTGCGGTGCATGAAATCGCCGGCGAGGCCGTCGAACGGGCGCGTCGCGGCGAGGGTCCCACGCTCATCGAGGTCAAGTTCGGTCGTTTCTACGGTCACCACGAGGGCGACGCGCAGACCTACCGTGCCAAGGGGGAGGTCGAGCGCCTGCGCGCCGACCATGACTGCCTCAAGAATTTTCGCCAGCGCGTCACCGAGGCGGCCCTGCTGACCGGAAGCGAGCTCGATGCGATCGATGCCGAAGTCGATCGTGCGATCGAGTCAGCCGTTGCGGTCTCACGGAAGGCCGCCGACCCCGATCCCGCGGTCGATCTGCTGACCGACGTCTATATCCGCTACTAACCGGAGGCCAAAGCCATGGCGCGCATACTGACCTACCGCGACGCCTTGCGCGAGGCGTTGCGGCAGGCGATGGAAGAAGATCCAACCGTCATTCTGATGGGTGAAGATATCGCCGGCGGTAAGGGCGCACCCGGCGAACAGGATGCTTGGGGCGGCGATATGGGGGTCACAAAGGGTCTCTGGGGCCAGTTCGGCGACGCACGCGTTATCGATACGCCGATCAGCGAAGCATCCTATATCGGTGCGGCCGTCGGTGCGGCCACCTGCGGACTGCGCCCGGTCGCGGAGCTGATGTTCGTCGATTTCATGGGCGTGTGTTTCGACCAGCTCCTCAACCAGGCGGCAAAGTTTCGCTACATGTTCGGCGGCAAGGCAAAGACCCCGGTCGTCATCCGCACGCAGTATGGCGCTGGCTATCGCACTGCCGCTCAGCATTCGCAGACACTCTATTCGATGTTCGCGCATGTACCGGGCCTCAAGGTCGTGGTGCCGTCAACCGCCTACGATGCGAAGGGCCTGCTCATCAGCGCGATCCGCGACGACGACCCCGTGATCTTCTTCGAGCACAAAGTGCTCTACGACGAGGCGCGCGACGACGTCCCCGAAGCGCCTTATGCCATTCCCTTCGGCGAGGCGAACTTCGTTCGCGAGGGCGACGATGTGACGATCGTCGCGCTCGGGCGCATGGTGCATTTCGCCGCGAAGGCCGCGGATGTGCTCGCCAAGAACGGAGTTTCCTGTGAATTGATCGACCCGCGGACGATTTCGCCGCTCGACGAGGACTCGATCCTGGAAAGCGTCGAAAAGACCGGCAGGCTTGTGGTCGTCGACGAATCCTATCCGCGCTGCAGCATGGCCGCCGACATCGCGGGCCTGGTCGTCGACAAGGCTTTTCACGCGCTCAAGGCACCGATCCGGCAGGTCACGGCACCGCATACGCCAGTTCCTTTCGCACCCGTACTCGAAGATGCATTCATCCCGAGCCCGGCCAAGATCGAAGCGGCGGTTCGAAGCGTGATGAAGGGGGCGTAATGTCGGAACGGATCACCGCCATAACCATGCCAAAATGGGGCATGGCGATGGACGAAGGCACGGTCGTCGTCTGGCATGTCGCGGAGGGAGCGTCGGTCGCGGAAAGTCAAGAGGTGGTCGACGTTGAATCGCCGAAGATCGCCAATGCCATCGAAGCGAAGCGCGCCGGCGTACTGCGCCGCCAGGTGGCGCCGCTGGGCAGCGTGCTGCCGGTCGGCGGTCTGATCGGCGTGATTGCCGACGCCGATGTTACCGACCCGGAGATCGACGCCTTCGTCGCGGGCTATGAGCCGCCGGAGGCAGCGTTGTCTGACAGCGGTCCGTCGATTGCCACGGTCGAGGCAAATGGCCGCACCATTGCCTATCTCGATATCGGCGCGGGCGATCCGCCCATCGTGATGGTGCATGGATTCGGCGGCAGTCTCGCCAGCTTCATGTTCAATCAGTCTTCATTGGCCGAGGATCGCCGCGTCATCGCGATCGATCTGCCCGGTCATGGCGCTTCGTCAAAGGACGTCGGTGACGGATCGGCGCTATCGCTGGCTGACGCCATCGCCGCCGCGATCGACGTGATTGGCCTCACCCGTTTCCATCTGGTCGGCCATTCCCTTGGCGGTGCGGTCTGTCTTCATCTCGCAGAACTTCGACCTGCGCAGGTGGCATCGGTCACGCTGATCGCCAGCGCCGGGCTCGGACCGGAGATCGACGGCGCGTTCATCGATGCGTTTGTCGCCGCTGAGCGCCGCAAGGAAATGACCGATGTCGCAACCAAGCTCTACGCCGACGAAAGCATTGTCACCCGCCGGGTGGTCGAAGACATGCTGCGGATGAAGCGGATCGACGGAGCGTCGAAGGCCATGGCGACGATCGCGACGCAGCAGTTTCCCGGCGGCCGACAGTCTGCCGCGGCGCCGACCGACAGCGGCGTGCCGCTTTTGGTGATCTGGGGCGAGGCCGACCGGGTTATTCCGGTCGCCCATGCCGCCCTTGCATCCGGGGCTCAGCGTCATATCGTCGCCGGTGCGGGCCATATGGTCCACGCCGAGGCGCATGCCGAGGTCAGCCGCGCGATCGCGGAGTTCTGCAATGCCCATCCCTGACGGCATGATCGAGCCATGACGAATTCCGGCGTACCGAACCGATGGCGTCGTTTCGACGTTTGGGACGAACGGCCGCTGCGCCTCGACAAATTTGCGATCGAAGATCCGTCAAACGGCTTTTGCGCGATGCAGTCGCCGAACGATCCCAATCCCTCGTTGAGCATCCGGAATGGTCTCGTCGCCGAGATGGATGGCGTTCCGGAAGCCGCGTTCGATATGGTCGACCGGTTCATCGCCAACCATCACCTCGACCTTTCGGTGGCCGATGAAGCGATGGCGGTCGATTCGCTGGCCTTCGCCCGCGACATGGTGGACATCCACGTGCCCCGTGACAAACTGGTGCGGCTCGCACGCGGCATGACCCCCGCCAAGCTGGCAGAAATCATTTCCACCTTGTCGACGATGGAGCTGGCCTTCGCTCAGGCGAAACTGCGCGCGCGCCGCCAGCCGGGCAACCAAGCGCACGTGACCAACGCGAAGGACTGTCCGCTGCAACTTGCGGCCGATTCCGCCATTGCAGTACTGCTCGGTTTCAACGAGATCGAAACCACGCTCCGCGTTGCCCGAAATTGCTGGGCGGCCGCTCTTGCCTGCGCGGTCGGCGCCGCGGTCGGCAAGGGCGATGCCCTCTTCCAATGTTCGATCGAGGAAGCGGAAGAGCTGCGCATCGGCATGGCCGGGTTTACGTCCTACGCCGAAACTGTGTCGGTCTACGGCACCGAACAGGCGTTCGTCGATGGTGACGATACCCCCTGGTCCAAAACGTTTCTCACCGCCGCCTATGCCTCCCGCGGCATGAAGATGCGATCGACGTCGGGCGCCGCCTCCGAATTGCTGATGGGATTCCACGACGCCCGGTCGATGCTCTATCTCGAAGCCCGCTGCCTTTGCATGCAGCGAGGCATGGGTGTCCAGGGCACGCAGAATGGCGGGATCGATGGCGCGCCGCTGGCAAACTCGGTTCCCGGCGGCGGCCGCGAGCTTCTGGGCGAGAATGTTCTCGCCGCCCTGCTCGATCTCGAATGCGCATCCGGCAACGATGCCAGCACCACCGAATCCGAGATCCGCGTCGGCGCCAAGATCATGCCGATCCTGATGTCGGGGTCCGATCTGATTACGTCAGGTTTCGGAGCGATCCATCGCTACGACAATTCGTTCGGTGCCTCCCTCTTCAACGCCGAAGAGCTCGAGGATTTTCTGGCGGTCCAGCGCGATTATTTGTTGGAAGGCGGCCTGCGTTCGATCGAGCCCGGCGAGGCCTGGGCAACGCGCGAACGCGCGGTTGCTGCGATTGCTGCGGTGCTTGAAGAGCTGGGGCTGGCAACAGTTGAACCACGGATGTCGGCCAGCGTCGTCGCCGCCAGCGGTTCGAACGAAACCGAGACGCTATCGCTGGGCCAGGTCGGCGCGATCAGCGACGCGATCAAGGCGCGCGCCCTTACCGGCGCGGATGTGGTTCGCGCGCTCGCCAAACGGGGTTTCATGGATGAGGCGCATAACATGCATGCCATGCTGCTCCGCCGTGTGCCGGGCGACTATTTACAGACGGCATCGATCATTCGCGAGGGGCGCGTCGTCAGCGCGATCAACGATCCCAATCGATATAGCGGCCCGGGTACCGGTTACATCATGTCGGCAGAGCGCCGTGCGGAGATCGCTCGCTTTCGTGACGCCGTCGACCGTGCCGCCGTACTGGAACAGGAAGGCTCGATCCAGCGCGACGAGCAACGCCGATACACACTGATCGAGCGGGGAGATGCTGTACCGGGCAACGATCCGATGGAGATCGTGATCGGGCTCAGCCCGGCCTGGAATGTCTCTCTCTTCAAGACGACTGCGGAACATCCTTTATCGGCCGTTCTCAGGGCGCTGATCGACGGTATCAAAGAAGGCGGCGGTCGCGCCCGTGTCGTTCGGATCCGCCATACCGCCGACACGTCGTTCGTCGGGCTGAGTGCCGCGCGGCTCGCCGGCTCGGGATACGGAATCGGAATCCAGTCCAAGGGGACGGCGGTGCTCCACCAGCGCGACCGACTGCCACACATGAATCTGGAACTGTTCTCGATGGCACCCATGGTGGCGCTGGAGCATTATCGCGCGCTCGGCTGGAATGCCGCCCGCCACGCCAGTGGCCAACAGCCCGAGCCGATCCGCATCCCTTATGCCGGGGAATCGCTCGGCGGCCGATTCTATGTCCGTACCGCGTTGCTCTATGCCATTGAAACGGCGGCGGCCGATTCGACGGCAGCCGCGATCGATCTTGAGGCAAGATTCACATGAACGACGGACTGCCCTTGAGTGAGATCTATCCGGTCGGCGAGAAGCAGCCGGATCGGGTCGAGACGCAAGGCGGAAGGCGGCTTGCGGATCTCACCTTGAACGCGCTGGTCGCCGGCGAGATCAGGCAGGAAGAGTTCGCGATCACGCCCGCAGCGCTGCGCCTGCAAGCCGATATCGCCCGGCAGGCGGGGCGCGAAACGCTCGCGCGCAATTTCGAGCGCGCCGCCGAACTCACCGCCGTGCCGACCGACATTGTGATGGATGTCTACGAGGCGCTCCGGCCCGGGCGCTGCAAGAGCAAGGCCGAACTTCTCGAAAAGGCCGCCATGATGCGCGAGCGGTTCGGCGCGAGCCTGACAGCGCAACTTATCGAGGAAGCGGCTGACGTATACGAGGCGCGCGGGATTTTCCGATTCCGGTTCTAAATAAGGAGGCGATATCATGGAAAATGAAACGAGCGTAGCCGAAGCGCCACTGCGCGTGGCCTGCATCCAGATGGAACCTCACATCGGGGACAAGGCCGGCAATCTGCAGAAATCGGAACGAATGATCCGGGATGCCGCAAAAGCGGGCGCGCGGCTGATCGTCCTCCCGGAACTGTCGAACTCCGGATACATGTTCCAGACGCGCGACGAGGCCTTCGGTCTGGCCGAGTCCATTCCGGATGGAGAGACCTGTCGTCTCTGGGCCCGGCTGGCCAGCGAAACCGGCGCCACGCTCGTTGCCGGCATCTGCGAACGCGACGGGGCCGCGCTCTACAATTCCGCCGTCGTGATCGGACCGGCCGGTTGTATCGGCACCTATCGCAAGGTGCATCTCTGGGATCGCGAAGCTCTGTTCTTCGAGCCGGGCAATCTCGGGTTTCCGGTGTTCACAACCGATGTCGGACGGATCGCCGCCTTCATCTGCTACGATTGCTGGTTTCCCGAAGCGCATCGGAGCTGTGCGCTGCAGGGCGCGGATATTCTTTGCGTGCCTACCAACTGGGTGCCGGTGCCGGGCCAGCGCGAGGATCGCGAGGCGATGGCCAATATCCTGGTGATGGCGGCGGCCCATTCGAACTCGGTGTTCATCGCCGCAGCCGATCGCATCGGCACCGAACGCGGCCAGCCTTTTATCGGGCAGAGCCTCATCGTCAGCCAGGCGGGTTGGCCGATCGGCGGGCCCGCTTCATACGACCGCGAAGAGATCATCTACGCCGATGTGAATCTTTCCGATGCGAGAAAGAAGCGCACCTGGACCGCGTTCAATCACATCCTTCGCGACCGCCGGCCCGAGAGCTATGCGTCCAATCTGAAAACGGCCTAGCAGCGGGATCGGGGAGAACGTCTCCCCGACCCGACTTCGCTATGCACGCGTCGTTCCGCGGATAAAGCAGCGATCTACCACCAGATCATCGGGGCCGTTGTCAGCAGCTCGGCACCCTTCGCCGTGACAATCAGGTTCTGTTCGAATCCGGCAGCACCCACGCCCTCGCGCCCGAGGAACGCTTCGACGCCGAACACCATGTCGACCGCGACGACATCGCTCTCCTTGCACATCTGCGTGCTGATATACGGGTCTTCCCAGAAGAGACCGAGATTGTGCCCGTAGAGCGGCCATTGTGCGGAGGTCTGATCGGTGCCGCCGCCGGCTTCGCGCGTCAGCTTCTCGCCGAGCAACGCCAGATCGCGAATTTTCACGCCCGGTTTGATCGCCGCAACGACGCTCTCGACGATATGGGCCGTCGCCTCGATCAGGTCCTTCTGATCCGCCTTGGGCCGGCCGCCGCATACGGCGGTGCGGCCCGGATCGAGATAATAGCCCTGGTGAATCGGGCCGAGCAGCCAGCCGCGCACAATGTCGCCCTTGTCGGGTGCATCGGTGCTGTAGCCGGTCAGCGGCTGGCGCAACCAGTATTGCGTTGTGCTGCCGTGATTGCAGGGCAACATCAGATAGGTGCCGCCGCTTCGGATGATCTCACCCGCCGCATCGGCCGCCGCATCGGACTCGCGCTTGCCGCCGATCAGACCTTCCATGTAACGCGTGATCGCGCGAGTGGCGATCTCGCCGCCTTCGCGATAGCAGGCGAGTTCGCGCGGGCTCTTGTAGCGTCGAACGACTGCGACGAGATCCTCTTCGGAAACCCATTCAATGCCCGGCGTCATATCCATGAGCTGTTTGGCATACTTGTACGGCAGGATGTCAGCGCCCACGAGGGCGACCTTGCCACCGATCTTGCGGCGCTTGAGGGCCTCGGCGACGCCTTTCACCGGATCGAAATGATCTTCGATGCGATCGATCGCATAGAGGTCCGGTCGCCGTCCGGGCATGTCGATATGCAGCTCATGTTCCTTGCCGGCCTCCATGATGAGTGCGCAGAACGACCGCGCATTCAGGAGCTGGTTGTCCGGTTCCTGGCCCGATGCCCCCGAGTAATAGTTCGTGAGATAAAGCGTATCCTGACCGCGCTCGTGAAAGCCGCCACCGCGGCCCCAAATGACGCAGGCGGCGTATCCGCGGCGCACCATCTCTTTTTCGACCTTGGCACGGCGCATCTCGTATTCGTCGATTGGAAAGTAACGCGTTACCACAATTTGTCTCCTCGGAGTTCAGTGGGCAGGGAAAAGGGTCGTTCGTCAGCCGCGATAGCGGGTGACCGCCATCGCAACCAGCGACAGCCCGACGGTCAGGCCGACAAGCAACGTCGCAATCGCGTTGATCGTCGGATCGGTCTGGGTACGGATCATGCCCCAGATGAATGTCGGCAGCGTGTTTCCGCCGGCAATCGTGAAAAAGGTGATGATGAAGTCGTCGAGCGACAGCGCCATCGTGATAAGCGCCGCGCCGATGATGGTCGGACGGATGATCGGCAGCGTGACCGTGAAGAATGCCTTGAGCGGCGATGCGCCGAGATCGCGCGCGCTTTCGACCGCCGCATAGTTGAAGCCGATCATCCGCGCATGGACAATCAGGATGACGAAAGGCTGGGTGAACACGAGATGGCTCAGAACGACGGTGAATAGACTGAGCTTTATGCCGACGCTCACATAGAGCACCATCAGGGCAATGCCGACCATAAGCGGCGGCACCATGACAGGCGTTGCCATCGCCAGCATGCTGGGGCCGGCGATCTTCGGTCGCATGCGCGCCAACGCCATGGCCGCCATGGTTCCGATTATCGTCGAAATCACGCCGACCGATCCGGCAACGATCAGACTGTTCCGAAGGGCGTCCCAAAAGTAGATGTTATCGAACAGCAGATCGTACCAGCGGAGCGACACGCCGTTCATCGGAAACGTCGTCACCACGTTATTGGCAAAGGAGAACAGGATCACGATCGCCAGCGGCGACAGAAGAAAGAGCCACACCAGGATCGCGAAGCCGCGCCAGAACCAGGTCGACACCCGCTGTCCGGAGAACGCGCTCACCGTCGTTGCGCCTTGATCAGGAGATAGCTCGTCACCGCAAGAATTCCCACGCAACAGAACAACGTGGAGAACGACATGGCAGAGCCGAGCGGCCAGTCGAAGCGGAATCCGAACAGGCTTTCGATGTAATTGCCGATCATCGTCGTGCTGGGACCGCCGACCAGCCGCGGCGTCACATAATCGCCAGCGGCGATCAGGAAGGTGAACGAAAAGGAGGCGATCAGCCCGGACCCGCATTGCGGCAGGATGATGTTGAAGAATGTCGCAATCGGCGTCGAACCCAGATCGCGCGCCGCCTCGATCGTCAGGTCGGAAACGCCGCGCAACGATCCATAGATCGGCAGGATGGCGAGCGGCAGGAGGTAATGCGTCAACGTGACCACCACGGCGCCGGGATTGAAGATGAAGGCGGTGATCGGCTCATCGATGACGCCCAGATTGAGGAGCGCGGTGTTAAGGATGCCGTTGGTGCCGAGAATCGTCTTCCAAGCATAGACTTTAGCCAGGTAACCGCCGAACAGCGAGATGAGCGCGCCGAACAAAAGGATCGTGCCAAATCGACCGACCTTGAAGCGCACCGCATAGGCGAAGCCGAGTGCAATCAGCGTCGTCAGGAGAGCAATGATCCCGGCGATAAGGAACGTGAACCCCGCGACACCGAGATACTCCTGATAGGTGCGGATGTAGTTCTTGACCGTAAAGGTCCGGTCGAGATCGAACAGGCTCACCTGCCAGAAACTGACGAGGAAGAAATAGAGCATCGGCAGGACGAACAGGCCAATGAAGACCAGTGCGGAGGGTGCGAGCAGAATGCTCCGGCTGCGGCCGATCTCGCCGATCGTGGCGTTCATGGCTCGTCGATGACGCGGTGCTGGGCGGCGGACCAGCCGAGATACACCGGACCGCCCGGCTGGATGCGCTCGCGCAGCGAGAGGTCGGTATCGTGCACCGTCACCTCCTGGCCGCCCGGCAACGCCACCTTCAACTTCAGATGCGAACCCAGATAGACCATGTCGACCAATGTGGCCGGTAGCGATATCGGAAACTCGTCCGCTCGCGTCGACGGCTTTAGCGCTTCCGGCCGGACGATCACGAAGACCACGCCATCGCCCCCGGCGTCCGGAAACCGCGCCCCGCCGGCGAGCGTAACGTGCCCACTCTGCCGCTGTCCCGTGAACAGGTTGGCATCGCCAATGAAATTCGCGACGAAGCGTGTCGCCGGTCGGGCATAGATGTCTTCGGGGCTGCCCGCCTGGACGACGCGGCCCTCGTTCATCACGGCGATGCGATTCGCGAGCCCCAGCGCCTCGCCCTGGTCGTGCGTCACGATGACGAACGTGCCGCCGATCGAGGCGTGGATGCGCCGGAGTTCATCCTGCATGACCTTGCGCAATTGCAGGTCGAGCGCGGCCAGAGGCTCGTCGAGCAGCAGGACCTTGGGCTCCATCACCAGTGCGCGGGCAAGCGCCACGCGCTGTTGCTGGCCCCCCGAGAGCGCTTCCGGCGCACGCCGCGCGAGTTCGCCGAGGCGCACGAGGTCGATAACCTTTTGCACGCGCCGTTCGCTTTCGGCCTTTGGCACCTTGGCCATGCGCAGGCCGTAGGCGATATTCTGTTCGACATTCATGTGAGGGAACAGACCGTAGCCCTGAAAGACCATGTTGGTCGGGCGTCGCTCGGGCCCGAGCGTAGTCACATCCTGCCCGTCGATCTCGATGCGGCCGGTATCGGGCATCAGGAATCCGCCGATCATCCGCAGCAGAGTCGTCTTGCCGCAGCCGGAGGGACCTAGAATGGCAAGAAAATCGCCGCGACGAATGTCGAGGTCCAGTGGCTCGACCGCGACGATCCTGGCGAAAGACTTGGAGACGTTGCGCAGCCGGACGAGAGCCTCATTCGGCCCGTCCGGCTGCGTCACCGCGACGTCGATCATGCTTTCAGGAACCGTTCGTATCCTTCAAGCCACTGATTGTAGGTTGCGTGCTGTCCGTCGTCCTCGAACGGCGGCAGCGGCACGAGCGGCGCCTGTTTGTTGAACGCCGCCATGTCGTTGTAGGGGTACATGGCGGCGGATTCCGGCGCCATCATCGACACTGCGGTCGGATTGACCGCACCGCAGAAGATGACATCGCCGACCACCACCTGAGCTTCGGTACCGATCGCGTGGTTCAACAGTCCATAGGTTTCGTCCAGATACGGCGCATCCTGCGGGATGCAGAGCGTATCCATCCAGCCATACGAACCTTCGCTCGGGTAGATCCAGTCGAGCTCGGTGCCCGATTCCTTCGCCCAGGATGCCATCGGCTCCCAGCCCTGCGCGGCGATCTGCACTTCGCCACGGATCAGCGCGTCGAGCCCTTCGCCATAGCTCATGGCGAGCATCCGGGCATGCTCCGTCTTGATCTTGATCATGTAGTCGATCGTGTCGTTGAGCTGCTTCGGCGTGATCATGGTGGCGACCTCGACTCCGGTCACCGTGTAGACCCAGTGGAACATCGTCGAGGTGGTGTCGTGAATCATGCAGAACTGATTCTTGTACTCGGGCTTTTCCAGATCCGCCCAGTTCGCCGGCACCGGCAGCGTCATATCCTTGCGATAGACCAGCGGCAGCCCGCCCCACAGATAGGGGATGAGGTAGCGGTTGCCCTTGTAGAGATTGCCTTCGAAATTCTGCCACATCGGGTCGAGATTGGCGAAGTTAGGCAGCCTGTCTTTGTCGACTTCCTGCAGAACGCCCGACTCCTGAAACAGCGAGACATAGTTCCAGGTCGGCATCACGAGCCCCATCGAGCCGAGACCGCCACCGCGCAGCTTGGTGAGGATCGATTCGATACTCGAAGCGAACGTTCCTTCGAGCTGGATCTCGTTGTCCGTCAGATAGGTTCCCGCGTGCAGCGGATAACCGTATTCCTCCCAACCCATCCAGCCGATTGTTGCAGCCGCACGCGCCTTGCGCGGCGACAATCCCGTCGCCGCGATGCCGGCCGCCGCGCCGGCTGCCGCCTGCAAAAACTTGCGCCGCGGCATTTGGGTTTGGGTCGACTTCTTCAGTGACCGCAGAAGCCGTGCCGATTCGCTCAAGTGAATCATCTTGCACTCCTCCCAGTGATTGCCCGTTTCGGGTCGTATTTATTGCTTGGTCGTCAAGCCGTTTGCCGACCTTTGTCGTGTCAAACGCAACGCTACTGCCACGAAAAAAGTATGTCCCATTTCGGGTAGTCCCGCAATCTGCTTTGACCCGCCCGGGCGCGCTCGACCCGGATACGAAAAAAACTCGTCCCACAATTCTTCGATGAGAGTTCGCGAAGCTCTGCACCCGGATTGGCGCCGCGGCACTGAAGCAGGCGGTCGCATGCACGCCGTGACGCCAACCGTCGCCGCCGCGCAAATCAATTTAGCGAGTTACGATATTTTTGTTTGCAGTTGCGCTTGCGACGCCCGCCATCTCACGCCAGGAACTCGCCGTGATCCACATTGATCGCCTGGCCGGTGATGCTTGCTGCGTGATCGGATGCCAGAAACACGTAGATCCCCGCAAGATCGTCCGGCTGCAGCAGTTTCTTGATGGACTGCCCTGCGAGTTGCTGGCGAAGAAGATCATCGGGGTCCCTCCCTTCGAGCTCTGCCATGCGCCGAAGATTCATCATCGCCATTTCTGTCTCGGTCCAGCCGGGACACACGACGTTCACCGTAATGCCGCTGTCGCCGAGTTCCCGCGACAGGCTCCGCATCATGCCGATGATCCCATGCTTGGTGCCACAATAGGCAACATGACTCGCAACCGCTGTTCGGCCCCAGACCGACGACGTGAAGATGATCCGCCCACCACGACCCATGAGTCGCACCGCTTCTCGCGTCACGAAAAAATTACCCACCATGTTGATGGCAACGGTACGGAGAAAATCCTCTTCGACTTTTGGATCCTGATCGAGGATCGGAACGAAGCGCTCGATCGCCGCGTTGTTGATGAGAACATCGATTCTCTCGAGGCTGCCGACCGTACGTCTGACCGCCTCGCGATCGCTGATATCGCAGATCACCGCCTGCGCGGCGCGGCCGCTCTTTTCCCGAATCTGCCGGGCAGCATCTTCGATCGCGTTATCTTCCGACAGCACGATCAGGTCGGCGCCGGCTTCGGCAAATCTATGGGCAACCGCCAGGCCAATTCCCCGGCTGGCGCCGGTCACAAGCACGCGACGGTTCGTAAGATCGATGCGCATGGCGATTCTCTTTCCAGTGTTCTGTTGCGTTGGTCTCTGCGGTCGCGCGCGACCCCGTCTCAGATCTACCAGAAGATCATCGGCGTCTTGGTCAGGATCTCGACGCCGGTTTTTGTGATGATCACGTTCTGCTCGAAACCGGCCAGACCCACGCTCTCGTGGATGAGAAACGCCTCCGAACTGCAGGCGGTGCCCTCCTCGAACACGTCGTCTGCGTCGGTGATCTCGTCGCCGATCCAGCTATCCCAGAACATGCCCTGGCGATGGCCGAAAAGCGGCCATTGCTCGGCGGCACCTTCGATCTGGCCGCCATGCTTCTTCTGCAGCTCGCGCCCGATGCGGGCGAGCTCGCGCACCTTCACGCCCGGCTTCATCGCCGCCATGACACCCTCGACGATGGCGACACAGCCCTCGACGAGGTCGCGCTGCGCATTGCTCGGCTTTGCGCCGCAGACGGTGGTGCGGCCGGGATCGAGGAAGTAACCGGCCTTCATCGGCCCCATGAACCAGGCGCGCACGAGATCGCCCTGCTTAACCGGGTCGGTGCTGTATCCGGTCAGCGGATCGCGCGTCCAGTACTGCGCGCGGTCGCCATGCGAGCAGCGGATATAGGCGATCGAACCGCCATATTTCATCGCCTCCGCCGTGGCGAGGCCGACAGATTCCGCCTCGGTCTTTCCCATGACGAGGTTCTTCATCAGGATGTCCATCGCGCGGGTCACGATCTCGCCGCCCTCGCGCAGGCAATCGAGCTCGCGCGGGCTCTGCTTCCTTCGTGCATCGAGCACGAGTTTGTCGGCATCGACCCACTCGATCTCCGGCGTCGCCTTCTCGAGCTGGCGCCAGTATTTGGCCGGCAGTGTGTCGGCCCCGACCATGGCGACCCTGCCTTTGACCTTGCGTTCCTTCAATGCGTCGATCACGCCCTTGATGGGGTCCATGTGCCAGCGGTGGCGGCGCGTTGCGAGCAGATCTTCGGGATATCCCGCCTCGTCGGTGTGCAGTTCGGGGTCCTGCCCCTGCTGCAGGATCACCGCTGCGTAGGAACGCGCCTGCCAGATCGGCGTGTCGTACTCATGCGCCGAATGGCCCGAATAGAAGTTGGTGAGATAGAGAACGTCGCCGCAGCGGTCGAAGGAGCCGGCCGAGCGGCCCCAGACCACGGCAGTGTCGAACCCCTGCTTCTTCATGTTGGCGAGTACCTTCGCCCAACGCTGCTCGTATTCTTCTTTCGGGAAATACATGTCGACCATGATGCGTGCCCCCGTTCGATGGACGAATGTTGGACCGGGGGGAAGCTAGCCACCGGTTGATCGCAGGGTCAATTGCCGAACTGCGTGGCGCGCGCTTGCGGATTCCGCAACCGTGACGCGATGAGCATGTGTCGCCGTCATCTTGAATTCGAGCTATCGTTCGCCCCTGCAGGGCCGATAAATCCGGCGTCGGGCATCGAACTCGGCTAGTGAAAGGTGAATCATGCCAAAGGGAGTTGCGACGGAAACCGACCGCGTCATGATGAAGGCGGCGCTTCGCGAAGCACGCGAGGGTTACGAGGAAGGCGGCGTGCCGGTCGGTTCCGTCATCGCCGAGGGCGACACGCTGCTTGCGTCGGGGCGCAACAGGCGTGTCCAGGACAGCAACCCCGTCGCACACGCCGAAACCGACTGCCTGCGGCAGGCGGGCCGACGCAGGAACTATAAAGGGCTAACCCTCTATACGACCGTGAGCCCCTGTACGATGTGTGCTGCCACCATCGTTCAGTTCAAGATATCGCGCGTCGTCGTCGGCGAGGCGCGCAGCTTCGAAGGAAACATGGGATACCTCGAGCGTGCCGGCGTCGATGTGGTGCTGCTTGACGACCCGGATTGCGTCACCCTGACCGAGTTGTTTGCCCGGGAAAATCCGGACCTCTGGATCGAGGACGGCACGCAGGATTAGTTCGGTGTGCAGCTTTTTCTGCTGCAAGACCAGGGGCCGGTCGACAGGACCGGCCCCGTTGCAACAGGTCTCTTTGATCTTTCGTACGAAAGCCGAGCCGATCCAGCAACGCGAACCGACAAATCACCGCAGCCGTTACTGAACTTCCTTCGAATACAAATAGTCGTACCAGATTGGGATATGAACCGGCGATACGAAGTAAACATCCTCGCCACCAATCCGATCCGAATGAATCAATACGCCCTTGTCGTTGAAGATCGGCACCCAGGGCAATTCATTCATGACTTCGAGATAGATCTCGCTCCATTTCTCGATGCGCTCGGCCGACCGCGAAGGATCAACGATCGCATCGGCCTCGACACCGCGGGCATCGAGCGCTTCGTTGCAATATTTGGCCCAGTTCCAACCACCCGGCGCGGCGCTTCCGCAACTAAGAATTGGCCAATAGAAACCCGAAGGATCAGGAAAGTCCGATATCCAGGCCATGCCGCCCGACCACAACATCGGCGCGCTGCCCTGCCCGCCCGTCTCGATAACCACGCCCTGCGACAACGACTGCAATTCGGCCTTGATACCGATCACAGCCAGGTCCTGCTGCATGGCCTGGGCAATGCGTGGGTTCGGGTCGACGTTCATGGCGTAAAGCTCGGTTTCAAAACCGTCGGGATAACCAGCCTCGACTAGCAGTGCTTTCGCTTTCTCTGGATCATAAGCATAGCCTACATAATCCGGATCATGGCCGGGCATGAGCGGCGGCAACGGCTGATTAGCCGGCAAAGCACGATTATTGACGATCTGTACGATCCGATCTTTGTTGATCGCCATATTCACGGCCTGACGGACAAGAATATTGTCGAATGGCGGCTGGGTTACGTTGAGTGTCAAATAGCCGGTCTGCAACTGGTCGCTTAGAACAACAAGATCCTTGGTTTCAGCACCGGTCGTTACTTCGACATACTGTGCTGGCGGAATACCGTCGCCGGCGATGTCGACCTCTCCGCTCAACAAACGCAACAGTGCGATGTTCGGTTCCTGCCCTATTTCAAAGACAATCTCATCCAGATACGGAACGCCGGGTTTGAAGTAGTCAGTGTTTCTCTCGAACACAATGCGCTGACCGGGCGTCCATTCTGTCAGCTTGAATGCACCGGTCCCGACAGGATGATGGCCAAAATCATCGCCCCATTTCTCGACTTCTTCCCGTGGGACGATTGAACCAAAATGCATGGCGAGGACGTTAAGAAAGTAGGCCGTCGGCTGTGACATCTCGATTACGACCGTGTGCTGGTCCGGCGTCTTGACGCCGCTAAGCTCCGCGCTGTTGCCAGCGACGAAATCATCGAATCCAACAATCTGGCTGAAATAACTTTGCCCAGGGCTCTGGGTCAGCGGATTGGCAAGACGCTCAAGCGTGTACTTCACATCGGCGCTCGTCAGTTCGCGCCCGTTGTGGAAAATAACGCCCTTGCGAAGATCGAATGTGTAAGACAGCCCGTCGGGTGAAACGGTGAACTTCTCTGCCAAGTCGGGGGTTAACGTCGTAGTCCCGGGTTCGTAGTCCATCAAACCATCGAACAGGGCCTGCATCATCGAAGGATTCTGCCAATCGTAACCGATTGCCGGGTCGAGGGTGGTGATGTCTTCCTTGTAGCTGACGACCATCGAGCCGCCCTGCTTTGGCCCGTCCGCAGACGCTGTATCGCTCAGCGCACATGTGATCAGCGCCGCACCGGCACTGATAATCGCTATCCATTTCATGATGTCCCCCCGTCAGGTTCGTTTATCTGAACTTAGGGACATGACTGTGTCGTCCCAGGACGAACAAGCGGCATGCCCACATTTCACAGATATGCTATCCAGCCCCCGGCACGCGATCCTGTCAATGGGTGGTCGGTTCAGAACAAACGACGTCAAATCAATAAGGCACAGCCAACTCCGGTGTGAGCCGATGTGACCATGCCGATCTCGCGATCGCCGTCGTAGAGCAGTGAACCGTCGGCCAGCTTGTTGCCGGCGACATCGAGGCCGACCGTGCGCCAGCGCGGATGTCGTTGGCTATCGCTCGCGCGCACGACGGGATGCGGCGTTGTCACGGTGTCAGTCGCGATTTCCAGAAAATGAACGGCAGAGCGGAGAAGACTGGGCGCGAACCGTCTCCATCGACGAAAGACGGACCTGTCGGCCGACCGGAGTCTCGGCACTATTTTCGGCAAACCGCCGTCTACATGATGCGGCAGGCCCATTGCAAAGAGAAGACCTCAGATGGTGAGCAGCGAACCGGATCCCGGCAGCGACGATCGGGGATCGTCCGGCGATGCGTCAGGTTTCTCGCTCTTCGAAGGCGGACCGCTCTTTAGACTTCTTCGCTGGGCACATGCGCTCGAGAATGGGCGGCTCTATCTGCGTTGGGGTATCGCCATCGCCCTCTTTGCGTGGCTTCCCCTCCTAATTCTTTCTGCCATCGAAGGTCATGCTTTCGGCCGGAGCACGGTTATTTCGTTTCTGCTGGATCTTGAAGCCCATGTTCGCTTTCTGGTGGCCTTGCCGTTACTCGTTGTGGCTGAAGTCGTGACTCACCAGAGAAGTCGCCACCTGTTCCAGCAGTTTAAATTGCGAAATCTCATCCCCGATAGCGAAGCCCATAGGTACGAGTTGGCGATCGCATCGGCCGTGCGGCTGCGAAACTCGCCGATCGCCGAAGGTCTCATTGTCGTATTCGTCTACGCGGTCGGGATTCAGATCATATGGCGCCACTATGTCATGGTCGGCGCCGAGACATGGTACTCGACGGCACCTGCCGGCGGCTCCGAGCTCACTTTCGCTGGGATATGGTATGGCTATGTAAGTCTGCCGATTTTCCAGTTTCTCCTGTGCCGCTGGTATTTCCGGATCTTCGTTTGGGCGCGGTATCTATGGATGGTATCGCGGATAAGGCTGACGCTCATCCCGACCCATCCCGATCGTATCGGCGGGCTGGGTTTCCTCTCCGCCATGGCCAGCGCATTCATGGTGCTTGCAGTTGCGCACGGCGCACTTCTCGCCGGCTGGCTGTCGTTGCGCATCGTCTATCTCGACGCCGAACTTGCACAGTTCAAGTTCGAGATCGGCGCAACGGTCGCTTTCATGCTATGCATCACGCTCGGGCCGCTTCTGTTGTTTTCGGCCCAGCTTGCGTCGGCAAAGCGGAGGGGTCTGCGTGAGTACGGTGCGCTAGCCTCGCAATACGTCAAGGATTTCGATGCGAAGTGGTTGCAGGGAAAGGCTCGTCCCGGCGAGCTCTTCATCGGCAGCAGCGACATCCAGTCTTTGGCCGATCTCGACAACAGCTATAGCATCGTTCGCTCCATGCGTATTATCCCTATCATACGGGACGATATCCTGCGTATCGTGATCGCGACGCTGCTCCCGATCGCACCGCTCCTGCTTACGATCATGCCTGTTGGCGAGTTGCTCGAGAGACTGATGTCCATATTTTTCTCGGCGGGACTATGAGACCGGGTTCGATCGCCACCTGATTCGGGCTATCAAGGGATCTTGCTGATCGACGCCGGCTGGAGCGCTATGGCAAGCGCTCAGACGAAAGCCCCCGGAAGCCAGGAATTTCGCGCAGAAACTGGCGGAGCGGAGAAAACCGGGAGCGAACCGTCTCTGGCCGCCGGGCCGAATGCTTTGAGTGTTTCTCTGATTATTGCCTCGTTCAGAGAAAATACCGCAAATTCTTTAAACTAATCGGAATACTGCTGGCTCTTGCCCTCGGCCAGCGCGGCGTACTTCGTCTTGCCGGCGGCAAGATGCAGGTTCCAGGTCATACGCGTTCGTCTTCCACGCCGGCGTTGCCCCATCCGCCGCCGGAGGCGGTGACCATTTCGATGCGGTCGCCCTTCGCCAGCCGATGCGGTCCGCTCTTGGCGCCCAGCTCGACCGGCGCTTCGCCCGCGCGATAGCGGATGAAGCGCGCCAGCTCGCCTGCCTTTCCGCCCGCCACACCAAGCGCAGGCGTTCGGGTGCGCTCGCCAAGAATGGAAGCTTCAATGCCGTCGACCAGAATGTCGAAGCTTTTCCGCACACCGTCGCCGCCCCGCCAGCGCCCGGCACCGCCGCTGCCGCGCCGTAATTCATAAGCGTGGAATCGGATCGGAACTGCCGCCTCGATTGCTTCGATCGGCAGATTCATGGTGTTGCCCATATGAACACGAATGCCGCCGACGCCGTGGTTGCTCGCGCTGGCGCCCATGCCGCCGCCGACTGTCTCGTAGTGGACAAACGGACGGTTGCGTCGCGGATCGAAGCCGCCGAGCGTATATACGCAAGCCGATCCGTAGCTGCCGCCCGGTACGTGCTTGGGATAGGCCTTGGCGAGCGCGGTCAACAGGATATCGACGACCCGGTTCGAGGTTTCGGTGTTCGCCGCCACGACCGGAGCAGGGAAATTCGCGTTCACGATGCTACCGACGGGCGCCTCGATCTCTGCGATATCGTAGATTCCGCCATTCGGCGGAATGCCGCCGCCGACCAGAGAGAGAAGCGTGTAGTAAACCGCCGATGCGGTGACCGCTATCGGCGCGTTGATCGGTCCGCGCACGCACGGGGCGCTGCCCGCAAAATCGACGATGAACCGGGCCCCCGATTTCACGATCTTGACCCGCACCAGCGGCGCCACGTCCGGATCGATCCCGTCGCCGTCGAGCGTTTCCTCATGGCTGATCTCCGCATCGGGAAGTGCGGCGAGTCGCCGCTCGACCAAACGTCTCGAATATTCCTGTGAGTCCGCCATCACCTCCGCCAGCGTACCGGCGCCGTAACGGCTCGCGAGATCCGCCAACCGAACGCCGGCGCGGATGGCACCCGCGATCTGCGCGTTGAAATCGCCCTCGCGATCAGCCGGCACCCGGACGTTGGCGAGGATCACAGTCAGCAGGTCGCGTTGCGGCTGCCCGGCTTGCAAGATTTTCACCGGCGGGATGCGCAGCCCCTCCTTGAGAATCTCATCGGAAACGCTCGAACTGCCGGCCGCGATACCGCCGATATCCGGCCAATGCACGCGGCTCAGAGCAAAGCCGACCAGGCGATCGTTGTGAAAGATCGACGTCATCAGCGACATGTCGGGCAAATGCGTACCGCCCGCATAAGGATCGTTCAGGAGAACGCCGTCGCCGGCTGCCCAGGTCTCGATCGGGAACGCCTGCAACGCAGCTTGGACGGTAAAAGGAACCGCGCCGAGATGGACCGGGATGTCGTTGCCTTGTGCGGCGACGCGACCTCGCGCATCGAGCAGCGCGCAGGACAGGTCAGCGGAAAGGCTGAGCAGCGGCGAGAAGGAGGCGCGCATGATAACGCTCTTCATCTCGGCGCAGATCGCATAGAGCGCGCTGCGCAATACTTCGAACAGGACGGGGTCCCGGTCGATGATGTGAACGGTATCGGCTTTCATGATCGGGCGCCCGCGAGCGCGATAAGGACATGACCATTGGCGCCGATGGTAGCCGTCTGACCCGCATGGACCCAGACCGTCGAACCGAAATGTTCGATGACCGCAGGGCCGGGAACGATCGTCCCGGATGCGTCGGCGCGATAGACCGGAATTTCAATCGCCTCTCCGCTGCGCGCGAGAAAGCTCGAGCGGCGGATGGGATCGGAACTGCGCAGCGTGGACCCGCCGCTCTCCGGTAAAGTTTCGTTCTGCCTGCCGATATCCGATGTCGCGACCAGTCTGAGATTGACGATCTCGATCCGCGCTTCCGGAAGATCGAAACCGAACTCCCTTCTATAAGCCGTCCGAAACAGCCCTTCGATGGCCTCCGCAGAAGAAAGTTCAGCCGCCTCTTCTCCGAACGGCAGCTTGAGCTCGAAGAGCTGGCCGATGAAGCGGGCCTCGAAATAGCGTTCGAAATTTGGCGTTGCGATGCTGTCTGGCTCCGTCGCGAGCAACGCCTCGGCCCGGCGGATCAGTTCGTCGAAACCTTCGCGAATTCGTTCGATGGGCAGTCCTTCAATGGGCTGCAGGAGAGTACGAACGACTTCGTGGCGGACAAAGCCCTGCGTTGCTCCGAGCGCGCTGAACATTCCGGGGTAAGGTGGCACCACGATTTCGAGCGCGCCGATCTCGGCACCGACCGCTGCCGCATGCAAAGGACCAGCACCGCCCGTTGCCAACAAGGCGAAGTCGCGCGGGTCGAGACCGCGCTGCACCGTCACCAGCCGCGCCATCTCGGCCATGTTGGCGACCGCGATATCGATGATCGCATAGGCCGCGCGAGCAAGCGGCCAGCCGAGAGGATCGGCGATATGACGCTGGATGGCGTCCACCGCCGCGTCGCGTTCGAACACGATGCCGGTTCCAATGAAGCTGCAGGCGGTGATCGTGCCGATCACTGCATGGGCATCGGTGACGGTCGGGCCCTGGCCGCCGCGGCCATAGCAGGCCGGACCGGGATCTGCGCCGGCACTTTGCGGGCCGACTTTGAGGACGCCCGCCTCGTCGATCCAGGCAAGCGACCCACCGCCGGCACCGATCTCGACCAAATCGAGCACGGCGCTTCTGATCGCGTAGCCGCCGACCTCTCGGCCTTCTACGAGCCGGTCGGCATAAAATTCGTTGGAGGTCGCAGGTTCGCCGTCCCGAATCAGGCCGGCTTTCGCGGTTGTGCCGCCCATATCCAGGGCCAGCAGATTGCGCCGGCCGCTGGCGCGCGCATATGCGGCAGCAGCAACGAGCCCCGCCGCCGGACCGGATTCGATCAGATGCACGGGATACGCGGCTGCATTCGTCGGTGCGGTAAGCCCCCCGTTCGACTTTACGACCATGAGGCGCTCTATGCCGCGCAACCGCACCGCGTCATCGAGGCGCAACAAATAGTTGCTGACCGAAGGCCCGATATAAGCGTTCACCACGGTCGTGCTGGTTCGCTCATATTCCCTGAACTCGGGACAGACATCGCTCGAACGCGTGATGAAGGCGTTCGGCATTGCCTTTCGTAGCGCCTCGCCGATGCGGGTTTCGTGCCGGTCGCTCGCGTAGGCATGGAGCAGGCAGATTGCGACCGAATCGACCCCTGCCGCGGCCAGCTCTTCGGCTAGCGCATCGATCCCCGTTAGCGGCGTGACGACCGCGCCTTCCGCATCGAGGCGTTCCGCCGCTTCGAAGCGCAGCGTTGACGGCACCAAAGGGGCGGAAATCTCAACCGCAAACCCATATAGGTTGGGGCGCGCCTGACGTCGAAGTTCGATGACGTCGGCGAAGCCGCGCGTCGCGACCAGCGCGGTGCGGGCGCCCTTGCGCTGGATGAGCGTGTTGGTGCCGATCGTGGTGCCGTGACAGAGCACCGATCCCCGAACATCCGTGGTCTCGGCGATCTTTTCGATAGCCTGTATGACGGCCCGGTCGGGATCGTCGGGCGTGGACGGCAGTTTGAATGCGGCGAGGAGCCGGCCATCGGTGCCGTCGAGCACCACGGCGTCGGTGAAAGTTCCACCGACATCGATGCCGATCAGAGGGGGCCGCTTCATGTGGCGTTATCCGCCCTGGGATCCGGCTTCGATATCCTTTATCGCCCAGATCAGCCGGTCCATGTGCTTCTTTAGGCTCACATCGATCCGCAGGTAACGATCGCCGAGGCCGCGGAAGGAAACCGAGCCATCCTTCACGATGACGCCGCGTTGCAGCAACTCATCGAAGACTTTCGTGGAGTCGAGCGCGGGGTCGAGTATTTCGAGTAGGAAGAAATTGCTGCGCGACCCCGGAACCATGCGAAACCGGTTGAGACCGGCAAGGCGCTCGCTCACGTAGTTCCGCATTTCGACGATGAGCTTTACGGTTTTCTCGACATGCGCATCGTCTTCGATTGCGGCCGCCCCGCCCAACACTTGCGCGTGGCCCATGTTCCAGGTCGGCTTGATGTTCAGGAGTGGACGGATCAGCTCTGCGTTGTCGGCGATGCCAAAGCCGATCCGGAGTCCGGCGAGACCGAACGCTTTTGAAAAGGTACGGAGAACGATAAGATTCGAAAACTCCCTGGTCAGTTCAATGCCGCCCGGAGTTTCCGTGAAATGGATGTAGGCTTCGTCCAGCACCACCAAAGTCCCGCTTCCGGCGGCTTCGCAGATGCGTCTTATGTCCGTGACGGACATAAGACGGCCGCTCGGGCTATGGGGATTGGTGATGAAGGCGATCTTCGGCCGATGCTCCCGCAGCGTCGCGATGTATCGATCCACCACCAGATCGAAATCCGGACCCATCGGAACGTAGACGGGCACCCGGTTCTCGTTCTCCGAAAAAATGTGATAGATCGGGAAACACGGCTCGTACATCAGGATGCCATCGCCCGGTGACGAGAAGGCGCGCAGCACGAACGAGATCACTTCGGTCTCGCCCGCACCGCAGACGACCGAACTCGGATCGAAACCGTACTTCTGTGCAATCGCTGTACGCAGCACGCTCGACGACCACTCGGGATAAAGGTCGAGCTTGAGCGGAACCTGCTCGATGGCGGCGCGCGCCTTCGGCGATGCACCGAGGGGATTCTCCGCCGAGCCCAGCTTCGCGACATCGTCCAGCGCAATTCCGAATTTCTCGGCGACAAACTCGCGCGGCAAACCCGGCGTATAGGCTTCTTGGTCGGACAAGATCCGCGATATCGCGTGCGGCATGCACATCCCCTGTTTCTCAGTAATACTAGTTCATAACCGAAATGTAATACTATTGATGTTCTCGTGCTACGCGGGTTAATTTTGGCTCGGCTGGGTCCGTCACCATCTCCCTTTCAACCGCCCGCAGATTTGCACTAGGATCTCTTGCGATGAGGTCGGCGCAGCATGAAGGCGCAGGCCGACAACTGGTAGCGGGCACCGCAATGAGCAGCATTGGCGACAATTCGATTGTTGAGGACCGTGTTGTACCCGCAGCCGGGGGTTGGTCGCGCGTTCTGACAAAGGGCCAAATCCTTCGAATCACCGATCTCGAAGGCTTCCAGGCTGTCGACTTCCTCTGTTACAACGCCAAGGACCCGTCGGAGCGATACAACGCTGCCGATACGATGAAGATCAACGGGTCGATCTTTATCGGCAAGGGCTCGAAGATTTACTCCGATATGGGTAACGCGCTCTTTACGGTCATCGAGGACACATGCGGTCGGCACGACACGATCGGCGGCTGCTGTTCCAACGAAGCGAATCGGGTGCGCTACGGTGCCAAGGACGGCCCGAACTGTCGGGACAATTTTGTTCGTGCATTAACGCGTCACGGCCTCGGCAAAAAAGACGTCGTCGCCAACATCAATTTCTTCATGTTTGTGCCGGTCCACGCCAATGGCTCTATGGCTACTGGCCTCGATGCCGGGCACTCCAATCCGGGGGATCGGGTCGAGCTCCAGGCCGAGATGGACGTTCTTGCCGTGCTATCCAATTGCCCGCAGATCAACAACGCAGTGAATAACTTTAACCCCACACCGGTCCGCGTTACGGTCTTTGATCATTCCTGAGATGCACTCTACCCACTGCCCACACAAGGCCGCTGCTTCGTTGCGCGTGCGCCAATGCGCGGGATCATGGCGCGCGCCCCTGGTCGAATTTTCCAATCGAAAGCTCTGGACTCATTCAGATTTGAATGGGGCTCGCCCCAGCGAGGGAGGCAGACGATGAAGCGATCGCGGTTCACGAAAGAACGGATCACCTGAATTCATCCGCGATCGCCACTAACTCCTTTGATGGTGTCCTGTAGCTCACGAACCTCACGTCGAGATCATAGGCCGCCACCAATTCTAACGCCCGGCGGATGGCGGCATGTATCCAACTCCAGTGATTGCCGAAGGCGCCTCCGCCAAGAAGTGTCAGGAAAATGATATTCGATACGCCGCGTTGCCGGGCGCTCGGCCGGCCAACCAACCGATGACAACAATGACTGGTCTTGACCCTCGAAACTGATCCGATTGCAGTGCGAAAATTCGGGCACGAATCCTTGAAGAGAGGAGTGCTCAAATGCCGAAGAAACGCTTTGCTGACGAACAGATCGCCTTTGCCGTGAG
>Ga0163144_10000049_pt1 | contig 246925 bp, 192 predicted proteins | sample OliLak19BULKMAT1_FD_123175 | JGI IMG/M metagenome (GOLD analysis project Ga0163144, IMG submission 123175) | Freshwater microbial mat bacterial communities from Lake Vanda, McMurdo Dry Valleys, Antarctica - Oligotrophic Lake LV.19.BULKMAT1 | ecosystem: Environmental > Aquatic > Freshwater >... | reverse complement strand
TAACTAAGCGCGGGCAGTGAAACATGGTGCACAAATCTGAGCAGTCACAGCTACCGAATTCGCCTTTTGCAGCTCAATCTATTTGGACAAAACCTTGCGATCTTGTCAAATACCAAAACCGCAAACGCTTTCCAGGCAACCGTTTTCGGAACCCTTGACTACTACACCAAACCATAGCACAACCACAAAAAACACTCGGTTCAGAAAGGGGTGAGCCTTTCTGACCGAGCGAAAACCTTGGGTTTTACCGATTAGCCGCCGACGATCTTCGCTTCGATGAAGCTGAGTTCGGCGAGCTTCGCCGCGATAACGCGGTGGCGTCCGTCTTCGACGTTGTAGCCACCACCGACACGCGGACGCAAAACAACACGCACCATCGCGCGTCCGTTCTCGAAGTCCAGGCGCATCTGCTCGATCTGACCGTGGTCGCGGTCGAGCAGCTTCTTCCAGGTGCTTTCGGAAACGTAGACCTCATCGAGGTTGACGCAGATGGTATCAGCGCCCGCTTCGAAATCATCGAAGCAGGAGCGTTTGTAGGACTTGCCCATGTAGCCTCCGTTAGGAGGGCTCAAGGTGCAAGGGTTTGAGGAGAAGTGAGCGCTGCGAGCCGGTCGCTAGGCGAACCGACACGAATCAGACTTACAGGCAGAAGCGAACGCGGCTTGCGCCGAATTCACACGCTCACCGCCGGGCATTCGAAAGAACGCCCTAGAAATTGCACCCAGGCCCTACCTTAGGCCTGCAAGTCTTAGACTCGTCATGGTGTCCTCCTTTGTGTTGTGTCGACAGCCATGGGCGGCTATCGACGAGGTTTGGTGAAACTAACGATTTCCGCCGGGGCTCAGTCGCTTCCAAACGCAAACACGAGCAATGCATGCCAAACGGCAGGCACTACATCTGGTGTCACGCCGGTTGCAAACCGAGCCCCGGTAACGACGATGACCGCGCCTTACTCGCTGTCCCCATCCCGCTTCGCCTCTTCCTTACGGCGGCGATTGGCGAGCATGTGGTTGCGAGCAGACAGCACGATCAGGAGCAGGAAGAGTGCGACGGCACCGGCAATCGCGACAGGGCTGCTCGTCCAGTCACCGTCCCCGCCCAGCTTCTTCTTGGAAGCGGCATCGGGGTCGGCGAACTGATCCGGGTTCTTGTCCTTGATCACTTCGACCGCTTTCATCAACTGCTCGTCCACCTTGGCACCCGGAGTCCGCTCGACCGTGATCTGCGGAGCGATGCCCTTGTTCGACAGGTTGTAGCCGGACGGGGTCAGGTAGTCCAGAGTGGTGACGTACAGAACGCCGCCCGGAGGGATGCGTCCCATGTTGTAGCCCACGCCCTTGCCGTACGTCGTGGTACCGACGATGGTGGCACGCCCGGAGTCCTTGAAGGCCCCGGTTACGATTTCGGACGCGCTTGCCGAGCTGCCGTCGACGAGGACGACCAGCGGGACCTTGTAGAAGTCCTTGATCATCGTCACGACTTCATCGGGAGCGCCCAGGAGGTCGTGCTTCTGCGGAGCCACCAACTCATAGGTCTGGTGGTTGAGCATGCGACCTTCACCACGGGTGGTGCTGGTCACGACGGCGCCCTTCTCCATGAAGATCTGGGCCATCTGCAGAGCGAGCGTCACCAGACCGCCGGAGTTACCGCGCAAGTCGAGGATGACGCCGTTGAGCTGGCCGTTGGACTGGGCGTAGAGGCCCATCAGACCCTGCATGAAGCCGCCGAAGCTCTGCTCGTCGAACGCAGGCAGCCGGATGTAGGCGATGTTGCCCGGCATCAGTCCGGCAGTCACCTTACTGGCGGCGGCAGGCGCCACGGTCAGGGTTTCCTTGTACTCCTTGCCGGCGCGGACGTACACGATCTCGATCTTCGAGCCGTGCTTGCCAGACACCAGCGCCTCGGCTTCCACCGGCGTCAAGCCCTTGAGAGGCTTGCCACCAGCCGACCTGAGCTCGTCGCCCTTGTGCATGCCGGAGGCATAGCTCGGGGTTCCGTAGGTCGTGTAGTCGATTTTGTAGGAACCGTCCGGGTTCTGGACCAGCCAGATGCCCAGGTCGGAGACGCCGTTCTTGGCGTTCTCTTGCGCCTTTTTGATGTCCGACGTGGCGATGTACTTGGTCCACGGGTCATTGAGGCTTTTCAGCATCTCTTTGACGGCCGCTTCCAGCTCATCGGGGGTGGTGAGCTTGCCCTTGTACTTGTCCTGCCACTTGTACCAGTCGGTCAGATGAGCCGGGTCATGGTACTGCTCGGCCACCTGCTGCCACACTTGCATGTAGACAGACTCCAGCATCTCGGGCGTCGGCGTTGCCGGCGCTGCGGTCTGACGACCGAAGAGCTGCTGAATGGCGCGAGGATCGGTGATGATCTGCAGCGGCCCGGGGGCTGCCACAGTCGGAGTTGGAACCGGGGCAGGAACTGCCGCCGGGTTGGCACCGGGTTGAGCCGGCGTGGGTGCAGGCGCTGCAGGAACGGCAACCGGAGCGGCGGGGCCGCTGTTCGGTACAGCCTGCAGTTCAGGAGCGACGGCGGGCGTGCCCTGAGGTTTCGTTTGCGGGGCGACATCCGACCCCAAGAAGGGGTGCGCCGGCGACGCTTGCGTCGGGATTGTTTGAGCGAATCCCGAGGCGGCAAGCGTCACCAACACAATCGCTGTGCTGATGATTCTTTTTAGCGACATGTTAGTGTCCTCTCAGTTAGAGTTGACGAAGGCGGCACCACAGGTGGTACCGCCCTCGCATTTAAAAACATCGAAAACTTACTTCTTGGGAGCGGGAGTCGCGCCCTTGTCGTCAGCCTTCGGCTTGTCGGCGGCCTTCTTCGCCTCCTCAAGCTGCTTGGCGAAGGTCTCTTCGTTCGCCTTCTTGGTGTCGACGCTCTTCTTCGCCTTGGCGTCGGAGATTGTCACCTGCTCCTGGAGCGCCTTCTTGGCCGCTTCCAGCTGCAGGTCCTTGGTCGGGTCGACGATCACTTCATCGGGGTTGGTCACCTCGATTTCAGGGATGATGCCGATCCAGTCCATCGCCACACCACCGGGCATGAACTCGAAGGTGGTGAGGTGCTGGTTACGGTCGAACGGCAGCTGGATCAGCTGCTGCCCGACGCCCTTGCCGTGCGTGGTCTTGCCGACGATGATGGCGCGGTGATTGACCTGCAGCAGCCCCGAGAGAATCTCGGAAGCGGAAGCAGAACCCTCATCGACCAGGACGACAATCGGCATCGTCTCGGGGATGATGAGCTCGACGCGTTCGCCGGTGCCCATGCCGATCTTGCCGGGCTGCAGGGTGGACTTCAGGAAGCTGAGCGCCAGTTCCGGCTGAAGCACGGTCTTGGTCTCGACAATCGCGTCGCCGCGACGTTCCTTCATGGTCAGGAAGGTGCCTTCCTTAAGGATCATCTGACCGACCGTCTCGACTGCGTCGAGCCGACCGCCGGGGTTACCGCGCAGGTCGATGATCAGGCCCTTGCCCTTAGCCGCCTTGGTGAGCGCCTCTTCCATTTCCTTCTCAGTGAACTGGCTGGACCAGTCCGTGAGCTTGACGTAGGAGATGCCATTGCCCAGGTCCTTGAACCGGGTCACCTTGGAGACGACCTTGGCGCGGGTGATGTCGAAGGTATGCTCGACACCGGCGCGCGTGACCGTGATCTTCACCACAGTTGCGTCTTTGCCGCGGATGGTCTTCACCACGTCGTCCAGCGACTTGCCGTTTACCGACACGCCGTCGACCTTCGTGATCAAGTCACCGGATTTGATACCAGCCTTCTCGGCAGGTCCGCCTTCCATGGGCTCCTCGACGACAATCGGATTGGTGTCCGAAATCGTCTTGACGCCTTCGAAAAGCTTCTTCAGCACTTCCGGGTCAGCGTTCTCGCCGAGCTTGCGGGCCTTGAGGATGGCTTCCGCCTGTCCCTTGACCTTGAGCTGAGCGCCGATGCCGACAAGCGTCGCATCGAACTGCTGCTTCTCCGCCTGATTGCGCTCGGGCGGGTTGTAATAGTCGAACCGCTGGCCGAGGCTGCGGATCATCTCGAGAACAGCCTTGTCGGTGCTCTCTTCGGTGGCGAAGGCAGTGTCGCCGGCGACGTTGTGCTTGTTCTCCCACTCGGCGGCCCACTTGGCGCGCACGGCGGGGTCATTCAGCGTGATGTGCCGGTCACGCAGGTTCTGGAACACCGTCTTGTAGAGCAGTGCGCCGTCGAACTTGGCGGGCACAGGAGCAGCGGCCGGAGCCTTCTGCGCCTGAGCGATGACTTCATTTGACATCGAGCGGACAACGGTGTCCGTCGAGGAAGCGTGCGTGCTTGCCAGTCCCAGAGGCGCGGAGAGAATGAGCGCCGACACTGCGATAGCAAACATGCGCGAAAAGATTCGCGTTTTCATGATATGGCTCCTTATCTGGTAAGAATTCTTCAGTTGAAGAGGTAGAGCGGTTAATCGAGCGAAGGCGACAATGCTCCCCGCAAAAGGTGTCACGGGATCAGAGTGTCCGCGGTTAGCGAACACTCGAATCCCGTGACACCTCTCACAGTCGGCAGGTTCATAATCGGAATGAGGCGTGCTCTAACGCCCGACTGTCCACGGGACAGTCGTCTGAACCACAGTGGTCGCTTCGTTACTGCCAAACAGCTCTGCGCCTGCATCTGCCCGACCAACGCCAGTTGCCGGCACCGGTCTGATCGCTCAGATTCCGGCACCGGCAGTGGTGGCGTGAGGGCGTGATGCCAGCCTTGAATGCTGTCTGCTTTTACTGCTGCTCCCACGGTCGCGGCACGAGCTGCTCGATTTCCTTGAGCAGTTCGGCGTTTTCTTCGTCCGCGAGAGTGTCACCGTGATAGATGACTCGCTCGCACTTGGTCAGCGCGCTTTCGATCTTGGGCAGCTCGGGGTCGCCTTCCAAACGATCGCGCACCTCGAGGAAGGTGGCGGGTTCGATCGGAATACCCTTGACTGCGCCGAGGTAGCGCCTGAAAGCAGATGCGATCTGCTTATAGTGATCCGGCTTGAAGCCGTTGGCACGCGCGTCGGCGAAGATCTTATCGAGGATCTTCCAGGCTGCAGCCTTGGGAGGCATGACCTTGCGCGGGCGGATGCGATTGATCCATTTGACCAGCTCCATTCCCGGAAACAGACCGAGCATGAAGAAGGCGAGGACCAGAACGGGCATCAGTGCCCATGAGCTGCCGGCAGGCTTGGCTTCGAGGTCACCCTCGAGAAGTGCCTCACCATTGTCCGCAGTCCACGAGCGCGACACGACGAAATCCGGCGTGGTCAGACGCTTGTAGTTGGGCGTCTTGCCGTCCGGCGCCAGGTCGGTAGCGTAGCGCAAGTCGAGCTGAAACACGACGTTGTCCTTCGGCACCCAGGTGACGACGGTCATGTCGATGCGGTACAGCACTTTGCCGTCCTTGAGCTTCTGGCTGCGAACCTGAGCCGGCGAGGACAGTTCGAAGTCGGAGCCCTCGAAGCCGAGGACTTCCTGCTTCAGCGAGTTGAAGTCGATCTTGACGTTCTCGTCGGCGGCAATCAGCACGACAATCGGGATGCGGTCGCCGATGCGATAGCCGAAGTGACGGGAATTGCCAAGCCGGATCTCGATCTTGCCGTCTTCGCAGACTTTGCGGACCGGGTTCTGGGGCTTGGGAGGCTCGGGCGGTTGCACGTTGGTGCCGCCGCCGTCCTCGGGATACTCGTAAGGATAGCCACCGTACGCGGGCGGCTGAGAACCGGCTGCAATTGCAACACCGCATGCGGTGGCAGCCGAATTGCCCTGGGCATTGCCGGGAGCCGCTTGCGTGGCGTCCTGGGCGAATGCAATTGCGCTGGCGTTTACCGCCAACACAAGAGCCAGAGCCTTAAGTCCGAACTTGATTCTGTTCATGATAAAGGGCTCCTTCTATCGGCGGTGTCCAGCGAACAACCGCATGAGTTTGGGATAAGCAGCAACGCCCTCTTCCGTGCTCACCACCGTCCAGTCCACATGGGCCTGGCGGAAGAACTCGAGGAGGGCGGTCTGGTGCCGCTGCCAGTTCTCGGAGAACGTGGCTCGATTCTTCTTGGTGAGCCAAAAGGAACGCTTCTGGCCGGTTTTCAAATCCTGGAACGTTGCCAGCCCGAAGCCGCTAGGCAGCTCGCGCTCGCGCAAATCCTGGACGCAGATGCAGACGACGTCATGACGAACGGCCGTCTTTTTGAGCAGCACCTTCTCCTCTTCCGTGAGGTTGAGGAAATCGGAGATGACGAAGACAAGCGAACGGCTGTGCTGGCCAATCGCTTTGAGAGCCTTCATCAGGCCCGTCTTGCCATCACCCTCGGTGGCACCACCACGCTTGCGGGCCCGCTCGATCGCCGAAGCTTCGACGATGGAGGCGAGCGCCGGAAACAGCATGGTCTTGGCGCCGGCGGCGGGCAGATACCGTTCGACGGTCTGCTCCGAGTAAGTGACGAGGCCGACACGGTCGCCGGTCTCCTCTGCCGATTTGATGATCGATCCGGTCAGTTCGCCGGCGAGGAAACGCTTGGTGGTCCGGAAGGTTCCGAACTCCATCGTCACGCCGGTGTCGACCAGACAGAAGAACTTGACGTCGCGGGGTTCCCGGTAATGCACCGTATAGACCGTCTGGCCACCGCTTTGAGCAGTCGCATGCCAGTCGATCGAACGGGGATCATCACCAGGCTCGTATACACCGCGAGAAATAAGGTCGTATCCGCTGGACCCGCGCTTGCGACCCTTGCGACCAGCCGCGGACGGCATGGCAGAGCTGCTGCGCCAGGTGAGCGGAATCGGATGAGAAACGACCCACTTTACGAGTTCGTGGACCGTTTCCCGAGTATTTGTTTTCATCGTTCGAGTACTCCGGTAGCGGTTCGGGTTAAGTGCAACCAGCCAGGGATAAACCACTAATCCCGGAGGGAGCCATTCCGATTAGATCCGTCGGCATCGCTGCCGCCTTCACTAATCAAGAATGGCTTCCCTCCTTGACTGGCTGACATAAGAAGTACGTCTTACGACTCAGGCCTTTGCCGAAGCCGTACGGCCGATCACCGGCACGCAGTTTTCGACTGCGGTGATGAACTCGTCGGCCTGGAAGCCGTCGAACACCGCTTCCTGCGTGAGGATGAGACGGTGACGCGTGGCGTCGCGGTAGACCTTCTTCACGTCATCGGGCTCGATGGCGGTGCGGCCGGCGAGCCAGGCGTTGCAGGCGGCGCCCTTCTGCACCCAGATGCAGAGACGGGGCGAAGCACCATAGGCGATGCGCTCTTCGAAGGTCTTGCCGTCCTTGTCGACGATCTTCGCGAACGAAGGGTCGGTCGGACGGGTGGCGCGCATCAGGTCGACGATGTACTCGCGCACCGAGTCGGATGCCGAGTCGACGATCTGCTGAACTTCGCCGCGGATCGCCTTGATGTCGTCGATCGACAACACCTGCTGGACCTTGTCGGTCGCGCCGCGGCCGTGCACCTGAGTGTTCTTCAGGATGTTGACCTCGTCCTGACGGGAGACGTAGCCCATCAGCAGCTTGAACATGAAGCGGTCGAGCTGCGCTTCCGGAAGAGCGAACGTGCCTTCCTGTTCGACCGGGTTGATGGTGGCGAGCACCATGAACGGATCGCGCAGGTGCTGGCGGGGGACATTCGGGATGTCCACGTACCGCTCCTGCATGCCCTGCAGCAACGCCGACTGGGTCAGCGCGATGCCGCGGTTGAGCTCGTCGGCGAGCAGGAAATGGCAGCCCAGGATCGGACCGGGGACGAATTCGTATTCGCCCTTGACCGGGTTGAAGACGCGGGTGCCGAGCACGTCGGTGGGCTTCAGGTCAGGGTTGAACTGAATGCGTCCCGATTCGGCGCCGGCGATCGCCTTCTGCAGGGTGTTGATCATGAGGGTCTTGGCCAGACCCGGCATGGATTCGAGGAGGACGTGGCCGTCGGACATCAAGGCCAGGATGAGCGAGCGCTTGATTTCCTTGTAACCGATGATCACCTTGTCCATTTCCTGGTACAAAGCGTTCACCTTGATAACGAGCGGGTTCTGATTGTCAGACATAGGATTTGCTCCGGTAAAAGTGTTTGATGGATGAGTTCCAACCAGGGACAGCGAGCGTTATTGCCCGCGTCCCATTCGCGTTGAACAAAGGTTGAGAATGCGTCACCGCACCAGGTCTTGCCTGGGCAGGGCGCCTCGGATAAACAAGCCGGTCAGGATGATCAGCGCAAGGCCAAGCGGCCATTGGTAGATCGGATCTTCCTTGGTTTCGGCTTTACTCCCACCGAGGCTAGCGGCCCAGCTGATCTTCAGCGTGCCACCATTGCCGGGGTCGAGCGGGAGGTACTCGGCGCCGGACATGGCGACGAGCTTATTCAGGTTGGCTTCTTCGCGGCCGGAGAGGGACACTTTATCCTCCTCCTTGAAGTAGCCGGTCAGCTGGCCTTCCTTGTTGTACTCCGGGATGGGCTGCGGCGAAGTGGAGCCGACGCCCACGATGATGAAACGAACACCCTTCTCGCGAATCTTGGCGATCGCGTCGGAGAGCACCTTCTCATCGCCGGTGAAACCACCGTCCGAGAACAGTACGATGACCTGTTCGCGTCCGGCGACCTTATCGCGGTCGAGCATGGCGAGTGCCATGGTCAGACCTTCGGCATAGTCAGAACCACCGCCCGGGGCGTTGCCGACCCGAATCCAGTTGTCCATGACCCACTTTGCCGAGGTCCAGTCGTCGGTCAGCGGAATCTGTTCGAAACCGTTGCCCGAGTAAGTGACGATGCCGAGCTGATTGCCGATGATCGCAGGCATGACCTGGTCCTTCAGAATCAACTTGACGTAGTCGAGACGGTTGCCGTAGGGTCCCGGCACCAGATCCGGTGCGTAGCCGCCCTTATTCGGCATGAATGGACGGTATTCTTCCGCCGACATGCTTTTCGAGACGTCCACGACACCGACGACCTGGAGACTCCCTGCCTTCACATTAGTGGGCAGAGACTTCGAGATGGGACCGGCAGCAGCCCCGACCATAAGCGTAACGGCCAGCACCCAGAGGGCGGCAAGACCGATTTCGCCCGCGAGCCTGAGCGGTTTGGTGTAGCGCCCGACGAGTTTTTCCTCGCCGAAAAGCGCGCGACCAGAGCGCCTGCGCTGGAAGCCCAAGTACCACAGTCCGAGGACGAGCGGCACAAGAACAACCAGAGCAGTTAGGTAATGCGGGCGCAGGAATGTGATATCCATAGTCGCGCCTCCTTAAAGGGTGTTGGGTTTACCTTTACCGGGCGTATCTCCGGGCTCTTGTCCGGGCGCCTGCTTCTTGCCTTGACCAGGTTGGGGCTTTCCTTTGCCCTTACCCTTGCCCTGACCTTCAGCCTGTTGCTTGTTGTTCTTGAAGAGCAGCTCCAGGTCATACTTGGTCTGAAGAGCAGCTTCGGTGAGCCGGACGACGTCTTCCTTCGATGCCTGGTCGAGACCGACGAGGTTGGAGTAGTCGTTGCCGGGGTTGAGCCTGAGCGATTCCTTGAACGCTTCCACGGCAGGCTCCGCCTGACGCAGACGCAGGAGCGCCTTGGCTTTGTGGAACTGGGCGAGTGCCGCCTGTTCGCGCGAAGGTGCCGGGTACAGAAGACGGTCGAGCCAGGTTGAAGTCCGGCTGCGCATCTTGTACACCGACACCGACTTGTCCAGGAAGTCGATTGCCATCTTCATATCATCCGCCTCTTGAGCGGTCTGATACTTGGCGATGCCGGCGTCGTAGTACGCCGTTTGCGCATCGGTCCAAGTCAGAAGACGGTAACCAGACCCCAGGACGACAAGGCCGAGGACGAAGATCGCCATCAGCCACAATCGTGATTTGCTGAAAAATTTCATTCCAGTAGCTCCATGGGTTAGCTGTTAAGCGTCCTCGCGGATCAGTGCCGCGGCGACGATGAATAGAAGCAGGGCAAGCACCGCGGCCATCAGGGGAAACTGATAGATGTCGCGATACGAGACGGTTTTCTCGATTTCCACGCGGGACTTTTCGAGGTTGTTGATTTTGGCGAAGCCGTTGGTCATATCGCTGCCGTTGGCAACGACAATCACCTCACCACCAGTGGCTTCGGTGAGCTTGCGCAGGTCGTTGGGCGCGGTCGGGTTGGACCAGCCGATTGCCAGGGTATAGACCTTGATCTTGTCCCTTTGCAGTTGCGGAAGCAGCACGCTGAGGCGCTCTTCCGAAATCGAGTCCTCACCGTCGGTGACCATGATGAGGACCTTCGACGTCGCCTGACCGATCTCCTTGAAGTGATCGACAGACGCCTGAATTGGTCCTGCCTCGCCGGAGAAGTCGGTGCCGCCGCCGTTGTACTTGCCGGTGCGTCCGACGTTCTTGAGCTCGATGATGCGAAGATCCTTCGAGAGCGGCCAGCTGTAATAGACGCTCGTGTCGAACATGAACAGTCCGACCCGGTCGCCTTCTCGTTCTTTGACGAACAGACTGATAGCCTTTTCGGCCAGCTCGATGCGCTTCACCGTGGTGACCGGCTTGCCTTCGGCATCCTTGACCTCGCCGGCGATTGCCAGCTGTTCGGGGTCAGAAATCGAGCCCTGCATGGAGCCCGAGATGTCGACTGCGATGATGAAGTCGCGGGTTACGATGACCTCTTTCTCTCCAACATCCGGCAATTGCGGTCGCGACATGGCGAGCGCAGCTAGCACGAAGAAGGCGATCAGGAGGACTTGCGGGGCACGTCCCACGAAGGGAACCGAACGCACGTTAGCGTGCATTCCGACTTGCGTGTGTCCCAAAGCTTTCCGGCGTCGGAAGGCCAGCCACAAGGCAGGCACAACCAAAAACGCCAGAAGCAAAAACAGCGGGTATGCGAATGTGATGGGCATGTTAGCGCTCCAGGTTTGTTAGGAAAAGCGTTACCCAAAATCAGCTCCATGTGCGGGGCACGTGATGCTGTAGGTGCTTTGAAAAGTGACCGAAGTTTCGTCTGGACTGAGACGATTGTGTCGATAGTCCAGAGGAAAACAGGTCGTTACAGCCCCATGCACGAGCACAGAACTGATGTTGTTACAGGTCCATGGCTAGGCACAAACTAATGACGTTCAGCCCCAGGCGTGAGCACAGAGTTGAGTTCGTCAGAGGTCGATGCTTGAGCATAGAACTGATGTGTTTGGTGTCGAAGGTTACCGTCGTCTGGCAAGTGTTGCTGACGAAAGGTTCGGCGACCTGCGCAATCGGCTCACTGAACAACAACGTTTGACGGGGTGGTAAACACAGCAATGAACCGATCGACAAACTTCTCTGGAGGAGAAGGCGGTGAATCTGTCCTAGCATGCAGCACCCAACTCTCGGAGGAGAGTAGTTGCGAATCAGTCAATCTGCGAGTTCTTTTGCGGGGAGGGGTAGGTGTTGCAGTAACCTTAAGGAAAGATGAATGGATGAATTGAATGTACTAAAACAAACATCTAGTAGCAAACCTAAGGATCACTAATAAGTCCTTTAGCGAACTCGCGCATACTTGAAACCCTAGCCCCAATTAGCCTTCCTGACAGCCACCTGCCACTTCTCCGCAAAGCCTCTGAGTACCAGCGAAAGCCTCGCCTATTGGCATCCTAGCCGCTTTGGATATTTTGTATCGAAGAGCCAAACCATCCACTTGATAACATCACCGCTGGCGGCTTTGGACAAGTTTCCAAGAAGTGTTGATATTTAGCGCAGCTAGACAAACGGACCAATTTAGATATTAGCGATCCTAGCGCGACCGATCTTCATGTTTCGTTAAGCATTTAAACAGGCACTGTTACAGGTGCGTAATGACTCCACAGATGGTGCCGTATTTGGTGGCACTCCGAGCTTCGAATAAAAGCAATACGATCAACCCGCATTTAACCCATGCACGACCCATCAAGAGTGGCACAGCTAGCCTAAAATTACCGTTTGTAAACTATGCAAAGAAACATTAAATCGACTTCTGCGAGCCCACCCGCACCACCGTGCACGCCTCGCTTCCATCGTCACCGTCCCGGCGATCTGTCGATTCCGTTGGTTCCGTCGATTCCGTTGGTTCCGTTGGTTCCCTTGGTTCCGTTGATTGCTTCCAATGTGGGCGCGGAGTTCCACGCGGAACGAGGGAAATGAGGCTTCCCTTGCATTCTTGTCCGAAAAGCATCTTCAAGAACATGAGCGATCTCAATCAGCTTGCTCAATTTGAGGTTCGAATAGTCTTTCTCGTATTTGCACATGAGTTGCGGACTGATGCCGACGCGCTTGGCCAGCTGCGTTTGCGTCCACCCGAGCCTGTAGCGAGTCTGAATCATCAACTTCGGAAGGTCGCGAATCGCTCCACACGAAACCGACGCAAACTTGGCATTATGAATTTGGTCGAATTCCTTGATGGCACGCTCCAAACCTTCAATCTCACGCTGCGCATTTAATACCGGTTCGTCATACACAATGCCGATACTTGTGAAGATGTTTTGAACGGACCGCTTCGTGGTCGACTCGAAAACTTTCAGCGCATTCAGCCTGCGCAGCGCTTTTGCACGTTCCTTTTCTGTGTTGATCATTTTGGTCTCTCCATTTTTATTCGCTACACGCGCTGCACTCAGCTCCGTTCGCCCACCCGTTACAAACTCTTTTTTTTTGCACTTCTTGCCTCGGATAGTTTCTGCCAATTTCCTTAGGTTGAATCGCCCTACTGTTTAAAACGAAAAAATCGTAGAAAAAGTTCAATCACTGCTAAAGCGTGACGTCAGCTGATTTTGCAAGGACTTGTCTAAATCTGCGATCAATTCGAAGCTATCAACAAATCGTGAAGACAGGCGAGGTGAGCCCCGAAAGCTAATAAATACGTTGAAGCGCCCTTTGCCGAATGCCGCAAAGGCAATGAATACGTAGCGCCTCGGTTGTTACAACAAATCGACAACAACAAGCCACCACTGTCAAAACCATCGAAAACCGCTTCCCTATCAAGGTTTAGTCGATATAGGCAAAACTGAAACAATCAACAGCATATGGATTCAACCTAAGGAATTTGACCGATCACACCACACCCGCGAAGTCGCTTCAACTCACGACCAAGCGTAGTAGGTCAAGGCTGAATGAGACGTTGAGGTGAACCAGGTTTATCGTCATCCAAAGCATAAGACTTGATGTAGTAGATCGAGGACCTAAAAAGAGAATCCCGAGAACACATTTTGATGTGCGTCCCCGGGAAACTCTGAAGGTCCTTATCGCAAGCGCTTCTGCATGAGAGGCGCTGGCGAGGGATGAAAACGACGTGGTTAAGCGTCGCCCGTATTACTTGACCGTGATGTCGATCTTCCAGCTTGAGCCCGTCTTGGTGTCCTTGACGTAGCCGCTCGAGCCGCCCCATCTGGAGTACTCGTACTTCATCTGCCATTCCTCGATGACGAGGGTGGTAGTGCCTGGAGCCTTCGCCTTGAACTTGAGCGTGCGCGTTCCCTGGTTGTAGTTGCCTCCTTGAAGGAAGTCGCAACGCAGGGTCTCGGAGATCAGACTGCTGTCGTGCTGGAATGACGTGAACCATTCTTTGCCACGCGTCTCGTCCAGGGTGATCTGGAGTTCGTCGCCGACTTTCAACGAGGCCTTGGTGCCATTATCCTTGGTGCCCTTGGTGAGGGTCCAGCCGGATGGTGCACCGGGAGTCGGAGTTGAGCCTTTGGTGCCCATGTTGGTCCGACAGATCTCGCATTCGTCGTGAGTGGTGCTGCACGAGGGGCAGAGCTTGGTGTAATAGTTGGGCGTCGCGGCAGAGCAGCTCTCGCAAGAGCCTGCAGTGCTTTGCCACGTGTAGCGTGTACAGTTTGGACAGAGCATGCCGTTACCTCTTTTGGTTTATGGGCTGTCATGATGCCGGGTCAAAAAAAGGAAACGGGAGCGGACCATTGAGTCCAAGCTGAACTCGCAAGCCCGCCCCCGTCAAATCCTCTAGCCTACTGAATTTCGGCTACCCGGCGTGACTGCCGATATTGCGCGTTAGAGCGCGATTAAAACACCGACGTTCTTACCGGTCGTCGTCGCGACGGCAGCAGCTGCACCAGCGCTTTTCGAACTTCTCCGGCGGCACGATCTTGTGGAAGTTCGCGGCCACCATGGAGTTGTGCTTCTCGGGCGGGTTCATCTGGAAGACGAGCTCGTCCTTGTCGGAGGGCGGATGCACGATACCGGGGATGGGCGTCTGTTCCGTGAAGTTCACGCAGACGACCAGGAAGCCGGTGATGTGCGCGGGTTGCGTGATTTCCTTGAGCGCTTCGTCACCGCCGACGATACCGTCGCGGACGACTTGCGCCAGGAGTGCCGGGTCGACGTCGGGCTCGAAGCCTTCGGTCTCGATCGGAGTCGCTTCCGTTTCGGCACCATGGGCAGTGGCGGCGTCGGAGGCGGACATGAACTGGAAGGGACGCCCGTCTTTGCCGATGGACAGCTCGGTCGAACCGGCTGCGACCTGGCAAGTGAGCAGGGTCTTTTCGTCCAGCGTGACACTGACATCGCTCTGATGTGGCGTGATGACGCGAACCTTGAAGGCTCCGTGCGGCATCTTCACCAGGGTGCGACCACCCTCGAGCAGCATGTTCAGCGGAATACGATTGGGCGTGCTGGCATTCAGCACGTCAATCAGAATGCCGTATTTCGATTGCATCGTTGTTGACTCCTTATAAGTTGTTTCTGTTTCGAATAGACGAGAAAGGGAGAGCTCTTGTCGAGCCCTCCCTTCGCAAGTGAGACGCCGTCCGGCTTACGCCAGATAACGCTCGCGGACCTCGCCGTCCTCGTCGCAGAGATACTCGTAGGGGCGCGGCGCACCGATGGGACGACCCCAACGGTCTTGCGCCTGCTCCACGGTGACGAGACGCACAGGGCGTCCCCACAAACGACGCGCGTAACGGACCGTGTCCTTACACTCGGACTGCTTCAGGAAGCCGAAGGTCGGGTCGAACACGTGACGCAGAGTCAGCGAGCCCGTCAGGTCCTGGGAGAGAGGACCACCGTCGATCACTTCGATGTCCGGGATGGAGTGACGCCCCGTGCGGAGAATCATCATCGAACGGAACTTGGCCTTGTCCTGATCGTACGCAGCGACGAGCTGCAGCACGGTGGCCATCGCCTGCAGCGTCTGAGCCGGTACCGGGAATGCCGGCCAGCCCTGCTGCTGCATCTGCTCAGACTGCTGAGCGTAATTGTTCCAGGTCTCGATGATCTCGTTGAACACCTCGAGCGAGGCATTCGAGAGCTTGTCGTCCATCGGATGGAACGACACGGCGGGGTTGAATCCGCTCGAGCGCAGCTGACGGCTGATGATGCCGCAAACGCGCTTCATCCAGTCGAGGGCCTTGAGGTTGATCTCCTGGACGTGCTCCTCGTTGAGGAACTCGCGGAAGAACGACTTGTCCTCGTGATGCTGACGCACCTGGAACATCTTGTCGCGATTGCGCTTGATCGTCTTGACCTTGTGGGTCTCGCCGGTCCACTCAATCACCTTGCCGTCTGCAGTGCGGTACTGGAAGTCGGATTCCTCGGCCTTGTCGGCTTCGGTCGCTTCCCTTGTGGTGTAGGACGGCGCGTCCACTTCGATCTCGCCTTCGTCGAAACCGTATTTGCGGTCGATGTACTCGAAGACCGAGAGACCGAGCGCGTACGGGTCGAAGTACCAGGCGGTTGCCTGACGGTCGTGCATCGACCAGTACTGAGGCATCTCCATCAGCCAGCTCGGGGGCATGCTGACTTCGGGCTGCAGCAGGAGGTTCTTCTCCCAGTACGATGCCCAGCCTTCGTTCATGAACTTCGTGCGCGCCTGCGGATGCAGGTAGAGCGCCTGGTCACGAGTGATGGCCACGAGTCCGCGCTCTTCGTCGCCGAGACGCGGGTTGTTGCGTTCATCGATGATGAACGAGAGAACGTCGGACACCGGATTGATCGGGTCACGCTTGAGGCGCGCCGAGATTTCATCCATACGCGACTGGATGTCCTTGGACTCGAACTCGCTCGACTCAGCCTGACGCAGCCGCTGACGCAGCTCGACGAGCTGATGCTCGAGTTCCTTGCGCACCAGCTTGTCCGGCACGCGGTCCTTGATGGACGGAACCCAGCCGACATGGTCGTCGAGCGCGTGGGCAGCGTCCAGAATCCACTCCACCTTGTCGACACCGTAGGCCGGGTCGCGGGTGAGGCGCTTCACGAATTCGCCGTTCTGGGCGAGGCGCTCGATAATCGAGTCGGCGCCGGAATCCGAGAAGGTGTTGTTGTTCGCGAAGAAGTCGACGTGACCCCATTTCGCGTGCGCCATCACCAGAACCTGCATGGGCAGGCGGTTGGTGGCGCCCAGGTAACAGAAACTCGGCGAAGAGTTGATCACAGCTTCGAAGATGTGGAAGTTTCCACCGTCCTTCATCTGCTGCTCGTACCGCTTGCCGAAGCTCCAGTGACGATAGTGCGCGGGCAACATCACGTAGGGGATGAGCCGCACCATCTGGTCGTCACCGACGAGCTCGTAACGTGTGGGATAGGGCGCGAGCCCCATGCGAACGCCCGCCGAAGTCAGGCGTTCGTCCCACATCCGAATATGCTTAATGAGCTTTTCGTACATGAGTAGGGTCTCCTTTAGGATTTCTTCTTGTCTTTGTCCAGAATCTGCTTGAAAGCATCCGGCACTTGCTTCAGGTTATCCACCCGAGCCATGCCGACGTGCTTCTTCACGTCTTCCGGCAAATGAAGAAGGGCTTGCCCACCGGCTTGCCAGGAATTGCCACCCCATCCACCGCCACCCGTTTCCAGGTAACCGAGGTAGTTGAAGTTGGTCTTGATCAGCTTGGTGTACCAATCGCGGATGACCTGGTCACCGTCGAAGAGCACGCCGTCAGTAGCCTGGAACATGTAACGGTTCCAAGTCGCCGACGGATACTCCGCTTGCGCGATGTCGAACACCATCTGGTACGCCGGCAGGGCAACGGTGCCACCACCAGCTTCAATCTGGAACCACTTCGCTTCGTCCTCGATGCGGAACGCGTGAGCGTCGTGCGCGATCATGACGACCGAGACATCCTTGTACTTGTTGCGCAAGAACATCAGGTTGAGAACGAAGAAGGCTTTCGCCATCATCAGCGGTTCGCCACCCATGGAGCCGGAGCGGTCCAGGATGAAGAAGATGACCGCCTTGGACTCGTCATCGAGGGTTTCCTCGACGCGGTTGTAGCGGAAGTCCTTCTTATGGAAGGGAACTTCGGTCGTCGACGGGATCTTCTTCTTTTCGCCTGCAATCAGAGCGGCGAACTTCGGATCGTCCGGGTTGGCGTTGCGCATCCCGATCGAGCGGCGAACGCGAGCGCGCGCCGTGTCACCCTTGCGGATGCGGGGCTTCGGACCGGTCGGCTGGATGCCGCGGTACTTGTGCGCCTTGACCTTGGTCGTCGCCAGCTGCTTCTTGAGCAGATCCGGCAACTCCATTTCCTCGAAGAGCATCTGGAGAAGCTCATCGAGATCGATTTCGACGAAGATTTCGTCAGCCGGGTCGGAGCCAGCGTCTTTACCGCTACCTCCGCCACCGCCACCTTGAGGGTCGCGGCCATAGCGCCAACGGGGCTCATAGCCACCGGAGACGGGCACTTTGATCTTGCCCTTGTCCCCGAAGATGGGGTTGCCGCCGATGAGCTCGGGCAGCTTGGGCTTGATCTGGTCCTTGATCCGATCCTTGTGGCGCTTCCGGTCCTCTTCGGAGCGGTCACCACCATTGGGATCGGGCGGACTGACAATAGCATCGGCGATAACAGACCGTGCGGTGAGCGTCAGCGGAAACGGACGCGCACCCGGGTCATAAACCGTAACGGAGCTCAGGTTGGCCTGAACGTCCGCCTTGTCGTGAGTCTTGTCGTTAGACATGCGGAATACCTCCTGCTTCAGTTAGTTGGGAAGCCGGGTGAGTTGAACCGCCCAGAAGTGAGCGGCCGGCATCAAAAAAAAAAGGGAAGAAGAGCGGCTTGCGCTGCCCTCCTTCCCTCCAAAAAATCGGTCGGCCACTCTGCCGATGGACGCTTAAACTCCGTCCGGAAATAAAACCAGGCGAAGCAAAGGACGCAAGCATTGCTGCTTGCGTCCTCGCTTTTGCAATACATAGGACCGGATGATGTTGCCACCACCCGATCCTATTAGTAGAACGCCTTGCGACATCCTACTTACTGCGCCCGATTAGACCTCCTTCAGGAAGTCCCGCGTCTCTTCGGCTTCCTTCAGAACCTCGTCAGCGGTGTACTCGTCGAAGCCGTGCTCCGAAACGAGACGATCCTTGACGGTGGCCAGCTTGCGGCGCTCCTCGTCGGTGCCCGCGTTCGCCGAGTTCAGAACACGCGCGGTGTCCTTGACCTTGGCGCAAACGAAACGCTCGATGGCGCGCTGCAACGGCTCGTAGCACGTGTGCGGCACGTCGACGGTCTGGTTGTCCGTCATGAAGGCGGCAACCACGGAGGCGACCTCGGCGCGGAACGACTTGGACTGAGCCGACGTGATGTTCAGCTCGGGGTCCGCCTCGATCTTGCGCATGAAGTCCTCATCCGGACCCGACCGGTACATGGAGCCCGACGAAGCACGGACAGTCGTGTTGCGGTTGAACGCCTGCACGTTGTCGAAGTACTTGCGGAAGACGTCCTGGCACTCGGTCTTGAAACCCTCGACCATTGCGGCGAGGACGATGCGCGCGAGGCGCTTGCGACGCCATTCATCGAGCTGACGGCTGATGAACTCGCGGTACTGCTTCTGGACCTTCTCGTCCTGGATGTGGCGGATCGACTCGTAGAGCCGTTCGCGGATCTCACGCGAGGTGATCGCGTGGTTCTTCGCAACCGCTTCCGACGCCAGACCGGTCATCAGCTTGCCGATGAACCGGGGGCTGACGCCTTCCATGCCTTCCCAGGGGGTGGCTTCGCGCTTGAGCGCGAGGACGTCGATCTTGGTGCCCATGCCCCGCAGACGCGACTCGTCGCCGTTGTAGGCGTCGAGCTTGATCATGAGGTCAGCCACCTGAGCCGAGGGCTCGAGGCGGGTGAGCACGGCGAAGCGAGCCAGGTACGGGATCACCGTCGGCTCGAGGTGGCAACCACCTTCGGCAGCCGGCACCGCGAAGTCCGTGGCGCCCCATTCCTTCTGGATCACGCGCTCCATCTCGGAGGCCTCCAGCGGGTAGGGCCAGTTGATCTGGATGAAACGGTCCAGATACGGCTCGTTCTTCGGCTCGGACTTGAACTCCTTGAACTCCGGAGCGTTCGAGTGGTAGATCAGCACGCCGTCCCAGTGCAGGTTGATCCGCATCGGGTCGGGAGCCGGGATGCTCTTGTCCTGCGTCGCTTCCAGCACGGAGCGGTGCGCTTCCTTCGGGTTCTTGAACCCTTCGACGAACTCGAGCATGCCGCGGTTGGACAGGTTGTACGCACCGTTGAGCTCGACGGAACGCGGGTCGGCGCGGTCGACGTTGCCGAGGACGGCAATGTTTTCCTCACCGATCATGACGCGCATGTCGAAGTTCAGCGGCTGCACTTCCTTGACCGAGCAGATGCCGACGGCACCTTCCTGGTCGTCCGCGAAGTAGAACGAGTCGACCGGGTAGTCGGCCAGCGCGTAGGTATCGGACTTGTCGAGGAACTTGCCGATCACGCGGTCCTTGACGAACGGGTCGGGGTAACCGAGGTTCGCGCGGGTAGCGCGGGGCAGACCCATCGCGTGAACGATGGCCGACACGAGGATGTCCGCGTCGGTGATGTCGACCAGACCGTCGAAGCCAGGCTCGGCGCCGGCCTGATTGAACGCCTTGAGAGCGTCGCGGTTCTGGTAGTTGAGGTTGATGTCCTTGAGGCCGAGGCTCTCGAGGATCTGGCGGCGACCGTCACGGGTCGACTTGGCAGTGCCGTCGAACACCATCTTCTGCGCGACCTGAGGGATCAGGAACAGCAGGTTGAGCGGGTTGACGCGCATCGGCGAGTGGGCCGCATACGGGATGGGCTCGCTCGTCTTGAGGATGCGCTTCAGCTTCTTGGCGAACTGCGACTTGCCGGAGCCCTTCGGTCCGATCAGGACGAGGACCTGCTTGTCGGCTTCACCACCGTGGATGGCGGCGCCGAAGCACTCAGCCACGACCTGGTGGATGTAGGGCTCGATGCCGTAGAACTCGTCGAACGCCTTGTATGCCACGATCGGCTTGCCGTAGATGCGCTCGAGCTTCTCGGAACGCACGACGTTGACGCCCTGACGGACGATCAGGCGGAACATGCGGGCCTTGGCGCTCTCGACGTAAGCCGGGAACTGCATCACCAAGGGGAGGAAGGTCTTCAAGGTACCCTTGAACGGCTCTTCCGGGAGAAAGAACTTGGCGCGCTCTTCCTCGGAAATCTGGAACTGTACGTTTTTGGTAGTCATGGTTTTTACCCTTTCAGGTTAGTGTGAGAGAGACGAAAGAGGAACTGTTTGAACAGGTCAGTCCTCTTACTTCCAAAGCTCGAACTCTTTGAAGTAGGCGAGCGCAACCTTGCGGCCGGGCTCGGTGTACCCGAGAGCATCGAAGCGCTCGATGGACTCGGCGCGGAGCTTACGATCCTCATCGGAGATGTTGGTGTCATCGCCGAGGATCTTCTCGACTTTGATCGCGATCTCGTCATCGAGAATCTTCTTGATGGCCTTCTTGATCTCAGGATGCGTTTCCCAGGTGAAGAGCGCCTTGTTGAGGGGCTGGTTCTCTTCTCCGCCGGCGGTGTGGCTGGCGGCCTGATCGCGCATGATCTCGATGAACTCGGACTCCAGCGAGCGCCGGAAGTTGGCTGCGTCATCGCCCGATTTGCCCATCGCCGTCTCGATCCTTTGTAGGAGCGCGATGTCGATTGCCAGGTTGCGATTGTGCCGCTCGTCGAAGACCTTGTCCTTGCCCTTGCCCCACTCCGTCGCGTGCTTGTGGTACTTGCGGAACATGTCCTCAGCACGCGTGTCGTAGTCAGGCGAGAACGCCTGCAGCACCTGCGCCTTCAGATAACGACGGTACTCCGACTCGATCAGTTCGACCGCGCCGTGCCTCGACGTCACCATGGACAGATGCTTCTTGGAGCGCTCCAGAATCTTCTTCTGGGCCTCCGGCAAACCAGGGCGCTGAAGCTCACGCTCGACGCGCGCCTTCAGGTAGCCGACCGCGGACAATGCCGTAATCGACTTATGCTTCGTCTGCAGGCCGAGCTCGCAGAGCTGACTCACGGACGAGAGCATGAAACCGAAGTCCAGACCCGAGCGTCCCTCGTCATCGCCAGCGGCGACCCAGAGGTCAACAACCGAGTAGTTCTTCTCAGCCGCCTCGTTGGCAGGCTTGGCGCTTCCGCCGAGACTTGCCGTCGCGCCACCGAACCAGGGGTTCGGCTTGGCGTTGATCGAGCTCGACTTCTTCTCGAGGATGAGCTCCTCGCCGTCATACATGCGAATCCGCTGAGACAGAGAAGGTCCTTCGACCTCTTCCTTCATACGGCTGGCAACAGCTGCTGTCGCCAGCAACCTCAGAACGAGCGGATCGAGCGTCGGCACTGCCTTGAGCTGCTTGACGAAGCTCTGATAGGCAGCCACTTCTTCGCAGACCACAGTGTTGTAGTCCATGACGAAGACTTGCCCGCGGCGATGCCACTTGCCCGGATCCTCTTGATCCTTGACGAAGCGCAACCAAGCGCCTTCGTTCGTCTCGACGACCTGCATCTGGTCGAGGGGGATGAATCCCGCACTCGAACCGCAGCTCACCGCCGAAGCCGGCATGCGCCGACCTTCGGTAGCCTCGAGCAGGACCTGCAACTGGCTGACTGCGCCAGCTTCGGCACCCTTCGCATCGAAGGCTTCCTGCATGCGGACGATGCCGCGATTGCCCTGACGAATGGCGACCGGCAGGCTGCAGCCCTGGTCCGGTGCGCTCGGCGTCCACACGGAGATACCCGCGTTACGCGAAGAAAGGCGGAGCGCCTCAACCTTGAAGGTCGAGAGATTCGGCGTGGGAGCCGACTCAGCGTCATGCCCTTCGGGGCAGCCTACCTTGCAGTCGTCTTGACCGGCGGACTTTGCAGCCTCACGATCCAGACCCATGACCGCACGGAAGCAGTGAGCGCAAGGCTCCTGCGAGACCTTCAAGAGGTCGTCCAGGCGATCGCAAGTGATCTTGCCGGCCGTATCGCGCTCGACCATGTCGAGTTGCGTGGCGATGGCAAGCCGCTGTTCGGCAGACAGCAGTTTGAGCAGGTTGATCGGATTCTCGTGCTCGGGGCAGCCAGCCACGGAGTAGACGACTTGTCCTTCCATAGCGCGAACCATCTGGTCCACGAGGAAAGACTTGCCGCTACCGGGGCCACCACACAGAACGAGCATCTGACGAAGCTGATACCCGTTTTGGGCAGCAGACTCGTAGAACTTCATCAAGCGCGCGACAACCCTTTGGCTGCCACGAACACCCGAGAAGGCGTTGTACGACGGGAGTTTCATCGCGCGAAGCATCCGCAAGTAGGGCTGGCGGTCGGGATGCGCGTCGTCGATGTTTTCTTCTCCAAGCGATTTAACAGCGCGAACGAACAGTGCTGCAGCAGTGTCCGCACGCTCAGGATGTTCCTTGAGCGAGCCAAGGAAATCCGAAAACGAAATGGTCCCAGCAACAAGCGGCTTCAGCCCAAGCAGCTCATTGAGACCATCGGTGGTATTCGACATATCGTGTCCTCCAGTGTTAGGAGATGTTGGCAAAGCCAAATTAAATGCCGGTCGGCAGATGATTCATATATTCAGGTTCGCTAATGACACCAGCTGGATTGTCACTAAAACGAAAGTTCGCCGCGGCTTTCCTTGTAAGAGGATTGCTGCAAGAACAGAACACATGAGAGACATCTGCGTGAGACAGTAAAACGAAAGTACAGAACAACCAATCGAAGCAATCGTTCTACCGATACCGGAACCAGGTCAGCTTGCTTGGAGGCATGCTGATGCGTGGGTTTGGTGCTTCGAGAGGTTGATACAGTGCTTTGCGGACTTCGGGTTGGTTCCAGGGAAAATGGGTTCGGTAGATATTTAAGAAACTACCAAACGGCGCTGCTATATCAAAACCCTATATCGGCGTCACATGACAGCCTTAAGCAATCCTAAAGAAACCCTTAATTGGGCAATATCACACGGAAAAATGCCTGGATCATTTTGCACCCAAACGACTCAACAGGTGGCAAAAAAACAGAGTTGTCATGCGACCAGAAATAGGAAATTACCCGAACTAATAATGGGGGAGCGGTGAGCCTTGCCACCACCCCTAATGGCATCCTCGCCACTGAGTTGTCATGAGGTTTGGAATAGTTAAGGAAACTTGAAATTGATAGCGAAGCTCTGAGAGCCAGACCAAACGGGCGTCTCCAGCCTCATTGTCATGAGGTAATACCTGCACTAGTCTTTGCCGTTATGGGCAAATTGGTCCTTCCCTCTAAAACAACGATTGGCCATCGTTCCGAGGATCAATTGGACTGGTAAAAGAAAGATTCCGTTACCAAGACCTTGTCAACTCGCAACATTTCACAGCGCTGAAACACAGTTACTGAGCCTGTTTGGATCCAAACGAATTTTGCACACGCAGAATCGTCTCTATAAAAGGATCAAGCAACTCGGTGAGAACCGACTCATCATGCGGGGTTTCGCGACATCTGCTGGCCACGACACGCGACTTTCGCGCAAGTTTGGACTGGATAACATCAATTTGTCGACGCCATTGTGGGGTGTGGACTTGTGAGAACCGGCTAATCATGCGGGTTCGCTCAGCTCGCACAATTACACGACACTTAGCCTTGTTTATCAAACAGCGTTGGCGCTGGCGGCTTTGTGTCGCAAGTAGGCTTCTATAAACGAATCGAGGTCGCCGTTGAGAACCGACTCTACATGCGGTGTTTCGTGCTTGGTGCGAACGTCCTTCACCATCCTGTCGTCTAGAACGTACGAACGAATGGCGTTGCCGAAGCTAGCCTGCACTGATTCTCCGCGCAGGCGCGCCAGCTCTTCTTCGCGCTCGGCTTGTTTTTTGGCAAGCAGCTTGGAACGCAAGATCTCCATGGCCAGTGCCTTGTTCTGCAATTGGCTTCTTTCTTGTTGGCACTTGACGGCGATTCCGGTCGGCAAGTGAACAATTCGCACGGCTGACTCCACCTTGTTTACGTTCTGTCCGCCGGCGCCGCCGGACCGCATCGTGTCGATTTCAATGTCGTCGTCGTTTATCTCAACCAGGTTTTCGCTGCCATCGGTCATCGGTGTCACTTCGACTGTGGCAAAGCTGGTTTGCCTGGAGTCGTTGCCTTGCTTGAAAGGCGACTTGCGAACCAAACGATGAACGCCCTTCTCGCAGCACAAATAGCCGTAGGCGAAAGAACCTTCCGCCTTGAAAGTGGCGCTCTTCAAACCAGCTTCTTCGCCTGGTGACTGATCGAGAATCTCGGTTTTGTAGCCGCGTTGCTCACACCAGCGCAGGTACATTCGCAGAAGCATCTCAGTCCAGTCCTGAGCGTCTGTACCTCCGGCACCTGCGTTAATGGTTACAAGCGCCGCAGAGTCGTCGAAATCGCCCGACAAGAGGTTCTCGAGCTCGTAGCGTTCCAGCTCGCGATTCAGTTCTTTCGAACCGGTCGCCACCTCACTGGACACTTCGTCGATCAGCTTCTCGTCTTCTTCGGACAGCCCGATGTCGACCAGGTCGAACAAGTCTTTCAGCCTGGAATGCCAGCCTTCGTACGTTTCCACCCGGTTTTTCACGCGGCTGAGTTTCTGCGTCACTTCTTTGGCGCGATTCTGGTCCTGCCAGAACTCCGGATCCAGAGTCTGGTTTTCGAGGGCTTCAATTTCTCGTTTCAACGCTTCGGCGTCAAAGATATTGGCTGACTTTCGTCAACCTCTCCTCGATCGCTTCAAGCTCTCGTTTTAGTTCAGCTAATGCCATAAGGTCTCCGATCGTCGCGCGCCAAGGGCTTCTCAACGCGTTTCATTGTTTAGTTCTTTTGTGTGGGCCGAATAAGTTCCGCTTGAGCGCTGCACAAGTTTAGTTATGGAGCTGAGTGCCAGAGTTTTAGTCTGATTGAGTCCAGGCTTCAGGATGAACTTCAGCTGGTGCTCTTTATGTATACACACTATTGAAGCCGATCTTCGATTCAGTCGTTCATTCAGATTGTTAATAATGTGGTGGTTTAAACCTTAATCAAGCAAACCAAAACTCACATACAGAGCCAATTTAGTCGAACTGAGATGGAACCGAAAACGGTGAACCGCTGCCATCATTCTCTACGTTTCTCATTGAGAAGAAGAGGATGCCAGGCTTCTTGGCTTTCAGTCCGTTGACTTCGATTTGCACTTCTTTCTTGGATGGAATGTCCGAAAGTTCGGGGGTGACAAGCGAAATCGATGTGTCCGAAACCGAAGTGATCGTGCCGGGAACGCCGCCGAAAGTGACTTTCACTTTGGAAGCGTCCTTGCCGAAGTTTTTGCCGGAGATGGTCATCGACTGTTGCGATGAGATCGAGATGTGGTCGAAGCCAGTGATTTCAGGCTCTGACACAACTTTTAGAACTTGCGCTTTTTGCTTGGCGCCGGCGATTGTGATCAACACTGGCACTTCGCCTTTGGCGTCTGGCTTCAATCCATCCGGAACGCGGAAATCGACACTTTGAGTGGTCGCAGCGCTAACGGTCGCGGGCTTGCCACCGACAGTGATTTGATAAGACTTCAAGTCGGTCGGAAGCAGCTTGCCGACCGCTTTGACCGTGGCGCCAGGATTCGAGCTGACTGGGTTTAAACCAGTAATCGTCGGCGTAGTCTTGGATGTCAGATCCCAGCTGAAGGCAGAACCTTTGGTTCCATAAGCTTGAAAAACCACCTGGGTAGAGCCTGCGGTGAGGGCATTGCTCAAGTCGAGAACGAGGGTCGACTTGCCTTTGAAGTCTTTCTCGGTGAACAACGAGCGACCGGAAAGTGTACCGCGAATGGCTCTGAACATGGTTCCGTCAACACCATTGTTGATGGTCATGATCAAAGGGAAATTTTCCTGACCTGGCTTGAGGATAATGTAGTCGGCGAACTGGTTCCAGGCACCACTGCTTGGATTGACGTGCTTGATGGTTTTGACGATGGTCAGCGTTTTGGTACCGGTTTTGGTAGTCGTAGTCGCGGTGGCGGTTCCGGTTTTTGACGTGGTGGTTCCGGTCGTAGTGCCGGTGGTTGTTCCAGTCGTCGTCGCTCCGGTTGTCGTCTCGACCGTCGATTTAGTGGTCGAGTCTCCGGTGGCGTCTTTCGTCGTGGTCGTGGTTACTTTAGACCTGGTCGTTTTGGTACTACCAGTAGTGGCGCCCTTCTTGCCGTAGTCAGTCACATACTGCGAATCTTGAGCCCAGGCTCCGTGCGGCACAATGGTGCAGGTCACCGCTAAAAGCGAGAGCACCGAAACTAGTTTCCGAGACTTGGATACATCTTGTGGCATGGTCGCAAAACCTTTCTAAGGGGCTGAAGTAGATTACGCGTCATTATAAGTTCTTGACCTGAGATTTGCAGGGAATACTTGCAGCGTATGGCACCCAAGTGTTCTGGTTTGGTTAAAAGAATCGTAGTTACTATACAAACTCGTATTATGGAGACTAAAGCGAAACGGGGATGGTCAGCGCGAATGCTGAGTCCCCGTTTCTGAGAAAGTTTCAAAATCGCCCTGATGCTACCAATCCATTTCGCCAGTGGTTAGCTTAATGTGATTGGCAAAGCGGCGAATAATACTGCCGACCTCGACCTACTTCTGAGCCAGAGCCGCCTTCCTCAGACGCCAGCCGGAACGGAAAACAAATCCGCCCATCAGCAGGAACGCCCAGGAGATCAGATAGGTAAAGAGCCGATTGTCGGAGATGAACGCCGAGGCGAGGATGCCGTCGAGACCGAAGGCGACCCAGGAGACACCGGCGAAGAGCTTGGCCCAGCAGACAGTCTTCGGATGACCGCCTGTGAGGCTGGAGCCCCAAGTGGCAAGACCGAGCATCGCGGTGACAAGAGCGATCCCCGAAAGGACCAGTAAAACAGGAACTGCGTATTCGGTGAGCATGGAAATCAACTCCTAATTGTGATATTCGCGCATATCGCGCAAGCGCACGAGAGATGTGATAGCCGTTGCTTAGACATCTCAAAAAAATGCATGAGACGAGCCCCTTAGCCGCCGTTCGAGTGATCGGTTGCATGGTGAGCGAGGGAAAGGTTCAGGTCATGAAACAAGTCTGGGCACACTGGTTCACGGCAGGAAATAGAGCGATCGGAAGTCGAACTAGTCGGAAGTCGACCTAGAGGGCGAAGTTCAATCGCGGAGTCGTGGACATGTTTTTTGCCGCCTCGACTGTCTTGCCGATTTGTTGATGGTCTTAATATTGGATAAAAATCGCTTGAACCGCCGTCGTAGTCGACGTTTCGGGATCTATTCTTGAATTTAGGATCTTGCCTGTATGTTGTTTCAACCGAAGGGGCAAAAACATGGTCACGACTGTCATCGCTTGCGGATAGACGGTTTTGGGGCTTTTTGCCAAAAGCTGGGCTACCATGGCCTCGCAGAATTCAACGACGCATTGGGCAGTCCGAAACGACTGGAACAGGTGTTCGAGCGCATCAAAAGTTCTGACATCGACTGCAAACAATCCTTCTTGCCGGAGTTCATCGTGGGCTCAAGGAGACCGGCAAGAGCGTATTCGAGCAAGAAGGCAGCGCGATTTGAGGGGTTTAGTTGTCTAGTGCAGCGATAAGCGAAAGTATGCCTCGACCGTATCAATCAAGACTTCAGGTTTTCAATATTTGTTTTGTTAATGCAGAGCAGTTGTTAACGAATCAGAACTACATCGCCAATGGAGACGCAGCCCGCTTAGCTACTCTTCACCGTTTGAGTGCTGAGGAATTTTTCCAATTCGGCTTTCGTTGGCAGTGCGGGGATGGCGCCGGCCTTCGTGCATGCGAGTGCACCGATGGCGTTGGCGTGCTGGATGATTTCGGCAATCTGTTCGATGGTGAGCTTGTCCAGCGCGTCTCTGCGTGTGCCGGAGGCCTTGACGTACTTGAGCAAGCCGCCGATCACGCCTGCGTTGAAGCCATCTCCTGCGCCGGTCGCTTCCACTAATTGAACAGCGAAACCAGGAACGATTTTGCTTCCGTTGGCTGTGGAAACATAGGCGCCGCGCGAGTCGAGCGTGATGATCATAATGCCGAGGTTGTTGTCGAGCCGAAGTTTTTCCGCTTGCTCCAGGTCGCGAGATCCGGTCAAGAAGAAGAGCTCATCCTCGTTTATCTTAACGATGTCAGCCCAGTTGAGAGTCTTCAAAATTGATTCTCGGCACACCTCTTCCGATGGCCACAAGCTTAAGCGCACATTCGGATCGTATGACACCAGCATTCCGTTTTTCCTGGCCATCGTTACAGCCGTTTCAGTAGTGCCTTTAGCTGGTTCTGCAATCAATGATATGGAACCGAAGTGCAATACCGAGGCACTGGAGAAGTGCTCGGCGATGAGATCTTCAGTTTCAAGCCTGGTGTCCGCGCACGCAATTCTGGAGAATTCAGCCAGTTTGCGATCGCCGCTGGCAGTGGTGACGACGTACGCCATCCGTGTCTGCGCCTGGCTATCCTCGACCGTGCTGCTCACGTCGATGTCGTTATCGCGAAGAACCGATTTCAGCCATTCGCCAAATGCGTCTTTGGAAACGCGCCCGATGAAGGCAGTCGAAATTCCCTGGCGAGCGAGACCCACGGCGGTGTTCGCCGGTGCACCACCAGGTGCTTTAGTAAACTGCACCGCATCCGGAAGTTCCGCACCAGCTGTGGTGCAAACCCAATCAACTAGAATCTCGCCAAGGCAAAGAACATCAGGCATTTGAACTACTCCGTTATTTGTGCGCAGCGTTTTCGCGTTCTTACAAAGCAACGCGGAGTTTGAATGCGGGCTTGAGCCAAACTGGCACAAGACGCACTGCGAAAAATGTTACCAGGAATATTCGAACTGCGGGAGGGGTTTTCAGGAAATTCCCGCGTCAGTCTCCAAAGGGTCGTTGAATATGTGAGCCCGGAAGGGATCAGTTCAAAACGTCTCCGGGAAAGCAGTTAAAACGTCCATGGAGGAAAGGGTTGTTAAAACGCCCCGGAGGAGAGTTGTTAAAAGACCCCGGGGGTTGTTAAAACGCACGGAGGAGAATCGTAAAACGCCCCGAAGGAGTTGTAAAACGCCTGGAGGAGATTTAAGACGCCCCGGAGAGATCTAAAACCGTCCTCCGGAAAAGAGCTGCTAAAACGTCAGCCAGTGCGGGGTTCGGGACTACTCCAACCAGAGAATGCAGAACGACCATTCGCTACTACCTCACTTCGTAGCGCCGTCACCGAAAAAAGCGGGACTGCATTGAGGACACCGATTGTGTCTCCAACGCAGCCCGCTGAACTCGAGGACTAAATTGAAAACACCAAAGGCGCCTCCAATGCAGTCCGAAAGCTGATACTTCTTACCGACGACGTCTGGATGTACGCAAAAATTGGCTCAGGCTGCGCGGTCTGCGTAAGCAGGAATGCGCGCGATGAGCTTCTTCATGCAGGCGTCCAGGTCTCCGGGCTCGATGCCTTCGAAGAATTGCCGGGCACGTTCGAGCGCGGCAGGCGCTCCAGGTTGGCGAGATTCACTCTCCCATTCCGGAGCATCCTGCGCGACGACCGTCCACTTCGGACCCAGCACCTGACCGAAGATGTACAACGCGCGCTCCATGTGGAACGGCGAAGTGACTACGTTGAGAGTGCCGGGAACGAGGTTCTTCAGATGCCGAGACACAGTGAAGATGGCGTTGCCGAAGGTGTCGAACGACTGGTCTTCGAGCAACACGTCATCAGCACTGATGCCTTCCGCGATGACGATTTGCGCCATCACGTCAGCTTCGGATTTGCCGTGGTTCGAGGTATCGTTGGGCGCCCGAGAACCGGACGCGATAAGCTTCATCGGATGGCCCTTGAGAAACGACGCCGCCGCTTTCGCACGCAGCGCCGTTACCTCAGTAGCCGTTCCGTCAGCTCGTAATCCGCTGCCGAGCACTACGGCTACTGAGGTTTCCATTGTCATGGCTGGACCTTAGTCGACGTCGGTGCCGGTCGTGGTGACCGGTCCGGTGCTGGTTTCAGGACGAGCGTCCGACGAATGATCGCCTGCACCACCGCAGCATTCGCGATCCATCACGCCAGGGGCAGACGGACCGGGAAGACCGAGCTTGATGGCCTGCCGACGACGACGAATCAGACGGTTGATCAGCGACTCTTCGACATCCAGCCAGTCCTTCAACGTGATTTGCTGGAAGCCCGTGTTGAGAGGCAGCTTGTCGTTCGGTGACGTCAGGCTGCTCTCGAGGGGCAGATAGCCGAAGTTCGTCTTGCTCAAGGCAGCGCCGTCGGAACGGATGCTGTTGCCGATGAAAGCCGAGAAGTGCGCGCTGACGTTCATGTCTTCGATGAATTCGCCAACCAGACCAGCCTTGTTCTCCTGCAGCGTGATGATGATGTCATCGAACACTGCAGACAGACCACCCTGGCGGATCTTGTACTTCTGCGCCTCGCGGTTGCCGACGGTAACGGCCACCATGAGGAAGTTGTGCCGAGCGCGGGTCAGCACAGGAAGTGCGTACTCGAACAGCTCAGGCGGATTGAAGAACGGGGCACGTCCGATGCGCTCGCAAATGTCAGCGGTGAGCTGATTGCGACGCACCTTGTGACGGCGGCAAAGAGCGGTGTAGGCTTCGGCAATTGCCTGGCCAAACTTCCCACGCTCGAAACCGCGATGCGGCATTGACCCGTAATAAGTCTTCGTCAGCGTCGCATGTGCTTCCTTGCGGTCGAAACCACAAAGAGACATGAGCTGAGCGAACTCGTTCATAGCACCGTCGAAATACTTCTGACAGACCATGACGGTTCCGTCGATGTCGACAAAAAGCACGGCAAGCTTGCCGTCGGGAGCGCACATGTTGCGATCCGCAGTGTGACAGGTTTGTACCATAGGTTACCTCTTCGGTTGTCCGTTCGATTGGCGTCGAATCGGTGTTCAAGTCGGACAAATCAAGGCGCATGAAACTAACAGCTCGGACCCATACTAAAAAACACAATGTTTTTCGCGAGAGGTTCTGGGAGCGGTAATTAGTTCTTTGCCTGAGAGCCTTTACTTTTATTTGGAATGTTTAAATGACAACTAACGGTAGATGTTTCTCTGATAGCCGGTAAATCCAGTAGTCAAGAGAACCCTGAGCGGCGCAACCTCGGCGAAACGCACCAAATGGAGCACAGACTCAGCACCTCGCAATATCGCAGGTTTGAATCCAATATCGCCCAACCCAGATATTTATGGCTGCGCGAGCTAAATAATCATGACAATCTAGTATGCGCAAGAACACGTGGCTAGCGGAGAGGCACTAACAAAACAACGCACTAGTAGCCCACTGTTTTTGGTCCGCGCTATAGGACGCAAACCATAACAGCGCCCGAATTACGGACCAACTCAAAGCGACATAAGACAACGCGACCCAAGAACTACTCCACACAACAACTACTCCACACGAGAACTACGCCACACCAGTAGACGTACGCGGGAGAACCGCGAAGCGTGGGATGCGAAACCGAGACAGCCTTCTACTCTTGGATGTTCGAAGAAAATCGTTCCGACTACGGAGTCACAGCCTTGAACTCTTGAATGTTCGAAAGAAAATCGTTCACTTCAACCATATTGATTGGCTTGTCTTCATCTTCACTGGCCGCACAAACCATTATCGCCGTGTTCTTATCCGGCATCACGCAACCAAGAAACGCAGGCAGTTTCTTGCCACTGCTCTTGTTCTCCGAGATTCCGATGATGTACGGCATGTCCACGCCGGCAGCTTTCGTTTTGCCCTTTTCCTTGACTTCAATCGTCGTTCGACCAGTGTTACCAGCAGTGGGAACGCCTTGAGCAGCCATTTGATCGACGAATTCATCAGCGGACTTCGGTTCATTAGCAGTTTGACCGGTAGTCGGAATCCTGATTAACATGTAAGTCACTTTGCCCTTGGTGTCCTGAATCGCCACCATGGTCATCACCATCATGTCCATGCCAAACGAGTATTTGAAGTTGGTCGGCAACGGCTTGATGGTGACAATGGTGCCGGCAACTTTTTGCGCGTTCTCAGGATTCATCGCGTTCTGAATTTGCTGGTAACCGAAAAATCCCACGGCACCACAAGTGGCAAGACAAAGCACAAATCCAACAGCCATGATACCGAGCATCCACTTGAGCCAGGTCGCGATGCCTTTGTTGTTACGGCTGTTTCGGCGTTTCATCTGCTTCACCTTGTCGTTTGAGTAGGAAAGAGCGAGGGCTCCTGGCTCCGATTATGATGCCCAGTTTATCACTCATATAGCAATTACTGCTTAAAGGCAATATCGCAACAATTCAACGCGTCAGCCATTGCGCTAGCGCAACCCTTTGAAACCGCGCGCGGTGGCACGCATATTTTTCGAATAAACCAAAACGATTGGTCGAACTCAGTTTCGGATATCGATTCGCTATAGCACGAACCGCTTGAATACCGGCGTTAAGCATTCCCTCATTTTTTGCGCTATTACAATATTCCGATAAGCGCTTACTGAGCGAGTTTTCAATATTGAAATCAGAAGCACTAAACCGTTTGACTACTGTTGTAATTTATCGCATCGCTCTGGAATTTCCGAACACCTCTCGTCCCTCACCTCCCCACGGAAACCTTCTTCTCGCATTCGAACCCGGTTAACCACCTGGAGCATCGAACACGCGCGGAAGAAATTTCGGCTGAGATGTAGCGATTGCACCAACTGTTCACCATGTGAGCTGCAAAAACCTGGAGTGCAAACGCAACCCAAGTCGTTCACTGTGTGCGCCGCAAAACCTGGAGTGCAAACGCAAACCAAGTTTTGGTCACTACGTGAGCTGCAAAACCTGGACTGCAAACGCGATCCAAGTTCGAGTTCTTCGGGTTCCAAGATGTTGACAATTACGCCTTTCTAGCGGTTCCTTGTGTGCGAATCGTCGCTCGTCTCAACCAGATGATGCGGCGCAGCTTGTTTCGAAAAGCGCCCGAACAACGCATCGAACAACAGCTAAACAATTACCGATTCGGATTACCCGGATCAATCTCGAGGAATAGAAATATGCAAAGTGTCAACGAAGTCAACGCTTCCAACTTCGACCAGATCGTGCTCCAGAGCAAGGTTCCGGTCGTTGTCGATTTCTTCGCTACCTGGTGTGGTCCGTGCCGCCAGCTCGGTCCCATTCTGGAAAAGCTCTCCACTGAAGTCAGCGCCAAAGCCCTGGTCGTGAAGGTCAACGCTGATGACAGCAGCGACCTCGCCGCCAAGTACAACGTCAGCGGTCTGCCCACGCTGCTCTTCTTCAAGGACGGCGTCGTCGTCGAACGTCATGCTGGCTTGATGTCCCTGTCGAACCTCAAGGCGACGATCGAGAAGCACTCGAGCTAATCGATCTCCAATCTTTGCCAACGCGAGCGCTAAACTGATTTCAGAGTCGCTTGCGATTCTGATGAAAAGCGGAGAAGCTCGCAATCGTTAGTAATAAGCGACGTCGTTCAAGACGAGTCAACGGTCGTGTTGTTTGAATATCATGGTTGATTTGAACAACAGCGTTTGAACAAAACCAAGACCCGTTCTACGACGGCGTCGCTCCTCTTAATCGTTTTCAGCCGAGAATGTCGCGGTGTTGTGCCTTAAAAACACAGCATCGCGACAACCTCGCCTGATGCACAGACAAGAAGAATTCCTTTCAAAATTTTGAGCTAAAACGCGCATCTACTACTTCAAGTCACAGCAGCAAAAACGAGCGAACATGTTCGGACTGCACAGTTTACGAAACAGCGGCCTCGTACGGTTCTGAAGCCGATATCAAGATCGGTCATGCAGTTTTTGCGCGCTGGAACTTCCGCCCGTCCCTGACAGCAGCGCTGGCCGAATACTCACAAACGAGCATCTGAATTGTCTCAGACCCGGCGCCGGTGGCGGTTATGGTTCCAATTTACGGCTCTCATGCGCGCGTTGGTGTGTATCAGCGCTATTGCGCAGCGAATGGATCTTCGGAAATCCCAGCTTCTGCCGTTTTCTCGAAGTCGAGAACCTTGACTAAAAACGCGAATTTGTCAGTCCACTCATCGATGATTTTACTGGTCGGTTTCCCGGCACCATGTCCTGCGCTGGTCTCTATGCGGATGAGAACAGGGTTTTCACCGCTGTAGGCGTTTTGCAATTCGGCTGCGAATTTGAAACTATGTGCCGGGACAACGCGGTCATCGGTGTCAGCTGTAATTACGAGAGTGGCTGGATAAGCCAGATCTTTCTTGATGTTGTGCAAGGGCGAGTACGCAAGCAGAGTCGGGAAATCGTCTTCGTTGTCGGCGCTGCCATAGTCGGACACCCAGCCCCAGCCGATGGTGAACTTGTGGAAGCGCAGCATGTCGAGCACACCGACGGTTGGCAGTGCGGCAGCGAAAAGATCCGGACGCTGCGTCATGGCCGCTCCGACGAGAAGCCCACCGTTACTGCCTCCGGCGATGGCGAGTTTCTTCGGCGAAGTGTACTTATGATCCACCAACCATTCTCCGCAGGCAATGAAATCATCAAAAACATTTTGCTTTTGTTTTTTCATTCCGGCTTCATGCCACTTCTCTCCGTACTCTCCACCGCCTCGCAAACAGGCTTGCGCAAACACGCCGCCCATCTCCATCCATTCGATTAGCGCAACTGAGAAATTGGGACGCAAGGCGATGTTGAATCCGCCGTATCCGTAGAGGTAAGTCGGATTCGTGCCATCCAATTTGATGCCCTTTTTGTGCACCAGAAACAGTGGCACTTTGGTGCCGTCTTTGCTGGTCACGAAAACCTGCGTCGTTTCGAACATATCAGGATTGAACTTGACCTTCGGCTTGAAGAATAACGTACTTTTTCCGGATTCGATTTCGTATTTGTAGATCACCGGCGGCGTGTTGAAACTTGTGTACGTATAATATGTATCATCAAATTCCTTGCGCCCGGAAAAGCCAGCCGCGGTCCCGATTCCAGGCAGCTCGATCTTTCTAATCGGAGCACCAATGGTGGTGACTTCCTGCATTTGCGTAAAGGCGTCTTTTAGATACTTGCAGAAGAAACGATTGCCCACATAATTGACTTGTTCCAGCGTCTCCTCACGTTCAGCCAAAACCTCTTTTAGACTAAGTTTATCCGGCGTCGACGCGTTCACATCGATTGCGATAATGCGTCCTTTCGGCGCATTCAGATCGGTCGAGAACCAGAAAATGTTTCCATCATTGGCGATAAAATTGTACTTTGCATCGGCAGTGTGAAGTAGCTCCACGACGGGCGCATCAGCTTTCGAAAGGTCTTTGTAGAACACGCGATTTTTAGGCTCTGTTCCTTTCCAGATCGTGATGATCAGATATTTGCCATCGTCAGTTACAGTACCATCGAAACCCCACTCCTTCTGGTCCTTTCGCTCGTATATCAGCTTGTCTTCCGACTGCTTCGTGCCGACCTGGTGATAGTACAATTTTTGGAAATAATTGCGATCTTCCAGTTTCGTTTCTTCATTCGGTTTGTCATAACAACTGTAGTAGAAGCCCTTCCCGTCCGGACTCCAGGAAGCATTGGAAAACTTGACCCATTCCAATTTGTCATCCAGATCTTTTCCGGTCTCCACATCTCTGACATGCCATTCCTGCCAGTCGGAGCCAGCCTTCGAGATTCCGTATGCCATCAGTTTCGCATCATGCGTAAGTTCTAAACCTGCCAGCGCAACAGTCCCATCGGCGGAAAGCAGGTTGGGATCGAGGAGAACGCGCGCTTCGGCGTTTTCATTATCCTTGACGAAAACAACATCCTGATTCTGCAAACCGGTGTTTTTAAAGTAGAAAAGTTTTCCGCCTTCGAGAAACGGCGTCGCATACTTCTCGTAGTTCCAGAGATCTTTGAGTCTCTGATTGATTTTGGAGCGCAACTTCACCGAGTCGACAAACGAACGCGTCAATTTATTTTCTTCGCTGATCCATTGCCGCGATTCTTCCGAATGTGGATTTTCCAGCCAGCGATAAGGGTCTTCGATCTTCTTGCCATGGTAAACATCGACATGGTCTGTTCTTTTTGCGGCGGGATAAACGAATTTTGCTGTCTGTTTGGTTTCCATTTTGCTCGACTCTTGTTGGGCTATGACTGGGTTTGCAACGGTTGTACTCAAAAGGGCACACGACATTGCCACAATTGAAAGTGACCTTAGTTCGCGCCTGACCATAGCTGGATCTCCTTCCAAATCGCAAATAGACGGGAAATCATATCTCGTTTTTAAAGCTAATGCTTTCCAGATATCAACTAAGGTAGTTGCCGGAATCGACCACAATTAACAGATTGGCGAAATGATTGCTAACCTAAAATAAGCAATGAAGCACGTTTTCATTGCTTATTCCGCCAGTATCGCTATAATCGGTCTGTTCAAGGCATCCTTTCCGTCGATGTTTTATGGAACTCTCGAGTGAACTCAGCTCAAATTTTTGGTGTGCGTAAACTAGCAAGCGTGGCGCTTGCCGTCTTTGCATGCGTGTCGCTGCCGCTCAATGCCACTCCCGTTCATCCAGGCAGTCATGCGGCTGACGCCCGTTCGCGTCCGCCTGCACTGGCACCAGACACCGTCAATCTCATTTATGCGCTTTCGGCTCAGCCTGAGCTGATGAACCTTGCCTATTTGCGCTACATCATCGGCGCGCCGGAAAATGAGAGATCGCAAATGGCTCTTAAGGCTAAAAACTATCTCTGGTATCAAGAGCCCAAGCGGCAATTGGTATATCGGTTGCACCAGGATGGTCCACAGAATGGCGTTGTTACTCGTTCTGTCTTCACCATTGAAGTCCCCGATTCGCAATTGACTGCCAAAGAAGTCGAGCGCGTGTTTGGTCATCAGGGTCAGGGACATCGAACCGTTTTCGATCATCAATCTCATCCAACCGATGTTTATTCACTGAGTTCGAATACCTACGTCTCATTCACTCAGCCTCAAGACACGTTCAGAGTAAACAAAATCGCAGTTGGTTATGAAGGACCGCCATTGCCTCCACCACCGCATCAGGCGGTCGTTGGCGCATACGTGTTAGGCAAAAACAAAGCAGTTGAAGCGGCTATGAAAAGCGGCAATTGGGAACAAGCGATCACCTGGCTGCGCCGCGATGCCGCGTTGCGTCCAGCCGATCCGTACGTTCACATCCAACTCGGAACGGCTTACAAAGCCGGTTTGATGGTCAACGAAGCGATCGGAGAATATTCAAAAGCCGCTAAGCTTGGAGCCGGCAATCCCGAAGTCGAGAAGATTTGCCGCGCCGCATTCATCGATTTGAAAGTACTTCCGCCGCAAACGCCAAGCCAGAATGCTAACCAGAGCCGAGGCTACTTGGCTGGGAATCAACGCGCTAACAGCGCTGGCGGACTATAAACAGTCCGATGCGAAGAGTTTTTTTTCAGAGGGCTGTTCCAATAGTCACTTCGAATTGTATCGATCGATTCCGAATTGTTCGTTCAAAACAGTCCGCCTCAATATTGATTCCGATTGTGAGCGAATTGGGACCGCTCGCCAAAGCCGCAGATTTAACCTGGTCCAAAAGTCCCAACCGCACGTCCATCCCGGACTTCAGCCACATTAATTCCGCTTGACATTGATTTCGGCTATGTTCTAATTGACGATGTACACGTGGACGAGTGTACCCAGGAGCTACTTACTAACAGGGCGACTAATCTTATGGCAGCAGTTGGCAACGGTTCAGACAACTTACTGAGCGGCAAAGGGGCGGAATCAACATTCACCGCTATTGGCGCAGACTGTAGCGCTAAATGTCACTCGGACGCTTATCCAAAAGTCGGCGACTCCAGCAGCATGAACAGTGCCAAGGGCGATAGTCCAGGCATGGGCTTCGGCGACATGGCCAAAGGCATGGAAGAGGCAGTTGACAGCGTACCCGATCAAATCGCAGATTCGCAAGAACAAATGATTGGTGGAAAAGGCGGAGGGCCTCGCCTCTGGGCTCCACAAAAAGATGTAGTCGATATCGGCAAAGCCGAAGATCCGTTCGCTCACAAGGGCATGGAAACCTTGGCTTTAGGCGCCGGAGACGGCAAAGCTTTCGGTCTCAACAAGCCGGATGCCATAACTGAAAAAGCTCGACAAATCGCCGACGGTATCGTCCTCGATCAGAAGAAATACTCCTGAGTCAACGAAACGAAAACTTTTTAAAACCTGGCGCACCGCCAGGTTTTTTTATGGTCGCGTATGAGTTTCATTCAATTACGACACAGAATCTCTAACCGTATACTGCACACAATCTGCGATCGTTTGCAGAAGCAGCCGCGAACCGCGAGCTGTAGCGACAACCTCTAGACGAAGGTTCACCAATGGCTCTTTCTCAAAACCTGGCGCCGTCCGGAAGAAATGCGGTAGTTGTCGTGCATGGTGGCGCAGGTGCGGTCGACAGAACGAAGTTGACGCCGGCAAGAGAACGCGAAGCGCGCGCCAAGCTGGAACAGGCTCTCAAAGCCGGTTACAAAGCCATTGCCGACGGCGGCAACAGTTTGGACGCGGTGGTTGCCGCGGTGAAAGTGCTAGAGGACGCCAGCATCTACAACTCCGGACGCGGTTCTTGTCTGACCCGCAACGGCAAGATTGAGATGGACGCAGCGATCATGGACGGCACCACACTCGCCGCCGGAGCAGTGGCCAGTATCACTTGCGTGAAGAACCCGGTCACAGCCGCGCGGGCGGTAATGGAACACACTCATCACGTCTTACTGGTCGGCGCGGGCGCCAATTCATTTGCTCGAAAAATCGCACCAACAGCCGGTCTCAAAATTGTCGAGGCAGAATACTTCAAGACAGCTCATGCCGAGCAGAATCTAAAACACTATCTGGAAGCCGAGGCCGAAGCAAAAAAACGCGGCGGGAAAAGACCGTCCGGATTAACCACTGGTTCGTCGCAATGCGACGTGCAAGAAGAAAGGCATGAAGAGCCGCTCGGCAAGAAGTACGGAACAGTGGGCGCGGTGGCGGTCGACAAGCAGGGTCACGTGGCAGCGGCGACGTCTACGGGCGGAACTGTGGGCAAAGAGCCAGGTCGCGTAGGTGACACGCCAATCATCGGAGCCGGCACATATGCCGACGATGAAACATGCGCATTTTCTGCCACCGGTGAAGGGGAGCATTTCATCCGCGGCTCCGTCGGACACGAAGTGAGCGCGCTGATCCGGCATCTTGGGCTGACGGTTGCTCAAGCCGCAGAGAGAGTGGTTTCTGTAACGCTGGCGCGCACCGCCGGCGATGGCGGACTAATTTTAGTCGACGCTAACGGCAACTACGCGATGCGCTACAACACGCTCGGAATGTATCGCGGTGTGATTTTCGAAGACGGTTCCGTGAAGACCGCTATCTACAACGAATAACGGCACAAACTCGATCCAAGAAATCGTCACTTTGAGGTTGAGCGATTTAGCGCACCATCTTCTGTTTCCGGCAGATAGGAAACAGTGGTTGATTACAAACTGAGAACGGGGCGCATGCTGGCACTGAGCAATCGCGCGAGCTACGCATAAGGTTTAGTTACTAGTTGTAAAGAGGCATTATAAACAATAGTTTTGATGGACTCAAAAGCTATCTCTCTGCTTATCTAAAGATCTCAATACACCTTCACCAACCACAGAGACCGTTCATCCCAACAACCCATCCCTGCTTCCACAATCGAACAGTCTCTACGAGTTTAGTGCCCGGTGTGAAACAACTGCTTTCAAAACACAGTTGTTCGGCGAGTTCACCACTGTTCGGAAACGCTCCGCGTGTCCGTGTTTTGGTCGACTCAGTTTCAGCTTTTTGCTATCAGGAGCGAATTATGAAATTCTTCCGCATCAAACCCAGTGACCAGGGCCCAGTCGTGGTTCCTTTCCTCGAGTGGCAACGTTTCGACGGCACAGCGTATGTCGCTGTCGGCGGAACCAGCATCTCGTATCTCTCCATCTCGCCGCTCTTCGAACCCAACGACCGCACCGGTCGCGTTCAAGTCGGCTCGATTCAGGAGCGCGTCACTGGTGGCATCGAGCTGATTCCCCAGGGCGAATTCCTCGACAACGGCACTTTCATCCCGGCAAACGAAGCCGACGATGACCGCGCTTTCGTGGTGCTGCTCAGCGGCGCTTACGACTTCGAAATCCCGCATGACGCGTCGCCCCACAGTCCTCGCGACCGGCTGGCGGCTCATTGCGTCGTGCTCAACGCGGGCGATTCCATCCGGGCAATGCCCAGGGTGCGAAACCTCCGCGACTGGGATACCGCCAGGGCAATGGAACTCACGTATCACGGCTCGAGCAATCTCACATTTGCGCCTGTCGGTGACACTGCCGAGCGCGCTTCTTCCGAGGTCGCTCAGCACGAGTTCGTATAACATCAACCACGCGATTGAGCGGAGGAAGTCGAATTCGTTCGGCGGCCTTCGCTTGTCGCCTTAACCCGAATGGGAGAAAGCCATGAAAAAGTTTATCGCCAATGGCACCATCTCCCTCCGCGCTGCCCGTGAATGGTGCACGCGAGCGCATGGTGCCCAAACCTAAGACGGCGTCTTTCCGTATCGATATCACCTCGGTAAAACCGAAGGTGTGGCAATTCGTTTCGGCTTCAAGCGCAGTCGCATCATCCGACTGGCCTGCTGGTCGCACGATGTCCCCGAAGACACGACGAAGACCCTGGAAGACCTTCTTGCGGCGCGCTTCCCGAAGCGATCCGTATCGGTCACCTGGCGCGTCACTGACGAGCCCGGCAAGAATCGCGACGAGCGCAAGAAGTTCACTTATCCGAAGATTGCGCAAGACTGGATGGCTATCGCCGTGAAGCTGTGCGACCGCATCGCCAACGTCGAGCACTCCATCAACAACAAGAAGAGAATGCGCAAGAACCGTCGGGAATACCCGAAGTTCCGCACCGCTCTCTACAACCCCAGCCACGGGCGCCTGTCCGCCATGTGGGAGCATCTCGATCAACTTATCCTGGGGACCGACAACTGATGAGTATGCCTATAATGCCGGGTGCAAGCGTCTGATCAGCTCCAATCCGCAAGAGCGGGATGGAATCAGGCGCTTGCATCCATTTTATGGTTTTGGTTTTTCAGCGGACCATCTATTACTTCTTATAGTTAGCACCACCCACGACACCAAACTTTATGAATGACAATGGCCTGCTTTTTGACGTTCTCTCCGCCCTGAAGGACGTGCGATTCTTGCTCCGAGGCAATTTAGCCCAGTATCAAGCGAGCCCGGTGCGCCCCACCGTTGATATCAGAATACCTGGCATGACTGCGATATATTCGCAGTCATTTGGTTCTTCCTGAACAACTTCATTCAGCACCTTATATCTGCCGCCCTGAAGGACGAAGCTTTACGGTGCTTGTGGTAAGGCGAACAGGTGAACACCCCATTACGTTTTTGTCCGGTAGAAATACTCAGGGAAATGTTCAGAAATCAAGGCACTGTCGTCGTTTGAAAGAAACACACCAGTTGTTTCAGGAGACTGCCTGATAGCCTCCAGCTTACCAAGGATGCTTTTCGAGAACGCCAGTGTATCTCCACGCGGTGTATCAAAACGGGTCGCTTCACAGCCGTTCTCTTTGAGGGCAAAAAGCCAGCCAGGTTTAAGCCACTCCGCCGGGACGACCTGTATCTGGCTGGGCATCGGCATTTCGTCGATCATCAAGTCACTCCTTTGCCATTGCGCTGAATTGTAGGATCATCTCATACTCAAACCTTCGACGTCGCGATTAGCGCCGTAGGGAATAAAGGAGATTGTCGGATCTCGTCTGCACCTGCCTTCAAATAACCGTCCAAATTCCCATTCTTCTTTTCATGGCCACCCCGCCTGGCACCACGGGCGGTGCATACTACTTCGTTTAGTATTAGCAGCATGGAATGCACAATCACCAGCGACAAGCGCTGGTGACGTGCATCGGCATCGAAATCCTCGGCGATGAACAACTAACCGAAACGATTAGCTATTCAATCGCCGAGGTTCGATTTACCGCGACTCGCTGTTACCGCTTCCCGAAGAAGAGGTACAGCAGAAGCCCGAGCAGCAGCAGGCCGCCGAGCTTGACGTTGAACAACAGGGCGACCAGGATGATCACCCAAAAGATTGTGGTTCCGCTCATAGTGTGCGATTCCTCAGGTTGGTTTGAAGCTTGAAATTGCAGGCAAGAACGGAGTGGCTAAAACAGCCACTCCGCAGAACCGGACGATACCGGTAAAGTGATCTGGGTCGTTCAGGCCACCTGGCTTAAAAGACTGATTCGAATTTACGGACGGCCGTAGGCGCGTTTCAAAACGGCGCGCAGACGAGCCTTCTCGCGTTGACTGAACGACGAACCTTCCAGCGCGGTCAGATTGACCTTGAGGAAGTCCGCGGCGGTCCAGCCAAAGTGCTCCTGGAGCTTGCGATATTCGTCTGAGAGTTGAACTTCGGTGAACAGCGTGCCGTCGGTGTTGACGGTGACGCGCTTACCTTCGCGATGCAGACGGTCGACCGGATGGTCGGCGAACGAAGCCACCTGCCCGGTGACAACGTTGGAAGTCGGGCAGACTTCCAGCAGGCGATTGCCCTGGCGGTTGCCTCGGAACCCGTGACCGATGCGAAGCGAACCGCTGTCGGCATCGGTGTGGATGTGAGACATGCCGGGGTAGAGTTCCTCCACGACTTGTTCCGCGACAGACCAGATTGCATCTGCGTCGGCAGAGTCGCCGAGTTTGGCGGCCCGAGCAGTCGCTTCATTGAGCAGGCCTTCGAAGCCGCGCAATAGAGCGATGTCCAGGTCGGTGGGTTCGTCGGTCTCCCACAAGTGGATGGTGACGTGCGTCTTGGGCGCCAGCATCTTGACGTAGAGCGCCGCTTTGAGCCACCACTTCAGAAGACCGGGATTGGCCTTCTCGTCGGCAGCCAGGTCGAAGACACCCACGTGACGCTGGTACTTGACGCAGAGGTCAGCGATTTTGCGAGCCATGTCGCCGTTTTCGTGACGCAGCGCGCAGAGCGTGAGCTTGATCGGGAACGGCGAAGTCCTGGTGCCGGCGACAACGGCGTCCATGACTTGTTCCAGCGACAGCCCGCCCCATGTGTGCAGTTGCGGCGCAAAACGCAGCTCCATACCGACGATACCATCCGCGATGGCGTCATCGATTCGTTCCTCGGTGATGCGCGTGAGGTTGGCCGGCGTCTGCATCAAAGGCAGAACATGGTCGACGATCGCGCCCACATAGTTAGCCAGCGATTGGCTGGCGAAACCGACAAGAAACTTCTGATAGCTGGCTGCGGCTTGGGCGCGGCTACGGCGGCGGTCAGTCCCAGATTCAGAACCGGCGCGGCGCCAGGTTTCGAGGACGTCAGCCGGAAAAGCGATCTTTGCCTTTTCGAAGCCAAGCGACTCCCACAACTCGAGCATGGTGCGCGGGCGAAGGGAGCAATCAAGGTGCTCGTGAAGCATGATCTTAGGCAGGGAGCGCATCTTACGCTTGCCCATGTTGGTGATGTGTTTTCTCATATTACCGGACTCCGTTATGTTCTCGTTGATTTGGTGGTGTAGTAAATAGAGACTCAACCCGAAGGCTGAATGACGAAAAATGGCTCAGGCCGGACCTCTTCCCATCGCAACCGCGAGAGAAATAAGATCTTAGATTTCCGGATTGGGGAAAGTTATGAGCCGTTTGTACTCATGAGAGACAAAGAAAATAGATACGACTAAACCTAAGTTTTCTAGATCAGCTGCTACAAGCTGTTTAGAGCTTTGTAGCTTGATCGTGATCTTTAGACTTGACTAAGAAACACAAAATGGTGGTTAACAAAATATTGTTGTAAAGCGGCAGAACGATAGAGCAGTTCAGCATGGACAGAAACAATATCAGCTGGCCCCGGCAAAGCTAGCGCGGCTCGACCAACCACTGGCGATCACACGTTGACCTGGTCACTCCGACGTCTCACCAAGCACTACTGACATCACCGCGCGGAGAGAAGTCGGCCCGGCGTTTGATACCGGCGTTTTCAAAAGGCTCGATCGGTCTATTGTCTCTTTGTCGTCAAACACCGGGTTATTCATGTGGAAACTATTGCCGAACCAAGTTAATATGAGCCTAGACACAACTTCGATGAGGAACCTGGCCATGGCTATGGGTGGCAAGGCTGGCGAGACCTTTACTGAAATCAACGTAACGCCGCTGACAGACGTATTCTTAGTGCTCCTGGTAATCATGATTTTGATTGCCCCACTGGTCAACCAAGCGGTTCTGAAAGTTTCGCCGCCAGGCATCAGCACGTCTCCTCCTGAGAAGGACGACAAACCAAAACTCAACGTAGAAGTTGGTGCCGACGGCAGCATCAGTGTCAACGGTAAGCCCGTGCAGCCACCAGACACGCCAAACATCATGAAAGTGTTCCAAGCCGAACAAGCGATGCACCCCGGTGTCGAGATGCCGCTGATTCTCAACTCCGATGAAGACGCACTCCAGAAGTACGTCGTCGCAGTAATGGACGCCGCCTCCGGTTGCAACATCAACAAGATGAACGTGCTTCCTCCGCATCCAAACGGCGCCGCACCAAAAGCCAAGTAATCAATTTAGCAGCCCCCGAGATGAAGCCGATCGAGTTTCAACGTGTCCATAGCGAATGGGCTTCTGCCGCCGCATTTAAGCCGCTGCACCAAAGGCTAAGTAATCAACCGTCTTCGTCGAGATGACGCCGATCGAGTTTGATCGTTTCCATGGCGACTGCGCATCCGCCGTCGCTTTCAAACGGCGCGCATCAAAGCCAGGTAATCCAGTCATCGTCTCTGAGATGACCCCGATTATAGTTGCAACATTCCCATGACGACTGCGCTTTTGCCGTCACATTTAAACGGCACCGCAGCAAAAACGAAGCAACTTCTCAGCACCACATACGGTGCGCAATCCTGAGTTGAAATTGCTAGTTTGTCGCTAGACTGCTGAAGCCGATTTGGATCGGAGTGCGCTAACTTCGCTAGCATTCAAATCACAATATCATTCCCTAACTATAACTAATGACAAGCCAGTAAAAGCCTCATACAGAGCCTTAAATTGCCTACAGTGCGTAGTTCTTAGCGCTTATCAGGCTTTTACCAGCGCGCGCGGGAAGGCTGTTTTCTCCCGCGTAACTACTTTATTTGAACACTGCTTAGATCCTAAGGTGATTGCATCCCCTTGACAAATATCAACAGTTCTCTAAACAAAAGAACCCAGCCAGTTATTCAGCTTTAACTCCACTTGCATCGCAAGCGGGAATCACACGCACTCATCTCGACAAATCTTGTTGTGACTAAACGCGTGTGGGTTGATTTGACAGGCTAGAAAGGAGCCCCAATGGATATCGCAGAAGACAGTCCAGCAGCGGAATTGAGCAATTTTCCTTTGCGCCCGTTTATCTTTCGCGGTTTGCCGGCCAACTCCATGGAAGGGCTCCTGCAGGCTCTCAAATTCGGAGACCCTGAGAAACAGAAGCTCGTCATGACTCTGGTCGGCAAAGCAGCGAAGTTCAAAGGCAAGAAGAAACGCTGGTGGCGTGACCAAACGCTTTTCTGGCAAGGCACGGCAATCAAGCGCGACTCGGACGAGTTCCAGTTGTTGCTTGATGAGGCTTTCGACGCGCTGTTCACGCAGAACGAAGAAGCTCGCCAAACCCTTCTTGCCACTGGCGACGCGGTCTTGACCCACACCATGGGCAAACAAGACCCGACAACGACAGTACTCACAGAACAAGAGTTCGTCTCACGCCTGATGGGAATCAGAGCGCGCCTGACACTCACTTCTCCAGAGTAGCCATGGACAGTCCGCAAACAAAAACGGTCACCACGGGCTCGGTCTCTCGGTGCCCCTCTGGCATGCGCACTGACGACAGTCTGGTATATCCCTGGGACGCTACGCCTACGCGGCCAATCCGGCTGCGTAGAACTCGACAAAAACCTCTAAGGAAAATATCAAAATGAAGTTGCTCATAGTTGCAGCTTTGGTTTTCTGCATCATCGCGGTCATCGCGGTTGTGCGTTCACGCAAGAAGAATACCGCAGTCACACCAGTGGGAACCGCACCGGTCCCCACTTCGACCGTAGTCCCGGTCAGTCGGCTGAGCCGAATTCCGGAATCGCTCGCCAAGGAACGTCTCGAAGACGACAGCGACGACGACAAGTACTGGCGTCGGTATTATCGCTAGCGCCTCTCGTTCGCGATTGCTCGCATCTCGTCCCACGACTGTCGGCACGTCGGCAACGCGTTTCGCTTCACTTCGGAATCGCGAGATCCGCACGCCGGCAGACCTGCCAACAAAACACTGTCGCCCGCGGCTTCCCGTATGCCGACAGCCCCGCCGACGCTGGCGCGCCTTATCCGCACGCCGTAGTCATCGTTCGCAACGTCAACAATCATTCGCAACCGGCACCACTCATGGTGCCTTCGCAGAGGACATCACATGACCGATTCGAACTCTCCTCACCGCCTCCTGACTGCCATGCAGCAGGCCGGCTACGCTGTCACGCACTCGGTTCTCGAGGGCAACTCCGACCGTGTCGTCACCGTCACTATCGTCCCCTCACAGCGGGCGCTGGGCTTCATCCAGCTCCGCCCCAAGGACGACCAGCAGCCGACCGCCGCCGACATCCGTCGCGAAGGTCTGATTGCCACGGCCGGTCTGGTCGCCATGCGCAAACTCACCGGCAGCGCCACCACGAGCTGCTCCGCCGGTCTGATCCGGGCGCACACGATCGCCGAACGCTACGTCTACGTCACCGACGGCCCCGGTGCCGACCGCGCCGCCAGGATCACCGAGGTTATGGCCGACTGGGATCGTGAGTGCAGCGCGCTCGTCGATGCCAACGAGGCCGCCATCCGCAAGGTCAGCGCCGCCCTGCTCGAGCGCAACACGCTGAGCGCCGACGACCTCAATGCCCTGCTCGCCAACGTCGGCAAGTAAGCAAGTAAAAAATCGGAACAGCCCATCGGACTGTTACGATTACTCCGCTCTGGCGCGGACGACGTTTCTTTTCGAGGAGAGACTGTCGTCCGCCGCCAGGGCACCACCCGACTGCCGCGCTGGAGAACGCGGAGTCCAAAAGTTTTGGGAGAAATTACTATGGACTTACATCAAGAAAACGGCACAAGCCCGTTTGAAGCGAAGGCAATGGCTCACGGCTATCCCCGCCCGCAACTGGAACGTTCGGCCTGGACTTCGCTTAACGGACGGTGGCAATTCGCCATCGACCCGAACTCTGAGATTACCGACCCGTCCCGCGTTCAGTTCGACCGCGAGATCATCGTGCCCTACGCTCCGGAAACGGAGGCTAGCGGCATTCACGACACCGGCTACTACAAGGCGGTGTTCTACAAGCGTCAAGTGCAGGCGCCCAAACTCGCCGACCGCGAGCGGCTGCTGCTTCACTTCGGCGCAGTCGACTACAAGGCTACCGTCTACGTCAACGGTGCCACCGCGGCGCAACACGAGGGCGGCTACACGCCATTCTCGGTCGACATCACTGATTTCCTCGACACCGCCGACGGTGCCCTGCAGGAAATCATCGTGCGCGCCGAAGACGATCCGCACGACCTCTGCAAGCCGCGTGGAAAGCAGGATTGGGAGCTCGACGCTCATTCGATCTGGTACCCGCGTACGACCGGCATCTGGCAGACTGTCTGGATGGAACAGGTGCCCGCGGCCCACATCGGCAACGTGCACTGGACGAGCAATGTGGAGCGCTGGGAAATCGGTGTCGCCGTCATGCTCGAAGGTCCGGTTGTCGAAAACATGCGCGTCTCGGTCAAGCTGACCTGGGGCGGCAAAGTCGTGGCCAACGACATCTACGGGCTGAGCGCCGACGAAGCCAAGGCAGGCGAACTGCGGCGTCGCATCAACCTGCCCGACGGCGGCATCGAAGACATCCGCAACCGGATGCTCTGGGCGCCGCACAACCCCGCCTTGATCGACGCTGAGATCAAGCTGCTCGGCGAAGATCTGTCGGCACTGGATGTGGTGGCAAGCTACACCGCCATTCGCCAGGTGCAGCTCCAGCGCGATCGGTTTGTTTTGAACGACAAGCCGGTCAAGCTGCGCATGGTGCTCAACCAGGGCTACTGGGAGCACAGCGGCATGACGGCGCCGGACGACGAAGCGCTCAAGCGCGATGTCGAGCTCATCAAGGAGATGGGCTTCAACGGCGTGCGCATGCACCAGAAGATCGAAGACCCGCGCTTCTTGTACTGGGCGGACAAACTCGGTCTGATGGTCTGGGAAGAAATGCCCAGCGCCTACACGTTCAGCCAGAAGACCGTCCAGCGGGTGACCAGCCAGTGGATGGAGGCTTTCGACCGCGACATCAGCCATCCCTGCATCGTCGCCTGGGTTCCGATCAACGAATCCTGGGGAGTTCCGAGTCTGACTTCGGTCGAGGCTCAGCGGCAGTTCCAGCGGTCGTTGTACAGCCTGACCCGGGCACTCGACCCGTCGCGTCCGGTGATAGGAAATGACGGTTGGGAGATGGTCGAAACGGACATCATCGCAGTCCACGACTATCACCACGACCCCGAGGTGTTGCGCGATCGCTACGCAAACACGGCTGCGAGCGTACAGCACCTGATCGAGAAGGAGCGTCCTGGCGACAGGTTGCTCACCCTCGACGGCATGCAGGTCGAAGGTCGACCGATCATGCTGACCGAATTCGGCGGTATCAAACTGTCGCCGGATGCAGGCTCCTGGGGCTACTCCTCGGTGCGCCTGCCGGAAGAACTCGCAGCAGCTTACGAACGACTGATGAACGTCGTCGGTCGCTTGCCGCTTTTGTCCGGGTTCTGCTACACGCAGTTCACCGATACCTACCAGGAGGCCAATGGTCTTCTGCGTATGAATCGAGAGCCGAAGTTCTCCATGGAGCTCATCTCCAGGGCGACCCGAAGCTAGTTTTCCTGTGGACACCGCGAATGCGCGATCGTTGGAATTTCCAGCGGTCGCGCTTCGCGGCGTCGTTGTTTCACCGATTCATCCTGGAATTCCGGTTCCTCGAACTCTTGACGTTCTCTCCGCCCTGAAGGACGTGAGATTCTTGCTCCGAGGCAATTTAGCCCAGTATCAAGCGAGCCTTTTAATATGCCACTACATGCGATGCCTACGTTCAAATATAGTAATCACCAAACATTTCATGCAAATCGCCTCGGCCAAAGGCTTGATACCACCTTCCGTCGCGTCGCAACTAGTTGTCCGATCTACACCAATCCATTGTGAATTGTTGGGGTTTTGAAGGTGTTAAGGCGGAGCGTTTTGCCCACACCGCATAAAAATAAAGGACCACCTTCCGTCCTTTACTGACGACACTACATACAGTGGCACTATATTCGCCTTTTTCTACGGAGAGTTTCACTTCTGCAGCGACAAAACGTTAAAAGCGGCATTGGAGCCCGGGTTTCCACAATTCCATTAATTGCTACGACAAGCGCTAGCAGCAGATTTAATGCAAAGATTGCTTAATCATTTCTGGAAGCGACTCATAAACCGCAGCTGTAGCGGGTCTTCACTTTTAATATAAGAATGCGAAACAAATCATTGCCAATCGATCGACATGCTCTTAGGCTGTCTGTATGCCGAGTGGCATGTTACGTCAGTGTTAGAAGATCAGGATCCGTGATTTTTACATATACTGGAAAAGCACCGCTGATGCCTGTCATCGAGAGTTTTTCAATTCCGAGTTCATTTACTAAGTTTTGAATCCAGGTTTGAAAACAGGCATGTAATCTAGCACTTACCTTCTATTATTGAACGAAGGAACAAAGGTGACCATATGTACCAACCAAAAATTCAAACAGATGCTGTAGCTTTCCGTCTAGCCAGCCAGGTAGACCAGCGCACTAAACTCGTAATCACAGACGTCGATGGCACGCTTGCCTCTTTCTGGGATTACTTCGTCCCGGCAGTCAGAGACTTTCTGCGCGATGTCAGCATTCGGCTCGATATTCCAGTGGCGCAGCTCGCTGAGGACATCGGGCGCGTCGTGGAGCGCAGAGGCACGCACGAGTACCCATGGTTGCTGGAAGAAACCGGCTTTGCCTGGGCTCATTTCGCCGACAAACCGGATGAATTCGTCAGGGATTTCGTCAAACCTTTTTGGGCCGCGATGGATGAGAACCGGAGCAAATATTTGCGACCTTATCCTCAGGTGGTTGAAACACTGCAAGAGCTAAAACGGCTTGGAATCAAGGTCGTGGCTCTCAGCGATGCGCCGGATTATATGGCCAGAATTCGCAACAAACAAGTTTTTGACGGACTGCTTGATGCAGTTTATGCTCTGGAAACTGTTGAGCCCGACAAGAAAGATGTGTGGCAGCCACTAACTCTGGAGTACGGCCGGCAACGACTGGCTGACTTAAAGAAGTCGACCGCCAATTTAAAAACACAACTTCATGTCATTCCCAAAGATTACGAGAAGCCTTGCCCCCACGGCCTCGATCTCGTGCTGCGAGACTTCGGAGTATTTCCTTACGAAACGATTTTCGTCGGCGACAGCCTTCGCAAGGATGGCTTGGTGGCAGCTTCCCGCGGTATTCGCTTTGTCTGGGCGCACTACGGACACCAGCTGCCTGCTGAATACGAAGAACTGGTTCACCAGGCACTCAAACCAGTTACTCCGGCGCCGATTGAAACCCAAATCGAAGCAGCACCATTCGTGGAAGCGATCGCCGCGCGCTACGACGAGTTGCTCAACCACATTTAGCGCCACCAAAGGATTGTCCTGGCTATTTTAGCGGCAACGACCCCGCCCGGGTAGTCCAAGTCCCAGGGGTCTGTTTTGCGACGACACCGTATTCGGTACCACTACTCAATCAAAATATCGAGCTTAAAGTTCAAAAGAAGATCGTCTTCGAGTTCAGAATAAGCTCGTGCAAATTCACGCGAGGGCGCGATCTGAGACATCCGCCCGCCTCCTGACATCTAAATTTACAGATGAGATATTTCTTCACGGCGACAATAAAGCTCTTAAATACTGCGCGCTGCTTGGTGAAACTATAGATTCTATTACTTAGAAAAAGTTCTCTTGTTTCAGCCGATTGATATTGGCTAGAAACAAAACATTCCTCGTTCCGCATACCCAAACACCCAAGCATGAAGCAGTAGCAGCACTCCAAGTCAGCATTTTTTTCCTCGCGCCAAGCGGAATGAAATCTGACGTCCCATGGAATGTTGCTGCGGTTTTGCGCTCTGAGTGATAACCGGGAAACGTTTCGCATCCAAGCGTCACCGAACAACAGTCGCATTCGCGTGTATCGATTAACGCCTGCGCCTGTGTCGCTCTGACTGGAGACGTCGCGATTTACTGCGCCGGGCGGTTGCGGTTTCGTTTGCGTTTCATGGCAATGCATGTGCATGTCACGGGAAACACATTTGCGTGTTATCGAGGGAACGGTCGCGGTTTCGTTTGCGTTTCACTGGCAATGCATTTGCATGTCACGGGAAACGTATTTGCGTTTATCGAGGAACTCGGTCGCGTTCGCGTGACTCGTTGTTCGTTCAATCGATTTTGTGTCGCCCGGAGACAGCGGTTGCTGGTCCTCTGGACGATTTTCACGCGCCTGGTGGAGCGACTTCAAGTCATTCGCCTCGCGCTTCTCAGCAACGACTAAAACGCCCCTCCCATCCGAGGGCACAAGGAGAACTTCCAATGTCGAGAAAAGACATCAATTTCATCGTCGGCAATCACTCGTCCCGCAAGGGGTTGCTGGCTTCACCCGTAAGCAAGGTTGCGCTCGTTCCGATGTTCGCCGCCGAGCCTACGGGCAAAGCTCTCAAGCTCGCCAAGGCGATTTCGCTTCAGGCCGAGCTGTCGGGTTTCAAGGCTGACGCCGGACAGACTCTCGCCAAGGTCGTCAATTCCCGCACCAATGGCGGTGCCACCGTCATCAACTTCGGTCTGGGTGCACGCAGCAAGTTCAACATCGACGCCTGGCGCACTGCCCTCATCGGCGGCATCAAGCAGGTCCGCGGTCTGAAGACCGAATCGATCTCGATCGCCCTGCCCTCCGACCTCGTCGGCGCCAAGTCCCTGTTCGGCGCTCTGAGCCTGCACGAAATCGGCTTCACCACTGCCGAAACCATCGCGCGCGTGCTCTACACCGCCAACCACTACAAGACCGAAGGCGTCGAAACGTCGCCGCTCAAGAGCGTCTTCGTCAACGCCAGCGGTCTCAACGCAGAACAGCACAAGGAGCTGATCGCCGGCATCGAGGCGGGTAGCTACGTCGGCGCCTGCGTCAACATCGCTCGCGACACGGCCAACGAACCGCCGAACATCTGCACCCCGGCTTACATGGCTGAGCTGGCCATGCAGGTTGCGGCAGAATCCGGCGGCACGATCATCACCACGGTTCTCGAGCGTGACGAGTGTGCTGCACTCGGCATGAACGCGTTCCTCGCCGTCGCCAAGGGCTCCAAGGTGCCGCCGAAGTTCATCATCATGGACTACGCGCCGGCGCAGTGCAGCCCCAATGGTCCGGTGCTCGGTTTGGTCGGCAAGTCGGTCACCTTCGACTCCGGCGGTCTGGACATCAAGCCGGCTGACGGCATGCGCGACATGAAGTACGACATGTGCGGCGGTGCCGACGTGATCGCGGCCATGCGCGCCATCGCCCGGCTCGGCTTGCCGATCCGCGTGAAGGCGTACTGCGCAGCCACCGAAAACATGACCGGCGACGAGGCGTACCGTCCCGGTGACGTCTACACCAGCATCGACGGTCGCAGTTACGAGATCGACAACACCGACGCCGAGGGTCGCCTGACGCTCGTCGACGCGATCTCCTACGCGCGCATCCACGGCAAGGTCACCCACTTGGTCGACTACGCCACCCTGACCGGCGCCATCCTGGTTGCACTCGGCGACATCACCGCCGGCGTGTTCAGCAACAACCAGGCGTTCGCTGACCAGTATCTGGCGGCTGCCGGCTCGATGGGTGAGGACGCGTTCCAGATGCCTACCAGCGAAAAGTACAAGGCGCTCAACAAGAGCACCATCGCCGACATGAAGAACGCAGGCGGACGCTTCGCAGGTTCGATCACGGCAGCACTCTTCGTCCTGTCCGCGGCGCGCGACCTGCCGGCTATCCACGTGGATATCGCCGGTGTGTCGTTCCGCGGCAAGGAAGTCGACGCTGATCCGGCTGGTGGCACGGGCTGGGGCGTTCGCACGCTCGTGGCGCTGGCTGCCAATCTGGCGAAGACGGCGTAAGCTTTCCTCGCTTCAACGTGACCGGGTCGGGCGGCTAAAACCGATTCCGACCCGGTCTTTTGACTAACACCAGTGGAGGTGGCAATCTTTCGCCACCTCCACTGGTGCCATGTCGATTCTAAATCGACTCAGTTTTTTTGTTCGTCAGCGCCTGCCAAGGGCATAAGGACTAACCGCATCACAAGCCATTCACCGGCGCCCAGCGCCAGAATCCACCGTCAAACCAAGGATTCAGTCCAATGACGGAAGCCCCAATCGGAAAGCCCACCCGCGCAGCGCACCTGCGTGTGATCGTCAATGAAGACTTCGTCGACAAGGTCGAAGAGACGGCCAAACTGTTCGCCGACCGGCTCGAAGCCGATTATGCGAGCATGGTTGTCGCTCGAGACGAGCTGCGAAACAGTGGTATTCCGCAGGCCGGACAACAGTCAGGTCTCAATTTCGCGTCGGCGATTGATGTCGACAACTACCCCGAAGATGAGGTCGTTGAGCGCGTCGTGAAGATTCTCGGCGAGCGCGGCTGGTCGGTCGATCCCACGGAACACGCCTGCGCAGGCGGACGGGCAGGCACGTTCTGGATGACTCCTCTCAACGTGCACCGCAAGTTCTAAATTCAGTAATCCGCGTAAACCGGACGGACTGTCATTGATAGCCCGTCCGAAACGCGTGGCGATCGAAACAATTTTGTTTCTTTCGCTACGTCGTTTTAGCGATATTATTGCTACAACGGATAGTAAGCGACGGGAGATTAACGAGAGAAAAGTTTTGCAGCTCGAAATAATTGAAACCAAGAACCTATGCCCTGTATGCGTTTTGAGCCGTGCTCGAAACTTAGCGGAGCTAGCTTAATCGGTCGCGCAATTGTTATGGAAACATAAAGACAGATCAAATGCACATCCCTAAACATCGCTTGGAATGGCTCCTACAGGATCACTTAAGTTAAGCGTATTGTTCTTCCCCAAATTCAACTGAGATTCTTCCCCACATCCAGACCTAGCCCACACTCTCAATTCGTTTCCACTCATTTCAAAATGAGAGGAGGACAACGAGCTGACAGTGCGCTTTGTCGTGGACACCTCAGTTTGTCGTAGCCGATTCAATTCAGACCCGGCATATCCACCAAACAAATCTGTCCGTTGCCGACTCTTCTCGGCTTCGGAACGGTTGGGCTCGCACCCAGTCGCTATCGAGGAGAATTTTCTATGCCCAAGCTAAAGTTTTCTCTGTCGCCACAATGGAAGCAGTTCATCATCTGGATGATTTGCATTCCAACGATTGCGGCATTTATCGGGTTCGTCCTCGTCTCCGAGGGCCCCGTCTCCAGCCTTGCCAACAAGCCCTCAGCGCCCATCGCACGCGGTGGTCGAGGAGCTCCTGTTCAGGTCACGGCACCATCTGCGGTCAAACCCGCGGCACCAAGTCAATCGGTTGCGCCAACTGGTCAAACGACCGCGCCACCTGATACGACACCATCAGTCGCACTTCCCGGTGCGCCTGCTGCTGCTCCTGCCGGCACGGCTGTTCCTCCTGGCACTGGTGTTTCCACCGGCGCTCCTGTCGCCTCGAAGCCCAGCACTGCACCATCCGGTCGAGGCGGCCCTCCAGCAGCCTATATGCAGGCTAACGAGCTTTTCGATTTGCTCAACAGCAAACCCGACTCGATCGGCTCGATCACATTCCTCAATGGCAGTGAACGCATCCTCGTTTACAAAGGAGGCGTGAAGCATTTTGTCACTCTTCCCGAACAGGGAGGCCGTCAGGAAATTCTGAAACTTGCGATCGAGAAGAAGGTCTCGTGGAAAGCGGAGGATGACTCCACCGCCGCTCTTCGTGGCTTCGCCTTCTCGTTTGGACCGCTGATTGTCATCGGTCTTATCGCTCTGTTCTTCTTCAATCGCAGCCGCAACGCAGCGGCTGGGAGTGCAGGCGGCGGCAAGCCCGGTTTCGGCAAGTCGCGCGCTCAAAGTGCTGACGATAAGGACTCCAATCTTCGCACGGTCACGTTTAACGACGTAGCCGGCTGCGACGGTGCCGTCAAAGAACTGAAGCGCATCGCCAAAGGTCTCAAGCGTCGCGGGCTCTACCAATTCTTCGGAGTCAAACTCCCGAAGGGCGTCATCCTCGAAGGTCCTCCCGGTACCGGTAAGACCCTTCTGGCCCGCGCTCTGGCAGGAGAAACCGAAGGCACGTTCGACGCCACCTCCGGCTCGGACTTCGTCGAGATGTTCGTCGGCGTGGGCGCTGCCCGCGTTCGCGACATGTTCGAACAGGGTCGAGCCAAGGTCAAGAAGACCGGCAAACCGCACGTCATCTTCATCGACGAAATCGATGCGATTGGCGGCAAGCGCGGCGGGGGCGGCTCAGGAGAGAGCTCCAACAGCGAGCGCGAACAGACGCTCAATGCCATCCTCGTCGAGATGGACGGCATGAAGAACAACGAAGGTCTGATCATCGTCGCAGCCACCAACCGGCTCGACATGCTCGATGAAGCCCTTCTGCGTCCGGGCCGCTTCGACTGCCAGGTTACTGTCGACCTTCCCAACAAGGAAGGCCGCACCGCCATCTTCGGCATTCACACCCGCAACAAGCCGCTGGCTGCCGACGTCAATTGCGTCCTCCTCGCCGAGCGCGCCTATGGCTACAGCGGTGCGGAAATCGAAGGTGCCTGCAACCGAGCTGCGCTGATCGCTGCAGAACGGCATGGTCAGGGACTTCCGGACGACGCCACCGACGAGATGATCGACAATGCCCTCAAGGCTGTCGACGCGACCGTTTCGCTGGCCGACTTCGACGAAGGCATCGACTTCGTGCGCTATGGTGCGACCAACGAGTCACGCCAGAAGGGCATGAGCACAAGCGACAAGAACAACACCACTGTTCACGAAGCTGGTCACGCTGTCGCCTCTGACGTCATGCCCGGCTCCAACCCGGTCGTGAAAATCACGATGGTCAATCGTTCCAAGGCACTCGGCTATGTGCAAAATATGCCAGCCGAGGACAGCTACAGCCAGGACTTCGAACAGATGGTCGGCCGCATCGTCACCTTGATGGCAGGTCGAGCCGCTCAGATGCTGCTTCTCGGCAAGATGGACACGGGCGCTTCCAACGACTTCGAACAGGGCTGCCAGATCGCTCACCGCATGGTCACTCAGTGGGGAATGTCGCGCGTCGGCATCATCTCGGTGGGTCGCGGCGGAAGCTCCATGCGCGGCTTCGGTTCGGGTCCGGTGTCCAACTACGGTCCCAAGCTGGCCGACGAAATCGACGACGAATGGCGCCGGATCGTGGCTGACTGCTATGCCATGGCTTGCCACATCATCGAAACCGATCGCGAACGGCTCGAGAAGCTGGTCGCCAAGCTTCACGCTGAAGAGACGATCCTGGGACCGGGCTGGAAGGAATTCACCGCGGAGAACCCCTCCAAGGTCGATCCCAAAGTTCTCGTTCTCGACATCTCGCCAGTAACCAAGAAAGGAGCAGAATAATGATTCCGATGTTCCAACCTGACCCATCGGGTCTGGCCAGCATCAGCGACCGCGTCCGCGGCTGCATCACGCTGGTCATCACCATCGCTTCTTTGACGGCTGCAAACTACGCAGTCGACAATCAGTGGCTCGCGTTCTTCATGATCAACGGCATGCTCAACTTCCTGGTCACGATCGGTATCGTGTTCAAGGAAACCTGAGCACGCTGCGCGCACCACCATTGGTATCACGTTTACGGATAATCATCGCCTTTGCGACGCATAGGCGGAAGTTATCTGTGATTGATGTTACGCCCGCGGAAACGCAGGCTGACTCGATTACCAGTGATTGATAAGTTGCTCTTCCCCGCAAGGGTTGAGCAACTTGTCTTTTTGCGTCTCGCCTACTATCCGTTATCGCATGCGAAACGACACGCCAGAGGACAGGGGTGTCCCGTTCAAGGATTATCCGGCTCGCGCTAAGTCTTCAGGTCGATTTACAATCGCTTACTAGAGAAAAGAGACATAATCAGGGAGCTTTAATAAACCCGCATGAAATCTCGAGTTCAAGCAATCTCACCAGTAGTCAGTATGTAACGTTTAGAGAAAAGAAACCAAAATCTCTTGAGCGTAACAAAGCCAGACGGATAGGTTCTTTTTATCAATTCACCACCCCGACCCCTGAGCCACTTTAGCGTCCACATCCTCACTTCCTCCATCTCACGATGTGGAACCTGGATCGGACTTGATGCGGTCTTCTTGAATGGCTGAGGACGGGCTGAATTGGGTGCTGTGAAATCTGCATTCTTAGAATCTCTCTCTCCGCAGGACGCCGCTATTAATTTCCTGCCGCATCCCTCCGCTCCATGCAGAGGGTCCAAACTCAACAAAGGAAACAGTTCCAATGACACCCGAAAAGTATATCCAGCTCGCTGGTCGTCTGCGCTTCCTCCTCGAGAGATTGAGGTCGATGGAAGCGGTCGTGAGCCGACTTCCCGACCCCAAAGATTCGGCGGCCTTCAGCCGGCGGCACATGCTCGCCCGCCTGATGAGCAACGCCGGCAATCAGTGCAAGAGCCTGACGATCAACTTCGGTCACTCTCCGGAAGGTCTCAGCGCCCTGGCGTCCACCAACGTCGCAGGCACCATCCTCGATACCACCCAGGTCGAGTTCATTCGCGACCAGGCGGCAGACGAGCTCGCCTATAAGACCTTCTATGGCGCCAACGTCAGCAACGACGAGATCATCAATGCCAGCGGCTTGGAGATCGAGGAGATGCTGCCGATTCTGACGACCATGGTCGATCGCTGCGGCAGCCTGCTCGTCAACGAGTGCTGATTGCGCAAATCATTCCGTGAATGGTGTGCCAAATCGCGCACTGAGTGCTGAGCCGCAATTCCTCATTAAGTGCTGAGCAAATCGCATCTTAGGCGCGCCAGTACGCAACGAGTGAAATTGAGGCTCAGCCTTAGTTTTCACTCGTTGCCTTTTCCGCACGCGCGCTACTATTCATTGTAGTTTTTTTTTTAGACCGGGTCGCTGGTTCGGCTCGGTACCTGCATTTTCCTTCGACTGTATCAACAGATGGGCAAAAAGCATTAACTTTGGAGAAACGGCTCAAGGCAGTCCCTGAGGTGAATTTGAGCGTTTCTGATCGGTAGTGATTTGTGTTGTCTATTTGTTGCTTCAACCAAGGTGCAACGAAAACACTGGGTTTCGGGCGGGAAGGGTTGTTCTGTTTTACGAAAACACTGGGTTTCCGGTCACACCTCGAGCCAGTCAACAAATCATTGTAATGATAGGAGCACCCACACGACAGAAAATTTCCCGTCTAAAGACACAGCCCAAGCGTTTTTTTCGCGATTGGTAATTCAGCTGTTAAATCCACAGAGATCAATGCTATGTTGTTTCAACCGAAGGCAGACCGGTAGTTTCGGCGTACTCGCGCAGGGCGCGGGCGGTGGTGAAAACGAAACTATTGATTCCGATCGCTGCGGCAGCGGTTGTGTTGACCTCGCGGTCGTCAATAAACAGGGTGTTCTCGGGCGAGTGCCCGACACCGGTGAGGCAGTGTTGGTAGATTGCTACGTCTGGTTTGATGGCGTTGACGTCGCATGAGAAGGTGTAGTGATCGAAGGTGGGAAGCCAGTCTATGCCGCGCATGTACTCACGGATCGAAATCGGCATGTTTGATAAAATCGCGATTTTGATTCCATGCTTTGTTAGTTTTGCTGCCCACTTTGCCATGTCCGGATTGGGTCTGGTCCAGCTCAGATTGTCGAGTTCGATGAGCTTGAGCAATTGATCGGCGGTCGGTTTGATGTCTAGTTTTGCAGCGATTTGAGACCAGTAGGCTTGACCGTCCAACTCGCCGATATCGTACTCATCGCGCAGCTGCCAGTACAACGTTTCAACACGCTCGAAACTTACCCCCAAACATTCGGCCATCAGCTGCATATCTGAAGCAGCCTGCGGCATGCAGAGCACATTTCCATAATCGAACAATACAGCTTTTATCTCAGTCATGGTCGCCTCTTCAATCGAACGACACCTAGCCTCTTCAATCGAACGACACCTAGCCTCTTCGATCGAACGACACGTAGCCTCTTCGATCGAACGACACTGTCGCCTGTTCGATCGAACGACACTGTCGCCTCGTTCTTTGAACGACATTGTCGTTCCGTCGCTCGAACCACACTATTTTAGCTTAAATAGTTCACCTAACATTCACCGCTGGGATCGAATAATTGGAATGGCGATTGAGGTTTTCCTATCGGATTCTGGTTTATCGAATCAAATTGTTTAGTCCGAGCAACAACAGCATTAACAATCGTTTCGTTCTATCAATAAAGATGCTGCAAAACCACCTGCAAAGATTCGAGGAGCGCTAAGAGTAAATTGCGCAATTCGTGTATCCTTAGGCGCAATTACGCTGCGCGATGGAGCTTCCAATGAATGTATTAATCAGTGGGTCGCGAGGACTAATCGGTTCGGAGATCACGCCGCGACTGAAAAAGAATGGGCATCAGGTCAGTCGGATGGTGCGGTCGGCAAAGGACGCGACGGCGTCGGATTTTGTTTGGAATCCGATGACGGGCGAGGTTACCGGGGACCTCACAGGCATTGATGCCTTCATCCATTTGGCTGGCGAGAGCATCGCCTCAGGGCGATGGACAGACGAAAAGAAAAAGCAAATTCGTGAGAGTCGGATCAAAGGCACCACATTGTTGAGTGAGACGATTGCGAAACTTGATTCGCCGCCGAAGGTCATGGTGTGCGCGTCTGCGATTGGGTTTTATGGCGATCGCGGTTCAGAAGTGCTGGACGAAAACAGTCCGGTCGGCAATGGTTTTTTGGCAGAACTCTGCAAGGAGTGGGAGGAAGCGACCGCGCCGGCGAGACAATCGGGGATACGTGTGGTTAATGCGCGCATCGGGGTTTCGCTGTCACCGAAAGGTGGTGCGCTCAGCAAAATGTTGTTGCCGTTCCAGATGGGAGCAGGCGGTAATGTCGGCGATGGCAGGCAATACATGAGCTGGATATCGATAGATGACGTGGCGCAGGCGATTGTTTTTTGTGTCGAGAACGACAGCGTATCAGGCCCTGTGAATTTGACTGCGCCGGAACCTGTTCCGAACAGCACCTTTACGAAGGCACTAGGGGCGGTGCTGAGCCGACCAACGATCATGCCGATGCCAGCTTTCATGGCGCGCACGCTTCTTGGCGAAATGGCTGATGAACTGTTGCTTTCCAGCGCTCAGGTGATGCCCAAGAAATTACTGGCGGCTGGGTTTGTTTTTGAATATCCAGAGATAGAGGGCGCGCTTCGTCATGTGATTAAGGGCAATTGAAATTGATATAAAACAAGAGACTAAGAGACTCAGAGGATGAGAGACCAGGGGACTGAGGACCAAGGACCAAGGACTGAGGACCAGGACTGAGGACTGAGGGCTGAGGACTGAGTACTAGGTGCTGAGTACTCAGGACTGAGTACCAGCGGCTGAAGATCAAAATCTGGAAACTAAAAGACTGAGTACGAGAGAGATAGAGAGACTCTGTGTGAGTGAAGAAGAGCGGGAGCGCGCGAGGAGTTCGAGATGAACAGAAATCATGAGGTAATAATCGTTGGTGCCGGTCTGGCGGGACTGGCATGTGCAGCGCATCTCAAGAAACACAACATTTCCTACGTCATCTTCGAAGGTGGCGATGCAGTCGGCGGAAGAATCCGGACTGACAGTGTGGATGGGTTTCTGCTCGACCGTGGCTTTCAGGTTTTGTTGACGGCTTATCCGGAAGCAAAAAGAATGTTTAATTACGACAAGCTAGATTTGCAGAAGTATTCGCCGGGAGCGCTTGTTCGGTCGAATGGGAAATTCCATCGCATCTCCGACCCGTTTAGAGAACCTGAAAAGGCTCTTGAGACCTTAATGTCGCCGATCGGAAATTTGAGCGACAAGTTGCATGTTGCGCGCATGCGACTGACATTAATGGGACAGACCATCCAACAAACTTTGACGGCGCCGGAAACCACAACATTGGAATATCTACGCGGGCAGGGCTTTTCCGATGCGATGATCGATCAGTTTTTCCGCCCATTTTTTGGTGGCATTTTTCTTGAACCGCATCTTGAAACCAGCAGCAGAAAATTCGCGTTTCTGTTTCGTATGTTTTCGGCAGGAGACACTGCGGTTCCACTGCTAGGCATGGAAGAACTGCCCAAACAATTAGCTCAGACTCTAGGAATGGAGCATATTCACCTGAACACTGAAGTGTCCGCAGTTGCGGACAATAAAGTAGTGGTCGGCAAGGGCGAAACTTTCAACGCACCATACGTGGTGCTCGCGACAAACCGAAGATCGCTGGGAAATTTGCTGTACGACATCGACATGGAACCGACGGATCGTTCGACCACCTGCCTGTACTTCGCCGCGCGTAAACCGCCAATCGAAGAACCAACTCTTTTATTAAATGGAGACGGCAAAGGACCAATCAACAATTTATGCGTGCCCAGCAACATCTCGGCAGCGTATGCGCCTGAGGGCCAGTCGCTGGTATCCGTCACCGTCATCGGAACACGCCCGGACAACGCCACACTGGAATCCAGCGTGCGAGAGCAGCTCGAAGATTGGTTCGGCTCTGAAGTGAAGGACTGGCGCCGCCTGCGAACTTATCGCATCGACCACGCCTTGCCGCGCCAAAATCCGCCAACGAATTTCCTTCCGCAAAAATATGAGGTGCGCCCAGGAACGTTCGTGTGCGGAGACCACATGAGTACCGGATCCATCAACGGCGCGCTGGAATCTGGACGAATGGTGGCAGAAGCCATCGTTGCACGGAGCAACGCCCTCACACAGCCACACGCATCTTCGCAGAGCAGTGCCGCCAGTGCAGATGGCGCAAGTTCATCGAGCGCCCAATGAGATGGAACAAAGCCTCGAATGAGATGGAACAGACCAATCAATGTCTGGGTTCAATCGGTGCATTGCATAACGCGAGGCTTGCCGGGGACGGAACGAGATGCAGCAGAACGAACAATGTGCAGGTCCAATCGATATGGAAGCATCACGCGGAGTTTCCGCACGCCGTCAAACGACGGCAGCGAGCATCTGGCGAGGTCGCCGCTCGGATGTCGCATAAGAAGAATAAGGGTTTATACGGCGCAGCATTTTGAAATGCCAACTGATTTTACAGAAGTGAGAAATAGGCGGGAGCGGTAACTAGCATGAACAGCCAGCCGGCAAAGTCAAAAACAGATTCCGGAAAAGAATTCCTCGATTCTTTTCTTAACTCACCGGACCGTTTGCAGATCCTGGAGCAAGCGGTGGCGTCCGCGCGAACCGGCATTGTGATTACCGATCCGTTATTGCCGGACAATCCGATTGTTTATGCCAACCAGGCATTTATTGATTTATCCGGCTATCCGATGGAAGAAATTCTTGGAAAGAATTGTCGCTTTCTTCAGGGCGCTGATCGCGATCAACCTGAACTCAAAGTGCTGAGATCCGCATTAAACGAGGGTGCTCCGTTTGTCGCTACTCTCCGCAATTACAAGAAGAACGGTGCACTTTTCTGGAACGAACTGAGTATTTCGCCGGTGCGAGATGCACGTGGAAAAGTCATTAACTACATCGGCGTCCAAAACGACGTGACCTCAAGACTAGAGGCTGAGCGGCGTGTATCGGAATTTTACTCGATGGTTTCGCACGAATTGCGCACTCCGATGAGTTCAATTCGCGCGTCACTCGGATTGATTGATGATGGATCGGCTGGCGAGCTGCCACCACCGGCGATGCGACTGATTCGAATCGGATTACAGAACGCCGAGCGGCTGCTCAAGCTGGTCGACGACATCCTCGACATGAAGAAAATCGAGTCCGGGAAATTGCGTTTGAATACGACGCTGGTTGATCCGAAACAACTTATTACTGATGCAATAAACTCTCTTTCGACTCAGGCGGCCAGCGCGCATGTTCAGCTAGAAACCAATGCTGACGGGCAAAAGCAATTCCTCGCCGACCCTCATCGGATATCTCAAGTTCTAGTCAATCTGGTATCAAACGCGATCAAATTTTCCCCGGCAGATACTACAATCTCAGTCAAGGTAAAACAAGAAGACAGTATGATGCGGTTCTCTGTAACCGACCAGGGACCAGGAATTGACGCTGGTGACTTCGAGAAAGTATTCGTCAAATTTCAACAGCTGGATTCCTCTGACACTCGATCGCAAACCGGCAGTGGTCTCGGATTGGCAATTTCAAAAACGATCGTCGAGTTGCACGGTGGCAACATCGGCGTCGAAAGCAAAAAGGGCTCTGGAAGCACGTTTTGGTTTATGCTGCCAATGGTTCCGAACGAATAGTTAAATCGGCCGGACGAGTGACTTTCCCCGGCTATGAACATCGCAGGTGGGAAGTAGAGGCTAATGGTTCCTGACGAATAGCTAATGGTTCCTGACGAATAGCTTAAACTAATGGTTCCTAACAAATAGGTTCAAATTAAATGAACGACCGGCACACTTCGTTGAAGTATTTTTGAAATAACGATATGTGCATTTTGAACACGCCGTTCTCTTTCATTTCAAACTTGTGGTGATTTGGATCGTCGGCCATCCAAAAGCTCTGAGAGTGCTTGCCGTGCGGGTTTCGGATGGTAATCAAATTGCTGGCTGGTTCAAATCCAATGATTGTGTACGCGTGCTGTGGCACAACCAGTGATTCCATTCCCATCAGGCGAGTGTCGTGCCAGGTTCCACAAACTATTGGATTCTTCGAGGAGATTGCGCCGCCGATGAAGCCTGAGAGCTCGACGGCGTCTACGTTTCCGGGACGAAGTGATTGGGCTTTGCAGCCGGTGATACAACCAAGGCCAACAGCCAAACGTGAATCATCTCCGGCTTCGCCTTCGGCACCTCTGTTATCTGGAAACTTCATGACTTGAGCGCATTCAATCAATGAAGCCCACAGAGCTTTGTCGTTTATCTGTTTCATCCTGAGAGTATGCTCAGTGATTCTGTACTCAAAACCATCGCCAGGAAAGCGCACGACGTAAGCGCCCGGTCCGCCCGAGCGAATCATACTGGCCAACAAGCGCTGCCCGCGCGGTAGTTCCGCGAGCGACGCCATCGACGCCTCGAACCAGCAATTTGGGTTTCGTCCTTGATCGATACCATTGGAGCCATCCTTGGCGATGTCCGCACTGGTAAAAGGATAAGCGCCCGGCTTGAGATTCTTGTCGGCAGCGAATTTGTGCATTCCGCCAGAACCTTCGCCTTCATCGTCGTCCTTGATCGGGCTGGTTCGAATGCTGGCAACGTGTTTCGACGATTCTGCTTTGTGGTGAGCGGCAATCGCTCTTTTGTTGAAGTCCGCCACCGCGGCTTTGAGAGCGACTTTGCCTGCAGGAGTCTTTAATTTCTCGCGCACATCGGGCGTCAAAGACGCCCAAAAGTCCGCAGGTAGCTTGTCCTCGGTCAACAGCCCCGGCACTCCAGAAGACGTCGAAGCTCTGGCACTGCTCGTCGAAGCAGTTGCCGTAGGCTTATCGCGGTCCGAGGCACTCAATTGCTGACACAGCATTGACTCCTGGGTGCCGGAGAAGTGCCCAAGCACGTAGCTGCACAGCTGCCTGGCGCGCGCTTTTCGATTGGATTTGTAATTCGCCAGAGCCGCGTAATAATAGAGCCGCGCGGTCGGAGCGCTGGTTTTAATGACGGTCTCGAACGCATCCGCTGACTCACCAAAACGATTGGCACCATACAAACCCCACGCGCTTTGCGCCGTGTGCGACTGACTTTTAGGCGCGCCATCGGCAGCCGACGCGGAACGGAAACTGAAAAACAGTGCCACACCAAGCAGCGTTGTGCCGACGATCAGGATTGGCGCAGCCGCGCCGCTCTTTGTCTCACGCCTAGCTGAATCGCTGCTTCGCCAATCACGCATATCAAGCCAATCCTCGAGGTTTAGTCAAATGTTGTGTTTACTAACGCTCAACTCTACCCCCTATTTTTCCCGTATTTAACCAGTTTCAACGATCACTGCTCTACGGAACCTATCGAAAGATTGAACGATGGATTTTTAGGAGCTAGAATTGGCCATGGCCAAGATATTGCTAGCCGAAGACGACCGCGACCTTTCCGAGGTGATTACGTTTGCGCTGCAAACCGGAGGTCATCTCGTGCAGCCGGTTTTCGAAGGCAGCGAGTGCTTGTCGTACTTGCGAACATGCAAATTCGATTTGATTATCCTCGACTGGATGATGCCTAAAATCTCCGGGATCGACGTTTGCAAGACTTACAGAAGCCAAGGCGGCAAAACTCCGATACTGATGCTCACTGCAAAAACAACAATCGAAGACAAAGAAATCGGCTTGGATAATGGTGTTGACGATTATTTGACTAAACCATTTGATCAACGAGAACTCGCCGCTCGGGTGCGCGCCTTGTTGCGAAGACCGGACACAGTCGTCGCTAACGTTATGAGAGCGCAAAATATTGTGATGGACACAGTCTCGTGTAAAGTCACCATAGATGGTGCCGAGATTCATTTGCGCCCGAAAGAATTTACGCTTCTGGAATTTTTTCTTCGACATCCAAACCAGGCATTCTCTACCGATGCCCTGCTGCAGCGCGTTTGGCTCGACGACTCGGCAGCGACGCCGGACAATTTAAAAACGCACATCAAAATGCTGAGGCAGAAACTCGACGCGAATCGAAGCCAGTCGTTGATCAAAACGGTTCGCGGCCGCGGATATTTGCTGGCCACAGACGACTCTGACTAAAAAGGTTTCGTCCGAATCAATTGCAAAAAAGCGCAAGCGTTTTTCGATTTGATTTTAACGAATTGTACTTTCAATCTCGCTCTGCGCGCCAAGTTGCCAGGAGAATTTTTCAACACGCGCCATTACCACGCCAAATAGTACAAGGACGGATCAAAACCAAGGGATGACAGGAAAGTCCTGCCATCCCCGGTTTCAGTCAGTACGATCGGAGTAGCGTGCCGGCTTAGCAGCCCCAACCGGTCGGACCGAACGGCTCGCGCGGCACCGACGGACCTTCGCCGCCACCCGCTTTGTCGGGCGCTTGGACACCGGGCGAGGCACCGTCAGCGGTGCTGCTGGGCGGCAAAGAGCTGCCCGCCGAGCCAGGCGCCGAGCCCGTCCCCGCGTCGAACGATTTCGGCGGGGCGTAGTTGACCGGCGCGTCGAGGCTGCCGTGCACTCCGGCGAACCAGTCTGCAATGATGCGCTTGTCGGTGCCGAAACAGATGTTCGGAAGGGCGTCGGGAGCGAACAAGCCGACCTCGTCCGCGTCGTCACCGGGCTGCGCCGAGCCACCGATGACGGTGGCAAGGTAGAACATGGTTAGCTGGTTGAGCGGGAAGTTTTTCGGGCTCGGGTTGCACGCGTTCAGCATGCGCTTGAGCACGATGCGATAGCCGGTTTCCTCCTCGACTTCGCGCACGACGGCGCTCTTCGGGTTCTCGTCCGTTTTGATAAATCCGCGCGGCAGGCACCAGGAGCCGATGAACGGTTCCACATTGCGCTTGACCAGGACGACTTTGCCGTCCTCGATGATCAGCGCCGCGACGACTGGAACGGGGTTGTTCCAGTCCACGAACTTGCACGAGGTGCAGCCGTGAAACTCTTGTCCTTCAAGCGTCGTCTCAGCCAGCGCAGCGCCGCACTGAGGACAGAACTTCCAGTTTCTACGCATAGAGATTCCTTTGAGATTCGGACCAATCGGTCCATTCAGACCCGACGCCGCCAGCGTGGTTTCAGCCTTAGCCGACAGCGCGGGTTCAGACTTAACCGACAGCGCAGTTTCAGACTTGGCGTCAGTTTTGGCACCAGGAGCGGATTCAGGCTGAATGCAGCTGCTCCACTCCCGCGCCTTGTAGCAAATCTTGTTGACCTGTCCTGCAACGAGCAGAACAAGACTTGAGATATAAAGCCAGAACATCAGGATCATGACCCCACCCAGCGAACCGTAGGTGACGTCGTAATGCGCGAGGTTCTTCACGTACAGCTGAAAGCCGTACGTCGTGAGCATGAAGATCGAGGCACCGAATACGCTACCAGGCGTGACCCACCTGTGCGCTTGTTTCACATCCGGTCCTGCGGCAAACATGAGCGCGAACGAGGCCAGCACCATCATGAAAATGGTGAACCAGGTCACGTATGTCGCCATCGCCGGAACGTTGAAGGTGACGCCGATCCAATCGACCAGCATCGGATACGCAAAGATCGAAGCGACCGCAGCCAGCAAAATCACCGATTGAACAATGGTGATCCAGATGGCGGTAAGCCGAAACTTCCAATACGGCCGCGTGTCACGGACACCGTAGATGCGATTGAGCCCGTCAATCACAGCGGCGAACAATCCAGACGCCAGCCACAGTGTCACCACCAGGCTGATCGACAATCACCGCGACGGGCTTGTTGCCCTGGAGCCTGGAGATTTGCTCCTCGATGATCTGATTGGCCTCATCCGGAAAGACCGTTCCTAGAAGCGCTTCCAGGGAATGCAGAAGGTCTTTCCCTTCCACGCCGGCAGCCGGCAGCACCAACGCCGCAATCGTAATGACCAGAGCAAGAAACGGAACGGCAGCCATCATCGCGCCAAACGCGATGCCCGACGCGCGGGTCAGCAACTCGTTCTCAAGGACGTCGTCGTAGGTGTGTTTGGCGATCTTCCACAACCCAGAAAAACTGCAGGTCAACTTGTGACCGATACCGTCTTGTTTTTGATTCAAGCTAATCTCCTTCAGAAGAAGATAACGAAAAGACAGGCACCGTATTTAGTGCCTGCCTTTTCAAGAGCAGCCAAGAAGTTGTTACTCCTCGACCCAGCGGCACCGTTACTGTTCGGCGGCCGAATAACAGGCAATCATTGTTCGCACCGTTCACGTCGAAACGGTCGAAACAGTTCGAACCGATACTGACCGGCGAACAATGGCGAATCGCTTAAGACCCACGCCGGCAGTGGCAGCCGACATCGGAACCGCGACTGCGAAACTAAAGAAACGAAAACCGGCGTTAAGCCACGAAACAATTACTCCTCCACTTCGGGAATGGTCGGGTCGTCGTCCTCGAAGTGCTCCTTGAGCAGCGCGGCGTCCGGCGCATCGACCTGGTCCGGCTTCCATGTCGTCTTCACGGTGCCGTCGGAATCGACGTCCTCGACGTTCGTAACCGCGCCGGCAGAGTCGACATTGTATCGGCGATAACCGCTGTTGTGCGGCACGGCCACGGATTTGATCACGTAGCTGCCGTCATCCTTCTTGGTCCACACCTGCTCCAGCTTGAAGTTGCCGGTGGTGTTATATACGGTGACGACCATTTCCGTTTTGCCGGTCACGCGCCGCAGATGGCTGCCGTCTTCGGCGTAGTATTGCCATTCGAAGTTGCCGCTGGCACCCTTGATGGTGGCAGTGAAGTAGACGGCGGTGCTCTTGCCGGTGCGATAGTGGGTGAGCTCGAAAGCCCCTTCCGGACCAACGCGCCGCCGCATCTGCGGGTTCTTACCGTCGGACTTGTAGCGAATCGCTTCGAAAGTGCCGTCAGCCAGTTTGCGCCGCTCGAAACGCAGCACGCCCTTCTCCAGTTCGCGCTTGAGCTTGCCGTCCGGGTAGTAATAAAACTCACCGAGCCGGCTGCCGTCCTTGGCGTACACGAACTTCTGCGTCAGCGCGCCCTTGCGGTGAGTGTGCAGCTCGTAGGTTCCGTCGACCTTGTAGACCTTGCGACCGACCAGCTCCTTGTCCGCGTTGAGGATCTTCGACCGCGCCGTTTCGCCCTTCTCCGGCGTCTCACTGACCACCGAGTAACCCGACGGCATATCATCAGCGCGCACGGCCGAAGCCGAAAAACCCGCCGTCATCAGCATCGCTGCGATGACCGAGAGAACCTGTTTCATATGTATCTCTGATTAGGTGTGTTAAAGCTAGAGCCCGAGCCATTTGCCAGACGCAACTGCAACTGTTTCCTCACCGCACTGTTTGACTCAACCAATCGAAGATCGGCGGAGGCGCGTCAGAAATGGGCTTGGGCGGGCTTTAGGAAATTGACTCGACGAATTGGTGAGGAAAACAGGACCATAATTTCTACTAAAGCAAGATTGCCCAGTTCAAACAAAACCGAAGAATGTAGGCAAGAAGAAACATAAGTAATAGATCAGATCTCGTGAATGACCAGGCTTTACAACGCCTCTTTTCAAGACAAGCTAATTCAGCTATCTCTATCGATATTGGATTGCTCCTTCGATTAGAAATTTCAATCGAAATCATCGCGAAGAGTATCTGACTAGAAATTTTCCATGCGCTTCAATGCGCGCTCCAACACTTCAACTTGCGAATGCAGGCGAGAAACCTCTTCAAGAGTCGCTTTCCCGCGCACGCGCTCGATCTCCTCTTCGATCAATCGTTTCGTTTTCATCAGTTTTTTCGCTGACATTGAATAACGATCAGTCGACATAGAAGCCTTAGCCATCGGCTGTTTCGCATTCTCACCGAGGCTCTTCTGGCGTTTAATTTCGTGCTTGCGCATCTCTTCGCGCTCAGTGCTTCCTGCACCTTTCATACCGGCAAGACCGTTCATCTGAGACATTTCGCGCAGATCAGTCGGACGCGTATATTGTGCAATCAACGCTGCTTTGCGCGTCATATCACCAGCGTAACCTGTTTGATTCGCCGCTTTGTTAGCCTGTTTCCCATCGAATTTGGATCCGAGTCCGTCCACCAGTTTTGCAGTTTTGGAAGCATGTGATTGATCCATAAGCGCCAGAGTAGCGCCCATTCCAAACATCATCAGCGGATTGCAAAACAAAATCGACGCAAACGCCATCTGGTCTTGATTGGCCATATGCTTCTGATTCACATGCGATTGGTAGTCGACAACCTTACCGTTGGCGTCATGCGTAATCAGGCGCCCACTGCTGTCTTTGGCGACAAAATTTCCGGAACCATCCTTCTGCCATTTGCGCCCGTCCAACAAACCGGGTCCGGACTTCCGATCGCCCGAGTCTGCCTTAGCTTCAGAACGTTTGGACTCGGCAGTGCGACGCGCCTCTTTCACTTCGGCGACGCGACGAAATTCTTTTGCTTCGGCAGATCTGCGAGTTTCAACTTCACTAGCCTTTCTGGCATCGGCGCGCTCTGCGGTTCTGCGAACATCAGCTTTTTGCGCTTCAGTGCGTTCTGCGGTTCGGCGCGATTCACTCAACTCAGTCCGGCGAGCTTCGTTGCGCTCAGTCGTTCTGCGAGTCTCGTTCATTTCAGTTCGACGCGTTTCGTTGCGCTCCGCTGTTCTGCGCGTCTCATTAGTTTCGGTCTGGCGTAGTTCTGCAGTTCTGCGAGCTTCGTTGCTTTCACTATTGCCGCTGCCAGTTTTTCCAACTTTATCGCCAAGCTCCGCCGTTCGTCGAGCATCATTGACTTCACCGACTTTGCGAACTTGACTGGTATCAGCAACCTGGCCGTCGTTCGATTTCTTCCATTCGGTTGGCGCCGCTCGGCGTCCGCCAGTGCCGTCCAATCTTGCCCGATCGGCAACCACGCGCAACTCTTCAGTCCGCAGCTGCTCTCGCGTTTGCTCTTGCAATTGAGTCTTGGTTTGGTCCTGAAACTGAGTTTTGCTCTGGTCGCGAATCGCGCCTTGATCCTTGCCGACCTCGAGCTGCTGCCTCTCAATCTTAAGCGCTTCCTTGGCGAGCTGCTGCCCGGCGGTTTTGTCGCCGCCTGTGTCTTGCATCACTCGTTCGCTGAATCCGTCTAGGGCTCGCACAATGTCTTTCCATAACGCCGGTGATTGGAGGGTTGCACCGCTTAACAGTCCGGAGCACGAATCACCGTTATACCGTACGATGGACCCAGTGCAATGTCGATGGGAGAACTACTACTACAGCCCGCGCGCCTTCGTGGAAACCGCTGCCAAGCTGTTAGGACTAAACGTATGGATGTTCGAAAAAGCACTCTTGGCGCCCTGCTATTCCTGCTTTTGGCAAATCCGTCCGCGTTCGCCGACGATTTGGCTCTGGCACCCGGACCGTGCCTCGAAAAGCGCAAGCAAGTAAAAGTCTACCTCGACAAGGCGCGAAAAGCCGGCATCGGAACCAAGCCTTACGCAGAGGCGCTCGATCGCATCGAAAACGACGTCAAATCAGGCGTTCCGGAAGCTGACATAAAGAAGCAAGTCAACAGCCTGATCGGGGCGCTCGCACAGCAAGTAAACAATCTCAAATTTCTCAAAGTTCGACCGCCGGGATACCACGCTGTCGGCGGACCCGGTTCAAATTCCAGCTCAAGCTCGAATTCGTCCGGGCGCGGCAACGCTAAAAACGCCGGCCCGCGCATGTCCGACTCGGAGATGGAAAGTTACATGCTTACTCTCGTCAACAAACATCGTAGCGAAGCGGGTTTGGATCCAGTCTCTCCAAATTCCGCATTGGGCAAAATTGCCCGCGCGCATGCCCAGGACATGGCCACCCGCAACTTTTTCTCGCACGTCAACCCCGACGGCCGCGATCCCCAGGACCGCGCTAATGCCGCCAATTTCGGCGCTGGCGTGATGGAGAATATTGCTTTCACCACCCTCAACGGCCCTGGCACCAGACCGACTGACATGGCAGATGTAAATCTGATGAATTCACCACCTCACCGTGCCGCCATTCTTAATACCGGTATCAGCACCGCCGGGATTGGTATCGCATATGATGCCAACGGCGGTATCAAAGTTTGCCAACTATTTTCACGCTGAACCGCGGGATTTTTGTTTCTGACTATTTTGGATTTCCAGTGAGTTTCGGCGACGATGTGTGCCAACATATTTTACACCTGACAATTGCAATTTGTAGCTCACTGCTCACATTTTGCAGGGGCAACCAGCAAGTCGAAAAACAGTCTGATAGGATAGCCAAGATGAACATTCGGTCAATCGCAATAGCCCTTTCGGCTTCTATCCTTATGAGTTCTGCCGGTGCGGGAATTGCACAGGATGCCCTTGCGCCCGGACCCCTACTTACCAAGCGAACTCAAATCCTGCAATATCTGAATAAAGCAAAAAGTGCTGGAATCGGCGTCAGACCTTATTCTGAAGCACTCGACAAGATCGAAGCCGAAGTCAAAGAAGGCAAAACCGAAGAAGAGATCAAACCGCAAGTCGATCGCTTAGTTTCAGCTCTGGCGCAACAAGTCAGCAACTTGAAAACACTCAAAGCCACGGCCGCCGCCAGAGCAGTACCTGTACCCGTGTCCGCACCGGCAGGGAGACCAGCTAGCGGAGGCTCGATGTTGTTTCCTAATTTCGGCCCCAGCACCGCGAAAAGTTCAGCCGAATCGCTTGCCGGTTTAAGCGACTACTCGAAGTACGCGTTAGTTCGCGGTCGCGGCGTGCCTGAATCAGTTTTAGAACAGCTGTTGTTTGAATTGGTCAACAAACATCGCAAAGAAAATAAACTACCGGCCTACAGTTACAACTCCAAACTGGCTTCATTAGCGCGTGGACACGCCCGTGACATGGCTCACTTTAGCTATCTGTCCCATTACAACAGACAACACCAGGGTCCACTCGAAAGAGCACAGGCAGCTGGGTACACGGATGTTTCCGTCTCAGAAAACATAGGTACCGTGGGCGCTGGTCGCGGCACCCCAATCGGCATGATCATTGTCGCCGATGACAGCCTGATGAAATCACCAGGACACCGCGCGGCTATTCTGAATCCGCAATTTGTCGCCGGTGGTTGCGGCGTTGCATACGACACCGCCAGTGGTGGTATCAAAGTGTGCCAAGTATTCTCACCAACCAACTTCTAGACTACGAAAAATTTTCGTCACAAGAACGTCCAGCGGCCACCACGAACTCCCTCATCAACGCCAAACATTGTCATGAGCCCGCACACCCTGACAATAGTTTCGCCTCTGAAGACAAAGATCATCAGTCGATGGAATCTTCCAAAACCGCCAACGGCGCGAGTAACCGCAACTCGTGCTATCTAACGAATGTACGCAACAATCTTGACATCAACGAAAACAAACAGTTAGCAAACCGTTGAATCTAGCGGTATTTCGGCGATCCTTTCCTTATACTCATGGTTGGTTTTGTCCAACACAATAAAATATGACGATGACGTCAACGCTCAAAAAACCTCGCCATAAAAAAGCTTTACTAATGCCGCTCTTCTTTGTTGAAGGGCAAGTCGCTGTTGGCGTGGAATTGATAGGCCAAGTAGTGTCCATGTGGTTTAAAACCATGGGCTACATCATCCGCGGCGATTTCGACAAGAAAGAGGCCTGGCGCCAGTCTTATATGATCGGCGTCAAGTCATTCACCGTCGTCGCGATTACTGCGCTCTGCACCGGCTTCGCCATGTCGCTCCAAATTTCGCGCGAACTCGTTCTTTTTGGCGCCGATACTGCGATTGGCGGTGTGGTGTCCCTTGCTCTCGTTCGTGAAATCGGCCCGATCACAGCAGGCGTAATGGTGGCAGGTCGCGTAGGATCCTCTGTAGCAGCCGAACTTGCCACAATGGTAATCACAGAACAGATTGATGCGCTCAAAGTCATGCGCGTCGATCCAATCAGATTTCTTGTCGTTCCCCGCTACATTGCCGGATTGACGATGACTCTGGTTTTGTCCGTCTATGCCATGGCGATCGGTTTGCTCGCCGGTATCTACATCGCGAGCATCGCGGCAAACCTGCCTGCAGCAACATTTCTCGACTCCGTTCATCAAACAATTCTCGACCGCGATTTCGTCACGCACTTTATCAAATCCGAAATCAACGCCACGATTATCGTCATGTTCTCTTGCGCAATCGGGCTCCACACCAGGGGTGGTGCAGAAGACGTCGGTATCGCAACGACAAGAACAATCGTCTGGACCATGACTCTTATCTTCGTTTTCAACTACATCGTGACGTCTTTGACGTACGCACCGCGCTAATTGGAGGACTTGCCGATGGCGATGCCGCCAATGCTCGAAATCGTAAATCTGCAAAAATCCTTCGGCAATCGCGAGATTCTGAAGGGCATCAGCTTCAAGGTCTACAAAGGCGAAATGCTCGGATTGATTGGCCCGTCCGGTTGCGGCAAGTCGACGATTCTAAAATTGATTTGCGATTTGCTCACTCCTGATGGTGGCGAAGTGATTCGCTGGTCGGACGAAATTGGTTTAGTTTTTCAAGGTTCCGCACTGCTAAATTCTTATACAGTCCGCGAGAATCTGGCTCTGGCACTGAATCAACGCAAACTGAAAAAATCCGACGAGAATAAAATTATTGATGACAAACTGAAACTGGTTGGTTTGGCTGGATATGCCGACGCTTACCCATCGCAATTGTCGGGCGGACAGCAAAAGCGAACCAGTTTTGCCCGGGCGATCGTAAATGACCCAAAAATAATCCTTTACGATGAGCCCACAACCGGGCTCGATCCCGTGATGTCAACAGTCATAGAAGATTACATGCTGGAGCTCAGCGGCCAGCTGGATGCCGCATCTATCGTCGTCACGCACCAATATTCCACCTGGACGCGGTGCGCGTCGCGAATCCTTCTCATGCATGCTGGAAAAGCCGTCTGGGAAGGCTCTGCCGAGGAGGCTGTGGTGACCGAAAATCCGTACATGAAGCAATTCGCTCATGCTACACGGGAAGGACCAATGCTTTCCGGACTCTTGTAAAATCGTTAGGTGACCTAAGGAATGAAACCCGTGACCGCAGCCCCCAAAGAAACATCATCGAAACAAGAAGCACCCGCTTCTGTGAACAAACCGGTGCAAAAGCCGAACTTCGAAGTTCGGGTCGGTTTGTTTACGCTATTTGCATTCATGCTGTTTATGTACGGACAGGCATGGCTAAAGCAATTTTCGATCATGCACCCGCCACAAAGAATCACGGTGCAATTCCACGACGTCGCCGGATTGGCCAACAATGCACCTGTCAACATCAATGGTGTCCGAGTCGGAACCGTTGAGAAAATCGAACTCGAACAAGGAGGCAAAGGTCGCGTCCTTGCCCGTCTGAAGATCAAAACTGAAGAAGCCACCGTGCCACAAGGATCGACCTTTACGATTCAAACCCTTGGATTGGTCGGCGCCAAGTACATCGAAATCACTTTGCCTGAGGAAAAACCGGGAGAAGAACCGCGTCCTCCGATCGATCCAGAAACCGTCGTTGTCGGCGACGACCCAGTCCGAGTCGAACTCGTCATCAACAAAATCGCCACCAATCTCAACAGCATGATTGGCAGACTCGGCAGCGAAGAGAGCCAACACGGCTTGGAAGACGCTTTGAAATACTCGGGCGAAACGATCAAAAACATCAACGAAGCTGCCACGAAACTCAACAAAAACATGGACAAAATCGGCGCGGTCGCGACGAGCGTGAAATCGACTTCGGATCGGTTCGGTAATGTCGCGGGCAGCGCCAACAGTTTCTTCGTTCAGGGCAAGGGTACTCTTGTCAGATACTCTGATTTGAGCAGCGACTTGCGCAAAACTTCGGGCAAGGTCAACACCATGCTCGATGATCCGAACATGCGCGGTGACATCAAAGAAACAATCAATTCGGCAAAACAAACGGCTGAGACAATCCGCGAAACCATGCGCGAACTCAACGGCACGCTAAAAGACAAAGATTTGCGCGCGGAAATCACAGGCATTCTGCAGAAAGTGAATAAATCAACCGAAGATATTTCGAAGTCGATGAAAGAGTTTGGCGCCATCTCAAAAGACGGCGTGCTGCGCGACGACATCAAGCAAATAGTCCTCAACGCCAAAGAAGCCGTCACCAAAGTGGAAGGCATTGTTTCGGAGCCTGAGTTCAAATCGGACTTGCGCAAAACGATCAAGAAAGTCGAAAGCGCCGCCGGCAACGTCGACATTGCAGCACAACAAATGCACCAGGTCCTCGGAGCAAAACGACCACTCTGGAAAATGTTGTTCGGTCAGCCTGGCAAACTCAAAGAGACCAAGACCACCAAGACTAAAACTAAAAAAGATGGCACTGTAGAAAAAGAAGTAAAAGAAACGACGGAAAGTGCAGCACCAAAATCAGAAGATGCGTCAAAGGAAACCCAAGAGGAATCCAAGCAAGAACTGAAACAAGAAATTAAAGAAGAATCCAAAGAAGAGTCCAAAATGGAGTCCACGGAAACGCCGACTGCGCCTGGCTCCGAAGCGACCGAACCAAACCTTCTTAGATAATGGGAAACTTTGTTCATCAAGATTTGACGTTGAACGCGCACCATATACGGTGAACAGTTCATAAACACAGTCCTCGCGGAACAGTTCACCACGATTTTAAAACAGGTCCTTGCAATTCGCCTGAACCACAACCGACGGCACTTACAGTTAATTTAGACTATTAGCCGGACGAGCAAATTTTGCACTTCGCTTAGACTCTCAGCCGGCGACGAAGTCTGTCGAACATCTCATTTTCTCTCCAGGCGGTGCGCTCTGATCTATCGCGACTCAAACGCTCATGACGGCGCTGTTGACGGGCCATTTGATCATCTTCCTGGCGTCTATCGTAACGAGGGTTGCGATCCTGTTCAGGGTTATTGTACCGACTTGATGGATCTTGATAGCTGGACGAATCGTACTGCGGACGGAACCGATCGTTACGCGCATATCTCGAGCTGTCATCGGCTTGATAACGATCTTGGCGCGCATATCCAGGCGAGCTTTCATCACCGTATCTGGTATCGCGATTCTGGTAACCGCGAGTACGCGGTCCTTGCTGATCCGAATATTGATCTGCGCTTGCCGTCCATTGACGCTGTACGGGCGAAATTATTGCTGACGGTTCCGGGTTGATCTGGAAGATTCTCTCGTCGATTGGATAACTGGCGTTACCAGGCGGTTTGAGCACGAAGTTTTCTCCGCCTCGTCCGAATCTGGCTTGTAGATTGTCTTTGATCCATTCTCCACGACTGGAACTGTTGTGATACACGCTGCCATTTTCGCCGACGATACCGGTGTGTGCATTGCCGCCACCTGCGCGCCAACCGCGCGATCTGCCGACGATCACTACGTCTCCAGGAGATGCTTCGCTGAGCGGAGCGCGAGTCCAACCGTTACGTTGCAGTTGAACATCTAGTCCACCAACGCCGGCGTGGTTCGCGTAATCATAACCCGATCTTTGAAGAACTTCAGAAACAGAGGCTGCACAACCGAGTCGTCCGTTTTTTACAGAATTTCTAAATGGTGTCAGTGCCCAGAGAGCTTTGCCAACGCCTTCAATAGCGTTGAACACAATCTTCATTGGGTTACTACCCTGATCGCCGTACTGACCAGTGTCACTGCCCGACCAATCGCTGCGACCACGGAAATCGCGATAGTCTTGATTGCCGTATCTTTGATCCGCGCGCATCGCACTAAACGAATCGCGACTGGAGTAGCGGTCGTTAATGCAGTCTACGCGCTGTTCGAATTGGCTGCGAAAAACCGCTGGACGATAATTTAAATCTTGTTGTCCGTCATAAGTGTTGCGTCCTGAGTTATCGTTCCACGCGACACGGCGATTCTCAAGTTCGTATCGAGAAGCTGCGGGTCCGCTGCCCAAGTCATTCCCCGACCGTACGCGATCGGTGTCGACTACAGGTCTTGAACGCTCGAATCTGGTCGAATCAAGTGAATGCGACGAAGTAGCCGAATCGGTCCACTTGCGTCCGGCGACGTCTAAGGACCAGCTCTGGTAAGGGTTTGTCAGGTCTAAATATTTCGGAAGATTGGTGTTACCTGCGGTGGCGGAGCCTTCCCACCCTTTAACGGTGAGTTGCGGAACTTCCATTTTGTCGCCCTGGAGTTTCAATTCCGATTGCTCTGCTCTAGCCTGTGTAACACGGCTATCCAACGGAGTTTCAATCGGCAATGAAAACTTCCCTGCAGTTTCTACAGGGCGATCGGCTTTAGCTGATGGTTGATCTAATTGGCCGGTCATCGGGTTTACCTTAGTTACCTGAACCGTCGAAACGGTTATCTAGTGCGGTTCTGGACTTAACTCACGACTTGAATCTGTACAGTGGGCGATTTCAATCTAATACAAAGTACGGCGATCGAAGAATCGGTCACATATCAAAACTTTTGGGGGATTTTGTTTCGAGTCTCTCGACAATGCTGGTTTTGCTTGCCCAGCTTGCGTCTTAGAGTTCAGGCGCTCAGTCGTACTGATGGGGGTTTAATTAATTCGAGATTAATCTTGGTGCGTGACCGGAACGTGACATACACTGTCAAAAACCTCTCCAGGCTTCGTATTTCCACCATCCTCGCGATGAGAACTTTTGAAAACCAAACAAAACATTTTAGCCTGGAGACCATCCTTAGATTCTCAAATTATGGTCGCAATATCAATACGTAATCTACGTGGTTACAGCGACTTTTGCGTAAAAAATCGATAAAAAAGTAAGCACGTGTTGAACGAACAGTGCCCTCAACGCCCGAAAAAAATATGCCTACAACGAAGCCACCGACCCTTTTGGGGTCGGTCCTTCGCGCTGCACTGTAAAAGCTAGTCTGTACTTGGTTCTAGTGTTGACGCAAGCATGCTATCAACGTCGTCATGGGGACGAATCCGCCTTGTGTGTCGGCAATCATCAGCTTGCCTTTCTCGAGTCTGTAGCTGCCACCTTTGCGCGGTGGAAATATTACGTCCGGTTGCGGAGTCGCGTAGTTGTTGTACGGTCCGAAATCAACACGGGCTGCGTAGGGCAAACTCATCCCTGCGTTTAGATAATTACTGAGCTCAGTCAATTCCTTGACTGGAGCATCAAATGGATCCGGATGATCTGCCATGAAGTACTGAACGGTTTTCAATGTAACTTCGGCAGCCAGAGCCAGTTCCTGGCGTTGGTTATGAATCAGGTTTTCGTCACTGATGACCGGGCGATTTGCACCAGCACTACCGGTGATGGCAAACACATAGGACTCAATCGGGTTTCTAATCGGGGCAAATTGGACAGTTTCACTGACAGAACGAGGCTCGCGGGTCCGTTGGACTTCCGTCACGATTGCTTGTTGCGTTGTGGCATCTTTAGCAGCGACGGTCATTTGCGTTTCCCTTCGAGGTCGTCTTCCATGAGTACAAGATACATTTCGTCTGTTACATCAACGTGACCGTTTTGAACTGAAATCAATTTACCAAAACAAATTTGAACTTTTCCTGAACTATTGGGTCACCCATGACCACCGGATCGCAAATTCGATCTAACATATGGACTGGCGCCTGGAAAAAACCATGAAATACGAAACAGTAATCGGCTTAGAAGTACACGCACAACTGAAGACCAAGACCAAAATCTTCTGCCGCTGCCCCACGGAATTCGGCGCAGCGCCTAATGACCAGGTCTGTCAGATCTGCCTGGGCATGCCTGGCGTTTTGCCCGTACTTAATAAGAAGGCGGTCGAGCACGCGATCAAAGCCGGGCTCGCCCTCAACTGCGAGATTTCGGAAACCACCAAGTTTGACCGCAAGAATTACTTCTATCCCGACCTGCCCAAGGGTTACCAGATTTCGCAGTACGACGCTCCGGTTTGCATGAGCGGTCATCTAATGATTGACGGCAAGAAGATTCGCATCCATCGCGCCCACCTGGAAGAGGACGCCGGCAAGCTCGTCCACGCAGGCGCCGCCGGGCTGCACGGCTCGGACTACAGCCTCGTCGATTTCAACCGCTCCGGCGTGCCGCTGCTCGAGATTGTCAGCGAGCCCGACATCACCAGCCCTGAAGAGGCTAAAAACTACCTGACCGAGCTTCGCAACATCCTTCGTTATATAGATGTGTGCGACGGCAACCTCGAAGAAGGAAGTTTTCGATGCGACGCCAACGTTTCCTTGCGACCAGTCGGTCAAAAGGAACTTGGAACCAAAGCCGAAATCAAAAACGTCAACAGTTTCAGAGCTGTTCAAAAAGCGATTCAGTCGGAGATCGAACGACAATCGAAAATTTTGGATGACGGCGGCAGGGTCGTTCAAGAATCCAGATTATGGAATGAGGCTGATGGCAAAACGCATTCAATGCGTTCAAAAGAAGAAGCTCACGATTATAGATACTTCCCGGACCCGGACCTGGTGCCGCTTTCTATCGAGAGCGCCTGGATCGCAGAAATCCGCGCGACGTTACCGGAGCTTCCCGAAGAGAAACGCCAGCGCTACGTAAACTCGCATGGATTGTCACTCGACGATGCTGCTGTTCTTGCCGAGTCGAAAGATCTGGCTGACTTCTTTGATGAGACGTTGAAACTTGGCGCCAATGCAAAACTGGCTGCCAACCTGCTCATTGGTCCAACCACTGCTTATACGAACGACAACAAAATTGAGTTCACAGAAACAAAACTGACCGCGAAAAATTTGGCAGACCTGATCGCAGCTATTGATAGCGGCAAGCTTGGTTCGACCAACGCTAAAAAATTGTTGCTCGATCTGCTCGCCACCGAAGGCGACGTTAATAAGGTGATCGAAGAGAAAGGGCTTGCCCAGCTCAGCAACGAAGACGAACTTCGCAAAATGGTCGAAGATGTTCTGGCTAAATCACAAGCACAAGTAGAACAATACCGAAGCGGAAAAACAAAAATCCGCCAGTTCTTCTTCGGCGAAGTGATGAAGATATCGAAAGGCAAAGCCAATCCTGAAGTGACCAACAAAATTTTGGACGAGTTGCTTCCTCAGCCCGAGTCTACTTAATTGCAAACTCGGATAGATTCATCACACGACATCCGCAAGGTTTAATCGATGGAATACAGCCGCCTGATCTATTTCAAGTCCAACAAGATGCCGACCATCGACCAGGTCGTACGCGCCCTGTCGAAGGAAAACGACATCCGCGTCGCCATCGACGACAAGTACAACTTGCTGTACAAGGACAACGAAACACAATACACGGTCGGAGAAACCATCTTGATTGACGATGGCGCCTTCTCGATGCTCGTCGGCATGACCGCCGAGCCCCATGTGCATCAAGAAGCAGAAGCGCTTGCCCAGCAGCTTTTGCTGATAACGGCGGTCAATACCCCTGAAGAGCAGATCCTGTCAAAGCTCGCCGGCTGCGACGCTCGGTTTGAAATCGGCGGTGTGTTCCCGGATGAATTGTCCGATCTGTTTTTGGATCACACGGATACATTCGATCGGGTAGATGAGCATCTAGAGCAGCTCGTGGACGGCATCATCTATGATCCGGCCAAGGGCACCATTCGATAACGCGAACTCCTGGAAGTGCGATCGTTGCGTACGCACAATTGGTTATCGTAGACTTGTTGTACGATACGAGGTGCCGGATGGTAGGTAACGTTCAAAAGAAAGTCACTAAGGACGAGGCATGCGTAAAAATTTCGTCCTTGATACAGACGGTAGCGAATGGAGCTGGCGCGGTAGCGATAACTGACCACGGGAAAGTTATCACAGTCCTTGTTAGCAAACAAGAATATGAGTGGCTGCATGCTTGCGCAAAACAAGGCGCGCCATCCGAGCGCCGACCGCGCGGAGCCATAATCCTAGATGATAATGATGCATTAGACCAAGCTCGCATTCGGGTACGGGAAGATTTTGAGAACGCACTTAGCAAAACAGCAAGCGAGCTGTGATGCGTACGCGAAATCGCTAATGTGTTTCCGATGCGTGCGTTATGTATCTCAAGCCAAAAGCTAGTCCAGAAGCACGTTTAAAAGAGATCACGCCTCGCTCACGAAATCATCGAGTGTTCCACAACTATGCCACAAATAGCATCTATATTAGAGACATGAAGAGACCAGATGTCCTTCGCGCTTGCACCAATTGACCAACCAGTCCGCACTTACTCGCCGCTCACTATTTAGTAAAACCGGAGGCCCGCAATGGGTCAGAATAACGACGCGGCTCAACTGCCGCAGGCGTCGAAAGACGCGAACGCTTTACTAGACCGCCAGACACAAGGACTCAGCGCAGATTGCCTGTTCCAAAACTGGCCCAAAGATAGACAGCTGGAAGCTTACAGAGAACTGAACAAAATCCAGGATCCAACCGACAAAGTTCCTGACCTGACAATCTCATTCGACAGCAATGGCAGACACCTGGTCTCCAGAGGCGGAAACGACAACGCAAAATGCGCACCACAAGACGTCGCGCGCCCCACACACACCACCCCAGAACGCGCACGCCAAGTCGATCGTTCCAGCCGCGGCGATCGTTCTACCGAAATCAGCCCTCGCGAAACTGAGCGCCTAGCACATCCAGAGCGCCCAGCCGCAAAAATCGAGAGCCTGGCCAAGCTCGCATTAAGTGGAGACGAGCGCTCCAAGCTCGATTTGCGCAAAGAGATGGAAAAACTCTCCAAGGAACCAAACAAAGAATTCCAACAAAAAGTTCTACAAAAAATGGTTGAGGACGGCACATATCTCGCCAATCCATTTAACGGAAAACCGCACGTAGTGCCCAACAAAGACGCATCCGGCAAAATAGAAAGCGTCACCTTCTCGCAAAGCCTCGGCGTCAAGAAACAAGAAATACCTTTCGGCGTTCCATTCGATCAACAAGTAGACACCGCCCAGAAGAACTACAAAACTGGCCTCCAAAATGTCGTCGGCGGTCTAGGCAAGTTCGACACCGGCGCAACCATGAGAGCAATGGAAATCCTGGACGGCGCCCAGCCTACCGAGAATTTCAAATGGTTTATGCTAGCTCGCAAAGATCAAGGCAAACAGCCAGTCGACCAATAACTTCAGAGCAAGCGATCGTTCTAACCGATCTAACTTGATTGTTTTTGCGAGCTGTAACTTTCGATTTCGTGGATCCGGCGTTGGAAAGTGGCGGCTTCAGCGACTTTCCCCTGGTGCTTGAGGATGTCGATTAGCGGCTCGATGATGTTGCCGAGATCTTTGTGTGTCCGCCCGAGTTGCTTTTCTTTTATGGCAAGAGAACGTTTGTAGTACTCTTCCGCCTTTGGTAATTTTTCTTGCCAGTGGTAAGCTGCCGCTAGACAGTAGCATGTGTAGCCGATCTCGGGGTGTGTGGTTCCGAGTGTTTGCTCTAAACGAAGCAGTGCGGCGTTGAAATATTCTTCGGCGACGACGTATTCTTTTTTCTCGATTGCCATTTCGCCGAAGCGTTGAAGCAATGTGCATGTCTTTGGATGCTGCGGCCCAAGCGTGTTTTCGAGAAGTTTCAGCGCTTGTTTGTATAGCTCTTCGGCTTCTGAGAAACGAGAATCTTTTCGATGAATGTCTGCGACGAAGCAGATGTAATCAGAAACTTCGCTGTTCTCGGGACCGAAAATGCTTTTCGCAATGCTGAGCGCGAGATGATACTGTCCGATTGCTTCGTGATTTTTGCGTTGAGCTTCGAAGAGTTCGCCCAGGTTTCGGTGGGTTTCTGCCATTTGAACTTGCAGCTGACCGTTATTCTTTTCGTGGTGCGCGAGGATTTTGAGAAACATCTCTTCGGCTTCTTCGAACTTTTTCTGTTGCGTCAGAATGATGCCGAGATTTCGATAATTCTCGGCTCCGACGAATGACGTGAAGAAGTGATGATGTTTTTCGATCAGCTGGATCGCCTTGCGGTAAGTGGCTTCAGCTTCATCGATTTTGCGATTAGAGAAGTAGGCGCTGCCGAGAATCGAAAGGCACATTGCCGTTTCGATATGCTCTTCGCCTTTCATTTCTTCCGTCAAAGCAAGCGCGCGTTTACACAAAGTTTCGGCTTCGTCGTATTGTCCGAGTTCGACTTTTAAACGCGCCACATCGGAAAGCAGGGTGGCTTTGATGTAGTTGTTTTCAAGGCTTTCGAGGATATCGTTAGCGCGATTGAGCAGAACTTCTGCTTCGGAATATCGCGATTGTTCGACCAGAATATCGACTAGTGTTCGCAAACAATCGATGCGGAGTTCGCTTCCGGCTTCGCCCATCATCTCTACTAAGCGATGGTAACGTTGCGCATGCACCTCAGCCTCACCGAGGTCACCATAGGCGGCGTTGGCAATTGCTAGGGACGCGATGGCGCGCTTCAGGAGCGGATGTTCGCGGGCGGTTTTTCCTTCTCGCTCTTCGATTTCGCGGTTTAAAAACGAGATTGCATCAGTAAATCTGCTTTGAGAAATTAGGAGGGTCGTGTAGCCGAAACAAACATCTTGAAATGAGCGCGAATAAATTTCGTTGCGGACCGTTTCAACTCCTTGCAGGAAAGCCTTTTCCGCCTCCTCGACCGCACCGCTTAAATGCAAAAGCAGACCTTTGAATAGCAAAGCAGAACATGCGGCGTCGCCGGTTGCGATACCATGGGTGGTGCATAGCTCCATGCATTGTTCGACTAGTGGGCCGGCATGCTCGAACTGTTCCAAAGCAAGATGGCTAGCCGCTCTTGTGGTGAGCGCTTGAACGTACTTCCCGCTTTTGTGATGCTCCGGCGTGTTGGCCAGTTGAATCGCGCGTTCGATATAAGGTTCTGCCTCGCGAAAATCATCACACATCGAAAGCGCATCGATGTAGGACAAGCAGGCATCAAGTAAGTGGTCGTTTTCTTCAGGAAAATTGTAGTCAATAATGTCGATCGCGTCTTGCAAAATCGCGCGGCTATCGAGTTTCCGTTCTTTCAAAATGAATAGTTCAGACAGCTCCAGCATGAGCGGAATATATTTGCGATCGATGAGAACGCCTTCGACATTCATCGCCATGTCCATAGCGACGATGTACGCTTCTTCCGAAGCCTTCCAGTTTCCGTCCAGGAAATGCTGTTTGCCTGATTGCCAGCTCTTCTCGATTGTCTCAGTAACAGTCATCATTCGATAATTTTTTCACTGATCCTTGAGGAGAAGTCGTTACGCCAAATCAAGTTTGTGCCACCATTTTTACGAATCTGCTTCCTTGTCCGTCTCACTTTTCTCATCGTCCGGCAAGTCTTCGTCATCGGTGTCGACCGGCTTTTCATCAGGCTTTTGCATGCGCTTCAAGTTGTATTGCATTTGCTGCTGCGCGCGAGCCGAGCGCAACGCGCCAAGATATCCAGGCACTTGTTTCAAGAAATCGAGCGGCTCGATGTACTCGCCGCTGTCCTTTTTGATCACTGTGTAGTGCAAGTGCACACCGGTCGAGCGCCCCGTCGAGCCTGCATATCCGATGACGCGCCCGCGTTGTACCCACATGCCGGGCAGCACGCTGTACGCGTTTAAATGTCCATTGATTGTTCTGACATTCGGGTATGGATGATAAACCTCGACTGCGACGCCAAGGTTGCCTCGCCATCCCACTCGAGTTACGACACCGTCGAGTAAGTTGTAGACTTTGTCATTGAGCTTAGCCGACAAGTCGACACCGCTGTGAAAGCTATGTTTGCCGGTCACCGGGTGCCGCCGAAATCCCGCGCCCGATGTGATTCTGCCAACGCCGACCGGCGAATAAACGATGTCATCGCGCAACGGCGAGATCAGCACTGACGGCGCGAAATAGCCTTTGAAATCGTAGACCAACCCCGGCTGCAAAAACGCGCCATCGACAAGCAAAAACACGAAGCCCAAGCTCAAAGCCACTCCGAGTCGCCTTTTTGTTTTGCCGAAACCGAACATTAACCCTACGCTGTGAAAGCAGCCGTCGACCTTATAGTCATACCACTCTTTCAGGATTTTCCCTGCTCAAAATTCATTGGCAGTGAAAGTCCTTTTAAGGAGGTCCCAGGCGAGGCAAATTTACCCAGTTCGTGAGAACTGAAGCAGCAGGCACTCTTAATTCGTTATTTGCAGCTGACACCTTCGCTAGCTGAGTTCAGATGTGCGTTCCTTATTCCGAATTTTTCTGTTTGCCAACAGCGCGAACAACGTTGCAACAGCGATCCCTTCCCACGCCTTCTTATATCGTGCCTCCATAATCACCGATTGCTGAAGCATAAAGAATGAAAGCGAGACCAAAAACAAAACCGACATTATGTCTACGCGCCGTTTCTTCACGATGAGGAAGATGATTGCGAGGGTAATTGGTAGCCAAATAAATCTCGATGATTTCATCATCTCGCAGAAAATTCCGAAATATCGAGTATCTGTATTTTCCGGCCAAGACAAGCCGAAGAAAAAGTAAATGATGTTCTCCCACGTGTAATGGAGACGATCTTGGAAGGACATTCGCGACGGTGGATAGTAATTGAATGGCGAAGCTGTGAAGTCCGCTTCTGTTAGACATAAGCCTTTGCGCGTTGTTTTCCATTCAAAAGGCACAGGCAATCGGAGGTCGAGTGACGGCGGTCCAGCCTCAATTTCATAAACTTGGTTGCCTTGCCGGATATCTTGAAACTTGAACGTGCACTTCATATTGTCGTTGCCGCTCTCGTAGCAGGCTCGATGATAATCTCCGCCAGGAATGAGAACGAATGCATGAATTCGATTGAAAATTTTGATTGGCCCGAGGGCGTAAACGACCAAGCAAATCGCAAGTGCGACCAGGGGCAACTTCAAGTTCCTTAGATCTGGTTTTCGCAGATTCGGAGAATTTTTGAAAATCATCCAAGCAAAAACAACTGTCGCCATCGGCAATGCCGTGATCTTGGTAAGTAGAGCACAACCCCACGCAAGACCGGTCCCAACGTACTTTGCGCTGGATGGATTTTTCATCGTTGCCCAGCTGAGCCAGAGCGATAAGCCTACAAGCGGAAGTACAAGCGTTTCTTGAAGGTAATACTGAAACACCCTCGTCCAATCCGGAAGTACGCTGAGGACCGCATAGCCAGCCAGCGCCAGGTTTTTATTACCTACACACAGTTTCATCCATTGATACCAAAACCACGTGTTCAGAATGCTCAATGCACCTGCGTATATCGCCGTCGCGACGCGGTCGGCTGCGGTGATTCGCAGAATCGTAGTCAACCAAAATTGATATCCAAGCGGGTCGATTATTTCACAAGCTGTCCAGTTTTCATGGATAGTTGGCAGACATTCCCTGGCGCTGAGGAAGTGTCTTAACGGATCTGACTGAAGAAAATCATTTGGGTTGTTGAAAAACGGATTAATAAGTCGGAAGACTATGCCAGCGCCGACAAGCGACCAAAGAAAAGCCACCAGCAGTGTGTCTCGATGTTTTTTGATCCAACTGGCCATGAGATGCTCGCCACTAAATGGTTTTTGGTCAGCACAAAGTCTAATTCATATGCTGCCCTGCGTCAGCTTAGCAACGAAGCATAGTCCGGCAAATCGAAGTTACTACAGTTAATGCAGGTGGAGCCGAATCAGAAAATTACTGCGCGGCGCAGCCGCAACAACTTCGCTCAAGTGCCGAGGAAATGCAATCGACGGCGAACACGCTCAACAACAATCGGCACAACATAGTCATCAATAATACGAAACCGATTGAGAGCATCGAATCAATCCACCATGTAGAGGTTGCCGTCCTGGCTGCCGACGCAGACTCCGCTTGCGGAGATTGCTGGTGAGCAGATGATCGGGCGTTGTGATTTGAATTTCCATTTTACCGCGCCATTGCGCGCATCGATCGCCCAGAGGTTAGTGTCGGGGCTGCCGCAGTAGATCATCGTTCCGGCTACGGCGGGTGTTGACGAGAGCAATGGCACAGGCGAATTGATCGCTGTTTTCCAGAGCAGCTTGCCGGTTTCTGCGCCGAGGCAGTACATCATTTTGTCATCACTACCGACGAAGATGCGATCTTTCGATCCTGACGGAGCGATGGAGAATGACTCGCTGGCGCCGTGTTTCCAGCGCACGTGACCGCTCGCCAGGTCGACGGCGTAGAAGTATTTGTCCCAGCTTCCGAAGTAAACCAGACCGTTCATGATCATTGGCGAGCCCATGCACTTGCCGTTGGTTTTGAATTTCCAGATCAACGATCCATCATGGGAATTGAGCGCATGAACGAAACCGAGGTGAGTGGTGACAACGACAACACCCGGTGCTATTGCGGGGCTTCCCGTCATGCGGCCGATGCCTTTGATGAAATCCTTATCTAAAGGAAGAGCCGACGGATTCGACGCGGTGGCAACTGGAACCACTGGCGGTGCATCTGCAGCAGCAGGATCAATTTTTGGATAGGACCAAACTTTGGCACCGGTAGTGACGTTTAGCGCGTAGACTTGTCCATCCCAACCACCGATGTATGCGATACCATCGACAATCGCAGGTGATGCAGAAACACGATCGCCCGTTTTGACGGTCCATTTGATGGCACCAGTAGTGGTGTCAACGCCGTAGATGTTCTTATCTTCGCAACCGATAACAAGCATGCCATCGGTGACAGCAGGAGACGATTTTACTTTGCCGGTGAATTGGGTTCGCCAAAGCATCCGACCGTTGCGCTCATCAATTGCATATAAGTAGAAGTCGTCGCTTCCGATGAAAACGACTCCTTTATATATAGCTGGCGATGAGTCGATCGGACCTTCCGCTGGAAAAGTCCATTTCAATTTTCCGGTCGGGAAGAATGTGGAGCCGACATTGTAATTTGCCGTTCGCGAAGGATTTTGCAGGAAGCACTTCCAGCTGCCCTGGAAATTCGAGAGCATCGAAGTCGTTCCTTGAAGGAGCTTCTCCTTAGTAGGATGTTCGACGCCTTCAGTGTTGTGTATTGCGTTGCCAGTGAGAGGCATTGTTTTGCCGTCGGCTGGAGGAATCCCTTGTACTGCAGTTCCAGTATGGGCGGGTTGCGTTCCGGCGGCGGTCTTAGAACCTACAGATGCTCCGGGAACGGCGGCTCCGGTAGCGGTCTTAGAACCTGCAGGCGATCCGGGCACGACCGCTGCGGTAGTTGCATTGGTTGTCCCAGTTTTTGAAGTGGCAGTTGTCCCAACTGCGGTTTTAGAATCGCCGGCAGTTTTGGAAGTAGTTGTAGTCACGACTGTCTTAACTTCGGTCGTGGATTTTGGCGTGGCGGATTTCGACGCGGCGGTCGTTCCGGATGCTTTCGTTTCGCCCGCACTTTTTGTGGTGGTCGTCTGGGTTGTCGTGGAAACTGACTTACTTGGAGTGCGAGTAGATTTTTCTCCGGGCGCGGGTGCTTGAGCGAAAACGCTGCTCGTTGCCACACCCAGCGACAGTGCGGTCATGCTCGAAAAGCTCGCGGCGATCGCGAATAATCGAAATGCTGACAGTGATTTTTTCAAACTTAGCTTCATGACAAGTTCTCGCTTTTTCTTACCGGCAGATCCGGATCGGTTTACTTTAGTAGAGTGAATTATAGAAGCTCCGACTGTTTAATGTCGCAAACTCAGGGGATTGGCAAGCGTTTTAATGAACACCAATCTTGCAAATTGGCTGAGCAATATTTGTGATTTGAATACGAATCTATATCGATTGCACATTTAATTTCGCTACAAATTTGCGATCGGAGAAAATCAAAAAAGAAAATCAAGACGAAGCGACCAGAGAAAAGTCGGTCCCGGTCGGCGTTTTCGACTGAGGTCAAATTCGATCCAAAATTCGGCAAACAGAAAATTGTTGTGCCTCAACATAAAATCGGATCGAAACACGTGACGTTGACCCGATGCCCGCAAACTAATACAAATAAGCGTTTTGGGTTTTGTTCTCAGAACAAAAAAATTTCGATGTATACGGTTTCTGGAATCGAACGGTCATGCCGGATCGCTTTCGATCAAAAATTTTGAACTACGGTCAACTATTTGTCGAGTTTGATCGGCAAACTCCAAAACACTGATGGTATGGGAGTTTCAAGCCACCCTGACCAAAGGCGATCCGGAGTCGGTACACATACGTTTGATACTACGCGGCCATGCGAGTTTGATCGATCGCAATTTTATCGGCGCTTTTTTTCTTGCTCTGCGATCAAGATTTCATCAATGTTTGAGGCTGATGGATAGCGCTACCACAAACGTTCTGTCGATAAACGTCTGTACCAGTGCGTGATGTATATCCAACACATCCACGCAATATATCGCAAAAATAGACATGCTGTCATTCTACGATTTCGATCTGGTCTATGCGAAGTTCAAACCCCGAACAATAGGCAGCTTCAGCGACTCGGGCTTTTTCACTTTTGATAGGACTGCCTGACCATCGTAGTTTCAAGCCGAGTGCGAAAAAGTTTTTTTTGGAATTGCAGTCAGAATCTATTGTTTATTCAAAATCGGAGTGATATCATCCCTGCTTGTTGGTTGGAATGAGTGTTTCCATAGGAGGAAATCACATGAACCGAGCTGAGCTCGTCGAGCAAGTAGCAAAGGCTACAGGCACTCCGAAGTCCGAAGTGACCCGTACTCTCTCTGCAATGCTTCACTCAATCACAGGCGCCCTGTCTAAAGGCGATAAAGTAACCCTCGTTGGATTCGGTACTTTCGAGCGCCGTAATCGTAAAGCTCGCACTGGCCGTAACCCTAGAACACTTGCTCCTTTGAAAATTGCAGCAGCAAGAGTTCCTGCGTTCCGCGCTGGTAAAGAACTCAAAGACATCGTTAATGGCCGTTCGAAGCAGCCAATTCTCAAACTCGCTAAAGCTAAAGCTGTTAAGCCTGCTGCTAAAGCGAAGACTGCCAAACCAGCTGCTAAGAAAGCTGCTAAGCCAGTCAAAAAAGCTGTCAAAAAGGGCGGCAAGAAAAGATAATCGAAGATAGATCGCAGATCGAAAGAGCTGCGGTCTTTTTTCAAACGACCGTTTGTGGATTAGTTAGATAAAAAAGATCATTTCAACTCAACTCTTAAGAAGGCCTGGTATTTACCGGGCCTTCTTTTTTTGTTGGAGAAACGGATGGATTGGTGGTTTTGAGCTGCCTCTGCGGGCGCTGGAGACGTTCCAATTTGGGTTGCGATGTCGTGCCACCACCCGATCATTTATTGTCCGCAGCAGAACGATCATTTCGTGTTTTCAAAATCAGTTGATCATTTTGCTTCAGCGGATCTTTTCGTTTGGTTCTCAAACTGGATGATCGTTTTTGCTGCGGCGATCATTTCTGTACTCGATTTCAATGTTCAAAAACACAACGATCGCGACACCATTGACAGTGGCATAGTAGTGATTGCGACAGCTTGCGTGATGCTTGACTAGCTGAGCAAATCCGCCTACCAATCATTAACGCCGTCTGATTTACTCCTCTTGGCAAGTATGGTAGCTCAGCATCGCTAACATAAATTCCTCTCACAAGATCTAGATCAGAATGTCTAGCGGATCTCTTCTCATGACTGAAAGACTTATTGGTTCTGTATTTTATATATCTCGCACAGGTGTGATACCACTTAACGTTATCTTGTCATGATGATCACTTACTCACAATGACTTGTGAGCTAAAGGGCGCGGAGTCAATCATGGAGTTCCAAAGTGTTTCTTTCTCCCTTCTCTCGCGAATGCCTTTTCCCCTCTAACCTGCTACCAAAGAAAACCAACGACATCTCCCTCTTCGCGAAGGCAGGTTGGTCACGCTCGGTGTAGCGCGTCGATTCATCGACGTTATCTTTTAACCTTAGGAGAACAGCAATGGACATAATCCTTGCAAGTTCCGACGCGAGCGATTTCGTCGCTTGGGTCGGCAGTTTCTTCTCGACATTGGATTACGACCTGATCAGCACCTACATGCCGAAAATCTGCATTGCAGTTTTGCTCGGTGGTGTGCTCGGTTGGGAACGTCGCGCTCGCGGCAAGCAAGCTGGTATCCGGACGCACATGGTGCTCTCGGCTACGGCGTGTCTTGTCGCTGTCTGCGGCGTCTACTTGTACGACCTGACGAAGAGCGGTGACCCTGCTCGTCTCGCTCATGGCGTACTTGCTGGTGTCGGGTTTGTCGGCGCTGGTGTCATCTTCAAGCGAGGTCTCAACACCTCTGGTTTGACGACATCGGCAACGATTCTGTTTTCAGTAGGCGTCGGCATTGCTTGCGGATTGGGATTGGCTCTGGTCGCGACTGCGACTGTGCTGCTCACGATTTTCTCGCTGTACTGCAGTTACAAACTCTTTCCATCGTTCGATTACGGCGGCAATTCACTGCGCGTGGTCTGTCGGGTCGATAAGTTTACGGAAATCCGGAAGCTGTTTGGTCCCAAGGCACGCGCCGACCGCATGGTCAACAAATCGGGACAGTTAGTCGAAGTGCAAATCCGCACTTCACTGTCGCTCTATGAGCTCGATAGCCTGATCGCGTCGCTTATTCATAACGACGACATCGTCGCCATCGAGGTTCTCGACGCGCCATCCGATTGACCTGACAGGTTAACTCCGGAGCATCAATGCAAAACTACGACGTAGTTATCATCGCGAATTTGAAAGGTGGCTCAGCCAACATGAGCACCGTCGACGGACTTTGCGCGCACCTCTCCAGGCGCGATCGCACTGTCACTGTTCTGCCGACCACGCCCGAGCCCGGCTCAGCAATGAAGCTGGCGCGCGAGGCTGTGGCCGGTGGAGCACAACTGGTTATCGCCTTCGGCGGTGACGGCACAGTCTGCCAGGTGGCAGAGGGATTGATTGGAACGGATACCGCCATGGCCGCCTATCCAGCCGGCACTGGCAATCTGTTCGCTCGCACGTATTACTCGCGCCTCGCGCCCGAGTTGTTCGTCAACATGGTCCTCGACGGCACTGCGCAGGGCGTCGACATGATTCGGCTGGACTACGTGGACATCCACGGCGTTCAACACAACCGCCTGTTCATGACTGCTCTTGGTCTTGGTCCTCTGTCGGACGCCACTCTGGTAAGCCAGGACGTCAAGCGCATCTTCGGCAAACTGGCCTACGTCTTCGGCGTCGGCAAAGCCGCTCTCAATCTCAAGCCCGTCCACTTCGAGCTCACGCTCGACGACAAAGGCCTGACACGCGAGCGCAAAGTGCAAGCGGCGGTTGTCGTTATCGCCAACGTCTTGCCACCCAACATGTCCCTTTTCAGTCGCGGGTGTAACGCCTCCGACGGTCTGATGGACACGGCATATCTGGCAGCCCGAAACGTTCTAGACCTGATTCCATCGGTCGGGTGGCTGCCGCTCGGTTGCCCGGAGCGCTCACGCTTCTACGGTCGCGTGCGCACAGGCTGTCTGAAAATCAAGACCAACGTGCCTGTCATCCCGAATGTGGATGGCGACGCCAGTCCCGCGACCACCGAGCTTTCGCTCAAGGTTGTTCCGGGTGCGGTCAAGATGGTTTTGATCTGATTTCACTGGACCCCGGCCGAAAGGCTCGGGTTCGGATTTTCCCGCTGGAGCCGTCGATCTCGATGGAGGCAACTCAGGAAACGTCCTGATGCGAATCGTCGAAATCTACTGGTTCTCAAACTCAGCAAAAAGTAAGTTCCCAAACAGGAGCTAGACAGAACAATGACACACTTCTCAATCGTAAGCGGACTCGCAGTCGTCGCCGCCCTCGTCCTGATATGGCGCGGTGTTTTCTGGTACCGTGAGGGCCAGAAGCTGCAACTGGACGGCTATTTGCCGCCCCACCCGACCTTCTTCGGTCAGGGTCTTCTCCGGGTCATCTCCAAGTTGCTGGCCCGCCTCTTCGTTGGACCGGTCAAGGTGATCAACCGCGGCAATGCGTCGGCCTTCACCGGGCGGCTGCACATCCTGCCGAACCACCAGTTCCCACTCGACTTCACTGTCGTGGGCAAGTCGCTCCCGTACGGCTTCCGTCACCTCGGCACTGCCGGGCAGATGAAGGGCGGTCTCCGGGGCACTCTGGCAGCCTTCGCCGGCTTCTTCGCCATCAAGACGGAAGCTGGCAAAGCTACCGAAAAGGGCGGCGGCGAGAAGGCGGTCAACGCGATGGGTCTCGCGCTCGCGCGTAACCGTCGCAGCCGCGTCCTCACTTTCCCGCAGGGCAAGCTCGTCGGCGACAATGTTCTGCGCGCCGAGGAGTTCCGCACAGGGCCCGTTCGCGCCTGCCACGTTGCGATTCAGCAGCACGGCGTCAAGGCCAACGAGATTGCCATCCTGCCGATGGCGATTCACTACATGCGCGACCCGCGTCAGCGCAGCTTCATGCATCGCCTGATCAACTGCCTGGGCTGGCGCTCGTTCCGGTCGTTCAAGATGTTCGGCGAGACCACGCGCAACTACGGCGCCGTCGTCGTGATCGGCAAGCCGATTCCGATGTCGGAGTTGCCGGCTGATCCGCGCGAGGCAATCGAGAAGGTGCGCGTCATCATCGACGGGCATCTCACCGAAGCCAAAGCCTGGGCTGCAACGCAGATTCGCTGATTGTTCGTTTGAGCTGCTAAACGGCGGCAATAACGCGCTCAGCTCGGCACCGGATTTGATACCACCGGCAGACTTCCGATAGACGGCTCGTGCTGTTCTTTCGCGAAGTTCTGTCGGGTGGTGTCGAACAGGTGCGACTCGCAGAGTCTGGCTCACTGCATGTTTCATGCACATCCAGTTTCGACGGGTCGTATCGCGGTGCATGGTTTTCACCTCTCCCGCGGTCCAGGAATTCGCCTGGACTCCGGATGTTTGAGACGTTCGTTCCGCATTCAGGTGATACCGGCATTAGTGCCGACCACTGTGCGGTTCGACTTGTCTCCAACTAAAAATTATCGCCCATAGAGGGCATTCAGGACAAACCATGTCACTAAATCTCATGATGGTGACGAGCGTGTTTTTCGCACTGCTCGGCACCTGGGTAGCCTGGCGCTACACCAAACCGATGCGAGAACGGGCTCGCAGCTACATCAAACAGGTTTCAACCTGTGGGTTCCTGGCACCACCACCGACACCACGAGCGTTGCGCTTTCTGATGCGCTGGGCGAAAACCCTGGCGTTCATTCAGGTCGGCAATATCAAAATCGTCGGTCGGGAAAATCTCGATAACATCCCCGGCCCGCACGTGATTACGCCTAACCATCCGCACTGGGTGGACGTCGCCGTCACGCCGATTCTGGTCAACGGTCCTGCCCGCTACATGGCGGCACAGGGTGTGTTCACTTTCGCCGGCGGTCTTGGTGCACTGATGGTCGGTCCGATCGGCGCTTTCTGCGCGGATTTGACTAGAGGTCGCGGCGCACCTGCACTGGAAGCAGGGATCAAGGTTTTGACCTCGGGTCAGCGCCTGGTCATGTTTCCGGAAGGCTGGGCTTACCTCGACGGCAAGCTCGGACCGTTCAAAAAGGGTGCTGTGCGTATCGCTCGCGAAGCCGCTAACCGGCTTGGCCAGACGACCTACGTCGTGCCCGTCAACCTTCGGTACGGCAAGTATCCGGGCAGCTGGATCACAAAATTGCCGCCGCCGATCGAGTATGCGCTTGTCTTCGCGCTGTTCTTCGTCTACCGACGGGGGCTGACTATGGTGGTCGGGAAACCGATTGCCATCGATCAGTTCTCACTCGACGATGCAACCGCTACGGAAGAGCTGAAACAGGCGATCATCGCCCTGGATCCAGCCCGTGAAGAGATTGGTATTAAGGCGGCGTAAATGCCTGCTTTACAACCAGCGTGAGTCCGCGCCTCTGTGTGGCCCGGCTCCAGGCGAGTGGTACCTCTCGGGATTCGCGGTTGCGGATTCCGGGAGTCGTTAGTTTTCTGATTCTCCTGAGCGGCGCGAAGCCTGATGGCTCCGCGTTGTCGCTCTCACTCTAAACAATCCGATTAGAAGAAAGGTCCATGATATGAGCACTCTTCCCAAAAGAAACGAAGTCCCGGTCGCGTTGACCTGGGACCTCACTACGATTTACGCCAACGAGGCTGACTGGGAGAAGGACTTCGCGTTTGTCGAGTCCCAGATTCCCGTCCTCGCCGCGTACAAGGGCCGCCTGCGCCGTTCCGGTCGCACGCTGCTTGCGTTCAACAAGCTGAGCGAGTCGGTCGCCCAGATCGTCGGCAAGCTGCATACTTATGCGCACTTGCACGCCGACTCCGACACCGCCGTCAGCCACTACCAGTCCATGAACAGCCGGGTCGGCAACCTCGGCAACCAGATGGGCACCGCCACCTCGTGGGTCACCCCCGAGCTCCTCACTATCAAGCCCGAACGGCTCGAGGCCTTCATCGCCAAGAACCCCGGGCTCGAACTCTACCGTCGCGACTTCGCAGAAATCACACGCGAGCGCGCGCACTACCGCAGCCCCGAAGTCGAGGAGCTGCTCTCGCAGGCTTCCCAGCTGCACGGCGGACCGTCGGCAGTGTTCGGCATGTTCAACAACGCCGACCTGAAGATGCCCGAAGTGGCTGACGAAACCGGCGCGCTTGTTCGCATCACGAACGGCAACTGGGGCTCCAAGTGGTTGATCAACCCCGACCGTGAGACGCGCAAGCGGGCTTACGAGGCGGTGTTCGACACCTGGATGGGCTGGCGCAACACGATCGCCGCCAACTACGCCGCGCGCGTCAAGAGCGACATCTTCAAGGCCAAGGCGCGCAACTACCCGAGCTGCCGCAACATGGCGCTCGACAGCATCGACGTGCCGGAAGACGTGTATGACTCGCTGATCACCACGATCCACAGCAACCTCGACCGCGTGCACCGTTACCTCAAGGTGCGCCAGAAGATGATGGGCGTCGACCAGCTCGCCTGGTACGACATGTACGTCCCGCTCGTCGGTGAGCTGAAGTACGAGATCAGCTATGAAGACGCCCAGGCGAAGATCCTCGCCGCCGTGGCGCCTCTGGGCGAAGACTACGTCAATACTCTGCGCGACGGCTTCAACTCGCGTTGGGTCGACGTTGTCGAAAACGAGGGCAAGCGCTCCGGTGCTTACAGCTCGGGCTCGTACGGCACGGCGCCCTACATGCTGATGAACTGGCATGACACGATGGAGTCGATGTTCACGCTCGCTCACGAGGCTGGACACTCCATGCACTCGTGGCACTCGCGCACACATCAGCCCTACACGTACAGCAGTTACACGCTGTTCGTCGCCGAAGTGGCCTCGACGCTGAACGAAGCGCTCCTGGCTCACTACCTGCTCGAAGAGACCGACGACAAGAACATGAAGCGGTACGTGCTCAACAAGCAGCTCGAGAGCATCCGCAGCACTCTGGTTCGCCAGGGCATGTTCGCCGAGTTCGAGTCGATCGCTCACGCGACCGCCGAAGCCGGCAAGCCGCTCACCCCGGATGTCCTCTGCGGCATCCACAAGGGTCTCAACGAGAAGTACTACGGTGCCGTCGTCACCATCGATGACCGCATCGGCATCGAGTGGGCGCGCATCCCCCACTTCTACAACAGCTTCTACGTGTACCAATACTGCACCGGCATCGCTGCCGCGTTGACTCTTGCTCGCAAGATCATCAACGAGGGCAAGCCGGCGGTGGAGCGGTACCTGAAGTTCCTGTCCTCGGGCGGCTCCATGTCGAGCATCGAACTGCTCCGCGCGGCCGGCGTCGACATGACGACGAACGACGCGGTTCAGGGCGCCTTCGACTCGTTCAACGACTACCTCGCCGAGTTCGAGAAGCTGAGCTAAGCGGTTTTTGAACCGGACGAGCACGGTGAAAGCCGCTGTTCGTCCGGTCGGGGCGACACTTGAACCTGTGCTCCGAAGGATGGTTTGAAACCGGACGAGCGCGGTGAGTAGCCGTGCTTTGTTTGGAATCGGATGAGCACGGTGAAAACCGCTGCTTGTTCGAAACCAGACGAGCACGGCGAAAGCCGCTGCTCGTTCGGTCCTTTTTGGGGGCGTCACAGAATGTGTGCGCACCGAATTTGATACCACGCCGCGGCCGATTCTGGGCGCTACGTGTTGCAATCTGCAAACGGTCGATTGCTCGAAAGGCAGTCACCGGCTCTCTAGACGGAAGCAAAAACACATGCGCGCTATCGCAGCATTCTTCATGGGCTCCTGGGGATTGATCCTCGGCCTGTTCTTCGCCGGTTTCTTCGTCGCTACCGGTCATCCCGTGAAACCCCTCGACCATGCCCTTTGGGGCGGCTATGCACTGTTGTTCTCGAGCATCTGCTGCGTCGGAATGGGTCGTTTTATCGGTGACATCAAGTTCGGCAAAACGCTGGCCATCATCGCCGGCGCCGCCATCATCCTGGTTTTCTCGTTGCGGGTGATGGGCATTTTGCCTGTCGCCTGACTGATCGCATTGCCTAATCAGCCGGCTCAATGAGCCTGGCGGGACGTGAACGCGCTGTTCGCGATCTAAATCAACTCAGCCCTTGAGGCCTCGAGCACAATGAGTAAGGAAGACGAAAAAGACAACCAGCCCGCTAACCAGGGTCGGTATCCTGGAGCCACTCAGGCTCTGCTTCTGCTGCTCGCGATCAACATCTTCAACTACGTCGATCGGCAGATTCTCTCGGCCGTCGTGCCGATGATTCGAACGGAATTCTTCGGTCCAGGTTCAGATCCGGGTCCCTTCGTGGGCACGCTTCTGGGCTGGCTGGAGCGGATTCTGGGTTCCAACCCGGAAAACGCAATGATTGGCCTGACCGCAATGGCGTTCATGGTCACCTACATGCTGGCAGCTCCGATTGCCGGGATGCTCAACATCAAACGCTGGTGGATTGTCGCCGGCGGTGTGGCGCTCTGGAGCCTCGCTTCCGGTGCCACTGGTTTTGCCACCACATTCGGTATGCTGCTTTTGACGCGATGCCTGGTCGGCATCGGCGAAGCAGCATACGGACCCATTGCGCCTACGATTATCGCCGACATGTTTCCCCTCAAGGAACGCGGCAAGATGCTGTCCTGGTTCTACCTCGCCATCCCGGTCGGTAGCGCCCTCGGCTTCATCTTCGGTGGTCTAATCGCAGCCTGGTTGGGTTGGCGCTGGGCGTTTTACCTGGTCGTTCCGCCGGGTCTAATCCTGGCTGTCTGGGCGGCGATGAAGGTTGACCCATTGCGAGGACAGTTCGACAAGGGCGGTCCACAACTGCACAAACGCAAACTGACGCGCCAAGACTACATCGCGCTCGCGAAAAACAAGTCGTACGTGCTCAACACGCTCGGCATGGCGGCGATGACATTTGCAATCGGCGGAATGGCGTTCTGGATGCCGTCCTACATCAGCGAATTTCGCGGTGTGGGAAACCTGGCGCAAGTCAACTTGATCTTCGGCGTCATCCTCGTTGCCTCCGGTCTTGGTGCGACTCTTGCTGGGACATACATGGCCGATAAGCTGCGTGCTCGCTTCAAGGGTTCGTACTTCAGCGTCTCGGGATTGGCTATCCTCATCGGATTGCCGTTCTTCATCGCGACGCTCTACGTGCCGTTCCCCTACGCCTGGGCATGCATCTTCGTGTCGTGCTTCTGCCTGTTCTTCAATACAGGTCCGACCAACACCATTCTCGCCAACGTAACCGAGCCGGCCATCAGGTCCAGCGCGTTTGCGTTGAACATCCTGGTGATTCACGCGCTTGGCGATGTGATATCACCCCTGGTGATTGGCGTGATTACTGACGTGTTCGACAAGAACATGAACATCGCTTTCCTGGCCATGTCCGGCGTGATGGCGATTGGTGGTGGGTTCTGGCTCTGGGGTGCAAAATACCTGGAAGCAGACACCGCCAAAATTTCCGGTCCGGACGGCGAATAACCGCTCGTCATCGGAAGAACCCACCTTAGTAGAGCGATGAGTTGGAGCACACCTGCCAGGGATTTCAACCATCGCTCGCATCGCGAGAATACATGAGCGTTTGCTCGTGTGTTCTCCGATGTTTTCCGTGGCGGCTCTATTACTCTATGTCGTTGCATCAATGAGAGAGAGAGAGAGAAAGAGAGAAAACGGTGATCTCGAATCAGCAAACTGAGACGATGGCAGGCAATATCAAAGGCGCCAGCATCACCATGACCAGGAGCATTTCAGAGAAACATCAGCGAGATTTCACGTTATAAAATCAGTGTGCTACTTTTCATCTAGATTTAAATCAGCCCCCTATGCGCCTCTTCGAACGCAACGATTCTTCCGTGCCTGCGTGAATTCCAGACCACTGAGGTGACAGAGTAAACGTCTATCCAATCCCAACCGTTCATTCCCGAACAAAACCCACCAAACCGCTCTCACGATTACAGATTGATGCCTTTTCGCTGCGCGAACGCTGCGAAAAAATCTACCAGATCGCAAATCGAAGATCATGAGACGCACGTCGAGGATGTTTTAAACATGAAACTCCTCGGCTGTTTACCAACTAAGAAATTCGAACGGCAGCTCACCATGTGTTGCAAAACACAGGCAACTGTGGGTTTGAGATAGAGCATTTATAAAAACCAAAACACGAGGAGGATTCAAATGAACCCGGTCCAAACGCGATCGCCGTTCGTGATTACGTTTTTGCTTCAGGTCGACGCGATAGATTCATGGCTCGACAACGCATTGAGCGCTGCGCGTATCGTCGGCACCCGAGCGCGTCGCGCCCGAGCGCGAGTGATCGAGCTGAAGGATGAAATCGCCGAAATTTGCGACTTGATCGCATCACCTCCGGACAAACTGGACCTCTCCAGGTTCACTGAATACGCCGACTTCGACGCTGGTCTCGTGTTCGCCCCCGAACTCGCGAAGCGCGCCGACGCCGGCATCCAGGATCTCGGTTCGGCAATCCAGGACGAACTTGTCAGAGTGGCGCGAGCGCATAAGAAAGAGCTGGGAGCGAAGCTCCTCAAAGGCAATCCCGGCGACCAGGACAGCATGACGATCTGGGAACAGATGTCGGCATGCGACTGCATCGAGGAAGTCGGATCCACAGTTTATCGCCTGGCGGAAGCCTCTCGCATTCTGTTTCAAACCGAGTTTCTGAGGGTGCTCCGACAAGTCGCGACGCCCGCAACGCCGGCGCCTGAAGTTCCCGCTCCCCGCCACACGGGAGACAAGTAACCAACAAGTTTTCCTTGCTTCACCAGTAGCAAAAACCGAGCAGCAAAAAAAACAATCCCCGCCACTACTAGTGGTGCCGTCCAGTTCAGAAAGCAACGAGGTCCATGAGCAAGATCACCACAGAAATCTGCAAAATTGAGTTGAACAAACGTTCACCAATCGAGGGACAAAAGAGTCCTGCGGATTGGAAGCGCATCACGAAAAACGGCACCGCGAAGACCGCCATCGTGCGCATCTTCCAACACCGCACCCGTCCGTTATTCGGAATTGTGACAGACCAAAACGACCAAATCACCACGGTGAAGTTCACCGATTTGCTCGGCACAGCAAAACAGATCGCCGCCGAATCGACCGCAGGCGCGACCGATTCCATCGCTCAAGCGGAAGCCGCAGACTCTACAACCGACGACACCACTGGAGGTGCCGCACGTCAACCCGGACAAGCGGCCTCGAACGGCAAAGTCAGCGCCGACGAGTTCGTGTTCGCGGTGTGCGAACGAGACAACAGGCGAACGACCTTCGCCATCTGCGACAAAGATTTCTGGCGAGCAAACCACTATTTGAGCGACCTCGGATGTGGTGACTTGCTCGACGGACTGTTGCCACCAGGAACTTCCGTTGCGTCCGAAAACCAGTACAGCTCAAAGATGAAGCGCAAAGAACTCTACGAGTTTCTGCTCGCCCAGGGCTTCCTGGACGACGAGCGATTCACTACGTTCATGGACGGCTACCAACCCGACTGCGACTGAGCGATAAGTCGTCGCGAAATTAGTCGATGTCGCTGCAGTGAAACATCCTGCCCCGCGTCAATCACCTCTTCTGCGGAAAGGGCACTCCATGCCCTTTCCCTTCGCACTCAAAACTACTACACATTGTCGTTTAACGATCAGAAAAAAAATTTGGGTCACGAAAGTTACTAAAAGCAAATGTGCCCGCGCGAAACCGAATCTTTCAAAGAAAACTCTCTTTCTTGAAACCTAACCCTACGTGAAATAGATTCGGTGCACCGAAGACTCCCGAGCTGAACCATAGGTCCAGCCCGGGTTTTGTCTCCGTCAAAAAGTTATGCCGGAACTAGCGACGAGGCTCGAGAATCCACCCGAGCACAACCGCTGCAAGCAGGAGACCAACCATCGTGGGCATTTTCCACGGGCTGTTCCACAGCGGAATCGCTATAAAAGCGAGGACAGTCCAGCCAACCATCAGAGCTTCGATGGGGCGGACGCGTGAGAGCCAATTGAGTTTCATTGCTGATTCTCTAGTTTGTTTTACGGACGGCGGCACCATATTTGGTGGCGCACGTGTTCGGATTAAAAAATTACTTCAACAACAGCGCTTCGAGACGATCGGCTTGACCGTTGAAGCGATTGATGTCGACATTGCCCGTTATGCCTGCGACGGTGCCGTTTTCCGTGAATTGCCAGAACGTCCAGAAGTCCCAGGGCTTGGGAACACGCGGACGAGAAGCGGCCGTGTAGTGCGCCAACCAGAGCGGGTAGTTCTTCAGACGCGAGTCGTTTTTCAAAACATCATCGGCGAACGAAGGGCTGAGATAAACGATGGGATGCACATTGTCACCCAGTTTTGCCCTCAGACCGTCGATGAAACCAACGATCAGATCGACGCTCTGCTTGCCGTTCAAACGCGACCAATCGCTCGGCACTTCGGTGTCGATAACGGGCGGCAAATCGCCGGGTTCGACGCTGCCGAGCACGCGGGCGAAGTTGTTGATTTGCGCGGTGAGGTCGGTTCTCGGCCTTAAGAAGTGATAAGCACCGCGACGGATGCCATTGGCTTTCGCTTCTTTCCAGTTGGTCTTGAATTTCGAATCGACAAAAGTGGCGCCCTCAGTCGCTTTCATGAAAGCGAAATCGACACCCTGCTGACGCACCATAGCCCAATCGATAACACCTTGATGGTGACTTACGTCGATTCCCCATGGTGTTGCCAGCGATACCATATTCTGAGCAGTTCCGACTTCCGGCGACCACACGAGACCCTGTCGGCTCCCTCTGTTATTTCCATTTTGTCTATGGTTTGCCGGCATTGTCAAAGTTTTGGATTTTCTAGCCATGTGGCTCAAACCTTGCGTTTCACCCAGCTTTCCGATGACGAGCGAGCGCCGACAGCGGATAAAGCCGAATGGATTTACAGGAAAACTAGTTGGATAAAACGAGCGGTGATGGGGTCTCAAGAGAAAGAAGGAAAATGACATCACACACTGTCTAATTAGAGTATGCAGGCTCAAGGCCTTTAGCTGATTTTTACGATTCGCAATTTACTGACAACGCTGGTCACGAACCTCAAACGAGCGCCATTTGACCGATCCGGGCAAAATTGAAGCCGCCAAAGAAAATCGAACAGGTTTGCGGTTTACATATCGCTAGTTTGATAAATCCAAAACGATAGAGATAAGCGCGGCTCTCGCAACGTGTTGACAACGCGAAACAGTGCGCCACCACTGGCGGTTCACGCGCCTGCGCTAGATATTACCTCGACGTGATCAGAAGTTTATCGATGAGCGATTTTGTCTTGACAATATCGAAAGCCGGGAGCCGTAGTCGAGAACCGCATGAACAGCGCTTGGCGACACCTGCAAATAAATGGCTGTAAAGCTTTCTATCGCACAACTTTGTTTGTAACTTGAGATCGATATTTATTTTTAAAACTAATTTGAGTTCATCGACCAAGAAGACTCCAAATACGCCCCGCAGCCAGAACGCTCAACCCGGTTTCTTACCGCTGGATGCGCTCGCACGTGAACGGCATTGCGCTGTTTGCTACGACGCCACCCACGGATTCTTGATCGGAGCACGTTCACAAACCCAGTCAGTGACTCGGGTTTGGGTTTCAGCGGGACACGAACACAATGGTGACTTATGGCAGAAACAAACTACTGCCGGAAATCTAGCTTTACTGATACGGACTGGGAAAAGATCTACGAGGTCGCTTTTCGTCCCGATCAGCGCACACCGCTGAGCCAACTTCACGAAGGTCTCAAGAGCGGTCAGTTATTACTCCACAGAAGTTCCAATGGCGAAGGACTTCTCTGTTTCTCGGTTACAAACATTCTTCCAACAGTCGCTTTGCTGGCTTATCTCGCCACTGATCCGACAAAACGTTCGAGCGGCATCGGCTCCAAGCACATGAAGGCGTTAATCGCTGAGATTCGTGCTGACCATCCGAAACTGCTCGGCATGTTCGCTGAAATCGAATCGACTCGCGAGAAAGGCATCTCCGAAGAAGAGCGCAAACACAGAAAGCGCCGACTGGCTTTCTATCACCGTCTCGGCTTCAAACGCTACAACGCCAGATACACGATTCCGAGCTATGACCCCAGCGTTCCCGATGAAGAAGGCGACCTGATCTGGCTCGACTTCAACACCGGAACACTAGGCTGCGACGCAGTTGCAGGCATCATCAAAGAAATCTACGTCAAGGCGTATCTCCTCACGGAAACCGACAATCGCGTAGTCAGCGTTCCTGTCATCACCGGTGATGTAGCGGCTTGCGAGCTACCCGATGATACCGCAGCGGCTCCTGCTGATGCGACTGCATCGACTACTGCCGATGACACGGCAGCGGCTCCTGCCGATGCGACTGCATCGACTACTGCCGATGACACGGCAGCGGCTCCTGCCGATGCGACCGCACCTGCTTCGTCGGTCACAGTCGAACCATCGACAAGCGCAGTTGATGCTGTTCTTGAAGTTGCAAAACCGATGGCTGGAAGTGAAGCGAATGTTCCTCTCACGATGGACGCGAGCGCAGATGCATCATCGCCAGCGAGCATTAGTGCTCCGGCTCACGCATCCACGCCTGCGACCAAACCAGAAGAGTGACAGCGCTGTTCGAGTTCGAAAACAATTCGAACCAACATCGAATGGCTCACCGCGCGTACTCAAGGTCAAATCTGGACAAACGAGAGAAGACTAAAAATACCCTGACGATTACTATTTCCACCCACGAGGTTGAGGTAATGACTGTAAGAGTGTTTTATGTTGAGGTGCATCGGGCTTGGAACTCAGTTCCAATCACCGATGCACCTCTCTCGCTTGTCCTTTTCGGTCCGCGCCTACTAAACCTTGTCGTCGGGTTCAGGTTTCGGAGCGCGTTTCTTTTTCTCTGGACTGCTTTTGTCTGGCTTGCTCTTATCCGCGGAGTCGCACGGCTTACAAGGAGTACTGCCCGATTTGCCTGTTCCACCCTTAGTTTCCAGAGCGCAGCACATACATTGCAGAAAGCATTTGCAGAGGCGCCAAAGAAATTCGAAGCATATTTTCAGCACTTGCCAGATGCAGCGGAACACCGCAACGAGTATGTTTTGGATGATATCGATATAAATTTTGATAAACGCATCGGGTTTGACGTCAGCGATGAAACCAATAATAGCGATCAAGAAGATTGGCAGGAGCAGCGGCGTTAGAACGTTGATTAGAAACCATTCCATATGTTTACCTCAATAAATTTGTTGGTGTGCGGCCGAGCACGCAGCGAAAAATTCGCCGTCAATTAGCTCGAAATCGCGGAAGAGTGATGGATGTGAGCGGAAAGAACCTCGTACAAGATTTGGAAGTAACGCCAAACCTTATCGAGTCTTGCGCGCCTGAACAAAACGCCGAATTCTTGTGTTAGCCCGTTCACTTGCGGCTTGTAGACCGGGTTTATGGGATTCATCGAAACTATACACGCGGTCTATCCCGGCCGTTTAATGCAAGAATCTGCAGTTTTTCCAAATAGCGATCAAGACTCGCGAAGTTATCGCGAACTCCGACTTTCCTCTGGTATTCTAATCACGCACAGATTACTGAAAGTTGCTGGAGCAATCGTGTCACCGTCGGCAATTGTTTTGAGAATAGTCCTTCTGGTCGCCGCCTTTTGCGTGTTGATCGCAATCTTCGCGTTTGTGCTGAAACTTGTGTTCCTGGTAGCGTCGTTGTTAGGCATTGCCTTGTGCATGATCGCTGCATATTTCATTTTTAGAAAACTATTTTTTCCATCCGCACTAGAAGCCGACACGCCGCGCGAATCCAAGCTTCGTTGCGAGGAAGGCGTTGTGCCGATGTTTCGCGAAGAACCGAAAGTTCGTCAGCTCGTCGACAAATCAATGGCAAGCTTGCCGAAAGACGTGATCAAGATCGATGGCGAGGCCGATGTTTCGGTACTCGAGGAGAGCGATATTGCGTTGCGGATCAAGGTCAAATCCGGCGATCACAAAGGGCGGATCGGATGGGTCGACAAGTCGTACGTTACAGGCTACTCACAAAAGCGCTGACTGATCCTCGCTAACCGCGGTTGCAATGTTTGGCGCAACACAGAATTGTGATATTACAGGTAACGAGACGTTAACGCCTCGCCCAAACCGTGCAGTGGGCAGGCGATTGCAGACTGTTCCAGGTTGCCAATCTTAACAATCTCAAAACCTCAAAATCCAGTTGATTGCAGAAGACTAATTTAAAGCATAGCTTCTCAAGTAGATTTCAGATACTTCTTCTTGAGAGAGTTTGATGTCTTTCACATCTGTTTTTTTCCGAGGAGTCTTCAGTTAAACAATCCTGACTTCTGGTTTACAGGAACTGATTCAATCTACCGCGCGTAGATCGATTTATCATTGTGAAAGCATCGTCACCACATATGGTGGCTGTCGTGCCGTCATTTACGGCTGTCAATCAATCTCACCTGCCTCAAAGTTTCCAGTCTCACCGCGTTAGACGCATCGAAGACTCCTCGCACGGAAACTCAAGGCTATTCGTAGAGGTAGCACTATGAACAAGATTCTACCGGTGCTTGTCGCTGGACTGCTGCTGCTTTTCGGTTCCCTACCGGGTGCCAATGCGCAGTCGATTCTTCCGGTCAAGCAAGCAGACGTTCTGCTGGACGCGGGAAACTCAGCTACTCAAGCTGTTTCTGTAACGTTAATCGCCGACACCACTGCCATCGAGGCCGGCAAGCCGTTTCGCATCGGCGCCGACTTCTCGCTGCAGCCCGGTTGGCACATTTACTACCAGGATCCTGGTGATTCCGGCATGCCGACAAGCGTCGACATCACGGTGCCTGAAGGGTTCAAAGTCGTCAAAGTGGAGTGGGAAAAACCCAAACGCTTTGACGAAAACGGTTTCGTCACGTACGGCTACTCGGGTAAAACCGTGATCTCCGTCACCGTGATGCCGCCGGACAATCTCAGCCCGGGCGCTTCTATCGCTTTCGACGCCAAGATTTCCTGGCTGGCGTGCAAAGACAGTTGCATTCCAGGTGACACCACCAGCAGTATCACGCTGCCGGTCGCTTCTGCAACTGTCGCGGCACTAGCCGATAACCAAACCAGTTTTTCCGGCGTCGGTTTTACCGGCGACGTCAAGAAATTGGGCGGAAAATCGGCTCTCGATCAGGACCTCAAGCCAAACGGCGCGAGCGAAGTTCAACATGGTTTCTGGATGAGCATGCTTCTCGCCTTCATCGGCGGGATGATTCTCAACCTGATGCCGTGCGTATTGCCGGTAATTTCGCTCAAGATCGTGCGCTTCGTTCAAGAAGCCGGTGAGAGCCGAGCGACAATTGCCCGACTGGGTTTCGCCTATTCCGTAGGCACCGTGTCCACTTGCGTGGCACTCGCTGTCGCCGTCATTCTGGCCAAGTCGCTTGGCTACACTGTCGGCTGGGGCTTCCAATTCCAGGAGCCGCTCTTCCTGGTCGGCATGACGACGCTTCTGACCGTGATGTCGCTCGGTCTGTTCGGCGTCTTCTTCCTCCAGGTCCAGAGCGGACAGGGTCTGGACAAACTGGCTAACCGCAAGGGTCTGGCTGGTGCGTTCTTCACCGGTGTGGTCGCGACGATTCTGTCGACGCCCTGCACTGCGCCGTTCCTCGGCAGCGCCATCGGCTTCGCCTTTGCGCAACCATGGTGGGTGATCATCGCGATCTTCTTCTCCGTGGGCTCCGGTCTCGCCTTCCCATACTTGATGCTGTGCCTCAATCCGGCCTGGATGAAGCTTCTGCCGAAGCCGGGCGTCTGGATGGAGCACTTCAAGCAAGGCATGGGCTTCGTGCTCCTGGGCAGCGTGATCTGGATGTTGTATGTGCTCGGTCGACAGGTCGGTCCGGATGGCGTCGCCGCAACGGTGGCGTTTCTCCTGGCGGCATCGTTCGGCACATGGCTCTACAACAGCCTCGGCGGCTTCGACGCTTCGCGCAAGCGCAAGCCGGTACTGGCGGCGGTGGCACTCGCTATCGCGGGCAGCACAATGTACTTCTTGACCTACCCTGCCGTCAAAGGCGGAAACTGGGTCTCGAGCTCCAGCAACCAAACCGGTGGCATCGTCTGGGAGAAGTTCTCCAAGGACGCTGTCGACAAAGCACTAAACGAAGGCAAGGTCGTGTTCATCGACTTCACCGCCGAGTGGTGCCAGACCTGCAAGTTCAATGAGGCGACCGTACTTGCCGGCACCAGCATCCAGGATGCGGTGAAGAACAAAGGCGTCGTTGCTCTCAAAGCGGACTGGACAAACGGTGGCATCGAAATCACCGAAGTGCTCGCCAAGTTTGGTCGAGCCGGAGTTCCGCTGTACGTGGTCATGAGTCCGCATCGGCCGACCGAGCCAATCGTTTTGCCGACCATCCTGACCACCCAAATGGTCCTCGATGCGCTGGAACAAGCCTCCCGCCCATAAAGCCAAGGGCGACCAGCTAACAACGAATCTCCGAACGCCAAGGCGTGTCTGGTGAGGCACGAGTAAGTCGCTTGAATCAAGCGCGCCTCATCTCACACGCCAGCGTCCGGACATACCGACTACCGCCATTCCGGCGCCGTCGGAGTCAACCCGTTGATGCAAAAGTTCGGTGCGTACCTCGCATCGACAGAATTTCCCCGGCATCAACTGCAGTGTCATTGAGACGGGAGGCAACTCTCGGATCACTGGACAGCTGCAGCAAATAAGAGAAAAATCAAATGAAAAGTCTCATCAAGTTCGCAATGTTGTTCGCTCTGGCCGTTGGCCTGGCGTTCATCCCCGCAGTCAGCAACTCCCAGACTCTCGCCCCCCAAGCCGAGAAGAAGGTCGAAGTGAAACAGCTCGACGACGCCACGGCTGTCGATACCGAGATGAAGAACGCCAAGACCCTCGTCCTGGTCGACTTCACCGCCGCCTGGTGTGGTCCGTGTCAAATGCTCAAGCCCAAGATCGAAGCGCTCGCCCAGGAGTTCAAGGGCAAGGTCGTGTTCACAAAGATCGAGCACACGGTCGCCCCCGGCTTGATCACGCAGTATGGCATTCGTGCCTTCCCGACCGTGAAGATGTTCGAGCCCGGCGGCAAGGAAGTCTCCCAAGTGGTCGGCAACCTCTCACTGATCGATCTGCGCAAGTGGATCCAGGGCGAGGTCGACAAATTCGACGCCGCCCAGAAAGCAGCGCAGCCCAAGCCCCAGAAGCCGTAAGCTGGACTGCACCGCGCAGCCCGAGACGCGTCCACGCGTAACCGAGCTCGCAAACAGCGGCCCGAGCCGCGATGCTTTTGCCGCGGTCAATCTGTAGCGCGCACTGCAGCCATCAGGCTTCAGAACGCGTCGGCTACAGCGATCAATACCGCCGAAGCCGCCCTGGCTTCGAGGATCGAGAGAGTAGGCCGCTATAGAGCGCGCCCAAAAATCCTTAAGTGCACATCGATACTCAAACAGAGTCGTTGATGCGTGACACCAGGCCCGATACCAGGGAAGGTAGCGCCTTAGGGTTCGAAAGGAGTTCACGGTTGAACCCCTTTCGATTTTGCGCTTTTCTTGCTACTTGAAGTAGTAATCACGGGGTGGTGAATAGCGGTGGTGAGATTGCCCCCAATTTTCCTTAGGTTGTTTAAACCGGTTGTTGATTTTGTCCAACCAGAGAACATCATCGAAACACGGACTGACACTAACTTTGAGCCGATGTGGTATCACTCCAGGGTTTGTTGTCGATTCATTGATTCAACCAAGGTGGATCGAAAACACTGGGTTTCGGGACACAAGCACCGCAAAATTCTGACGCGCTCAACGCAAACATTACGTTTCCGGTCTCGCCTCGGCTGCCTAAACAGAATATGGAGATCGTCGAAACTGCCAAACTGATAATCCAAACACTCTCAAACCAACACTAGATGCCAGTTTCCAAGGCACCAGCTAGTCAGAAGTGCAATTCACAAAATCAACGCTACGACGATTCAAGGGAAGAGAAAAAAAGAATCATTAGGGGCTACGCAAATGGAATTTAAAATTCAAAGAGCCGAAAACGCCTAGTGGAAGCCGGTTTCAAGAGGCACAAGATTCTCTCCCGCGAGCGAAAAATCACATAGCACTGCGGCTTGAGTCGCACGACGCGGCGCTGTTGAATCGTGTGGCGCGGTCGTACGAATCGCATAACGTGGTCGCATGAAATCGCATAGCGCTGCGGTCGAGTCGCGTGGCGACGCGGCATGAGTCTCGTGCCGACGTGGCATGAGTCTCATGGCTAGGCATAAGTTGCATGTGAATTGGGCGGCACGGCAAATCGATCTGTTCTAAATTCATGGGCGCGATATTTGAATCGGGTAGCGATGCGCGAGCCGCGTTAAACGTACTTGACAGGACTCTCTTGGCAAACCCTTGTCGTCAAGAGGGGCAGACCGTTAGTTGTTGAGATCCGCAAATATCAATATCACTCGGAGCTGATACATGCTGTCAAGGTAACAACCAGGCAGGCAACAACGGTCGCTCACAGAGGCAGTCAAGAGAAGGGTTTCGCGGTTTCTAAAAGAATGGAGAAAGTCTTTAACTTATTGCTGATGCAGAAGTTCTTTGATCTTTGGTAGTTAAGAATCCACTTGTTTTTCACAACCCCCTATCTCAATAGAAGGAAGAAATACTTCCAGCCGCACCTGAGTCCAATTCAATCCAACACTGCTGCAGTTTTGTGCGCGAACGATCTTCGTTTGCTTGCATGGAATCTGATGCGGTGTGAATTGAGCGCACGTTTCGGCTAGAGGATTTTCCTCGTTCCGGGTGACTGGCGTTATGAATGCAAGCAAGTTTTCTACCTGTGTCGGCTGCTCTTGCGGTCGTGCAGCTTTTATCCGTTTTGCTTCGTGCAAGACTTCAATGTTCCAGGAAAACTAACAATGAAGAAAATTCTAGACTACGTCGTGAGACTGTGGCAAAGCGTGCTTTTCCGCAAGTCTCTCGTTAACTTCGGCGTGTTCTTCGCTGCGATTCTCGTCTTCTCTTTCCTTACCAGCAACCACATCATCACGCGCACACCCGAGCGCATCGTACCTCCGACCTACTCGACTTTGATCGAACAGGGAAAGGTGATGCCCGCGGTGGACCTCGAACAGCTCTTGCGTTCAGGCTCTAAGGACGTTGAAGGACTTGTGTTCTTCGACGGCATCAAAAGCGTCGTGGTACTCGGTAATGGCTTCGAGAAGGACCGCATCGTCGTTCAAGCCGACACTGATGAAATGCGCAAACTCGCGAAGAGCGCCAACATCAATGTCGCGGAACAGCCCTCAGCACTGGAAGACGGCACCCTCCTGCCCGGATGGTATACGTTTGCAGTGATCGGATTCGTCGTTTGGTTCGGGTGGCTCTTGTTTGCCCGACGCGAGAATAAGGAGGAGCCGAGCCGGTTCCGTGTGATTGTCGAAGGCACGCCTCGTCTGATTGACGAGATTGTCGGTGCCACCAAGATGAAGCGCAGCAAATTCTTTGTTGTGCTGGTCGTCGGGCTACTGGCGGTTAATGCCCTCGGCTTCTTCACTCGCATCTATCACGACAACAATCTCATGGCTTTGCCGCCGGAGATTTCATCGGTCGCCAAAGTTCAGCCATGGCAGGCAACTCGCCATCTGGACACGCGCTCTTCTGAGTTCTTGCGCGTCACTACGGTGAAAGAGCTCAACGCCGTCTACATCATCATCAATTCGACCACGCCGCCTGCTGGCGTCAAGGTCGATCCGGCCGACCCGAACAAGGTGTTCACGGTCGAGCGGACGGTGTTGTTTCCGCGCACTGCGGAAGGCAAGACGGCATTCGACACGTTCGTCGCCCAGTTGGCGGAGAAGAAGGTCGAAACCAAGACGGTCGATCCTGTGCGCAACACCAGCTACATCGAGAGCCTGACCTCGACCGGTCGTAACACCATGCTCGTGCTGCTACTCGCCGCCATCATCGTCGGCGGGTACACGCTGCACAGCTGGCAGGCATGGAAAGACGAAGAGGCTCCGAAGCCCAGCAATCGGGCTGTCGGTGCCGGTGGCAGCGTCTACAAGGCCTACCAGACGGCGGAAGTCGAAGTGCGCGATGAAGATCGCAAGACCTTCGAAGACGTCGCCGGCTGCCAGGAAGCGATTGACGAGCTGCGTGTCGTCGAGAAGAAGATCCGCCGTCCGCGGCTCTACAAGGTCTTCGGCGCTCCGGTTCCCAGCGGTGTTCTGCTCTACGGTCCCCCAGGTACCGGCAAGACCCTGCTTGCGCGCGCGCTGGCAGGTGAGATCGGCGGTCACTTCGAAGCCATGTCCGGCTCGCAGTTCGTGGAAATGTACGTCGGCGTGGGCGCCAAGCGCGTTCGCGAAGCGTACACCCGCGCCCGCACGGCCGCCCGCAAAACCGGTCGCATCTCGATCGTCTTCATCGACGAAATCGACGCGATCGCGAAGAAGCGCGGCTCCGGCGAAGGTGGCGGTGACAAAGAATACGAGCAGACGCTCAACGAGCTGCTCGTGCAGATGAACGGCTTCGGCAACCACGGTCTTGTCTTGACCATGGCCGCCACCAACCGCCTGGACATCCTGGACGATGCCATTCTGCGTCCGGGTCGATTCGACATCAAGGTCAAAGTGCCGAAGCCCGACAAGAAGGGTCGCGCGCAGATCTACGGTGTGTACCTGAAGAAGCTCAAGATCGTTCTGCCTGCAGGAACGCCTGAGCAGATGGTCGTTTCGCACGCCAAGATGCTGGATGATCTGGCTCGTCGCAGCCACGACTTCTCCGGCGCTGAAATCGAAGGTGCCATCAAGAACGGTGCCACGATTGCAGTCGAGCGTCAGTTCGGTAACGTCACCGAAGACCTCACCGACGAGCAGATGGAAGAGTACAAGGCGCTGGCGATCATCACCGTCGACGACCTCAACCTCGGCGTCGACAAGATGGCGTACGGCACCCAGATCAAGTCTCGCGTCCGCACGGACAAGGAGCGCTGGGCTACCGCCGTGCACGAAATCGGACACGCGACCATCCCCACCGTCCTTGGTGGCGATCCGGTCAACCGCATCACCATCGTGATGACGGACAAGTCGCTCGGTCTGATGGACAGCTCGCCTGAAGAAGGTGAGCGCTACGACTGGACCGACGTTCAGTTCACCATCCGGCTGCAGACGATGCTCGCCGGTCGCGCGGCCGAGAAGATTCTGCTCAAGAAGATCTCGACTGGCGCAAGCAACGACTTCGAACGCGCAAGCGGTCTGGCGCGCCAGATGGTCGGCGTGTACGGCATGTCGAAGGAATTCGGCGTCAAGTCGCTGCCGCTCGATCAGCATGGTTTCCCGGTCTCTAAGGTCGGTGAGATTCTGCTCGACAAGTTCAACGTGGCCTGGGGCAAGGTGGTTGACGACTCAGAAGCGTCTACCGATGTCATCATCAAGGCTCACGCGGCACAGATCGAAGCCTGCGCAAGGGCCCTTTACGAAGAGGAGACCTTGACGGGTGATGAGTTCCGCCGGATCTGGGCTGCTCACGCGCCCAAACCGGATGCCACTGCCGGCGGTGACGCTGTCGTTGAAGGCGCTAACGCTGCTGGCAACGACGCCGGCGGCGACGCTACTGGTGGAGCCGCCGAAGGCAGCGCTCCCCAAGGAGAGGTGAAGTAATTATGGCATCCCGAAAAATTCTGCAACTCAGATTGCCGGACCCGGGCGAACCGCTCTGCAGCGGTCCGGAGTTCGTCACGGGACGCGGACAGCACCTCTTCCTGAGCCACTATCACACGGTAGTGACTGTCAAGAACGTCCGTCCACGTTCTTGGTTCGGCAACGCCGAACTCGCTCTAGAATGCACTGTTACCATCAACGGTCAGCAGTACGAGATTCAGCAATTCGCACTGGGTGAGGACGATCTCGGCAAGACTCTGTTCTGCGCGGGATTCCCTTGCCTGACGATCACTGGTCTTACACCCGACATCGGCGACGTCACCGTCACGATCTCGGAAATCGTCGAACCATGCGATCCCGAGAGCTGCCCCTGGATGTAATTCAAGAGTAACTCCAAGGCGGGGAACAAGATCGGCTGGCATCACCTGTGGTGTCAGCCGATTCCTGGTCGCAGATTGGGAGCCTTCAGAGCGCGTTGCTCTGGAGGTTTTCAATGAAGATAATTTCTACTATTCCATATCGTTTTAAAACAAAATCACAAAATTGGAGCAGCACAGGTCAGCTAACGTCACTGTTCGCACTTTACCCAACACCTCAACTAGAATTCGCCAGCCCTTTTCTAGCTGAACGTGACCCCAGTGAGATCATCCATCTCGATTTCTTAAGTGCTGACAGCAATTCACCTTTGGTCAGGACAAGTTGAACGCAGTGGTTTGTTTGAAAATCAATCGCAGTTGGTATGACGCGGCTGGCAAATCATCCTTTGGGATGATGGCCGCCTGGTTGATGTGCCCCAGGAACGGCTCTGGCTGGGGCGATCATTGATACCTCCAGAAGTTCTTTCTGCCCGGCGTACTCATCCTTTTGATTTTTGGGGTAGTCACAACAGTAATTCAGCAGCGCTGCCAGTTGAATAGAACTGATCGCTGGAACTACCATCAGGCATCTTTCCTCACACACCGCACTCAAGGCACTCACAAAGTTTTTCCAAAGCACTGAAACCAGCACAGCACTCCCAAAAATCGCAAGTCGCGACGAAAGTGTTACCGGATCAGTGAATTCTTGCAAATAATTCCGTTTCAACTTCGCGAATCAGTCCTGATGGGCTCGCGTAAGCCGTTTTTTTTTGCGACATCCACCACCACAGGAGAATAAACATGCATGACCAGGTCGTGAGCCTTGGCTCAAACTCAATCTCGATTTCTGTTGAAGCACTCGCTGCGGAAAGTTATCCCGATCTCATCAAGGCGCGCCGCGCCGGCAAAAAGTATCAGCCGGTCGTCGGCAACGAGCGCGCAATTTCGGTCTCTTACAAGGATCTGCTCGTTGTAACAAGGTTCCACGGTCGCCCCTTCGGGCCTGTCGCGTCGGCAATCGACAAGAGACTGGGCGGCTCGCTCGAACAAGCTGTCGAGAATTCCTCGTTCCGAGCTCGTCAGGGCGAAACGATGATATTCGAACTCGAAGCGCGTGGACTGGGCTCAGGCAATGCTCGCCGCATACTCGTTATCGGTCTGGGCGATCCCGCTCTCTGCGGACAATTCGTCTACTGCGGTTTGATTGGCTGCGTCATCGAGGAGTGCATCAATCTCGAACCGGAGCAGGTTATTCTCCTGCTGAACGACTTGCAGGATAACAACATTCGCGTCCAGGAAGAGAACTTCGCCAGGGTGCTCTCCTGCCGGGTCGCGCATCACCTGTCCACGCAAGCTGAGCATGGACATCTTAAAAAGATCCGGCTAGTCGTTGCTCCCGATGTGAAAGATCGAGTGGAAGCCAGTTTCACGGCAAGGCAGTCGGTCTGTCAGATTTGTTCCAATCCCAATCTCTGACTTCAATGCTGTCCGGCACCACGGATAGTACCACTTCCAGCCTACAAAGTGAGGTTTAACAATGTCAAAAAGCAAACAGAAGAGCAGATTTGAGTTCGAGGGCTTGCCAATTTCTTTCCTCGTCAACCCACTGTTCGGCAAAAGTCCGGATAGTCTGGCAACAGTCAAAACAGATCTACTCGTGCTCGACCTTCACGAGCACATGCGGCTCGGCGGCGGTCCAAAGGACATAGATAATGTCCTCAATGGGGCAATCGCTCGTGCAATCAAAGAGCATAAGTTCGCCGGCGCCCTCGGTGACTCAATCCTCGTTCAGCATCCGTCTACAACCATTGGTAATGTCCTGGTCGTAGGTGTGGGAAAAGCCGGACAATTTAAGAGATCCACACTTTGCGGTTTCATTCGCTTCGTGATCGAGACCGCAATGCGTCTCGGTGCCCAAAGAGTGACATTGCCTGTCTTCCCGGGACGTCTGGAAGAGATTAGCGTGTCCGGCACGCTGGCAGTGATTCGTTGCCGCGCAGCACAGTTCGCCAGCGCTCCGGATGGACTGGGCAGTCTCAAGGAAATCGAGTTTCTCTGCGCACCCCAAGCTCGGCGCCTGGTCGCTGAAGGACTCGAAGTCGCAGAGCAGCTTTGTCATTCGTGCAGTGCTCCCAAAATCGCCTGAAACTTCCAAGGAACAGTACCATGTCTAAGAAAAACACCACGCTTCAGTCCATCCGCGTCTCCACGATCAAGCATCAGTTGAAAGCGCTCACCAGCCAGGTCGAAGCCATCAAGACGCTCGATTGCGAGCACCACGAAGGCATCGATCTGGGGGCAGATCCGGAGAGCGTCAACATCCTCTCCTTTTCGCGGCGCCTGGCCTCGAGAGCCGAAGTGATCGTGAACAAGGCCGCAGCGCGTGATGTCCAGGGCGTCGCCTCGCTTCTCGACAAAATGCGCAACGACGTGACCTACTTGAACGAGCATGCCGGCTCGTTCAAACTGCACGCTACGACCCGCGCAGACGAGCATCTCAAGGAGATGTTGCCCGGCGGAGGCGACCAGGTTCTGATCAGCGACACCAACACCGCCAAGCTGGGCAACTCCAGCTATGCGCAAGCAGGCTTGAGTTGTTTCCACGCGGAGACCAACCAATTCCGCACATTTGAATTCCAGGTTCTGGCGCTGGTCTACCTGGCGCTCGAGATCGCCTACTTCGCCGCAGACGAGGTCGGCGTCAAGCCCATCACGCTTCCTGCGAAGACGACTGCGTAACCGGTTATGTCACACGGGAAGCGGCAAGTTCGAACCTGCCGCTTCCCTTTTCTTCGTGCACATTCACAGAGATGTTCCGCGATGCGGAGAACAACGATCGCATCGTTGCAACCTGAGAGTTCCAAAAATCGTTAGAGCGTGAGTTGTGACCTAGGCTTCGAAACCACCTCATAATTTAGCTTTTATTTTTTATTTTTTAAATTCAATCCGACATTCAATAGTAGAAAGAGTCCGAATTACAAAACAGAAAAATTTCAGCTAACGACAAGAAAAATGCGGGGAGAGAGGGGCCGCGCACTGTGTACGCACAGCGGCAGCCGCCTCTCTAGTCCCCGGACCCTCAACCTGCGGTTTTGAAGACCGCCGCTCTGCCGATTGAGCTACGCACCTGGAGAGCCACATCAGCCCTCCCCGGGGTTACCGAGAGCGCGGCCACTTCCGGACGAAGCGCACGTCGACACCACCGCCGTAGTTGATCTTCATGCTGCCCTCCTTGCTCGTCCGCACTTCGTTGGCGATCATCACGACTTCGCCGCCGACCTTGGCGCTGCAACCGACGCACAACTCCGTCTCCGGCAACGCTTCCATGCGTTCTTCCGGAATCACATTCCCGCAGAGCCTGCAGATCATAACGTCTCCTTTGTACCAGGACAGGAAAGGGTAAAACCCGCATGAGCGGGAACAAGCGCGGAGGGACTCGAACCCTCAACCTGCGGTTTTGGAGACCGCCGCTCTGCCAATTGAGCTACGCACTTGTAGCACTACCGATCACGACACTACCGACGGTGCCGATTCGCTGTTTTCGAGGAAGCGCTGACGGCTTCCCACAACGAGGAACGGCAGCCCGAACAAGACGAACCCGATGGGCGCGGCGTATCCCTCGACACTAAACGGCAGCTGGGTGTACACGGCGCACAGAACGATCGCGGCACCGAATGCGGTCGCGGATACGCCGACCATGATGTTCAAGGTCGACGGGGGCGCGTATGGATCGTTGTAGCTGCAGATGCCGGCAAACGACGCTGCCAGCGCAACGATTCCCAGTACCACGACTGCGCAAAACACGACATACAACATGAGTCACCTGATTTTGGTTAAGGATTCAAACGAGATACGTGAGTTTAAGTCCAAGCGTGACGACGCCTGGTTCAAAACAATGAGGGCGGATATGCATTGCACAGTCCGCCCTCAAGACGACTGGGAGGTCGAGGACCTCCCGGGTTTACAGCGGACGGATGTGCCGACGCGAAACCGACGAGTGGACACTGATGCTGCGCCGAAAGCTTGGGCGGTCAAACAGCGTCGCGACGCTCTCGCCATGCACTTCGAGCGAACGGTTAACCGCGGCCAGCTCGTCGCTGTCGCTGTAGTTCCGGGCGCCCGTCATGGTCTCGAAGTCGTCAGCCGACAGCTCTTCGCCGAACATCGACAGCGAACGATTGAACGCGGACAGCTCGTCGCCATCGTTGTTGTCGTTGCCGGTCATGGTCTCGAAGTCGTCAGCCGACAGCTCTTCGCCGAAACACGACAGCGAACGATTGAACGCGGACAGCTCGTCGCCATCGTTGTTGTCGTTGCCGGTCATGGTCTCGAAGTCGTCAGCCGACAGCTTCTCCCCGAGGTGCGCGAGCGAACGGTTGACCGCCGAAAGCTCGTTGCCACCGCGAATGCGGCTGACCCGACCGGACGTCATGGACACGAGGTCCGTGGCGCGCAGCTGTTCGCCGTGGAGAGCGAGCGAGCGATTGACGGCAGCGAAATTGATGCGATTCTTCATGGTCTGTACTCCTGAAAGGTCCTGAAACGAAACACAAAACAACAGCAAAGGCGGAGGGAGTCGAACCCACAACCGGCGGTTTTGGAGACCGCTGCTCTACCAATTGAGCTACGCCTTTAGGGATCTATCAATCAAGCTTAAGCACTGTCGGTGGTGACGCGAACTTAAGCGCAAATCTGAAATCTATCAAAAACCTTAAGCACTATCGATGGTGGCGCAAGAGTAAGCGTAATTAGTAAGGACGGACAAATGAACAGCACGGAAATGCTTGTGGTGAAGTTTGAAGTCGCTTCTCAGTTGGGTTTGTAAAAGGAAATTCCTTTGCAATGCATAAGGTGGGATAGATGTATGTGAGTTAACCCTAGCGCGCTCTCATCTCACTGATCAACTTTAGATATCACACTTTTTCCGCGTGATTGCAGACAGACAGCCCACTAAGACCATCCAACCACCGACCTTTTGGGCGACCCAAACCTGAAATCGCGATAATCTTCCACCTCGTATTCTCCCCACAAATCGCTCCCAGTCTGACATAGCGAGGCACCAAGCATTGATATTACCGAAAATCAAAATACAGTACGCGCCAACAAAAACACACACGCTCCCCATCCCACCAACTCCCAATGCACCGGCTCAAATCAGCCAACAAGATCCGCAACTTGAAATTGCCTCTTCAAATTCCAGCAAAAAAATCCGCAAGTTGGAAACCTTGCACTGGCCCGCCCCAAAACCACGACGACCCAATTTCATCCGAGATCAGTAAAAACCCCGGTTACTTTCAAATCCACTTCCGTATGATCAAAGCTCGCCACCTCTTTTACTAACCACCATGCATAAACCGCTCTTCAACGCCCAAAACCGTTGGTCTCCCATCGCGTTTACTGCGTTGACGCTCAGCCTTCTCGCGTTAGCACAGTCGCCCGCATCAGCACAGTCACCTTCGTCGACACAGTCGCCGGCCGCAGTGCTCGCGCCAGCACAGCCGCCCAATTCTGAACAGTCGCCTGCGTTCGCCCGTTCAACAGATGCGGCGCCAACAAACTGCCTTCACTCATGCCTGCCTTCGTTCAATTCCAAATCTCTCAACTCACCGGCAGCTCCATCGACTGCCGCATCTTCTCGTTCCGCGCATCCGCTCTCAGTGCGCGCCTACGTCGGATCTCAGCCCCGCATAAGAAGAACCGCCCGCGAAAGACCTGAGCCTCAGCTGTTCGTCCCATGGCACAGGACGCCAGCAAAACCAAACCCACTAGACGACTTCGACGGCGCATTCAAAAAATTCCACTCCTTCGAAATCGATCCTTTCTTACCATCGCCAAATGCAAAACCATTCACAGCGCGCCAACTGTGTAGAGACGACCCGTTCGCCGAAGCCACATTCGAAAAACCAAACGGCCGGAATTTCGCCCGCACGGTCTTTCCTCCCACAAGACCAATCGGAAAAGAGCGCTACAAGTATTATCCAATCCGTCCCGCTACCTTCTACGGCGATAGCTTCTCAGCCTGTGGCGACAGTTTCACAAGCTCGACTCAAACCTATGGTTCAGAAACCGATGACGACGACGCCGACGCCGAAAAATCCGAACAACCACCAAGCCCTAATGAAGTCCACGACGAGCCCCAAATACTTTTAACGGGACACGCAATTAGACGTTCAAACGAGATTATTCAATCAGCAACAGAAGATCGCCACACAAAATCGCCCCGGGCAAGCGCCAAACCGACCCAGCCGAGCGTCGAGTCATCCCATACAAGCGCCAAAACGCCCCAGCCGAGCGCCGAGTCATCCCATGCAAGCGCCAGACCGCCCCAGCCGAGCGCCTCTAATCAACCAAATCAGAACGACACAATTCAGCCACTGCAAAAAACTCTCCACGATATTTGGTTGATCGAATCCAAATTTCAACCCACTGCCGCCGTTCCCACGACCTCTCAAAAACAAAAGTTGCACCGCCTTTACCTGCAAGCCGCTCGACAAGACCCGCACCCAGTGCTCAAAACTTACTATCGCTTCATGGCAGAAATGTCGATCGAAAACCTGGAAAACGCCTGGAGTGAAGTAGAAATCGGCTTCAACCAATCACCCGGAAACACCGCACTAGCGCAAGCATTTGCAGAGGAGTTCTCCCACTTTGGTTTGCCCTTAGACGTGGATTTTCTCGGCATCGAAGACGTTGCCTCTATTGCCGATGCCCGAATCGTTCATCGAGAATACGTTGCCGGCATGGCCGCCCTCACAGCTCACAAATGGAAAACCGCAAAGCGCCATTTAACTGAGGTCACCAGGCTGCTTCCAACCAACTTCTGGTTGATTGAATCGATTGCAAACAGTTATGTGCACCATGGCCACAAAATGGACGCAATCACCGTCTTGGACGGATTTTTGCGCGTCACACGCGACGGCGACGCGTCTAAGAGTGCACACCTCCGTCGCGACTGCCTGAAGAATCCTAACAGCACGTTACCCCCGGACCGGCCGCCCGCCCCTGAGATAACAGCACAGTGGAATGCCGATAGATTTCCACTCAAAGTCTATTTCGAATTCACGCCCCTCGCCAACAGTCTGATGGGGCGCGCCGATGCGGAGATGCGCTCCAAGGGCCTGGATGCGATGAACGATTGGATGATGGCTTCAGAGAATCGCGTCACACTGGTCGAGGTTGGCGATCGCAAAACTGCCGATATTGTCTGCCGAAGAGTTCCAGCCGGCATTTATACTCACAATGCCGGACAAACCGCGCCGACCCGCAGCAAAGAACACGAGCTAACATTTGCAGCAATCTCATTTTTCAAAGACTCTGCAACGGACCACACCAACGTAAAACAACTCGCACTGCACGAGTTCGGACACGCCCTCGGCATGCTGCGCCACAGCTCATCCATAAAGGACGTCATGTATTCAACATTGACGAGCGCCGCAGTCACCAGTCCTTCCGCGGGCGACAAGGACTATCTGCTATCTCTATACAAAAACTATCCCATAAAATCAAAACCCATCTGCACAGAAAGCAACTGCAACAATAGAGCTGACACAAGGAACATGTGCACAGAACGCATCTGCACAAAAATCCTCGGTTCAGAACGCACCGCCCCCAGACAATTGCCACCATATACGGTGCCCCAGCAAATTACCGACCACAGTAATTTGATGCAATTTTCTCCTTCTGCTGAATCAACAAATAGGGGATCTTGCCTTATTCGCCTGCAAAATCTCCGAATCACAAAACCCGCACTAGAAGCAGGTTTCCACTCCTGACTCCTCAGTTTAGTGACTGCTTATGTGTATCAATGAATCGAAGAGACAACCAAGGCGAGACCGCAAAGCCAATGATTACGTTGGCGACCCGTCCATCTCAGCCCGCTCAGAACCGGAAACCCAATGTTTGCGATCCGCCTCGGTTGTTACAACAAACAGGCAACAGAAAACGGCGACCGGACTAATCGGCGAAACAACTCATCACAGCTGGTTTTAACGACGATTCACCACAGAACAAATATCAACGCAGCGGGGATTCAACCGAAGAGTTGAAGGCGTTCACTGCACGGCCGCGTTCAGCCTCTCGCCACTACGACACAGCCTAGTAGTAAAATTTCCCAAAAAGAAACAATGGCGATTGGGCTGCTTAGCCTGGATCGCCACTGTTCTCGGAATCTGATTTTGGAATCTGATCCTAGAATTCTTTCCTAAAACCTGAACATAAAAGCCGTTCCTAGAATCTATTTTCCCAATTGTTAGCACAGGGCAGGAGCGGAGCGACTATTGCGCATCCGCCCCTGCTTTGTGTTTAAAACGGGCCGTCGCTATCCTGAGCGATCCGTCGCAATGCACCTCCTACGCCAGAGCCAAGCTCCGTGCGTTGTCACACACGGAGCAAGCTCAATGCGCAGCTCAGGCGACCTGGAGCCAGGCGCCGTACTTCCGCTTCAGACGAGTCTGGTAGGAGCGCAGATCCTGCTCGTTGACGGCGTACACGGCGACTGCCTGTGCACCACCGCCGTGAGGCGAACCGTAGCCGACGATGATGGTGTCCACGACATGTCCAATGTCGCAGATGTGACGAAGCAGATGCTTGACGATCACAGCCTCTTCCTCGGAGAAGGTCGTACCTTCGTCGAGGGCATCGTGCAGCGCGGCGGTGGTGATGCCGTTCTTGTCAGCGAAGCGGCTGTAGTTGCGCAGACCGAAGCGCACCAAATCCGGTGCCAGTTCGAACTGCTTGCGGATGCCGGCAGCGATCACTTTCTCGCCGTACCAGTAGGAGAACAGCATCGTCAGAACGGCGTAGCCGACTGCACACGGGACCAGGGTCGCCGGAGTGCTGAGGACGATGCCGAGAATGAAACTCAAGACGGTGGCCACGATGGACGCCATCTTTACGGTCTTCGGACCGGCTTCACGCGCGATTTCCGTGGCGATCAGGCCCAGGAAACCGGCTTGGATGAAGGCGATCGGAAAGAGCCAGTTGGTATCAGGGATCATAATTGTTCCTCTAGTGAGAGTTGATGTTGATGGTCGGAACGCAGCCGGAGTGCGGCACATTGCGCACACTACCGGCGGGACCAACCGATTCAATCAATGTTCAAAACTGTCAACTGACGCCGAACGCATGGCCCGGCGTCAGTTGTTTTTATCAGCGCAACGCGGTACTTGAAAGCACCGGTCACACCTCAGGGGAGAAGCACTGCTGCGCCGTCAGGCTCAGCGAGCGCGGTTTTTCGCGACTGTTTTGCTGTACCAGCGACCGCTGTCTTTGACAGTGCGCTTGAGCGTGGTGCGGTCGATGTGGGTGAGACCGAAGGTCTTCGCGAAACCCAGCGGCCACTCGAGGTTGTCCATCAGACTCCACACGAAGTAGCCCCGCACGTCGACACCGGCAGCGGTGGCACGGGCGATGGCGGCGAGGTGGTCGTCGATGTACTTGATGCGACCCCGATCGTGAATGCGACCGGTTTCGGTGACGACGTCGTCGAGGGCGGCGCCGTTTTCGGTGATGTACATGGGCGGCAAGTCGTACTCGCGATCAATGTCGATCAGCATCCTGGTGAACGAGTCCGGCACCATCTCCCAGCCCATCTGAGTAACGGGTGCACCCGGCGTCTCCACAAACTCGCCCTTCGCGTTGGCACGGAAGCGCGTGTAATAGTTGATACCGAGAAAGTCGATGCTCTGCGCGATCAGGCTCATGTCGCCTGCCTTGATCGGGTTGCCGCCTCCGTCGGAGCGATCGAGCAAGTCGAGCACTTCGTTGGGGTAGTGACCCTTGAAGAGCGCGTCCATGTACCAGGCGTAAGCCGTCGACCAGCGCGAACGCGCCGCCTCGACTGACGCCGGGTCGGACGGATCGGCAGGATCGACCGGGCAGAGATTGAGGACGACACCACACTCGATACCGGAGCGCGCCGCCCGCATCGCTTGAAGCGAGAGCGCGTGACCGAGCATGAGATGGTGACCGACCTTGTGTCCCGAGCGCGGCAAGTTCATGGCGGGGGCCATGCCGTCGCCGATGTAGCCGGCGATTATCACTTCCGGCTCGTTGAGAGTTGCCCACTTGTTGACGCGGTCACCGAGCCGTTTCACCATCACCGCCGAGTAATCGGCAAAGCGCAGTGCCGTCTCGCGACCGAACCAACCGTGATACTTCTTCTGGAGAGCCAGCGGAAGATCCCAGTGGTAGAGCGTAACGTACGGATCGATACCGGCTGCGAGCAGCTCATCGACGAGCCGGTCATAGAAATCGAGACCAGCTTCATTGACCTTGCCCTCCCCGTTCGGGAAGATGCGCGGCCAGGCAATCGAGAACCGGTACGCGTCGAGGTTGAGACCTCTCATCAGGCCGACGTCGTCGCGGTACCGGTTGTAGTGATCGCAGGCGACGTCGCCCAGATCGAATGCAGGCGTGCGCGGCTTGCTGAGGAAGGGCTCCCAGATCGAGTCGCCGCGACCGTCTTGACGGGTGGCTCCTTCCACCTGGTAGGCGGAGGTCGAAGCACCAAAGATAAAACCGTTTGGCAAGTCGTAGTTGCGGGCGCGCGGAAGCCGCGGCGCCATTTGCCTTGCAGAATTGCTGTTCATGTTCGTGTCCTTTGAAGCTTGTTAGTTTTTCAACCAACCGCCACGGAAACCGGCTTTAATCAGGCCGGAACGCAGGTTGTTGTCTCTCCGCATCACAGACCAGATCAGCCCGGAGCGGAAGTTTTCGATCATCAGAACGACCGGACCCTGGTCGATACCAAGACGGTGGTGACAGATCCAGCCACTGTTGGTGGTGCGATCGAAGGTCGGGTTAAATGAATCTACGAATCCGCCGTTGTCCGAAAACAGCTCGGGGCGGTTCTTGAGCCAGTACTGGATGGTCGGGATGACGATCTCAGGCGCGTATGCCACCGACGAAACGGCAGCGGTCGGTGCGATGGTGCCGTCGTCGAAGCCGCTCGGGCAACCGCGTTCGGAGTAACCGCGAAATTCGCGCTCGATTCCGTCCACGGTTTTCTTGGCGTCGCCAGGTCCGTCGCATGCCGTCAGACCCCAGTCGAAGCCACCGTATCCGGCGAACTTCTTCGGGTTGTCCTGGGCGTAGCGGTAATGCACCTGAGCCATGCGGCGCGAGTTCTCAAAGTAGTCGAACCCGGCCTTTGCCGTCACACCATCATTGATACCACGGAAATCAATCCATGAGTGGGGGTACTGGTAGCAGAACAGCGGTTCGCCCGGCATCTTGATGTAGTCGACGTCATAGGCATGGGTCACCGTCGTGTCGGCGAGATACGCATCCCATGCACCTTCAGGCGCTGGATGCGTGGACGAGCCCAGCGCCAGGATGTAGAGCAGCGGTGCTTCGCTGTAGCCCCGGTAGACGTGCTTGATCACTCCGTTTTCAGGAGTCCAGCCGTGCAACACGAGCTTGTCTTCGCGAAACATCCAACTCCATTCGACGCGTTCGTAGAGCTTGGTGGCCAGCTCACGAACACGGACCTCGTCAGCGGAGTTGCCCCGGAAGTAGTTGCGAGCGAACAGCACACCTGCCATCAGCAGTGCCGTGTCGATCGTCGACAACTCGGAGTTCCAGAAGCGCGGCGAAGTCGCTCGCAGCCCGGTGTCGGGCTCGAGGAAGTGGTAGTACCAGCCGCGGTAGCCACTGGTTCCGGATGCGGTCTCTCCTTGCGGAGCTGTCCACAGCGTGTCCAGCACTTTCAGCGTGTAGGCGAGAGCCTCCTCCCTGGACACCCAACCGCGTTTGACCGCGCAAGCATATGCCGACAGCGAGAAGCCGATGGCAGCGATGCTGGCGGGACTGGTCGGATCGCTCCGATCCAGCACGAAGCCGGTTTTGGGGTCCTGGTTTTCGAGAAAATAATTGAAGTGCGCCCTTTCCACTCGACCCAGAAGTCGAGCATGAGAACGCATGTTAATCGGGAGCTGCAAGAGGGAGTCAGCGCTCTTGGCGCGTCTCCCACGAGCACCCACAGCGTGTGTCTTCTCGTTATTCATGGTGTTGTGTCCCTGTTTAACTGCCTCGGCGAGGCAATAGTTGCGTTGCAATTCAAGCAAATTCGCGCCTGTCACAAGGACAAGCGCGAACGCCACGATTCTTCTCAAGTCCATATCACGGTTTCAACTTCTGTTATTGCTGATACACATCTGTCGGAATCAAACGCCATCCGCCGCCCGGAACAAGCTCGAGCACCGTATCGTGGTAGCCAATCAGGGTCTTGTGGTGAGCCACGGACACGATTGTAGCACCAGTCGCGGTGACGAAGTCATACATCTGCGCTTCGCTTGTGACGTCGAGCGAGCTAGTCGCTTCGTCCAGCAAAACCAGCTTCGGCGAGGACAGCATCAGACGAGCGAAAGCAACGCGCTGGCGTTCGCCAGGCGAGAGGATTTCGGTCCAATGCTTGGTGGCGTCGAGGCCGCCTGCGTTTCCAACCAGCTCACCCAGATTAACCAGTTTGAGCACGGCCAGAATTCGCGAGTCGGCGATACCGCATTCGGTACCAGCTTTGGGATAAGTGAACTGATCGCGCAGAGTACCAAGCGGCATGTACGATTCTTGCGGAAGAACCATCATGTCGTCCAGGTCAGGGCGCGCGATTTCCCCTGTGCCCGCGGTCCAGAGACCGGCGAAGGCGCGGATCAATGACGACTTACCGACACCGCTTGGACCCGCGATAATCAGCCGCGACCCGGGCTTCAACGAGAAGCTCAAGTTGCGCACCAACGTGCGGGCACCATCTGGGGTGTTCAGGGTGAGGTCGTCGAGAGCCAGATTGCTCGCCAGTTTCGTGGCGATACGTCCCGGTCCCTTTTCGTCGGAGTTCTGTTCGATCTCCTCGAGGACACCGACGAAATCCGACAAACGGCTGGTAATGGCAGACAGCCGAGCAAACGTTTGGTACTGAGCGATAACGACCGACAGCGCACCGATGATGCGCCCGAAGGAACTGGCCGCCTGCACCATCATGCCAAGCTCGATGTGGCCCGTGAAGTACAGGGGGGCCGCGAACAGAGCCGGCACAATCACCAGACTGTAATCGTAAGTCACTTTGAACAGCGTTAGATTGCGCTGCCAGCTGACAATCGAATTGAGGTTGTGCAGCAGCCTGGCCAGCCGCGCTTTCAACCCCTTGCCTTCGCGAATTCCGGCATTGTACAAACCGACTGCCTCCGCGTTGTCGCGCAGGTAGACGAGATTGTAGCGGAACTCCGCTTCCAGACGCTGCTGGTCGTAATGCAGTCCGACCAGGCGTTTGCCGAACACGAGCGTGGCGACAGTGCCGACCGCAGAGTATACGATTGCCACCACCAGCAGTGTCGGCGAAATCAAGTACAGGATGGTGACGAAGGCTAAGAACGCGAGGAAGCTGTCCAGCAGCGCCATGCTGATGGTAAGGATCTCGGTGCAGAAATAACTGACGTCCTGCTGAATCCGTTCGTCAGGGTTGTCGACCAGGTCGGACGTCACCTTGACGAAGTTTCGGTTAGCCAGGTAACGGTCGAGAATGTGCGTGGTCAGCCAATTGCGCCACGCCATCTCCAGTTTGGATTTAACCCAGCCAAACGAACCGACGATTGGAACGCTGCAGAGCAACACTGCCGCGTAAAGCCACAAGTTGTGCCAGTACGTCGCCGCATCCTTGCCTTCCAGGGCGGTGAAAACCGCGCGCTCGGAGTAACTGATGCGAATGTTGATGAAGCTTATCGCCAGCAGCAAAGCCAGAAGAAAAAACAGCCAGCCCCAACCAATGGAGGGGGTTGACCAATAAGGCAAAACGACCCTTTTGAGGTCGCTCCACGCGCTTTTGGTTCTCATAATTCTGGGTCCCTTGTGAATTATTGAGGTCAAAAACCGAAGCCTCGCTCCAAGACCCGCGCTTTTGCTCAGTCGGAAGTCGTTAACTCCCACAAAGCCGGGTCCCAGAGGTCGTCTAAAAGTCACGCCTCGGGTTGGGTGTTGTCCTGAATTTCCACTCGTGCTCCACTGTTTCGTGCTCGCGGATGACCGCGCAAAACAGGTCGTGCTAGTTCCCCATGGCATACGCCAACGAAAAAGTGCTTGCAGTAGTTGCGTGATGACTGCGGGGTGGGACTAACGCGAAAAGAGTTTGTTTTGTATTGACGCCTGATCAAAACAAAAAGCACCTGCTACTAACAAGGCTCTGGCGCGCGTGCAAGAATGGGCTTTATTTAATACTAATTCGTGTTAGAGCTATCCTATGCGAGATACACTTGATGCTTGTTAGTAATTAGAACTTTGAGTTCAAAAAAATTGCTAACATCAAGACCCGCTGTGCATGCGGCTCGCGACAGCAGTTCGGAACACGGTCGCTGCTTGAGATCTACTCAGTAATTAAACGTTTGGATGATTACTCAAAAACAAAAAGCTTTACTAGCGAGGCCAATGTTATCTAAAACCATTCATGCACTTGACAGCCAAACGCTGATCATTCCTTGATTACAGCGCACTCATCTGCGCGAGGCGCGCGCAAGTTTCAAGACGTTATTCAGTCAAACCGTAGAGACGCATTCGCGATTTGGCCGTCGCCACGTGAGCATTTTTCTCTTCGGAATTACCCGCGTTTTTAGCGCGTAAAATCGCCTCCTTCAGACACCAACGGGCTTTCTCGGGATTGCCCGCGGCCTTCGCGCTGTCTGCGTATTGGATCAGCGTCGATAGCGTAGCCAAACCATTGCGCCCGACAGTCTCATCGCAAATGTGGAGTGCGCGCTCGTTTAACAACACGCCTTTTTTGCTTTCGCCTCTGTCCTTGAGCTTGCCGGCGATTGCATTGAGCGTTCCTGCCATACCAAGCCGAACAGCAGGATCGATCAGATCGACAGCAGCTGTCGAATGCGCGGCGGCGTCTTCCAGTTGATCGGCGACAAGCTCGCTGTTAGCCAGTTGCGAATAGAGATAGCCGACCGTCCTTTTGGTGTCAGGCGAATGTTTTTTGACATTCCATATCTTCAGACCGCGCTTGTAAGCCAAAATAGCTTTCTTGGGTTGTTTATCAGCCTGGTATAAATCGCCCAAAATCAGGTGATGAAGAAACTCGTTGCTCTCTGCGATGATGGCGCCCTCTCTGACGGACTTGATGAAACGCGCTTCCAGAGCCTCTCCTTGCGGATATTTTTTAAGTCGAATAAGACTGACCGAAGTGCGGCCGAGCAGGTAAGCCTTGTCGGGCACTTCCGCCGGGTGCTGATCGGCGACCGCAAGAGCACGAACGAGCGTTTCTGATGCCTCCTCATATCGCTTTTCGGTTTCCAACACATTTGCCAGAAGGAACAGCGTTTCCACTAATTGAGCCGGCTTCTGCGGATTGTCCTCATAGATTTGCCGCGCCTCTTTCAAACCAAGGATTGCTTCTTTGCGCTTACCCAGCTCGTGAAGCGAGTTTGTCATCGCCACGAGCACTCCGGCTTTGTCGGTGGAATTAGGCGCGCAAATTTTCTCGGCGTCTCGAAGAACAGTCACAGCCCTGGCATACTGTTTTTTGGACTCAAGAACTTTGGCGTCTTTAATTGCATGGGCGACTTCGTCACTGGCCTTTTCGATTGCTCCGACCCGCTTTTGAACACTCAAGTGTTTGTCGGTTGACTGCGACGACATCAAGCGCTTGTAGCTTTCCGTAGCGGGTCCGCCCTCACGAAGCCATTCTTGATCGACACATTCAATTTCGATCGCACGCTGCAATAAACGTTTGGCAGCGACGAAATCTCCGCTTTCCTGATAGTGACGGGCAAGGCCCGTATAAAGTTTAATCACGTCGCGCAATATTTTTCGTTTTTCTTCCGTCGAACCGGATAGCTGCTCCGGCGCTTTCTTGAGCGAACCGAGCTTGGTTTGCGCTCCTTCGAAGTTGCCCGCGTCCTGTTCCGACTGCGCCGCCTTGACAATGCCGCGCACTCTTTCGTTCGAACCTGATAACTGTGCACAGCCGGATGCAGTCAACATCAGCACTCCGGCGAGGAGAGCTTGTTGGTTTCGAAATTTTCGGAATCGTTCGAACATCGGTTTTACTAAAAATTGAACGCGGAACTGAATTGTGATTTGAACTGATTGAGACGGATCTGATTGAAATTGAATTGTATTGCGAGAATCCTCATCGTGCCGAGATATTCCGTATAATTTTGCCTTTCCGAATTTCATCGATGGCAACAGCAGAGACATCAAGCAAATTAACCGCCCCGAGGACGCACCAGAGGCTTCAATCCGCCTGGAACACAGCATGACACAATCGCATTTCATACCATGCGTTATAGTATGCACCATGGATGGTATCAAGGGCAAAAACGCCGATCGTAAAAACGACCGTGTTTTCGCCCGAGATACCAGGGTGCCGTCGCACGTTCTTCTGGTACTGGAGACGTTTTCCGCCGCCATGACGCATTGAATTTGCGACAACGTTCAGAAAGCCGAACCGGAGGTGATAACAGCATTGACAGCCGTTTTGTCCTCGCGATTCGGCTTATCTAAACAACCTAGTCGGTCGTCTTGTCCTTGCGGGTCTTCTTCTCCTGCGCCTCTCGCCGCTTCCAACTGCGACCGAAGGTCTCGTTGTTGGCGCGCACGGGCGACGGCAGAATGGTCAACCTGGTGCCGCGGTTGGTCTCGAAGACGTGGTCTTGAACGCTGTTGCCGGCCTTCAGCCATTTGTCGTAGAGATTGCGGGCGGCAATCAGGTATTTGTCGACCGAGACGCCGATTGCTCGAGGCAGGACCTCGGGCACGCAGGATTCGATCACCAGCCGATCTTCCTCGAGGATACGCTCGCCGAGGTTTTTCAGCTTGGTGTCGGCAACCGCGTTCTGATCGAAGTTGCGGCAGCCGAACATGCGGATCAGCACTTCGTTGTCGTCGATCGGCGTGAACGTGAACAGCGTCACGTCCGTGTACTTGCCGACCGTGAAATCGTTGACCACGAGCGTCGGCACGTGATAACGGCAGCGCACCGTGACGTCGGGATTTTCGCCGAGCTCCGGAACTGGCGGGAAGAACCAGTTGTCCGGATTAAGCTTGACCTTGACGGTGCACTCGACTTCATACTCGCCGCGCTTGACCGTGTAGTCCTCGCGGAAAGGATGTTCGCCGTTGCCGAACGTGCCGGCGTGCAGGTACGAGAAGTGCGTGAAGTCGATCAGGTTCTCGAGCATCGGACGAACCGAGCCGCGCCACGTGAGATCGTGGTACAGGCTTCGGAACTCCGGCTTGTCGAACTCGGGAACTTCGACTATCGGCGGCCGCTTGTCCTCGGGCATGTCACCCATGAAGACCCACAGCAGACCGTATTTCTCGACGATCGGATAGGAATCCACCATCAGCGTCGACGGGATTTTTCCCGGCGCGACGATCGACGGAACCTCAGCGCACTTGCCGCTGGAGGCGAAGCCGAAGTGATGGTAGGGACAAACGAGGTTGCCGTTCTTGACGCAACCGAGCGAGAGCGACGCGCCCATGTGAGGGCAGACGTCATTGACGGCGGAGAACTTGCCGGCCGCGTCGATGAAGAGTGCCAGGTTCTGCCCGAGCAACTTCTTCTTCAGCGGCTGAGTTTCGACCGTCAATTCGCAGGCTCGTGCAATAACGTACCAGGAATTTTTAAGCCATTCTTTCATAGCGATATGTCTCCATTTCTCGAACCCAGCACCATCAGTGGTGCTGGGTTCACAGAGATTGATTTACCGGGTGAACCGCCTACTCGAAAAGCAGAATGGCAGCCATGAGCGCCAGTCCGAACATCGAGACCAGGAAGTATTGAAAGCCACCGCCGTCTTCGCTGCTTTTCCGAACGTGCGGAATCAGGATGCAGGCGGCGATGTAGAAAAGCGAACCGGCAGCGATTGCGGTGCCGAAAAACACGAACGAGGCGACCACACTGCCGATGGCAAACGCGGTGCAGATACCGACGAGACTGAGCGCGGCACTGAGCAAGTTGGTCAAAACCGCCTTCCGCTTCGAAAAACCGGCGTGACGCATGACAGCGAAATCGCCCAGCTCAAGCGGAATCTCGTGAATGAAGATGGTGAGAGTGGCAGCAATGCCGGCAGGAATGCTCAGCATGAACGCGGTGCCAATCACAATTCCATCCAGGAAGTTTTCGATGCCGTCACCGAAGGCGGCGAGATAACCTTCCGGCTTCTCTCCATTCTTGGCGATGCGGCTGCGCAGCAGGATATCGATGGCGTAGAAGCCAACGAAACCGGCGAGCATAAGAAACGCGGTCCACAGACCGGTGTGACTGTGGCCATGAACGGGAATCGGCGCGGTCGCGACAGGATTGTGGTCGTCGTGATTAGCTGCGTCATGTTCATGATCGTCGTGCTTCGCTACACCGTGATCGTGGTCGTCGTGCTTGGCCACACCGTGGTCGTGATCGTCGTGCTTGGCAGCACCGTGGTCATGTTCGTCCGCGTCGTGATTGTGCTCGTGCGCCGATTTGGCAACAGGGGCGTTTTTCGCGGGCAGAACATCATGATTGTGACCAGCACCATGGGCAGTGGCACCGCCACCGTGAACATGCACTTGAGCCGCACCGCGAGTCCACTCTTGCTCGAGCGTAATCGCGTGAGGCATCAGGTGCAAAAGCGCATTGCCGAGCATCGCACCGGCAGCCAGTGCCAGCAACATATGCGACACCCGCGCATGAATGTCCTTACCCGCGAAGAACGTGAGCAGGCCAATCAAAGAAACAGCGCTGACGGCAAGGCCGGCCAGCAAAGCGTAAATAAGAGCCATAGGAGTTCCCCTTTTGGTTCGAGGTTTAAAAAATGACATCAGCGCTCCGAGCACGGCTTAGCCGTCCTGCGGATCATCACGAGTCGACAAGACGCATGACGAGGCTCACCGCAAGGCTGTAACCGAGGGTTTGTACGCAGAATTGTCGAGTTTGTTTGGGGTTTGAAGAATCCCTTCTGGAATTCAAGAACGTTAGTGAGGCTTAGAAACTAATGCGCGCTCTGTAATAGAAGCAAGTGAAGACAGGATGTAAAGAAGTTCATGATGGTATAGTCTCGAAACCAGGAACCTGGATGGGTTTCGAAACGTTAAGCCCCCTATAAAGGGCGACTTTACTACCTTAATATGGGCGAGTAATAATGAAAACCATTCCCATTTTTAGTTAGCGAACTTCGCGCTAAGGCTAAAAATCGATTGCAGTAAATTTTGCACCCAGGGTTCCGATAGCAAATGCAAAAGCAAAACAAAATCAGTTCCAACAAACGATTTTGAAAAGCGAACAAGTTCAAAATTAGTTTAACGATCGTTAATCAGACGCAAACAGCCCGACTTTTAATTCGCAAAAATAATCGAGGACTCTTCCATGAGCACTACAGGTCTAAAATCCGACTTTATCCAGGGATGGAGGCATTGGTCGAATCTGCACCATCCAGCAGACTTTGAAGCCTCTCTCGTGAGCGAATTACTGGCAGAGGCCTCCGGACAAAAAGAACCATCGTCCTCTGCGTTCAAAACGAAAAACATCCTCGAAGTCGGCTGCGGCGACGGGCGCGTACTGCGTGAATTCGCGCCACTTTCCAAAAGCGTGGTTGGCGTTGACGTCAATAAAATGCTCGTCGAAAATCTACAATCAGAGCTTGCCGAAGCGCTTGGGCTCCTAGCCTCCGGCAATGCCACCAGCAGCATTTTAAACGTTTCGGTCGACGAAATGAGCGCCACCGAATTGCAATTCAACGATAACAGCTTCGATTTGGTGCTCTTCCCCTGGTCGCTGCACCAGATCAAGGACAAAGAATTAGCTTTAAAAGAGGCTAAACGAGTGCTGGTCGAAGGCGGCAGCCTCGTCGTTTTCGGACTTATGCCCGATGGCGAATATGAAAACGTCGTCGCCGAACTCGGCTTAGATCCGGGTGCGCAAGTCGACCCAGTTGCAGTTTACGAAGAGCCGCTCCGGAAGGTGTTTGGATCGATCGCAGCATCAAGAAGAATCGGCCGGGATCTGGATGCAAAACGTTTTGGATTCAAATTCGCATCCGCCGAAGAAGCTCTTTCCGCCTGGCAATGGGCGCTGAAAAATTGGCACGAACACACCGCCGACGAAAAACAAATTAAGCTCATCGACGAACGCATTCGCCGAAACACGCATGGCGAGGAAATCTTCATGAACATCTGCGGCAAAGCTTATCTCTGCACGACATAGGTCGGCAGAAGGCGTTGCGTGACAACCGCCAAGCATGGGATTGAACGATGAAACTGCAAAAGATTGATGTCCACACACACATCTTGCCCAAAGAACTTCCCGCATGGAAAGACAAGTTCGGCTATAGCGGCTTCATCACGCTCGATCACCACGCACCCTGCAAAGCAAAAATGCTGCGTGATGATGGCAAATTTTTCCGTGAAGTCGATAGCAACTGTTGGGACGTCGGGCAGCGTGCCAGAGAATGCGACCAGTTTGATGTCGGCGTTCAGGTATTATCCACGGTGCCCGTTATGTTTAGCTATTGGGCACAACCGCGGCACGCACTGGATGTGGCAAAGTTCCTAAACGATGATCTGGCTGCCAGCATTCAATCGCAACCGGATAGATTCGTTGGGCTCGGCACTCTGCCATTGCAGGATCCGGAGCTATCCATCAAGGAATTAGAACGATGCATGAAGGATCTAAACTTTAAAGGTGTGCAAATCGGATCGCACGTCAACGATTGGAATTTAAACGAACCAGCTCTCTTTCCTGTTTTCGAAGCGGCCGCAGAACTTGGGGCGGCGATATTCGTTCATCCCTGGGACATGATGGGAGAGGCGAGCATGCAAAAATACTGGTTGCCCTGGCTTGTCGGAATGCCGGCGGAGACTACGCGAGCGATATGCTCGATGATCTTTGGTGGCATATTCGAACGGCTTCCCAACCTTCGGGTTGCCTTCGCCCATGGTGGCGGTTCATTTCCATCGACGGTAGGACGAATCCAGCATGGCTTCGAAGCCCGACCCGATTTATGCGCTGTCGATAATGACAAAGGACCGATCGATTACCTGGGGCGATTCTATGTTGATTCTCTGACTCACTCTCCGGACGTGCTGCGGCATGTAGTTTCGCTTATGGGAGACAACCGCATTATGCTCGGCACCGATTATCCGTTTCCACTCGGTGAACTCGAACCTGGAAAAATGATCGAATCAATGGATGATTTGAGTTTAGATTCGCGCCAACGAATGCTGCGCGATAACGCTCTAGAATGGCTGGGAATAAACGTCAGCCTACCGCCCCTCAGGAACTAAAATTCGCGGTGCTTCTTGCGTTTCCGGCACCATGGGAGGTGCCTGCTGCGGCTCTGTCGTCGGCGAGATAACGGCTGGTTCGAGAGGCTCTGCTACTGGCTCTGCGACTGGTTCAGGTTCCTTCTTGGGCGGACTCAGCAAGTTACTAACGAACCTGGACGCTTCCATGAATTTACTTGTATCGATACCGCCTCCACCTCGGATGTTGATCAAAACCATCGCCAGGCCAGACGTCAGAAGAGTCGCAACAACGAGGAAGGAACACAGTTTCAATAGCGCAATATTGCGTTCGGACAACTCGAATTTTTTAGCTGTGGGTTTTGCACCCGCCTTATTTCTTCGAGCAGCGGCAGCCTCCTGGATCGCTCGCGTCTTTTCTTGCTCACGTCGTGCCGTCACTATTGGAGCCATTTGCACACGAGGCGCGGGTTCGTTTTTTCCAGACTTTACAGACTGAATCCAAAACAAGATCGCCTTGCCGAATTCGGCTACTGTTTGGAAACGGTCTTCCAGCCTGGTGTTAATCGCTTTAAAAATAATCTGATTGAGTTGAGCGACATTGGGCAAATCGGCACGAATTTCTTCAATCGGTTGCGGCCAGATATCCGGACTACAGTGCGCCGACATGATTTCGAGCATTTTGGTGCTCTTGTATGGCAGCCCTCCGGTGATCAATTCATAACTCAAAATTCCGAGCGAATACACGTCGGAGGCCGGTGTCACTTCATGTCCCATACATTGCTCAGGGCTCATGTATAGCGGCGATCCGAGAGCTTGACCTTCGCTGGTCAGCTTCTGCAGATCATCTTGCAGTTTAGCAATTCCAAAATCCAAAACCTTCGCAGTAATCTCAGAAGCCTCATCGACAAGCATGACGATGTTGGCGGGCTTCAAGTCCCGGTGGATGATTCGGAGCTGGTGCGCGTGGTCGAGCGCGTCGCAAATCTGAGACAACAGCGAGGCAATGTCCTCGGCTTTTTCAACGCGACCTTGCGTCCGCAGAAGCGTTTCCAGCGTAATGCCTTCGACATATTCCATGACCAGGAACGTGTGATGAGCGTCAGTTCGTATGCAATCAAGCGCTTCTACGATGTTTTTATGCTTCAATTTTGCAAGGGTTTGAACCTCACGATAGAAGCGCTCCATGATGGCCGGATCACGCTCTCGTAATGTTTTCACAGCTACGATGCGATCGGTTTTTAAATGCCGAGCCTTATATACGATCGCCATACCGCCCGCGCCAAGGCGGTCCAGGACTATGTAATCTTCGGTCAAATACTGACCGATCAGTGGGTCTCTGTTAATTGGTTTATCGGAAGGCGGATTTCGCATTGGCTGAGAAGGCGCGTCCAGAGCGGGCGCTGGCTGCGGCGGCGCCTCGTCCCGATTGGTGCCAGCGGGCTCGCCATTGTTGGCAGGTGTGTTATTGCTGTCGGTCATTAAATCCCAAGTGGATGAAGTCCGCCGTCTTTTCGATCTTAATCTTACACCTCGAATAAACGAATGACAGCAGCCAGGACGTCAAACCCACAATGCCGAGTGGGACTACCACAAAAATGCCATGGTTTTACAGCTCTACTATTTCTTGTCGTTTTAAAACTTCAAAGACAAAGTGGAGAGCGGTGTCGTTTAGACAGCTCCCCACTTTGTGTTCAAAACGATTGCCGCGCCTGACGCTCAGCGTAACGCTTCAACTAGAATCTTGAAATTAAACAGCACGCGACTGACCATGATTACACCTTTCGGTGCGTCAGGTTGCCGCGCGCTGTGAGGGCTGATGCTTTCGGATCAGTCCTTTTTCTTTTTCTTCTTTTTGATGGTGCGAGCGAGCAGGCGCTCGATCGGTTCGCCACCAGCGGCGGTGACTCTGACGAGCTCGGCGCAGTCAGACTGTTCAATACCGCCGTACTGGATACCAGCCGGCGTGACGATGACAGTCGGACCTGTGCTGCAGAGCCCCAGGCAACCTTCGCACTTGACCTTGAGCACGTCTTCCAGACCTTGCTCTTCGACCGCGCGCTTCAGTGCCTTGAGAATCTTGCCGCCGTCGCGCTTGGAGCAGTGTTTGCCCTCGGCGCAGACGTGGAGTTTGATTTTCTTAGACATATCGGATTCCTCTGATATGCCAGGTTCGGGCGAGCTAATGGCTACTCCTCCTTCGTTCCTGGCGTTGATGTGATGGTTGAAGAAAGCGCATCAACACCCGATGCTTTTGTAGCTTCCGGCTTCAGCGGCGGTGCCGAAGCTGCGGAATCGCGAGCGGGCGCAGGGCTTGAGGCCTCGGCTGCCGCGATCGGAGTCAAGGAAGTATCCGGCGCCGTAACGAGCAGGGCGTCGGGAGCAGGCGGAACGGACGGAACAGCTGACGACACCGCAGTCACCACACCCGCGCCACTCGACTTCGCAGCCGTGTGCTCGTGGTCGTGACCGTGTTCCGAACCTTCGTCATCGCCGCAACAGACCGAAGCGCAGCCGGCCTTGACGCCATGCGTGCGCTCCTCCTTCTGAGCCCAACGCCGAGCGAACACCGGGTTTTCGGTGCGCACCGGGGATGGTAGCACAGCGACGCGGCTGCCGCGCGCGGTCGGGAAGATGTGCCGATCGATGGCGTGCCCGTTTTGCAGGAAGCGGTCGTACATCTTGCGGCAAGCAAGCAGGTACTTATCGACCGCAACCATCGACTGCGCCGGCAGCACCTCGGGGGTGCAAGACGCCAGCACGACGCGGTCTTCCTCGAGAATCGAGTTGCCCAGATCCTTGAGGCGCTCATCAGCGGTTTCCGTCTTCTGGAAGTTGCGCACGCCCATCATGCCGAAGACGACGGTGTTCTCGTCGATCGGCGTGAAGTGGAACAGCGTCACGTCCTTGTACGGACCGACCGAGAAGGCGTTGACCACGACCGTCGGCATGTGGAACCGCAGGTGCGAGTCGATGTCCGGGTTGGTGCCCAGCTCAGGAGTCGGCGGAAACACCGGAATGCTCTCGTTGAACTTCACTTTGACGCGGCAGGAAACCTCGTACTCGCTGCGCTCGACTTCATAGTTGTCACGGAACGGGTGCTCGGCGTTGCCGAACGAGTTGCCGTGCAGATACGAGAAGTGCGTGAAGTCGATCAGGTTTTCCAGCAGCGGCCGCAGCGAGCAATCCCACGTGTACTTGGAATACAGCGGGCGGAACTCGGGGTCGTTGAACTCGGGGATGTCGACGATCGGCGGACGCTTGTCCTCCGGCTCGTCACCGAGGTAGACCCAGAGCATTCCGTACTTGTTGACCACCGGGTAGGAGTCGACCATCAAGGTCGCCGGGATAGTCTTCGGAGCGATGATGGCCGGCACGCTTTCGCAGCCGCCCTTCGAGTTGTAGGCGAAGTGGTGGTACGGACACACGAGGCACCCGTCCTTGACCTTGCCGAGTGACAGCTGCGCACCCATGTGGGGGCAGATGTCGTTGACGGCAGAGTACTTGCCGTCCTTGTCGAGAAACAGAGCGAGGTTCTGTCCCAAAATCTTCTTGCGGACGGGCTGCGTCTCCGCAGTCACTTCCGAAGCCTCGCCGACAACGTACCAGAAACCCTTAAGCCATTGGTTGTTCATGTGAATTTCCTATGAGTTAGGACTGTCCCGACGCCGTGCTGTTGGCAGGCGGGACGTCTGTGGATGATTGTGATGAAACATCGGCAGCCGTTGCGACAACGGTGGCGACCGACATGTTGGAAACAGCATCGCTGGCTGCTCCAACCGGGGCAGTCCGCGAAGGTTCTTCGGACAGAAGGGCATCGCCGGCAGTGGCAGCCGTCGGCGCGACTTCGTTCAAAAGGACATCGACAGCGCCAGGCGCAACAGGCGACCCTGATTGGTCAAAAACCGCAGCGCCAGCCACGTCGTTGTTCACGACAGGCGGCGCGAGCACGTCTAAACACGCATCGCCAGCGGTATCAGACGAGCCGACACCGGACCCGTTCGCCGTCATCACCTTTTCGTAGGTGAAGTCGGGGTCAAGGTCGATGTCGAGCTGCATGCCGTAAAACTCGTTGAACCAGTCGCGGCAGGTGCGCGCATGCGTCTCGCGCAGGCGAGCAAGATAGCCGGGCCAGTCGCGCTGACGATCCTGCAGAGCGTCGAGCACCGCTTGAAACGGTCCCTCTTGCTCCTTGCGAAACGCTTCGAGCGCGCCAGCCTTGCCCTGCTCGAATCGCTTCAGATGACGCGAAAGTGGAATCGAACCGAGATAACGGCCATCGGCGACGGAGTCCCGGATGAACTCCTCGTCTTCTTCGCCTTCGACTTTGTTGCCGACAACGAAGGTCTTCTCCGCGAGCTCCGGCGAGACGCCGATGAAGTCGCGATAGACACTGACGGACTTGGCGGTCGGCTCGACCACGAAGACGTTCATGTCATACGCGAACCACAGCGAAGTGGCCAGGTTGTCGGTACCGGCCGTGGTATCAGCAACGACAAAGTCGTTTTGACCGTCAAGCATGTGATGCAGGACAGCAGCCAATCCGAACAGCTTGGTGTGATAGCAGGAGCCGCCCAGGTCAGACGCTCTGTACTGCCCAACCGTGAGCAGCGCCAGAGATCCGTCGAACAGGGCATAACGCTTGATCAGCTCGTCCTCAGCCGTGGGGCGAATGAAGGTCGACAAAAGCGAGGGCGGCGTAGTGGCGAGCATCATGCGATCGCCGAGGTCAGAACGCTTGCCGCGCAAATGCGCAATCACCTGATCGAAGTGGCTCTCGAGATGGAGCGTGTCGCCCTCGAGTCCCAGTGCAGTTTTGAAGTGAGCGTTGACGTCGGCGTCGACTGCAAGAACAAACGGAAAGCGAGCAGCCAGGAATCTGGCGAAGCCAGCAGCAGTGGTCGTTTTGCCAGACCCACCTTTGCCTAAAAAAGCGATTCTCATAATTCAGTCCTCCGTTGTTTTAGTTGTGTTCGTTCCAGACCAGAGACCTGGAAAGGGAATGACTGTCGGAGGCTCTTCAGCTTCCGAAGGATTTGCGTTTGGTAAAAAACTGATTCGCTGAAGCGTTGCAGGTGCCAGGCACAATGCAAGTTTCAGCGCTGTCAGCGACGAAGCAGGAAGCTCGACCGTCGCTTGCGTAAACCACCCGATACCGTTGCCCCAAGCTTGCTGCCTGATGCTGATAACGGGGTTGTGCGAATCCGCGCTTACGCGAACTGCAATTTCAGTCCTCTCGTCCTGAGAGTTGCCTTCGAGATGTGCAAGCACATGCTCCGAATTCGGCGTCATAGGGGTACCCATGAAAACGAGAAGTTGGACGCCAATCGTATCCCTGAGCCACTTCAGCCGTGTATGACGGGTGCTGAGATGGTTTTGAATTCAGGAAATAACCTACTGGGTCTGGTGATTAAACGTCCAAGATTTGAAAAAGATGCTACTAACGATAACGTGTTACATTAACCGAATTCAAAACTATGCATTTAGACCGCCCACTTGACACCGCCGCAAAAAACCCGGCAAAACACCCAACCCTTGGCAGGCAGGCGGAACGGGTGCTCGCCATTTATGGTCTATTGGCATCTTGATTTGCAAATGATTCTCAACAAACCCGGTTCTCACCGGTCGCGCGTTTGAAAAACATTGTCATTTCCATTAACGACAGCTTTTTGATAGAACAAAACGTTTGGAGAGGATCCAACGACGAATGCAAGAGAATGTGAATCCAGCGAAGTCAAACGCGTGGCTCGCGCAAGCAAAGCCTGGTCTCGATCGGAGAACCTGAATAACAATTGCGATAAGTTCAGGGCGACCGGCGGAGCCGCCGGTTACGAACCTAACAGCGGCGACTGTTTCTTGCAGACGACCAGCGCCAGCGGAGCGCAAACCAGCGTCGTGAGCGCAGAAATCCAGATTAACGCGGTCAACTGCGATCCCAGAGCGACGTATAAGTGCCCGCCCAAAATCTGACCGAGCTGACCGGAGATGTTGTACGCCGCAATCAATGCCGCAAAAGCGGTGGCTTCCATGCGACGCGGACAAACGGTTGTCGCAGCTTCGTACATCGCGAGAATCGCCGTTATTGACGCGATGCCGCTAAAGAAGTGAATGCAAGATGCGACGACTTGATCGAGACCCAGCATCAGATATGCGAGGCTGGCACCAGAACTCAATATGGCTGCTCCAATCAACTGCCACTTTGTGGATAGCGTTTTTTCAAATGCCAATTTGAACAGCAGAGCGCCGCACAGCATGCCGAATCCGTTGCACGCGTTCAATTGACCGATGAGAAGTTGATCGAAGTTCAAAACGTTTGATTCGTAGAAATATAACGGCACGTTGAAAGCCGGACAGAAGTTGAACAAACACATGTAGAGTGCAATCGCTACGTATGCCGGAGATCGAAACAACGATTTCGTATCAGTCAATACGGTCTTCCAGTCGGTGACGATTGGCGCGCACTTGGTTTCACGCACCGCATATAACACCACATGCAGGAACAGCAATGGAACCAATCCGGCTATCACCGCGGCGTATTCGATCGCTTCACTGGAACCAAAACGCTGGCAGAGGAATCCGCCGAGCGCAACGCAGACAATGTTAGCCGCGTAATATGACAGAGACTGCGTGCTCCACAGGTGCTTGGCAGACCCTTCTTGCTTCGTACTCTCGACGGTTAGCGCGTTTAAAACCACATTCGAGAACGCCATGCCGATGCCGGATAATACCAGCGCAGTCATGATGGCCGGCACGCCTGAAACCAACGGCGCGGAAAGAAATGCCAGTCCAGCAATCGCGCTGGACAATAAAAGATAAGATCGGCGGCGATATCTTGCGATGGGAGCGAAATCACTGAGCAGTGCGTAAGCCGGCTTGATAATCCACGGCACCATCAGTAGTGACATCCAGAACGCAACATCGCCAGCAGAGAGTTTGTGACTGGTCATCAAAAAATACTGCAGAGGTTGGCTTATTAAGCCGAAATGCTGCGACACACCCTGCATCACGTATGCCAAAGAAAAGAATGCAATTGGGTGCCGTATTGAAACGGTCGACGACGGAACTGCACTGAAAGCATCGCCCTGCGAGCCCGTATCAACAACGGCGCGATCCTGCGTCGACTTACGTTTCGATTTGCCGCCAACGGGATGAGTTCGAAACGCCGAACCCGCACGAGGACTCAGAGGATCTCTCAGGTCCACATTCGGATCGGTTTTGGATTTTTCCACAGTGCTCAAAACGAAACCGCGACGGGAATGAATCGCCCTCAGACCCCGCTAATTTAACGCTACTTGCGTATTTAGATATGACTACCCGCTAACATTCACGTCAGATGGGACTTCGAGACGCTCTTGGCAACGTTGATTGAACAGTTCTGAGCGAGGCACCTTTAGTCCATTTTGATATCAAACATTTGGATTAAAGCACATTGACTGAACCGACATTGGAACCCAAAGCACATTCGAACGCACACAGCAAAAAACGGCTCGCACCGTGGCGAGCCGTTCTAAACATAACTAGAGCAAAAACTAGGCGAGTTTGACCTTGCCGTGATCGTCACAATGACCATCATGATGATGGTGGAGGTGACCTTCTACCAAGTAGCAGGTGTGATCGCCGTGAGGAACAGCTTCGTGTCCGCATCCAGCGCCATGCTTGTGAGCGGCATCGTGTCCTGCGCAGCTGTGACCAGCGCTGCAACCATCGATGGTGTGCTCATCTACGTGATCATCATGCTGATGATGAAGATGTCCATCGTGCAAATAATCTACGTGATCGCCATGCTGGACGGCTGTGTGGCCGCAGCTATCGGAATGCTTGTGGTCGTGCTCACCATGTGTCTTACAGTTACTCATTATTCACTCCATAAATTGCGATTACAAATTTGGTAATCAAAACCGTTTTCGATATCATTCGTATCAAGCTGATACCGGGCTGCTCGAGAGGCAACACTCTCACTTTATAGTGCACTGAATAATCGTTCGTCAATCATGTGCCACCACAGATGAGGCGAGCAAAAGCCAATCAACAAACACAAAACCCACAGCTCATGCGCAATACAGAAAACATTAGAAATCAGGTAACAAAATATCAGGCGACGATAATCGTTTTCATTCCTATGACTGATCTCTTGGAATGCAGCAATCAAGCGGTTCTTTCGACATGAAAACCATTGTCGTTTTCAATAAGCAAAAAAGCTCTTCACCACGGACAAAATCTGAGAAGAGATTCGATCCGTGGTGTTGAGTTTTATCACTCCCGATGAAAAGCTAGTCGTTGCGCCCTCTTCTGCCAGAGTAGCTTGAGATAGAATCGCCGAGACCGGCATCAGTTATAAATTGCGGAACTCCAAGAACCGACCTGGTTGCTAACGCTTGCAGGCGGGTTGCTTCTACTTGAGCGTCAGCATTCACTGCTCTGGGATGATTCGCATCCCAATAACGCGAACCAGAGGCACTCATAGTTCCATCCGAACCAACACTGAGCGTAGTTTCACTGGTTCCGCTCGGGAAGCAGCCACCGCGGTTGTCACTGTAACTAGTCATGAAATCCAAAGACATTTTGCCGTCGGCATTCATACTCGGCCTCACTTGAGTGCCGAGTAAATTTCCCAATTGCTTGGAGACATCGCGGAGCTGCTGGAGTCCCTCGGCTCCTTGCTCTTGCAGATCTGCCAACATGGTTTGAATTCCCTCGAAGTCACCATTGACGATATCATTGGCGGCTTGTTCGGACAGCTCGTTTAAACCCATCATCGAACTGATTTCATCATTATTCAGCACATCGGTCGCATCTAATTGATCCTCTTCCGATGGCACTTCCGCAGGTGTCGACCCTGGTCGCGGACCGTCAATATTTTGCGATCTCACACCAATATGCGGGGTTAAACTCTGGTCAGCAGCTTTAGCGTCAAAATCACCAGGTCCGCGATAGGGCTCGCTTTTGTTTTGCCCACGCGTGTCGCCGCGCTCTGGCGGTTTTGGCGGTGGTGGCCCTTGCGGAGGAAGCGATTTTCCTTCCCCTTCCGGTCTATCTCCAGCAGGCGATTTTCCGAGATCCGCACCGCCCTTGTTTTGCCCGCTTATGTCGATTGGGGCTTCTGGTTTTGGCGCTGGTGGCACTGGTTGTGGAATCCCCGCTTTTCCGTCCCCTGGTGGATTTTCTGGATTAGCCGATCGTCCAAGATCGGGCTTGGTGGGGTGCTTCGCCCGAGGATCTATTGGATCTCCAGGATGCTGCGGCATTGTAGGTGGAGATCCCACTCTTCCTTCACCTGGTAGATTTGGGTTGGAATTTTCACCGCCCTCTCCGAGCGTCAGTTCCGGCAATTTGACACCACTGGTGCTACCAGAACCGTTTTCATTTCTTAAGTCAGAATCAGTGCTGGTACTCGAACTAGTAAAGGTGGTCTTGAGCTCATCCCAAACGCGACTGGCAAAGTCCATTGCGGCGGAGCCCTGCGATGAATCATTAGCACTGGAGTCCTTTGTTTCTTTTATTTGTGAGCTTTCATTCGGCATCATTCAATCCTCTTTCGTTCGCGGTCAACTGTTGTGATATTACGAAGGCAGCATTGCAGTAACGTTGCAGCGACGCTAATCACTCCAAATCAAACTCATCTGATTGTCTGCGGACATCAACGGCGTAACTTCTGTGCCAAGAACCAGACTCAGCTCCTTCGCTAAAAGCTCCAGCGCGTGCGAGCCTTCAGAACCTCTGCTCTGCAATTCGCATAGATAAGTTTGCAAGCTGCCCAAATCACTTCCAAAGAAGTCGGCGTTGAGTGCGACTAATTCAGCTGCGTTGAACCTATCCTCCTCCGATGAGCCACGCACTCCTGGATCAAACGACAAAGGAGCAGCCGGCTCCGAGACGCTAAGTGCGGGCTGCACTTGCTGGTTAGCGTTTATCATTTCAACGTCTCCGATTCCGAACATGCTCAGATGTTAGAAATCAAACGTTGCAACAACGCTGCAAAGCGTTGCAACAGCTGCAACGCGTCTCAACAATGCTGCAAATGCTAACCGCCTACGCTTTGCGTGCCAGGAAGCTTACGTCGGTACAGGTCCATGTCACCATTCGACCCTCGAGTTCCAGATCTTCCTTATAAGGCATGAGCGACAATCGATCGATTGTCCAACCGGCGTATGTTTTTTCGAGTAGCTCTTTGACTTGCTCTTTCGACATTGGCGTTTCTACTCGCGTCTCAATCTTATTGCCGGTATCACATTCGGTGGCACGCCTGTCGGTCGAAACGGTGACGCGATTGACTCCACCAGCGCGGGTACCACGCACCATCTGCTCCAATGTCGACTGGATGCGTTCGAAACTTTTACTGTGTTCAAGAACTGAAATCGCCAAAATCGCATCATAATAATCCGCTTGGATCTCAAACGAATCGATGTCGACACATTTGCCTGCGATGTTTTCTTTGACATCAAATTTCTCGGAATACGAGGTGAGCAGCTCGATTGCGGAGTCGAGCATGTCGTAACAGTCAACCACCACACCGGAAAGTCTCAACTCTTTTGCCACCGGAATCGCATTGCGCCCGACACCACATCCGATATCAAGGACGCGCGGCCTTGCGGTTCCGGACAGGCAGGAAACTACACGATTGATCTCTTCATCAGGCTTGGCGAGCCATCCTTCTTCGAACAGCTTATGAGAAGAATAGTAGTTCTCGTGATACCGAATGGTCTCTTCTCGAGCCGCCTGATTGAGTTCCATGATTAACCGTCCTTGCGAAACGTTCTTGCTTTACGACTTCGAACCACGGCATCGGGACAGCGTCTGTGAAGTGATACGATGCGCGCGGCGGCAGAACCATGTCGTTAGACAGCGCCAGCTCAGCGTAAAGTGAAGGCGGCACGCGCATAAGAATACCGCTTTGATCGTAAGATCCTTTTTCGACCGTTCCCATCGAGTACTCGGGAAGCATTACGACAGGCAGCTTTCGGATGGCGCGGGTGCGGCGCATGATTGGTTTCAAAACGTGATTGAGACGATTTTTGGTTTCGACATCGCTGAGGAACGAGGCAAGCTGTTTCAAACTTTCGTAGAGTGAAACTTGCCCGAGCGCCTCACGGTGAGCGTCTACGTAAGCTTTGACTTGCGACAAGAATTGAGCATTATCGAGAGACCATTCGGTGTGAATGGAATTCTTCAAGATGTTCCAAATCCAACTCGCGGTGACGCGATGATTGCCGTCGGCGACGCTATCGAATTCATTGACGACGACAGGCGCAAAGCCCCGTGTCGGCAAATTGAACAACTCTTGAATCAGACGTTCGCGAACGCAAAGTTCCGTCGCTCTGATTTGCGTAAGCGGCATGAGACCGACATCCAGCCAGGTGTTTGAGTACCAGCCCGAGGCGACTGGAGAAATGCGACTGACATATGTTTCGTAGCTGGCAAACATTTCGAGTTCGAAAAGGAACGGAAGAAGGTTGCGCTTATTCAGTTTCGGTCGAGCTTGTTCGATCAATCTGCTGACGACGTTGATTGCGAACTTCGAATAAACCGGCGGCGGCGTATCGGACCAGGCGCTGTGGATGAGCTTGAGACAAGTGTGTTCGACACGGTCGTCACAGTTGATCGCGGCGTACGCATTATCGTAGAGATCAGCCAAATATTTTTGTTTAGCCGCAGAATTATCTTTGTCGACTGGATCGAAATCCAGTTCGTAATCAGCCGTCACGAATTGCAATCTGGGCTGATCGATTTCTTGCCATGGCCAGAACGGAGTTTCGTCGACCATGCGCTTGCGAGAACCAATGGCTTCAAATCCATCTACTGGTGAGCCATTCGAATACTCGAACAACATGAGGAATTGCTCGAACGCTAAAGATCCGCGGTATCTGAACTGATTCTCACCATGCAGCGACAATACGGTGTTGCCGGGGAAAAGCGAGAGAACACGAGCATAACCGGCGTCAGACTCTAGCGCGGCAGAAACTCGACGAGAGAAAAAGTGGTCCCAAATTCTAGACAAGTAACGCGGAACATCGGAGGCGCCCACGGGCGTATCGAGCCAATTGAAGCTATCCAGGCAACTGAGGTCATCATTCGTATCGTTGACCAGCGGCAGCGATTTTTGCTTGCTGTAAGAAGACAAATCGGGATCGTGAAACGAATTCGCCATACCTCTTCCCACAGACTGGAAGCGATAAGAGCCAAGATTGGATGCCGGAGAGTTAACCATTCAGACCACCGAAGAAGTGAACCGACGCAAGATGTTTTTCGCGAGCAAAACGCTGCAAACAAATTATCATTTACAACCTTGGAAATTGTACAGGGAACTTGTTTTTAGGTTTGTTATAATGGCGTTTTGTGATACCAAATGTAAAACTATCCGCGACGCCATTTTTCATGCAAAGCAAAGGAAAAACTAGAGCACAGCGGGCGGTCGTTACCGCTCTGACGCAGCTGCGAAACGCTACTCCCATGGAGCTTTTCGACGCGATCAATTCTGTGAGTAGCGCGCGACACATCGGCTTAACCAGCGTTTATCGAGCGCTAAATTCGTTAGTGGAAAGCGGCGAGTTACGACGCGAACGACTCAACGACACGACCGCGCGTTACGGTTTCAACGATGGTCAAGAAGCGCATAGCCACCACCTTGTATGCGTTCGCTGCAACGACACAAAGGTAGTTTCAGAGTGCCCATTCGACACTACCGAATTAACGCTGAAAGAAAACTTCACACCGCTTTATCATAACTTCCAGATCTTCGGACTTTGCTGCTCATGCGAACCTCGACAGGTTGGCGTCAGCTAGGTTCGTTCGTTAGCAGCGGTTCACTTTCGCGCAATCGGATCGCGTTGAGCCATACGCAAAAACACCGGATCTGAGATCTGTTAAGGCGCGAACTTACTCTTTCGAACCGATCCGTCCAGGTTTACGTTGCATATTTCCACTGCTATTCCATAGCTAGCGGCTCGTTCGAGCAGAGGGCGAACTTTCGACGGAGGAACAGATTTGATGACGCGAGTTGATTGCTGTTTAAGTGTTACCAACCAGAAATTTTGCAGCAACTGATACTTGGATATCGACTCTATTTTCTTTGACGTCTCACGAGTCTGCATCAGCTGACTTAGTTCAGCCCAGCTCATCTCTGGATAAATAGCACTAGTTTCAGACAAAAATCCATAAGTCAGACCGCTTACCGCGAGCAGACTAATTATCGAAATCGATGCGATGGCCTTTTTTGTCATGTCTCGACTCTACCATCTGAACACAACTAGAGACAACTAAAGCTCGCTGCGAATCAGGCTGACAATCTTGCCAGTCAGATTGGCTGGATAACCATAAACTTTGATCACGCTATTTGTTTCACCGGGCAGCGGATTCTTTTTGGCGACACCTGAACAAACCCATTGCATGCCAAGCAAGTCGTGGAATTTGTGCGATTGTCCGTCTTCGCTGACTTCGTATTGATACAGCGGAAGAACGCTGTGAAAAACGAATCCGTGCTTCTTCAAGAATTTTGCGATTTCAACGCCTGATGGATGGTTGGCTTTGATAGTCGCTCTGATGAAGCGCTTGCCAGGCGTGTTTTGGACTTTCTCGATTGCTTCTTTTACTGCAGCTTCATTGGCTTTGATGTCGAATCCGAAATCAAAGTCGATGTATGTGTGCCCGAAATCCGGCTTCAGATCGACATCGAATTTGTCGCTGCGGATCGACGCTTTGTCGCTGACGGCATCTTTGTTTTCATCGTTGACGCGAAACTCCATCTGGTCGGCGTATTGCGAAAGAATAGCCTTGCCCAAGCAAGCGTATTCTTCCGGCAAATAAACAGAACGCGGCTTCACAAGTTCCGTCGCGAGCTGTTTCTCGGAAGCACTTGCCTTGCCGATTACGACACGAGATTCGCGGCTGATTAAATCAGTTATCTCAGCGTCGGACAACTTTTCCAAATTGCCGATGCGATCGCGCAAATTCTGCAATTCACGCGCTAGTCGACCGTGTAACTGACCGGCCCACACTACCGATTCCGGTTTATCCGCAAAGAAAACTTTAGGATAATGCGCATAACCAAAACCAAGGAAACGGTTGTAGCCATGCTTGATGTGCGCAGTTTGTGATGCAAGACTGTGAGTGACCAACTCCGTAATATTGGAGAGGAAGAAACAGTCATTAATCAGATTCTTGGCGCCTTCTACTAGAAAACTGCCGATACCTAGACCACGATATTTCGGGTCGACCGCCATGCAATTGAATTCGCACGCCAACTCGTGAAGCGCGTCTGCGATGATGCCGCCGACTGTCTCGCCATCCAGTTCGGCGATGAATAATCGACGATAAGGCGATTCAACCGTTTCAACAATGCCGTCAGCGCTGAAAAGCGAAGGGTCGGGATAAGGCTGGTGTCCTTCGGCAACGACGCCGTCTTTTCCGAGGGCGGCGTTGAACATTGCCGCGATCTTTGCCGCTTTCTCCGGCGTTACCGTGTCCAGTTCGTAAACTTTGCACTTCGTCGCAACATCAGCTCGTGTGTATTTAGTCATTGTAGTCGCGCTCATGCTCTCACCCTCATGGTTTGGTCCTGCAGAATTTTTGCACAGTTGAATCCGGATACTCCGGTGACATTGCCACCACCATAGGTGCCGGCGCCGCACAGGTATAAATTTTCAATCGGCGTGCCATACGGCTCACAGCCGCTCATGTTGCGTTTATCGAAGGCATACCGATCGGTCATCGGCAAATGCCAGCACATTCCGGTGCCGACGTTGTAACGGCTTTGAATGTCAGTTGGCGAAACCACAAATGTGTCTTCGATAACTTCAGCTATGTCCGGCGCAAACGGCTTGAGCGCCGCAATCACAGCATCGCTGATTTTGGTTTTCGTCTCGTCGTTCCAGGGCTCGCCCTCATTCGTGCGAGGCAATTGATGAACGTCGATATTCATGTGATGCTCGCCTGCAGGCGCGACTGTCTCATCGGTCACGGTTGGAAACGCCATCGTCATCATCAAACTTTGCGGCATCTTGCCTTCGGCAACTCGCTTGGAATCAGCGATTACTTCGTCCGCTGGCGGCGCGACCACAATAATTCCTGAGTAGTTGTGAGAGAGCTGGTCCAGAGTTGGAAATTTCGGCAGACGTTTCAACTTAAAGTGAATCTTGCCCGCGGAAATTTGCGTGAGCGGCTCCTCAACTTGTTTTACGAGGGCAGCGGGCAACTCAGTATCAGACAACAATCGGCTAAATGTCGTTTTTGGATCGGCTCCCGAAACGACCAGATCGCAGGCGACTGTTTCGCCGTTCTCAAGTTTCAAACCAGTGGCGCGACCGTTCTCGACGCGAATGGCGGTTACTTTCGTATTGGTCAGAACTCGAACACCTTTGCTCTCGGCACTGCGACGCAGCGATTCGGAAACCATGCCCATGCCGCCGCGAACGAGACCCCATGCGCCTGGAACACCACAAGTTTCGGCAGTGCCATGATGCATGCAGCCAAAAACACTGCCTTGATTAGACGCGTAGCCAGGAGTGCAAGTCGCCACAGCAGCTTTTAGAGACTGGTTTTTGCAGAAGTGATCGAAGACTTCGAATAAAGTTCCGTCAAACAATTTGCTGGCGAGAAAATCCAAACCATCTTTTCGCAAAACATCAACAAGCTCTTGCTGAGTGGTTTCCGGCTTGTAGTAAAACGGCGCCACCAGTGCGGCACCGCGACCGATTTCACCCCAAAAGTTTTTCCAACCAGCGAGATCCTCTTCGGTCAATTCACCCGCTGAGATCTTTGTGTCGGACCCATCTCTGGGTGTGAATGAATAACCGCCGTTTGGCAACAAAACTATTTCAGCTGGATCGGTGAGATACGGCTCGAGCCCGTGGACGTCCAGCCTGAGGTCTTCAATAATCTGCCGGCGAAACATTCCATAGTAAGTCGCGACAGTTGAAATCGTGTGTCCCGGAAAAACTTCCTCGTTGACGCACAGCCCGCCGACTCGATCGCGCGCTTCATAAACAGTGATATCAACACCCTCTTTAGCCAAGTACCCGGCTAATACAAGACTGTTATGACCACCACCGATGATACCGACCTTCATGATCCTCTTCTCGACTTTTCACGCACTCGCGACCAATTGGAAATCGCCGCTCAGCTAATGCTGTCTTCGAGGACTTCGATAAACATTTCGATCTCTTCTTCGGTGTTGTACACCTGCAAACTTACTCTTGCGTATTCGTCTTCCGAACTGGCTTTGCTGACGCAGTGATCGCCAGTGCGGACCATGATGTTTTCACTATCCAGCATGAAACCGAGGTCTGAAACCTCGATGCCTTCAATGCGGAATGACAAAATGCCATATCCACCAGGACAGCCACAGCGACCGGGTCCGGGACCGAAGTCCACGCCGGGAATTTCTTTCAAACCTTCATACAAACGACGGGTCAATTTAGCGAGATGACCGGAAATATTTTCAATTCCGGTGCTTTGGATAAACTCGACAGCAGGTGCAAGAGAGACTATTGATGGGATGTTCGGAGTGCCGGCTTCCAGAAGATCTTGCAGTGAACCAGCAAAGAACGTGGTTTCGTCCTCGATAGCAAACGTTGCTCCCATTCCACCGACGCGAACGGGACTGAGCTCAGGCTGCCGTTTTGGGTTGACCCAGAGAATACCGGTTCCATTTCCAGCGAACATTTTGTGTCCGGAAAACGAAATAAAATCTACTGCCAATTCTTCGACATTGACTGAAATGTGCCCAACACTCTGGCTCGCGTCAAGCGAAATCAAAACATCCGGACCAACGATTTCGCGGATGTCCGGCACTTCCATATCCATGCCATAAACATGATGAATGTGCGACATCGCTATCAGTCTGGTTTTCGTCGATACATTTTCACGAATGGTGCGGAGGTCATAGTCGCCGACATCATGGATTTCGAATGGAACGATTTTGATGTTTTTGCCGAAACCGGCGAGAATGCGGCGCACGTTAAACCACGGCAGCACCGCGGATTTGTGATCCTGCAAGCAGACCATCACTTCATCGCCGTCGTTGAGATTGGTCAATCCCCAAGATAATGCAACTGTGTTGAGGCTGTCTGTCGCGCCGCTTGTGAAGACCAGATCCTCGGAGCGGCAGTTGATCAATTCGGCTACTTTGGCACGACTGTTGTGGATCGCCAGAGCAGTTTTGGAAGACAAACGATACGATGCGCGACCGGCATTGCTACAAGCCTTCGCGTAATATTCTTCGATGGCGCGAATCACAGTCGCAGGCTTCTGCGTCGTCGACGCATTGTCGAAAAATACATAGTCAGGTTTTTGCTGAATGATTGGAAACTGCGCACGGATAGCGGCGACATCGATGGTGACTTCAGGGATGGCAGCGGAAATGTCGCAGACGATTCCTTCTGTTTCTTTCACTGCTAGCGAATTTGTCGTCATCTTTGTCTCCTTTCATAACCGCTCGTCATCGAGATTACGAGTCGATTGTTGGTCCAGTCATTTCGGTCATCGAGTGCTTCGCTTTCGCGTTGCGAGGTTTAGTCAGCTTCAGAAGCTCGGGTTCTGGGTTCACAAATTCGATTTCAGCTACAAGTTGGTCCATACAAATATCTGATTTCAGTGCTTCAGAGTTTGGCTCACCATTTTGAAAGTTGCGTTTCCGCTCTTTGAGATTTTGGTGCGGTCTCCCGAAGTTTCAAACTCATCGCAGATAGTCGCGAATGAGGAGTTCGCGGAAGCATGCCGGGTTCGACATGCTCCCGCTGATTGAAAACTATTTCGCAGCGGCTGCGAGTTCGCGATTTTTTCTCTTCACCGACTTTTCAGTAGGCATGTTGGCGTCGCGCCAGCCTACGAATCCACCGGTGAGACTGGCGCACTCAACACCTTTTTCGGTGAAGAACGAAGCGAAGCGCTTCGACTGATCGCCTGTCGGGCAGACAAACAAAACTTTCTGTCCGTTTGAGAATGGAACGCCTGCATCCGTGATTTCATCGAGCGCATCGGTTGGGATGTTGAGCGAACCAGGAATTCTGGAAGCTTTAAACGCCAATGCTCCGCGCATGTCGACGATGATCAGAGGCTCTTTCGCTTCGATCCACTTCAGTGCTTCAGCGGCTGAAACTTGAGGCGCAGCCTCTTGTTTCTCGACGGAAACTTTTCTGATTGAATCTTCCTTTTCAGCAAGCGCGAACAACGAAGGACGCACTTTTTGAAGGAACGAGAGGTACCATTCGACACGGTCGCAAGCGATGAACGCTGCTTTCTTGCGTTCGGTCAATGTGCCGTCGATTTTCTGCAGATACTTCATCGCTGCTGCAAGGCTGCCACCACCGGTAGGTCCAGCCAAAATGCCGCACTTACGAATCAGTGTGAGCATCGCATCAATCGATTCATCGGTATCGACAACGACGATATCGTCGTAGAAATCTTTTTTGAACAAGCCGACTTCGTACATTTCATCCTGGTTACGGATACCTGGAAGAAGATGACCTTTGGCGGCGATCACGCCGACGTTCTTCATGTTCGGATTCTTTTCTTTCAACAAAGTTCCGGCACCACGGGTAGAACCAGTGGTTCCCAGACCGCCGATGAAATAATCGATAGCGCCGACATCATTGAAGATTTCGGTTCCGGTCGAATTGTAGTGAGCGGTGATGTTTTTCTCGTTGGTGTATTGCGAAGTGTGGAAATATCTTCCTGGCTCTTTCGCCATTTGTTGTTCGATGAATGTGATCGGATCATTAGGGTCGGTTGGATCCGGGCATTCCGACAAACCTGGCAGTTCATCAAGCTGGGCGCCGAGCAACTGCAGAATCTGTTTCACTTCTCTTACTTTGATTCTGTTGGTTACGATCTTGAATTCAACATTGTTGATTGAGCAAATCAACTGCATGGCTTTTGCCATATTCCCGGACGAGGACTCGATTACGGTCTTCCCTTCCTTGGCAATTTGTTCGATATCATCTTTGAGAACATTCCATCCGCTCTTGTCTTTGACGGAGCCGAACGGGTTCAACAACTCGAGCTTGGCGTACAGATCGATGTTTTTCAAACCGTGAATCTCAGGACTAATCTCGAATAACGGTGTGTCTCCGATCAGCTCGGTTATATGTTTTACTAACATGTTTCCTCCAGGGTGGCGGTCAGGTGTGGTGTGATTGTGTGGGAAAACTGGGCACTGTCTAAAGAATTGAGAACTCCTCATCGAGGGTCCACTCGAATTTGTTGCCTTTTTGTTTGACGGCAACTTTGCGAGCGATAGGCTCCATCATGGAATTCGAGGCGCTGAAGTCCATGAAGTAACCAGCGGTGTTGACAAAAACAACAGTGTCGCCTGGCTCAGGGAGCTGAGGCAAGAATGTTTTATGGCGATAAACCAGGTCGCTTTCGAGACAAAGATTACCGGCGAAGAATACTCCGACCTTCTCAGGAGCCGCATCGGATGGGTTTCTATTGAGAACAAGCGGATCGACAAAAATTTCCTGGTCGAGGAAAGTAACGTCCTGACGCTTCATGTTCAAGTTAACCAACTGGTCTCCAGTACTGGATGGACGCAGGTTGTTGACTGAGGCGACGGTGATGCCGGTTTGCGTAACGAGGGAACGACCTGGTTCGATCCAGAGTTCGATCATGTTATCGCGAAGCAGTGATGCTGCCGTTTTGTCCGACAAATTCGGGAATTGGTGCGAGAGAATTTCATCGAGGAAATCCGGACCGGAGGTTCCATCGTAGTAGTTGTAGCTGTTGAAGTTGCCGCGCAGTTTGCCTTGTTCTTGATACATGCCGAAGGCGTTGCCTTGCCATGTCAGCGAATTGCCGGTGCCAAGAACAGACTCTTTCAAAGCGCTTGTGTACTCATTCCACTCGTCTTCGCTTTCGAGATAGTTGACTTTGAAGCCACCACCGATGCAGAGAACGCGTGGTTCGAAGCCGCGGGAGAGAGCATCTTCAAAAAGCTCGATGCAGTTTTCGATTGCCACTGCGCGTTCAGTGATACTGACGGTATCGAGGTGGAATGCAAAACCCTGGAAGCTCAGCTCGTCTTCGGCATCTTCAATGATGTCGAACGCTTCTTCCAATTCTTTAATGGTGATACCAAAGCGACTTCCCTTGTTGAGAAAACGCGAGTGATCGGCATGAAAACCGGAGAGTCTTACCAAGATTTTGGTAGGTTTCTGCAGCTTGATGATTTGCCGGATTTCCAAAACTTGGCGAAGTTCCCAGAGGCTATCGATGCTGATCGTGATGCCGTGCTGCAAAGCAAGGGTTAGAAACTCACGATTCTTTGGTCCGGTCGCTTCGATGCGATCGCCTGTGAAACCGGAAGAAAGTCCGTGACGAAGTTCGTTGAGTGACGAAACATCCAGGAAAGCATTCTCCTGAGCCAGTTGGCGAACCAGGCTAGATGATGAATTCGTTTTGTGAGCGAAGAAAACGCGCCCTCTCAGTTGATGCTTCTTGAATAAATCATTGAACGATTCGACGTTGTCGTGAATGAGTTCGGGAAACATGACGTTGAGAGGACTGCCAAGCCCTTTAACGAGCTCTTCCAGCCTCGTAGGGTCGGCTAAATATTCTTTGATGACGGGATGCACCTTCGGCGTCAACGTAAGCGAACGGTTGCCCGTTTTGGATTCTTTGGTCGCGTTATCGGTGTCTAAGGTCACTGGCATAACTCTCTCTGTTTCCTACTAAGGGGTCGGATATATATCCAATCGGAAATCTATCATGAAAATGATTGCTATTCGCAAGAAGGAAAATCTCCTTTTCATAAACATTGTCACATCTTCCTCCTGACTACCCGAGCTATACGCAGAGCTGGGGTTTTGAGATATCAGGAGGAAGTTAAAGCTTTAACAACCTTGTTACAGCTCGGTTGCTCCAGGTGCGAAAAATCAGAACGCTCTAACCTTCCAGTCGTCCAATCGATTGCAACGTGAAGCCCTGTCAGAATCACCTGAATGCGCTCGAGCGTCCGCTCATTTTGAGCGCGCTCCGCATGCATTCGCGCCACCAGGAGCTTGATTATCATGTTATTGAGCGCCCGAATGCGGCAATCGTAAACTCCATAACCCAGCGAGATGATGACGTGGCGCGCATCTGCACTCGCGTTATTGATTGTTCTCAAACGGTTGATACTGGGTTCGGGAAACCCGGACAACCATCGGAAGAATCTTTCGGCTACAAACTGTCTATCGGGAACCATATCAATACAGCGGCAGGCCGCAACAGCCGCCACCATTCCTACCTTTTGCAAGTGATTCTCAACAAAAATATCGTACTAAATGCAACAGATTAGCGCAATAGTGACGAGAGGCACTTATTGACGTAGATGCCGCTAAATAGGCATCTGATGGCGTTTTTGGTTTTATAAAATTGTTGCGAATCGTTCTCATAATATGAGGACTCGCGGGATTGCCCAGCCCGCCCGATTCTTGCAATGCCCGGACAATGCCCGGATACAAAACAGCCAACCAGTCTGGTCTAGGGCACTTAAGGGTGTCCAGACTCCATCGCATTCGCTTGGTGCCGGCGGAACTTTGGCGCAATCCGAATGGATTACATAGTCCTTCCCTTTAGTACTGCCGACTCATCGACTCACTTTGACCTCGAAAAATGGAAATGTGCCTGTGGGCCACATTAAACGGCCCGGGTTGCCTCATTGAAAAACCTTACCCGAGCAACAGGTGTAAGGCGAGTAAGATTCTCAGTGAGTCAATGCGCGAGCAAAAAATGTGGCCCACAGGCACATTTCCATTTTGGGCGTTGCTTTCACGTGAATTAACGCTGGTCGAACCGGACATGATGCTCGGCGATCAAGAGTTCTGTCGCTGCGGCCCATGCAAATATTCAGCCCGCGCGGCTTACATCGTCTCTTCGAGGACGTCCAGAGCTCTGTCGCACTCATCGAGTGCTTGCTTCAAAATTTTACGAGTACGTTCAATCGAACTGGCGACGCTGCGATCCTTATCGTTTACGATCGAGCGAGCGGCTGAATCGGTCAGGCGCTTGCCCTCGTCGAGCATGGTGGTGACATTGTCGAGCACCTGCAGAACCTGAGACACCGTGCCGGAATCCAAGTTAGCTTTGCAGTCTTTGCAAAAACCAAAGATGTCAAAACGGCTTTCCTGGTAGATGTAGCCTTTGCGTTCGGCCACACTCTGACCGAAGCCACTTAGCAGGTCGTCGTGAAACTCAATTGTCAAGCCACACTTCGTGCAGATCAGGTGGTCGTGATGCTCTTCGCCACTCACGGATTCCCACAGCTGGCCCCGCGCGCTCATGATGCTACGAATTTCGCCTTGCTCCGAAAGCCGCTCCAGCGCTCGATAAATCGTCGAAAGCGACACTTCGCCGCCCTCAGTAATTATGCGATCCCGCAGTTCCTGCGCGCTGATGTGCTGCCCTTGAGGCATGGTGGCAAAAATATCAAGCAAAAGCTCTCGTGGGCGTGTCCGGCTTTTAACCATCGAAATAGAACTGTCCTAAACGTCAATTTGTGCGCCAGTGACTTCGCAGCCGCATTTTAGAAAACGACCGCTCCGTTCTATATATGTTATCTCAACAAGCCTTGTTTCGTTCCAATCGCAACAGCGGAATCTGTCAGCGAGTTAAAACAGCTGCGCGATTTAAGGGGAATCAAACTTACAATTCGGAGCCTAGATTGGGCTTCAATCGGGCTTCTGAACTAGTGCTTCACGACTGGGTACACGTCTTGAGCACGGGTGCGCCAGTATTCAAGCCGTTCTTCGCAACCAGTTACACCGCCGTACAACTCGTACAAGAGCTGGTAGGTGGTTTCGCCGTTGAGATCGAAATAACAAAACTGGCGAAGAATGACATCCTCAGCCTCTGTCTGCTTGCCGGCTTCGACGAGTGATCGTCCTTCTTTGAGGACACGTGCCTTATCTTCGGCCGTCAGAACGGGTAATTTTTTCAAATTGTCAGACGGAAGCGACTCGGCCGCTACGAGTTCGGCAAGCGTGTCATTGACATAACAGTCCATCATTAAATGAATCCTGGCTTCCTGTCCGAAATTGCAAGCGCTGTGCACAGCTTCTTTCGGATTCAGTTTCCAGAGATAGCCTCGGGACATATGAACTGTCGTGCCAGGCATCACAATGTGCGCAGCAGGATTCGTCACAATCGGCACGTGCAGCCGAAAACGCGGGACTTCTTCCAGGAAGACATAGTCGCGATGCTCGTGAAGATAAGTCCCAGGCTGGAGTTTCAACAAGCGCGAAGCCATGATGTTGAAACCGAGGCCAGCCAGCAGTGCTTTCAAATTCGTCAAACGCGCCAGTAGAGGCGTTTCTTTAGGTGCCTTGCAATCTTTCCAGGAGAAATTATTTTCTTCCCCATCCGGGCTAAGCAGCACGGCGACTTGCAGTCCTGGCGATGCGTATTCGGAGTACGGCTCATGCCAATCGATGTCCGGATTCAAGACCTCGTTCTGGAGGGCGTCTAGGATGTTTGCATCAATTGGTTTCAGCAGCGACACGAACTTGAGATATTGATCTAAAGACTCAGGCGCCTTGGCTGATGGCGCTTTCGATGAGTCTGTACCTTTAGTTGATTGCATCTGAACCTCGCAGATTGGCACGCAGCATGATTATGGATCGCCTCGAACGGATAATCAAAGTTTCTGCAAATCATTCTCAACAAAACTTAGGCGTGCGAATTCTGCTTCTTCGGAGTTGATTCCGGTGGAGAGACTGTTCGATTTTGAACTATTCATAGACGCTTTGGTTGAACCTCGAAGGTGGTCAAACGAAATTCGTCGGTTTTGTCCAAATTTTGAGAATCACGGATAAACACAGACACGCAATCGACCAATGACTGCAAGGCGTCAATTTAGTAGGGAATCTATCCGTGGCCAATCCGCAAGCCAAACTCGAATCGCCGATAAGCCCAGCGATTAGCAGTGTCGTCGAACGGAACGACGCCGCGCCACAAAGAGAATCGCTTCACGACACGCTGGTCGACAGTATTTACTTCGGCTACGAAAGTTTGAAAACCACGATTCGCAAACAGGTTTATAACGAAAAGGACCTGGATCTGCCGGTTTTGGACGCGTTTAAGACAAAACCTGCTGAAGCAATTAAAGTTTCAACCAACGGCAGCAGCGAACGCGGCATCGATCGTCACCTAGAAATTAATTCCGGCGGACGCGAGCGCGATTACATTTTGCACGTTCCAAAAAATTATGACCCGTCTAAACCGATGCCACTAGTGGTGGTGCTTCATGGTTTAGGACAAGATGCCGACAGAATTTCCAGTCTCTCGAAAATGTCTGAGAAAGCCGATAAAGAGGGCTTCATCGTTGCCTATCCAAACGGCACAAAATGGCTCGGTCAATTACGATCGTGGGATGCGGACAATGGAGTCCAGCTTCCTGGCACCGATTCCAATGATGTCGGTTTCGTCAAAGACATGGTCAAAACTATCAAAGAGAACATGAACGTCGACAAAGACAAAGTCTACGCCGCCGGCTTCTCGAATGGTGGCATGCTCGCTTATCGCTTAGCCAGCGAGATGTCCGATACCTTTTCCGCGGTGGCAGTCGTGAGCAGCGGTTCGAGCGGAGCCGAAGCCAAGCCGTCCGAGGCGGTTTCGATCATGTCTATTCACGGCACCAGTGACAGGGTGGTGCCACTGGAAGGGCGCGCGCCTGGACAAGGGCTTTCTACCCTTGGTGTGCCACGTTTTCAATCATTCGGCGAATCGTACAAAACCTGGGCGAAACACCTGGGCATTTCTCACGCCCCGCTCATAGAGCGCGATGGCGATCGCATCACTTCCAGATCCGTCAATCCGGAAACTGGTGCAGAAGTGATTGCAGTGGTTGTTAAAGATGGTGGGCATGAATGGCCAGGCAGTGACAGAGCGAAGGCAGCCAATCCGAATTCTCCGGAAGCGAACTACCCGACCACCGACAAAATCTGGGAATTTTTCAAATCACATAAGAAGAATAGCTCGCAGCCTGTTCAATGCGACGACAGAGCGCTGGTGGCGTAAGGCATTTCACGCATTGTTCAACATCAGCCAGAGTGCTTGCTGCCAAAGACGCCCGTACGATGCTGAAGCGAAGAATTTTACTCGATCGATTCCACTCGATAGCGCGGCTCGCTATAACAGTTTCGCAAGCAAGCGAGGGAAACCGGTCGCTTTAATTGCCGAAGTACCCCTCTGGAGATTCCATCAATCTGCGTTTGGTTGTTCTGTTCAATCTGCGTTTGGTTGTTCTGCTCAATCTCCGTTTCGTTGTACCTTTCAATCTGCGTTTGGTTGTTCTGCTCAATCTGCGTTTCGTTGTTCTGCTCAATCTGCGTTTGGTTGTTCTGCTCAATCTGCGTTTGGTTGTTCTGTTCAATCTGCGTTTGGTTGTTCTGCTCAATCTGCGTTTGGTTGTTCTGCTCAATCTGCGTTTCGTTGTTCTGCTCAATCTCCGTTTGGTTGTTCTGCTCAATCTGCGTTTCGTTGTTCTGCTCAATCTCCGTTTGGTTGTACCTTTCAATTCCCGTCTTCCGTTGCTGAAAAATCCGAGTTGCCAAGCTAAAACACCTGCGCTAGCGGGGTGGTTAGACATCCACTAGATATCCTCAAATCGCCAACTCTGTTTACGAAAACGTTTTCTTAATCAACTCTCGCGCGAGCTGCCTCATTTCGTTGTTGTCAGGAACTTATATGCAAGCGAGCGTCGATATTCTCGGGCGACTGGCAAATTCTGAATATTTCCTTTGGACGCATGTTTTTGCAGCTCAACAGGCCTTAAAAGGAAACGCCTTTCACTTACAAAGCCCTGTCCGGGTTTGAAACCAGTCGGGACCGTTGAATAGGGTTTATTCACTTCTTTCATCAACCGCTCTCAAAGGACTCGAACACTCTCTCTTTCCAGCAATACGCAAGCGTTTCAGCATTAACCCCTCCGACGAAAGTCTGGAGCGCGTTGTTATGCCTGCGTCGAGAGTGTCCAATGATGCGGTTCTCACGTTCGTAAAACTTCCACAAAGGACTATATGGTGCACAAACCCGCAAAGAAATCGGATCGGGCAGGAGCCTTCCTGCTTTTCGCCATTGGCGCCTCCCTCGCCCTGGCTGTCGTTTTCGGACCTTCGCTCTACTCAACGCAGAAGCGGACCGAAGGTAACTTAACCGTTTCCAACAGTCCAATGATCACTGAGACCATCGGCCAGCTCTCTTCGGCGGAATCTTCCAGCCACCGAATGAATGCTGCCCGCTGGCTCTCGACCCAGTTTTCGAACAATCCCGAAACGGTGATTCGTTCGCTCGGCGACGCGCTCAACAACGACCCCGACCCGGTTGTTCGCGCTCAAGCAGCCAACTCGCTCGCCAACATCGCGCGCCAAGCGCGGGACAATGCAGCGGCTGACGCCAGCGAGCAGGCACAGATCGCGGACCTCCTCACCAAGCAGTATCGCAAGGAGGCCAGCGATACGGTTCGTCGTTGCATCATCGGCGCCGCCGCGGAACTCGATAACATCAGTGCCGGGCCGCTCGTCGATGAAGCCATCAACGACAACGACCCAGCGGTAAAAGAGGAAGCGCTTCGCGCTCGCCTCGAACGAGAACGCCGTGCACAGCAGAAGAAGCTGGGCTGAAGCGTCTCGTGTTTGAAGCACCAATTTGTTGCTGAGCTGCCGCGATTTATCTGTAGACGTAATTCATCCGAAGCTCTGCTGACGTCGTCTGCAGAAATCTCTCCAGAAATCCCAACAAATATTAGAGGTATCGATAATGACCTGTAACTTCTGCCAAAAAATGCCACTCCCGGCAAACACCCGCGCTGGCTCCTGCTCGAGCTGCAAGAAGCCAACCGCCAGCACCGCCATCACCCTCTGCCCGACCTGCAGCAACACCCAACGGCGTTGCAGTCGTTGCGGCCGCAGTGACACCGCCAACCCGTTGCTTCAGAACGTCTGCGAGGGCGACAGCTGCGCTTGCATCTACTAAGCCGGTAGCTGCGTAACGGTACAAGTCATTTTTACGACGAATAAGGATGCGCTGTGGATGCCAGAGACCGTCACGGTCCTGCGCCATCCACAGCGCGCCTTCTTCGGTTTTTTGCGCGGTGTCGCCTCGCCCGCCCAGAGCGCCGTGACATTCCGCCTCGTCATTCCCGCCGCAGAGCGTCCCGTATCCCGGCATCGTTATTCCGCCCGTCTTCCCGCCTCGTAATCCTCGCGCCCTGCCTACTACGCGATATCGAACCCACATTTCTAACCAAAAATGCCCCAAAAGTAGAAATGTGCCTGTGGGCCACATTAAATGGGCAATTAATGTGGCCCACAGGCACATTTTCAAATTGCTTGTCATTTCGCCGCAGAATTTGCATTTGTTGCTGTCTGAAATGGTGTCGTTTTTGCAACCGACATCACTCTGAGATGCACAAAGCGTCAAGGCTTGACGGTTTTGGGTGCCAATTATTTGGTTAGATTAGAAACCAATCGATCACACCCAAGTCTCGAGGGGAAGTAATGATAAATCACCAAGTTTTCGACCAACACGAATTTTGGACAGCGTTCAAATACGACCTGGACAACGCACGCGCCAGAGTCATTATTGAATCCCCATTTATAAACTCCTGGCGACTAAAAACCATAGAGTGGTCGCTGCGAAATGCCATCAAGCGCGGTGTTGTTGTATGCGTTTTTTTGCAAAAAGAAACCGCGAGTAGCAGGGGAAGCCAACCGAGCGACCCACTCGCACTACAGGAAAGGGCACTATTGATCGAAAAGTTGCGGTCCTGGGGCGTGCACGTGAACGAGCGAAAAAACGTTCACTCTAAGGTAGCGATTATCGACGATAAAATTCTCTGGGACGGAAGCCTGAATATACTGTGCCATTACGGCAAAGCGAAGGAACGAATGAATCGATTCGTCGACCGCGATGAGGTCAAACTGGCAATTCAAAAACAAGAATTTTGGAATTGCGAACGGTGCCTGCATAACTTATCGAGGTTCGCCGCACTCCGGAATCTCACCGAAGAGGGCGATTGGGGGAGGGTTTTGAAAGGCCAGCGAGAGTGGCAAGACAGAACGCAAATCGAAGTTGCACAGTTGTGCGGAATCGATAGAACCAATCTGTCCAAGATCGAAAACGGGCGCGATAGCTCATTCAAAAACATTCTTAGTGTGTCGAAAGCGATCGACGCTGAGTTTATGCTTATACCAACTTATCTAGCGAGTTATGTGGGCAACGCACTGGAACGAGCCACTACAGAGGGACCAGAAGATCCACCCGATCGCAACCCGCCTACCAAACCTCGTCGATAAATTTGCCCTTTAGCCGAATAACACTGTGCCCAAGGAAAGTCTTGTTCAGAGGAAAAGCCAACTGCGGTCTACAACAATGCCAAGGCTGATGATGCGAGGAGGGCGGCGCCAAGCGGAAGGGCGTCTTCGTTGGCGTCGAAGGTTGCGGTGTGCAAGAAGCGCAGGGGACCTGGGACTTGGACGCCCAGGCAGACGAAGCAGGAGGGGTATTTTTCGGAGAGGAAGCTGAAGTCTTCGGCGCCCATTTTCATTGTTGCTTCTTCGATATTTTCTTTGCCGATCATCTCCGATGCGACTTGATCGACTACGGCGACGACGTATGGATCGTTGTTGACGGCTGGGTTCTCGGTGATGTAATGCAGTTCGTACGAACCGCCCATGATGTTGGCGATGCTGCAGGCATTTTCTAGTTCGCGTTTGACGATCACATGCGTTTCGGGCGCGAAGTAGCGCACAGTACCGGTTAGCTCAACTGAGTCGGCGACGATATTGCTTCGATAAGTGGAACTCTTGATACCACCGATGGTGATAACAGCAGCGTCCAACGCTGAGATTCTGCGAGAAACAATCGTTTGAATTGCTTGAACAATCTGGCATGCGACCACAACTGAATCTACGCCAAGCTCTGGCCATGCGCCGTGCGTGCCTTTTCCTTGAATTTTTATATCAAACTTATCGCAAGCTGCAAGCAGTGGACCCGAACGAAGTGCAATCTTGCCGGTCGCCAGTTCCGGAAACACATGCAACGCCACAACCCGCTTGGCGCCTTCGAGCGCCCCGTCATTCATCATCAAACTTGCGCCGCTTAAGCCATCACCATTGGTGGCTTCTTCAGCGGGTTGAAAGATTACTCGGATGCGGCCGTTTTTCGGCGGGTTCGCGGCGAGAAGCTGCGCGGCGCCCAGTGCACAAGCGGTATGCACATCATGTCCGCACGCGTGCATCACGCCTTTGTTTTTCGAGCAGTGATCCATTTCGTTTAGTTCTTGGATTGGAAGAGCGTCCATATCGGCGCGGATGACGACTGTTTCGCCTTCACCGATGTCGACTACCACACCGGTTCCGCCCACTCCGACGGTTGGTTTCAATCCGAATTTTTTTAGCGTTTCAGCCACGTACTCGGCGGTTTTGACTTCTTCAAAACTCAACTCAGGGTTGGCATGAATGTGGCGCCGATAGCGCACGAGGTCTGCCTTGATTTCCTTCGCCTTAGCGTAAAGCTCGGTTGCAGTTAGGGTTTCGCGTGTTGTGCTCGTCATGATTGTGTCGCTCGGTTGTGTCGAAAGCGCTCATTTTAGACCTTTGGCAACGGATTGTCACTTACGAACAAACTGAATTCAAAACCAATTCATCCGTGAATGAGTATCGATAATGCTGAGTACTCGCAAAATGACGCGTGGTTTGGATGTGCACCATGTGGTTTGGATGTGCACCGGTGGTTTGGATGTGCACCGTGTGGTTTGGATGTGCACCACGTGGTGTGGATGTGCACCGGTGGTTTGGATGTGCACCGTGTGGTTTGGATGTGCACCGTGTGGTTTGGATGTGCACCATAAGGAACGCAGAGCGGCGAGTCGACCTACTAAAACTAAACCAGAACGCAACCTTGGTGTTTCAACGGCGCCGAATGTTGAATGAAACATGAAACATCGACAGAACAAAGTTTAGTTCATGACCAAAATCAAACTGCAACTGAAATCGAAACGAATTATTTAAGCGAGACCAAAAGCCTGATTAGCAGGCGGTTTCCAAGACAGGATATTGGCGCTAGTGATATCACGCAATCTCGAATATTCAAACGAACATAGCCGAGTTTGCGCATTGTGCTTTACCACAGCAACATAAACCGCGCGTGCAACCGCCCATCCAGAGCCTGTCTCGCACGCGCGCACTCAATTTACGCAATCCATTTAGTTGTTTCAATCTCGTCGCATTCGTTGCCTGGAACGCTGCAGGTGCGAGAAGGTGCACACACTCGTTTCGCACAATCATTCAGGACCAAGCACACACACAGCTTATCAAACAGGCAAAAACCGTCAGCAAAGCACCCGCACAAACGGGGCGCATTGACCTCTCCTGATTCGTGGCATCGGCTGTGAATGAGGATTTTGCGTTAGCCCTTCCAGTAACCGCACCGCGGCTAGGATGACTTGCGAGTCTCCTATGGGCGCAAGCAATCTCGAGGCGATGGGACGCGAGTAGCCTGGTCTGATGAAGTACGAAACGAGTTCTGAAGCGGTTCTCGGCTGTTGCCGAGGACATGGACAAAACAATCTACTGGAACTGGAAAACACTATGGGCCGGAACATGTACCTCAATGGACTGCTGACCGCGACTGTCGCGCTCGCGTGCCTCGTCTCGACCGCGTCGCCTTCGTTCGCGCAAGTCGCGCGCGACGACGACCCGACCATCGGACGCGGACTCGTGACGCCGGTGCGTCAATGGAGAGACGCAACGCAAGACCCTCGCGGTGTCATACTGCTGATCCACGGCTTCCCCGAGCACTCGCTGCTTTACGACAAGTTGGCTTCGCGGCTGGCTTTCGACGGGTTCGTCGTTTATGCGCCGGACCTTCGCGGTCTCGGGCGCGCTTACGCCAACGAGATTGCCACGAAGATCGATTACGCCAAGCACGCCGACAACGATGTCGCGCAGCTCGCTGAGCGGATTCGCAAAGAGCACAAAGGACTGAAGATGATCGTCGGCGGCGAGAGCATGGGAGGTGCGCTCGCCATCAGGCTTGCCGCGACGCGACCGGATCTGGTCGACGGCGTGATTCTGTCGGGACCGGCATTGAAACTGGAGCGGCACTACGCGCGGCTGATTCCTAGCGGCCTGGTTAACGTGCTAACACTCGGGGCAGTCAAGGTCGACTTCACCAAACAGATCGAAACGTTCTTCTCGGCCGACGCCCGCATCGGCAAGGAGCTGGCGTGCGACCCGCTCGTCCGCAAAAAGTTTGACACGCGCGAACTGATTGCGGCGCGCCGCTTTCCTCAGGAAACCGAGAAGTTCGTCGACTTGATCCCGGCAAAGACGCCGGTCTTCGTTCTGCAAGCCTGCGACGACCGCCAGGTTAACCCCAAAGGCTTGTATATGTTCGACGCAAAGTTGCGCTCCAACGACGTCACCTACGTTCTCTACTCGTACGGCGGTCACACGATTCTGCAAACCCGGCACCTCGACAGCTTCGCGGAGAAGTCCGTGATCGAATGGCTGGAACGCCAGGTTCCGCCGCTGGAGGGCGGCGCTTGTCGGCTACCCGAGAAGAAGTAACAGTCGCAGGTTGGGTTAAACGGTGCATCTGGTTGCAGAACCGAAAGGATGCGCCTGATCGACGGGGCTGGGAGCAAATGGAGCTAAGTCCTGGTTGATCAGAAACGTGCGCCGCCCGAGCGCAACGCAACTGCCTCGGCAGCACACTCTGAGGGCTTCTTCGCGCTGCGCCTCGGTTGCAGGTCCTCGCGCAAGTGCAATTGATGCACGATGGCAACCGGCTATTACAGCCGGTTGCCATGCGCGTGGAACCTGTTTCAATCGATGATCAGCCACTCGTTCTACGTCTAATAAGCGACTACAACCGCATTGCGCACATCTAGCGCTTTTCATGCACGTTACGCCCTGCTCGCTCATTTTTGACCGTAATCATAATAGACTGGTCAACTATTGAAACCCGAAAAAACACTAATCGAGGTGCGATTAGCCGCAACCGCAGTTGCCGGATTCCTTTTCCTTGACGGCGTCTTGTTGTTTGGCGACTTCAACTTTGGTGGCGAGAGCGGCGGCATCTTTGTTTTCCGCGCCGCAACAACCGGCGTTCGCTACAACCTTTTTTTCATCCGTTTCTTTTTCAACTGTACTCATGTCGATTCTCCTTGTTTTAACCAGGAAGCGCTTTGAATGGCGGCCGGAAAGTAACTTCTGCTTCCACCACCATTCGGTGCATTCCCTTTCACATATTCATAGTAGACCGGTCGTCTAGTTTTGTCAACTGACGAAAGCAAGGCGAAGGACACTGGGCTAGAAATCAAAGTAGTTGGGCGGTTCACGCAGAACGTCTCAATGGACTTGAGGTTTTCGCAGTTCGTAGCGAGGCGATCGGGTATCATTGCTGTCCAAATCTCTGCATCCGAAGGAGTGCGCATGCTGCTTCGATCGCGTATCCCTGAATTAATGGATGATCCCAGGCTCGACCGCGAGCTTCACGTTGAGGCGCTTCGAGGGCTCGAAGTTCTCAACAAAGTTAGTGGAAGCGCGCAAATTCTCTGGTCAGAACTAAACAAATTTTCGCTGAGTAAACAGATCGAGCCAATCCTTGAAGTTGATGGCGAAGTAAATGGCGGCACCATAAGCGATACCACTCCAGAAGGACCGGCGAGTTTAGAAGGACAAAACGACGAACTCCCGGCATCCAGACAATCAATCGCCAAACAAACAATCGCGAAGCGAAGCAGTCGCTCAAAAGCGGCGGGCGAGAAGATTTCCGTGCTCGACGTCGCCACTGGCAGCGGCGACATACTCCTCGAACTCGCTAAGCTTTCCAAACGAAACGGGCGTCAGATCGAGTTTACCGGCGCAGATATAAGTCCGACTGCGATTGCGCATGCGGAGCAGAAAGCACAGAAAGCCGGAACACCTGCGCAATTTATTCAGCGCGACGTGATTAAGGACGGGATTCCAAAAGGTTTTCAGGTCGTCATGACGTCACTGTTCACGCATCATCTCGACCCTGAGGAGGTCATCTTGTTATTCGAGAGGATGAAGGACAGTGACGCGCAGATGATTCTGATTAACGACCTGGTTCGCAGCGAACTTTCGTATTCGCTCGTTTGGCTTGCCACGCGCCTTTTCACCCGCTCACCCGTCGTTCACTTTGATGGTCCCGTTTCAGTTCGCGCCTCATACACGCCTGAAGAGATGCGCAACATGGCTCTGGTAGCCGGACTTGAGAATTGTTCGGTCAAATTACATCCGCCCTGTCGACAGTTGTTGGTATGGAGGCGCTCCTGATGTTCACGCGAACGTGGGATTGCGTTGTGATTGGTGCTGGACCGGCGGGTGCCATGGCGGCTCGTGAGGTTGCGTCTGCGGGACACACTGTTCTTCTCGTAGACAAAAGTTCTTTTCCCCGCTACAAAGTTTGCGGGTGCTGCGTCAATGGATCCGCTCAAGAGGCGCTTGCTGAGGCGGGTTTATCGCACATACTTCAGAACAACAATGCGGTTAGTTTAGAAAAACTACTTTTATTCGATGGCAATCGAGCAGCTTCCATTCAACTGCCGCTCGGAGCCAGCATCTCAAGAAGCAGATTTGATGAGGCTCTTATTGAAGCAGCCGTCACATCAGGCGCAACTTTTTTACAGAATACAAATGCCAGAGTTTTAAACAAACCGGATCGGTCGACGAAAACACAGAATACAAATTCGCGCGAGGTCAGCCTGGATAGCGCCGACTCGAAGCCGGTCGTCGTTGAGTCCGCCATTGTAATTGTCGCCGACGGCTTGTCCGGCAAATCGCTGGATGGTAATGCTGATTTCAAACCGGCACTCGCGAAGGACTCGAGATTCGGAGCTGGTGTCATTCTCGACGACGGATCTGACTACTACGAACGTGGACGAATCCACATGGCGTGCGGGCCTGGCGGGTACGTCGGTTTAGTGAGACTAGAGGATAATCGCCTTGATGTCGCCGCAGCATTCGATCAAGCTTTCTCGCGAGAGTCGCATGGACCGGGCAAAGGCGCAGCCAAGTTGCTGCAAGATTGCGGGCTTCCAGTTCCATCACAGCTACAAGATGCGCAGTGGACGGGAACACAACTATTAACCAGGCGACGTGAACGCATCGGCGCGGAGAGGCTACTCGTCACTGGCGACGCGTGCGGTTATCCCGAGCCATTTACCGGCGAGGGCATTGCCTGGGCGCTCTGGTCCGGATTGCTCGGCGGACGGCTGGCGGTTCGCGGTATTCAATCGTGGCATCCAAAACTATTGCGCGAATGGTTTGAAACGAATCAGCGTTTTCGCAGGCAACAGTCGCGAAGTCGGCTGATTGCAATCGGTTTGCGCAATAATGCCATTCGTCATTTTATGCTCGACACGCTTTCTCGATACCCAGGCTTGGCATCACCTGTGGTGCAAGTGATCAATCAAGCTCAGTTTAAATTGCAGGCTAAACCAAGAGTGGAGGCAAGTAGATAATGGCTGCCATTCTTGGGCTTGCAACAGCGCTTCCCACCGACTCATTCACACAAGACGACTTGGTCAAGCATGCAATTTCGATTTCGAGCAGAACGGATCGCGAACAGCAAGTTCTTGAACGCTTGTATCGTCGAACCGAGATACAGAGCCGCAGAAGCGTTATTGCAAGACTGACCGCGGATCAAAAGGCAATGACCGACTTCTTTCCTGCACCGATCGACTCCAGCGATCGTGGTCCAACGACCGCACAGAGAATGGCTTGTTATGACCATCACGCAAAACAGCTGTCCACCGCGTCTTGCCGACAAACGTTAATCGAATCCGGCGTCGCAGCCAAAAGTATCACGCACCTGGTCACTGTCTCCTGTACTGGATTCGCCGCACCTGGTTTTGATTTGAATTTGATAAAAGAACTTGGTTTGCCTCGATCCGTTTATCGCACACACATTGGCTTCATGGGTTGCCACGGCACGATGAACGCACTTCGCGTCGCGCAGGGATTTGTCGCTGCAAATCCGGAGGCAAACGTTTTATTGTGCGCCACGGAGGTTTGCTCTATTCACTTCCAATACGGACGTGATCCCGGAGACATCGTTGCCAACTCGCTTTTCGCAGACGGCGCCGCCTCGTTGATAATGAGAAGGTCAGACGGAATTGCGAATTACGTCGACTCGTTTTCATATGTGGTTTCGGACTCCGAGGATGCGATGGGCTGGCGGATTCAGGACAACGGTTTTGCCATGAGTCTATCTGCAAAGGTTCCGCAGCTGATTGAAAACGAACTAGAAACATTGATTGGAGAATGGCTGTCGAAGCACGATTTATCCATCAAACAAATTGAAGGTTGGTCGATTCATCCAGGCGGTCCCCGAGTTCTCGATGCAGTGGAACGGTCGCTACAATTGCCAGCCGATGCGCTCGGAGACTCAAGGGCAATCCTGTCCGAGTACGGCAACATGTCATCACCGACGGTGCTATTCATTATTCAACGTTTACTGGCGAAACAGAAGAACCGCTTCCCATGCGTCGTCCTGGCGTTTGGACCAGGGCTGACGATAGAAGCGGCTCTCCTTCGTTCGTGACGAGAACAATTATCCCGCGACTTTAAAATCGTTCCTCTTCAGTCCAACCGTGCTTGAAGACTCTCGTCTCTTCCAATTGCTGGAAGAGCCTTTGGTGGGCGCAGTCTTGCCGGCACGATTGTTCTTCGCTCGAAGAAGAATGGGTTGTTCTTTCACATAGTCAAAAACTTTGGTAAATGCATCAAACTCAGCTTGTACTATCATCTGCTAATCTCCGTGGGGTGTCTCGAAGTTCGGCTGCTCATTCATATTACGAATTTGGGCGGGCATGTGATATGGCGTAAAACGCAGAGCCCTTGCGTTCGAACGCAAAAGTGTAGTGTGAAGAAACACAGATTCTTATTTGAAGAGTTCTAGCGCGGTGCTCGAGAAAGACATGAACAGCTAAAGACTGAACAAGTTCAGCTGGACTTAACGAGTCATTTCTGAACTGGACAAACTCTAGCCGAGCAGCCGCGCTCTATAGCTGACGGAACAGATCTAGAGCTGTTTAATCACTCGGCACGGATTTCCGACTGCCACCACGCGCGGTGGTATGCTTCGGCTCACTACGCTGCCGGCTCCGATTACCGCTTCATCACCGATTTCTACGCCGGGCAGGATTATAGCTCCGCCGCCAATCCAAACACTGTTGCCGATTTTGATGGGCGAAGCGAGTTCCAATCCCGAGTTGCGCGTTGCCGCATCGAGTGGGTGGTGCGCGGTGTAGAACTGAACGTAAGATGCCATCATCACGTTGTTTCCAATCGTGATTTCATTGCAATCAAGGAAGACGCAGCCGAAGTTTGCGAAGAAATCGTTTCCGATTTTGATGTTGTCGCCGTAGTCGCAGTGAAACGGCGGTTCAATCGTGATGCGTTCGCCCAGGCTGTGAAACAGCTTTCCCAACAATGCGCGTCGCGTCGATTCTTCAGTTGGTGCCGAGTCATTGAAAGACTTTACTAATTCACGCGCGACTAAACGGCGCGCCACAAGGTCTGGATCATCTGCCTTGTATAGAATTCCGGCGATCATTTTCTCGCGCTCAGTTTGCATGATAGGCTCCGTTTCACAGTCTCCGCGTACACTATGAACTGTCGACGCTCATTGTGAAATGGAGTGTTGCTGGAAAGTTTACTTGCGAGTTGTGCGGGGTGGCGCGCGCCGATTTTTCATCGTTCTCGCACCATGCCAAGTCGTTCTTGCACGATGCCAGTAACTCCCGCCAGCACAAGACGAGGAAGACTAAGGCTGGATCGATCAAATCATGCCACATCCAGTAGTAGAACAGTTCGAGGAGCGAAAAGTGGGATGAACAGCAGACGCACGAAAATTGTGCGTCTGCCGTTCAAATCCACTTCCGCTTTTGCGACATTCGGCGCTTTCGTCCCACCTTTTCCTGCTCGGCACGCTCTGCTCTGCTCGGTAGGCTCGGCGATTAGATCACGGAGCGAGATGCGACCTGACGAAGGCTTCCATCGCATCGTGCTCCGTAAAACCGTCCAGCCGGGCGATCACTTTGCCGCCGCTGACAATCAGAAGAGCCGGACAGTCGGTCGCCTTAAGCCACGAACACGCGTTGGGAGACGCGTCTTTGTGCAGGCGAACGAAGTGCGCGCGCGAGCCGAGGGTCGCGGCGACCCGCTCGAACACAGGGACTTCAGTGGCGCAGTTGATGCAGCCGCCGGAGACGAGAACAACGACGGTACCGGTTTGTGAGGCTACCCGGGCGTCGAAGTTGGCGTCGGTAACGAGTGTGACACCTGATGCTGCGGACGGACCACAGATTTCATTGAGTGCGCCACCGTTATCGATCGGAACGAGCTTGCCACCATCGACGGTGCGCTGTGCTCCGCTCTCCATAGAGGCGTGATGGTTTCCGTGGTGGTCATGCAGTGCAGCAGGCCAGACGGTCATGATCAGCATAACAAGAGACATCACGAAGTGTGCGCCATCCTGGCCGAACGCCAAAACCGACGGCTTCTTGAAGTCGAGGGCGATGCGGTAGACGTAGTACGAACCGAACCAGAGCCAGTAAGCGGCGAACGCGACGTCGATCAGCACGTGGTCGATCGGATGGGCGAACATCCACCACATACCGAAGAGCATTCCAGCGTGAGCGAAGTCGAACCACTGCTTGTTGTAAGTGAGCCGGCGCCCGTAGGTGAAGCCACGGACAAGATACCAGCCAGTGCCGATTGCGAATCCGACGGTCCAGACCAGGCTCGGCAAGGGCAGCCACGACGGAGTCAGGCAAGCAGACATGCCGAGAAGACAGGCGCCGTGCCAGAATTCGTTCTCGCGATCGTAGTAGCCGTTCACACGCCGAAGGAGACTCGGGTTGAACAGCCGGAAAAGATAAAAGAAAACACCGCTCAGGAAGAGCAGCGAAAGTGCCGGCGAAACCCACGCAAAACTGAGTGAGTGCGCCATATGTTCATGGTGCATGGTTATCTCCATTTCTGGGAGTTGAACAACCGACCTAATCACGCGAGTGTTTCATCGCATGGCAGTTGAAGACGTCGAGTTGTAATTTTTAAAAAGCGATTGGTAAAGGATTCCGAATGGGGTTATGAACAAAGAGACTCCATAAGCTAACAAGTCGCCTTTGCTCAAGACGACTTGGAAACCTGCTAAATTGCGGATTTCTCGTTAATGCGCAGCGCAATTTGGCTAACCCAATCTAGCGCAGCCACCTAACCCCTTCCCGGGGATAGCCTTATTTTGGTGCCAGAATCGAAACTGTGCCTACCACTGGATTCAATTTTTTCATGCTCGCTTTGCTTGACAGTATCTCACGGTCTCCAAGAAGTTCCTCGGGACAATTCTTTCCTGTTGGTGGCACCAGCTGCAGTGTCGCGCTGATTTTGCCGGATTTCGACTTCAGCGCTGATTCAAGCTTGCCGCCGTTCCAGGACAAAACATTGCCGCCATAATCCCAATCGAAGCCCGATAATTTGAAGGGCTTGCCGTTCATTTTTTCCAATTCGGCCAATGTGGTGCCAACGGTTATATCGTTAGGTAATTTCCAGAGGCTGGGCTGATCGGTGATATAAATTGTCTCTGCCACATCGCGCTTTTTCGCGTTTTTCCAAATCAAGGTCGCTCGGCGTTTCGCATCATCAGGATAGATGACTGTGCCATCAGCCGTCTCGCTTTCGACCACTGGAACTGTTTGTCGCTTCACGTTCTTCGCGCCAAACCTTCCGATCAAAGATTTTTCTGATGTAGTTACTCCTAGCATCATTGAGGCTTTGCCGCCGTCGCGCATCACCAGATACGGTGACTGCTGGGCTGCGACTTGCGCTGACGCGATCGGTGTGCCGACTACCATGATTCCGCAAACTGAAGCAGCAGCAATAATTTTTCCAATCACATTCACGACCCCATCGAACAACCCTTTGACCGATCGGCAGTATACGTTATCCATTTTCGAGAAGTTGCTTAATCGAAAGCGCTGATTGTCCCCACCGGTTCTCTACGCCGGTTCTCCGCGCCAAACAAAAACCCTCTTCACAGGGATGAGATGAAGAGGGTCTTTGAGTTGGCTTCAGCCTTGTAATGTGATCGCTTTCACGACCCAAGCTACTTGCGCTGGCGCCGCATGCGCGCAAGATCGTTGCGCGCGATAATGATTTGTGAATCGTCTTCCGAGTAGGTGTTCTGATATGTGGTCACAGAACGCAGATACATCGCCTCAGCTTTGTCGTTGCTGCCCAACATCTCGTGAATGCGACCCAGTTTGTGCACGACGAACGCGGCTTGTTCGCTGACCTTACCATAGGCCTTTTCTTGGATAGCGAGGGCTGGTTCCAAATAACCTTTGGCTTGTTCGTAGTTGGAGAGTGTGTAGTTAACGAATGCGAGTTCGATCAATACGGGTGCAACAGCTGGATGTTTTTCACCGTACGCTTTCTGAGCGAAGACCAGTGCTTTTTCCAATGTCTCGGCGGCTTTTGAAACTTCGTCGTTACGCAAGTAATGTCTAACAAGCTTGTTATAGACCTCGATCACCGATTCTTTGTTCGAATTAGTCGACTCGAGTTCGCTGATGCGGCGGATGATTCCAGTTTCGACTTCGACTTCGGCGTCATTGCCGAGTGATTCGACTGGAATAGTCGTCGTCATCGAGATCATGGCTTCACCAGGTGAAAAATCCAGATCGCTCGCGATTGTCGAGGAGAAGGTGTTGGTGACAGTGTATCGAGTTTCGGTCATTGGTTATCCCACCATAAATTGTGAGCCGCTTTCCCTGATACTCGCACCACGCGGCTGCTTAATTAGCCGCTTCAGTCTGGTTCACTCGTTCGCAAGCACTATATTCGAATGAAGCCAAACGTCTATCAAAAACACAGGCACAAGTATTACTAAGAACCACTTTAAGTTATCTCAATTAGCTGTCAAGCGCAGAGTTTTTTCACAATTGAATAGTGTTTCAAATCTGGTCACGGACAACGAGACAGGCAGCCACTATCCACGAGAATCCTCAATTCTCGGCGAAGAAAGAAAAGATATTTAAAGTTCGGTTTGCAATTCAATTGAACCAAACAGCACTGCGATATATCCGCACTCCGCCTGCTGACATCCCGACAATTTATGTCATCGCTCCGCCGCCAGGAACGCTGCCAAAATAGGGCACGGTATTCGTAAACGTCTCCACGTCCTTGATGATTGCCTGCGGAATGAGATTGTTGGGACCGACCTTCAGGCTTGGCATCTTCTTAATCGCTGTGCCAATCGCCAGCATCTCCACGACACCGCCGCCCAGGTCATATACGTAAGTCTTGACGCCCACCACATCCTCAGCCCCACACCCGGCAGCGTCCTCTTCGATCATCGACAGCGCTTTAATTCGGGCTTGATAGATCAGATACGTCAGTTCTTTGACTTCGCCCCGGACAAAACTTTTGAACATTGCTTTGACACCACCGGCGAAACCCACCGAAAATACAGACACGCCCAGGACGAGCTTGATTGGGCAGTATCCGGCGTGGATCACGTTCCACATTTCCTCGTTCGTCAGGTCACTCGTGATCGGATTCTCTTTAAACTCGGAAGGAAGATCGGGATGAAATGACGCTGTTCCAGTCATCAACATTTCTTGAATACCGATAAGCGATGAAATCACCGTCTGAATTCCAAGCACGGCGTTTGCGCCAGCCTCTCTCGCCTCGGTTGTGATCCGTTCAAGAGCCAGGTGTCGCGTACGATTGAGCATTCCGGAATACTCGATCACCTCTCCACTTTTCAAACTTCGCAGAGCACCCATGACACCGCCGCCGATACCAATAGAATATGCTACGTTTCCAAAAACGAATTGAACAGGTCGAAAACCACAATCAAGTTGGCAGTATAATTCCTGACCATTAGCCGATGTCGAGAAGACGTGGTCGTCGGCGTGCGCCTGGTATCCGGATTGATGGATCGTCGATCCGATCGATAAATATTCGATGTTCGAGTCATGGAAAATCAATTGACTGGTCACACCGGTCACGCCCTCGCCGCTGTGGCGGCGCGCTTCTTCGACCATGCGCAAATATGAAAGCGCTCGTCCTTCGCGGATAATTCCCGTCAGTTCATGGACCTCGCCGCCGCCCATGGTGCGCAAACTCGACGCGATACCACCGACTACACCGAGCGCAAACACGCTGTTTCCCACCACCAAGTTACCTGGTTCAAAGCCTTTCTCGCGCAAACAATAGAGTTCGTTGCCGGACAATCCAGTAATAATTGGCATAAAAAATCCTCAAGCGAAGTGAGAACATGGTACGCCCTTGACTAGACTGTGGTGGCACACACATCATTTAGGATGGATTTTAAACGCATCGAGCCTCCGACAAGCAAGACTTTAAGCCCATCGAATTCTTGTGTACAAAACTAATCGTCGCCCGCGGCCATGGCGACTCCAGAGCCGCTCTGAGCCGCCTGATCCTTCGCGCGCTCCGCTTCAGCCAGTAGCGTGCCCAGATCCTGCGCATCGCCCGGATAACTCGCCACACCAACTGCAGCAACTAGTTTGTCACCGGAGGCCAACGTTTCCAATCCAGTGGCAAGCAATGCTTTCACAAGCCGATCGGCTATACGAGCGGCTTTATCCGCACGCATGCCAATCAAGATCACACCGAACGCATTGTTCTCATAGTGGGCAAAAATGTTTCTCGATGTCGTTAGCTTATCGAGCTTCATCGCCAGCTCTTGCACCTGCTGCGAAGTCAACGCCGCCTTGCTGCGCGACGCATTATTGCGTCCGATCTGGATGTCCATAACCATGACTGACAGCGGTATCTGCGAACATTTGATTTGCACGCCCAGCAAAAACAAAAATGCGGCGTAACTGAAAAGTCCGGTTTCCTCAGACAGCATGCACTGCCGCACCGACTCGACCGTTCTAATATCGATGTCTTTCGGATGCACGAGTTGCGTCGCCGTAGGCGCCGCCGCGATTTCAATCACGTTGAGACGCAAGAGATTTGCGACAACCGGAACCCACTTACTGCGCTGCATATCGAGCTCGTTGACGATATCTTCGAGACTGGAATAGCCATCGACTTCGACGTAAAAGTTTTTCAATTCGGCAAGCGCAATCGGCTCACCTTTGGTCATTGCTTGCTCAAACTCTTGCTCGCTCAGATCCTCATTGGTTTGAAACAGAATGGAAGTCATCCGAATCCCTTGTTTCATCAAGAAGTTCGTATTATCGAGAAGGAGGCAGCCCTCCAAAATCAGAGACTCCAGACCGCGGTTAATCGTCTGTTCATCAGTCTTTAGTTTTGGCTCAAACAGAAAATCGCCTTCGTTCCAACAGACACCTGCAGGAAGCAATCCTCGCCGACGCCCTTGGTACCTTCCGCATGGACTGGCACACCCCTCTGAAAAAATATGTCAGCAAAGCTGGTCGCGTGACGATGAATGCGCAAACGCCCGGACATGGTGCCCATTCCAATCGATTGCAACAAGTTGGTTATGTGCACCAGTTTCAAATTGCCTTTGAGAGTTTCTTCTTTAGGCAGCGTCAAACCGATGGATTCATCGATGGTTGGAATATTCGTGAACGTCTGGTGCGCAGTCGGTTCTTGCACCGGACGCGCTCTGGGTAAGTGCTTTTTGATGCCGCCCGAACCGCCCGGAAACGATGCTTTGGGCTGAGTCACCGCACCGAAATTGTTGGTGGTAGCGGCTTCCCGTATCAAATCTTTGATGCAGAGAATGTCGTCAGTGACGAGATACCACATCTCGATCGCTTCCTTGCCGTCACCAGAAAACATCCGCCATTCGCAGGATTCGCCGATGGATTGACCATGTTCGATGGACAGCGCGAAATTTTTTGAGTCCTTCGTTGTCCAGCCGTAGTAAAATTTTTCATTGTCACGACAAGCCGCATCCATGATGGCTTGCAGCTCGTCGACATTCGGCTCTTGTGGAAGAATCTTAAATCGCTGAGTGTCAGCTGACTGTTCGAGCATGTACTGTTAGATGGTGTCTCTGCCTGACGTAATACTCAAATATTGTACCCAGGAGATCTTCAATAACCGCTTTGTGAAAGCTACTGCGATCATGTGTGACAGATAATTCTCGGCAGCCGATTTTTTTTGCGCAGACAAACTTGGTTTAAACCAGTCGCCATCGGAAGTTCGGAGCTACTAAAACTCGAATTGTCAAAATGCTCGAATGATAAAGGCACGGCGGATTACGTAGGCCAATTCGTAACGTTGCTTATTGGCTAACGCAAAGACTTCAATGGCCTTTCACTTTCAGCTTGATCCGATTACGCTCGACCTAAACTCTGAAACTAAACTCTCAACTCTGAAAGCTACTGTCTAAAAGCTAAACAGCAAAAGCAAAACCTCTGAAACGCTCATCCCCGCATAGCCTCAAATCAACCCGACCCGAACAGCTTGCTACAAGCGATAGTACCAACCGGAGAAAAACAAATTGGAGCGATCCCGAAGGACACTCCAACTTGCTTAAACTCGACGCAGTCTGGATTGAGCTAAACAGGCAATGCCGATTCCACTCGTCCTTGACTAAGCGCTTCGTTCGCCACTCACTCCCAATCGTAGACGAGAGCGGGTCCATACAAGCGGAAGCCAGGCGGCGACGCGATTGGTTTTGGCGTGGTGAGCGCTTCTTCGGGGACATCAACCGGTTTCGGTTGAGCCAGCTTATTGCTGTCGGCCAGTTTGCCCTGTGCGTTGTAGCGATCGATTTGCACGATTGCTCCGCTGTCGTCGAGCAGGCTGACCAGCTTCTGTTCGCCGGGCAAATCAACGATGATCTTCGCGACTTTCGTACCATCTTTGTTCATTTCGATGATACGAATCAGTTTTTTGGTCGAGAAATCGTGCTCCTCAACCTTGCGCAGAGCCGGCGCATCGCCTTCTCGCCAAACCTGAGTATACGTCCGGGTTTCGTCCTGCGAGAGGAAAGCGACGACGCGGCGATTAAAGCGGGTATCCCACTTCTGCAACAGGCGTCCTTTTTCGTCGGAGTGACCGGCGACTTTGTAGTACGGATCGTTGGCATATTCCAGCAGGATCGTGATGCCGTCCGGTCCGTAGACATAGCCCTTTTCGCCGATTTTGGTACGGTAGAAAATCGCGGTTTTCTTGCCGTCCGGCCCATAGAGGGTGACGCCTAATTCAAGCCCGTCGTGAGAAACAACGACGCCTGCCAGTTGGCTGCCGTCGCGCCGAAACTGCGTCTCGGACACAAATTCCTTGAGCTTGTTGAATTTCCGAAAACGCTCGACTGCCACGCCGTCGTCGAAAAAGAAACGCGAGACGTAGCTGCCATCACGATCGGCTAGGCCAGAACGTTCAAGGGTGCCATCGGTGCGATAGACGTCATGACGCGTGAAAGTACTGCCATCAGGGCCATAAGTCGCATAAGACTGCAAGCGCCCGAGGTCACCATTGACGGTGGCATAATGTTTCGTGCGCTCGAAGACGGTTCGGTCGGCACGATAGCGAATAAACTCCTTCATGCCGTTCTTATATTCGAGGCGGGTTTCCACCTTCGTGTTCTCGACGTAGCAGTCGTAGCCGATGCGCACCTCGCGATCCGCATTCGGCAAAACAATAGTCGTCGGACTGCGGCTCGGATACGGTCCACCAGAGATGCCCTGACAGGGGCTGCGATGCGTCACGGGTGGGAATGAAGTGGTCCAACCCTCAATGATAGAAACGGGGCTGGGGACAAGGGCGATCGCAAGCGCGATTCCTGCTGCCGCCAAAACTAGTGCCCGAAGTGTTTTTGATTTCGTGGGCATGGATAGCTCCATATGTGCGACCCGATTGCTCGGGGTGTAGCTTCTACTTTTCAATGCTTCTCATCCTCGACAAAACTTCGGCCAAGCTCAAATCCACAGCCAAGCTAGCGCGAAGGGCACAGCAAATGCGTTTCACGAAGCCGAAAGTTCCATTTCCGCGGTCAAGCGGAGGTTGGATGTTTAGACAGCTGTGTGTTTTGATTTGAGAAAAGGAGAAATTTCGTCCGCGAGAAATGAAAAGAATGGGCTTATTACATTACTGATTTGATTACTGAAAACAAAATCTTTGAATAGAACGAAACCAACTGGATACCAAGCGCTGAAATCCCCATCCCACAATGGTTAAAGCCAAGAGGAGCCGGCTCCGGTTGAGCAATGTGGTAAGACCGGTCTAATTCTTTCTTGTGATTTAATCTGACCACCTCTGACAAAGCTCACGCAGCTAGTGGTAAGGTCGGTAATGTAACTTCCGTCGCAACAATATTACCACTTGTAACAGAGCTATTTAAACGCTGTCACCAGCTTGCGTACGCCCTTTCTGATCAAACTCTCATCCAGGTTTCCAAAACCCATGATGAATTCGTTAGCAACCGGCTTTCGCAAATAGAATTGATTCGTACTCATTAATCCAACTCCGACTTTTGCAGCACGCGCTATCAATTCGTCCTGATCGAATCGCGAATTAAATCGCACGAGAATAAACACACCGCTGGTGTCGGGGCCGATTGTTACTGTTGATCCAAACCGTTTCTGCAGCTCATCGACAAGCGCCTGACGCCGTTCTCCGTAAAGGGACCGCAGACGTTTCACGTGACGATCAAGATGACCTTCATTGATAAAGTCGGCAACGGCAGCCTGCATATGCGGCGACAGTTGCGCGCCCGCCAATTCGCGGGCAGATTGATAAAGCGGCACCAGATGCAGTGGCACGATCAAATAACCCAGAGCGAGCGATGGGAACATTAGCTGGTTCAATGTTCCGAGATAAACCACTCTTTCATCCGTATCCAGGCTCATCAGCGCAGGAATCGGCTTGCCTGCCGCCTGATACTCGCTATCGTAATCATCTTCGAGAACCAGAACATCGTGCTCGCGAGCCCAATCGAGAAACGCCAGTCTCCTGGACAGAGGCATGACACCGCCAGTCGGAAATTGATGCGCCGGCGTCACGTAGGCGAGGTCGATGCGGCGGTCGTCTTTACCAGCGGTCGCGCCTGGCAGTTTGTCAACGCGCAATCCTTTTTGATCGACCGACACGGCGGAAAGTTTTGCACCGCAGGCTTTGAACGCGGCTGGAGTGAAGCCCGGGTCTTCAACCACAGCAATGCTTTCAGACGAGAGGTGCAGACGCGCCACGAGGTCGAGTCCCTGATTTAAACCATTGACGACCACAACTTGACAGGGATCACAGTTGACGCCGCGGAAACGTTTGACCAGCCCGGACAGTGCCTTTCGCAAGTCTTCAGAACCTTGAGGATCGACACTGGTATCGAGCATGGTGACATCTTCAGTGCGTGCCTGTCGCCCGATAATACGTGCCCATTCAGCCAGGGGAAACTGATCGAGAGCCGGTTTCCAGCAGTAGAATGAAATCGCTGGTTCACTTTCAGCTGTTGGAGGCTGCGGTATTTTGGACACGAATCGACCAAAGTCGGACAGGGCAAAACGCGCCGATTTAGACGTTCTTGCAGCTCCATCCTGTTTAATCTCAGATGACACATAGCTGCCTGAACCAGGTCGCGTTTCGATATACCCTTCCTGGGCAAGCTGCTCTAAACAGGCAGTTATAGTCGGTCTCGATACATCGAGCTCGATCGCCCAATCTCGCGTCGAAGGAATTTTGTCGCCCGGTTTTAAAACGCCGCTCAAAATCAGCCTGGTCAGCCCGTCATAAAGTTGCCTATTAAGAGGAATCGACGAGCTGCGATCGAGAGTAATTTTGAACTTCATTGCCGGGGCACCAATTCGATTTATAGATTCTACAGCAAATTTAGTCGGTGATACTATACGAAAGCGTATAAAAACCCACAATCAAAACGGTGAGAACGCAAGCCCCTTCACTATTTCCAGCTTCGGGATGATGCCGAAACCAGAAAAGAGAAAAGGCTTGCAGTTTTCCCGCGCTAAAAGTAACGGACCAAATGAGGACAACGATTCACCACGCGCTCACTGAGCAGCCACGAGACCAGTTTTCCTTCTCGAACTGTCCGTCAACAAATTCGAGCCAAAGTTTTTCACTGGACCGAAGCGCGATAACCGCGTCTTTGCTGACCGCCAGCATGCCGACCGGGATTTCAGAGGGCTTGACGTTGCCTATCACCACCACCAGTTTCCTGCCCCGAGCAGTAGCCTCTCTGGCGAACGCGGTCATCAGCTCAAAGCCCTCGCCGATGCTACCATCCGACGAGAGTGTGAGAATGCGGTCGTCCGATTCGAGCAGTCGCTTCGCCACTTCCACTTGCCCCTCGAATGCAGCGGCCGAAATACTGCGACTTATGTCGACCTCAACCATTACGTCAATCGTGCGCTCGGCGATCACGTACTCGCTTACGGGAAACATCGTCTGAACCATAATCTGAACCATAAACCACATGCTTATCAGAAGGCCGATGAAAGCGGTTGGAATGTCTGAGAAAACTGAAGAACGAACAATCCGAAAGATACAGCGTGAAGCGGGAAGGTCCCATTCACCAAAGGCTCGATGAAGAGTCTCTCGCCGCAGACAGTTTACAAAGAACACAAAACCAAACACGAGGCCGGCAATCGGCATTGAAAATAGCAGCAGCAGGAAATTCAGAGTCTGGATTCGCACGAAAATCTGAGCGGACCGGGATTCGGTTGTTCTGTGCATAGGTCACCTTGTCGAAATGGAGATTCCCGAAACGAGAGGCAGTGCCAGGCAGCCCAGTGCCGCGCGAGCTTAGCTCCTCTGGCTTCTCAAACTAGCTGATAGTCGCGAAGCAGTTCTTACGGCCAAATTGCTTGCCTTACCGAGAGCTCTGCGAGTCGAAGCAGAGCTTGGTGAAGCAGAACTCGTTGAGACTGAACTCTTGACCCTCGAGCTGCCGGTTTGGTTTGACACGAAGCGCTCCTTAATGTCTGCCTGCGGCAGAACTGGGAGTTTTTACACAGCATTTATGTCAAGCGGCCGTCGAGCGGCCACTGATACCGAGTTTGGTGCGTGTTGGTAGTCATGCTCGAATGCACTGGCGGAAATTCGGATTTGCTCTGGTTGCGCTGTCGGCTGGCTTTTGGTTCCTTGATCAGTGAGGGAAAGTGGATATGCTCAAACCCTATGTTCTGAGAGAAGCATGATTAACTGTGGAAACCCACAGCACGTGCCTATTTATATGAACGCCGGTCACCTCTTCTTGGCTTGCGCCGTTTTCGATGCGCACAAAGAGAGTAGTCGTATTCGTAGTCCTACCATGCCTTCAGGCAGTATCTAACGATTGATCGCCAATTCCTTTATTCCGGAGGACGCCACCACGCGTGATGCGCAGTGAGTAATTTTGGAAAAGGCGAAAGGGGCGATTACTAAGCGTTTTTGTCCCTGTTGAGTGAGTGAAGTAGATATGCCTAACCGTAGCGTCCCTGGTGCGAATTGATCAATCTACTGTGGATATGCACAGCCCGGGCGCGTTGCGCGGCGGGCACCAGGTTTCGCAATCACAATTTTGCGACTGTTTGAATGCGTCTAAAACGATCAACTATTTCGCGTACGTGGTTACACCAGTCGTTTCCAGCCATCGGATCTGGCGCAATAGCATCCATCGATATTGGTAATTCCATCAAGGTTGAAACTGCGTCACTCAAGTTTCAAATCGACCATCCGCTCGGTAACTGAATCAGCGAAACAGCTAGCGAAGCGCCTCGAACCGATCGGGCAACTCCGCAATATCGCGCTCAATACCTATACTATCTCTTGTCGTTTCCCCCAGACCTAAAAAGAGTGGGACATGATCTCCTCGCGGAAATCACGTCCTACTCTGTAAATGGTTAATCACTCTCCGCGACAACGCTATCGCGAATGACGACAACTACTCGATGACAAGGCCGACACGACGACCTCTGCTTAATCGAGGAAGCTATGCTTGCTCAGCTGACTAGTCGAGGAAGTAGTCGTTTCGCAACCGCCTAGTCCAGGAAGTAATCCTTGTGCAGCTTTTTGGTCGGGTCGACAGCGTACTTGGTCAGGTCGGTGACACCGGCCTTGGCGAGCACATCGACGTCGATGAAGAAGTTGCCGGTCGTGTCCTTGGCGGTCTGGGTCAGGATCCAGTAGGCGGCGTCAGCGACAATCGCGGGATAGCGACAGCCGGTGAGCGCCGAGGCACCGCCGAGCAAGTTGGCGACCGCGGCAGTGGCGATGGCGGTCTCGGGCCAGAGCGAGTTGACGGCGACGTGCTTGTCGGCGAACTCTTCAGCCATGCCGAGCGTGCACATGCTCATGCCGTACTTCGCCATCGTGTACGCGACGTGGTTCTTGAACCACTTCTTGTCCATGTTGAGCGGCGGCGACATGTTCAAAATGTGCGGGTTGCTCGACTTGAGCAGGTGAGGCAACGCCATGCGCGACATAAGGAATGTGCCGCCGACGTTGATCTCATGCATGAGCTTGTAGCGCTTCGAGTCCGTCGCGAGGGTACCGGTCAGGCTGATCGCCGAGGCGTTGTTGACGAGAATGTCGATGCCACCAAAGTCGGTGACAACCTTATCGATCGCAGCCTTGACCTGGTCTTCGAAACGGATATCGCATTGAATGGCAAGAGCCTGTCCACCAGCAGCTACCACATCGGCAGCCGCCGTGTGAATCGTGCCGGGCAGCTTCGGATTTGCATCCGTGGTTTTGGCCAGAATTGCGATCTTGGCACCATCCTGCGCGGCACGCAGAGCGATGGCATGACCGATACCGCGGGAGGCACCGGTAATCACGAGGACTTTATCTTTCAGGGTCATTGTTCGAACCTCTTCTTGTTTGCATAGGCAGCAAAGGAAGCCCGGTCCGTCGCAGCGAGCGCCGCGAAGCGAACCAGGCTTCCATGCATTTTTTTGTGAGTACAAAACAATCAGATCGGCTGTGAACACCACAGCCGTTAACGGGAGCGTCTTACTTGTACCAGAGCGCGCCGTGAGTGATCTGCCGGCCGTCGAGGGTCTGCTCTTGTTCCAGCACGAGCTCAGCCCGGCCGACCAGATCGACAGCCATCTTCGTAAAGGCTTTCTGAGCGGCGAGCCGGGCAGTGGCCATCGACGAGACGTCCGTGTCGACATGCGCAGCCGAATCGTTGAAGAACGCTTCGACAGTGGCGGCGCGGTCTTCGTCCTGGGCGTCCTTGAGGACCAGACCGACCTGCCTGGTGGCACGTTCGGCCAGTTCGCGGGCTTGCGTGGCCAGGATGGCACAGAAGATTCGGGTGGCGTGATTGAGCCCGGCGTACGGAAAGTCATGCGATTGAGCATTGGCGATCACCGCTTCAGCACGAGCCACCACACGGAGGGCTTGCGTGACGCAGCCGTCGATTTTTGCAATTTCGTTGTTCATTGAAACTCCGATTTTCGATTTGATCAGTTTGCTATTCGCAACCAAAGGATTGAGTGCTGGACAGCCTTCCAGTCGCTCAACTGCGGCTGCGAGATCCAGTCAGGATCTCCAGCCGACAGTCGAGCAACTGGACGACACTCCAGCGGGTTTGGAAACATTCACTCGAGCTACATCCTCGCGGATAACAAGGCGAGCTCAAGACGGCATTACACCTTAGTCAGCACGGGCAGCTCGTTCTAAGCTACCTTATCGGCTTGCAGGCGTTCACGCACTGCCACCACATCCAGTGACGGATTGGTAGCCAGCATGCGGGCAACCTTGACCACAACTTCCGGCAAGCGGAAGCTGATCGGTCCACCACCGGGCAGCAACAAGTCGGGCTTAGAGCCGGGCTGATTCTGATCGGCGGCGTATGAGCCGGACTCGAGACCGACGGCAATCACATGAGGAAAGATTGCCGGTTCGGCAATCGATTTCACATCTCTATGCGTCAGGAACACCGCGTCGCTATCTGTCTGGCTGATCCAGCAGTCGAAGCGCAGCGGGTCGAGCAATTCTGCAACCGGAAGCGACTCCGGCGTGGTGGCACTATCGGTGGCACCCATCAAACTGTGACTCTTGCCGGGCGAAGCGAGGATGCCGCGCAGTGCTTGACGGCTATCGCCGGCATCACTGTCGCACGCACCCAGACCCGGACTCAGCAAACCACGGCTACCGGAGGTGTCGCCGGTCAGCAAACTGCCACCGTGTTCGGTATCACCGCTCCAGAACCGGCTGGTGCGAATTCGCACTTGACCGACTCCCTCAACTCGGACGGTGACTTGCTTGCGGTTGTTCCACAGGTTCGGCCAAATGTGACCGCTCAGTTCTTGAGCGACGAGCTTGCCGTTCAAGAGCACCTCCAGCAGCCAATCATTGGCGTGGGGCGAACCGGTTTGGGCCGCTGACCAGAAGTTGTAGGTAGTCGATCCCGACTGCGAAGCAATCGCGACTTCCATACCGCCCGTCTCCACACGCCAGGAGGCATGCAAAGCCGAGCCGTCACCGGCTCCGGCGCCTGCGACCACGACATGCCCGGACTTGCCGGCACCAGTCACTTGCGCGAGACAGTGCGACTCCCAGCCCGTTCCATCCACTGCGTGATGGTAGCCGCCAAACGACAGATTGGCTACCGAAGCCAGTCCGCGCTCGCGACAGACGCCGACGGCTGCCAGATACGCCTCGGTCCAACCGGCGCGCACCTGCCTGCCATGCTTGAATTCGGTCCGCGCCATCTTCTGGTCATACCCATAGCCACGCACCAGCACAACCGGCAAATCCGGTGCCAGAGCCGTGAGGCTCTTCAGCACCAGACTGCCGTGATTGAGCGGGTCGTGCGCGAAGACCGAAAGAACATCGGCGTTTTCGGACCAAGTGAGATAGGGAGAGCCGGTTTCGACCCTCCCTGTGGCGACGTTGATGACCGCCAAAATCTTCCCTGCTTGACGCAAGGATTCCAGCGAGAAGCCGGTGTCGATGATGATTACGGCGCTATTGTCCTTCACAAAAACTCCTTAGTTTTTTGGAAAGAAAAGCCCGCCATCACTTGGTGATGACGAGCTTGTCGATTTCCTTGCCGCCCAGATCGATTTGCCTGAGCGTCAGTTTGTCTCCCGCCAGGTCGGCAACCGTGAAGGAATGCCGATCCGCGATGAGCTTATGGGTGAAAGGTTTCCAGTCCTCCGGACGCCAGTGGATTCCGGACGGGTCGAGCTTGGCACCACCAGCGCCCGACGTGATGTAGATCACGCCATTGGGCTTGGTGACTGTCACGCCGTCGAACGTTTTGTCGAGCGTGAAGTCGCCTGCAACCTGACCGTCCTTGTCGATCAATGAACCATCTGCGTTGGGCTCCACCGCAAAGCGAAGCGGGAAGCTGCGCTCGTAGTAGTGGCAGTGACCGGTGAACACGACGTCGACGCCGTGCTCTTCGAAGATGCCGGCCAGGAGTCGCATGCGCTTCTCCAGACCATGCTTGGGATTGGAACTAAAACCGGGCTGATGGAAGTTGACGAACTTCCATCTGGTCGATCTGGCAGCGCTCAGGTCTTTGACGACCCAGGCGCGCAGCTCGGCATCAGTCCAGTCCATGTAGGCGTTGGCGTCGAGCACGAGCCAGTGCACATCACCGTAGTCGAACGAGTAGTTGCCCATGCGCGGGAAACGTTCGCCGACCGTGGTCAGGAAGCGCTGAATGTGGCTGACGTCACCTCGCAGCTCGGGGATGTTGCCGGTCGCCTTCGGGTTGGAGAGCGGACCGTTGAGCGGCAGCGACCAGTACATGAAGAAGGCATGCAGGTCGGGGTGGTCGTTGAGGTTCGGGATCGTATCGACGTCCATCTTGCCGACGCAGTGATTGCCCAGCGAAGTGAACGAGAGGATCTCGGAGAGCATCGGCACGCCGACGCCGGGGTCTACAACGCGTGCGTTGTAGACAGGCAAGAAGCGACGCAGATACTCGGATGCCCGACCGAGCATGTAGACGACGTCGCCTGTGATGGCAAGCAAGTCGGGCTTGTACTCGCTGTAGATGCGATGGGCGATGCGCATCGACTCGACCGAGCCGTTACCCATGTCGCCAACCACCACAAAGCGGTGCGGGGAGCCGGGTGCCATACGGGCAGCAGCATTGGCCTCGAAGACCACCTTGCCGCCGAAGTTGACCCAGTACTTAAACTTCTCACCGGGCTTCAACCCGCTAATCGTATAGGTGAAGCGCTTGTGCGGCACCACACCCTGAACGCAAATCGCCGTCGGCTTAGTTTCTGCGACGTCGAGTTTGCGGTCGGAGAAGGCGTTGAACGTGAATCCATGCGCACCAGTCGGGGCAAAGAAAATCACTTCAACGCAATCGAGCCGGCTGGCGTCCTTCCCGATTTGAACCATCGGCGGGACGAGAAACGGACCTTCCGGTTGGGCCACGGTGACGACCGCAGGCGCCGGACAGGGCTCCCGATCAGCATCATTGTTCACAGGCGTGTCTCTGGCAGAATCGTGATACACCACGCCACCATCAGCGGTGCGGCGCGGGACTTCGGGGCCCGGCGAAACGGTCGCATCGCGGTTGGTGCCGCAGCCGGGTCCGGATTGATCCGCGCCGCCCGAACCAACAGTCGGACGATTTGCGGACTTCGAATGATCGTGAGTGGCTTCCCCGTTGGAGGAAGTGTTGGAACCGCCGCTCCGACGCCGACTGAAGTACAGCCAGACGAGGAAAGCAGCGTTACCCACGAGAAGCAAAATAAAGAGGGCTGCAATTTTGCCCATGACGTATCTCCTCGTTAATGACGCGGCACGACATGAGTCGTTGCCGTCTCATGTGTGTTGCTTGTTAGTTAGAGGCACGTCTTCAAAGTCAGGCGAACACCGACCGGGAGCCGATTTCGACTCTCGATCGTTGCCCGCGTCGCAAGAAGAAAGCCATCACCGGTGGTGACGGCATGACACTCCTACGAGACCGAAGACTGAACTCTCACATCCAGGAAAGAAACTTGCTGGCCTTCCTTCTCGGCGACCGAGAAGGTGAAACCAGAGATAGAAAGCGATTCGCCGACCTTCGGGGTGCGCCCGAGGGTTTCGACGAACATGCCGGCGACCGTGATGCTGTGACCATCGAATTCCAGCGGCCTGGAAAAGGCCTTGCTGAACTCGAATAAAGTCACGCCACCAGCCACCTTCCAGACGTCGGCGCCTGTTTTTTGTATGTCCTTGAGCGGTTTGTCGTACTCGTCCCAGATCTCGCCGACCAGCTGTTCAAGCAGGTCTTCCAGGGCGACAATGCCAACGGTGTTGCCGAATTCGTCAGCCACCATCACTATCTGCAGACGGCGCGCTCGCATGTCTTCGAGCAGCACGCTGGCTTTGGTTGTGTCCGGCACGAAGTGCGCCTGACGCAACAATTTAGCCAGAACAAACGACTCCTGCAGAGCCAGCGGAACTGCTTTGATGCCGCCGCCTGAAGCCGCAAAACGACTGAACCAGACGTCGAACAAATCCTTGGTGTGCAGAACACCAATCACGCGTTTCTCCAGGGTATCGAAGACCGGCAGCTTGCCGTGCTTCGTGTCGACCACCACTTTCATCACCTGGGCGAGGTCGAAATCACTGCGCAGATAGTCGACCTGCGTTTTTGGACGCATGACTTCCCGCACTGTGAGAGCCTTAAGCTCGAGCGCACTGACCAGAAGGTCTGATTCTTGTTTGCCCAGAGTACCGGCTTTGGCACTCTCCTCGACCATGATTTGAAATTCACGAGCCGACGGATTGCGTTGTTCTTCTTTCTGGTTCTCAAAGCCGAGAACGCGAATGGTCAGGTTGGATAACCAGTTCATCGCGGACAGAAACGGATTTGTGAATCGACAGAAAGTGCGAAACGGAAAACCCAATCTGAGCAGCGTCGATTCCGGAAAGCGGATGCCGATAAACTTCGGGACCTGCTCGCCGATGATGATGTGAATCGCGCTCAGAATGGTAAACGACAGCACCAATCCGATCCAGACAGGCACGTGAACGTGCTCAAAGCCTGGTATCGCATTCAGTGCCAACTCCAGGGCGCCCGTAACTGCTTTTTCACCCATCCAACCTACGACGAGGCTCGAGAGTGTGATGCCAAGCTGGGCGCCGGCGATACTGTTTTCGATGTCCTTCTGTAGCGCAGCCAACATTGGCGCGCCGACGGCACCGGACTTGACCATCTCTTGAACTCGCGTTTTGCGCAACCGAATCACTGCGAATTCAGCCGCCACGAACAGTCCATTGAAGACGATGAACAAGGCCACGATGGCAAGCCAGATCAAAATTGAGCCGGAACTCATATACGCTCCATCAGTTGTGTCCCGCGCCAAAACAGTGGATATGCTGATGCCATCCAGGTTTTTGCGCGTTATCCAAAATAAGAAAACATCTCGTTATTCTTCAGCTCCTGACAGGAGTTAAAGCAAATCGAGATGTCGTAAGAGGTAAGGGTGTCTCTGAGGAAGAGGTGTAGTCCAAGATCTGAAATAAATAGCTGTGTAAAACTAATAACTTTCGCGTGCTCTGATCAAGAGCTCTCTCAAGAAGATTTGATGAGACATTGCTGAGATGACGTTGAGAAATCGATTTGGTCGCTGAGTGTTATAACCGTCTCATTCAGGCGCTCTGGTTGTAAACACCTGACGCGATTAGCACTAACTTTTTCTTTACTGGTGCTAATCTTTAGACAGGCGATCCTCGGCAGATTTTTTGAAGAAATTGGAAAACAAAACTCAAGCACAGACCATGTCAAACCCGTTCAAACCGGGGCAACCCAGGCTCGTTTATAGCGCCGGATACAATACCGATCTGGCGGCGTACGGTATAGATAAGCCATTCGCCCTCGATCGCGGTGAATTGGTTTTAAAAAAACTGGAACAGGATTTCGGGCACGCTATCCCAACACTACAGCCTGAGCCAATTACGGACGAAGAGATTTTGTTGGTGCATACCGCGTCGTATCTTGAGGCACTGGGAAAAGACCGCACCTGGCTTGATATCTTCGAATTCAAAGACGACGAATACAAACCCGTGCACGAGTCAAAATTACTCTGGACCATGCTCGATGACATCCGCATCAAATCCGGTGGCACAAAATTGGCTTGCGAAATTGCGCTCGATCGGCAGCTGGCAGCCAATCTTGGTGGAGGTTACCACCATGCCTTTCCCGATCGCGGTCGGGGGTTTTGCGTGATCCATGACATCGCGATCGCTCTCAAAGTTTTGCTCTCAGAAAACCGTATAAAACGGGCGATGATAATCGATCTCGACTTTCATCAAGGCGATGGATCGGCACTGATTTTCAAAGATGACCCAAACGTTTTTACCCTCTCAGTGCACTCGAAAGAGGGATGGCCCGAGGACAAACAGCAAAGTGACCTGGACGTCGAGATCGGCGAGCACGAAGCCGACACCTATCTGATGCGCACTAAAGGAGCCGTTGTTCACGCTCTGGATCGTTTCACTCCGGACCTGGTTGTTTTTGTCGCCGGATCAGATGCTTACGAAAAGGACGTCCTGCCCGGCACTCGCTTCTTGAATCTGCCTCTTGAGACAATGTGGCAACGAGATAAATGGGTAATCGACACTTGCATCGATCTCGGAGTCCCGCTTGCCATGGTCTTCGCCGGAGGATATGGTCCGGATGTCTGGGAAGTGCATTTTGGTGCGGTTAAACACCTGTTAATCCAATCAGGTGAGCGCAGCTCACTGAGCGGCTTTACACAGGACAAGTAATTAACAGCATTTTATAAATGCGACTGTTTTTGTTCACAAGGTCTTGTCAAGCAGACTTAAAACCTTAGCCATAAACCCAGATCCTGGTTGTAAGGAGAATCTCTGTTTTGATAGCTTCAGTTATTCGTGTTTGTTACACAAATCAAAGGATTTTTTAGACGGGTAAAAGTTTTACGACTGCAATTTTTTGGGAGCTTAATGACAAAACGTCTTGCCCACTGAATCGCCGTCTAATCCGTCTGCCAACAGAAGAATTCGATGCGTTTGAGAACCGGCTATTTCAGCCAGTTTCACGCATTGGATATCTTCGCGACAAAGAGTTTGGGTAGATCAGAATTCCAAAACCGGCGCTTGAAGCTAAAGCACGGTGCTGCATTCTTGTCCGCAAGGCCACGCTGCATTCGGCAGCGATCATCCAGGACGCGCTCGAAACGTCCGCCTCGCAGCCATGCTTATGGTTGCGATTGCTCTTTGTTTTTTCTCGAATAAACAACAAACCCGACGAACAGATTTAGTTTGCGTAGTCGGTAATGGAAGGTTCTCATGAAACGAGAAACAACAAAGCGACTGACCGACCCTCAGCCGCGGGTGAAATTTCACCCACTTGGGTCAGCTGGTGATGTCACCGGCTCATTGTTCTTGTTCGAGGTCACACTCGAAACAGCCAAAACAATTCGATTCTTGCTCGAGGTGGGACTCCACCAGGACGACGACAACATCAACCACAGTCATCGTCTTCCCAAGGGCATCAAGATGTCCGACATCGCGTTCATCGTCATGTCGCACGCGCACATCGATCACTCGGGATATCTTCCCAAGGCAATAGCCGACGGCTTCAACGGCCCCGTCTACACGCATGAAGCGTCCAAGGACCTCTTGCGTTTCCTTCTGCCTGACTCCGGCAACTTGCAAGAGCGAGCTGCTGAGAGGCTGAACGAGCGCAATGGTCACAAGCGCGGAGCCCACACCGCCCGTGGTGCCAAGTTGCCACCCAGGGTTACCGCACTGTATTCCGCTGCCGAAGCGCGTCGCGCTCTCGATCGCATCAAAGGTTTGCAGTACGACAGGCTTTATAAACTGGCCGAAGGCGTGTCAGTCAAGTTTACCGAAGCGTCCCACATCCTGGGCGCCGCCGTAGTTACGCTCACCCTGGGCCTCGGCAAAAACGCCAAGACCGTTTGCTTCACCGGCAACGTCGGTCGCAGCGGCATGCCGTTCCTCAAGGACCTGGCCCAGGTTCTGGAAGCCGACTACATCATCAGCGAGTCGACTTACGGCAATAAGCTGCATGGCAAGCGCGACCGCTTAGCGGCTCTGGCTGCCATCATCAATGACGCGCACAAGCGCGCCAAACGGCGTGATCCGAAGTTTGGCTGCGGCTCGATCGTGATACCGGCCTTTGCGGTCGGTCGCGTGCAGACGGTGCTGTATGACTTGCGCGAGCTGATGGCTACCAAGCGCATTCCGGACCTGACCGTCTTCCTCGACAGCCCGATGGCGGTTGAGGCGACCAAGGTCCACCGCAAGCACACCGGGCTCTACAACGATGCTGCTTGCAAGTTGATTGCAGCCGGCATCGAGCCCTTCAAGACGCCGCGCTACATGGAGTGCAAGAGCTGGGGTCAGTCGCGTTTGCTCGACAAACCGGCTAACGAACCGGTAATCATCATCGGCTCGAGCGGCATGGCTGCCGGCGGTCGCATCCTCGGTCACATCGAGAAACGTCTCGATCGCGCCGAGAACACCATCGTCTTCGTCGGCTATCAGGGCACTGGTGCTCTGGGTTACACTCTCGTCAACGAGAAGCCCAGCCAGGTCACCATCCACGATAAGGTCGTCAAGGTCAACGCCAAGATCGAGTACATGTCCGACTATTCGGGGCATGCCGACTACTCGGAAATCATCGACTGGTTGAAGAAATTTACCAGGAAGCCGAAGAAGTTGTTCCTGGTTCACGGCGATCCGGATGCGCTCACCGCATTCAAGGGTCATCTCCAGGAGTCGCTTCCCGACTGGAATGTCGTGATTCCGCAATCGCGTAACTGCTTCGAGCTGTAAGCTCGTTGTACTGAAACCACCAGCACTGCCGGTGGTGACAGGGGAAGGGGTGTGGTCTTTCAAGACCATTCCTCCTTCTCGTTTTCGGCGTTTTTACTATTTACTATAGTTTACCACCAATCAGGCGAAAACCGGTATGCGCCTCGTGGCGCACCCGGCTTTTTCGCACGGCAAACTGGGCAGCACCGCTCTTTAACGCCGTTTTATGCATATGGTGTTTAGTGGTGACATTAGAATGCCACCGCACCATGTTGGAACGCCGAAAGTTCGGACCGCTCAGCATGCCGACCTCTTGCGGACTAGGACTTCTGCGCTCGGAGCTGCAGCGGCATGATGATGTAGCGCTGGATTGCGTGACCGGCGGCCACAGACACCAGCAGACGAACCGCCACTTCGCTTTGACCGCTGAGCCAGGCGATTGCCAACCCACCACCGACGACGACCGCAAGCCCGACGACGAAGGCGATCAATCGATCGGGGCGCCGCACTTCGCCAATCGTGTCCTTGACGATCAAGTACCACATCCAGATAACAGCCATGGCCGCCATTACCGCGATGTACGGCAACAGCCGCGAGATGGACGCGACGTCTGCAATCAACAAGTACACGATGATCGCCGCCGTGAACGAATAGCTCGAGACCTTCTTGCTGGTCGTCGTGTCCTCGGGTTCCTTTTGCCCTGTCGCTTGCGCCAGGCGGCGGGCGAATTGCATTGCCGAATCGCCGCCGATTTGGCGAGACGAAGCGACGAAGATGAGCTTATCCTCCTGAATTGCAGCCGGCATGGTACCAAGCAGAGCGACGTATTCGACGGTGCGCCGGTTGCGCCAGTCGACCCGGTCGTACTCGACGGCCAGGAAATCGCTTGCCCTATCGAAATCAGCTGTCGGTGTGAGCGCTATGCGACTGGCCATCTTCCCCAGACGGCTATCCTTGAACTCGGCAACTGCTGAAAAGATGCCATCTCGCGATGCCACCAGTCGCGGTTGCTGGCAGAGCGGCAAAACAAAGCCGATCGCCAGTCCAACGAGCATACCGCCTGCGTGCGCGGAGTGAGCGACATTGGGGATTAAAAACTCGGTGCCGACCTGCAGCGCGAGAAACACTAGCAGTGTTTTCAGCGTAAACGAGCACTGCCATGGTCGCTCGTCGGCAGGCATGTAACGGTAGCGAACACACGCCCCGATCGCCCCACCCCAGAGCCCCATCACCCCGCCCGAGGCGCCCACCATCAAGCCTTCGCCCGAGTTCATCAGGCATTGGAGCAGAGCACCACCGATGCCTGCACTGAAGAAGATGATCAGCCAGGTCTTGTTCGGGAAGAACTCCTTGGCGGACACATAGAACACATAAAGCGTCAGCATGTTCATTACGAAGTGGAGCACTCCACCGTGCATGAACATGTGCGTGACGAGGGTCCACGGCTGTTCCGAGAGCCGGCTCGGATTGACACCGAATGTGGTGTACATCCACAGGGCGATCTTGTCGCCCACCTCCAGCCCCGCCCAGCTGCTCAGCCACTGGGTCGGCACTGACAGCACGAAGAACGCAAAGGTGAGCCAGAAGATCACCTTGATCACCGTGTCGGACTGCCGGGACACGGTGAAGTCGAAGGTCACCGCGACTTCGGGCTCCAGGCGCGAAGCAGCGACGGCGACGTTGTCGTTGGATACGGTCATGATACTGGACCTTTCTGCGAGTACTTGGTACAACAAAAAACAAGCCGCCACCGGTCAGCCACGTGAGAACGCGCGATCGGTTTGCGACTGACTGGGATTTCTATCAACCACTACCAGAACTGGTCCGATATGGTTATCAGCTTGGACATTACCAAGCTGTCGCCGAAGTGAGGCCATCAAGTCGGCACTGAGAACTGGTCCTCGAGCTTTTGCTGCAGAACACTCTGGAGCTGGTCATCCGCTGATTCTTATCCGCAAGATTGCAGCAAATGCCCGCCCCGAGCCATCTCATGGCCAGGCTGGGGTTCGCCAATACCATGCCGGGTGAAGCACTCCTCGACCAGGGCGGCGGGTAGGTACTTCAGCACACCGGTGAAGACCAGGAAGCTCCACGCCATGTGCATGAACGAGCCCTGCGCCATGGAGCGACACTCCTTCGCCACCCACTCCGGGTCGATTTCGCGAACCATCTCGGCGCACTGGTTGGAAGCGTTCCAGACAGCGTCGTCGATGGTGTATCCGAACCGGGCAGCGAAGCGCGGAGCGCGCAACATGCGACGCCTGTCGTCCTTCATGTGCGCGACCACGTCGCCGACACCGCGCAGAACGCCGCGCTTCATGTCGTCCGCACCGCCGAGCAAGTCGTACAGCCGACCGGAAATCGGGTCCTCGTACATCGCGTTCATCGTGAAGTCCCGGCGGTTGCTGTCATCGAGGATGGAGCCGTTCTTCAGGCTCGTCACGTCGATTTTGTGACCGTTGATGTTGAACTTCGCGACCGGGTAATTCGTCCCGCGCGTGGGGACACCTTGAGCAAGCGGCGTAATCAGCGCTTCCACGGCGTCGAGCGGAGCGTTGGTCGCCACGTCGTAGTCGCAGGGCGCCAGACCGAGCATCTTGTCACGCACACAGCCGCCGACGAACAAGGCGATAAAGCCCCGTTCTTGCAAAAGACGTGCGACGTCAGTTGCGGTTTCTCGTTCTCCTAACATGTTTGAACCCCTGTTACGTTGACTCTCAGCCCATGCTCCAAGAACGACACCCGCACGAGTGACGAAACACGAGACAACATCGCAGCAGATTCCATAGCCATTTTTTTGCACCCGGGACAACAGAATCGATTTGAATCGAATGCTGTTAAACCTGATGGCAAGTGAAATGTGCTGTGGTGCTGTCGTCTCTTCTTGAAAGTGGATTCTGAATTATTAATTCAATCTAGGAAATTTCAGAGCAAAATACAATGTCCTTTTCATCGGTTGAAATCATTCAATCAAAACACGAAACGCACTTTCCATAGGCCTTACGACAATCCGAATAGTTTAGTGGTCACAAACACGAACAGCGTAAAATCCCCACGCATTACTGAAGAGAAACGCGATGAACGACTAGCGCGATCAATTGTTGCGATATCAAGAAGTAGCACCCATGCGACTGTTCGCATGGCTCGAAGTTTTGATATCACGACTGAATGTCCGGTCAAAATTTGTACAAAACGCAAATATCCGGATGTCAGGATAAACACAAGAATCGACTGAAGATCAAGGCACGTTGTATATTGATGGGGTCAGCCTGCCGGGAATTACCACATGAAAACCAGAGTCTCAATTATTACTTTCCTTCTTGCGTTGGTCGCATTGCTAGGCAATAGCGACGGCGCTTCAGCCAAAGAATGGACGATCAACGAACGCCAAGATCAGCTAATGAAGGACATCAACACAGCTCAGAAGAAAAAAGCGTTGACGGACAAAGAAGCTAAAGGACTGCGCAAAGACCTCGCCGATGTCGCTCGCAAAGAAGCAAAATTGCGCGGAAAAAACGACAAGCAAATTCCGATCGAAGACAAAGCTAAGTTAGAAGGCGCTTTGAACAAAGTGAGCGTGGATATCAAACGTCTGGCGCTCGAAAAGCGCGTCGACGTGGCGAAAGATAAAGCAAACGCTGCAGAAGACAAAGCGGATGCAAAAGAAGACGCCGCCAAGAAACGTAAGTAGCTGATCCATCGGTTTCAAACGCCGGCTGCTGGAACATTCCAGAGGCGGATCGATGGTTTGAAACTCGTGTGGAACGTCTCAGTCGCGACTAAAACACTATAAAACAGAAGTTGCTCCATCGAATCAGTCAATCGGAGCAACATTTGTTTTAATCCATCTTTGAAAGACGGCTTATGGGTGCGACGTCACACCGCGAGCGCGGGACTGGTTGCGGATCCAGACAACGATCATACTTTCCAGTTGTTCGGTAAGTTGGTTTTCTTCGAGCAACAAATGCTCGCCATCGCCAACAACCATCAGCAATTTGTCTTCGCATGAAATCGCGTTGAACAATTCGATCGTTCCTTCAGGCTTGACCAATTTGTCCTTAAACCCGGCAAGCAAGAGCACCGGCGTGCGCTGCACCAGAGCGGCGGCATCGTAGTTGCCTTTCATAAAATCATCGAATTGCTTAAGTTCCTTTGGCGAGATCTTCATGCGGTTCAGAGGTTCTGCTTCCCACTTCTTGCGAAGAGTGGGATTAGCTGTGGCTCTTGAAACTACTTCCTGCGATATATCGACGGGCTTGTCTTTATTGATCATGTACTTGGCGCCGATAGTGAGTTCGGAGCTGGCCTTGGCGAAGCGATCGCTACTGGGCACGGAGCTTATCAAACCATTGACCAGATCGGGATAGCGAGAGGCTGCGTTGAGCGCGATTGCTCCGCCCATCGATTCGCCGACGACGTAGATTGGCGTTGATGGATAGTGTTTGCGCAGAGTCTTCAATGCCGACTCGATGTCGGTCAAACAAGCCTCGAAGTCCATTAAGCCCTGGCCTTTACTCATCCACTGCCCGAAACCGCGAACATCGATTGCGTAGGTGGCCGATCCGTGCGCTGCCATCTGACGTCCGAACTCTGCAAATGATGCACTCGAGAAGCCCAGGCCATGAACGCAGAGGATCACTTCGTTTGGCTTCTGTTCCGGCAACCAGGCGCGGTATGGCACTTTGATGGCGCGAGCCCAGGCCGGCGACGCGCCTTTGGCAGAGTAGTTGGAAACTGTTTTTGTGGTTTTGACAGATTTTGCAGCAATCAAATGATTGCCTGAAGTTCCACTCTTGACGTCGGCTGCAAATGCCGGCAACGCGAGGCTAAGCAAGGCGGATAGAAACAAAGCGGACTTACGTTTTAACATGACAACTCCCGTGTGACGTGCGCTGATTATGCCTTCTTTGCAGCAGGCATTGCTGGAAGTTTTTTCAAGCCGGCTCGAATTAACTCCGAATAAATTAATAGCATTTTTGGTTCGCCACCGTTGAATTTGAATATTCCAACCCAGTAAGGATAGCTGTAATTCATTTTCAACTCTTTCAGAAACACATTCGGCAAATTCAGTTCACCAACAACTTCGCGTCAAAGTCATCTCCTGCTCGGAGCTCTGATCTCGACTGTCTCAAGGCAAAACCTGAATGTGCTTTGGAAAGACCGAATTACGTTTCGATGGTTCTCCGGCTGCCCATTTGCAGCTGTTGTAGTTCGAATCTCGCACTACAGAAACTCAGCGTGTGGCAATCCATATCCATACGCCAACTTACAAGGTCAAAAACATGAAATCGCGCAGAAAATTTCTGAAAGCCGCGGGGGTTTCCGCTGCCGTCGCTGGCAGCGCTCCTTTCCTCCCCGTCGGCGCCATCGCCACCGAAACCAGCGGCAAAGTCGACGACTTCGTCCGCAAACTCATGGCCACCCTGCCCAAACAGCCCGCAAACGGCAGCTGGGGTGCCACCGAAGACAACATTCTCGGTCCGTTCTATCGCAAGGGTGCGATGTTCCGCGCCAAGGTCACACCTCCTATGGAGCCCGGACGACTGCTGGTCGTCAACGGCCGCGTTTGGGGTGACGACACTCGCAAACCGCTGTCCATGGCAATCCTCGATGTCTGGCAAGCCGACGACAACGGCGTCTACGACAACCAGAATCCGAAGAAGCAGCCCGGTCTCACCGAGATGACCAATCGCGCGCGGATGGTCGCCGACGAAGCCGGCCGCTACGAGTTCGAGTCGATCCATCCCGGTCGCTACATGATCAACGACACGACCTGGCGCCCCGAACACATCCACTTCATGGTCAGCCATCCCGGCTATCAGACGCTGGTCACTCAGCTCTACTTTGAGGGCGACCCGCACAATGCCGGAGACGACTTCATCAAGCAGTCGCTGATCATGAAGGTTAACCAGGCGACGACGCACGGCACCACCTACGATACCGTCACCTTCGACATCGTTCTTGCCAAGAAGTAGGAAAAGCTCAGACGGACGCCGTTGAATTTCGTTGTGGGCGAAAGCGTCCTCTTCGCCCTTCAGCGTGTCGTCGTCGGTGCCGTCGTCCGCGTCTACTTGGTGATGCAAAGTTCAGAACCTCGATGGGCAATTTGCTCATCGAGGTTCTGCGCTGCGCACACCCACTTCATCAAAAATAAGTTCAACAACTAACGACGACTTCAACAACAGGCGACTCCCACAGAAAAGTTGGTCGCATGAAGAATCGCTATTCAAGCGCTTCTTCGCCTATTCGCGCGTTTTTTTTAAACACGCGACTAGCTCGTGCCGAAATAACTCCTTCGATTGAATCAACGCAGAGGGGATCTTCTCCTTGGAGGTGCCGAACTCGCAAATGGCTCTTGGTCAGCGCCTTCGGCTATTTCTGTGATGAAGCCAGTGTGTTGCCGCATTGTTGTACCAACCGAGGCGGATCGAAAACACTGCGTTTCCAGCCTTGCTGATCATTTTTATCGAATGGAGAACACGCAAACATTCGGTTTCCGGTCTCGCCTAGGCTGTCTTGCCGATTTGTTTATACCGAGCGACTGCTGATTTTTGCCTGGAAGGTTAGCTCAAAACGAGGTGGTCGTGCCGTTTTAAGCACACGGGCAGCTTCCTGATTTCGATTCCACAAATCAACAAGGAAGCGATTCAGCATAAGGAATTAAAAAGGTTTTGCCTTACCACCAATTTTTTCCCGGTTTTCGAATTACTACACACAATCGTATGGCACGGAATAGTAAAACAACTTAGAAACATCAAGGAGCAAGAGATCTTGCGATCTCTGCTCCTTGACTCGGTTTTCACCCGATAGATTCCCTCGACGAGATCAGTCTTCCGTCGGTTCTTCGCCCTCGGAAGGACCGGTTTCTTTGAACTTCGAATTTGGTGGATCGAGGCATTCGATGACCGGCTTGACGAACAACTCGGGCTTGAGGTCACTCTTCTGTTCGCCCTGGACGAAGGTCCTGGAGCTGCTCACCTGATTGCTCTTGTCGTAGACCCTCTCCTGCTTGACGCTGCCGTCGGGATAAAGCACGGTTTCGGTGCGCTCGTAGGAGTAGGTCATATTGACCGGAGCCAGCATCAGATTGGGCTTGCCATCGGCGTCGACGCCAATGACACGCAAGAGTTCTCGCTTGTCGCGTTCGTCGCCCCACTTGTGGAATTCCTCCACTTTCGCGAGGCGGTAGGTGGCGTCGCACAGGGTCTTGCCGCCGGTCAAAAGCCAGTACTGTTTGAACAGCGCTTTCTCTCCCGGTCCGAAGGTGGTGACCGCCATGCCTTGCTCCACGTGCTCGACTTCAAACGCGATCTTGCCGTCCTTGTCGAAGTACTGGACTTCGATTTGGTAGCCACGATGGTTGAACTCGATTTTCACGGTTTTGCCGTCTTCGAAATAGAGCTTGCCCGAACGCCTTCCGTCGGACATGTCGTTGATCTCGGAGATCAACTTGCCGTCCGCGTTCCAGCGCGTGGTCTTGAGCTCGCTGTCAGAGACCTGTTCGGTTTTCTCGAGCAGCTTGCCTTCGTCGCTGAAGCTTTCTTCGCTTTCGAGTTGGCTCGAAGTCGAGTAGACAAGCCGTCTTTGCACGGACCCGTCTTTGCCGTTGAAGTACAACGTCTGGTATTCGCCTTCCGACAAACGACCGCCGTTGCGCTCCAGCGAGCCATCTTCACGATAGACCTGGTGACTCTTGTAGGAGCGACCATCATCCTGGTACGTGATCAGACTGCGCAGTTTGCGCTTGGAGTCGCCCTTCAAGGGAGGGAAGAACGAACGGGTCTCCTTCGCAACGCCATCGCCGCGGTAGAGAATCAACGAAGTGACGCCCGACCGGTACTCGATCTGCGTGAGCTTCCTTTTGACGCCGTCGGGGGCGAAGTAGAGATAGCGAATCTCCTCGCCTTCCTCGGGCGGCAGCTCGACACGGTTTGCCGAGGTCAGCTCTGGAAAAGTCGATTGCCCCAGGTCGGTCTTATCGGCACCGCTCTGAGCGAAAAACAACAGCCCGACAGCCGTTACGGCTGCCAGAGCAACAAAACTGAATCGTTTCGCTTTAGTCATATACAAATTCCTTGCGGTATTCGCAAATAGTGGCCGGGCGGTTGAGCGCCTGGCGTGTAGCGTCTGGTTTAATCCAGCGCTTATTGTTTTTGCCGTTGTGGCTGGCCGGAAAGCGCTTTGCGTTACGCTTTCCAGCCAATAATTGCCAATCAGGCAGACGCTCGGTAAAGCGGTCTGCCAAATTGGCACGTTTGAACGGGAACTATCAAATCAAAGGCACCAAGCAGCCCGGTGAGTGTAGCCAGCTCGAGGAGCCTAACTGATGTGCATGCGCGGCTTAATAGTCGTAACCCTCGTAGCCGTTCCAAGGCGGCGTCGCCAGCGGTTCCACCAGGTTGCGAACGTCTTCGACCGGAGCCAGCTCGAGGAGCTTGCTGTCGTATGATTCGCGCATATTCTTCTCGATAGCGACTTCGGTGACTGCCGAAGTGACGACACCGCCAGGCGGATAGCTATAGGTCCGCATCTGCTCGACCGTTTGATCAGGGCGCAGCGTGAGTACCTTATCGAAATCACCGCTCGGGTGAAAATAGTCCACGAAGGTCAGCTTGCCGGCCCTAAACATGAGTCGGCGCGACATTCGGCCGTTCGTTGCGATTTCATCGAGACGAGTCAATTCGTACGTGACCTTGCCGGATGCGTCCTTCTTCGCCTGCCAATACTGACGGTAATCCTCGCATGGAGACGCGCCGTCAACACTCTCGGGCTTCTTGGTGCTGCAGTTGTCGCGATACTTGGTGACGGTGATCGAGCCATCCGCGCCAAAACTGCGGAAGCTCTCGACAGTTCCGTCGTCCCTGAAGTAGAGTGCCTCGATCATGTAGCTGCGATAGACGATCAGCCTGAGCGCCTTACCGTCAGCCCTGTAGAACTCGATCTCTTCGGTGCCGTAGAGGGGCTTGGTGGAGCGTGACACTCGCAGACCGTCGGCACCGAATGTGGTGGTCTGCTCGGTCCTGTTGAGCAGCTTCGCCACCATGATGTTGGTGGGCGCGCCGACGACTACCTGCATGTAGAACAGGTCGCCGGACTGGGTGAACTGCTGCTTGCGAGCAATTGTCCGACCGTCCCTGGTGTAGTCAACCAGTTCGAAGTCGGTACCGCCGACGGTGCGACCGTAAGCGGAGAGCGAGCCGTCTTCGCGGAAGAAGCTGGCTCTGACGATCGACTTGCCGTTGTCGCCGTATTCGATCGAACGCTTGACCTTGCCGAACTTGGTGGGCGGGTCGTAGATCTTGGCACTGCCGGCGGTGGCTTGCGCCTGTTCGGCGGTTTGGATACCGGGCAATATCCCAGCTCCGGGTCCCGAAAAAACAGCCGGATTCGCGGCGACTTCTCTAGGCGGAGCCACAGTCAGTGCCGGTTCCGGATACCATTCGGTGAGAAGACGGACGGTGCCGTTGTTCCGATACACGGCAATCTGTTTGCCGCCTGCCCGGTAAAACACCGTCACCTGCTTGAGGTTTCGGCTGCCGGACCAGTATTCCACTTCACGCCGCATTTCCTTCTGCCCGTCGTGAGCAAGCAAAAGCTGGCTGTCGAGCTGGCGTGCGTAACCGCTCTCCTCGTCCAGGACGGAGTGCGAGCCGCAAGCCGTCGTGAGCAGGAGCGGGAGGGCAAGAGCCGCGACCAGCACGGTCTTAACGAAGTTATTCCTTTTCATTGGAGTATGCCTCATAGAACGGCACGGAATGCGCCGTAGTCAAGATATGGAGAGGAAAAAAAACCGGGGTGAAGGCAGCGCTTGCAAGCCCACCCTCATCTCGGTTGTCTTTCGGGTGACCGCAAGGACCTGAGGTGACGGTCAAGTCACCCCAGGCCTTTCGATCAATAAACAAAGATCACTACCGGTACATCCGATAGCTACTCTGCCAAAGAACAGGACGGCGCACCCCGAGGGGTTTCAGGATGCGCCGCCCCAAAAACTGTCGAAACCTACCGGCACCCAGGAACTGATGCCGGGCGCTCTGCGACTAGCTGACCGTACCGCCGCGACAGCCTCCATCCTTGGCCGTGGGGTCGCAGGTCGCCGGCAAACCATCGGCAGTCGCCGCGTTGCCGTCACCGCAAACCACAGGCGCCGGATCGGGCAGGTCGGCGACATGCGCTTCGGAACCATCGGTCAGTTCGACTGCGCCGCCATCGAGCCCTTGCTCGTTGTCGTCGTAGCGCGCCTTGACCGCGTCCAGCATGGCCAGACAGTGCAGCTCGACGTGAGGGGCAGCTTTCACTGCCGGCACGCCTGCTTGCACCAACCGCCAGTAAGCCAGAGACGCCGCCGCAGCCACGTAAGTGGCGTAGACGTCGCCGATGTCTTCCGGCAGTTCGCTGGAGCCGTTCATGATGTTCTCGACCAGGCGGTCGACCTTCATCTGACGGCGCGGCGTCCAGTTGATGATCTCGGAAGTGGACAGCCCACCCAGAGTCGCCAACTTGGTGCGGATCAGCGCCTTCGCCACCACCGGTGCCACCAACTTTAGGTCGGCGGTCGGGATGCGAATCGCGGTCTTGCTCTTGGCGTTGTCGCTGTGCCAGGTGATGAACTCAGGCACCGTGCCTACTGCCTGATCGGCGAGCAGACGGCAACGGATCGCTTCCTCGGGGAAGCCGATCTCATCGAGAGCCGCAGCCACGATGTAGGCGCGGATGTAGTCCGGCGGGTGAGGCCAGAACTGCAACGTCTTCTGACCGCTCTCCAGCTTGCGAACGCTGAAGTACGAACCGGTCCGCAGAAGACGCGGGTTGCGGAACACGCCTTCGGGCTTCGAGTTGAAAGCCGAGAAGGTCGAGATCATGTTGTACAGGTACGCCGGACCGGACAGCAGGATGCCGCCCGAGATATCTGCGTCCACTTCACCGATGGTGTCGGCGAAGATCTTGACCATCAGGCTCGACATCGGCACCGTGGTGCGGTCGATCTGCACTTCGGGCAGGCTGAACACCACTTCCTGCTTTTCGCAGGCTTCGGCGATCGCCTTGGCCACCACCATCGTGAGCTCGTCACCGAGCCCTTCGACATCGGCGAAGATGTCGTGGCGGAATTCGTGCATGTAGAGCACCAGCATCAAGGTGATGATGCTGCGCTCGTCGTGCGGCACTTCGATGGCGTGGGCGCCGACCGGACCACGGGTACCGGGCAGAGTAGCCGGACCGTGCTCGCTGAAGCGCGCCACGAAGACGTTGCCGACGTGGAACTTGGACGTCTTCAGGCGTTCCTTGACGTCGGGGTCGAGCTTCGCGGACGGCGACATGCCTTCGAACAGGCGGAAAGCCTGCTCGACCGAGAAGACGACCGCTTCCAGCTGCTTGTAGTTACCGGAGCGGAGCTGCCCGAAGGCATCCGTCCAGATCCGCAGCACACCGAGGATCTGCGCCAGCTCTTCGTCGAGCGACTGCAGTGCGGCCTGGAGGAGACGTCCCTCCGAAACCTCGGGATTCTGGGCCACCAGGACCGCCAGCACGCGCGGAATGGTGGACAGGTAGAGAGAGCGCAACTGGTTGAGCTGACCCTCCAGGCTGGCGATGGCGGCTGCCTTGTTGGGCCAGCGCTTCGCCACCACGTCCTTCGCCCATGCCACCTTGTCGGCATGGTCGTCGAAGCGTTCGGCGACGATGGCGTCGTACTTGCCGGCGTCCATCATCAACCGAATGCCTTCTGCCACCGCAAAAAGTGTCGAGTCCACGTTCGCCACGCGAATCAGAGTGGACGGCGACTGCTTTTGGCCTGCCGCTTGCGACGGCACGAGTCCTTTACTCGGCAGGCCAGGGATAAAACCCACGTTGATCGCCTTCAGTCCGGACTGTGGAGCAGCCTTGCCGCTCTTGCTCCGGGCGCCTAGCTTGGCCGCCGCGAGCTTTTCGTCCAAACGGGCCAGCGAGCGGGTGACCGCTTGCTCCACCGTGGGGAATGCAAAATTCTCATCCCCGTAGCCGGGGCAAATCACCATATTGGTCCGGCAGCAGTGCGAACCAGGCTTGTCTTCCTGGGTTTGCCCTGTCTGCGGAGTCAGGTCGAGAACGATTTTCATATTGACTTCGCTCCAAGTTGTGAGTACGGCGAAACTGGCTACAAGCCAATCTCGCTGTCTCGGATTTCGATTTGTCTGGAGAATCAGTCTTTGGCCAGGCCGGCAATGACGCGCGCGAGCTTGTCGGCGAGCACATCGCAGGGTGGCACGGACCGGTATTCCGGAATATCGAGCCGCAAAAGCGACCCGACACAAGCAGCTGGAGTCACAATCGGCGACCCCTCCTGCAAAGCTTTTCTGACCGCGTAAGGCGTTACACCTTCGCGTTCGATTTCGAAGGCGACAATCGACGGCACGATCGGGCGGCTCGAGCTGGGCTCGACCACCTTGACGCCGCGGATTGACGAGATGGCCGCCACCACCTTGGCGCGCTCGGCTTGCACCAGAGCGAGCTGGTTGAGACGCTTCTCGCGAAACGTGTCGCCCTTGCCGCGCCGGTAGAAGTACATGAAGGCGGCGTTCATGGCGACGATTTCCGGGATGGAAACCGCACCGCGTTTGAAGATCCAGTCAGGAAGCAGCGCTTCGAGCCGGGGCTCGAATTGGAAGTGCGAAACCGACGGATTGACCACACGACCGGCTCGCGTCTTCTCGATGAAGATCTGCGCGAGTTCCTCCTTGACCACACAGGCTGATGCCGTGAGCAACCCGCCAAGCGCCTTGGAGGCACTGAGCAGGTACGCGTCGCAGTACGCCAGTGGGTTGTTGAGCGAGTCGGCGTCGCGCCGTCCCATGCCCTGAATGTCGTCGACCATAAAGAAGACGTTGTGGTTTCGCGACCGCAACTGCTTCACCAGGTCAGCCACTTCCATGACCGGCATGAGGCGACCGCTTTCCGAAACCGTGGGCAGATGGATGACACCACAAGTGGTGCCACCCGAGGACGAGGTTTCAACCAGACGGCGGATTTCGTCGACGATGCCCTGGTTGTCGAACTTGGTCAGGTCGATGACGTTGTCCGAAACTGCCATGCCGGCAGGATAGTCGAGCGCGGGAGTCTGCTCGAAGAACAAGCTCGTCACCGGCACGAAGGCGTTATTCTTGACTGCGTTTGGTCCTTCCACAGTGCCTTCTTCCGTCGTCGTCACGGTGAAGAACTGGCGGACATAACCGGGCAACCCAGCGACGATGCCGCGAAACTCGGGATGCCGTCCTACGTGGGCGAACATACGAGTGACAAGCAGGCTGGAGAAGGCGCCGGAGGCGTCCAGGATGACCGGGGTTTCGTCTTCCAGACCCAAAAGAGTACGGATCCAGTAGCGTGAATATTCGGTTTCCTGAACATAGTAATCGTTGAGCGCGTCGACATCGCCGTAGAAGCGACGAACGGCATCAACACTGAGCTTGGCGGGAACCGACATCTCGGACGTCGGGGCGGCGATGGTGGCAGATGCCCACCAGTTGCGCCATTTGTCATGCCACGGTGCGCCATGCACCGGGACCGTCGTGAGCGGATGCGCAGGGTATGCGAATCCCACTTTGGCGGGGTCGAATTTCGTCATAGTAATTTTTCCTCGGAAGTTGGTCCAAGACACGCACAGCGAAGCTGCGCGTTCACTAAAATGGAAACTCGCCACGTTACCGAACCGTCCTGCAGGCAGAACAATTCAATGGGGCTTCCAGAGCGGTTCTTTGAGAGCAACCGCAATACCGTCACATGCGGAACCTGGAGAAAGGCTGGTGCTCAGCGAGGCGTTTTGCACCAGCCCTTTTCCAGACTCCGCACGGTAATCAGAAAAACAAAGGCTGAGGCTGCGTCGGCCAGGCGGGGCGTCAAGCAAGGTTTTCACCCTGCAAGCCACTCCGACTGACCTCTGCAGCCCCAGCCCCGTTTCAAAACAGGGATCCGGACTGTCACCATCAGCGGTACCAGAAGCGTGAGCCCACGGACACCACCTCTGGGTTCGGCCTGAAACCTTCGTCACCACAAGCAATCGACAAGAGCGAACTCCCTAGACCACATGTGGATTCAGTCATCAGTTACCACAGCCGATGGACGGAAGCGGGCTCCCGATATCACCTGTGGATTTCAGACATCGTTCACCACAGGCAGTGGCAGGGCGCCAGCGACTTTGCAGCCGTCGACACCCTGCCTGTCTGCCATGGGCTTACTTCGTCGCGCCGTCGAGGTAGTACTCCTCGTGCGAGAACACGTCGACCTCGATAGCCTTGAGCTTGGCGGCATGCGCGAGCGCGAGCCGGTCAGCCTGGGGCTGCGTGATCACACCGAGCGCAACCGCCTGCGCGGTGATGTCGGCGTTGATCACACCACGGTGCAACTGCTTGGACCGTTGCGCCTTGATGATGGCGTCGACGGTGGGCTGGGTCTCAGTGACCAGGCGGAACGCCTTGATCAACTGTCCGAGCCCGGGAGCGTCCTCATCGGGCATGAAGACGCCTTCGGTGAGCCGGTCGAACTGCTGACCGTAAGTCTGCACCGTGGCAGCCGCCTTGCGGGCGACAGCGTCCGACGGCGCGCGGCCGATCGGGTTGAGACGCAGCGTGTAAGCGCCGACCGTGCGCATCAGGAAGCCGAGGACGGGCACGTCGAAGTTGGCATAGATGCCTTCGAACGCCGTCTGCACTTCGCTGAGCGCCTGAGCCAACGCGTAACGGACCAGCGGCAGGTCTTCCTTACGACGACCTTCAGCCTCGAAGCGCCGGAGCGCCGAGAAGCCGAGCAACATCCAGCCGACCGCGTCCGCGTACCGACCGGTGAGCATCTGGCGCGCTTTCAGCTTCCCGCCAACCGTGAACATAGCCAGGTCGGTGAGAGTGCCGAAATGCGCACCCGCCCAACCGAGGCGCCGGTAGTAGGTCCTGGTCTCCGGTGCCACATTGGGCACGCTCGTGGTCCAGCCGCGGGTGAGGCTCCGCACGCCGGTGCGCACGAGGCCCAGACCGAAGTGCAGCATCCAACCGCAGAGGTTCCAGCGGAAGGCAGGCACGTCGTTGTTGTCCACCGCGTGCACCACCTTGAGCGCATACGGATGGCAGCGGGTCGCACCCTGACCGAAGATCATCAGAGTACGCGTGAGGATGTTGGCACCCTCGACGGTGATACCGACAGGAGCGCCGGTGTATCCCTTGGACAGGATGTTGCGCGGGCCCTGCATGACGGCGGCGCCTGCGAAGACGTCCATGGCATCGATGCCGGCCTTGCGGGCGATTTCGGTCGTGTAGGCCTTGAGGACCGCCGACGTCACCGGGGGCTGAACGCCCTCGTCGACAGCCGAGCAGACGAAGATGCGCGCCGCGTCCAGCATGTACGTCATGCCGGCGATCGACGCGACCTTCTCCTCGATACCTTCCATCTGACCGATCTGACGGTTGAACTGCGACCGCACCATCGAGTATGCCCCGACAGCCGCCGCACCCATCTTGAGGTTGCCCACCGCACCAGCCGGGAGCGAAACACACCGACCGCCGGCAAGCTGCTCCATGAGCATCTTCCAGCCGCCACCGGCATACTCCGCACCACCGATGATGCTATCGACCGGAACGATCACGTCCACACCCTTGAGCGTGCCGTTTTCGAACGGCTCGCCAATCGGGATGTGGTGCGGACCGTTTTCGAATCCGGGCGTTCCGGCGTGGATCAGCACGCAGGTGATGCCGATGTCGCCCTTGTTCTCCGCGGTCGTCTTGTTCAGCAAGTTGTCGGGATCCGACAGCTGAATGGCGACGGTGCAGAGGTTCGAGATTGGCGCCAGCGTGATGTAGCGCTTCTCGAAGTTGAGCCGGATCTTGACCTCACCGTCGGTGTCACGGAAGACGACACCTCCGGACTTCATGCTGGCAGCATCGGAGCCGGCCTGCGTTTCCGTGAGACCGAAGCAGGGGACGAACTCGCCCGAGGCCAACTTGGGCAGGTAGAACTTCTTCTGCGCATCCGTGCCGTAGTGGATCAGCAGCTCGCCAGCGCCCAGCGAGTTGGGAATCATCACGCGCACGCCGACGGTGAACGAGTACGGCGTGATCGTGTGCAGGATGGTGGAGACAGCCAGACGCGAGAATCCGCGACCGCCGTACTGCTTGGGGATGATCAACCCCATGAAGCCCTGCGACTTGATGAAGTCGTCGACGTGCTTGGGAACGCGGCGCGTCTGCCCGACTTCGTAGTGGTCGAACATGCGACAGAGCTCGACCAGTGGGCCGTCGAGGAAAGCCTGCTCTTCGGCAGTCAGCCCACCGTAGGGCTTGGAGAGCATGGAACGGAAGTTGGGCTTGCCGGCGAAGATATCGCCGTCGAGCCAAACATCTCCGGCCTCAAGCGCCTGGCGCTCGGTCTCGGAGATTTGGGGGAGGACTTTCATCTTCTTCATCGTGTTCAGGATGAAGCGGAAGAAGAAGTCACCCCGGCGGCCCTTGCCGGAGTTCCCAGTAATCAGATTGTCCGCCGGCTTGTTGCCCCGCGAACCTTTATCGTTTTTCAGAGTCATGATTTTGTCCTCAATCTCAGGCCCTTCCGGGCTTAAGTGTAAAGTGGCAGCAAGTGGCTCAACGAGAGCCTTTTGCCTATCAATTCAGAATCAAGAACGTAACCGGAGCGGACGAATGTCCGCTCCGGCGTTGGTTTACGTTCGATAGCCGACCTCAACGAGAAGCCGACCAGCAAACACACAGACTGACGACTGATTAGGCCGTCAGAACAGCGACTTCGACCCAGGCGGCCTTGAGGGCAGCCTCGAGCGAGGGGTGCAGCGCCTTGCAGTTCTCGAGGGTCTTCAGGGCGAAGGCCTTGAAGTCCGCCTTCGAACCGACGCGGTTGGTGCCGCAGTTGGTGGCGTACCAGATCTCGAACGGACGCTCCCAGGCGTTGCCGCCGACGGCGCGCGCGAAGTTCGCGAAGGCACGGTTCGGGATGCCCGAGTTGATGTGCACGCCGCCATTGTCGGACCATCCGGTGTAGAGGTCCTTCATGTGCGCCGGCTGCGGGTCCTTGCCGACCTTCGGGTCGTCGTACGCGGTGCCCGGGTTGAGCATATCGCGCAGGGCACGGCCGTTGACCTTCGTGGTCCACAGACCGGGGCCGACCAGCCAGGTGTCCTTGTCGGCGGTCAGGCCGGCGCGGTACTGGCGGCAAAGCACGCCGACGACGTCGGAGAAGTGCTCGTTGAGGGCGCCGGACTGGCCCTGGTAGATCAGACCGGAGGTCTTCTCGGTGACGCCGTGCGCCATCTCGTGACCGACGACGTCTTCGATAACGAAGGTCGAGAAGAGCTCGCCGTCGCCGTCGCCGTACGTCATCTGGCTGCCGTTCCAGAACGCATTGTTGTACTTGCGACCATAGTGCACGGTGCCGACAAGGGCCATGCCGAGGTCATCGATCGAGTTGCGCTTCACGACCTTGGACAGGAAGTCCTTGACGCCGCCGTGGAAGGTGTAGGCGTTGTCGACGGTCGTGTCGTTGGTGGCGGCATCGCCTTCGAAACGCGCCTTGGCGCCGGGCAGGGTCTGCTTCTGCTGGGCGTCGTAGATCTTGCGTTCACCGGTGCCGGTGCCCGCGAACAGGCCGGGGAAACGGCCGGGGAGGATGAGGCCCTTCTGAACCAGGCGCTGGTTCTGGATCAGGGTCTCGAGGATGGTGAGGTTGCTACGGTTACGGGCATGCAGTTCGTACAGCAGGTGGTCGTAAACGAAGCCTTCGTGTTGGTGGCTCATGTGGGTTACCTTTTGGTTGTCGAAGCACAGGATGTGTCTTCGGGTTTAAATGGCAGGCATGTAAAAACCGCTCAGGGGATCTGAGGGGAAGGCTGACGAGGAACAAACACCCGAACTCCAAAACTGTTCGCGCGAAGACCACTAACTTCAAAACTAAAGAGCTGAGCTTCCCCGGAACTCGTGAAACAAGTTGGGAAAAGAGTAATCAGTTCATTCAGTGCGAGGTTTGTGGTTTCTCGAAAACAAATTTAGGGAGTTAAGGTTGCCTCAAGAACTTAGCTGTAAAGACCGTGTTGAAACAACAGAGTGGTATTAATCGTGTATAACCACTAGATACATATGTGGCGCTGGACCGCCCCCTGAATTAGCTCTAATCAGCGGCCCGCAGTAACGACTAGCAGAGTTCTCGCTATTCACGCTAGCGATGTTCAACCAGGGCAAAACGTAATTGATTGCCACCATATCCAGTGCTTGACAATAATCTTGTCAAGAAACAGCCGGCATTACTAAAAGCCTGATTCTTAGCTATGTCTGATTTGAACATCATGAGATGTAATGAGTAGGGTTGACCCGCTATATGTACTTTCATTTTAACTTTGCAGGCCACTAAAGAAGAGCCCCCGAGTTTGTTAAGAACCTCTACCAGAGCTGATTACCATCGGCTTAGATCATGACCGTTTTAAGAAGAACAGTCGTGCAGAGTTTCTCGACAAGAGCGTTTTGTACTCTGAGTGTTTAGAACCAGACGCGCAAAACCTTCTGTCTACGGGCGTTTCGGATAAAAGAACGATTTAGCTCCACCTGCCAAGCGAAGACTGAAGGTTAACAGTAGCTTACTTTTTGCGATTAGAGAGCTATTCTCTTAAATGGACTTACTGCAGACCCAGGCTCGCCTTCGACCACGACTACCGGTTATACGGTGTCCAGTCGATCGACCGGGAAAACATTACTGCTGCGATATGAGTTCAATTGGAGATAACAATATGACAAAGCCTGACGATCAAAGCGTGATCGCAACTACTCAGGCCAATTTCCGCTTGCCCACCCACGTGATCCCCAGCCGCTACGACATGACCCTCCGCCCTGACCTGAAGGAATTCACCTTCACAGGTGACGAGACGGTCGACATCGAGGTTCTCGAAGCAACGAGCGAAATCAAGCTCAACGCCAAGAAGCTGGAAATCCAGGAAGCCTACGTCGTCAAAGCAGACGGCACGCGGCTCAACGGCAAAGTTGAAATTGACGAGCAGGTCGAGATCGCAACCATTACTTTCAGTGGAATCCTGGGCAAAGGCGCATGGAAACTCCACGCGCGCTTCTCGGGCGTCCTCAGTGACAAGCTCAAAGGCTTCTACCGCAGTTTCTGGACCGACGACGCCGGGGTCAAACACCCGATCGCCTGCACCCAGTTCGAAGCCACTGACGCTCGCGCCGCCTTCCCCTGCTTCGACGAACCCGAGTTCAAAGCGACGTTCAAGTGCGCGCTCGAGGTCGACGAAAATCTGGCGGCAATTTCAAACGGTCGCGTTCTCAAAGAAGAAGTGCTCGACGACGGCATTCGCTATGTCAGCGTTAGAGCAACCGACGCCAAACCGGTCAACAAGAAACGCGTCGAGTTTGCTGAAACCATGAAGATGTCCACTTACCTGGTGGCCTTCATCGTCGGCGAGTTCGTCAGTTCAAAACCGGTCAACGTCAACGGCAAAGAAGTGCGGATCTGGTGCGTTCCGGGCAAGGAACACCTGATGGACTTCGCGCTCAAAGCCGCGTCCTTCGGACTGGACTGGTACGAAAAGTACTTCGACATCGCTTATCCCGGTGGCGACAAGATCGACCACATCGCCATTCCCGACTTCGCTTCGGGCGCGATGGAAAACCTCGGCGCCATCACGTATCGCGAAACTGCGCTTCTGGTCGACGAAAAGACCGCACCTCATGCCGCGCTCAAGCGTGTCGCCGAGGTGGTGCTGCACGAACTGGCACACATGTGGTTCGGCGATCTCGTGACGATGGGCTGGTGGAACGGATTGTGGTTGAACGAATCGTTTGCCACTTTCATGGAAAACCTCTGCCTGCATCACTGGAAACCAGATTGGAACGTCTGGGAAGAGTTCGCTCTGGGACGCGCAGCCGCTGCCCGTCTCGATGCCCTGAAAAGCACTCACCCGATCGAATGCCCCGTGCACCATCCCGACGAAATCGACGAACTGTTCGACCTGATTTCGTACGAAAAGGGCTGCTCGGTGCTCTACCAGATTCACCAATTCATCGGCAAAGACGCCTTCCAGAAAGGCATCCGCGCTTACCTGAAGAAGCACAGCTACCAGAACACCGAGACACACGATCTCTGGGACGCCCTGGAGAAAACCTGTCGCGACCTGGGACTGAATCTGCCTGTCCGCGAAATCATGGACGACTGGGTGTTTACGCCCGGCCATCCGGTGATCGCGGTAAAAGAAGGCGACGCCGACGGTTTCGTTTCGTTGAGCCAGTCGCACTTCACGTTCTTGCCCAAGGACGCTGACGCGACTTCGACACTCTGGCCGATTCCGCTCACCATGCGCATCGCCAGGAAAGACGGCACGTCCGAAGAGAAGAAGTTCGTGTTCGACAAGCTCGAACAGTCCGTCTTCGTCGGCGAAGGTTACGATCACATCGTGGTCAATGCCGGCGGTTCTGGCTTCTACCGGGTGGTTTACTCGGCAGGACTGAACGAAAGATTGATAGGCGACGTGCAGAAATGCCTCTCGGTCGTCGAGCGCTTCAACCTCGTCAATGACAGCTGGGCAACGGTGCGAGCTCGCATCACGCCTGTGACTGACTACCTCGAAGTGGTGAAGTTGTTCGGCGGTGAGGAAGATCCAAACGTCTGGTCGATTATCTGCGGCTCGCTGTCAGCGCTCAATCGTCTGGTCACAGGCGATCACCGCACGGCGCTCCAGAAAGTCGTCCGCGACCTGCTTGGACCAGCAGTTGAAAAACTGGGCTGGGACTTGCGCAAGACCGACTCGATCCAGACCCGCGAATTGCGCGGCACTCTGATAGGCACTCTCGGCACGATCGGCGACGACCCGGCAATCCAAACCAAGGCGGCGACGTACTTCGACAAATGGAAAGCCGACAAGGCATCCGTCGAAGCCAACATCGTTCCTGCTCTGGTCAGCATCCTCGCGTACAAGGGCGACGAATCGCGTTACGACGAATTCGTTCAGCTCTCCAAGGACGCGACGACGCCACAGGACACCTTGCGTTTCATCAACGCGCTGGCTCGCTTCCGCGACACCAGGCTGCTCGAGAAAACGATCGCCAAGTGCATGTCCGACGAAGTGAAAACCCAGGACGCGCCGTATCTTTTCGCCAGCCTCCTGGCCAGCGAAGATGGCGGACCGCATGCCTGGAAATACCTGGTCGAGAAGTTCGACGACATGGTGGCCGCCTACCCGGAAAACGGTGTCGTCCGCATGTGCGGCGCTGCCGAATATCTGGACTCGGAAGAGTTGGCCGACGAAGTGCGCACGTTCTTCGCCACCAAGAAGGTGAAGTCGGGCGATATGGCTGTCGCACAGATGCTCGAACAGCTGGAAATCAACCTGCAGCTCCGCAAGGAACAGGCGCCACCTCTGGCCGCCCACCTTGCTGCCGCCACCGCTGGTAGTGCCGCCGCAAACGACACGAAAACGGAAAAAGCCGCAGCCGGCTCCAAGAAAGCCGACAAGTAAACAGACTGCATAACTGATCGAACAAACAGCACTGGCTCTCGGGCCGGTGCTGTTCTGTTTGATTCGAGACTGCAGTGGCCGATCACACACGCAAACGGACTCGAAACGGCATCGGCTGTGATTGACGATCGTTGGTTTAAAACGGCATCGGCTCTCGGGCCCGTGCTGTCGTTCCAAACGGCATCCGCTCAAGTCGGCGCTGGTTAGTTCAATGCGAATCGACTCAGGATCGGCGCTCTTCGTTCAAAACGAGCACGGCTCAAAGGGTGCGCTTGGAACGCTATCGGCGACATTCACCTTGGCACCTGGTTCGAAACGGCATCGGCTCTCGGGCCGCTGTTGTTCCAAACGAAACAGTTTCAAATCAGCAGTCGTATCGACTCGTTCTTGCCAGACGGTCTCGAAAGCTTGTTGATGTCGAGGGAGGGCGGTCCGGAAATTTCTGGATCGCCCTCTTTCTTTTAATTGCAAAGCAGCGTAGTTTTGCCGAAACTCTGGAATATTAGGCTGGGACCCCACGCAAACATGAGGGTTTTATGCCTGTCCACACGCACGCTGCTGCCACCGAAAAGACCAGAACGTCCAACCAGAAATCGTTTCGATTGAAACCAACAGTCGTGCCTCGCCGGTACGAACTGCGACTGGCAGCCGACCTGGAAGGTCTGCGCTTCTCCGGTCGAGAAACAATCGAAGTTCTGGTGAAAGAAACAACCGACCGCATTGTTCTCAACGCGGTGGATTTGCGTTTCCTCGATGTTTATGTCGAATCAAACGACGGCACTCGGCTCAATGGCAGTGTGGAAGAAGATCGAGAAACCGAGCTTGTCGCGCTGGTCTTTGACGGCGTGCTGGGCTGCGGCATCTGGCATCTCAAAATAGCATTCGCAGGTGAATTGTCTGAAAAGTTGCGCGGCTTCTACCGCAGCATTTGGGTCGATCAAGAAGGCGAACGCCACACGATCGCATCCACTCACTTCGAGCCCACCCATGCGAGGCGCGCCTTTCCGTGTTTCGACGAACCGGAGTTCAAAGCGACGTTCAAAATCTACCTCGAGGTGGATGCGAAATTAACGGCGCTCTCCAACGGAAAAATCTTGAGCGAAACCGGCTTGTCATCGGCACGCACGGTTCGTTCGCTGCAAAGAAATACCGACGGTTCCAACAACACCGGAATCGCGTTTTCCAATCAATCGTCGCAGCCCGAACTGCAATTCGCAGACGAGACCGCGCCCACTAACGACAACGCATCCGCCAGAAAGTTGGTCGAGTTTGCAGAAACCATGCTGCTCTCCACTTACCTGGTCGCGTTTGCAGTCGGCGATTTCGCCTCGTCGCGACAAGTCACGGTCAACGGCACCCAGATTCGAATCTTCTGTGTGCCGGGCAAGGAGCACCTCACCGAGTTTGCACTCGAGTGCGCCGCCTTCGCCGTCGACTTTTACGAACGCTATTTTGAGATTCCATATCCCGCCGAAAAGATAGACCACATCGCCATCCCGGACTTCCCGATTGGCGCCATGGAAAATCTCGGACTGATTACTTTCCGCGAAACGGCACTGCTGGTAGACGAGAAATTGTCTTCTCATGCCGGTTTGATCCGAGTCTCCGAAATCATCATGCACGAGCTTGCTCACATGTGGTTCGGCGATCTCGTCACCATGCGCTGGTGGAACGGGCTCTGGCTCAAGGAATCCTTCGCCACATTCATGGCGAACATGGCAGTCGATTCATTCCGTCCCGAGTGGCGAGTGTGGAACGACTTCGCCCTCTCGCGGGCCGACGCGTCCGAAACAGACGCACTGAAGAACACGCACGCGATTGAGAATCCGGTCAATCACCCGGATGAAGCAACCGAGATGTTCGACGTAATTTCATACCAGAAAGGCTGTTCGGTTCTCTACCAGCTCCACGAATTCATAGGTGCCGAGACCTTCCGCAAAGGTTGCGCTCGTTACCTCAAGACTCACAGCTTTGGTAATACCGAAACCGTAGAACTATGGGATGCGCTGGATCAGGCAGCCCAACAGGCTAATCTCGGTTTGCGCATGTCGGTAGGCGACATCATGGAGGCCTGGGTGTTTAACTCCGGTCATCCGATTATCTTCGTGCATCAAGGCGAGCTGCCGGGTTCCATTGTTTTGAAACAGCGCATGTTTCGGTTCGTCGAAGACGGCGAAGTGGCATTTGTGTGGCCAATTCCTGTCACCATAAGGGTTACGAAAAAAGACGGCGCCACTGAAATCAAAAAATTGCTGATGCTCAATCGGGAAGAAATCGTCTATCTCGGCGAGGACGCCCGGTCTTACATCGTCAATGCACTTGGTTCCGGTTTCTACCGCGTATCCTATCAACCGGAATTGATTGAAGCGGTAACCGAAGACCTGCATCGCCTCTCGGTTGTGGAAAGGTTCAATTTGATAAACGATGCCTGGTCGACTGTTCGATCGGGATTGACGCCGATTGGCGACTATATCGAAATCCTCAAGTTGTACAAAGAAGAAACCGATTCGGCGGTCTGGCAGGTGATCTACGATTCGCTCGAGCATCTCAATTCCTGGCTCGACGAAGACGACAAGCCGAACATGGCAAGGTTGATTCGCAACTTGTGCGCACCCAACCTGGCAATTCTCGGCTGGCAGCCTCAGTCCTTGACCGAGGGCGTCGACTCGCGCAAATTGCGGGCACTGGTGATCAAACTGATGGCGGTTGTCGGCAATGATGCCACCATCGTCAAAAGCGCATGCTTGATGTACGAGAGCTGGCGCAAAGATTCAACCAGGATAGATGCAGAACTGGTGCCGTCCATCGTTCATATCGTCGCTCACGAGGGCGATCGAAAAACCTACAACGACTTCCTGAGACTGTCTCGGGATGCCAGTACTCCTCAGGATACGATTAGATTCCTCTATGCACTCGCGCGTTTCCGAAGACAGGAATTGCTGCTCAATACAGCGTCTTTATGCCTGTCTCCGGAAGTGCGTGCTCAGGACGCACCTTACTTGTTCGCCGCCGTCATTCGCAATCCGCAAGGCGGCGATTTAGCCTGGGAGTTTCTGAAAACCAACTTCGACGAGATGAAAGCGCGCTTCCCGGACCTCGCCATGCACAAAATGGTAGAGGCGCTTTCGGTGCTCGATACGCCCCAACTGGAATCGGACATTCGCAAGTTCTTCTGCCACCACCGCATCTCCACTAGAGAAACGGCTGTGCGTCAGATGCTCGAGCAGTTGCACGTCAACGTGAGACTGCGACAAAAAGAAAGAGCCGCTCTAAAAGCGGCACTTGCAGAATAGTTGGGATAAAGAACGGGACTGACGGGACTCGAACCCGCGACCTCCTACGTGACAGGCAGGCGCTCTAACCAACTGAGCTACAATCCCAACTGAGCTGGCGTTAATGCAGTATAGCATAACGATCTCGCCGTCCCAGGATCGCCAGTGCAAAGCTTGTTTACAAACGAGCTCGGCTTGCGCTATTGAGAACCCTCTCAAGGCGCCGCGCCCCTGAAGTGACGCAAACGCAGCTCACATTAACGTCCGGCTTCTTAATTGCAAAACAGCAAGTAATCAAGACTCGTTTTTGAACGGGTCGGTTGCTTGCTGCGTATAAACAACGTCGGGTAGCGGCTATCCATGCCGTTTCTGACACAACCAAAAGGTAGATAACATGTTCACACCAATCATGATTGGACTGGCCTTGCTGGCGGGATGCGTCGCATTCTTCGCGCTCCGCAAGGACCTCGGCGCCAAAACCGCACCCGCCAAAGTCGGCGGCACACCGGTCAACGACGTCACCGCTCTCAACCTGCGCGAGCTGCTCACCACGAGCGCCGCTCCGGTAATCGTTCAGTTCTACTCCGTCCAGTGCCCCGCCTGCCACACCCAGAAGCCCAACTTCGAGGAAGCAGCGGCCACGCACAAGGGCGACACTCGCTTCGTCACCATCAACGTCAAGGAAAACAAATCCACCTCGCGGCGCCTCGGCATCACGCGGATTCCGACCACGATGGTGTTCCGTTCGTCTGACGAAACTCCTCTCGACAGCCGCGTGGGCGTGTTCCCCGCCAGCGAGATCAACACGTTCATCAAGAATGCGCTGAGGTAGTTTCACCCCCCGGTCTGATGCGCTGCCTTCGGTGGCGCATCGCAAGACCGATGTTTTTTATCTCGAGCCGAGCGTAACAGCTGACACCATATGTGGTGCAGCCACTCGGCTCTTTTCAGGAGAGACTGCGGTGCTGAAAGGCGCCTGTTCCTCTCCAACTAAAGAAAAGGAACTAGCTATGTTCTGGTTTTGGACACTCCTCACGCTAGCCACAGGCTTGCTTGCCGGGCTCTTCGGCTGGCATATCGGCGGTAATCCCGCTGCGTTCGCATTCACGGTTGGGGGCATGCTCGCCGTCTTCGGCGTTCATGATTTGAAGAAGCACCGGCATTCCCTGCTCGCCGGTACTGCGTTTATCGCCACCATGGCGTTTTACTTCGGCGGTTTCCAGATCGCCGTTCTGGCTGTGCTTCTTGCGCTGCCACTGCAAATCATGATCTGGGAGTTCTCGCTCAAGAAGTCGGTGGTTCTGCCGGTTCTCTTGATGAGCTCAGGAACAGCATTCTGGTTGGGCTGGCACTTCGACAGCTCGATGACCGGCCTGATCGCCGCTGTCATCACCTTCCTCGGCATGGTCGGCATCGAAGACTACTTCCTGCAACGGAAGCATTCGGTGCGGCGCAACTTCCCGATTCTGGGATGGTGCCGATACGGCTTCGAGTTGATCGGTGACGAACTGCGCCAGTATTGGTTCATGTCCGACATCGAAGAGAAGCCCTACAACCGCGAAACGCGGCGGTTCATCTACCGTAGCGCCAAGGGCATCAACAACAACCTGGGTTTCGGCACCAGTCGAGACTATCGCGCCGTCGGCGAGATTCACATCATGCCGACCAACTTCCCGGTGTCCGAACGGCTGCATCGCGGCAATCGCTTGCCACCTTTAGTGATAGGCAAACGCCGCCGGATTCCGTATCACTGCCCGTGGCCGATTAACATCGCCCACATGAGCTGGGGTGCGCTTTCCGAAGAAGCGGTGATGGCGCTCGCTTCGGGTGCCAAGCTCGCTAACATCCACATGGGCACAGGCGAAGGCGGACTGACGCCCTTCCACCTGGACGGCGTGGTTCGGCGGGTTCCGTTCAAAAAGTGGGTGGATTACTACAAGGCTAATTTCCTCCACCGGGTCAGCTTCGGCTACGCAGCCAAACCCGAGATGCCGCAAGGCCTCGTCGTCGGCGGCGGTCGCATCGTGCTGGAAATCGGACCGGCAAAGTTTGGTTTTCGCAAATCGTTGACCGATGCGTTCCGAACCATAGGCATCGACTTCAACCCCACGCAGATCGATGCGGCAGACCTCAGGCGGCTGGCGAAAGCCTACTTCCTCAACGGTCTCGACATCGACATGCTGCGCGAACTGGCCGAACGCGACGAGCTCGTGGCGCTGGACTTCGAAAAGGTCAAGCGCGTGATGGAGAACCCGCAAATCGTTTGCGGCATGCTCAAACTGGCGCAGGGTGCAAAACCCGGTCAGGGCGGCAAGCTGCCGAAGGAGAAGATCACTCCGAAGATCGCGCAATGGCGCGGCGTCCCGATGGACAAGGACTGCTACAGCCCGAACGCCTGGGACGAGTTCAACAACCCGGAGACGCTGTTCATGGTCATCCGCATGTTGCAGGACCTGACCGGCAAGCCCTGGGGCGTCAAGATCGTCGGCGGACAGACTGACGAGATCCACGAGATGGCCAAGCTTTGCAAGAAGTACCAGGACGGACCTGACTTCCTCGTGATCGACGGTGGTGAAGGCGGAACCGGTGCTGCGCCTGTGGATCTGGCTGACCATGTTGGTCTGCCGATTCTGCACGCCATTCCGGAAGTCGACAACATCCTGCGCGAACACGGCGTCCGTGACGGCATTGTGCTGATCGCGGCCGGTCAGATGGCGAAGGCCTCGGACGTGGCAATTGCCATCGCCCTTGGTGCCGACGCTGTCGAAATCGGTCGCGCCAACATGATCGCCGAAGGCTGCATCATGGCGAAGCGCTGCCACTCCAACCACTGCCCTGTCGGTGTCGCGACCCAAGATCCGCGTCTGCGGCGTGGTCTCGATCCGGAGGACAAGTACGTCAAGGTGGCGAACTACAACATGGTGCTGCAACGCGGCCTGATGATGATCCTCAAGGCTGCCGGTGTGAAGAGCCCATGGGAACTGACTCGGCATCACCTCAAGGTGGTCGTCGGTCCGATGCGCGAAATCTACATGGACGAGATCCATCCGTATCCGGACGGCTCCAACGGCAAGCGTGACACCATGCTTGGCGAAATTCCCGTAGACGACGTGGAGAACACCGATCGTTTTGGTCCGAAGCTGATCCAGCTCGAGATCAAGAAATAGAGCGGGCAAAACGTGCTCGGCGTCTGTCTTCGGACGGCGCCGAGTGCGTGAGCCTCTCGATCGGGCAACAATAACAGCGCTAAATTGCGCACGAACCTCAACCCGGCCGGGGTGCAAGCTGAAAAATGCTTTCACCCTCAGCCAACCGAACGCAGTCTCGCAGACCGGCTTCATAAGCGGCTTGTCGCATCATCGCAAGATGGTCGGCGAGCTATCCGGTTTGCGAGCCTCGTTCCGCAACAGTCTCTGGTGAACAAGAGTGGCTTAGCAAGCCATTCTTCCACTCGAGGTGGAAGGACTCTATGAACATAGATTTCAAAATGATTCTGCGCGCCGGACTGGTAGTGGTGGCACTCGCTGCCATCTACCTTACCGCCGGCCACTTTCTGAAAGGTGTGTTCAGCCCGGAGGACTTGCTACAGCTAATCAAGGACTCCGGTCCCTGGGCACCCCTTGTTTATATCGGGCTGTTCATCTGCAGCCCTGGAATTCCTGCGTCTGGACTTGCCATCGCCAGTGGTGCCATCTTCGGTTTGTGGTGGGGTTATCTCTACACCATAATCGGTGCATTTCTGGCGTTGATTCCGCCTTTCTGGTTTTCACGTCTGCTCGGGCGCAAACTGCTCGACAGGCTGCTCTCCAAGATCGGCGGATCGGTCGAAGACAAGGTCGCAGCGTTTCAACAGAGTGTCGAAAAACACGGCTGGCGATACATCGCCTTCTGCCGTCTGATTCCGCTCTTCCCCTTCTCGCTGCTCAACCTGCTCTTCGGGCTGACGAGGATAAACTTCTGGACTTATCTCCTGACCAGTTTCATCTTCGCGCTGCCCGGCATGTTCGCATTCGTGTACATCGGCCACGCCGGTGCACAAGCAGCTGACAGCGGTGGACCGTGGCTCTACGTCAAAGTCTTCTTGGCGATGGGCGCTCTGGTAACACTGGCTTGCTTGCCTCAGCTTATCAAGTTCGCTCGAACGCGCTGGGGTAAGAAGTAACGAAAAGTGTGCTCGTTGCATGCTTTTCACAACACGACAAAAGGAGACAGCACCGCATTTGGTGCTGTCTCGTTCGGCAACAAAGCGCACGAACGCTGCTCGAAGCGGCCGGAATGCGCACCGATCCTGCATCACCAGTCACCGTTTGCCTGGCTGCACTTGGTCGTGTGTCGAAGCGAGAAATCGCCCAACTAGGAATCAAAAGATGAACCTCAAAAACGCCTTGACAGGCAATAAGGTGGCGACTCACTACGGCCTCAACGACAGCGGAAAACTGTCCGGTTCAGGAGTGCTGGGCTTCACGTATCAGCTCTTCGCAGTCCTCGCGGCTACCGCCCTTGTCCTCTTCTCGGGATCGGACGCCGTGCCGGCCGATGGTCTTGCGACCAAGGCCCTGCTGACCATCGTCACTGTATTCGGCTTCTTCGCCGGAGCAAAACTGCTGATCTGCATCGCCAATCGAGCCAGCAAGCGCATCGCGGACAGTGTCACCAATCGCGCGCTGCACTTCGTTGTCACGCTCGCGCTCATGCTCGCCTTTCTCGGCGTAGTCATGTCGTGGCCTGCGGTGTTCCTGTTCGCACTCAGCAAGCTGGTACCCTCCGCAATCGGCTTTGCCGGCTGGAGCAGCGCCTTCTCGGTCGGCTTCGGCGTGCTCTGTTGTGACACCATTCTCGGTGGCTTAACGGGCGTGTCGCTGCTGGCCGGCAAACGCGAACGCATCTTCGCAGACCCCCCGTCGCAAGCGTTGCAAAACGACTCGCGATCGGGCCCTAAATAGGAAAGGAGGCAACTCCATGCGTCTAGTAATGCTGAGCGATACACACGCTCACCCACTGGCAAAGTGGCTCATCCCGGATGGTGATGTTCTCATCCATTCCGGAGACTTTTGCCGAGGACGCACTGTACCTCTTGAAGCCGTGCGTCATTTTAATGACGATATGTCCGCGCTGCCACACAAACACAAGCTGTTTGTCGCCGGCAACCACGATCTGCCGCTTGCGCTCGACGCTGAAGCTGCCCGTGCCATGCTGACTGCCGTCACGTATCTGGAAGATAGCGGTGTCACCATCGATGGTGTCAAGTTCTACGGCTCGCCCTGGCAGCCGGAGCACCGCTTCTGGGCATTCAATCTGGCCCGCCGCTGCCCTGAGCTCAAAGCAAAGTGGGCGGCTGTGCCGGATGACACCGATGTCCTGATTACTCATTCGCCTCCTTTCGGCATTCTCGATGTCTCGAGAAGCGCCTACGAAGAGGTCGGATGCGAACTGCTTCGCAGACGCCTGGAGACCTTCAGCCCCAAGCTGCACGTCTTTGGTCACGTCCACGAAGGTCGCGGTCAGGAAGAAGACAACGGTACCCTCTTCATCAACGCATCCAGCGTCGACCTCGACTACGAGCCGGTCCACAAGCCAGTCGTCGTCGACCTCGACATCGCAACGGGCAAAGTGACCGTTGTGCAAATCTGACCCACGACCGTCAGGTTTCCGAGAAGAAGCACTACCGGCAACGGTTTTGTTTCTTCTCGTTTTGCACCCCACCTCTACTATCACTTATCACAGATCCTATCACACCCCGATGCATGGACTGCAAATCGCCTCGATCCTTCGACTAAATCCACAAGGCGGCGATTATCCATTCATGTGTCAAAACTCGTTTAACGGCTCTGGTTGGGCGGCTTCACGCATTATTTCCAGAGCAGTTACTTGTTGTCGCTATGTTGTATCAGCCGAGGCGGATCGAAAACACTACGTTTCCAGTCATTGCTCATCTTCTTCTGCAATACAAAACACGCAAACATTAGGTTTCCGGGCTCGCCTCGGCTGTCTTGCCGATTTGTTTATACCGAACGATTAGCGATTTTGTTCAGCCTGTTCATGGCACAACGCGGTGGCTGTGCCGTTTTTAGAGAATGTCTAGACGTCTGATTTCATTTCCACGGATCAACCAGAAAGCGATTCGGTATAAGGAATCAAAAGGTCTGCTCTAGTCGCCAGGGTCTGCTCTAGTCATTAGGGACTGATCGAGCCACCCGCGGAATTGAAACGGAGCGAAGCTTTTGGGTTAGGACTATAATGCCAAATAAGCGACTAAAATCATTCAAAAAATCGCCATCATGCCTGGAAGACGCGAGCCTAAGAAACGAGATGCCGCGCAGATCAATGAGTCTGTCGAACTCGTCTGCCATGACGAACCTCGTCGCGAGCTGCAAACACCGGTTCTTTCGCTTTTAGGAATCGGACAGTCGAGACACGACGCGGATTATGATCCGCTTGTCGGCACGGTGATTGCGGCGAAGTACGAGATTCACGCCCTATGCGGACAGGGCGGCATGGGCAGTGTGTACAAAGCGCAGCACTTTGATTTAAAACGTTTTGTCGCGGTCAAAGTTCTGCACAAACATCTTCTCAGTCACCAGGGAATATCGGATCGGTTTCGACTTTCAGCGCAGGCAGCTCATGCTTTGCGGCATCCCAACCTGGTTTCGGTCACTGACTTTGGCTACACACAGGAAGGGCAATTTTATTTGGCTATGGATTTTATTCAGGGAGAAACGCTTGCTTATAAACTAAAAAGAGAGCATGAATTAAGCGTCGATTCTTTTTTTAAAGTCTTCTCCCAGGTGCTTTCCGGATTGAGGTTTTGTCATGAAAAAGGGATTGTTCATCGCGATATAAAACCGAGCAACATTCTGATCACTGACCGCGAAGTTAAAACCGACAGTATAAAACTGGTGGATTTTGGTATCGCCAAGGTTCTTCCGGAGAGCGATTCTTCAATCGATCACCTGACTCAGACCGGCGAGCTTTTGGGTAGTCCTTTGTACATGAGTCCGGAGCAATGTCGCGGCGATGAGATCGATGCGCGCACGGATTTGTATGCGCTCGGGTGCGTGATGTTCGAGGCACTGAGCGGAAAGCCGCCGTTTCAAGGAAAGAGCGCAATAGAAACTTTAATGTTGCATTGTTCACAGCCGTCGCCGACACTTTACGAGGCAACCGGTGATGCGCAGCTCACAGAGCAGCTTGACGCGTTTATCAAGAAAGCGATGGCGAAGGATAGAAACGATCGTTTCGGTAGCGCGGAAGAAATGGAAGCGGCTTTGGCTAGCATTCAGCGGTTTCTGCACTTGCCGAAAATTGCCAGGCAGCGTTTAAATCAAAGCTCGCAAGGCGGCACTGGAAGCCAGTCGGTGCAGACTACTCACCCGGCACCGAGAAGTAAAATGGGGTTTTGGCTGGTCACACTTGTCGCTATTGGCGCATCGTGCGGAATGCTTTTTCTTGGCAAGAATGCGCTGACTAATCAGGCGCATCCGCCTCTGTTGTCTCAACAAACTAACGCAACCACCGATCAAGCGCTCGATACGATCAAACTGGGAGTGATCGAACGTCAGGAGGGCAACCTCAATCATTCAGAGGCGCGCCTTAGAAAAGCTCTGGTAGAAGTCGAACAAGCGTTCGGCAAACAGAGTGAAGAATACATGACCACTTTGAACGAACTCGCGGCAAGCGAGATCGCCATCGCAGAAAACGATGCAACGATTAAGCGAAAGTCGTTTTACCAGGTAGCGGAAGTGCTACTGCAGTCTTCCATCGAAGGTTGCCACCACTTGTCGGCGGGCTTACAACAAGAAAATGAGCTGGCGAAAATCAACATGCTTGAAGCACGCGCGACTTTTCAACTTGCGCACGTTTATACAAGGCAAGCTCGATACGAGCAAGCAGCCAACCTCTTTACTCGTGGTTTCAAACTCTTAGGTACAGATCAGCCGATTGACGAAACCAACCAGGAATTTTTCAAAGCCTATTCAGACTATTTGTGGCGTGTTGGAAAAGAACGCGAAGCGGCGCAGCTACAGCTGTCTTTCTTCGTTGAGCCAAACGAAGCGAAAGGGGCTGGCCAATCCTCCGCTGTTCCAATTGCTCCGACCGGCTTGTGGTCGGAAAAGAATTTCAGCATCGAGCTGGTCGATACGAGCGGCGTCATTAGAGGTTCTCACAGTTACACGATTCCACACAGCAATCGCGTTGATGGCACCATAGACAATACCAGGCCTACGATCACCGGATCGTTTACGGGTGGAATATACAAAGGTCAAGTTAAAAGCTCCTCCGGACCAAAAGCCAATCTGTCACTCGTTCGACTCGGCGATTACCTCGTGTGGAAACTCATACCAATCGATGGCGAAGGCAGACTGCAATTGCCGGAGACAGCAGTTTTGCGTTTGGGCGAATTGGCACCGACGCGTTGATGTGGTCTGGTGCGTGTTCTAGTGCGGCGGTCTGGTGCGTGTTCTGTCCCTTTCATTGGGCTGTACTTGCAAACGTACATGAATGCGCACAGCCCTAAGCGGACGAAAACAACCGTTCTGTCCTTAAATGGGCTTTCGAAAACGTTTAATGTGCAGACCCAGTTTGGTTACAACTCGATCACCGATTCGACCATCATGCGGATTTACTATGCATTCATCAGCCGAACGACGGCGGCAACAAGGAGAACAACCAGCATGACTTACGAATCCTTTCGTCCTCAACTTACTAATGATAACGCCCAACAAGCACCGAGCAATTTGCAAAATGAATCGATCCAGCTAATGGGAGACCGCGGTGGCAGAGCCACTCAACAAAAGTCTGAGCCCAGCGAATTGGTTTTTGACAGCAAAATCTGGAGCAACGATTCCAATCAATTAGCCACCAAAGTAAAAAATGAAAGTGGCAACTCTGATGCTACCAAGGCTGAACAAAAGCAAGGCGAATTAAAAGAGGCTGGCGATAAAAACAGAATAGACGTCAAACAAAAATTAGACGAGAACGTTTCCAGCAAAGACAGCCAAAAGCATGAAGGCACGCCTAAAGACGACAACGCTTCCAATGTAGTGAAAAACAAAATCGGAGAAAAAAGCAAAAGCGATACTTCTGATTCTGACGTTTCAAAAGAAAAAGATAAGAGCAAAACCGATGGTGGCGTGAAAGACAAAACCGGTGACAAACTGGATAGCAAGGACAAGCGCGAAGAAAAAGAACAAGACGACGTGGTGAAGGACAAAATCGGTGAGCAAAGCAAAACCGACAACGCAACAATAGTCGACAAGGAAAAAGTCGAAAACTCCACCAAAGATAAAACCGGTGAGAGCGCTACCGAAGCGACAAAAGCCAAAACGCACGACGGCAGACTCGATCGCGACAAAACCATTGAAGACATCAAGCCGACTGACCCAAAGAAAGCACCACGAGGCGATGAAACCTCAACAGAAAAAGCAAATCCTCCAGGCGCTCATAGACCAAAGACTGATTGTTTTCCGAACAGAACGGCGACAGGGTCCAGCGATCCGTCGGAACAGAGACAAAGAAATCCACGCGATCAGCGAGGCGGATTCGGCCAAGGCGCCAGACACGATCATCAACAAGTTGAACAAGTGACTGGCGGCCGCAAGCGCTAAGCGATACTCGGCGCAACAAGCAAGAGAGTTTCATTCAGGCACTTGGTGAAGCAGGTTCAGAGGCAATACGCGAGGGAATCTCGACTACATGTCGCAACAAGACCACAAGCAACCATCACAGCACAACGCCCAATGAAATCTCGACTGCACGCAGCGAACAAGCCAGCAACCAGCAAAATTTCACCTCATACTCAGCAACCAGAACTGCCTTAGCTGTATGAGAAGCAACACAAAACCCCTGCCACTGTTTCAGTCCATTCCGCACCGCAGTCCCGGCTCACTTCCGCAGGTCCGCAGCTCGCAATTCGTTCGAGACTCGAAAACAATGGTACTGATTATCGCCTGCGTGATCCCGTCAATCCGGGTTTCGCAGGCGATATCCTACTCGGGGGATATTCTCGATCAACGAGGCCGTCTCATCTTCTCCATCATCCAGTTTTTTTCTCAAACGTTTAATCGCATTACGAAGCGCATCCGGAGTGGCGTCTGCATCATTTGGCCAAACCCGCTGCAACAGCGCTTCCGGACTAAACACCATATCGGCGTTTCGCATGAAAAATTCAAGCAGCGAGAACTCACGAGGCATAAGCTGCACTTCGGAACCGCGCCTGGTGACTCGATGTTTGATTGGATCTAAAGTCAGTTCACCAACTTTCAACGTCGACGACACCACGGCTGCCGGCCGCCGAATAAGCGCTCTCAGCCTGGCAGACAGTTCTTTCAGACTGAATGGTTTAGTCAAATAATCATCAGCCCCAGCATCGAGTCCATCGATGCGATCGGCAACCTGACTGCGTCCGGTCAACATCAATATCGGCACCACGCCCTTGATGGCGCGATACTGCCGGCAGATTTCCAAACCAGTGATACCAGGCAGTTCAAAGTCCAAAATCGCAGCGTCAAAGGTTCCATTCTTCAGAAGGTCAAAACCTTCCAATCCGTCGGCGCTATGAATGACCTCATAACGATCGGCGCGCAGCCACGACAAAATCGTGGACGCCATATTCTCATCATCTTCGACCAGCAATAACTTCATCCCGATAGCATACAACTGTCGGTCGATTTGCGTAGTTATCAGGCTCTAAAATTTCCAAATGCCACCGCGCCCGCGTTCGGTGATATCCTGTTGGAATGCTCATCAGTCGTCCAATTGAGCGCGGAGATTATGAGTCGACCTAAAGAGAAAGCAACGATAACCAACTCCCGGCTCGTGCGCACTCTCGTTTTCGTTCTTCTGTGGTTTTTTCTTGTCAACATTACCTTCATCGGGATCTTTCAGAAAGAGACCTTAGAAGCGACCAGGCACATCGAACGCCAGGTTAAAATGATCAGGGCAACACAGCGGCTCTCGACTATTGCCGGTGATTTGCTTGGTCACAGAAGATTGGTGGATCAAACGCGATTCACTGCCGCTCAAGAAACACCTTACGACTATACCGCCAGCGTCAACGGGCTCAAAACCTCATCAAGAGCGCTGGTGCGGCATTGGAACGCAGCTGGACTGCCGACCGATGAGATCACCGACCTCGTCAATATCGTTCAACGGATGTGCGAGGACAGCGACACAATGTACTCGAGCGGCAAGAGCGAAGCCGCACGCCTCAAATCATATGAAACATTTCTGGCTGACTCTTCTTCGCTCTACACCACTGCGATGGACCGCATGCAGAAGGTTCACGAACGAATCAAAGCGGAAGAACAACAATACTCTTCTGAGTCTCTGTACGACCCCTTGACACTATGTCTAGTGGCATTGGCGGTCAACCTTTTTTCCTCGATCGGCGCTGTTTATCTGATTGTCACAAGGATAACAGAACCAATCACTCGACTGACAAACACAAGCAAAAATCTGATCGCAGGCGAAGTGGTCGCGGCACCGCCGCGAGTGCTGAGTGAAATCGACAGGCTGGAGGCTACTTTCCATGACATGTCCAGCATAGTTGCCGCTACCGAAGAATCGCGGATCGGCTTTCTCAAAAAAATGCAGAACGTTCAAGAAGTCACTCTGGAAAATGTCAAAGGCATCGTAGAGCAGCTCTCCTCTTTAGTTGGGACGAAGAGTACCGGTGCACAAGACACAATCAACCTGATGAAAACAAACATCGACGGCATGCTTTTTCTGCTGTCGTCGATGACGTATGGATTGAATTTTGATGCTGAAAACGATCTTGTTATAGATCCAACGATGACGTCTACGACCGAGTTGCTGCAAGACACGAGTAGAACAGTAACCTGGCTCATGCGTCGAAAAAAAATTGAACTGATCGTCGAGGATTCCTGTATTGATTTGGAGTGTGATATTCATTTGATTGAACGAGTGCTCGTCAATCTACTCTCCAACGCATCCAAATTCTCTCCTAACCGAGCTCAGATTACCATGGCTGCCACTGAGTTTGAGGATGGCGTGCGATTTGAAATTCAAGATGCTGGATGTGGAATCTCTCTAGAGAACCAGGAAAGACTATTTCAAAAATTTAGTCAAGTAGAAGCTGTCGATGGAATGAAACGATCAGGCAGCGGTTTAGGATTGATGATCTGCAAAAACATCGTCGAGGCGCATGGCGGGCAGATTGGCTGCGACAGTGTAGAGAACGAAGGCTCGTGTTTTTGGTTCTGGCTGCCACTAAAAGCGGTGCCTAAGCTTAAGGCTGTCGAGATCGTCGCTCTGACAAAGCGTTCGAATTATGGTGGCAAATTTACGCGAAGCCTGTTCCTAATCTTCGTTGCCTACGCCATTTGTCAGAGCGGCATGGCTCTCGTTCTGGCCAACAAGTTTCAACACACGAAACATAACCTGGCCAGTTATGCCCGGCAAAAAGAATTGATAATGGGCTCGCAGGAATTGCTGGCGACGTTCTTGACCTGGCGCCAGAAATCATTAGAGGCCGTCAGATTTGGCGACGTGCAATTATTTTTAGAGATGCAGCCGCTCTTAAAAAAACAACAAGAGCGCGTCCGAGAATTGGTTTCCCTATCGGAACCGAAATCGTCTGTTCGTAAGCACTTTATCGCTCTTAAAGGCGGATTGGACGGACTCGCTCGGATCTCGGATGCCGCCGTCGCTAGAGCAGACACACGCAAACCAGACGAGAACAGCCCTGAGTTTCACGAGGCCAATGCGCTTGGTGCCACCATTGAATTCAGCGTTTTTTCACTCCTCGGGGGCGAGCGCACAGGCATCGATACCTCCGTCGGATTGCTGCAAAAAGAACGCAACGACATTCTTATAACCATGATAGCTGCAGTAGGATTCACTGTTGCGGTGCTAGTTTGTCTCTGCATGATTGGTTTCAATCTGGTCGCCAAAGTGTCAGAACTAAACGCAAAAGCTCTCGAATTCGCTTTCGGTCAGGACATCACAAGGACGATAACCGGCACTGATGAACTTGCATACCTGGACGAAAAACTCTGTGACGTAGCTCAGAAAGTCCGCGCAGGACAACGCCAGAGGCAAGACCTGATGGCAATCATCAACCATGATCTGCGCACGCCTCTAGGAGCCTTTTTGAACGGTCTGGAGATGTTTTCGGCCGGCATGTTCGGAACAATTTCGCCCGAAGAAATAACACTCACCACCCAAGCCGAACAAGACGTCCGCAGCGTCCTCAAAATCATCGACGACTTTTTGGATGCGGAAAAGGAAGAGTACCAGACGGATCCCTAACAGGGTGCATATCGAAAGTTCCATATTCAAACCTGCCTGAGTCGCATTTGAACCTGATCGCCAGGTGACTAGAACCTGATCGCCGGTCACTGGAACCTGTTTGTCACCCCGAAGCCAAACCAGCTGCCGACCCTTCCCACCACACCGAACGGGACTGAGAACCTGCGCCGGATGAGCCCGCGTTAACATTGGCGCGACTCGCATGAGGTTCTGATGCTTAGCTTTTATCTTGAGAATAAGTACTAATGGTCATTTCAAATTAAATCTTAGTGCTAGCTGCGTTACTCTTTAACCAAATATTTAATGGTGATATCCCCAATATCTCTACAAATCCCGCGTTGTTGGATCTCTTTGGCGCGCGTAGGGTCCAGTCATCTACACATCTAATTTTCCACAGGAAATCTCTAAACACTCCATCTGCTCTGCCACCATCTTCGCCACCACTTCGGCTTCCCTCCGGCGGCAGAACACTCCTGTGCATAATCCCGCAGTCGATATGAAGCCACGCTTCCTGTCGATTTGCTCGCGTTTCCCGGTTTCAAAACAGTGCCCCTGCTTCAAAACAGTGCCTCTGGTTTGCAATCGTCCAAACGCGAATTTCATCAAACAACTCAAAGCCCGCTTGCTTTGATTTCGAAAGGAGGCTGTCATGGCTTCGTTTTTGTACCTGATGTTGTTCGTGGTTATCGCGGTCAACTTCACATCAGCTCTCGTCTGGCTCCGGCTCATCTTTCTCGTTCGTTCCGCGGACAAGATTTTGAGCTTCACGACAGCGTCGTTGTACGGCAAGTTTTTGTTCGGTCAAGTTATGACAAGCAAATTCTTCCGTGCCCGATCAGCAATGGCGCTGGGCAATCCGGAACGCGACCCTGTGATCCGCAAGGTCAGAGGTTCTTCCCAGTACCAGACGGTTGAATTCGTGGCGTCGCTCGTCAAGGATTTGCCACTGAATCTGGTGCCCCACATGATTTGAACGCTCGCCGAAAACCGGACATCATCCGGCAGACGGCAGCCTCTGATCGCCTGGTCGACCGCTCATTCGCATCGCGAGTGCACGTGGTTTTGCGCCAGGACTACAAGTTTGTTTTCCATCAACCTGAAATCAGGAGAATAACCATGTCTCAGCTTCACCTCGCCGCCGACAACCGCGCCGTCGCTCAGCCCTTCCGCACTCGCCGGGATCGCCTCGCACGCTGCGGCCAGCTCGGACTCACTCTCATCAACGGCGACAAGGCGCCTCGCGCCCCGAACCCTTACGCCAAACCCGCAGCCGGCTCCTACGCCGACTTCGCCCGCCGCGCCGAAGAGCGCCGCAATCCCACCCCCGAACCGGAATACGTCTCGGCGCCTTGCGACGTCGAGTGACGCCGTAGGGCAGTTTTTTAAACGAAACAGAAGCAGTAGCGAACTCCCGTTCGCCTGCTTCGAGCGTTGCCGCAGCTGCGAAATCAACCGCATTCTGCTGGTAGCGCGTAACCGCCTGTGGTGTCACAACCCTCAGGCTAAAGGAGCCCCAATGTTCTTGAAAAGATTGTTAGCAGGGACAGTAGTTGCCGCGTCGCTGGCTGGTCTAGCGTTTGTGGCACACACGCTCGTTCCCGAGAAAGACCTCGGAAGCGATGTGTTTCGAGAGCAGTTTGCCGTCACGCTTGTCTTGCCTCACGGCTCGGCAAGCATCCGCACGGTCGACTACTACCCGGATATGCGCACGCGCAAATCCGCGCTGGAAGACCATGCTGACGGCACAACCACCCACTACGACTACCGTCCCGACGGTACGCTCAGTGGCGCCGTGGTTTTCGCGAAGGTCGACGGATCCGTCAAGGTCAGACCGGTGGTCCGCCGCTCGGTGATGGAAGCTGACGGCGTGACGTACTTAGCGGACACCGAGTTCGACGGCAGCGGTCGAGTCACAAAAGAGGTCGCCCTGCAAGAGGACGGCTCGACCACTCGGCGCTATTTCCACGCCGACGGCACACTCGCCAAAGACCAGGTCATGGTACGCGATGGTTCGCGGTGGAAGCTGATGAACGAACTGGCGTTCGCCGCGGACGGTAGTAAGTCTCGTGTTCTGGCTGTCACCGCAGGAGTCGCCGCCATCGACACGTTGTACGGTTCGGACGAAGTCGTTCGAGCTGTGCGCACCACCGACCTCAAGTTCGGCAAGTACAACGAAGTCTGGTTCGACTCGGACGGCAAAACGCCAATCCGCGAAGTCGAGCAGAACTCCAGCCGCACTCAGGTGCTGGTCAAACGCAAAGACGGCTCGATCTCCGAGAAGTTCATCTGGTACGGCGACCTGAAGACCGGCAGCCTGACGGCGTACGTGATGGACAAGCACTCGAACAAGCGACTCGAGCAGACGCAATACTTCATCGAAGGTCAGCTGCGCATGCGGTCGGCCGAAGTCTACTTGCCTGACGGTCGCAGGACCGATCTGGTCATGTTCCGCACGCACGGCCAGGAGAGCGGCACGGTCGAGTTCACCGTCCACTTCGAAGGGAAAAACTTCACCGAGCCGCACACACGGCACGAGTTTCGCACGGACAACACGCTCGAATCGGTGAAAAAGCAGAAGGACAACCAGACGACCATCTCGGAGCAGAAGTTCACCGCGCAGCAGAACGTCAAGCCGGATATCAACCCCGACTGGATAACTGTTCGCAAAGTGGAATTGCCGCCGCAAGTGATCCCCTACGTCGAGCAGCGCGAACACTAAGCGGAACGCGGTCTCGTTGCAACAACCGGAAACTGACGAGTTGTCGTGTCACTACTTTCGGTGGCACGGCTGCTCGCTGGTTTGATACTTCCACCCTTGCCCAAGCGCAGCCTTAGCGGCTTAGCTTGGGCGCTTCTTTTTTCTTTGTTCGGAGCAATCCGAGCACAACCCGCTGCGCAATGCGCGGCAAAACCGGCTTCACAGCCATTTTAGGAGCAAATATCATGACCAACAGTAATCTCTCCCCGAGCGCTCTTCGTGACCGTCTGGTCCGCGCGCAAGTTTCCGTCCTCGAGTCTGAGGCCCGAGCAGTCGAAGAAAAGGTCGCGCGCATCCGAGCCGGTGGCTTCTTCAACCGTCAGGTTGACGTGGTCGGCGACATCGGCAGCGCCACCTCGTCCAGCGCCTACCGCATCTTCACCAAGTGGGCCCTCGAAGAACCGAACCAGCAGCAGCCCTACGTCCTGCAGCTCAACTCCGGCGGCGGCAATTACATCAACTCCTTCGCCATGTACGACATCATCCGCCTGTTCCAGAAGGACGGTCGGCAGGTAACGGCAGCGAACATGGGCATGATGGGCACCCAAGCGGCCATTCTCATGCAGTCGGCCAAGCGTCGGGTGATGTCGCCCAGCAGCTGGATCGTGCTCAAGGAAGTGGAGGGCACCGCCAAGGGCAATACCAACGCCCACCGCGACGCTGTCCGCTTCTTCCGTACCCTGGAAGAGCACGGCTGGAAGCTCTTGCTCGAGCGCAGCTCGCTGGAAAAGCAACAAATCCTGGACAACACGTACCGCGGTGGCGAATGGTGGATCGGTGCGGAAGAGGCGCTCAAGTTCGGGCTGATCGACGAGATCTGCGCCGAAGTGCAAGTGCTGCCCTGTGCCGATATCGTCGACCCGGACCTGTTGCCTCTGGAAGGCGACTCCTGGTCAGTGCGCAAGCACAAAGCCGCCATCCGCAAGACTCTCGCCGAGAGTGAACTGCTGCGGATGACGCGCTACGATAGCCTCGACACGTTCGAGGAGACCAATCAGGTGCTCCTGTTCAGCGATGTGAGCCCGGCTTCCTGCTCGGGTGTGACGCAATCGATGAATTCGTTCATTCGGCGCAATACGCCGGCTGTCGACTTCGTGATCAACTCGCCTGGCGGCTGCGTCGTTTCCGGAGCCGGGACGATGGACGTGCTCGACAAGGCGAAGGCTAATGGCACCAAGCTCAGCACCACGATCTACGGCTACGCCGCTTCGATGGGTGGCTTCCTGTCGCAAACCGGCGCGCATCGCCGCATGACGCGCAACGCGTACTTCATGATTCACCAGGTCTCTGCCATCTTCGGTGGCAGCAGCAGCCACCTGGACGAAAAGCAGGCGAACATGGAGCGACTGCAGCAGATGCTGTTCACGCACATGTCGGAGCGCAGTGGCGGCAAGCTGTCGATGGAGACGCTCAAGGCCAACTGCAACGACCACGACTGGTGGCTGACGCCTGAAGAGGCGCTCTCCTTCGGTTTGATCGACGAGATCATCTGAGCACTACCGCTCGGGTACACAAGGAATGGTCCCCGGCTGCGGCTCCGCAGCCCGGGGACTTGCCCTCTTTTAGAGATAACGCATAGTTACATGTGTGTTATCTCTTTTTGAAAAAAATTGATACTAGGTTTTATAATACTACTAATGTTAGTTTAGATAAAACAAAACGCAACGAGGACGGGAAGCGGCTTGCCCAGTCCACCCCTCGTTTTGTTGGCGTCAACATCATGATTGAACCGTTCTTCAATTACTCCGCCACCGAATGCGGTGACGCTATAAAAGGCGGGCTTGCTGCCACTCATAAACCGAAGCGATGCTGTCGAATAAACCGTCAGGTCACTGCCCACGAGGAGGGAGCGCCGAGTGGCGCCCCCTCCTGTTTTGAACTGGCTGTTACCGTCCGCGATCCAAACTAAAGACGTTGAGCCGTCCCGTTCGATATGCGCCGACCAGACTTAGCCGCGGTTCGGCATCCGGCGCGGAAGCCAGGTGCGACCCTTGACCGGCACTTCGCCGGTCCATGTGGCGGCACCAAATGCGATGGCAAAGATGAGGAGTCCGGCAGCCCAGACGCTGGGCACGACCAGGCTCGAAACCGCGAAAGAAGCCAGGCTGACGCCCAGCGTTGTTCCGAGGAAGAAGCACAGGTACTGAATGAAGCGTCCGGTCTGCATCAGACCGAACACCGAGCGCAACACGATGGTGACGCCCAATCCAACGACCAGACCGACGAAGCCGATGATGACAGCAGCTGCCGCACCGGAGAGAAATCCGGCAGCGGAGATGCTGGAGTCGAAAAGCAGTATCAGCGCGGAGGCGCCGACGAAGTAGCCGAGCATGTTGAGGAAATGCCGGCTGGCGAATGCGTGCATCATAGGAGTTTTTCCTTGTTCGATTGCGATGCTAGGGCTTCTTGGTGATGTTGACACCGTCGAGGGTCACAGCCTTAGCAACAAATTCTCCGACGCGCTCGACAAGGGTGTTGTCGGCGATCGTGTTTGCATCAAAAGCAGATTTGTCTGCATAAACAAAACGCGGAATGACAAGGCAACGAAAGTCCAGCATCAAGCTGTTAGCGAACGACATTACGGACATATAGCTGGAACGCCCACCGGCTGCGCAGAGAAAGCCGACTGTTTTGTCAGCCCATGCTCTTCCGGTCAGTTCGACGAGATTTTTGGCAGCCGCTCCGCAATCGTAGTTGTAAATCGGCACGCCGACGAGAATGCAGGTCGCTTTCTCGATTTTGGCGCGGACTTTGGCTACGTTGGGTCGGCTGTAACAGTCAGCGCCATCACACAAAGGCAGCTTGACCTTACGCAGGTCCAAGAACTCCACCTCGTGTCCGCCATCGCTGAGCTGCTGAAACGCCTCGCGAGCGAGCAAATAGCTCTTGCTCTCGGGGTTGAGACTGGTACTAATAACCAAGTAGGGCATAACGGTCTCCTCGCTTCAATTCAACTCTCTTCGGTTCCATCCCGTGCGATGATTTTCTGTTGCTTCCGAAGAGGCAATAGAAGACTAGTGAGAGGTGAATAGCTTTAGTTTACGGGTGGTAGGAGTACAGAGAAATTTGCAGTAAGAACTGGAGCACTCTAACTCATAGATGCAGTTTGTGTCGTCTTCTGTGAGCAACCGTGATGACGCTCCGAAAGCATCAGTCCATCGAGGCTGAGGCCGGTTAGCGCTACCTGACGGAATGAATATTACCTCTGATTTATCTGCTAAGGCTGGCCCTGCTAGCGAACCACCTGGAAACCTGTTCTCCGCAAAAGAATGCCCGGAATTGCCCTTAAAAGCTAGCGAACCACCTGGAAACCTGTTCTCCGCAAAAGAATGCCCGGAATTGCCCTTAAAAGCTAGCAAACCTCGCAGAATGATTACCGTTTAATTTTAATCTGACAACCATGGGTCAACACGCCTGACCGTCGGTGTCCGGAAGCCTGTACCTTCTCCAGAAAGTACGCCTGGGTGCGGTTTTTCGCTAAATGTCGATTTGGATATTAGACATTAAGCCAATTTGATTTATCTCAAGGTCAAAACCTAAGGTCAAGACCTAAATTGACCCCTTCTCTTTTTCAGGATTTCAAAACACCCGCTACCGCGACTATAAGCCTGGTTTCGATTATTCGATTGCGCAACACGCGTAAACCAGCAAGTCCGTCCGAGTGTTTTGTCGTTTCTGCAAAAAGAGTTGAGGTCGAAAGGCTCATGTGAGCCAGTCGATGTCGTTTTACGTCATCGGCAAGTTCTTCTTTTCGAGAGCAAAACGAGAGCCTCTCGGCTTTCGCGATGTTGCTCGAGCAAACCAGTTGGCAGCCAATTCCTGGCCCAGCCACAAAACCAAGAGGTATTTACCATGACACACAATCGCAACTTCGATGGCTTCATCCCCGCCTTCCTCCTCAATCGTTGGGCTCGCCTGAACCCGACCAACCTGTCCCTGCTCGCCACTCTGGCCAAGACCCAGGCGCTCGCGCTCGACAGTCAGACCACTCTGCCTGCCGCTCTGCGCTTCGCTGTCCTCGCCGCCGGCCAGGGCGACCGCCGCATCTTCGACTGCATGGAAAGCACTCGCCTTCCCGGCACCCGCGCTCGTCACGAAGGTGACGGTGAGTATGCCGCCTTTCCGCTCGTCAACGACGCCTACGAGTTCCACGGCGACGTCCGTCGCTTTCTGACCGAGGTCTGCAAGCGCAACTCGCTCGACAACAAGGGCATGGACCTGATCGGCAGCGTCAACTACGACCGCGGCTACAACAACGCCTACTTCAACCAGCGGCAGATGGTGTACGGCAACGGTGACCAGGTCATCTTCGCCCGCTTCATCATCCGCAGCATCGTCGGCCACGAGATGTTCCACGGCGTGACGCACAACACCTCGGGCCTGGAATACCAGGGCCAGAGTGGTGCGCTCAACGAGAGCTTCTCCGACGTCGGTGGCGTGCTCGTCGACCAGTTCATCGGCAACATCAAGGCGTCGAAGGCTGACTGGCTCGTCGGTCCGGGACTGTTCATGCCCTCGGTCAACGGCAAGGCGCTGCGCAGCATGATCGACCCGGGCTCGGCGTATGACGACGACAAGCTCGGCAAGGACCCGCAGCCGGACCACATGGACCGGATCTTCACGGGTTGGGAAGACAACGGCGGCGTCCACATCAACAGTGGCATCGTCAACAAGGCCTTCGCCCTGTTCGCCATCGCGATGGACGGCTACGCCTTCGAGCGTCCGTTCGCCATCTGGTACGCCGCCAACTGCGGTGAAGACCGGGTGGGCGCCAACGCGACCTTCCAGGACTTCGCCGACAAGACCATGGTGCACTGCGCTAAGATCGCGCCCCGGCAGAAGAACAACCTGAAGGACGCCTGGCAACAGGTCGGCATCACTGTCGCCGCCTGAGGTTGACGCGCAAGCGCCAACTTAGCAAACGGCTGGGTTTAGGCAACTAAACCTTACCCAAGCTACGCGAGCAAACGGTTTGCAAAGGGCCTCAAGCCCCGAGCATTCCGTTTGTTTCGCGCTTTTTACCTACATACTATCTCATGTCGTTTCTTTGTTCGTTCGAAGCGTTCGAAGTTCGAAATTTGCGGACTGGTGGGCGGCTTTGCCTCAAGAAACACAACGGACCATCCGCTGAGACTGTTTCACACTCGCATCAGTCCGATTATCATTCGATCGATTGAACCCACACACGATGTTGGTATAAAGAGCCGTCGACGCCGCGCGGAAAAGTTCGAAAAAGGTGCAATGTGGAACAGTTCATTTCCGTCGAGAACCTCGTAAAGACTTACCGCCTGGGCAAAGTCAAAGCCGTTAACGGTGCCTCCTTCCACGTCAACCAAGGCGAAATCTTCGGACTGATCGGTCCCAACGGCGCGGGCAAAACAACCATTATGGGTTGCCTGCTCGCACTCGTTAAAGCCACTTCCGGCACTGTCACCATCGACGGAAAATCGCCCCTCGATCTCGACGTAAAACGCATGACCGGCTTTCTACCAGAACGCCCGTCGTACAACCGCTGGATGACTATCCATCAGTTTCTTTCTTATCATCACATGCTCGCCGAACAACCCTCCACGCAACGAGAAGGCGATATCAAACGCGTGCTGTCAATGGTGGAACTCGACATCGATCCCAAAAGCCGGCGCGTCAAAGAATTGTCGCGCGGCATGCTGCAACGCGTGGGCCTGGCTCAGGCATTCATCGGCAGACCGACGTTGTGTTTTTTCGACGAACCCACATCAGGAATGGATCCTCTCGGTTTCATTCTGATGAGAAAACTTCTGAAAAACTGCAAAGACGATGGCATTACCGTGATACTAAACTCGCACCATTTGCAGGAAGTGGAAAAAGTCTGCGACCAGGTCGCCTTCATCCGTCAGGGGCGAATCGAATATCAGGACCGCGTCGATCGATTGTCTGAGGAAAAAAGCATTATTTTGATGCGTTGGAATTGCAACGATGATGCCATCGCATCGAATACCACGATGATTCAGGCGGCCGCTGGCAGGCATAGCGCAACGATTATAGAAGTAAACGATAACAATGCTCGCTTCACCGTCGCCGACAAAAACGCGGCTGCCGAGTTGCTTTGCGATGTGGTGGCATCCGGTATTAAAGTCTACGAAATGATTTTTGAAAAACGGGAGCTGGTCGATCTGTTCTTAAGTTCTGGCTCGGTCGAAGACACTCCTAGTGGTGCCTCGCTTGTCGGAATCGAACAGCCGGTTGATACTAGCCATAGCCCGACCATCAAAAGTTCCGGAGGCTCACAAGAAGAGACGCACACCGAATCTTCAGGTGGTGCATCGTCATGAATCGAGCGATATTTCAATACAGTTTATTCAGCAAATTTACCAGTTATATAGACTGGGTAGTTTTGCTGGCGATAATCGTCAGTCCGACTCTCATGATGTGTCTGGTCGTCTACAACATCGAAAATCATGAATACAAAGTGACAGTGGCGAAGACACTGTTTTCAAACTTTTCTAACTCCTGGCTTTGGATGCTCATTGCCTACGTTTTCGTCAGTGACGCCCTGGTGGCAAGGCGTCCGGTCGGCGACGCTGCGCCACTTTGTTTACTTTTCACTCGGCCTATTCCAAGAATAAATTATGTGATTTCAAAATGGCTCGCCGGAGCGATCGGCATCTTCGCCGTCATGGTTCCGTCGGCGTACCTGTTCCAAATTGCCTGCCTTCCGTTTGATATCACCACGAATTTCATGGATAGTTACATGTTCGCGGAACTGGCTGCCAATGCCGTTAGCTACTCAGCGCTTATGGTATTTCTTCACTGCCTGCCACCAGGAATTGGCGCGCTCACATATGCCACCATGATCGGTATCACCAATACGGGCAACACGCTGGCTTCTTTCAACGACAAAGGCGACAACTGGTTCACACACGCAATGCACGATTTGTTTGTCTTTCTGAGCTTTTGGTTGGGTGACTTCACATATCCAACAATTGATGTTTATACTATGCTGACCAGTGTTACGTTCGATTGGCACCCCGTGGTCGTCTACGTGTCTAACATAATTCTCTACCTGGTTCTTGGAACACTATGCATGGTGCATCGCGAGTTTTTCTATGCAACAGATTAAGGCCGGACATAACCAGACCACAACAATTCCGACCGGATTGGTCGTCGTCATGCTGGTGGCGTTGACGCTGCGAATCGGAGTGAAGACGTGGGACAAAAATCATCCACCGTCGACGCGGAGCGGCATCGCCTGGCATGACATCAACTATTTGGATAAAGTAGATGCCTCTTCGAAAAAACTTTTGCTGATCGATTTTTCTGCCGACTGGTGCCGTCCATGCAAAACTATGGAGCGAACAACGTTCCTGAACCGCACCGTTACTGAGATGGCTGCTAAAGACTTCGAGGCTATAAAAATCATCGACCGCCGGGCCGAGGAAGACAAAAACCCTCCGAAAATTGCTGACCTTTATACAAAATACAATCTCTACGGCTTTCCCACTATCGTGGTTGCGTTGCCTGACAAAACCTATGTGGACAAGTTTACGGGCGCGAAGTCGCCGAAAGAATTTTCGTCATTTCTCGCGACTGCGCTTGAGAAGGCGAGTAAGGTGCGTGCAAAAGAGGCGATGTGTGACGGCCGATTCGAAGACGCATTGACCAGTTTGGGAGATTACAACAATCTCGATTTTGAAAAGCTCGGCGCCACTTCGATATCTATGATTTCTTGGCAGATTCTAAGTTCGCTCCACAAGGAAGAAGACGCCAAAAAAGTGGTGCGACAAGCAGAAAGTTATGTCCGAAAAAAAACAAAAATTAAAACCGAAGATGAATGGCCGCTTCCGCTGTTCCGCTACATGCTCGGCCAATACTCGGACAAAGAACTGCTGGAGAAAGCAAAATCGAAAGACGAACAAACCGACGCTCACTGTTGCATCGGACTGAAGAAATTACAACTAGGTGAAAAGCCACAGGCCATCACTAATTTCATGACCGCAATTAGAACCGGATACGCCTACGGCGAAACCTATTCTCTCGCTCAAAGTTACCTGGACAAACTCGCACCAGAAGAATCGCCGAATCAAACCAAGTGAACAACACATTTGGACTGTGGTCACGACTATGCTGCCGGCATTATTTTTACGCGTCGAGGCTGCGCAAAACCTCATCAGCGAAGTTCGGACACATCAACCACGTTCGAACATGTAGGCGAAGTTCAATCACGTCGCTGTTTTTCTTGAGCTAAAAACGCCATCTAAATCACTTGGACATGTCTTCAAATAAATCTTTCGGCAATGCATCGAATTGCCCCGATAAAGTAAATCGATCTCGTTCCGGAAGCAGGTTGGGATTGAAGCCCTGAGCATCAGACAAATTCTCATTGGCAAGCGGCTTGTACTGCTGCTTACTTCCGCCCTCGCCGATATCTTTCAAATAGAGCGCGTAATCATCTCGAATCGCTTCGACTTGAGGATGGTCGAGTCCGAGTTTTGCGGACTTGATGTACATCGCCTGCTGATAGAAAACACCAGCCTCTTCGACCTTTCTCCAACCATGATACAGCAGCGCAGCGTTGTGCGTGACCGTTCCAGTATCAAGATGATCTTGACCAAGCCGCCTGCGATACATCTGCAAAAGGCGCATCATCACCGGCGCGCCGTAATGGAACCTGCTGTCTCGATAATAAATTTGAGAAAGCAACTCCAGCGAAATCCCCAGTCTCTGGTCATCGCCGCCATACGCCTCCGCTATCTCCAGAGCACGCAATCCAGATTGCTCCGCCTCATCAAAAATTTCGTCTTTGATGCACCGTTCCGTGTCAGCAACATAACGCTTCCACCGAGCATCGCGCTCTTCATCCGTTTCTTCGGAATAATCCGGTATGAATTCACCACCAGTGGTGTCAACACCAGGCATGACAATAGGTTTATATTCTCCGGACTGTTTGAACACTTCGCTCATTTACAACCGCACACTTCTTTAAATCTACGCCAACACCAGACTGAAAGTTCTATACCCGGTTAAATTGCACAAAGTCGGGATTGATCACCAAACTTTGCACAACAAAACGATTGCCAATCGGCAACACGATAGAGCCGCGATACGAGAGGTTCCAGCAGATCACAATTACCATCCTAACACCCCTGAATTTCAAAACTTTTTCGATTTCCGAAAAAACGCACAGGTTCAGGCGTTCAAATAATCCCGGCTCGATTAAATTGGCAGCGCCATGAGAAACTCAGTATCCGAGAGAACAGTGGTTACAGGGTGCCTACGTAGTCTTCAATGATCAGAGCGGCTCAGGCGTGAGTTTAAATGAGGGGTGCGATGTTAGGACACAACTTGTCAATATTCAGTGTAGGCATGTTACGTTACCGCATCGTGAGATAGCCAAAAAGGTTCATGGTTGGCTATCCTAAAGGCGCCTTGAGATACAATACCGATCCTTCCGCGCCTTGAGACAGAATTATGATCAAACTCGACTTCCTCACAGACTACGACGTTCACCTCTTTGGCGAAGGTTCGCACTACCGACTGTATGACAAACTCGGGGCTCACATCATCGAGCAGGGCGGACAGCGCGGCACCCATTTCGGTGTCTGGGCACCAAGCGCTGACCGGGTCTCGGTACTCGGCGATTTCAACGAATGGCGACCGGGTGTCACGCCACTCGAGAAAGTCGGTCAATCAGGGCTCTGGACTGGTTTTGTCCCCGGTGTCAAAGAGAAAGAAGCTTACAAATACCACATCACGCCAAGCAACGGCACGGCACCTTCTGAGCGTTCCGACCCGTTTGGCTTTTACGCCGAAGTCAGACCCAAAACAGCATCAATCGTTTGGGACTTAAACAAATACACCTGGAAAGACCAGGATTGGATGAAAAAGCGCGGGCACAACAACGGGCTCGAGGCGCCGATTTCGGTGTATGAAGTGCACCTGGCCTCCTGGATGCACGTGCCTGAGGAAGAAGATCGCTGGCTCACATATCGCGAGCTTGCCGACAAATTGACGACCTACGTCAAGGAGATGGGCTTTACACACGTTGAGTTTTTGCCGATTTCAGAACACCCACTCGACCTCTCCTGGGGCTACCAGCCAATCGGCTACTTCTCGCCGACCAGCCGATTTGGATCGCCCGACGATCTTATGTATCTGATCGACCAACTCCACCAAAATGACATCGGTGTCCTCGTAGACTGGGTGCCGGCGCACTTCCCCAAAGACGGTCACGGCTTGGGCATGTTCGACGGAACACATCTGTATGAACACGCCGACCCGCGCCAGGGCGAGCACAAAGAATGGGGCACCTACATCTTCAATTACGGTCGCTACGAAGTCGACGAGTATTTGACCAGCAACGCCTTCTTCTGGCTCGACAAATACCACATCGACGGATTACGCGTTGACGCAGTCGCCTCGATGATTTATCTCGACTACGCCAGAAAGGACGGCGAGTGGATCGCCAACGATTTCGGCGGCAGAGAAAATATCGAAGCAATCAATTTTTTGAGAAGACTAAACGAGAGAATCTATTCGCATTATCCAGACGTGATGACCGTTGCAGAAGAGTCGACCGCCTGGCCGCTGGTGTCGCGTCCGACCTATCTCGGTGGACTGGGCTTCCATCAAAAGTGGGACATGGGCTGGATGCACGACATTCTCGAGTACATGGCGCTTGAACCAATTCACAGAAAATATCATCAGACTAAACTGACCTTCCGCGGTCTGTACGCGTTCTCTGAGAACTTTGTTTTGCCTCTTTCGCACGACGAAGTTGTCTACGGCAAGAAGTCGTTGCTGAACAAAATGCCGGGCGACGAATGGCAGCGTTTTGCCAATCTCCGGATATTATTCGGAATCATGTTCACTACTCCAGCGAAGAAATTGTTGTTCATGGGTGGTGAGTTCGGTCAGTGGAACGAATGGAATCACGCAGCCAGTCTCGATTGGCATTTATTGGAAAATCCACTGCACAAAGGCGTTCAGAATTTCGTTCGCGATTTAAATCATCTCTATAAAGAAGAGCCGGCATTATATGAGCTGGACTTCCAGTCAGCCGGATTCGAATGGATCGACTGCAGTGACTACGAACAAAGTGTGGTCAGTTTCTTGCGCTACTCAAAAGATAAAAAAGAGTGCGCAATGGTTGTCTGCAACTTCACTCCAGTCGTTCGTCACGACTATCGCATCGGCGTTCCTCAAGGTGGTTTCTGGAAAGAAGTGCTCAACAGCGACGGTACCGCATATGGTGGCAGTGGCGTCGGCAATTTCGGTGGTGTGGAAGCATGGCATACGAATGAGCACGGCAAAGAACACACTCTGTCAGTGACACTGCCACCTCTCGGAATTATTGTATTCCAGCCAGTCTCTACAGGTGTCAGAGATATGGATTGCTTTAAGCAAAATTCGACGAACACGTCAAAACGAAATCACCCTTTGGATTTTCTACGCGGCATCGCAATCTTGATGGTGATTGGTCAGCACAATCCTCTGCGTGTCGCCCAATCTGGTCAACTGCAGTCGATCTCGTGGATCTGGCTAGAGTGCGGATGGATTGGCGTCGACTTATTTTTCGTTCTGTCCGGCTTTCTGATTGGCGGATTATTGCTATCCGAAATCAAAAAAGAAGATAGTTTGGATGTGATGAAATTTTTGGTCAGACGCGGAATGCGGCTCTGGCCAACGTACTTGATACTGCTGCTTTTCCTGTCTACCGGACTTACACTGACGACAGTCGATCGCAATCACGATCTGATGTGGAACTGGTTGCATCTGCAAAATTACATGGGCGGCGTCGACAGACCGCACCTATGGAGCCTCGCCGTTGAAGAGCACTTCTATTTGCTTTTGCCTTTTTTCCTCTGCACGCTTTTGTTTTTCAAACGATTGCATTACATCCCATTGATTGCGCTGCTTCTTTGCGTATGCTGTTTCTTCGGACGAAATGCAGTCACTGACACGAAATTCGCGTATGAAGCAACCCACCTTCGAGTAGACGGTTTGTTCTTCGGCGTCTTTCTAGGAGATTTTCTCAAATGTTGTGTTTTAGCATTGCTTAGGCGGCCTCTTCTTGTTTGATACCATCAACAAACTTAATTCCCTGAATTAGCTCACCAAGCCGCTCTGGACGATTTAAGCGGCGC